>Ga0163215_100102_pt1 | contig 266949 bp, 266 predicted proteins | sample SynspAceP_FD_185934 | JGI IMG/M metagenome (GOLD analysis project Ga0163215, IMG submission 185934) | Saline lake microbial communities from Ace Lake in Antarctica - Synechococcus sp. Ace-P (Hybrid Assembly) | ecosystem: Environmental > Aquatic > Non-marine Saline and Alkaline > Saline | place... | reverse complement strand
TCGAAGAACCTTGCCGCATATGGCCGCTGGCACGCCGCCCGAAATAACGCGGACCGCTCCTACCTCGATGCCCTCAGGCTGCTACTCGCTTCAGGCCCTCGCGCCAACACGATTTGCTGACACCGCCCGGGCAGAATTGATGGGTGCGCGCATCGACGTGGGCGAATTCAGGGCTATCGACCACAAGATCCGAAATCAGCTCGAGCATGGTAATACTCATCCTAATACAATTGCTTAACCCGTGTGGTCAGATGCAATGCACCACCCCTAATACAACCCACCCGCTGTCACCGACCCGAATGTCGCCCGCTGCGGGATCACCGTGCGCGCCCCAGTTGAGGTCGTCACTTGGCGATCTTGTTGCTGGCTCTCTTGCCCGCGCGAGAACAGCGGCAGGTCGGACCCCATCGCAAAACCGCCGTCGATGATGGTCGAGATACCCGGAATTGGCTCCTCGCCCTCGCGGAAATACTCGGCCACCACATAATCGCCGCTCGCCTCGTCGCTCAGGCGGCCCCCGGAGAAGCGGTCGATATTCACAAATGTCCCGCCCGGAGGCACCCGGAAGCGCCCGCCGCCGTACGCCTCAATCGCGGTCTTCATGAACTGGTTGAATACCGGGCCGCACATCCCGCCGCCCGACCCGCCGGGCATGTTGCGCGGGCGGTCATAGCCGATATAGCAGCCTGCCACGATGTTGCTGGAAAAGCCCACAAACCACACGTCCTTGGTGTCGTTGGTCGTGCCGGTCTTGCCCGCAATTGGCACCGGCAGGTTCACCGTGCGCGAGGCCGTGCCGCGCTCGACCACACCGCGCATCATCGAGGTCAGCTGATAGGCTGTAATCGGGTCAATCACGCGCTGGCGGTTGGAAATGATCGCCGGGGCCACGTTGGCATCAAGGCTCGCAAGTTGGCAGTCGTTGCACACCCGCTGGTCGTGGCGGTAGATCGTGGCGCCGTAACGGTCCTGAACGCGGTCCACCAAGGTTGGCTCCACCCGCTCGCCGCCATTGGCAAACATCGCGTAGGCCGCAACCATTTTGAACAGCGTGGTTTCTTGGGATCCGAGCGCGTTGGCCAGAAACTCGTCCATCTGGTCATAAACACCAAAGTGCTCGGCGTAGCGCGCGACGGTGTTCATCCCGACCTCTTGGGCCAGACGCACGGTCATTAGGTTGCGCGACCGCTCGATCCCGGTGCGCAAGGTTGTCGGCCCGTAAAACTGGTTCGACGCATTCTTGGGACGCCAGATGGAACCGTCACCATTATCGACCTCAATAGGCGCATCGATCACAATTGTAGCCGGCGAGTAGCCCGAATCCAGCGCTGCTGCATACACGAACGGCTTGAAGCTGGACCCCGGCTGGCGCGTGGCCTGCGTCGCGCGGTTGAATACCGAGTCCTGATACGAGAACCCGCCCTGCATCGCCAGAACGCGGCCGGTGTTGACGTCCATCGCCACGAAGCCACCCTGGACCTCGGGCACTTGGCGCAAGGACCAGCGGTTGGACGCATCGGAATCCGGGCGCACAAGGATCACATCGCCGACATCGAGCAGGTTGGACACGCGTGCTGCCTGACTGCCAAAACGGCCATTCTCAAGCGTGGGCCTGGCCCAGCGCACATCGCGCCCGGCCATGACTTGCACGGTATCGCCCTCGATGCCTTCCACGCCAAGGCGCGCGTCATTGCCGCCCAGCTCTAGCACCACGGCCACACGCCAGCCTTCGATGTCACGCGGGGCATCGGCGGCTGCCAAAGCTTCGCGCCATGCGGCCTCGTCGCCCAGCAGATCAACCGCTATCTTGGCCTCGGCCCCGTGATAGACCCCACGCCCTCGGTCGTATTTCTCTAGCCCCACCCGCAACGCGCTGGCAGCTTCGGCCTGCAACATCGGATCGACGGTGGCGCGAATGGTCAGACCGCCGGTAAAGAACTCCTCCTCGCCAAACTGCTGTGACAGCTGGCGGCGGATCTCGTCGGTGAAGTAGTCGCGGTCCGGGATCGCCTCCCGGAAGGATGGAATATCGCCGGACTGGACGGTGACAAGCGGGGCTGCGCGCGCAACTTCCAACTCGTCGGCGGTGATATAGCCATTCTCGGCCATCTCGCGCAGCACGAAGTTACGGCGGTCTACAGCACGCTCGTTATTGCGCACGGGGTGGTAGGTGGAGGGCGCTTTGGGCAGGACGGCCAGATAGGCGGCCTCGCCCACGGTCAAATCCACCAGCGGTTTGTTGAAATAAGTCTGGGCGGCAGCGGCAACGCCAAAACTGTTCTGGCCGAGGAAAATCTCGTTGAGATACAGCTCAAGGATGTCCTCCTTGGTCAGCGTTTCCTCGATGCGAGCCGACAGGATGATTTCCTTGATTTTACGCTCGACCGAGCGCTCGCCGCCCAAAAGGAAGTTCTTCATCACCTGCTGGGTGATCGTCGAGGCGCCGCGCAAGTTCTCGCCGCGTGACACCACGGCGTCGCGCAAGGCCGCCACGATACCACGGGGGTCATAGCCCGAGTGGTTGTAGAAATTCTTGTCCTCGGCTGAGATAAACGCCTGCTTCACGATGTCGGGAATTTCTTCCGAGGGCGCAAAAAGACGACGCTCGCGCGCGAACTCGTCCATCATCCGCCCCTCGCCCGAATAGACCCGGCTGATCGTGGGGGGGGCATATTGGGCCAACTGCTCGGTGTTGGGCAGGTCGCGGCTATACATCCACAGGACCGCGCCAATGGTCAGCGCGCTGAAGATCATCCCGAGGGTGATGAAGCTGAAGATGGAGCCGATGAAGGACAAAAGAAAGCGGATCATAGCGATCCTCCTGAAGCCGGGGTGTCTTGGGCGCGTCTATACGCGGTCTGTGCGCTTGCGTCAAAAGCCTTACCGGGGTGCGGGGCAAGGCGACAGGGGGTGGGGGGTCACGATGTGGCGAGGGATTGTGGGTGGGGGGTGAGGTTTGGTGGGTGGACTCTGCGATCTTTAAGCAAATTGGTATCTATGTATGCATTGCATTCAAGCTTCTGGTAGGCTCAATAAATCTTATACAGTTATTACACTTAGAATTCCAAATCATTCTTGCCTCATAGCATTCAGAAGAATCATGTGCTTTTTCATTGGCCTATAACCTACAGATTTTCCATGTTCGTAAGGCGGTGTTATATTTAATGCCTTATATTGTGCAATAGTAGGATCAAGAATTACACCCTCACCGGAAGCGACCCAATAGTGCGGAACGTCAAATAGATCTTTAGCGCACATTAAACTGTAGCCGTTAGATTTTCCACCTAGAAACTCTAAAAGTGCGCGCGACGCAATATAGCATTTCCCGCGCGTCGGATTGCTTTTATCTGCAAACTCTAGTGACGCAGAGATGCTATCAAGACTATCAACACATTTTGATAACGCCTTTTTCTCATGCTCTTTCATTTTAGATCCTTTCTCGGACTTCAAACTTGCTCCCAAGCCCACATTGGGTTCTCGGTTACTACACATGGGTAGTCTACAGCATTAGAGAATACAGCGGCATAAGTTTCGATCCAAACACTACCCGCACCGCCAAAGCGACAGAAACCAAATACCTTAGCCCTCAGGTTCCCCCCCTCACCTCCGCACCAAAGCCGCCTCTGCCGCATCGTCCAGCGTCCAGTTCTCCAGCGCAGCCAATATCCCCTCTGCCGCCTGATCGCGCCACAGCGGGTTGAGCAGGTTTGCCAGATCACCATCGGAGGTCAGAAACCCCAACTCCACCAGCACGCTCGGAATGTCGGGCGCGCGCAGCACCGAGAAATCCGCCGTCAACCGCGGCCGCTTGTGCATCCCGCCCAAGGCCGCGTCGATCTCGGCGACCATGTGGCCTGCCAGAGCCTCCGACCTTGGCCGCGTCTCGGCCCGCGCCAGATCCATCAAGACCGTCGCCACCGCATCATCGGCCCCCGACAAATCCACCCCGGCCAGCAAATCGGCCCGGTCGAGGCGCTCTGCCAGCAGGGCCGAGGCCTCGTCGGACCCCTCATCGTTCAGCGTATAGACCGTGGCCCCGGTCGCGCGCCCCGCTTGCAGCGCGTCGGCATGCAGCGAGATGAACGCGTCCGCCCCGGCGCGCCGCGCAATCGCCACGCGCTCGGGCAGGGCCACGAACTGGTCTGCGTTGCGGGTCAGGATCACCTCGAAATTGCCCGCGCGGATCAGCTTTTCGCGCAACTCGCGCGCGAAGGTCAGCATCAAGACGGCCTCGGAATAGCCGCCGTTTTGCGCGCCCGGATCAAAGCCACCATGGCCCGGATCAAGCACAACGATCAGCGCGCGCTCACCCAATTGGCGGGTATGCGGGGCCGCAGGCTGCGGGGCGATCTCTGGGCGGGCCTCGGCGATCTCAGCGAATTCCGACCGACTTGTGGGGCGCAGCACGACCCGCAAAATCGCGGCTCCACTTTGGGCGTCCACCTGCATCTCAGCGCTCTCGATGGAATGGGGACGCTCTAGGGTTAACGACAGACGCGCCAGGCCGGGGGCGGTTTGGTCGACCACAAGCGCTGTCACGGTGTCGGTGCTGAGCACGTCGCCCAGCACGGTTCCGGCCAGCGAGGTGCCGCGCAACTCCACCTGCAAGGCAACCGGGGCGTCCACGAGGCGCAGGCTGTAGGGCACGGCTTGGCTGAGCGCGAGTGTAACCTCAAGCGCCCGGCCCCGGCTGCGGATATCGCTGAATTGCGGGATCAGGCGTGCGAGGGAGCTCGTGTCCTGCGCCGGGGCCGCGAGGGGCGCGCCAAGGGTCAAGACAAGCGCCAAGACGCAGGTCCAAAAGGGGTTTCGCATAAGGTGCCTGCCTTTTCCGGCTTATCTCGGCTGCTCGTTACCCATCACTATACCCTATCCGCGCGCTGCCATGAAGGCCTGCAATCGCGCGGCCCCCTCGATCATATCGGTGCGTGATCCGGCATAGGAAAATCGCAAGGTCGTGCCGCCGCGTTTGGGGTCAAAATCGAGACCGGGAGTGACGGCGACACCAACTTTGGCGAGGATCTCGGCGGCGAAGGCGCGGCTGTCTTGGGTGATCTCGGACACGTCGGCATAGATATAAAACGCGCCGTCTGGTGGCGCGATCTTGGTAAACCCGGCGGCACGCAAACCCTCCAGCAACACCGTGCGATTGCCTGAGTAGACGGCGCGGTTACCCATGAGCTCGTCGTGACCTTGCAACGCGCCGAGGGCTGCCAACTGGCTGGCATGAGGCGCGCAGATGAACAGGTTTTGGGCGAGGCGTTCGAGGGGGCGGACATGCGCCTCCGGCACCACCATCCAGCCGACGCGCCAGCCTGTCATGGAGAAATACTTGGAAAACGAGTTTATCACATAGACCTCGTCGGTGATCTCCAGCGCGCTGACGGCGCGGTCGCCCCACTCAAGCCCATGGTAAATCTCGTCGGAGATAAACGCGCGGTCGCCCATAGCCGCGATCAAGCCCGCAAGGGCGGCGCGGTCCAGCATTGTGCCGGTTGGATTGTTCGGGCTGGCGACGATTGCACCTACGATGTCAGCGTCTTGCAAGGCGTCCGGCTGCAGGCGGTGGTGATCGGCGTCCTGCGTCGGCAAGCCAACGGGCGTTAACGACAGCGCTTTTAGGATGGATCGGTAGGACGGATAGCCCGGCTCGCACACGCCAACGCGGTCTCCGGCCGCAAACAGTGCCGTGAACGCGAGGATGAATGCCCCGGACGAACCTGCAGTCACGATCACCCGTTCGGGGTTCAGATCGAGGTCATACCAACGCTTGTATAGCCCCGCGATCCCCTTCCGCAGGGCAGGCAATCCAAGCCCCTCGGTATATCCCAAAGCGCTGTCGTCCAGTGCGTCGCGCAAGGCCGCGCGGGCGGTGGCGGGTGCGGGCGTGGCGGGTTGGCCGACCTCCATATGGATGATCGACCGCCCTGCCGCTTCGGCCGCATTGGCCTCACGCAGCACATCCATAACGATGAACGGGTCCACATGGGCGCGGTCGGCTAGCTGCATGGGGCGTCTCCTTTGGTGGTGTTCGCGGCAAGTCGTGCACCTGTCGATTGCTCGTTATGGCTGCGGGCGCAAGACGGTTTTACCTCGAAGGCTGCCTGCCCGGGATGCCCTACGGTCGCGTCGGGATTAGAAATCGGAGCGTATCTGAAGCACGCTGAAACGGGTGCAAAGTGCACAGCTGTCTAACTTTATGGGAAACCCACAAGATGTTGGGGGTTATTTCCGGCTTTAACGCCAACATATTGTGGTTTTCCTAATAATGGGCGTTATTATACTTGCCGTACCCACTCTAGTTTGCTATAAAGATTGCAAGCAAAGAGAGTTAAGCCAATGTCCGTTCGATTCCGCCCCGAGTTCCACAACGAAGAAGCCGCCTACGCCTATGTTGAGGCGCGCATCTGGCCGCATGGCGCTACCTGCCCCAAGTGTGGCGAGCGCGAGCGCGTTTCTAAGATGGGTGGCAAGTCCACCCGCATTGGCGCGTACAAGTGCTACAAGTGCCGCAAGCCCTTCACCGTAAAGGTCGGCACCATCTTTGAAAGCAGCCACGTTTCTATGTGCCTGTGGATCCAAGCGATTTACCTGATGTGCTCCAGCAAGAAGGGCATCAGTAGCAACCATCTACACCGCACCCTTGGCGTGACGCTTAAGACCGCATGGTTCATGTCCCATCGCATCCGCGAAGCTATGCGCAACGACAACACCGTTGATTTCGGCGCTGCTGGCGGCACTGTTGAGGTGGACAAGACGTTTATCGGTCGTGAGCCGGGCCGCGTTAAGAAGGCAGGCGTTCACCACAAGTGCAAGATGCTGACCCTCGTGGACCGCGACACTGGCAAGTCTAAAAGCGTGGTCATTAAAGACCTGCGCGCCAAGACGATTGTGCCGATCCTACGCGAAAACATCTCCGCAGATGCCCGCGTTATGACAGATGAGGCCAGCCAATACCACTGGTTGCGCAACCACTTCACGACACATGATTTCGTGAACCACAGCGCCAAGGAATATGTGCGCGGCGACGTGACGACCAACACGGTTGAGGGCTATTTCAGCATCTTCAAGCGTGGCATGAAGGGCGTGTATCAGCACTGCAGCAAGAAGCACCTACACCGTTATGCGGCTGAATTTGAGTTCCGTTACAATAACCGTATCGCAAACGGCATTGACGATAAGCAACGTGCCGATGCTGCTCTCATCGGGGTAGTCGGAAAGCGGCTAAGTTATGAAACAGCTAGGCTCAAGACCCATTAACTGAATGAGCTTGTCGCGTTGCCATGGTTCACGAGCCCCCTTTTGTAGGGGGATATGATGAGCAACTTGTATTGGCTAACTGAGGCGCAGATGGAGCGTCTGCGACCTTACTTTCCGAAGAGCCGAGGCCGCGCCCGTGTGGATGATCGCCGTATTCTGAGCGGTATTATCTTCATCAATCGTAATGGGTTAAGGTGGTGTGATGCACCTGTGGAGTATGGCCCAGCAAAGACGCTTTATAATCGCTGGAAGCGCCCCCTCTCACACATGCTGCGCTTGTGTTGCCGGTCAACGGGAGTGATAGGGGTGTGTTTGCCCGGATCATGATGGGGCTGGCCGAGCAGGTCCCTGACAACGAGACCATCTCAATCGACGCCACCTACCTCAAGGCACATCGTACGGCGTCCAGCCTGCGGTTGAAAAAGGGGGCGTGGACGCCTGATTGGGCAGACCAAAGGCGGCATGAACACCAAGCTGCATGCAGTAACGGACACCAGCGGTCGCCCAATCCGTTTCTTTATCACGGCAGGGCCCCCTCTCGCACATGCACGCATGTGCTGTCGGGCAGCGAGGCAGCGATTACACCGGAGCGGCAGCTTTGATGAATGACTTACCAGAGGCTGACTGGCTTCTCGCTGACCGAGGATATGACGCTGACTGGTTCCGAGAAGTCCTTATAGACAAGGGGACCAAGCCCTGCATCCCAGGACGCAAGTCGCGCAAGAACACCGTCAAATATGACAAGCGCCGCTACAAGAGGCGCAACCGTATCGAGAGAATGTTCGGCAGAATCAAAGACTGGCGTCGCGTCGCAACCCGCTACGACAGATCCCCTACCGTCTTCCTCTCCGCAATCGCTCTCGCCGCAACCGTTATCTTCTGGTTATGAGTCCTGAGCCTAAGGCCTCGTTCGGAACTGAGGCGACCTGAGGTGCCGACCCAGGAAGTCGATCATTTGGACCTCGCAACTCTCAAATTAGGGGATCGTGAGTGGGCGGCAAGGGCTGGTGTTTATTTGGAGCTAAGAAGTCGCATCGCAACGCCAGGGTTGTCAACGAACGCTCCCGACATCGAGGTGACCTCCATGGACCTGTCGCGGTTTGATGCCGTTCCTTTGATAGCATTTACTGCAACAAAGGAGACTGACTATGGGACTGAAACGGACGGACGAATTCCGCCAAGATGCGGTGCGTATCGTGCTGACCAGTGGGCTGAAGCGCAAGCAGGTGGCTGACGATCTGGGTGTCGGGATGTCGACGCTGAACAAATGGATCACTTCGCATCGAGACACGGAAGTGGTGTCGAAAGAGGATTTGGGGCTGGCCCAAGAGAATGACCGGCTTCGGCGCGAGGTTCGCATCCTCAAGGAGGAGCGGGACATCCTAAAAAAAGCAACGCAGTTCTTCGCGAGCCAAAAGCCGTGAGGTTTAGGTTCGTCGAAGAACACCGGGATGCGTTTCCGGCCGCGCGCCTGTGTCAGGTTATGGATGTCAGCATGCGTGGCTTGCGGGCATTCCGCAGTCGTCCAGCCAGTTGCAGGCAGCGGTCTGATTTGGTCACGTTAGCGCATATCAAAGAACAATCCCGTCTCAGCCTGGGTAGCTACGGTCGCCCGCGCATGACTGAGGAATTAAAAGAGATTGGTCTGAACATCGGCCATCGACGTGTTGGGCGTTTGATGCGTCAGAACGGCATATCGGTGGTGAGAACGCGGAAACATAAGGTCACAACGGACAGCAACCACAAATTCAACGTCGCGCCAAACCTACTGGACCGCGACTTTACGGCTGAGCGCCCGAACCAGAAATGGGCTGGCGACATCAGCTACGTTTGGACGAGGGAGGGTTGGCTTTATCTCGCGGTGATACTCGACCTGCATTCTCGGCGCGTCATCGGTTGGGCGGTGAGCAATCGCATGAAGCGCAATCTGGCGATCTGGGCCCCTAAAATGGCTATCGCGTTCCGTCCGCCACCTAAGGACTGCATCCACCACACGGATCGTGGCAGCCAATATTGTTCGCACGATTATCAGAAGATCCTGCGTCAGCACGGGTTCAAGGCGTCGATGAGTGGAAAAGGAAATTGTTATCCCTCTCATGCATGTAAACATGCATTGCCGGGCAATGGACAACGCCGCCGTCGAAACCTTCTTCAAAACCATCAAGGCCGAGCTGATCTGGCGACGATCATGGGAAACACGACGCAAGGCAGAGATGGCGATCTTCGAATACATCAATGGCTTCTACAATCCGCGCCGCCGACACTCAGCACTGGGCTGGAAAAGCCCTGTCGCCTTCGAACGGAAGGTGGCTTAAACGAGCACTTGGGGCGGCACGAAAGCGCGACAGGTCCAGTTTGATCCCGGCAAGCCGCAGCAGAAGGGCTTCATCGAGTCATTCAATGGCAGCCTACGAGATGAACTGCTGAACGAGGAACGGTTCGACGGCCTAGACGATGCCCGCAGGAAGCTGGCGTTCTGGCGATACGATTACAACCACGTCAGACCGCACTCATCGCTCGGGAATCAAACACCCGCAGAAGCGCGGCGGGCGCTTGAGCAATTTGAGGGCTCAGCGCACGACGCGCTTGCCCAAACTGACAACGAAGAATATGAAATCCAAACCCGCAGACTCTGATTATGAACGAGGGAGCCTCGGGCGGCAGGTCAAGTGCCGTGCGCATCAAAACGAAAAAACCTGTCGGCTTTGACGTTGACGGGCCTCTCGCGTCCTTTAACCGCTTCCCCCTACCGCAACCGCTTCCCGCTCATTCCGTCGAAGAAATACGCCCTTCGTTCCTCGAACCGCAGCCCGACCGTATCGCCCGCGCGCGACCGTTCGTCCCCGCGCTCCTCGATGATCAGGCGCTCACCTGTCGCCTCGCTCACGATATAGGCGTAGCTGACACCTCCCAAGGCCTCGGTCATGTCGACCCGGTGGGTCGTCCCGGCTGGATCAAGCTCGATATGCTCGGGGCGCACCCCGACCTCGACCGTGCCGACGGCTCCTTTGGGCGCGGGCACATCGGTGGCCATTCCGGGCACGCTGACTTTGCCGCCCTCGACGCTGCCTGCCACGAAGTTCATCGCGGGTGATCCGATGAAGCCTGCCACGAACTTGTTGTCGGGATCGCGGTAGAGCTCGAGCGGCGCACCGACCTGTTCGATATAGCCTGCGCGCAGCACCACGATCTTGTCGGCCAGAGTCATCGCCTCGACCTGATCGTGGGTCACGTAGATCATCGTGGCACCGATTTCTTTGTGCAGGCGGGCGATCTCGACCCGCATCTCGACGCGCAGTTCGGCGTCCAAATTCGACAGTGGCTCATCGAACAAGAACACCTCAGGGCCCCGCACAATCGCGCGGCCAATGGCAACGCGCTGACGCTGGCCCCCGGACAGCGCGGCGGGTTTGCGCTTGAGGTAGTCGTCGAGTTTGAGAATTTTCGAGGCCTCGGCCACCTTCGCATTGATCTCGTCGGCAGGGTGCCCGGTCATTTTGAGGCCAAAGCCCATGTTCTGCTCGACCGTCATATGCGGATAAAGCGCGTAGGTCTGGAACACCATCGACACACCGCGCTCGGACGGGTCCATCGTGGTCACATCGCGGGTGCCGATGGTCATTTGGCCCTCGGTGGTTTCCTCAAGGCCTGCGACCATGCGCAAGAGCGTGGACTTGCCGCAGCCCGAGGGGCCGACGAAGACGCAAAACTCGCCATCTGCGATTTCTAGATCGATCCCGTGGATGACCTGCACATCGCCGTAGCGCTTGACGACCTTGTTTAGGGTGACACCTGACATGGGGGCTCCGTTTTGGTTGCTGACGCGCGCTGAGGCGCATCGGATGGGTCTGGAAAGCGCCAAGCGGACGCGTCTTGCGCAATCGCTTGGGCGGCTTGGCGGAGGCGGGGCAGGTAGGCTTCTAACCCCTCCATAGTGATTCGGTTGGTCGCGCCCGTGATCGACATCGCCCCGAGCGGGCGGCCGGAGGTGGTGAGAATCGGCATCGCGATACAGATGATCCCGACTTCGTGTTCCTCGCGGTCGTAGGCATGACCGCGCGCACGGATCGCGGCCAGTTCGGCCTGCAACGCGTCTGGGCTTGCCAAGGTATGATCGGTGTGGCGATGAAAACTTTGACGCGAAAGTGCATCGGCCAAGCCTTCTTCCGGCAGATGGGCCAGCATCGCTTTGCCAACGCCCGTGCAATAGGCGGGGCCAACTTTGCCGGCCTCGGAAAACATCTCGACCGGGCGGGCGGCGTTGCGCTTGTCCACGTAGAGAACCTGTCCACCATCCAGCTGGGCAAGGTGAACTGTCTCGCCCAGATCAAGGCTGAGCGCGTCCAGATGGGCGCGGGCAATAGGGGCGAGGGATGATTGCGACCACGCCGCATGAGCCAGCCGGACAAGGCGGACGCCGGGGGTGTAGGTGCTACGCTCGCTGTCAAACGACAGCATCCCCGTCGAGGTCAGGGTTTGCAGCATTCGGTAGAGCGTCGCCTTGGGGTACGGGCTGGTGCTGAGCAATTCGGCAAACCGCACAGGTCGGGCGAACCCGGCCACATGGTCGAGCACGTCGAGTGCTTTGCCAACAGTGCCATCGCCGCTTGCGGCCATGAGCGATCTCCCTCCCAATTTCGCCTGCGCAACTCTGTCGGTCGCATCAGGCCTGTTGACAAGCATAGGCGAGTCGCGGTTATGTTTTCAATATACAAAACTCGGTTTCACATATTGGAACCAAAAAGAGTTCACTGAATGCATAAGGGAGGATACCATGCGTTCCACTTTGAAGGCGTCGCTCGCGGCGCTCGTTTCCACGACCATGTTGACTGGTGTTGCTTTTGCGGCAGGCCACACACCCCCACTTGAGGGCGAGTTGCGGATTGTCTCTGACATGTCCAACCCGGCCCCACGTGCGGTCATGGAAAAGCTGGCGGCTGACTTTGACGCCATGCACCCTGACCTGACGGTTGATCTGGAAATCGTTGACCGCGAAGCCTGGAAAACCCAGATCCGCAACGCCCTGACCGCCAATGCGCCAGACGTTGTGAACTGGTATGCCGCAACTCGCATGACGCCATTTGTCGATGCTGGCTTGTTCATGGATATCTCCGACCTCTGGGCCGAGCCTGAGTTCGAAGCGCTGGCCTCCACCAAGGGTGCGATGACCTTGAATGGCGCGCAGTGGGGCGTTCCCTACACATACTACCAGTGGGGCGTTTACTACCGCGCGGACATCTTCGCCGAGCTGGGCCTTGAGGAGCCTGCAACTTGGGATCAGGAGCTTGCCAACTGCCAAGTGATCCTAGACTCGGGCCGCAAGTGCTACACCATCGGCACCAAGTTCCTGTGGACCGCTGGCGGCTGGTTTGACTACATCAACTCGCGCACCAACGGCTATGATTTCCACATCGAGCTTGCCAACGGCGAAGTTGAGTGGACCGACCCCCGCGTCCGCGCCACCTTCGACAACTGGGCGACCCTGATCAACATGGGCGCGTTCATTGACGACCACCAGACTTACAGCTGGCAGGAAGCACTGCCCTTCATGACCGATGGCCAAGCAACGGCTTACCTCATGGGTAACTTCGCAGTTGCCGCCATGCGTGACGGTGGTCTGGATGACAGCAAGCTGGACTTCTACCAGTTCCCGAAGATCAACCCAGACGTTGATTTCGCAGAAGACGCACCGACTGACACGTTCCACATCACCAGTGGTGCCCAGAACGTCGACGCGGCCAAAGCGTTCCTGCGCTTCGTGACCTCGGCTGACGTCCAGAGCGAGATCAATGGCGGCGACGCGCTTGGTCAGCTTCCTGTGAACGCAAACGCGACTGTCTCGGATGACAAGTTCATTCAGCAAGGTTTCGACATGCTGTCGAACAATGCAGGCGGCGGTATCATGCAGTTCTTCGACCGTGACTTCCCCGCCGAGATGGCGTCGGTCGGCATGGAAGGCCTGCAGGAGTTCATGGTGTTCCCAGACAATCTGGACGACATCCTCGAGCGCCTCGAAGAAACGCGTCAGCGCGTTTACCAATAACATGTGGCGGCGGGGTTAACCCCGCCCTACGGACCCTCGCCCGGATTGGGCGGGGGTCACCCCTGCGACCCGCGCATTTCTCAACCCATCCGCAAGCCGCGCTGCGCCCCGGTTTTCGCATGTGTTGATCCGCTAGGAGCCACCGCCATGACCATGACCCCTCAGCCCGCGCGCCGCAGCTGGTATAAGCGCAACGAGATCGCGGTAACGCCGTGGCTGTTCCTGATCCCCGGCATTCTGTTTTTCACGGTCTATGTCATTAGCCCGATCTTCCAGTCGGTCTGGATCAGCTTTCATGCGTGGGACGGTCTGGGCGAGAAGGAATGGGTTGGCCTTGCCAATTACGAACGCCTGCTGGGCGGCGACCGCAAGTTCGAGATCTCGTTCTGGAACAACGTCAAATGGCTGGTTCTGTATCTGCTGGCGATCCCGATGGGCTTGTTCATAGCGCTGTTCCTGAACCAGACGGTCTTCGGCATTCGCGTCTATAAGTCCTTGTTCTTCTTTCCTTTCGTGATTTCGCAGGTCGTTGTTGGTCTGGTGTTCTCGTGGTTTTACCTGCCCAACTCTGGCCTGTTTGATCAGATCGTTGGTCTTGTGGGCATCGACATTCGCGGCGGCGTCTTGGGCAATCCGAACACCGCGACTTACGGTATTATCGCCGCTGGCCTCTGGCCGCAGACCGCCTATTGCATGATCCTCTATCTGACCGGCCTGAACGCCGTGGACCCTGAGCAGGTCGAGGCCGCGCGCCTTGACGGCGCCAAGGGCCATAAGATGCTGTGGTATGTGATCTTGCCGCAGCTGAAGCCTGCCACGTTTATCGCCTTTGTGGTGACGATCATCGGCGCGCTGCGCTCGTTTGATTTCATCGCGGTGATGACCAATGGCGGGCCGTTCGGATCGACGCGGGTTCTTAGCTTTTACATGTTCGAGGAAAGCCTGTCCGAGTTCGGCTTCCGCATGGGGTATGGCGCGGCCATTGCCGTGGTCTTGTTTTTCATCATGCTCGGCTTCATCGCGTATTTTCTATACTCGATGTGGCGCGATGAGCAGGAGGCACGCTGATGTTCCCGACCCCCATCGCCAAAACCTCGCGCAAGTGGCAGCTGACCTACCAAGCGCTGCTGCCTATTGCCCTGATCATCTGGCTGTTGCCGTTGCTGGCGGTCGCCCTGTTCTCGATCAAGCCTGCGGCGGATTTCGCCAGTGGTAATTTCTGGGGCATGCCCTCGACTTTTGAGGGGTTCAACAACTATGGCCGGGTGTTCTTTGACAGCGACATGCCGCGCTATTTGCTGAACTCGGTGTTGATCACGGTGCCGACGATGATTGGGGCTGTGGCCTTGTCGGCGTTGACGGGGTTTGCGTTGGGCATTTACCGCTTCAAAGGCAACCTGCTGATTTTCTTCATGTTTATCGCAGGCAATTTCGTGCCGTTCCAGATCCTGATGGTGCCGGTGCGCGACCTGACGGTGAATTTGGGCCTCTATGACACGAAAACCGGCCTGATCTTGTTCCACATCGCCTTCCAGACCGGCTTTTGCACCTTGTTCATGCGCAACTTCATCCGCGCGCTTCCCTTTGCGCTGATCGAGGCCGCACGGGTCGAGGGCGTTGCCGAATGGCGCATCTTCTGGTTCGTGGTGATGCCCTTGATGAAGCCCGCGCTGGCGGCCTTGTCGGTGCTGATCTTCACCTTCATCTGGAACGATTATTTCTGGGCGATTGTGCTGACCCAAGGGCCGGATAGCCAGCCCGTGACGGCCGGGATCACCTCGTTCAATTCGCAGTTCCGCGCGGCGTATCACTTGATGAGCGCAGGCTCGATCGTAGCGGCATTGCCCCCGGTTCTGATGTTTTTCCTGATGCAGAAACACTTTATCGCAGGCCTGACCCTTGGGGCCGTTAAGTAAGAGTTAAGACATGACCAAACTAACGTTTATCGGAGCGGGCTCCACGATTTTCATGAAGAACATCGTGGGCGATATGCTCCATTTCGACGCCCTCAAGGACGCCCATATCGCGTTGATGGATATCGACCCGGTGCGGTTGGCCGAGTCCGAGATGGTGGCGCGCAAGATGATTGCGACCATGGGGACGGGCGCGACCGTTAGCACCCATACCGACCAGCGGCGTGCGCTGGAGGGGGCTGATTTTGTGGCCACTGCCTTCCAGATCGGCGGGTTTGAGCCTTGCACCGTGACCGATTTCGACATCCCGAAACGCTACGGTCTGCGCCAGACGATTGCGGATACGCTTGGCGTTGGCGGCATCATGCGCGGCCTGCGCACGGTCCCGCATCTGTGGCGTGTGGCCGAGGATATGGCCGCCGTCTGCCCCGACGCGCTGATGCTGCAATACGTCAACCCGATGGCAATCAACACCTGGGCGCTGGCCGAACGCTTCCCACATATCAAGCAGGTCGGCCTGTGCCATTCGGTGCAAAACACCGTCGCCGAGATGGGCCATGATTTGGATATGAACCCAGCTGACATTCGCTACAAGGTGGCGGGCGTGAACCATGTGGCGTTTTTCTTGAAGCTAGAGGACGCGGGCGGACGCAGCTTGTATCCCGCGTTGCGCGAGGGCTACCGTGCGGGTCGCCTTCCCAAAACGCCCATCGAGCGGCCCCATTGCACCAACAAGGTCCGCTATGAGGTGATGGAGCATCTGGGTTATTTCTGCACGGAATCCTCCGAGCACTTCGCCGAATATGTCCCGTGGTTCATCAAAGACGGGCGCGCGGATTTGATAGAGGCGTTTGGCATACCGCTGGATGAATACCCCGCGCGCTGCGTCATCCAGCAAGCCGAATGGCGCGCGCAAGCCGACGCGCTGGGCAAGGCGGCGGGGATTGCGGTGCCCAAATCGCACGAGTTTGCCGCCGATCTGATGAACGCTGTTCTGAACGACAGGCCCTATGCGATGTATGGCAACCTTCCCAACCGGGGCCAGATCCCGCAATTGCCCATGGGCGCTGCGGTGGAAACCCCGTGTCTGGTCGATGCCAACGGCGTGCAGCCTACGACAGTGACGGATATTCCGCCGCAACTGACGGCGCTCATGCGGTCGCAGATCAACGTCCAAGAACTGGTCGTGCGTGCCCTGATTGATGAGACCCCCGAGCATATCTACCACGCCGCGATGATGGATCCGCATACGGCTGCGGAGTTGGATTTGCGCCAGATAAGGGCACTCGTCGATGATATGCTGGTCGCACATGGCGATTGGCTGCCGGATTTCGCGCGCCGCGCTCGCGCTGCTTAACTCTTTGCTTTCTCAAATATCCCCGCCGGAGGCGAACACATGACCAAAAGACGCTCGCAACATTGGTATGGCAAGACCGACAAAGACGGGTTCATTCACCGCTCTTGGATGAAGAACCAAGGCTTTCCGGACCATGCCTTTGATGGCCGCCCGATCATTGGGATTTGCAACACCTGGTCCGAGCTGACCCCGTGCAATTCCGGCCTGCGCGATCTGGCCGAAGCGGTAAAGCGCGGCGTCTGGGAGGCGGGTGGTTTCCCGGTCGAGTTCCCGGTGATGAGCCTTGGCGAGACCCAGATGAAGCCGACCGCGATGCTGTTTCGCAACCTGCTGGCAATGGATGTGGAAGAGAGCATCCGCGCGTATGGCATTGACGGCGTTGTGCTTCTCGGGGGTTGCGACAAGACCACGCCGGGTCAGTTGATGGGGGCGGCCTCGGTGGATTTGCCGTCCATCGTCGTGTCCTCGGGACCGATGTTGAACGGCAAGTGGAAGGGCAAGGATATCGGATCTGGCACGGATGTCTGGAAGTTCTCGGAAGCGGTGCGCGCGGGCGAGATGACCTTGCAGGACTTCATGGCTGCGGAGTCTGGCATGTCACGCTCCAAGGGCGTGTGTATGACGATGGGGACGGCCTCAACGATGGCCAGCCTCGTTGAGGCGATGGGGATGTCGCTGCCCACAAACGCGGCCCTTCCGGCGGTCGACGCACGGCGCGGCGCGCTGGCGCATCTGACCGGAAAGCGGATTGTCGAGATGGTGGAGGAGGATTTGAAACCCTCCGACATCCTGACGAGGGCGGCCTTTGAGAACGCGATTTTGGCGAATGCTGCTGTTGGCGGCTCGACCAACGCGGTTGTGCATTTGCTGGCGATTGCGGGTCGGGTTGGGGTTGATCTGAGCCTTGCGGATTTCGAGATCGGGACCGAGATTCCGCTGCTGGTGAACTGCATGCCGTCTGGCAAATACCTGATGGAGGATTTCTGTTACGCGGGCGGGATGCCTGTGGTGCTGAGCCGGATTGGCGACAAGTTGCGGGCATCGAAGACGGTGCTTGGCGGCGATATTTCGGTCTATGCGGATGGCGCGGAATGCTACAATGACGACGTGATTAAGACGGTTGCGGACCCGGTGAAACCTGCGGCGGGCCTTGTGGTTTTGCGCGGCAATCTCGCGCCGAATGGGGCCATCGTGAAGCCCTCGGCGGCCACGGATCGCTTGCTGGAGCACGAGGGCGAGGCGTTCGTGTTCGAGAGCATCGAGGACCTCAAAGCCAATATCGACCGCGATGATTTGCCGGTCACGCCGGACACGATCCTGGTGCTGAAGGGCTGCGGGCCTAAGGGCTATCCGGGCATGCCGGAGGTGGGCAATATGCCCATCCCGGCCAAGCTGGTGCGCCAAGGCATCAAGGACATGATCCGGGTGTCGGACGCGCGCATGTCGGGCACCGCCTTCGGGACGGTGATCTTGCATGTGTCGCCCGAGGCGCAGGCGGGCGGGCCGCTGGGACTTGTGAAGACGGGCGACCGGATCAAGGTTTCGGCCTCTGGTGGGATCCTCGAATTGTTGGTGGATGAGGCGGAGTTGGCCTTGCGTCGGGAGGCGTGGCAGCCGGACGCACCGCACTATACGCGGGGCTACGCGAAGCTCTATATCGACCATGTGATGCAGGCTGATAAGGGGGCCGATTTGGACTTTCTTGTGGGCAAAGACACGCGGCTTGTGACGCGGGAAAGCCACTAGATGACCCATGCAACCTATCCAGACCTGAACGGCGCGTCCGTTTTCATCACTGGGGGCGGCTCGGGCATCGGGGCGTTTCTGACCGAGGGGTTCTTGCGCCAAGGGGCGAAGGTGGCGTTCGTGCAGCGCTCGGATGCGTCCGGTTTTGTGGCTGAAATGGCGGCGGCGACGGGAAATACTCCGCTATTTCTGCAATGCGACATCACCGATGTGGCGCGCCTTAAGGCCTGCATCGACGAGGCATCGGACGCCCACGGGCCGGTGACGGTGCTTATTAACAACGCGGCCAATGACAAGCGCCACACGACCGAGGAGGTGACCGAGGAGTTCTGGGATTGGTCCCAAGCCATTAACCTCAAAAGCTATTTCTTCGCGTGTCAGGCGGTGATCGACGGTATGCGCGCCGCGGGTGGCGGGTCGATCATCAACACAACCTCGATCAGCTATATGATGGGCAACACGGGCTATCCGGCCTACACCACCGCCAACTCCGGCATCAACGGCATGACCCGCAGCCTTGCGCGCGAGTTCGGGCCGGACGGCATCCGCGTCAACGCGCTGGCCCCCGGTTGGGTGCTGACCGACAAGCAGCTCGAGATGTGGACGACGCCCGAAGCGCTGGAGGCGCATATGAACAAGATGTGCCTGAAGCGGCATTTGAAGCCTGAAGACATTGTTGGGCCGATGTTGTTTCTGGCCTCCTCAGCCAGCGGCGCGATGACCGGACAGGCCATGGCCGTTGATGGTGGTGTGGTGGTGACGGGATGAGCACGCTCGACTGGATTGCCGTCGATTGGGGCACGACCCATTGCCGGGCGTGGGCGATGGGGCCCAGCGGTCAGGTGTTGGCTGAGGCCTCCTCGGACGAGGGGATGGGCTCGCTGAAGCCTGCCGAATTTGAGGGCGCTTTGTTGCGTCTGGTCGGTGCTTGGCTGGAGACTGCGACGGTTGATGTGGTGGCCTGCGGCATGGTCGGCTCGCGCCAAGGCTGGGTGGAAGCCCCTTATGCGGCGGTCCCCTGCGCGCCTGTGGGCACCGACCCGGTGATCGCGCCGACGGTTGATAAGCGCTTGCGGGTGCAGGTTATTCCGGGCCTCAAGCAGGTCAGCCCCGCCGATGTGATGCGCGGCGAAGAAACCCAGATCGCGGGCGCGCTGGCGCTTAGGCCCGGCTTCGACGGGGTAATTGTGCTGCCAGGAACCCACACCAAATGGGTTCAGATCAGCGCAGGCGAAGTCGTCAGTTTCCGCAGTCTCATGACCGGCGAGATGTTTAGCCTGCTGTCCAAGCAATCGGTCCTGCGTCATTCGATGGGCGACGGTTGGGACGGTGCTGCGTTCCTTGAGGCGATTGAGGAAACTCTGTCGCGGCCCGAAGCAATGGCGTCCAAATTATTCGCGATCCGCGCCGAAGGGCTGCTGGATGGCTTGCCGCCTGCGACCGCACGCGCGCGTTTGTCGGGGCTTTTGGTCGGCGCGGAACTGGCGGCGACAAAACCCTACTGGTTGGGCATGCCGATTGCCGTTCTGGGCGCGGACGGATTGGCGGATGCCTATAGCGCGGCGCTGTCGGCCCAAGGGATTGAGGTCAGCCGCATCGATGCGGGGCAGGCCACACGCGCAGGCCTGACCGCCGTGCGCCACATGCAGAAAGAGACAACATGAGCCGACCGATTATTGCCATTCTGCGCGGAATCACTCCTGCGGAGGCCGTGCCTGCTTGCGAGACTTTGATCGCCGCCGGGATCACCCGGATCGAGGTGCCGATGAACTCGCCCGAGCCGCTGGTCAGTATCGCAGCCATGGTCGCGGCCTGCGGGGAGCGCGCGTTGATCGGGGCCGGGACGGTGCTGAGCGTCGGGCAGGTGGCGGACGTGGCTGCGGCCGGGGGCAAGCTGATCGTGTCGCCAAATTGCGACCCCGAAGTGATCCGCGCCACCAAAGCGGCGGCCATGCAAAGCTGGCCGGGGGTGTTCTCTCCGACCGAAGCATTTGCAGCGCTGGCGGCAGGGGCCGACGGCTTGAAGCTGTTTCCGGGGTCGATGGCCGGGGCGTCTGGGCTGAAGGCGTTGCGGGCGGTTTTGCCTGCCGAATGCGAGGTCTTTCCGGTGGGCGGCGCGGGCGTTGAGAATTTCGCCGAGTGGCGCAAGGCGGGGGCGAGTGGGTTCGGGATCGGCACAGCGCTGTATACACCGGGGCTGGGGTTGGCGGAGTTGCGGACCCGCGCTGAGGCGATTGTGGCGGCATGGGACGCGGTGGCATGATGGGTGCCGTGTTTGATGCCACAGTCTGTGAGCTGGGCGAGGGGCCGCTTTGGCACCCGGAGGCCAAGTGCCTCTATTGGTTCGATATTATGGGGTGCCGCCTGTATCGCCGGATCGGCGACAAGCTGGACCATTGGGACTTCGATGAGCATGTCTCGGCCGCAGGTTGGGTCGATGCGACACGCCTGATCGTGGCGTCCGAGACCGCGTTGCAGGTGTTTGATACCGCCACGGGCGACAGCGAATTTCTGTGCGGTTTGGAGAGTGACAACGAGGTCACGCGCTCCAATGACGGGCGCGCAGACCCATACGGCGGCTTCTGGATCGGGACGATGGGCAAGAACTCCGAAGCGGGCGCGGGCGCGATTTACCGCTACTTTGACGGGCAAGTGCGCAAGCTGTTTGGCGGCATCACGATCTCAAATGCGATCAGTTTTCACCCCGATGGCAAGTCTGCATGCTACACCGATACCCCTAGGCGCAAGATCATGCGTGTGGGGCTGGACGACGACGGCTGGCCCGAGGGCAAACCGAGCGTTTACCTTGATCTGGCAGACGCGCCGGGCGGGCCGGATGGCGCGATCTTTGGCGCAGATGGCACGTTCTGGGTGGCCCTTTGGGGCGCGGGATGCGTGGTGGGCTACGCGCCGGATGGCACGGAGGTCGCGCGGTTTAGTGCACCGGCACCGCATATGACCTGTCCGGCATTTGGCGGCGACGATTTGCGCACGCTGTTTGCCACTTCCGCCACCCAAGGGCGCGACGCACCGACCGAGGCGGACGGCGCGACGTTTACATGGGACACGCCGTTCCAAGGCCAACCCGAGCACCGCGTGATCCTATGAAACGCACGCTAGGGGTTTGTTATTACCCGGAACATTGGGATGAAGCGGTCTGGCCGGAAGATGCCGCGCGCATGGTGGAGGCGGGGCTGACTTGGGTGCGGATCGGCGAGTTTGCGTGGTCGCGGCTTGAGCCGAGCGAGGGCGATTACCAGTTCGAATGGCTCGACCGCGCGATCACGGTTTTGGCGAATGCGGGGCTACAGATCATCCTCGGCACGCCCACGGCAACCCCGCCGCGATGGGTGGTGAACAAACATCCCGACATGCTGGCCCTCGATGCGGATGGCAAACCGCGCGGTTTTGGGTCGCGTCGCCACTACTGTTTTTCGCATCCCGGCTACCGCACTGAATGCCGTAAGATCGTGACTGCCTTGGCCGACCGCTACGGAGCCGATCCGCGCATTGCCGCATGGCAAACCGACAACGAATATGGCTGCCACGACACCACGATCAGCTACTCGATTGCCGCAGCGGACGCCTTCCGCGACTGGTGCGCGCAACGCTACCAAAGCCCGGATGCGCTGAACCGGGCGTGGGGCAATATCTTTTGGTCGATGGACTACGCGGACTTCGCCGAGATCGAATTGCCCAACCTGACCGTGACCGAGCCGAACCCGGCCCATGCCATGGCGTTTCGGCGGTTTTCAAGCGACCAAGTGGTTGCGTTCAACCGCGCCCAAACCGAGATTTTGCGCCGCTATACAGACGTCCCCCTGATCCATAATTACATGGGCCGGGTGACGGAATTTGACCATTTCGATGTCGGTGCAGATCTCGATATTGCGTCATGGGACAGCTATCCGATGGGGTTCCTGATGGACCGATTGGACGCGTCGCCGGGGCAGAAAACGAAGTATTTACAACAGGGTGACCCGGATTTCCAAGCATTCCACCATGACTTGTATCGCGCCGTTGGGCGCGGGCGGTGGTGGATAATGGAACAGCAACCGGGTCCGGTAAACTGGGCCCCATGGAACCCCGCGCCCTTGCCCGGAATGGCGCGGCTTTGGGCGTGGGAGGCGTTTGCGCATGGGGCCGAGACGGTGTGCTATTTTCGCTGGCGCCAAGCCCCCTTTGCGCAGGAGCAGATGCATGCGGGGTTGTTGCGCCCGGACTCTGTGGCCGCGCCCGGTTTGGCTGAGGCAGCACAAGTTGCCGAGGAGTTAGAAGGGCTTGAGGCGGTTGGGACCGGAGAAGCGCAGGTTGCGTTGGTGTTTGATTATGCCAGCGCCTGGGCGTGGCAGGTCCAGCCGCAGGGCGCGGATTTCGACTATTTCCGGCTGGTGTTTTCCTGCTACCGCGCGCTCAGGGAGTTGGGGCTATCGGTCGATGTGATCTCGCCCGAGGCGGCGTTGGACGGCTACCGGCTGGTGTTTGCGCCGGGCATGATGGCGATGTCGGACGCGTTGAAGGCGCGGCTGGCGGCGGTAGACGGGGTTGCGATTGTCGGGCCGCGAAGCGCGTCGAAAACCGAGGAATTCAGCATTCCGCTGCCGTTGCCGCCCGCCTTGCCGGGCCTCGATGTGACGGTGGCGTTGGTTGAAAGCCTGCCGCCCGCGGCGGTGCTTGAGGTGTCTGGTGGTGGCGGCGTCCATGCGTGGATGGAGCGTTTGGAGGGCGAGGCCCCGGTGACGCTGGCGCTGGAGAATGGCGCGCCCCTGATGATGAGCAGCGGTGTTTTGCGCTATCTGGGGGGCTGGCCGAACGCGCCACTTTGGGCGCGGATCATTGAGGATGCTTGCAAAGAGGTCGAGATCGAGACCGAGCACTTGGCCGATGGCATTCGCATCCGCGACAGCAATACGCACCGCTTCGTGTTCAACTACAGCGCGCGGGCACAAGCGTACCGGGGCCAGAAGATCGAGCCCGCAGGTGTGTTTTGGATAGAAAAATCAGCGCTCTAGAGGTCGATATTGAAGGCGATGACCAGCTTCGCGATCTGATCCGCGCTTAGCAGATTAGGCGTCTGCCCGCGCATTTCCAGCGCGAGGCGGGCAGTTGCTTCCAACTCCTCCATCGCGAAAACGGCTTTGTCGAGGGTTGCGGCGGCGACAACAGGCCCGTGATTGGCCAGCACAACGGCGCTGGTTTGCGGGCCGAGCGTGCGGATCGCATCGCCCATCGCCGGATCACCGGGCTGGATATAGGGCAGTAATTTCACGCGCCCAAGCTGCATGACGCCGTAGGGTGTGAGCGGCGGCAACATGTCCTCGGCGTCGATGCCATCTAGCAGCGAAAGCGCTACGGAATGGTGTGAATGCAGGTGCACCACCGCGCCCGTAGGGGCTTTGCGCACGCCGTAAAACGCTGTGTGCAAAGAGACTTCTTTGGTCGGGGCTAGACCGCTAATGTGTCGACCGTCTTTATCCAGAACCGACAGGTCTTGCGGGTCAAGAAACCCCATGGAACTGCCCGTGGGCGTCACCAGAAAGCGACCATCCTCCAGCCGCATGGAGATATTGCCAGTGCTGCCATGGGTCAGGCCGCGATCATAAATCGACTTGGCAAACAGGCAGACCCGCTCGCGCGCGCTCGTCTCGGGGTTGCGTTTCATCATGGGGTGATCCGCTCCATCAGGGTGACGTCTTTGGAGGCAATCATGTCAGTGACGGCGGCATCGAAGGCTTTGAAATGCGGCGTTTGTAAATGCGCATCAAAAGCGGCGCGGTCGGTGTAGACCTCGTATAGAAAGGCGGTGTGCGGCGCGCTTGGGTCGGTGCAGACGTCGAACTGGTGGCATTCGGCCTCGTGTGCTGTCGATGCGCGGGCGTTTTCGTTCATTAGGGGCAGGAATTTCTGCCATGCCTCGGGATTGATGGTAAATGTGACGGTGACGACAAACATGTCTTGGGTCTTTCTGCTAGAGGCGCGCACGTAGCCCAATATATGTTGGCATGTGCAGTATTCGAGGCCGAGGCCTGTTTCAAGCAATCGTAGAGATGATCCGCCTCACGGGAAAGGGCTGCAATGACGAAACCGATTTTGGGGGTGATTGAAGGCTTCTTCGGGCGCGATTGGGGCGCGGGTGGGCGCGCGCAAATCCTGCCTGTTTTGGCGCGCGAAGGCTACGAGCTTTACGTTTATGCGCCGAAGTCAGATCGCGTGCTGCGCCAAGACTGGCGGGTGCCGTTTGACGCGCCGCATTTTGAAGCTTTGGCACAGTTGCGGGCGCAATGTGCTGCGGTAGGCATCGGGTTTGGAATTGGGCTAACGCCATACGGTTTGGACGCGTCTGATTGGCAGGCGGAGCGGCAGTATTTGACGCAGAAGCTACGCCAGATCAAGTTGTTAGAGCCAGATACCATGTGTCTATTATTTGACGACACACCCGGTGGTGAGATGGGTTTGGCGGGGCTGCATTTGCGCGCAGCGGAGGTGGTTTTGGCGGCGCAGGTTGCCCCCCAGATCGCACTTTGTCCGGCCTATTACAGCGATGATCCGATCCTTGATCAGGTGTTTGGCGCGCGACCAGAGGGGTATGTGGAGGCGTTGGGGCAGGGCCTGCCGCCCGAGACCCAAGTGTTTTGGACCGGACCAAAAGTGGTCTCTGCCGCGCTGGACCCGGCGTATTTGGACGAGGTGGCCGAGCGTTTGGGGCGCAAACCGCTGATCTGGGACAATGGGGCCGTCAATGACAGCCGGGCTTTGTCGCCGTTCTTGCCGCTTGATCCAGGGGTTGAGCGCGGACCGCCGCTTGCAGATCACGTCGCAGGCTTACTGGTGAACCCGATTAACCAACCCGGCTTAGCGATGCTGCCGCTTGCCAAAGTTGCGCGGCAGTGGCGGGGGCAGGGGACGGCGATTTCAGAGCTGCTTGGGCACTATGCAGGAGTGGATTTGGCGGCGGTCTTGGCGCAAGATCTAGCGTCATTCACGACCACCGGTTTTGACGGCCTTGGCCCTGAAAAACGTGCAGAGCTTGCCGCGCGCTATGCCCCGTTCAGCGGCGATCCTATGGCGCGCGAGGTGCTTGAGTGGTTGGCGGGGGCGTATGTTTTCGACCCCGCCTGTTTGACTTAACGGCCTGAAAGGCAATCGAATTTTGCGGTGGCCATGCTGCGGATCAAGGTGCCGTAGAACTCTGGTCCCAGCGGGAAATCGACGCCCAGTGGATCGAGCACGGCGGTGCGGGCTGGCGTTCCTTCGACTACGGCCGCGACGAGGCGCGGGTCGAATTGCGGCTCGGCGAACACGCACACAACGCCGCTTTTCGACAGGGCCGTGCGCAGCTCGGACAGACGGGCTGCCGAGGGTGTGCTGGCATCTGAGATCGAGATTGCGCCAAGCGGCGTTGTTCCAAACCGGGCCTCGAAATACTGGTAGGCGTCGTGGAACACAACGTGGGGCTGGTCTGCGACAGGGGCCAGTTGCGCGGTGATTTCGTTCACCAAAGTGGTGAGCTCGACTTGGGCTGCGGCGGCGTTGGCCGCGTAGATCGCTGCGTTCTCGGGGTCTAGATCCGAAAGGGCAGTTGCGATTGCGCCGAGCCACAGGGAGGCGTTTTCGGGGTCGAGCCAGGCATGTGGATCGATGCCGCTGTGGTCGTGGTCATCGTGGTCATCGTGCGCGTCTTCGTCTTTATGGTCGACATCAACATGGCCTGCGTGGTCGTCATGCCCATCGTGGTCGTCATGATCCTCGCCAAACACAGCGTCTACGCGGCCCTCAAACACCTGAATCCCCTCGACATCCAGCAACTCCAACTGCGGCGTGCCGGCGCTTAGGTTATCGATTGGACGTTCCAGCCACGGGGTCAACGCCTCGCCCACCCAGACGACCAGATCGGCGCCTGCGATGGCGGCTGCCTCGGACGGGCGCATGGAATAGCCGTGGGGCGAGGCACCGGGCGGCAGGATTAGGCCTGGCGTGCCCAGATCGCCCATCACTTGCGCCACGAGGCTGTGCACGGGTGCCACGTCGGTGGCGACTTGGGGGGGCGCAGCGAAGGAGGTAACGGGCGTGAAGGCAAGGGTGGAGCAGAGGGTGAGGAAGCGCATAGGATACTCGCTGATGATTCTGAGATTGACGATGTGATAGTATAACATTACGTCGATGTGCAAGAGCGATGATGCAACCCGGAGAGGCGTGATGGAGATGATCGGATTTGAAGCCCATGACCACGCGGCCTGTCGCTCGGGCGGGCTTGCGGCTGCCGAAAGGTATTGCGAGGCCAATGGCTTGCGCCTGACGCCGATCCGCCGCCGGGTGTTGGAGCTGCTGTTGGAAAGCCATAAGGCGCTGGGGGCCTACGACCTTCTGGACCGTATTCGGGATGAGGGGTTGGGCAGTCAGCCCCCGGTGATTTACCGCGCCCTCGATTTTCTGACGCAGCATGGTTTTGCGCATCGGCTTGAGCGGCTGAACGCCTTTATTGGTTGCGCCCATCCCGACGGCGACGCGCACAGACCGGCTTTCCTGATCTGCCGCGATTGCAAACTTGTGGCCGAAGCCGCCGCGCCGCGCCATGCCGCCTTGACCGCCCTGGCCGACCAGACAGGCTTTGCAATCGAACGCGTCGTCCTTGAAGCCGAAGGTCTGTGTCCGGCCTGTCAGGTCGCCGCATGAGTGTGATTGCAGCCAAAGGCCTGAGCGTGTTGCGCGATGGGGTGCGGGTCTTGCACGGCGTTGATCTGGCGATTGAGGCGGGTGAGATTGTCACGATTGTGGGGCCCAATGGGTCTGGCAAAACGACGCTCTTGAAGGCGCTGATCGGCGCGCTGCCTGCCGGTGAAGGCCGGGTTGAGCGCCAACCGGGCCTGCGTCTTGGCTATGTGCCGCAAAAACTGGCGGTGGACGCAACTTTGCCGATCACAGTCGAGCGGTTCTTGAACCTGCCGACCCGGCGCGCGCGCAAAGCAATTGCCGAGGCGATGCAGACGGCAGGCGTGCCGGGGCTGGAAAAGCGGCAGCTTTCGGATTTGTCCGGCGGACAATTTCAGCGTGTCTTGCTGGCCCGCGCGGTGCTGGAGCGCCCGCATTTGCTGGTGCTGGATGAGCCGACGCAGGGCCTCGACCAAGCCGGGGCGGCGGCGTTTTACGGGCAGATCGAGGCGCTGCGGTCTGAGCTGGGTTGCGCTGTCTTGATGGTCAGTCACGACCTGCATGTGGTGATGAGCGCGTCGGACCGGGTGATCTGCCTGAACGGGCATGTCTGCTGCGAGGGTGCCCCAGATTTAGTTGCTTCGGCCCCGGAATATCGTGCGCTATTTGGGACCGGGACCAAGGGGGCCCTGGCGCTTTACCGGCATGATCACGACCACTCGCATGACCATGATCACGACCATCCCCATCTCGAGACCACGCCATGACCCTCGACCCGTTCTTGATCCGCGCGGGACTTGCAGGCGTGGGCGTGGCACTGGCCGCCGCACCGCTCGGATGCTTCGTCGTTTGGCGGCGCATGGCTTATTTCGGCGATGCGACGGCCCATGCGGCGGTGCTTGGGGTAGCGCTTTCGCTGGTGTTCTCGCTACCGGTGTTTCTGGGCGCATTGATCGTGGCCTTGATCATGGCGATCCTCGTCAGCGGATTGGTCGGGCGCGGACACGCGATGGACACGCTTCTTGGGGTGATGGCCCATTCGGCCTTGGCAATTGGCTTGGTGGCGGTGTCGCTGCTGGACGGCGTGCGCTTGGACCTCATGGCCTATCTGTTTGGCGATATTTTGGCGGTCAATTTGGCCGATCTGGCGGTGATCTGGGGCGGAGCGCTATTGGTGCTGGGCTTAATCGGTTGGCGCTGGTCGGCACTTTTGACGGCAACGCTGAACCCGGATTTGGCCCATTCGGCGGGCATTGATCCCAAACGTGAGCAATTGGTGCTCATGGTGGCATTGGCCGTCACGGTCGCGGTGGCGATCAAGGTGGTGGGTGTGTTGTTGATCGTGGCGCTGTTGATTATCCCAGCCGCCTCGGCCCGCAATCTGTCGCGCACGCCTGAGGCGATGGCGGTCTGGGCAATGGTGCTGGGCGTGGTGGCCGCCCTTGGGGGGCTGGCGCTGTCATTTGTCTACGACACGCCGACCGGACCGACGATTGTGGCGTTGGCGGCGCTCGGCTTTGCGATCACGTCCAGTTTGCGCCCCCGTGTGGCGTCATGACGCGCAGCTTTGGGGCGGCTGCTGTAGCGCTTCGTTGATACACCTCCGCCATATGCAGCGCGCAGAGGAGATCGCCCGTGTCACAGGTCAGCACATCTGATTACGTCCATTTCGACGGGCTCTTAAAGCAGGCTGCCGACATGCCCGCCATGCCCGTGGCCGTGGTCGCGCCCGAGAAGGCCGATGCACTTGCTGGTCCGGTGCAGGCGGCAGAGGCGGGCTTGATCACGCCGATCCTGATTGGCGACGCTGCACTGATTGCGCAGGTCGCGGTTGAGATTGGCGTCGATATCAGCGGCTACGAGGTTATTGATATTGCGGACCATTCGGACGCAGCGGCGCGTGGTGTGGCGCTCGTTCATGAAGGGCGCGCAGCAGCCGTGATGAAGGGGCATCTGCACACGGATGTGCTTCTAAGGCATGTGGTCAAGCGCGAGGGCGGGCTGCGCGCCGGACGCCGCCTGAGCCATGTGTTTATCTGCGATGTGCCCGGCGAGGCGCGGTTGCTGCTGGTCACCGACGGGGCCATCAACATCGCACCGGACTTGGAGACCAAGGCAGACATCACCCAAAGCGGGATCGATCTGGCGCGCACCTTGGGCATTGAGACGCCCAATGTGGCGGTGCTGAGTGCTGTGGAAACGGTAAACCCGAAGGTGCAATCGACCGTCGATGCGGACGCTTTGGTGCAGATGGCCAAGCGCGGCGAGATCACGGGCGGCATTGTTGAGGGGCCGCTATCAATGGATATCGCTGTGGATCAGGCCGCCGCAGCCGGGAAAGGCTTGGCCTCGCAGGTCGCAGGCCGCGCCGAGGTGATGATCATGCCCAACATCGAGGCGGGCAATATGTTCGCCAAGGCCCTGACGCATTATGCGCGGGCTGAGAAAGCCGGGATCGTGCTGGGCGCGTCGGTGCCAGTGATCCTGACCAGCCGGTCGGACGGCGAGCTAGCGCGGTTGGTGTCCTGCGCTGTTGCTGTGCTTTATGCCGCGCGCAAGGATAAGCTGGCTTGAGCCGCGTTCTTGCGATCAATGCGGGCAGCAGTTCGGTCAAATTCGCGGTTTTCACGACTGATGAGGCCCCGCGCGAATTGCTGCGCGGTCATGTAGACGGCACGGGCGCGGATGCGCGGTTGTTTGTGGACGGGGCGGAGCGGGATTTGGCGGGCGGCGTCGCGCTTCGTCCGATGCCGATCATCCTTGGGGTTTTGGAAGCCTCGCATGATGATCACGACATCACGGTGGTCAGCCACCGGATTGTCCATGGCGGGGCGGAGTTTACGCATCCAGAGTTTCTGACGCCGGATGTGATGGAAAAGCTTACCGCGCTTGAGCCGCTCGCGCCCCTGCACCAACCCCACGATCTGGCGATTGTGAGGGATGCGATGGCGGTGTTCCCGGACGCGGCGCAAGTCGGCTGTTTCGACACGGCCTTTCATGCGGGCAAACCGCTGGAGGCCAATTGCTACGCGTTGCCCCGCGCGCTTTATGCCGAAGGGGTGCGGCGCTACGGGTTTCACGGGCTGTCCTACGATTATATCTCAGGCGCGTTGCGCGCGCGGCACCCGGATCTGGCGCGGGGCCGCGTGGTGATCGCGCATCTGGGGTCGGGGGCGTCTTTGGCGGCGGTTGTGGACGGCGTGTCCGTGGCCACGACCATGGGATTTTCGGCGCTGGACGGTCTGCCGATGGGCACGCGCACGGGTGATCTGGATCCGGGTGTGCTGCTCTATCTTATGGATCAAAAGGGGATGGATAGTGCCGCCCTTTCGCAGTTTTTATACAAGAAATGCGGGCTTTTGGGGCTTTCGGGGATCAGTAATGATATGCGGGTGCTTGAGGCCTCAGCCGCGCCCGAGGCGGATGAGGCGATTACCTATGCCACCTACCGCGTGCGCCGCGAGATCGGCGCGATGGCGGCTGCGATGGGCGGGATCGACGGGATCGTGTTCACCGGCGGGATTGGCGAGAATTCGGTGCGAGTGCGGTCTGAGGTTTTGGCAGGTCTGGAGTTTCTGGGCTTTGCGCTGGACGCGGCGGCGAATGCGGCCAAAGCAGGCAGCATTGGCGGGGCAGGCAAGCCCGTGCTGGTGATGCCAACCAACGAAGAAGTGGTGATCGCGCGCGGGGCGGTGGCGAAACGGCTCTGAGTGCTGTTGCTTCAAGCGCATAGAAAAAGGGCCGCGACCTGTTTCCAGATCGCGGCCCTTATAGGTTTTAAATCAGGCGCTTAGTGCATCACGACCGGACGCAGCCCCATTTCTTCGATCAATTGCGTGGCCTCACGGCGCTTCAGCGACAGGCGCGCCGACGGGCCGTAGTCGAAGCCTTCTTTGGCCAGTTCTGGGAACAACTCGAACAGTTCCTCGCGGGTCTCATCGGCGAGGCCTTTGACCGAATAGTCGCCGGGGTGGAAGCTTTCGGTCGGGATGCCTTCGGAGAAGATCACCTCGTGCTGGTCGAACAGGACGTGGACATATTCGACCTCATCGCGCGGATCAGTATAGACGCCTTCGGTCGTGGTCAGGTGCTTTGCGGGCACCAGAACCTCAAACTCGCCGAACATCAATTCTGCGCGCCAATCGCAGACCAGAACCCGGTGCTGCGGGCTGACCACGAGATCGCGGTCATTGCCGAATGTGCCTTGCTTGATCACCACCGGGGCAAAGCGTCCGCGTCCTGCGACCTTGGTTTTGCCGATCCACTTGATCTTCTGATAGCCGTTGTCGCGGGTCAGAACCTTGTCGCCGATGGCGAGGTTCTGCACCTCGATCTCGCCCTTGTTGGTCAGGATGTTGGTCCCGGCGGCAAAGCAGATCAGCGTGACGAAATCGTTGTCGTCAACATTGGACTGTTTGATCGCAGGGGTTGCATCATCATCGAGCTTTGTGAACTCGATCTCGGTGATATCGGGCAGATCGCCGAACTTGTCATACGGCATCGCATAGGTGATCTCGTTGCCATCACCATCCTCCAGCGTCAGCAATCCACCTTTGACAACAGGTGTGTCGCCATTGTCGAGCGTAACGGTGCCCTTCCACTGGCCCGTGTCGGTCACGGTATAGGTAACCCCGCCGATGACCGTTGTGTCATCCACTTGGATCTTGCTGGGGTTCGCGGTGGTGAAGATGATCGGCTCGTCGACTTCGACCAACTCGTCATCGATGACCGTTTTGGTCTCACCTTCGGTGGGTTGACCGTCGATTTGCACGAAATCATGCAGCACGAACGTGCCCGGCGCGACGCCAGCAGGCGGATCGAGTGTGACGTTATCGTCGGTATCGACATCGCCGAACGGCACCTCGTCAACAGGGGTGAGGGGGCCGACCTCCATCGATTGGATGTCAGGCAGCGCACCTTCGCTGTCATTTGGCAGGGCGTAGATGGTGGTCTCGCCGTCGGGGTTCGTCACCTCGACGAAGATTGTCGGCACCGCGTCCACGGGACCGCTGTCGAGCACATAGTCGACGGGAGCTGTGAAGATGCCTGTGATGTCAAGCTCTTCGCCGCCCACAATCAGCGTATCGCCGGGCTGCAGTTTGGTCGGGTCGTCTTGCGTGCCGACGGTGATCGGCTCGGAGACTTTTACGAAGTCCGACGGACTTTCGCCGCCGATGCCGGAGCCGCCTTCGGTTGTCAGCAACTCGCCATCTTCGGGCAGGTTGGGGTTCGACAACTCAATCGCGTCGAAGATTTGTGGGCCAGTGCTGCCGAGCGTGACATTGCCGTCGCCGTTGACGTCGGGGACAGGGATTTGCGTGTCGTCTGGCGCGCCCACATCCACATATTCAATCGAGGTGATGTTGGGCAGGGAGGCCCCGTCTTGAGGCACCGTGAAGGTGACCGTCTCGCCGTCGGCATTGGTGCCTTCAATGATGTAGACGGGCTGGTTGGTGTCCACGGACGCACCGTTGTCGAAGGTGATGTCTGCGGTTGCCGCTTTGGTCGTGGTGATCTCGTAGACTTCGCCGCCAAGGGTGAAGCTGCCGCCGGGCTCGATCTCGCCATTTGGTGACAGCGATACGCTGATTGGTTCCTCAACGGATGTTAGATCATTCGAGCCTGTGGTGAACACATTGCCCGTCTCCGGCACGCCGGGGGCGGTGACGATGGCGTCGTGGATCGTGACCTCGTCCGTGTCGAGGGTGACCACATCGTTATCGTCCACATCCGTCGCATCGGTGCCCGCAACGGGATTGGCGTTGGTGGCGTCGTATTCGATCTTGGTGATCTGCGGGAAATCGCCCTCGGCGTCCAGCGGCACGACATACTCAATGGTATTGCCGTCTGCGTCTTCCAACTGGAAGGCCAGCAGGTCCACATCTGGCGTCGTCACGACGAGGCCTGTGGCGGGATCAGTGTGGGTGATGTCGCCGGTCACGTCCTCGACGAGGGCCACAACAGTGTATTCCACGCCGTCGATATTGGCAGTGTCGTTGATCGCGATCTGGCCAGGGGTGGCGGTGTCGAAGCTGACGGTGTCAGACACACTTTCCAGCGTGCCATTATTAGCCTCGGCCGGATCGGTGGCGAGCGTGCCGCTGGCCAGCGGGTTCAGATCGTCCACGCGGATCAGGTCGAAGACATTCGTTAGCTCGTCATCGTCCTTCAGCGTGACCACATCGTCGCTGCCGATGTCGTCATCTTGAGGATCGGTCAGATTGATGCCGCCGACAGCGCCATAAGACCCCGTTGGCGTGATCGAGGAAATCTCGGGCAGATTGCCTTCATCATCGGTCGGCACAAAATAGGTGATCGGATCACCGCCACTGTCGGACACCAGCGTGATGACGCTCATGTCAACGCCGCTCGTGGTCGTGGGAATGCCGAATTCGTCGTCGTGATCGACGGTGGCCTCGACCGAATTCAGGCTATCGACGGTATAGAAGTTGTCGCCGATCTTGACGGTGTCGCCCACTGTCAGTGTGTTGGGCGTGCTTTGACCGACAACCTGCAAAGGCTCGTCCACGGCAACCAGATCACCGTCTGCGGTGGTCTGCTCGGTCCCGCTGGCAGGCGCGTCGCCGGACAGTTGGATCGCGTCGAAGATCGCGGGACCACTTGGCGTGCCGAGGGTGACGTTGTCGTCGGTATCGAGCGCGTCGATGGGCGTGTCTGTCACTGGTGTCAGCGGGCTGTCATAGCTGAACTTGGTGATTTCGGGCCGGTCGCCTTCGCTGTCCTCGGGGGCCACAAAGGTTTTGATTGCACCGCCGGGGCCTTCTAAGGTCAGGATGGAGACCGACTGGTCGGGCAATTCCGTCCCGTCTTCGAGCGACAGATTCGCATCGTCTGTGGTCGAGATATCCGTCAGTGTGAAGGTCTCGCCGCCGATGACAATCGTATCGCCAAGGGTCAGCTTTGTAGGATCGTCTTGAGCGACCGAGAACGACTCAACCACTTGGGTCATTTCGCTGCCCGAGTAGATTTCTTCGCCGACGCCGGGGGCGGCGCCGTTCAGCTCGATCAGGTCAAACAGCTTCTCGTCGGTGCCGACCAAGGTGATCGACGCGGTCGCGGGATCGGATTCCGTGCCGTAGATGTCGGTGACTTTCACCTCCAGCTCGCGCACAGTCGGGTCCACACCGTCGATATCGGCGGCGTTCTCGTAGACGATGCTTTCCAAGATCGCTTCGATATCGCCGTCATCCACCTCGTCCTCGGACAAGGGCTTGACCTCGATCTCGCCGCTCGTCGCATTAAACTGGACGGTGTAGTCTTTGCCGTCCGTGGTCAGAATGTAGGTGGTGTTGTCGGACCCATCGAGCGGGATCGTGATGTCGGTGACATCGCCGGGGAAGGTGAGGGTTTCGTCCGCGCCGTCCGGGAACGTGCCGTCCACGGGCTTGATCGACAGCTCTTTGAGGCACGCGCCTTGGCTGTCGACGTTCGAGTTAGACGCCGCGATCACGACAGGGCTGCCGCCTTCGGTATAGATATTGCCGAAATCGGGGTTGGTATCGACCACTTCGGGATCGGTGAAGAACGAAGACGAGAACTCGCCGTCGAGGCCGACATTGCCACCCGAATTCAGCTTTTCGTATTCAATCGTGAACTCAGACGTGTTGGTGAAGGTCAATTGCACCGAGTTCTCGGGCAGCGCACCGGGCGCGCCGGGGTCGTTCGAGTTGGGCTGGAAGGTGATCTTGTCTGCGGTCTCGATCTTTACCAGATCGGTGTCGCCGTCCAGCGCGTAGCTGTCGAGATCGCTTTTGTCGACGGTCACACGTTCGTATTTTGTAAGGCCAGCGTCGCCGTCCAAATCATTGAGAAGAAGGGAGAAGTTTCCGGTAACGGGGATATCGGTGCCAGCTTCAACCACTTTCCAGGTGACTTTGTGATAGGAGTTGCCGTCAAAGCTAAGGTTCGCGGTGTTGCCGTCTGGAACCTTGACGTTGAAAGTTGCATCGGCAGACGCGCCGTTGTCGTTGCCGGACCCGTCGAGCTTATAGGCGTCTTGGACCACCGCGATCAGGTCGATGGATTGGCCGTCCACGGTTGCCACGTTCTCGTAGCGCGCGGTCTCGCCAACGCCGTCATCGGCGAAGTTCAGACCATTATTTGTGATGACCGGTGCGGTTGCTGGATCAAGCGCGATGAACGCCGAGCCCACTTCGCCGGGGCCGGCAGGGGTCGCACCCCCTTGGAAGTCCAGATCAATGGTTGGCTTGGTGGTCGAGGAGGTGAATTCTTCGCCATCGACGTTGAAATTCTCGATATTCGAGAACTCCATCGTGGTGCCGTCGGTGAAGGTCACGGTGCCGTTCTCGGACACGGCGGAGGTGATGTCGCCGTCGTCATTGCGGTATTCGATGGACTCGACGTCGTTGACGACCAGAATGTCCACGTCCTTGCCATCGGGGTCTTCGGATCCGTCTACGCTGTCGCCACCATTGGCGGTGATCACGTCGGAGCCCTCGCCGCCGATCACCACATCGCCGCCCTCGACCGCGTCGTCATCGGCCGCATCGATAATGTCGTCGCCGTCGCCGCCCAGGATGCTGTCTGCGCCTGCGCCGCCCGCCAGCGTATCGTCGCCAGTGCCGCCGTCGATGTCGTCGCTGCCAGTGCCGCCTTCGATCGTGTCCGCGCCAGACCCGCCCAGAAGCGTGTCGTCGCCGCCTTCGCCGAAGATCGTGTCGTCGCCAGCACCACCGCCGATGATGTCGTCGCCGCCTTCAACGGGCGTGATCACGATGTTGTCGATGTCTTTGCCGTTAAAGCCGAAGCCCGCGCGCGTGCCGGGGTAGATCAGGGTAAAGTTGATCTCGGACTTGCCCTCAAACTCGGCCGAGAACCACGCGTCTTGATCTGATGGATCGTTGCTTTCCGTCCCCTCAACCGTGACCGTGCCGTCTTGTTGTGCGAACTCGAGCGATGTATCCGGTGCGACCCCGAAATTAGAGAAGCTGCTGGCGGCCAGTTGCAGCATTTCCACTTGTGGTCCGCCGTTGTCGTCCAGATCGCTGAATGTAGCCGTTCCATCTAGGACCAAAGGCTGGCCAGTGGTTTGGTTGAAGAACTCGACCTTCATCTCGGCGGTTTCGCCTGCAAGGCTCCGGCCACCCGACAGCAGCATCGTCTGGTCGGTGGTGCCATTGATCATGTTGACGGTCAGGTCATCGCTGGATTTCGACACCAGCGTCAGCTTCATCGAGACCTTGTCGCCATTGGCGAGCGTGGCCGCATCATCGTAGATCACCGAGGTGCCGTCATCGGCGTCCGCCGCATTCCCGCCTGAGGCCGAGCCTGCGCGCACATTGCCGGGCTGCATGGTTAGGCTGCCGACATTCTCGGATGTGGTGATCACGCCGGGGATATCGCCGTCGCCGTAAAGCGCGTCGTTGCCCGTGCCGCCAGAAATCGTGTCGTCGCCCAAGCCGCCAGTGACTTTATCGTCGCCGTCGCCTGCATTGATAACGTCGTCGCCCGCGCGGCCTTCCATGGTATCGTCGATCACTGCGCCGCCATCGGCTTGGCCATCGCCGGGACCGCCCCACATGATGTCAGCGTTGTCGGTGCCAATGATCTCGCCCTGATCGGAGCCGTCGGTTAGATCGTGGATACCTTCTCCAGCCACTTCCCTTGGAACTTCCGAAAAGGCTCCGGCATTGAAGAACGTGTTCCCATCCTCTGGTGCGGCGGAATCGATAGAGCCATCGTTGTTGATATCCGCATCGGTACTACGAAAAAACTCTGGCGTACCGCCTCCGTCAAGAGTGCCAACAATGTCGGAGCCGGGTGCAACGAACAACTCATTTTGCAGCGAAGGCGCACCACTATCTTTGGAGATCAACACGTTGGAGTTAAACCGAACATAGGTATCGCCATGTCCTGATGTTGAGTTTTGGACAGTGGCTGTCTGGCCGGGGTTTTGGGGCTCGTAAGTATAGAGTGGCGTGCCTGCAATAAGGTCTGCCTCCGTCTCGTATACTTTGATACCGATGACGCCGGTGCTGGACGTAAATTCGCCGATGCCGGAGACCGTGTCGGCTTCTACGGCGATGATCCAATCAGACTTGAATACGGCGCTACCGCTTTGGACGGTAATTTTGCCAGCGCTATCTTGGCCGACCCCATCAACCGAATTGACTGAAGGACTACCGATTACGTCGCTGCCGTTCGCGTAGAAAATTGCCATGCCCACTCTCCATACTCACTAAGGTCACACCCTGCTCGATGCGCCGATTTTTTGTTTCTAAAGTTGGCTTGACCCGACAATCAGTCAATATCAAGGCATCGATCCCGCCTGCCGGAATAATACGTTCGCAACCCGCAAATCGCACCACCCCCGCCACATTCTCGCCACAATTGGGCGGAGTTCGCCTAGCGCATGGCGTCCGAGCTGCGGCGCACGGGCCAATGGCGGCGTCTGATTGTCTGTGCGGTGGGCATCAGATCAGGGCAGGCGTGGCGCAGAACTTCGACCAAACCACGCAGCTTATTCGCGGTGCGTTTCGTGCTGCCATGGCCTTCAAGTCGCAACGCCGCGACGCCGCCACCGGGGCCCTCTACCGGGACGGTCAAGCTGCCCTCGTCGGGGGTCCAAACCTCGCCGCGTGTGGCGGTCTGCGCCAGCGCGCGGGTGAAGCGCCCGGTGGTCACGGCGCTGCGGTCCTCAGGGGCTGCATTGGCCAATGCCGCATTGACCCGGCTCAGGCGGCTATCGGGGGGGCACACCATCAAGATGGCGAGGGTCAGGGGCGAGGTAAAAAACCCCTCCTCCGCCTCGGGTGTTTTGCGTGTGGTATCAAGGATGTGCAGCGTGCTGTCGGGATTGAGCAGGGCAATATCTGCCTCGACCCGCGCCTTGCGCACCAGCGGCGTCAAATGAGGGATCAGCACCTCGACAAACGCGGGCCTCGGCGGCGGTGCGCCCAGTTGGGAATGGGCCGCCGCAGTGGTCATAAACGCGCCGTCCAGCAAGCGGCGACACAGCCATCCTTCGGCCTCCAACGTGGTCAGGCACCGCCAACACGCACTACGCGGCAGGCCGGTGCGCCCCATCGCGCCTTCCAGTGTCATCGGTCCGTGTTGTGCGACGGCGCCAAACACCGCCATGATCCGGGCATAGCCGGAGGCGTCTGGATCGAGGGGGCGGGTCAGGTCGCGCATCCAAGCACTGTCGGGTGTGCGGGCGCGGGGGGCAAGATGTGCTGAAGACTTAGGCAAGTTGAAGTGCGGTGCGAAGTTCAGAATTTTACCAGTTGATAAAAAATTGAACCCGTTGCATCGTTTTGGGGAACCAAAGAATAGGGAGCCAGTGCATGCCAACCGATGTGTTCACAAACGGCGTTGTCGCCGGACGGCTTGGAGCCGATGCGATTGCCGAGAATTTCGCCGATCTGCACGGGGCCTATGATGGGCACGAGGCGGCGGTTGCCGCGGATCGGTGCTACTTTTGCCATGACGCGCCCTGCATCACGGCGTGCCCCACCGGGATCGATATTCCCTTGTTCATCCGCCAAATCTCGACCGGAACGTCTGAGGCGGCGGCAAAAACCATCTTCGATGCCAATATCCTCGGCGGTATGTGCGCGCGAGTGTGCCCGACCGAAACCTTGTGCGAGGAGGCCTGCGTGCGTGAAGCCGCCGAGGGCAAGCCGGTGGAAATCGGGCGTTTGCAACGCCACGCGACCGATACGCTAATGCGTGCGGGCGTGCATCCGTTCACGCGCGCGGCTGAGACGGGCAAGAAGGTTGCCGTTGTTGGAGCAGGGCCTGCGGGTCTGTCTTGCGCGCACCGCCTTGCGATGAAAGGCCACGCGGTTGATATCTATGACGCCAAGCCCAAGGGCGGTGGTCTGAACGAATACGGGATCGCGGCCTATAAGACGGTGGGCGATTTTGCCCAAGCCGAGGTGGATTGGCTGTTGAAAATTGGCGGTATTACAGTGCATTACGGGGCCAAGCTCGGGCAAGGTGTAAGCCTTGAGGCGTTGCAGGCGAGCCATGACGCCGTGTTCCTTGGGATGGGTCTTGGTGGCGTAAACGCGCTGAGTGTTGAAGGTGGCGACCGCGACGGCGTGATGAACGCGGTCGATTTTATCGCGGTCCTGCGCCAGTCCAAGGACAAAACGGACGTCAAGGTCGGCCGACGCGTCGTCGTGATTGGCGGCGGAATGACAGCGGTCGATGCAGCGGTGCAAGCCAAGTTGCTGGGTGCCGAGCAGGTCACAATGGCCTACCGGCGCGGCAAGGAGGCGATGAGCGCGTCTGTCTACGAGCAGGAACTTGCGACCGCGAAAGGCGTGCGGATCTTGTATAACGCCTCGCCCGAAGCCGTGACCGAAGCGGGCGTCGAGTTCGCCTATACCGAGACCGTGGACGGCCAGTTGCGCATGACCGGCGAGACCCAAATGATCGAGGCCGACATGGTGCTGCGCGCGATTGGGCAGTCGCTTGAGGGCGCGCCGAGTGGGCTTGCGCTGGAGCGCGGTAAGATCAAGGTGGACGAAGCAGGGGCCACTTCGGTGTCCGGCGTCTGGGCCGGGGGCGACTGCGCGACGGGCGGGGACGACCTGACCGTGACGGCTGTGGCCGAAGGGCGCGATGCGGCTGAAAATATGCACAAAATGCTAATGGGAGACGTCTGATGGCTGACCTGCGCTCTGACTTCGTCGGGATCAAATCCCCCAATCCATTCTGGCTCGCCTCTGCGCCGCCCACGGATAAAGAATACAACGTGCGCCGCGCGTTCGAGGCCGGATGGGGCGGGGTTGTGTGGAAGACGCTTGGCTTTGATCCGCATGTCGTGAACGTCAACGGGCCGCGCTACGGCGCGATCTACGGCGCAGATCGGCGCTTGCTGGGGCTCAACAACATCGAATTGATCACCGACCGCCCGCTTGAGATCAACCTGCAAGAGATCAAATCGGTCAAGCGCGACTATCCAGACCGCGCGATGATCGTGTCGCTTATGGTGCCTTGCGAGGAGGATCCATGGAAGACAATCCTGCCGCTGGTGGAAGACACTGGGGCGGACGGGATAGAGCTAAACTTCGGCTGCCCGCACGGCATGTCCGAACGTGGCATGGGCGCGGCTGTCGGCCAAGTCCCTGAATACATTGAGATGGTCGCGCGCTGGTGCAAGCAATACACCCGCATGCCGGTCATCGTGAAACTGACGCCCAACATTACGGATGTGCGCTACCCCGCAAGGGCCGCGAAAACCGGGGGGGCGGACGCCGTGAGCCTGATCAACACGATCAGCTCGATCACTTCCGTCAATTTGGACAGCTTTTCTCCCGAGCCATCCATCGATGGAAAAGGATCGCACGGTGGATATTGTGGCCCGGCGGTCAAGCCGATTGCGCTGAACATGGTGGCTGAAATCGCGCGCGATGCCGAGACGGCTGGCCTCCCAATCTCGGGCATTGGCGGGGTCACGACGTGGCGCGATGCGGCTGAGTTCTTGGCGCTGGGTGCGGGCAATGTGCAGGTCTGCACCGCAGCGATGACTTACGGGTTCAAGATCGTCGAGGAGATGATTTCGGGCCTGTCGCAATATCTTGACGAGAAAGACATGAGTCTGTCCGATCTGGTCGGGCGCGCGACGCCGAATGTGACCGATTGGCAGTATTTGAACCTCAATTACGTGACTAAGGCGGTGATCGACCAAGACGCCTGTATCAAATGCGGGCGCTGCTATGCGGCCTGCGAGGACACGTCCCACCAAGCGATCTCGATGAGTGCGGACCGCGTGTTTGAGGTGATCGACGAGGAATGCGTGGCCTGTAATTTGTGTGTGAATGTGTGCCCCGTGGAGGACTGCATCACCATGGTCGAGATGCAGCCGGGCGAGGTTGATCCGCGGACCGGTAAGGTGGTTGAGGACGCTTATGCGAACTGGACCAGCCATCCGAACAATCCAAGCGCGCAGGCGGCGGAGTAGGGCGAGACGTTTGGGCTTTTCAGCAATGGGTGCACATGAGGCCTTAGTTGCAGATGATGATGAAATGTCCACCGCATTCGATGAAATGAAAGCGGCGGCGTTTGACCTCGGCCAACAGTGCGTCTCGACCCATTTCGCGCTCTACATCCCTGACCGCGCGTCACATGATCCCGCCTTTCGTAACGGCTTTTGCAGTGAAAATGCGCGCGGCCCACGGATTCGGGCGGTCGGGATGTGCGGTAAACTGTCGAAAATGCTCCATAGGCCCGATCCAACAGGATCTAGGTTAAATCGGAGTTAACCGAGCGTGGGTTCCCCGGTCGCGCCAAGCCGCGCTACGTATTGTTTCGCACTTTTGCCATCGGCCACAAACAAGCGCGGCGCGGGCGCGTCGTCGCAAACCATCTCGGGAAACATCAACGCCAACTCGGCCGCCGTCTCAGCCGAGACCGCATCGAGCGCCTCAGCCCCGGTCAGCATGCTCTCGCTCGGCGCGCCTTCGGCGAAAACCACGCGGTGCGCATCAAATAGCAGGTGGTGGTAGACGAGCGGTGCATCGCTCTCGTCAAGGGTGATCCCCGGTAGCCCGACCAGCTTGATCGCCGGGATCAGGGCCTCGCCCACCCCGAACATCTGCAAAGCCAGAGCGTTGCGGGTTAGCATCCGGTGTTGGCGCGAAACGCGCAAGCTTCGGTGCGGAAGCCCTTGACCTAGCGCGCCTTTTCCAATCCGCACGGCTCGCAATTTCGGGTTTTCGGCCAACTCCTGCGCACTCACCGACCGCGTTCCGACCCAATGGAGCGTCTTGGGTCCATCGGTTGTCTGCACCCGGTCGCCCACGCGCAAATCCTCGACTGCAACCTCGCCGCGCGGCGTCAAAATCCGTGTCCCGCCCGCAAAGCACACAAGAAGCGAAATGTTGTCGATGATCGGCCCGAGGCTGTCATCATCACCCACTTCGGTGAAGCGCAATGTGTAGTCGCCCGCTGCCGGAAAGCTGATCGGCACGGTGTAGCTGGAATAACTGCCAGTGCCGGGAAAGATCGTCGTGGTGGTCACGACGCCGCCACCCGCGTCGAGGATTTCGACGGTAAATCCATCGCTGCCCTCGTCGGGATTGGCCGCAGTGCGCAACACGCTATCAAGGGTCAGATCGGTGGTAATCGGACCATCAACGGTAAAAGTCTGCTCCATCATCGTGGTCTGGCCGGAATTTCCGTCCATCTCGGCAACGCGGTTTGATGAGCCGTTGCCAAGATACGCGCTTTCGGCGTTGTTCGCTTCGATATCGGTGCCAGTCCAGTTGGCAGCACCGGAATCGAAGGTTCCGTTAACGATAAGATTTGTTGTTGGCATACGCGGCTGTCTCCGGGGCGTTCGCGTCAGGCGTTATGTCTGCTCAAGGTTAACGGTAGCATAACGGGGCGCGAAATGCAGTCGAGCATGTCGTCGGGCGCGGGAAACTGTGGCGCTAGAGACTCAGCAGCTTTTCATAGAGGCCTTCCAGAAACGCCTCCGCCCCCTCATAGGGGTCAACGCCGCCCAGCACCGCGCGCACTTGCACCTCGAAATCCGCATAATGCTGGGTTAGCGCCCAGATGGAAATGATCAGATGGTAGGGATCGACTGGCGCGATCTTGCCCGCGTCAGACCAGCCACGAATAACTTGCGCCTTTGCGTCAACGAGGGACTTGAGATCGCCCGAAAGCCCCGCCCCAATCCGAGGTGCACCTTGGAGAATTTCATTGGCAAACAGACGGCTCTCGCGGGGTAAATCGCGGCTCATCTCCAGCTTGCGGCGTAGATATTGCAGCAATTGTGCTTTGGGATCGCCGTCCGGGTCCAGATCACGCAGCGGGTCGAGCCATGTGTCCATGAGGCTGTCGAGCAGCTCTGTATGGATTGCCTCTTTGCTGTCGAAATAATACAGCAGGTTCGGCTTGGACAGCCCCGCCGCTTCGGCGATTTCATCTAAGGTCGCGCCGCGGAATCCCCGTTTCGAAAAGATGTCGAGCGCGGCTTCCAAAATCGCATCGCTGTTGCGCCTTTGGATTCGAGTCTCGCGTTTGCGGGTAGGAGTGTCTGGCATCAAATATCACTCCCAACCCATTCATAACGCGCTTAAAAACCATGCAAGCGCTGCGGTGGTTTGGCGCGACCTACATATGTAGTCGATCCCATGCCAGCGGCGCGCTTGACTGGTTGGCCCTCTGTGCTAGCGTGACTTTGACCAGTTGGTCAAACACTATCGCGCGGTCCTTAGCGTAGCTGCGACGCCTCTGGCTTGGACGGCTGTGACGCCGACGCTTCAGGCATTTGACCACGCGCGAATGACAGAAAGGCTGCCCTATGTCTGCACCCAGCTCTGCGCCAGGTGAGAACCTCAAAATCAACGGCGACCGTCTTTGGGACAGCCTAATGGAAATGGCCAAAATCGGCCCCGGAATTGCGGGCGGCAACAACCGCCAAACCCTAACCGACGAAGACGCCGAAGGGCGCGCGCTGTTTCAGTCGTGGTGTAAGGCCGCAGGCATGTCCATGGGCCTTGATACCATGGGCAATATGTTCGCGCGGCGCGAGGGGACGGACCCGGACGCGCTGCCAATATATGTTGGTAGTCATTTGGACACACAACCGACGGGCGGCAAGTATGACGGCGTATTGGGTGTGCTTGGCGGGCTGGAAATTATCCGCAGTCTCAACGACCTCGGCATCAAGACCAAGCACCCGATTGTGGTGACGAACTGGACCAATGAGGAGGGGACGCGCTACGCGCCGGCCATGCTCGCCTCGGGCGTATTCGCCGGAAAACACACCCAAGACTGGGCCTACGCGCGCATAGATGCCGAAGGAAAGAGCTTTGGCGACGAGATCAAGCGCATTGGCTGGGTCGGGGACGAGCCTGTGGGCGAGCGTAAAATGCACGCCTTTTTCGAACTGCACATAGAGCAGGGGCCAATTCTTGAAGCCGAGAATAAGGACATCGGTGTCGTCACCCATGGCCAAGGGCTGCGCTGGATTGAATGCACGGTGACAGGCAAGGAAAGCCACACCGGATCGACCCCGATGAATATGCGCAAGAATGCCGGGCGCGGATTGGCGCTGGTGACGGAGCTGGTCCACGAGATTGCGATGAAAAACCAGCCCAATGCGGTTGGCGCGATTGGCCATATCGACGTCTATCCAAACTCGCGCAACATCATCCCCGGCAAGGTCGTGTTCACGGTCGATATGCGGACGCATCTGCTGGATAAACTCAACGCGATGGTCGCCGAATTTAACGACCGTGCACCCGCGCTTTGTGAAGGCATCGGGGTGGAGTTTTCCTGCGAGATCGTAGGCCAATTCGACCCGCCCGCCTTCGACGAGGGCTGCGTTGCGGCCGTGCGCAATGCGGCCGAGCGTTTGGGTTACAGCCACATGGATATCGTGTCCGGTGCGGGTCATGATGCGTGCTGGATCAATGACGTATACCCCACGGCGATGGTGATGTGTCCTTGCGTGGACGGGCTTTCGCATAATGAAGCGGAAGAAATTTCACCTGAATGGGCGACCGCTGGCACCAATGTCCTGTTTCATGCGGTGGTCGAGACGGCGGAGATTGTGTCCTAGGGTTATGCTGGGGCCAGGCCCCAGACCCCGGGATATTTAGAAAAGCAAAGAGACGAGACAGGGATTGCCATGACCAAGATCATCAAGAACGGAACCATCGTCACCGCCGACCTGACCTATAAGGCGGATGTGCGGATTGAGAATGGGATGATCACCGAGATCGGCCCGAACCTGAGCGGCGGCGAGGAATTGGACGCGACCGGCTGCTACGTCATGCCCGGCGGTATTGACCCGCATGTGCATCTGGAAATGCCGTTCATGGGCACCTATTCCACGGACGATTTCGAGAGCGGCACGCGCGCTGGTCTGGCCGGTGGCACCACGATGGTTGTAGATTTTTGCCTGCCAAATCAAGGCGAAGGCCTGCATGATGCGCTCAAGCGTTGGGACAATAAATCGACGCGGGCGAACTGCGACTACTCTTTCCACATGGCCGTGACATGGTGGGGCGAGCAGGTCTTTAACGACATGAAGTCGGTCATCCAAGATCGCGGCATCACCACTTTCAAACACTTCCTCGCCTATAAGGGCGCGTTGATGGTGAACGACGACGAATTATTCTCGTCTTTCAACCGCTTGGCCGAACTTGGCGGCATCGCGATGGTCCATGCCGAGAACGGCGATGTGGTCGCGGAAATGACGGCGAAGCTGCTGGCTGCGGGCAATACCGGGCCAGAGGCGCATGCCTATTCGCGGCCCAGCCAAGTTGAAGGCGAAGCTACCAACCGCGCGATTATGATCGCGGATATGGCGGGTGTGCCGCTATATGTTGTGCATACCTCCTGCGAGGAGGCACATGAAGCGATCCGGCGCGCGCGGATGCAAGGCAAGCGTGTGTGGGGGGAGCCGTTGATCCAGCATCTGACCCTCGATGAGAGTGAATATTTCGACACGGATTGGGACCATGCCGCGCGCCGCGTAATGTCGCCGCCGTTTCGCAACAAAAAGCACCAAGACAGCCTGTGGGCAGGCTTGATGAGTGGTTCGCTATCGGTTGTGGCCACGGATCACTGCGCGTTTACCACGGAACAGAAGCGCTCGGGCATCGGCGATTTCTCGAAAATTCCCAATGGAACCGGGGGGTTGGAGGACCGCTTGCCGATGCTCTGGACCCAAGGGGTTGGCACGGGACGCCTGACGCCGAACGAATTTGTGGCAGTGACCTCGACCAATATCGCTAAGATTTTGAACTGTTATCCAAAGAAGGGGGCCGTTCTGGTGGGCTCGGATGCGGATTTGGTGGTGTGGGATCCTGAGAAATCAAAAACGATTGCGGCGTCTAGCCAGCAATCCTCCATTGATTACAACGTGTTCGAGGGTCATCATGTCAAAGGCCTGCCGCGTTTTACCCTGACGCGGGGCCATGTCGCCGTGCATGATGGCGAGATCCGCACGCAAGAAGGTCACGGCCAGTTTGTAGCGCGCGAGGCAAATGGAACGGTCAATAAGGCCTTGAGTACATGGAAAGAATTGACCGCACCGACCCCGGTAAAGCGGACCGGTATTCCGGCAACGGGGGTGTAGCGCGGGTGCTTAGCCAAGACGAGATTGAAGGATTTGCGGAACCAGCGCCGCGTGCGGAAGCGGCGAAGCCGGTGATTGTGGCCGATGGTGTGTCGCTGACGTTTGAGACCAACGATGGCCCTGTTCACGCTTTGCGGGATGTTAACCTACAGATAAATAAGGGAGATTTCGTTTCCTTCATTGGACCTTCGGGTTGCGGAAAGACGACATTTCTACGCGCGATTGCTGCGCTCGAGCACCCGACAGAAGGCACATTAACGGTGAATGGCATGAGCCCGGATGCGGCGCGTCAGGCGCGCGCGTATGGGTATGTGTTCCAAGCCGCCGGGCTGTATCCGTGGCGGACGATTGGGAAGAATATCTCGTTACCTCTTGAGATTATGGGGTTTTCTGCCTCAGAACAGGCGAAGCGCGTGGCGCGGGTTTTGGAGTTGGTGGAGCTTTCCGGGTTCGAGAAGAAGTTTCCGTGGCAGCTGTCGGGCGGGATGCAGCAGCGCGCCTCGATTGCGCGAGCTTTGGCCTTTGACGCCGATCTGTTGCTCATGGACGAGCCGTTCGGCGCGCTGGACGAGATCGTGCGCGACCACTTGAACGAGCAGCTTCTAGCCCTTTGGAAACGAACGGAAAAAACCATTGCCTTTGTGACGCACTCGATCCCGGAAGCGGTGTATCTGAGCACGAAGATCGTGGTGATGAGCCCGCGTCCGGGACGGATTACAGATGTGATTGATAGCCCATTGCCCCTGGAAAGGCCGCTCGATATTCGGGACTCGCCTGAGTTTATCGAGGTGGCGCACCGGGTCCGCGAAGGGCTGCGCGCAGGGCATTTGGATGACTGAATTGGGTCAGATATTGGTGTCGTCGGCGTGGAGATTGCTATGACGTCGGTGCGCGCGCGATGAGCGAGGTGTTAACCTTACGGCGCGCGACGCTTGAAGACGCCCCGGCTTGTGCTGGCATTGTGTCGGGTTGGCTGATCCAAACCCCGTGGATGCAAAACGTGCCCGATCTGGTGGAACTGACCGAGATGATGACCAAGGGCATTCCCATGCGGGAGTTTTGGGTGATCGGCGATCCGGTCGCGGGGTATTTGTCGCTGGAGGACGGGATTAACCATATTCATGGCCTCTATGTCGCCACGCCGGGGCAGGGGCTTGGCAAGGCGCTGGTGGACCGGGTCAAAGATGGGCGCGATTATTTGCAGCTCTGGACCCATGGGCCGAACACAGCCGCGCATCGGTTTTATCACCGTGAAGGCTTTGTAACTATGGAAGAAAAGCCAGAGGGACGCGGCGATGGTTTGCCGGAGTTACGGATGGAGTGGCGGCGATGAGCGACCTGGTCTCCCCGATTTTAGACGCGCCTGTCGCCAAGCCGTCGAAGGCCCGCGCCAAGGTCATCGATATTGCCAAGGGCGCCGCTGCCGTTTTGACTGTTGTGATGGCGTTGGTCGCGTTTTGGTATGCCTCTGTGATGCCGATGAACATTCACACCGCGTTAACCAACGCGGAACGGGCAGGGGCCGTGATCGAGCCGGAAGGGGCCGGCAATCGCCGTGATCTGGGCGGCGTGTCATTGTTGATGGCCAATTTTGAACATGCGGGCGCGACTTTTAACCAAGATCGCCCGCGTTTGCCCAGCCCGCATCAGGTGATTGCCGAGCTGTGGGATACGACGGTGATGAAGAAAGTCACCTCGAAACGCAGCCTTGTTTACCACGGTTGGGTAACGCTTTCGGCGACGCTTCTGGGTTTTGGCATTGGCACGGTCGCGGGCATCTTGCTGGCCATCGGGATCGTGCATAATCGTGCGATGGATATGAGCGTGATGCCTTGGGCGATTGCGTCGCAAACCATCCCGATTTTGGCGATTGCGCCGATGATTATCGTGGTGTTGAATTCGGTGGGCCTTCAAGGGTTGATCCCTAAGTCTATGATTTCAGCATACTTATCGTTCTTTCCAGTCGTTGTCGGCATGGTCGCGGGGCTTCGCAGCCCGGAGGTCAGCCAGCTTGACCTCATGCACACCTATTCTGCCTCTAAACCCCAGGTTTTCTGGCGTTTGCGCCTGCCTGCGTCGATGCCGTTTCTGTTTACCTCGTTGAAGGTCGGGATCGCTGCATCGTTGATTGGTGCGATTGTGGGCGAGTTGCCAACGGGCGCGGTTGAGGGGCTTGGGGCGCGCCTACTGGCGGGCAGTTACTACGGCCAAACCATCCAAATCTGGAGCGCGCTGTTTGGCGCTGCAATCTTGGCAGCCTCCATGGTGGCGCTGATCGGCTGGGTGCAAAAGTTAACGCTGACACGCATGGGGATGACGCAATGAGCGTGGCCGAGACCTTTCCGCGTTTGCCCTTGCGCGCAGATTTGGCTGCTTTGGTGGTCCTGCCACTGCTGGGCTGGTTGGTCAGCGACTGGCGATTGGCGCTGATATTGGGGGTTTGGCTGGGCGCGTGGGCCTTCAATGCAGAGCTCGCAAAGCGCAGCAATCAAGGCCTGATCGTCGCGGCAATTTTCGGGATCACCTTGCTGGTGCTGTGGGAAATGACCGTGCGCCTTTACGATGTTTCATTTGTGATCTTGCCTACACCCACTGATATTGCAGTGAAATTTGCGGCCTCGACGGATATCTTGTGGCGCGATTTCGTGCAGACCTTTGTGAAGGGCGCGTTGTCGGGCTATGTGATTGGCTGCGTTGCGGCGATCTTGATGGCGATTGCGGTGGATCGTTCGCCGTTCTTGCAGGCCGGATTGCTGCCCGTTGGCAACTTCATGGCCGCTTTGCCGATTATCGGCACCGCCCCGATCCTCGTGATGTGGTTCGGGTTTGGCTGGCAGAGCAAAGCTGCCGTGGTCGTGGTGATGGTGTTTTTCCCGGTCTTGGTTAACGCTGTCCAAGGTCTTAACGCCGCCGACAAAATGCAGCGCGATTTGATGCACACATATGCGGCGTCTTATTGGCAGGGGTTGTTTAAGCTGCGCCTGTCCTCCGCGATGCCGTTCATCTTTAATGGGCTGAAAATTGCATCAACTTTGGCCCTGATCGGCGCGATTGTGGCCGAGTTCTTCGGCTCGCCGACCGTGGGGATGGGCTTTCGCATCTCGGTCTCGGTCGGGCAGTTGCAACTGGATATGGTCTGGGCAGAAATAACAGTGGCCGCATTGGCCGGATCGGCGTTCTATGGAGCCGTCGCATATACCGAGAAACGGGTCACTTTTTGGCACCCGTCGCAACGAGGCTGAGCAAACATTTTCCAACTGGAGGGACTTGAGATGAAAAAACTAACAACAACGGCACTGGCCGGGGCGATGGCCTTTGGCGCAAGTGCGGCCATGGCGGCTGACGAGGTGAAACTGCAATTGCAGTGGGTCACGCAGGCGCAGTTCGCGGGCTATTATGTGGCGCTCGATCAGGGGTTCTACTCCGAAGAAGACCTCGATGTGACGATCCTGCCGGGTGGGCCAGACATTGCCCCGCCGCAGGTTTTGGCCGGTGGTGGCGCGGATATTATGCTCAACTGGATGCCATCTGCTTTGAGCGCGCGCGAGAACGGTTTGCCTGTGGTCAACATCGCCCAGCCGTTCAAGTCGAGCGGTCTGATGCTGACGTGCTGGAAGGATACGGGCATCGCGTCGCCTGAGGATTTCCGCGGCAAGACCATCGGTGTTTGGTTCTTCGGCAATGAATTTCCGTTCCTGTCTTGGATGAGCCAGCTCGGGATTTCCACTGAGGGCGGCGATGATGGTGTGACGGTTTTGAAGCAGGGCTTCAACGTCGATCCGCTGATCCAGCGCCAAGCCGATTGCATCTCGACCATGACCTATAACGAGTATTGGCAGGTCATTGATGCGGGCGTCGAGCCGGATGAGTTGGTGACATTTAAGTATGAAGATCAAGGTGTTGCTACGCTGGAAGACGGCATCTGGGCGCTTGAGGAGAACCTTGAGGATCCAGCCTTCGTCGACAAGATGGTGCGCTTTGTACGGGCCTCCATGCGCGGATGGAAATGGGCTGAAGAGAACCCAGATGCAGCGGCCGATATCGTTTTGGACAATGATGCAACGGGCGCACAGACCGAACAGCACCAGCGTCGGATGATGGGCGAAGTGGCCAAGTTAACGGCGGGCTCGAACGGCGCGCTTGATCCGGCAGACTATGCGCGCACGGTGGCGACGCTGCTTGCGGGCGGATCTGATCCGGTGATCTCGATAGAGCCTGAAGGCGCTTGGACGAGCGTTATCACGGATGCTGCGCTGAACTAAGTCGCAGCGTTTCAAACAATGGACCGCGCGCTTTCATGAGTGCGCGGTTTTTTTGTGGGTATTTTTTGAACCCTGAATTGAGGGCCGCGCGTGCTGCTAGCGGATCAGTTTGGCGAGGCGGGCTTGGACGCGGCGCAGGTGCTTTTCGCGGCTTTTGGGGGTTGAGCTGTCCATGAGGTAGAGTGCTGCGAAAGTCGTTTTGCAGCGCTTGGCGCAGAGGACCCGCAGGCCGCGCAGGATCATGCGCTTGCCGGGCGCGCCGATCAGGAAGGTCAGACCGCGTGACGCCCCACAGGTGGTGAAGACCGCGAGTTTTGTGATGTGGGTTAGGCCGGGGCGAATAGCGGTGTTGTGGTCATTTGGCATCAAGAACGCGACTTCTGGCAACAGCACCCGGTCAAGCCAACCTTTCAGGATCGCGGGCAAACCATACCACCATGTCGGGTAGATGAAGATCAGCGTGTCGGCCCATTGCAAATCCGCGACGTCTTGTGCGACCGGACTGCGGTTGGCGGGGCTGTCTTGGTAGGTTTGATATTCTTCGGGCGTGAGGACCGGTTGGAAGCTGCGCGCATAGAGATCGATGATGCGGACTTCGATCTTGGCGTCTTGAAGTTGCGCGATGGTCTGGTCGCGGATGGCCGCATTGAAGCTGCCCTCAGAAGGGTGAGCATAGAGGATCAGCGCGCGCTTGGTCATTGGATTCGTCAGCCGTGAAGAGCGTCATATATATGACGAGGGTCATATATTCGCGGCACTGCGTTGAAAACACTCACAAACGTTCCTTTATAAGTTGCAAGATCGCGTCGCGTCCCGGCTTGGCAATCAGCGGTGGCGAAGGTTTGCCATACATCGACGCAAGGCGACCCATCGGGGTGTTCCCACTCTCGACCCGGGACAGGGTTTCGACCAGAAGCGGTCCGGCGGCACAATCGGGGGCGGCGGCGAGCACTTTGTGCAGCCGTGCCCATGTGTTGCTGACCATGTCACCCTTTTCGATCCAGTAGGTCTTTTCGCCATCAAGGATCGCGCCGCCTTTGGACCAGCGTTTGTTCGGTGGCCATGGGCGTGGCGGGTCATAGACTTTGCGTTCTGTCTCGGACAGTTTCACTTGCATGAGCAACAGCGTGACGCAGAGACCGATCATCCGGTCGGCCCATGTCTCGCCGTGATCCGACAGCGTGTCGCCAACGGAACGCAGCCAGCGATAGGTCAGTTCCGGCAGAACCACCTCGGATTCCTCGGCCAAGATACGGTGGAATAGCGTGCGGGCGCGCGCGTTTTCAGGCGCTCGGCGCAGCACAACGATGCTGGAGATAAGCAGATGGGTCAGGCGCATATTGCCGGATTGTTCGGGCTGCAATTTCTGCATGTGCTGGGCGAGGTTCGGCTTGCGGGTGGTGAAATCCGGGCCATGTGGCGTCTCAATCCGGGCGGCCTTGAAGGGGGCAAGATCCACATCGACGGCGGGCAGGAAATCATCGGCGCGCGGCGTCGGGTAATCGCCATCATCGAACATGGCAGGCCATGCCGACCATATCGTTGCGCCGGGCGGCTTGGGCAGTCGCGGCTTTGCGACAGGATCGGGACTGTCCAATGAATAGCCAAAGGTTTCAAAATCTTGCTCGTATAACACGGCAAGCTGAACCTTGGTTTCCGGCAACAACGCGGGGGCTGAGACGGGGCGCGGAATATGAGGCAAGCCTAGTTTTGCGCCTGCCTCCTCCCAACGTTCGACCTGCAAAATATCTGCGCCCGCATGAAGCGCGTGCCACGGATGCACCTGCGGCAAGAGTTGCCCGCGCAAGCGTGCACTGGCCCAAGAATGCGAGGTGTCATAGGGGCCAGTTGTTTTTGCGAGAAGCTGCACCGCATCATCTTCGGTCAGTTTCGACCAGCGCTCGGACTTACGGGCATGGGCGAGCACGGCGGCGAAGCGTTCAAACGGGTGGCGCACCAAGGTGATGGCGCGCGGTGCGTCTTCGGGGAGGTAGCCGCGCGCGACATGCGACGGCGCGCCCCAATGTTTTGCGATGCGAATATGTCCTGCGCCGGGGGCTGCCAGCAGCGTAATCCCAGCGGAGGGGTAAATTGAGGCGGTCATTGCAGCACGCCGCGCACCGTTAACCCACCGTAGCGGGTTCTTCCTTGCGATCAGCATGGACGAGCAGGGGTTGCGCCTTACCGATCACGACCTCGTCATTGACCACGACACCTTCTACATCATCCATCGAAGGCAATTCGAACATCGTATCAAGCAGGATGTCTTCCATGATCGACCGCAATCCGCGTGCGCCGGTTTTGCGTGCAATTGCACGTTTGGCAATGGCGCGCAGGGCTTCGTCGGTGAAGGTCAATGATGCATCTTCCAGCTCAAACAGGCGCTGATACTGACGCACGAGTGCGTTTTTCGGCGCGGTCAGAATGGTCACAAGCGCGTCTTCGTCCAGATCGCGCAAGGTGGCGATGACCGGCAAACGCCCGACAAATTCTGGGATCAGGCCGAATTTCAGCAGGTCCTCAGGCTCGAGATCCATGAAGATCTCACCAACGCCGCGATCTTCCGGCCCACGCACTTCGGCACCAAAGCCCATGGCCGAGCCTTTGCCGCGCTGCGCGATGATCTTGTCGAGCCCAGCAAAGGCACCGCCGCAGATGAACAGGATATTGGTCGTATCGACTTGCAGGAATTCCTGCTGTGGATGCTTACGCCCGCCTTGGGGCGGCACCGAGGCCACGGTGCCTTCCATGATTTTCAGCAATGCTTGCTGCACACCTTCGCCCGACACATCGCGGGTGATCGAAGGGTTGTCGGACTTGCGGGTAATCTTGTCGACCTCGTCGATATAGACGATGCCACGTTGGGCGCGCTCGACGTTATATTCGGACGCTTGCAGCAATTTCAGGATGATGTTTTCGACATCCTCGCCCACATAACCAGCCTCGGTCAGGGTCGTGGCATCGGCCATGGTGAATGGCACATCGAGAATGCGTGCCAGTGTTTGGGCCAGCAAAGTCTTGCCGCAGCCGGTTGGGCCGATCAGCAGGATGTTTGATTTCGCCAGCTCTATGTCGGATTTATCGGCGTGGTTGAGGCGCTTGTAGTGGTTGTGGACCGCCACCGACAGCACGCGCTTGGCATGCATCTGGCCGATCACATAATCGTCAAGCACATCGCAAATCTCGCGCGGGGCGGGGACGCCCTCGGAGGATTTGAGGCCAGCGGATTTCGTTTCCTCGCGGATGATGTCCATGCACAGCTCGACGCATTCATCGCAGATGAAGACGGTGGGGCCTGCAATCAGCTTGCGCACCTCGTGCTGGGATTTGCCGCAGAACGAGCAATACAAGGTGTTTTTGCTATCGCCAGAGGAGTTTGCCATGGTCGTGCCTCATCATATTGTCCGGGTCGGGGGGTCGACCGGGGTGCAGAGTTTCGCCGCATCTGCGGGCGGACCCAGAGTGGTGCGGCGATCCGCACATCTGTCTAAACGGTATTGGCAGAAAGCCTAGGCCAGCGGTTTGCGGGGTGCAATGGCCGTTTTGCCCAGCTTTGGCAACCGGGGCGCGCCCGTGTCCTGCGCGCCCCGGTTTTGTTAACGTCTGTTAAGTCGTTGCTTCTTCTTCGCCCTTGGGACGGTTCTCGACGATCTCGTCAATCAGGCCCCAGTCTTTGGCTTGCTCGGCATCCATAAAGTTGTCGCGCTCAAGGGCTTTGACAACGGCGTCGAACTCTTGGCCCGTGTGCTTAACGTAGATATGGTTAAGGCGATCTTTAAGCTTCTGAGTTTCTTGGGCGTGGATCATGATGTCTGTCGCCTGACCCTGATAGCCACCCGAGGGCTGGTGGACCATAATCCGCGAATTGGGCAGCGACATGCGCATTCCTTTTTCGCCAGCGGTCAGCAGCAGCGACCCCATGGAGGCAGCTTGGCCGATCACCAGGGTCGAGATCTTGGGTTTGATGTATTGCATCGTGTCGTAGATCGACAGACCGGAGGTCACGACACCGCCGGGGCTGTTGATATACATCGAGATTTCTTTGTTCGGGTTCTCGGCCTCAAGGTGCAGAAGCTGGGCGACCACAAGCTGGCTCATCCCGTCATGGACCGGTCCGTTGAGGAAGATGATCCGCTCTTTCAGCAAGCGCGAGAAGATGTCGTAGGCGCGTTCGCCCCGGCTGGTTTGCTCGACCACCATCGGGACGAGGTTCATGTAGGTGTCAATTGGATCGTGCATTGGGTCTCGCCTTGTTGGTCGCGCGGGTCTGCGCCTCAGGGGTTAGACTAGGTCCGCGTGGGGGGGGCTGCAAGGGCAGGGCGCGCGGGTTTGCGTTGACTTTTTCGTAAGCTGTGACTTACGGTAAGCTATGGCGAACCATTCTGACCTTCAACCCCCTGACCCGGCGATTTGTGGCGAGGCCTGTTTGGCCCTGCTGGCCGATCCCACGCGCCGCGCGATTGTGCAGGCCTTGCGCAACGGTCCACGCGCTGTTGGTGATGTGGCCAAAGGCTTGCCGATCAGCCGTCCGGCGGTCAGCCAGCACTTGCGATGCCTCAGCGATGCCGGGCTGGTGCGGGCAGTGCCGAAGGGCACGAAACGCCTCTATCATCTTGATCCGGCTGCATTAACCGCGTTGCACAGCTACCTTGATGGGCTTTGGGGCGATGTATTGGGACGGTTTGCCGAATTTGTAGATACTCAGAAGGATGCGCCGATGCTGCCCCCGATTGTAAAGACACTTTATGTGCCCGTCGCGCCCTTTGAGGCGTTTCATTTGTTCACCGCGCGACTGGGCGAGTGGTGGCCCGTGGACAGCCACAGCCTGTCGGCGGCGGATAAGGCATGGCCAGAAGCAGTGGAGGTGGAGCCGCGCGTCGGGGGTCAAATTATCGAGCGTTGCGCGGATGGCAAAAAGCGCCCTTGGGGCCGCGTGACCGCGTGGCAGCCGGGCGAGAAGTTTGCGGTGGCCTGGCATGTGGGGCGCGACGAGGCGGAGGCGACGGATGTGACGATTGCTTTTGCGCGGGTCGATGGCGGAACACGCGTGACGCTGACCCACGCCGGATGGGAGGTGCTCGGCGACGCGGCGGCGCCGGTCCGAGCTGGATATCAGACGGGTTGGGATTTGGTCTTGGTAGAGCGGTTTGGCGCGATGTGTTTGGCGTCGTGCAAGCTGGCCGCCGAATGACACCTTCGGCGCGAATATTTCGGGAACCCTGAAAATGAGGGGTTGAAGCCGTAGGCGCGCGCGCCAATTGGCGTTCATGGAATTTATACCGACACGAGAGGCTGCTTTGGCGCGGCTTGAGGCATTCGCACCGCATGCCGGGCACGCCTACGCGCGGTTGCGGAATTTTGATCTGGCGGGGCATCCGCATGTCAGCGGGCTGTCACCGTATTTGCGGCACCGGGTGATTTCCGAAGACGAGGTGTTGCGCGCGGTGCTGGCGCGCCATTCGGCGGCGGCGGCTGAGAAGTTCATCCAAGAGGTCTACTGGCGGACCTATTGGAAGGGGTGGCTAGAGCGTCGCCCTAGCGTTTGGACGATGTATCAAGCCGATGTGGCACGCGGTCTGGACCGGCTCGCCGTTGAAGGCGGATTGCGCGCCGAATGGGAGGCGGCCTGTTGCGGCGAGACCGGGATCGCGTGTTTTGACGCTTGGGCGCAGGAAATAGCGACGACCGGATATTTGCACAATCATGCGCGGATGTGGTTCGCCTCGATCTGGATATTTACGCTACGGCTGCCTTGGGCGCTAGGAGCGGATTTCTTCCTGCGGCACTTACTAGACGGGGATGCGGCGTCTAATACGCTGGGCTGGCGCTGGGTGGCCGGGTTACAGACGGCTGGCAAAACGTATCTTGCGCGCGAAGACAACATTGCAAAATATACAGACGGACGGTTCACGCCGCGCGGGCAATTGGCGCAGCTTGCTGCACCTGTCGAAGGGTTTGTGAACCCGGCGCTGGGAGAGGTGCCTGTGTCGGGTGTGCTGGACCCGCGCGCACCATTTGTCGTGGTGCTGACCGAGGATGACTTGAGCGCAGAGGTGCTGGAGGGCGCGCTGGGAGTGGCCGTGTTGCGCGGTGACGCGGCGCGCTCGCCTTTGGCGGTCTCGGTGGGGGTTGAGGCGTTTACGCGCGCAATTATTGAGGACGCGCTTTCGCGGGCGGACGCGCCGCGCGGTCCGGTAAGCACCGATCCAGCGCAGATTGTCGCTTGGGCCAAAGGTCTTGGGGCGGTGCAGGTTGTGATGGCCTATATGCCCCAAGGGCCTGCGCGCGATTTGGCGGTCGGGCTGCGGCGCGAGATGCCAGTGGTGGAGACCATCCGCCCTTATGACGCGACCGCTTGGCCCCATGCAAAGGCCGGGTTCTTTAAATTCAAGACCGCGATTCCACGCCTAATCCAGGGCCTAGACCAACCCGCATTGCTATAGCCCGCGACCCCGTGGCGCTGGACGTCGCCCACGCCCTGTTGCATACCGTCCTCAAGCAGTTCTGCGGAGACGGAAAACCGATGGCCGGATATATCAAGCGCGCGTTGACATGGTGGCATGGCTCCACCCTGGGCACTCAGATCATGACTGCACGCAAGGGCGTCAAAGTCGGCGAAGACGACGCGGGTAACATCTTCTATGAGACCCGCGACCGCAAACGCCGTTGGGTGATTTTTAATGGCGAGGCCGAGGCCAGCCGCGTTGGCCCAGAATGGCACGGATGGCTGCACCACACATGGGACGAGCCGCCCACCAAGGCCCCATTGCCGCGCAAAGACTGGGAAAAGCCACATCTGCCGAACCTGACCGGAACGGCTGATGCCTACGCACCTGCTGGATCGCTTCGCCGTTCGGTGCCCGCTGCGCGCTCGGATTACGAGGCATGGACCCCGGAATAGCGCCGCTGTCCAACGCTGGCCTTGCACTGAGACCCGCAGCAAGGCATCACCAACACAAGCAGGGTGAGGCAGGGGTCAATGTCGCAAAACTCAACAACTGAGATCGTCACAGGCGGGCTGGTTTTGGCCGCCGCTGTGGGCTTTTTGATCTATGCCGCACAAGTCACGGGGCTTGGGTCGGGCGCAGGCGCGGGTGGGGCCTATACCTTAAGCGCCAGTTTTCGAACCGCTGACGGTGTCACCGCCGGAACCGATGTGCGGCTCGCGGGCGTCAAGATTGGCACCGTGTCTGATATCAGACTGAACCCCGAGACTTACCGCGCCGACACACAAATTGCGCTGAGCGGCGATGTGGAAATTCCCGATGACAGCGTTCTGGCGATCTCGTCCGAGGGGCTTTTGGGTGGAACTTTCGTTGAGGTGCTGCCGGGTGGATCGCTCTTTGCACTTGAGGCCGGTGACGCGTTTGCTGAAACCCAAGGCTCCGTCAGCTTGATCACGCTCCTGCTGCGGTTTGTGTCGCAGAGCGCCGAATGATTTTCCGCGCGTTTGTCTATTCTGCGGCATTGGCCGTGCTTATGCCTGCAACGCTGGTCGCGCAGGAAATCGTGATCATTCCGCTTGAAGATCTCGAAGACGAGCCGGGATTTTCGCTGCAACAGCTGGAAGATGACGGCATCACGCTGGAGACCTTCGAGGATGCCGAGCTGGATAGCGGCCCCCGGCAGGTGCTGACCGACGAGCAGTTTCAAAGCTTCGAGCAGGAAACCCAAGTCACCCAAGCGCGCGCAGGCAGCCTGCGGGTGCTCGACAAGTTGACAGGCGTTGTGACGGATTTGGTTCTGGACGCCGAGGCCAGCGCAGTTGTGGGCCGCATCACGGTGACAATGCACGAGTGCCGCTATCCAACGGAATCGCCCACCTCTGATGCGTTTGTGCGCCTTTCGGTTGCCGATACTGCTGCAGGCACGAGGCTGTTTGATGGCTGGATGGTGGCGTCTTCGCCCGCGTTGATGGCGTTGGATCACCCGCGATATGATGTGTGGGCCTTGCGCTGTGCGTCGGGGTCGGAGACCTCGGTCGCTGGTGATGATGTGATCAGCGATATCGACGACCCGCTCTTAGCCGCCGAGGAGGCCGAGCGCCCAAGCGGTGCGGTTGAGGTGTCGTTGGTGCCAAGGCCAAGGCCGAACCGCTGAGTTAAGGCAATTTGCTGATCGGCAGGCGCGTGGCTGCGGCCACTCGGATAATATCGCTTTGGCCGTTGCAGCGCAGTTTTTGCGAGATCGACTGGACTTGCGTTTTGACGGTGTTGGGGCTGACATCGCGCTGCGTTGCCACTTCGGCCGGGCGGAAGCCTTGGATCAACAGATCGACCACGGCGCGCTCGGTTTCGGTAAGATCGCCCAAGGTGGCCAAACCATCTGCGGACAGCGCGTTGCGGCGCGCGGGATCGATAACGGTGACAAACGCGCAGCCGAGGCCCGGTTGCAATTCGCCCCTCGTGTCGGCCAGCGGTCGTACCGACACGAGGTAGTCATAATCCCCTGACGGGCGCGGCAAGGCGAGAGCTGGGTGCGCGGGATCAAATTCGCCGACAAACAGACCATTGGCGCGCTCGATCATCGTTTTGAACTGGGCGGCACTGTCTTCGTTACGCACCACAAGCGTTTGGGCTTTCGACAGGCCCAGCCCATCGGCTTGCGCCAATATGCGGTCGGCCTCACGGTTATGCGTCAAAACGGTGCCCCGCCCGTCAATCAGAAACACGCCCAGACCCAAAGCATCCAGCGCGCCAAGCGCAGTTTGGAACTGTGCGGTTAGCGTGGCGATCATGCGGCCCAAGACAACGGTGCTGGACATGATCGGCAGCAGCACTTCGGTGCGCGGGTCACCTGCCAGCGCGCGGGCGTCATCGCCGGGGCGGGTTTGGCAAAACAGACCGTCGAGCCAGGGGCCGCGCCGGTTCAGCGCAGCTGCGACCCGAAGTCCAAGACCAAGTTCGGCGACCAGATCGCGGACATTCGATTTGGGCAGGTCTGCCTCCGATTGCACACCAAAGAGGGTCAATTCATCATAAAGAATTTGGGCCGGATTGCTGAGGAGGAATTGATAACCGGGTGCATCTTCTTGATCATCGCCGCGTTCTATCTTGGCAATTGTCTCAACAGGCGCGTGGTCGCGGAGAAACTTGCTCCAGGTGAAATTCATCCGCGCGGTCTCAAATTCATGGACCGAGAACATGCACGAGGAGGCAAACCCGATCTCGGCATTGAATTGATCGAGCGCGGATTCCCAATTCGAAGGCACAGTGGCCGAATTCAAAATTGTAGCAACAAGGGTTTTCATAATGCGCACTCGTATTTAAACGAAGATAGGCACAACCTAGGCGGGAAAGCTGATTTTGGCTAGGATGCTTTTGCGCCACTGCTGCCAAAAAGTAACTCAGCGCTTTCGACTTCAGGCAACGCGCCCATTCGCCCGCAGCCCATGAGCGCATATCGCAGCCGTTCGTGATACGCGGCGCGCGTGATCTCTATCGCGCCGAGGCTGCTGAGGTGATCGGTTAGAAATTGCGTGTCAAACAGGGTGAACCCCCCGAAGCGCAGCCGCGCGACCAGCCATGCCAGCGCAATCTTAGAGCCGTCGCGCCTGCGCGAGAACATGCTTTCGCCAAAGAAAGCCGCCCCAAGCGTGACGCCGTAAACCCCGCCAACCATCTGATCGTCTTGCCAAACCTCAACAGAATGGGCATGGCCATCTGCGTGTAGCGCGCCGTAGGCTTGGGTGATTGGGCCGTTGATCCATGTCTCATCGCGGTCGGCGCAGGCCTGGACACATCCCGCAAAATCTCGGTTCAGATAAACCTGGTAATCGCTGCGCAGCAAGGCTTTGCGCAAGGACCGCGAGATATGGAATTCGTCGAGTGGGAAAATCCCGCGATGATGCGGATCGACCCATTGCACGGTGTCGCTGGCACGGCTTTCGGCCATGGGGAACACCCCCATCGCATAGGCGCGCATCAAAAGATCAGCCGTAAGCTCGGTCATTTCGACCCAACTGTCCTAGCTGTCTGCGCGCCCGTCAAGCCACTGCTCAAGCCAATGGATATTGTAGTCGCCTGTTAGCACGGCTTTTTCCTGCAACAGCGCGTGGAACAATGGCACCGTGGTCTCCACCCCGTCGACGATCAACTCGCCAAGCGCACGGTCGAGCCGCGCAATTGCGGACGTGCGATCAGGCGCATGGACGATCAGCTTGGCGATCAAGCTGTCGTAATAGGGCGGAATATTATAGCCGTCATAAAGCGCGCTATCCATCCGCACACCTAGCCCGCCGGGCGCGTGGTATTGCGTGATTTTGCCCGGACGCGGCGCGAAACCGGGGAAGGTTTCTGCGTTGATGCGCACCTCGATGGCGTGGCCGTTGACGACCAGATTTTCTTGATGCAGCGACATCGGCAGGCCTGCGGCGACCTTGATCTGCTCTTGCACGAGATCGACGCCGAAGATGGCTTCCGTGACAGGATGCTCGACCTGAAGGCGGGTGTTCATTTCGATGAAGAAGAACTGGCCATCCTCATAGAGGAACTCGATGGTGCCAGCGCCCTCGTATCCAATTCTTGCAACGGCGTCGGCACAAGTCGCACCGATCTGAGCCCGAATTTCGGGGCTGATCGCGGGGCCGGGGGCCTCCTCGAACACCTTTTGGTGGCGGCGTTGCAGCGAGCAATCGCGCTCGCCCAGATGGACCGCGCGGCCCTTGCCGTCACCAAACACTTGCACTTCGATATGGCGCGGCGCGCCCAAGTAGCGCTCCAGATACACCTCGTCATTGCCGAAAGCGGATTTTGCCTCAGCCCGTGCGGTTAGGAACGCCGTCTCCAGATCCGCGCGGGTCTTGGCCAGCTTCATGCCGCGTCCGCCACCGCCAGCCGTCGCCTTAACGATCAGCGGAAAGCCAACTTCGTCGCCGACGCGGATCGCGGTTTCCATGTCCGGCACGCCACCCTCAGATCCGGGCACGCAAGGCACGCCGAGGTCTTTCATAGTGTCCTTGGCGGTGATCTTGTCGCCCATCATGCGGATATGTGCCGCCGAGGGTCCAATGAATTTCAGGTCGTGATCTTCAACGATCTCAACGAATTGCGCGTTTTCTGACAAAAACCCATAGCCGGGATGGATGGCCTCGGCCCCGGTGATCTCGCACGCTGACATGATGGCCGGGATCGACAGGTAGCTGTCGGTGCTGGAGGGCGGTCCGATGCACACGCTCTCGTCGGCCATGCGCACATGCATCGCGTCGGCGTCGGCGGTGGAGTGCACGGCCACAGTGGCCACGCCCATTTCGCGGGCCGCCCGGATAACGCGCAAAGCGATCTCGCCGCGATTGGCGATGAGGATTTTGTTGAACATCTGCGCAGCCCTTATTCGAGGATCAGCAGAGGCGCGCCAAATTCGACGGGCGCGCCGTCTTCGACCAGAATGCGCGCGACCTTGCCGGAGCGGGGCGAGGGGATTTGGTTCATCGTTTTCATCGCCTCGATGATGAGCAGAGTTTGACCCTCATTGACGGTATCGCCGACCTTGATGAAGGGATGCGCGCCGGGCTCGGTGGCCAGATAGGCGGTGCCGACCATGGGCGAGGTCACGGCGCCCGGATGCTGGGCGGGATCGTCGGTCGCAGGCGCTGGAGTTGCGGCGGCGGGGGCTGCTGCAATGGCGGCAGGTGCGGTGGCGGGTGCTGGCGCGTAGACCTGCTGGGCCATGGGTGGATGCTGGCGCGATACGCGCACGTTTAGGCTGTCATCCTCGCCATAGTCGCGTTTGACCTGCAATTCTGTCAGGTCGTTTTCACGCAAAAGCTCGGCCAAGGCCTTGATAAAGGCCACGTCACTGTCATGGGATGGTTTGGTCATTCCGCCCTCGGTCTGGTTGGTCTGGGCCACCTGCACTGGGCAAGCGCGCCTTGTTTGAATCCCGTATAGGCGAGGGTGTGGCCGAGGGGAAGTGGGGGCAGAGGGGAATTCTGCCGTGGCGTAACTCGAATGGGGCGGTGGTGTCAGTCCTTCGAGACTTCGATTACCCCCGCGATGATCACGAGGCTGCCCCCTGCGACCTCGAGCATGCTGAGGGTTTCGCCTGCGATCAATGCGGCAGAGACCGACGCAATCATGACCTCCGTCATTAGCAATATCCCGACGCGCGCGGGTTCCAGTTGTGTCGCCGCCCACATCAAGGCTGCGATGCTCAAGCCCCACCACAGCGCGCCGGTGCCGAGGGCTGACAAAAGCAAAAACGCCGGGTTTGGCATGGCGGCGAGGTCGGGCACGGGCTCTAGGCTGGGCGCTAGGATCAGTGCGCCAAGCGTGGCCCCGGCTGCAAACACAAACGCCGTCTCGCCCGGTCCGGCGGTGGCTTTGACGCGGATACCTGTGGTGGCAACAGACCACAGGAAGCCCGAGGCAAGACCCAGCCATTCGCCCAAGCCGCGCGGCACTGGGATTTCGCCATCCGCGCCCAGCATCAAGGCCAGCCCCGCAATACCAAACAGCAGTGCAAATAGGCGCAGGCGCGAGATTTGCCAGCCCATGAATATCCACCCGATGAGGGTGCTCCAAACCGGGGTTAGAAAGAACAGAATGACGATGATTGCGACGCGCCCGTAAAGAAAGCCCACCGAATAGAGCACAAATGCAAATCCCCCCAAAGCGACCGAGGCCAGCGCAATAGGGCTGGATGCCACAAGCGCCGCGCGGCCCCGAATGGCGAAGGGGGTCAGCACCAGCGTGGCGGCGGCAACGATGGCCAGCGTGCCCCATGCGCCGGGAAGGCCGCCCGCCGCGATTTGGCGCACGGGCACCCAGTAAAAGCCCCAAAGTGTTCCCGTCAGGATCACGGCCAGCGTGGGCCAGAACAGCTGAGTGCGCGGCGAGGTCATGGGGGCTGTGATCCAGTTGGTTGTTTCGAGGACTGAGACAGTTTGCGGGCTAAATTGTCCAGAGGCGTTTATTGTTTCCTAATCAAGGGTAATAGCTGGGGTAATTCAAAATTCCTTTCTATTAAGTATGATTAATGATATCTTAATAACTATTATATTTCTCGCGCGATGGGGGTCCTGCAATGCTCGGCTTTATTCTTCTTTTGACTGCACCACTACTGATTGGCGGCTTTTTGGTGTCGAATGTGTTCGGCGACGATGACGATGACGACGAGACCGCGCGCCAGCAAGATCAGGACCGCGACGATCAAGAGGCCAATGTCAGCAATGAGAATACGCTGATCCGCGACGAGGATGTGTATCTGGCCAATACTGGTGAAGACGTGCTGGTTGGCGGAGATGGCGTCGATGTTTATTTCCAGAATGACGACGTCAACACCGAAGGCGCACCGTTGGAAATCAACCTGCGCGGGGGCGATGACTTTGCCGAGATTGATCGCGACTTTCGCGGCCTCGACGGGGTTGTGCTGCGCGGTGGCGAAGGCGACGATATCTTGTCGTCTGACGGCTTGCAGGTGTTCATTCGTGGCGGCTCTGGCGATGATACCATCACCACCCTCGATACGGCACGCGTGAACGGCGGTGATGGGAATGATACGATCTTCGCAGATGCGCGCTTCTCTCGGGATGTGGACGAAGCCACCTTTCTGAATGGCGGTGAGGGCGATGATGATATTACCGCCGCAAGGGTGTTCAATGTCACCTCCAGCATCTCGAACCCGCTTGTCATGGAGGGCGGAGAAGGGGCCGACACGTTTACCATTGAGGCCGAATACCTCGAGTTGTTTGGGCTAAGCGACGCGGAACCCCGCCCGGTTGAGTTACGCGACTTTGCGACAATTACCGACTTTGATCCAGAGGAAGACAAGTTGGTCATCAAGTATCAAAGCAGCTCGCCCGACGTAGAATTCAGCGTCTCGAACGAGACGGACTTCCGAGGGCAAGAGCTGACATTGGTGCAGTTCACAACCTCTGGCAACACCATCGAAGAGCCTGTTGTGGGCACGGTCAGGTTGTTGGGCACTATCGATCTTGACGTTGAGGATATCGAGTTTGTGCGCACAGGTGGGCTGGTCGTTGGCAGCTAGGCCATAAAAAGCGCCGCCTCAGTCTCCTGACGCGGCGCTTAAGTGATCCCTAGAGACAGCGAGCACTTGACCCTAGATCGCCAAATATTCCTCGCGCAGCTCTTTGTTATCCAGCACCTCTTTCGCGCTGCCGTCGAACACAATCGATCCGGTATCGAGGATCACGGCGCGGTCGGCCAGTTGCAGCGCGCGTACGGCGTTTTGCTCCACCAGAATCGTGGTCATGCCCTGTTCTTTGATAATGCGCAGGGTCTTCTCAATCTCGTCCACGATCACGGGCGCGAGGCCCTCGTAAGGCTCGTCCAGCAGCAGAACTTTGATGTCACGTGCCAGCGCGCGGGCAATCGACAGCATCTGCTGCTCGCCGCCCGACAGGGTCGTGCCCTCTTGGGATTTGCGTTCCTCAAGACGCGGGAACAGCGAATAGATGCGCTCAAGCGACCAGCCGATGGGCGGTGCAATCTGGGCGAGCTTGAGGTTTTCTTCGACCGTCAGGCCTTGGATGATACGGCGATCTTCAGGCACGAGGCCAAGGCCGAGACCTGCGGCCTCGTAGCTTTTCATGGTGTGGAGCGGCTTGTGATCCAACCAGATCTCGCCGTGCGTCACCTGCGGATCATCCAGACGCGCAATGCCGCGCAAGGTGGAGGTTTTGCCCGCGCCGTTGCGGCCAAGAAGGGCAAGGATTTCGCCTTCATGCACATTAAAGCTAATGCCCTGGACGATGTAGCTTTCACCGTAATAGGCGTGCATGTCCCAGACGCTTAAGAAGGCCGGGGCGGTCTCAGCGTGGCTGACGCCTTTGGAAAATTCGGGTTTGACGTTCATGTCTGGTCTCTCCATTCGGGGGTGCATTTTCTCATTCGAAAAAATGCGATCCCAAGAGCTTTCGGTCGAAAACTCTTGGGGCCTAGTGTCCAGTTAGTCCGCGGCCTCGCCAAGATACGCTTCGCGCACCTTGGGGTGACCTTTGATTTTGTCGGGCGTATCCTCGACCAGTGGCATGCCTTGGGCCAGCACCGTGATGCGTTGGGCCAGCGAGAACACCACATGCATGTCATGCTCGATGATCGCCATTGTGATCTGGCGCTTCTCGTTGATCTCTTTGAGCAGATCGATGGTGTTGTTGGTATCGGCGCGCGCCATACCGGCCGTTGGCTCGTCCAGCAGAAGCAGGCGTGGCTGTTGGACCAGACACATCGCCATTTCCAGACGCCGCTTGTCACCGCGCGACAACGACGAGGCTTGCATCTCGCGCTTGTCGATCATCTTGACCTCGGTCAGCATTTCCTCGGCTTGCTCGACAATGTCCGTCTCCGCGCTGACGGCCCCGATGGCGTGCAGGCTGAACGCGCCGTCACGCTTGGCAAAGCAGGGGATCATCACGTTTTCCATCACGCTGAGATCACCGAAGATCTCAGGGGTTTGAAACACGCGGGAGATGCCCATCTGGCAGATCTCGTGTGGCTTGCGCCCCAGCACCGATTGGCCATCGAAGGTGACCGACCCGGTGTCTGGGATCAGCTTACCGATCAGGACGTTCAGCAAGGTCGACTTGCCCGCCCCGTTTGGCCCGATGATGGCATGGACGGAGTTTTCGGCCACACTGAGGTTCACATTGCCTAAGGCTTGCAGGCCCCCGAAGCGTTTGTTGACGCCTTTGACTTCAAGAATTCCCATCTGTCAGTCCTTTCCTATTCGGCCACGTGAGGGGCAGGTTTCGGGGCATGAGCACCGCTGTCTCCGGCATCCGATCCACCGCGCTTGCGCTTGAAATACGCCGCAATGCGCTGTCCGCCCTCAACAAGTCCGCCCGGCAGGAAGATCACGACCATCATGAACATGATGCCCAGTGTCAGGTGCCAGCCTTTGCCGATGAACGGGTAGATAAGGGCTACCATGAAGTCTTCCATGCCGTCGGGCAGCCAGTAGAACCACTCGTGCAGGATGGTCGAGTTGATCTTGGAGACGATGTTTTCCATGTATTTGATGAAGCCTGCGCCAAGCACCGGACCGATCAAAGTGCCAGCACCGCCAAGGATAGTCATCAAGACAACCTCACCAGAGGCGGTCCAGAACATCCGTTCGGCCCCCGCAAGTGGGTCCATTGCGACCATCAAACCACCGGCCAAACCGGCATACATGCCCGAGATTACGAAGGCTGCCAGAGTGTAGGGCTTGTTGTTCAGACCGGTGTAGTTCATCCGCTGCTGGTTGGATTTGACCGCCCGCAGCATCATGCCAAAGGGTGAACGGAAGATGCGGATCGACAGGTAGAACGCACCCAGCATCACGAAGGCGGCCAGATAATAGCCTGCATTGAAGGTGAACAGCCACGATCCGATCTCTAGCTCGAAGCTATCTCGCATGCTCAGGCCGAACAAGTTGGTCGGTGGGATCGACCCATTGACCGACGAGATGCCCAAGATGCGTGGATCGTTGAGCGCCAATTGCAGACCCGTCTCACCACCTGTGATCGGTGTCAGGACTGAGTAGGCGAGGGCAAACGACATCTGCGCAAACGCCAGCGTCAAGATCGAGAAGTAGATGCCCGAGCGCCTGAGGCTGATATAGCCTACAAACAATGCGAACACGCCCGCCACCATGGTCGAAACAAGGATTGCTGGGATGACGTTCATTGTCAGCAGTTTCATCATCCAGACCCCGGCATAAGACCCGACACCCAAGAAGGCGGCGTGGCCGAAGGACAGATAGCCGGTCAGGCCAAACAGGATGTTAAAGCCGATGGCAAAGATCCCGAAGATCACGAAACGCTGCATCAAGTCAGGATAGCCTGCGTTGAACTGCGCCATCGCCGAGCCCTCGGGGAAGGGATTGAGGATGAAAGGTGCCAGCATCGTCAAGCCGATCACGATCAGGAAGAGGCGGAAGTCTTTTGCCTCCAGCCCGAAGAGCCCAGAGCGGCTTTTCTTAGCGCTGGTGGACGCGGATGCGGATGGGTTTTGAGTTTGGTCTGTCATGGCTTATTCCTCCATCACGCCTTTGCGACCCATTAGGCCACGTGGACGGGTCAGCAGAATGACGATGGCAACAACGTAGATGATGATCTGGTTGATACCGGGTATGATTGATGTGGCAGCGGGGGTGGAGGCGAAGCTCTCTAAGACGCCCAGCAGGAAGCCTGCGGCGACAGCGCCGGGCAAACTGCCCATACCGCCGACAACCACCACCACGAAGCTCAGGACCAGAAAGTCCATGCCCATATGGTAGTTTGGAGAGTTGATCGGGGTATACATCACACCCGCCAATCCCGCGACACAGGCGGCTATGGCGAACATGATCGTAAAGCGCTTGTCGATGTTGATGCCCAGCAGGCCCACAGTTTCGCGGTCGGCCATACCAGCGCGCACAACCATCCCGAAGGTGGTGAATTGCAGGAAGCCAAACACAGCGCCGATGACGACAACGGCAAAGGCGAAGTAGATCATACGCCAGTAAGGATACAGCACTATATCCGGGGTCATCCCCAGCATCGCGCCAAAGTCGAACGTGCCGACAAGGGCTGCAGGGGCAGGTGTTGGGATCGGGTTGGCACCGAAGTAAAACTTGATGATCTCTTGCAGAACAATGGCCAGGCCAAACGTCACAAGAATCTGGTCGGCATGGGGGCGCTTGTAGAAGTGCTTGATCAGGCCGCGCTCCATGATGATGCCAATCGCCATCATCACTGGGATCGAGAAGATGATCGCCAATGGCACTGCCCAGTCGATGATACTCGCGCCCATCTGGGGGCCGAATATGTCGTGCACGTAAGGCGTGCTGATCTTGGCTGGGTTGCCTAGGAAGTCCGTCCGAGTGGGGTCAATCGTGTCGTAAGACAGTGTCAGGATACGGCTTAGCGTTACGGCGCAAAACGCGCCCAGCATGAAAAGAGCGCCATGCGCGAAGTTCACCACGCCGAGCGTGCCGAAAATCAGCGTCAGGCCCAGAGCGATCAGCGCATAAGCTGACCCCTTGTCTAGGCCGTTCAAAACTTGAAGGAGAATGCCGTCCATCGGTCCCACCTTGATCGATATATTGGAAAATGCCCCGAAAAGCAGACGCGCGGGGCGAAGGGTCTGCGCGCCCTAGGACGGGCGCGCAGACATTTGCGATAGGCTTAGACGCCTGGGTTACACGTGCCCAGCTCGCCACCGGCAAACTGTGGGTGGTCGGGCTCATAAGTGACCTGAGCGACCGGCGTAATCTCAACGATTTCGAGAAGGTCGAACTCGTTTTCTGGGTTCTCTTTACCCTTCACAACCAGCACGTCTTTGAAGCACTGGTGATCTTCGGCGCGGTACAGCGTTGGGCCGTTGCCCATGCCGTCGAACTCGAAGCCTTCGAGGGCCTCGACAACTGCACAAGGGTTGAACGAACCGGCGCGTGTCACAGCATCTGCATAGAGCATGGTCTGGACGTATACGGTGTGAGCCGCCTGCGACGGTGGGAAGCCGTACTTGGTGCCGAACGAGCGAACGAACGCTTGGGAGCCTTCGTCGGTCAGCGACCAGTGCCAGTTTGTCGAACCAAAGATGCCCTTCACGTTGGCACCCGCACCCTTCGCCATCAGGCGAGAGTAGAGTGGAACAACGATTTCGAAGTTCTTGCCGTTAACCATACGGTCACGCAGGCCGAACTGAACCGCGTTGGTCAGCGAGTTCACCATGTTTCCGCCGTAGTGGTTCAGAACCAGCACGTCTGCATCCGAGTTCAGAACCGGTGCAATATAGGACGAGAAGTCAGTGGCCGCGAGCGGCGTCTTGACGGCCTCGACAGTGTTCCAACCGATGGCCTCGGTGGACGAACGCACGGCTTCTTCTGTGGTGTAACCCCAGTTGTAGTCGGCGGTCAGGTGGTAGGCGTTCCGGTCGGTGCCGTAGTTGGCAGCAAGCACGGGTGCCAGAGCAGCACCGGACATGTAGGAGTTGAAGAAGTGACGGAAACCGTTGGCCTTCTTGTCCTTACCAGTGGTGTCATTGGAGTGGGTCAGACCCGCCATGAAGATAACGCCTGCTTCTTGGCAAAGCGCTTGGACAGCCACAGCCACACCAGACGACGAACCGCCAGTGATCATGATCGCGCCATCTTTTTCGATCATCGAGCGGGCAGATGCGCGCGCGGCGTCAGATTTGGTTTGGGTGTCACCGGTGACATACTCGACCTTGCGACCGAGAATACCTGCGCCGTCCAAAGCTTTGGACGAGAAGGTGTTCATCATCCCGCCGTCGCCTTCGCCGTTGAGATGCTCAACAGCCAGGAAGTAGGCGCGCAGTTCGTCGGCACCCTCATCCGCGTAGGGGCCGGACTGTGGCACGTTGAAACCCAATGTGACCGCGCTTGCGCCCGGCTCATTGGTGAAAGCGCGTGCGCCCGAAGTGAAGATGGTCGGCAAGGCCAGACCAGCGCCGGCGACAGCGCCGGTTTTCAGCACGCCGCGACGGCTGAGATCGAATTTTGACATAAAGTATCCTCCCAATTGGTGCAGAGGAATGATCGGGCTCCTCAACCCGTCATTCAGAAGCCTTTTTAAGGGCCTGCGCTCATAAGGCGTGGTTTGGTCAATCCAATCAACAAGCGCCCTTGATCCCACGTTTATTTTGTAAAGAAATCTGTCAATGCGCGTGCAGAAAGTGTAAAGTAATTGTCGCGCAGGTGCAGCAAGCGCTTGATTCATTGAGGATTCAGTATGCCCAAATCAGGCCTTACCGGCAGTCGAATCCGCGAGCGCAGGCAGGCGCTCAGTCTGCGGCAGTCCGAACTTGCCCGTTTGGCAGGCATCTCGGCCAGCTACCTCAACCTGATCGAGCACAACCGCCGTAAGATCGGTGGCAAAGTGCTGATTCAGATCGCCCGCGCGCTGGGGGTCGAGATCGCAACCCTTACAGAAGGGGCCGAAGAGGCGCTGTTGGAGGCATTGCGCGAGGCCGCCTCCGTGTCACGCAAAGACACTGCCGAGTTGGACCGCTTGGAAGAGTTTGTCAGCCGCTTTCCCGGTTGGGCGCGCCTGATCGCAGCGCAGCGCCGCCGCACGCTGACCCAAGACCGCACGATTGAGGCGCTCAATGATCGGCTGACCCACGACCCGTTTCTGGCCGAGGCGCTGCATGACCTTTTGTCGAACGTGACGGCGATTCAGTCGACCGCAGGCATCTTAATGGAGACGCCCGAGATCGAAGTGCAATGGCGCGACCGTTTCACGCGCAACATTCACGAGGAAAGCAGCCGCTTGGCCGAAGGCAGTCAGGCGCTGGTCAGTTACTTCGAGGATCAGGTGCAAGCCGCCGAGACGCGATTTACCACGCCGCTGGAGGCGCTCGATGTTTATCTGGTCGGCAGAGGCTATCATTTGCCCGAGTTGGAAGGCGCGGACGGCACCGATCAGATCGAGGCGCTGGTGGAGGCGGCCCCTGAGTTGATCACACCGCAATCGCGCGCGCTCGCGCGGTCCTATTTCGAGATATATGCTGGCCTTGCCGCGCGCTTGCCGTCAGAGGCCGTCACCGCCTTCTGGGCCGAGACGCCGGATCCGGCTGCACTCGCCTCGGCCTTTGGCGTGCAATTGTCCCAAGCCATGCAACGCTTAGCGACTTTGCCTGCGGACGCGGTTGGCCAAGAGTTTGGATTGATTGTCAGCGATGGGGCAGGGGCATTGTTGTTCCGCAAAGCCCTCGATGGGTTTCCGGTGCCCCGCTACGGGGCGGCCTGCGCGATCTGGCCGCTGTATCAGGCGTTAACGCATCCGCTGACGGCGCAGTGCCACACGGTGGAGACGCCGCCCGGACGCCGGTTTGAGACATGGACCGTGGCTGAACCGATCACGGGCCTGCAATTTGACCGCGCTCCGATTCTGCGGGCGTCGATGCTTGTGGCGCTGGACCGGGGTGGGCCCAATTCCGAGGCGGCGATCCCCATCGGGACGACATGTCGGATTTGCCCGCGTCCCGGGTGTGCCGCGCGGCGCGAGCCTTCAGTGCTTATTGAATAGGCAGGATGCTGGATTTTTTGACAGCGCAAGAAACTTACGCAATAACGGTCGGTAGTGACAAGAACACACTATGACGCCGCGACGGGAGGGGATCGGCTATGCCGAAATCGGTCTTATTGATCGAGGATGAGCCGAATATCATCGAGGCGATTGGATTTATCCTGTCGCGTGCGGGATATCAGGTTGTCTCGCACGGGGATGGCACCACAGCGCTGGACGCAGTGGCGCGCGAAACCCCTAATATGGTGATTCTCGATTTGATGCTGCCAGGGCGGGGCGGCCTTGATATTTTGCGCGATCTGCGCGCGGCCCCAGACACGATGGCGCTGCCGGTGATGATGCTGACGGCGCGCGGCCAAAAGCACGACCGCGATCAGGCCGAGACGTTGGGCGTGACCGCCTTCATGACCAAGCCGTTCTCGAACAAGGAGGTCTTGAACCAGGTCCAGACCCTGATCGGAGATGTCTGAGGGCCCCGTCTTAGGCCAGATCGAGCCGACGCCTGAGCCACGCCAAACCCTGTTTCTGCAACGCCAACCCTACCGCCGTCGCCGCCTGATTGATGCCGCCCGGATTTTGCCGGTGTTTGGCGCGTTCATGTTCTTTGTCCCCTCGATTCTGATTGCACGCGGCACCGCGGGCACAACCAGTGCGATGTGGTTGTTTTTGTTCGGCACATGGATCGCGCTGATCGTGTCGGGGGCTTTGATTGTGCGGGTTTTGCGCGATGTGGACACCGGGACGGGCAAGCCGCGTGGTGACACGCCGACGGATGGTGGGTAATGCAACTCGACCTGTTGATCCTGATCGCTTTGATCTATGGTGGCTTGCTGTTTCTGGTCGCATTTGCGGCCGAGCAACGCGCGAAAGCTGGTAAGACCGCATGGTTGCGCTCGCCGCTGATCTATACGCTATCTCTGTCAGTCTATTGCACGGGCTGGACCTTCTACGGGGCCGTTGGGTTTGCCGCGCGCTCGGGCCTTGAATACGTCACGATATATCTCGGCCCGACGCTGGTTTTTATTGGCTGGTGGTGGCTTTTGCGCAAGCTTGTGCGCGTGGGCCGCGCACAGCGCGCAACATCCATCGCGGATTTGCTGTCCTCGCGCTATGGTAAGTCCAACGGGATTGCGGTGTTGGTCACGATCCTCGCCGTGATCGGCACCACGCCTTATATCGCGCTGCAACTGCAATCTGTGAACCTGTCGCTGGAGGTGTTTGCCACCGCTGAGGACGGCGCATCCAGCAGCCTGACCGGGTTCTGGACCGCTGTGGGTCTCGTCATGTTCACCGTCTTCTTCGGTACCCGCAATCTGGATGCCAACGAGCGGCACCACGGCGTCGTCATGGCCATCGCCGTCGAGGCTGTGGTCAAGTTATGCGCGCTGATCGCGGTGGGCGTCTTCGTGGTCTGGGGCATGGCGGGCGGGTTTGGTCCGATGTTGGAGAAAATCGATGCCTCGCCGATCTCGGCTTGGCAGGTCGAAGGCGGGCGCTGGATCACCCTGACGATGCTATCGGGTATTGCCGTGATCTGCTTGCCGCGCATGTTCCAAGTGCTGGTGGTCGAGAACTCGGACGAGCGTCATCTGGCCACCGCAAGCTGGGCCTTCCCGTTGTATTTGCTGGCGATCTCACTGTTCGTGGTGCCCATTGCGGTAATGGGACTGGACACGATGCCCGCGGGGTCAAATCCTGACCAGTTTGTGCTGACCTTGCCCCTGAGCGAAGGCCAAAACACCCTGGCGGTGCTGGCTTTCTTGGGCGGATTCTCATCGGCCACCTCAATGGTGATCGTGGCCTCGATCGCGCTGTCGACGATGCTGTCGAACCATGTGGTGATGCCGATCTGGCTGTCATTCAAAACAGGCGGGGCCAGCATGTCGGGCGATGTGCGCCGCGTTGTGCTTTATTCCCGGCGTCTGGCCATCGCGGCAGTGTTGGCGCTGGGTTATGGGTATTATGAAGTCTCGGGCGGCTCGGCGGCGTTGGCCCAGATCGGTTTGATCTCATTTGCGGGCGTGGCACAGATGTTTCCGGCGCTGATCGGGGGGCTGTTTTGGCGCGGGGCGACGCGGCGCGGGGCCGCCTCGGGCCTAATCGCGGGGTTCTTGGTCTGGGTCTATACGCTCCTGCTGCCCAGCTTCGGGCCGGACGCGGTGTTCTCGGCTGACATGCTTGCTTCGGGACCGTTCGGGATCGCGGGCCTGCATCCCGAGGCCTTGTTTGGGCTGACGGGCCTCGATCCACTGGTCCACGCGATGCTGTGGTCGATGGTGATCAATACCGGGCTGTTCTTAGGTGTATCGCTGGCCACATTCCCGTCCCCGATGGAGCGTTTGCAGGGGGCCGAATTCGTCAATGTGTTCGAGCATGCGTCGGCCCCGCGCATCTGGTCTGGCGGTCGGGCAGAGGCTGAAGACCTGTTGGTCATGGCGCAGCGTATTTTGGGGCCAGAGCAGGCGACCGCGCTGTTCTCGCGCATTTCGCATCTACAAGGAAAATCGGGCTATCTCCCTGAACCGACACCTGAATTTCTGGCCGAACTAGAACGCAATCTGGCGGGTTCGGTCGGGGCAGGCACGGCGCATGCAATGATCGCGCAAGTCCATGGAGGGGCCTCGATCAGCGTGGCCGATTTGATGGCTGTGGCCGACGAGACCGCGCAGATCATGGAGTATTCCACCCAGCTAGAGGCCAAATCCGGCGAGCTGCAAATGACCGCGCAAGAGCTGCGCCGCGCCAACGAGAAACTGACGCAGCTGGCGATTCAGAAGGACGCGTTTCTCAGCCAGATCAGCCACGAGTTGCGCACGCCGATGACCTCGATCCGGGCGTTCTCGGAGATCTTGCTGGCAGGCGAATTGGCCCCGGTGGAAATGGAGCGCTACGCGCGCATTATCCAAGATGAGAGCATTCGTTTGACGCGGCTTCTCGATGATCTGCTCGATCTGTCAGTGTTGGAGCACGGGCAAGTGACGCTTGACGCGCAAGAAGAACGCTTGGGCGATGTGCTTGACCGTGCGGTGGCTGCGGCGTCGGCGGCTGGCACCGAGCGACGTTTGCAGATTGTGCGCGAAGCGGCGGGCGAGGACGTGGTTCTGAACACCGATACCGGGCGTTTGGCGCAGGTGTTCATCAACCTCGTCTCAAATGCCGCGAAATATTGTGATGCGGAACGACCGATCCTGACGATCATCTCGCGGGCCACTGATACGGGCATTGAGGTCGATTTTGTCGATAATGGCGTCGGAATTCCTGCCGACAGCCATACGGTGATTTTCGAGAAATTCGCGCGCCTTGATGATGATAAAGCTGCCAACAGCAGCGGCGGTGCGGGCTTGGGGCTGGCGATCAGCCGCGAGATTATGGAGCGGCTGGGTGGTGAAATCACCTATTTGGACGACCAAGAAGGCGCTGCATTCCGGGTGACGCTCCCTATTTCAGGCTCGATTGTGCAGCCTGTCGCTAACGCTTTATAAACCCCGCTTTGCGAGAGTGCCCTAAATCCAACGCGTGAACTGCGTCTTGGGAACGCTTGTTTGGGGTGGATATGCCAACGACACAGACCGCCGCATCCGATGGGGCAAAGCCCGTATCCGTGCTTGCGGCCAAGCTGCGGGCATCGCGACCCGGTCAGGGGCATTTGGCCACCGCCGAAGAACAGGCGCTGCGTCTGTCGATGGCGCGCGCTGGGCGGCGTTGTCTGGACTGCGATGTGATGGTTACGAGGACCGAGCGTGCGCCCCTAGAAGGGCCTGCGGATCTTTCGGCCTTTCTCAAACCAATGGCGCTGGTGGCCGGGCTGGTCAGTCCCGAAGGTGATCAGGGCGTTGTGGCACTGGATGCCAAGGCGATTGCAGCAATCACGGGGGTGCGCACGACAGGACATTTGCCGCGTGATCCAGATGCAATCGAAGACCGGCCCGCAACCGCGATCCAAGCAGCGCTCGCGCGCCCCTTGGTGACGTTCTTTCTAATGGGCTGGCACGCGGCCCTCACGCTCACAAGCGAACGCAGTGGCGATCACAAGACCGCCGATCTGGTGGCGGATTACAGGTTTGGCAATGCGGCGACCTCGTCGCGCAGCTTGCTTTTGGCGATGCCACCGGGCGAGATGATCACCATATCGATGACCCTCGAATTTGGCGGCGCAATCACCGGACGTATCTTATTGGCGTTCCCCGTGACCCGCATCGAGGAGCCCAGCGCGCCGAAGTCCGACCCCAAGCGCAACGCGCGCGAGGTCGCTGTCTGGCAGGACCATTTCAAAGGGGCGGTGATGGAAAGTCGGGCGCAGATTGAGGCAATTTTGCACCGCACGCACCTGCCTTGGGATGTGATCAACGACTGGAAGGTGGGCAGCCTGCTGCCCCTGCCTCTGCAATGTCTCGATCAAGTCACGCTGCAACCGCGCGGCATGGGACGGCCCTTGGTGGGGCGCTTGGGACAGATGCAAGGCGCGCGCGCGATCCGGCTAAAAGACCCCGATGCGGCGGCAGCGCAAGCGGTTTTGCCCGCGGGATTTGCCGATGATGGGGTGGCGGCTGAGCAGAGCAGGTCCGCGGCAGCTGAGGCGCAAAAGGGAGCATCGCCGAATGCCATGCGCGGATCGGACGTCTAGATTAGCTATGGCGCAGAGTGATCTGATATTAGGTTGTTTTTTGGCTCGCCATCATGTCGAGCGTCCCGCGCAGCATGCCCAGATCATAGCCCTGTGCGGCCCCCGCCGCGATGATCTGATCAGTGGGCAGGGCCCCTGCCTGGGTCAGCGCCCAAGCAAATGTCGACCGGGTGCCCGAGGCGCAATAGGCTAAGACCGGACCGTTGGCCTGATCGATGGCCGTTCCGTGGGCAGCAACCACATCTTCGCTCAGCCCGCCGGGGGTGATCGGGTTCTCGATGAAGCGCAGACCTGCGGCCTCAGCGGCTTGGCGCATCGCGTTTGCCTGAATTTGCGTGGGGATTTCCGCGTCGGGGCGGTTGCAGATTACGGTCGTAAAACCCGCCTCGGCAATCGCTGCTATATCTTCCAGCGCAATCTGAGGGCTGACCGCATAGCTGTCGGTGATCGGGCGAATATCCATGGGCGTTTCTCCGTTCAGGCGGTGGCCGCGCGATCAAGTCGTGTGCGCAGGGGCGGTGCGGCAAACATACCCAGCGCCATCGCAAGAAGGAAGGCCAGACCGCCTGTGCCGCCAAACATTGCCGAGGCCAGCGCGGGACCGGGGCACAGGCCCGCCAAGCCCCAACCCATGCCAAACAACGTCGAGCCAACCACAAGCGAGCGGTCCACGCCTTCGCCCGATAGCAGCGGCAACGCCGTGCCGTTGAACGCCCGGTTGCCGCGCCGCGCGCCGATCTGCCACGCCACAGCCATTGGCACGATCGCCCCGCCCAACACGAAGGCCAGCGTCGGATCCCACGTGCCAAATACATCCAGCCAGCCAATGACTTTGGTGGTGTCGGTCATGCCCGAGATCAGTAGCCCAAGGCCAAACAGGCCGCCCACTGAGAAAGAGATCAGGTTGCGCATTAGATCACCCCAAGTGCATGGCGAAACAGCGCGACCATTAGACCGCCCGCCAGCAAGTAAAACACCGTCGCAACAATGCCGCGCAAAGACAGCCGCGAGATGCCGCAAACCCCGTGACCCGATGTGCAGCCATTGGCCAGCGCCGTGCCAAGCCCAACCATTAGGCCAGCGGCGACGACAACAACAAGATTTGGGGTCAAATGGGTTATGCGCTCGGGCATTAAGGCCAGCATCACGACCCCCGGCACCAGCACAAGGCCTGCGATAAAGCTGTAGGCGTCGCGGTTGCCGCTGGGCTCAGACCGCGTGATCGCGGTGCGAAAGATGCCGCTTGCCCCCATGATCCGTCCATTCAACAGCAAAAACAGTGCTGCGGCAGTCCCGATTATCAGACCTCCTAAGAGGCCCATCGCCCAATCCATTGGCATGAGTGTCTCACTTCATCTAAAAAACAGATTAACTATCAGCGGTTTGTGCTGCGGCTGCTCTCGGACCCGGTCACGGTGATGCGTCGCACCCCGGCAAGCCCTCGGTCGCTGATAAACTGCGCCACCACGACCTCGCGCGATTGCTGGGTCGACACGGCCCGCGAGAACACCGGCGCGGAAATGCGGAACTCATAGGCCAGCACGCGGTTCTCGTCGGGTTCTTCATTGTTCAGGGGCACCAGTTCCGCATCCCAATAGCCTTGGGTTGGCGGCAGGCCGACCGCGCGGATAATCGCGCCGCCCACGGTGCGTTCGATTTTCAGGCTGGTGACTTGGGTGACCAATTCGCGAGGATCGGCGATGAAATCGGCAGGCGCGCCTGCGATGGTTTCCGCGTCCGAGCCAAACCAGTTCAGCGGGTTCAGCCGCGTCCCGCACCCTGCAACCACGAGGGTTGCGATCAGTCCTGCTGCCACGAGGGATTTCATATGCCCAACTCCGCTATCTTGCCTTGCACACTTGGCTACCCCACCCCGTTGCATTTGAAAAGCCCGCTTGCAGGGCTGGACCGCATGGGGGCAAGGACTTAGATGAAGGCAAGGCAGCTTTGAGGGAACCGAAATGGCACAAGACGAGTTCGAAGAGTTGGCAGAAACCTTCGCGTTTCTCGATGATTGGGAAGACCGCTACCGCCATGTGATCGACATGGGCAAGGCGATGGACCCGCTGGAGGAGGCCTTGCGCGTGCCCGCCACCAAGGTCGACGGCTGTGCGAGCCAAGTGTGGCTGGTGCCTGCGGTTGAAGGGCAGGGGCCAGATGCAATTTACCACTTCCGAGGCGCAAGTGATGCGATGATCGTGCAAGGCCTGATCGCGGTTTTGCTGGCGCTTTATGATGGGCGCACGGTGTCGCAGATCGGCGCGATTGACCCGGTGGCCGAAATGGGGCGCTTGGGGTTGAACGACCACTTGTCGGCGCAGCGCTCTAACGGGTTGCGCGCGATGGTCGAGCGTATTCGCCAAACGGCTGCGGTAGCCGCGAACGGGTGACAGGCCGGGCGGTTTATGGCAAGCTTTGGCAAAATTTGCCAAAGGAGTGCTGTCATGGCCACGATGAATGTCTCAATCACCGATGAAATGAAGTCTTGGGTGGAGGAGGCGGTCGCCTCGGGGCGCTACGCCAACGCGTCCGATTACGTGCGCCACCTGCTGCGACTGGAACGCGAGCGAGCGCAGAATGATGGGTATACGGTGGCCGAGCTGAAGTATGAGATCCAGAAGGGGATTGATAGTGGCCCGAGTGGCAAAACCATGGAAGACATTCGCAACGATATGATTGCGCGTTTCTCGCCAAATGATTGAGATTTCAGCGAGTGCGCTCAAAGATATCGAGGATGTGTTTGCCTATGGATTCGAGGCGTTTGGATTGGATCAGGCCATTTCCTACAACATAAGCCTAGATGAAATGTTCGAGCGCATCTTGTCTCAGCCAGGAATAGGAATTGCTGTCGCTGGTGGCTCAATCCGAAGCTTCCGCCATCGAGCGCACCGCATTTACTATTATTCTGACAACGGAAGATTGACGATCCTGCGCGTCCTTTCGCCTCGCCAACCGCTTCCGGGTCAGCTCTGAGGCGCTGCCGCACTTGCCAGCGCGCCCTCCAAATCCCCATACCCCGTAAACCGCCGCTCATAGGCGAGGCCTAGTCGCCGCGCGCAGTCTTCTGCTTTTGCATCCAGCGCCGGGTCATTGGTTTGGGCCTGATAGACCAGTTTTTCGTAATTGCCGAAATACATATCCCTCAACTGGGGATGTCGGTCGAGGCCCAAGGGTTTGGTCACGAACGCATCAAATTGACGGACGAGGAAGTCGGTCAGGTAGAACGCGGTCATCTCGTCGCGCGCTGCGAAAACGGCATTTCCCTCGAAAAAGCTATAACAATGCGGACCCTCTACCATCGCCACGCCGAGTGCGTCGCAGCGCGCTTGCAGCAAGCCGCCCGTGCCGCAATCTGCATAGACCACAAAGACGCTCTCATAGGCGGCGCGACGCTCGGTCACAGCCGCCTCGACGGCATCGGGGATGGCATCGGGGGTGTTGTGCAAGATCGCGGGCAGGCAGTGCAGATCAACGTGGTCCCAGCCATTCGCGGCTTTCAGGTCGAGGATTTCGCGCGCCAACGCCCCGCACGCAAGCAGCAAGACGCGCCCAGAACCCAAGGCCGCCAATCCGTCTGATGTTAGGCTTTCATCATCCATCACGCATCCCTCTCAAACGCAAAACGGGGCATCCGTATCCCAGGATGCCCCATTTTCAGCGGTCCAGAAATACTCAAATCAAGCGGATCAGCCTGCCGCCAACTGGTTGTGTTTGCGGGCCATGAACGACTTTGCAGTCTCAACCGCGACGGCGGCATCGCGGCAATAGGCGTCTGCGCCGATGGCTTTGCCGAATTCCTCGTTCAGGGGTGCTCCGCCCACCAGCACGGTATAGTCGTCGCGGATGCCGCGCTCGACCATCGTATCGATCACGACCTTCATATAGGGCATGGTCGTGGTCAGCAGGGCCGACATGCCGAGGATATCCGGCTTCTCGGTCTCCAGCGCTTCCAGATACTCATCGGCGGCGGTGTTGATGCCCAGATCGACGACCTCAAAACCAGCACCTTCCATCATCATCGACACCAGGTTCTTGCCGATGTCGTGGATGTCGCCTTTGACAGTGCCGATGACCATCTTGCCGACGCGCGGCGCGCCCGTTGCGATCAACAGGGGCTTGAGGATGGCCATGCCGCCCTTCATCGCGTTGGCCGCCAGCAGCACTTCGGGCACGAACAAGATGCCGTCGCGGAAGTCGTTGCCCACGATGGTCATGCCGCCGACAAGCGCCTCGGTCAGCACGCGGTAGGGGGCCCAGTCGCGGCTCAGAAGGATGTTAACCCCTTCTTCAATTTCTTCTTTTAGACCGTCATAGAGGTCATCAAACATCTGTTGGACGAGTTCATCGTCGGGCAGTTCAGAGAGGATGATATCGTCTTGCTCGTCAGACATTGTGAGAGGCTCCTTGGCTCACGCGACCACTGCGCATTAATGAATACCTAATCGGCTGGCGGGAAGGAACACGCTGATTAGCGACATGGATCACGCTGTGACCGACCTGCACTTGCGAGTGTTCCGCATTCGTTCTATATTTTTGCGGATGCAGATACTTCCCAAAGTCGATCCCATCCAGCGTCCGGGCCGGGCTGCGGCCACCAACCAGACCAACAGGTTTGAACGGTTTGAAAAGGTTGCGGTTTCCGATGGTTGGGATTTGGACGATCCGCTGCCTGTGATCCGCACCCAAGTGCGTGAGGAACGCGCGCGCAGCATCCTGGCGCGCAATACTTCGCCTGATATTCCGTTTGACCGCTCGATCAACCCTTACCGGGGGTGTGAGCATGGCTGCATTTACTGTTTTGCGCGACCAAGTCACGCCTATCTCGGCCTGTCGCCGGGGCTTGATTTCGAGACCCAGTTGATCGCCAAACCCAACGCGGCTGAGGTGTTGGAGCGCCAATTGGCGCGTCCCGGCTACCAGCCTGCCGTGATTGCGATTGGCACCAACACGGATGCTTACCAGCCAATAGAGCGGGATCGCAGGATTATGCGCGAGGTGTTGCAAGTGCTCGCCGCCCACCGCCATCCTGTTGGAATCGTGACCAAAGGCAGCCTGATCGAGCGCGACATTGATATTCTCAGCGATATGGCCGGGCAAGGGCTGGCGCATGTCGGCATATCGGTCACGACACTGGATGCGGGTATCGCACGGGCGATGGAGCCCCGCGTGCCCAGCCCCGCGCGGCGGCTGAAGACGATTGAGCGGTTGGCGAGCGCTGGTATTCCAGTTCGCATCCAAGCCTCGCCTATCGTGCCGGGGCTGACCTGTCACGAGATCGAGGCGTTGGTGCAGGCGGGAGCGGATGCGGGCGCTGCCTCGGCGGTGTGTATCGCGCTGCGCTTGCCGCGCGAGGTCGCTGGATTGTTCCGCGATTGGTTGGCAGACGCTTTCCCGGACCGGGCCGCACGAGTTATGAACCGGGTGCGCGAGATGCATGGCGGGAAGGATTACGATGCGGCGTTTGGCACACGGATGACCGGAACGGGCGTCTATGCGCAATTGCTGCGGGATCGGTTTCACAAGGCGCGCGACCGCGCAGGGCTGGCGAAGGCGTTGCCCCCGCTGCGGTGTGACTTGTTCGCGGTGCCGCCGAAGGTTGGGGATCAACTGTCGTTGCTGTAGCCCAAATCTCCACGTGGAGATTTGCAAATTCTCACGTGAGAATTTGGGCTTAACGTCGAAGGATCGTAACAGGCTCGCGATTGCAGAAAATAACCGTCTGACCCGCATTTTCCACAGCGCGAAAGCCGCGTCTGTCCAATTCGCGCACGAACGCATCACGTCCAATGATGCGTTCAATATCGCGGGTCTTGCGCCGCACAACACCGCCCTGTGCGGCAGCGCGCGCCGAAAATATGCCCTCAAGCCAAAGATCGGGGCGTAGAAAATCTGGTATCTGTGCCATGGGACCGAAACTGTCATGACAGGATTACCAAAGCGTTAATCGCGCCGACGCCGATTGGCGCGCTTGGACGAGACCGGACCGCCTTCGCCCGTGCCATCGACCGCCGACGAAAACCCACCGATTTTCTCGGCAATCTTGTCCAGCGTAGGCCGTGCCGGCACCTCGCGGGTCTCCAGCGCCTCGCGCATGGCGCGCAAATGCTCAGGGGTTGTGCCGCAACAGCCACCAATGATCGTCGCCCCAGAAGCGCGCGCCAGAAGCGCATAGTCTGCCATTAGCGCCGGCGTGCCATCGTAATGGATGTGGCCGTCGACGTATTTCGGAATGCCCGCATTGCCCTTGGCAATTATCGGCCGCTCGGTCCCGGTGCCCGCAAAGCCGAGCACGGTGCGCAACAGGTCCGACGCGCCAACACCACAGTTTGCGCCAAAGCTAATCGGCGGGTTCGGGATCGTTTCGACCATTGCGGCCATCGCTGCCGAGGTCAGGCCCATCATCGTGCGCCCGGCGGTGTCGAAACTCATCGTGCCGCACCACGCCATATCGGCCAGTCTTGCTGCCTCGGCGGCTGCTTTGTATTCCTCGGGCGCGCTGATCGTCTCGACCCATAACACGTCAACGCCGCCTGCTTTCAGACCCTCAGCCTGCTCGTGGAACATCTCGACCGCGCGCTCGAATGTCAGCGGTCCCATCGGGGCCATGATCTCGCCCGTGGGGCCGACGGAGCCTGCGACAACCACTTTTCGCCCAGCCTTATCAGCCACTTCGCGGCCAATCTCGGCACCCAGCTTATTCAACTCGAACACGCGGGTTTGCGCGTCGTGCAGCTTCATCCGCGCCGAGGTGCCGCCAAAGGTGTTGGTTAAGAAGATGTCACTGCCCGCATCCACAGCACCTTGATACAGCGCCGCGATCCGGTCGGGGTGGTCGACATTCCACAATTCAGGCGCGTCGCCAGATTGCAGCCCCATGTTAAAGAGCGTCGTTCCCGTCGCCCCATCGGTCAAAAGCCAGTCGCGGGTCGCCAGTAGGTCACTGAGGGCATTGGTCATAAATAGGGGTCCGGGCAGAGAGAAATTTTGCGCTCTGTGACACTCCCGCTAACATGATGCAAATCGAAGATGATCATCAAGATTATGAGGTGCATTCATATCGCGCACGGTTCGGTGCGCGATATCTTAGGGTTTTTGCTTTGATACGGGTCTATTGGCCCTCAAGGATCTGCGCTTTGGCCACGGCGAGCAGTTCGCCCATCTTGGCGCGGATCGTGGCTTCGTCGGCCAGCTCGCCGAGATCGCCCGAGACCTTGCGGTAGACGTCTTCGTGGCCTGCTTCCTCAAAATCCGACTTCACGACTTCGCGCGCGTAGTCTGCGGCCGCATCCCCATCTTTGCCCATCAAGTCAGCGGCCCAAAGACCCAGCAGCTTGTTGCGGCGGGCATCTGCTTTGAATTGCATCTCAGCATCATGGGCGAATTTGGATTCAAACGCGTTTTCGCGGTCATCGAATGTGGACATCGGCGCGGGCCTCCCTTGGGCAAAACTTTGTGCCTTTTTATATGCAGATTGCGGCCTTGCATCGCAAGGGCTGGTGGTGCGCGCGGCTTGCGGCGGTTTGGCACTTGGCCTATAGGCGGGGTTCGTGCGCAGGGCATTCCGCGCGCGCGTGCATCTTGGCTTTTTCTCGGAGTTCGCTGCCATGGCCCGCCGCAAGAAGATTTACGAAGGCAAAGCCAAAATCCTTTACGAGGGCCCAGAGCCCGGCACGTTTGTGCAGTATTTCAAGGATGATGCCACAGCCTTTAACGCCGAAAAGAAGGCCGTGATCGAGGGCAAGGGCGTGCTGAACAACCGCCTAAGCGAGTTTTTCATGGACGGGCTGGGCCAGATCGGGGTGCCGACGCACTTTATCCGCCGCCTGAACATGCGCGAGCAACTGATCCGGCAGGTTGAGATTATTCCGCTGGAAGTCGTGGTGCGCAATGTGGCGGCAGGCTCGATCTCCAAGCGCCTCGGGATTGCGGAAGGCACAGCGCTGCCGCGCCCGATCATCGAGTTTTACTATAAAGACGACGATCTGGGCGATCCGCTGGTCAGCGAAGAACACATCCTCGCCTTTGGCTGGGCCACCCACCAAGACCTCGACGATATGGTGGCGCTCGCCGTGCGGGTGAATGACTTTATGTCGGGCCTGTTGCTGGGCGTCGGGATCAAGCTGGTGGATTTCAAGATCGAGATTGGCAGGCTTTGGGACAACGACTTTATGCGCCTGATCATCGCCGACGAGATCAGCCCGGATTCGTGCCGCTTGTGGGACATGAAAACCGGCACGAAGTTGGACAAGGACGTGTTTCGCCAAGACCTCGGCGATCTGGCCGACGCCTATACGGAAGTCGCGCGTCGCTTGGGTGTGCTGCCGGTGAACACCGCGCAAATCACCAAACCGACCTTGATCAACTGATCCGCAGTATTTGAGTTTGTATGAACGCGACAAAGAGGGCCGTGCCATGAAAGCCACCGTAACCGTGATGTTGAAAGACGGTGTTTTGGACCCCCAGGGCGAGGCGGTGCGTCACGCGCTTGGGACGCTCGGGTTTGACGGGGTTGCTGGTGTGCGCCAAGGCAAGGTGATCGAACTAGATTTGGCAGACGGCACCTCGGAAGCGGACGTGAAGTCGATGTGCGACAAGCTGCTCGCCAATGTGGTGATCGAGAGCTACCGCGTGGAGATGGGCTAATGCGTGCAGCGGTTCTGCGGACTTATCAAGCGCCCTTGTCGCTCGAAGATGTGGCGATGCCGGAATGCCCCGAAGACGGCGTGATCCTGAAGGTTTTGGCCTGCGGCGTCTGTCGTAGCGACTGGCATGGCTGGTCGGGCGAGCATCCGCGCGTAAAGCCCGGACAAATCCAAGGCCATGAGTATTGCGGTGAGGTCGTCGAAGCTGGGCCGCGCGCGACTTGGGGCGTGGGCGATGTTGTTGTGGCCCCGTTTATCCTTGCGTGCGGCACGTGTCCGTCATGTCAGTCGGGCGCGCAGAACACCTGTCCGAACCAGCGTCTTCCGGGCTTTGTAGAGCCGGGCGCGTTTGCCGAATATGTTGCGGTGCCGTTTGACCACAACCTGTCGCGCTTGCCCGAAAGCCTGTCCCCGGTTGTCGCCGCTGGCCTAGGGTGCCGCGTGACAACCGCATGGCACGGCCTGACCGGGCGCGCGGGCTTGCAGGCGGGCGAATGGCTGGCGGTGCATGGCACGGGCGGGGTTGGGTTGTCGGCTCTGCTTTTGGGCCGAGCGCTTGGCGCACGGGTGATTTGCGTCGACGTGGTTGAAGAAAAACTAACCCACGCCAAGGGCTTGGGGGCCGAAGCTGTTGTGAATGCGCGTGAGGGTGATACCGCCGCGCGCATCCGCGAGATTACTGGCGGCGGCGCGCATGTGAGTGTCGAGGCGCTTGGGATACCTGAGACGGTCAACGCCTCCATCGAGTGTCTGCGCCCGCTGGGCCGCCATGTGCAGCTGGGCATGCCCGTGGGCCATACCGCGCGTATGGATGTGAATATGAACGCGGTCTATATGGGCAATCTGGCGTTATTTGCGTCACGCGGGATGCCAAGCTGGCGTTATCCGTCGCTGCTGGACCTGATCACGCGGGGCGTGGTGGATATGTCGCCGCTGATTGCGCGCGAGATTGGCTTGTCGGGTGTCAGTGCTGAGCTCGCTGCGTTCAACGGACCCACGGCTCCGGGCGTTGCGGTTGTGACCGACTTTCAAAGCTAAGGAGCCTGCCGATGCGCGCAGCCGTTATAACCTTTCCCGGATCGAACTGTGACCGCGACCTCGGCGTGGCCTTCGCGCAGGCGGGCTTTGAGGTCTCCAAGGTTTGGCACAAGGATACGGCATTGCCTGCGGGCCTCGATATTGTTGGTCTGCCCGGCGGCTTTAGCCATGGCGACTACCTGCGCTGTGGTGCCATTGCCGCGCGCGCACCGATCATGGGCGCTGTGGCGACGTTTGCGCAGGGCGGTGGGCATGTGCTGGGGATTTGCAATGGCTTTCAGGTACTGCTGGAAGCGGGGCTGCTGCCGGGGGCCTTGATGCGCAATGCAAACCTCAAATTCTTGTGCAAACCCGTAGGTTTGCGGATTGAAGCTGATGTCTCGCCGTTCTTGGATGGCTACGGTAAGGGCGCGGAGGTTTCGTTCCCGATTGCCCATCATGACGGCAATTACACCGCCGATGAGGTGACGCTGGACCGTCTTGAGGGCGAGGGGCGCGTGGCGTTTCGGTATCTGGACAACCCCAACGGCTCGGCCCGCGACATTGCGGGCATTCTATCCGAGAACCGCCGTGTGCTTGGCCTCATGCCGCACCCCGAGCGTGCGATTGATGGGGCGACGGGCGGCACAGATGGGGCGGCGCTGTTTGCTGGGCTCGCGGGGGCGCTGGTTGCGGCCTGAGCGCAGGCGTCTTCCCGCCGCAGCATTGTTGCGCACCTTGAGACCGCCCCTCGCGGCGCTTAGTCTTTGTCCATGAGTGGATTTTTCGGCACCGAAGGGCGCATTCGCCCCACACCGCCTGATCTGGATGCAAGCCTCAGCGATGGTCCCGATGTTCGGGTGCGCTGGATCATGCGTGTGGGTCTGGGCGTGATTGTGCTAATGTGCATCGGGGCCGTTGCGGTCACCAACCTGTGGCTGACCGAACGCTTTACCCAAGACACGCGGGGGCGGGCAGAATTGCGCGTCTCGCTTTACGCCAATGCGATTGTGTCTGAGGTGCAGCGCAACTCCACCGTGCCGCTTCTGCTGTCACGCGATCCGGTGATGATCGGGGCGTTAAACTCGGGCGATTATGTAGCGACCTCGCAGCGGTTGATCTCGCTGCGCGACGAGATCGGCGCGGCCTCGCTTATGCTCATAAACGACGAGGGGCGCGTGGTGGCCGCGACGGACCGCACGCGTCTGGGCGACATCTCACGCAACACCCCGGCCTATGTGGAGGCACTGCGCGGGTCCGGGACCGTCTTTACGGTTGTGGAGGAAGACGCCGGCAGCTTCGGGTTCCAGTTTTCGCGCAAGATCGAGAGCGCGCAGCGCGGTATCGGTGTGATCGTGGTCGAGGTCGATTTGGCCAAGCTTGAGAACCGCTGGCGTGGTGCGTCCGACGCGATCTTGATCACCGACAGCACCGGACAAGTGATCTTGGCGACAGAATCGCGCTGGCGCGGGCGCACAGTGGTAGAGGCGCTTGAGACACAATCACCGCCTTCAGCCATCGCGCGGGCCTTCCAGACAACGCAGGATTGGACCAGTCCGGGGCTTGGGCCGCAGACCTATCTGGCGGGCGAGGCGGTGTTGCAACTCGACACACTGATCCCGTTTCGCGGCTGGCGGCTGACCAGTTTCGTAACCTATGCAAGCGTGCGCGAGCGGGTGAATGCCGTGATCGCGCTTGAGATTATGGGCTTTGCGATCCTGCTTGCGGTGGGCTTTTATTTTCTCAGCCGCCGCGCGGTGTCGGAGGCCTTGTTCTTCCAGCGCGAGTCGGTGGAATTGCGCGCGCTCAACGACCGTTTGCAGCGCGAGATTGCCGAGCGGGAAGCGGCGGAGCGAAATTTGGCGGTGGCCGAGCAGACGCTTGCACAATCGCAGAAACTTGCGGCCTTGGGCGAGATGTCGGCGGCAGTCAGCCATGAATTGAACCAACCGCTGGCGGCGATGAAGACCTACTTGGCAGGCGCGCGGCTGTTGTTGCAGCGCGGACGGTCCGAGGAATCTGCGTCGTCCTTCGCGCGCATCGATGATCTGATCGACCGCATGGCATCGATCACGCGGCAGCTGAAAAGCTATGCGCGCAAGGGCGAGGACGCGTTCAGCGCCGTCGATTTGCGCGAAGCCATGTCAGGTGCTCTGGGCATGATGGAGCCGCAGTTGAAACAGCGCCATGTGGAAATCACGCGCTCGGCCCCCAAAGCACCCGTATTGGTGCTGGGAGACCGGATCAGGATCGAGCAGGTGATCGTGAACCTGCTGCGAAACGCGCTGGATGCCACCCAAAGCGTGCGAAACCCGCAGATTGATATGATGCTGAGCAGTGGTGAGACGGTTAGCCTGACCGTGCGCGACAATGGCAACGGCATTGAAGATCTTGATCAGTTGTTCGAGCCGTTCTTTACAACCAAACGCCCCGGCGATGGTGTGGGCCTCGGCCTTGCGATTTCCAGTGGCATTGTTGCCGATCACGGCGGAAGACTTACCGCACGCAACGCGACAGGTGGCGGCGCGGTCTTCGAGATGCGCCTGCCGGTTTTGACGACGGGCACCCAGACAAGCCCGGTTTATAGCGTAGGAGCCTAGAATGGCCGAACTTCCCACCCCAGAGCCGCTGCGCATCGCCATTGTCGATGACGAGCAGGACATGCGCCAATCGATCAGCCAATGGTTGGCGCTTTCGGGGTTTGAGACCGAAACCTTTGCCTCGGCCGAGGAGGCTTTGAAGATCATCGGGCCGGGTTATCCGGGGATCGTGATCAGCGATATTCGGATGCCGGGCATGGACGGGATGGCGTTCTTGAAGCGCTTGATGGGTCTGGATAGCGCGCTTCCAGTGATCATGATCACCGGGCATGGCGATGTGCCTATGGCCGTCGAGGCGATGCGCATCGGCGCTTATGATTTCATGGAAAAGCCGTTCAACCCCGACCGGATGACCGATCTGGCCAAGCGCGCGTCGGAAGCGCGGCGCTTGACGCTTGATAACCGCACTTTGCGGCGCGAGTTGAGCGACGGCACAGTGTTGATGCGCAAGCTGATTGGCGTGTCGCCTGCGATGGAGCGGTTGCGCGAAGATATTCTTGATCTCGGCCAAGCCGACGGGCATGTTTTGATCGAGGGCGAAACGGGCACCGGCAAGAGCCTTGTCGCGCACGCCCTGCACGCGGTTGGCCCACGTCAGGGACGCAAGTTTATCGTGCAAAGCTGCTTGGCTGAGGATGAGCCCTCGCTGGGGGCGATGCTGTTTGGCGGGGACGCACCGGATGCACCGTTACCGCTAGTGGAGCAAGCCCGCGGCGGCACGTTGTGTCTGGAGGATGTGGAGGCGTTATCGCCTGCGTTGCAAGCGCGCTTGCTGGCTGTGCTGAATGCGCAAGGCGCCAGTGCCGAGACGCGGATCGTGGCGGTGTGCAACTTGACCGATGCCGATAAAACCGCCGAAGAAATGCTGCGCCCAGACTTGTTCTACCGCTTGGCAGCGATGCGCATTTCTGTGCCACCCCTGCGCCAACGCGGCGAAGATATTCTGACGCTGTTTGCCCATATGACCGAGCAGTTCGCCGAAGAATACGGCTGCGATGCGCCCCAGGTCAGCGCGCAGGAGGCCGCTCAGCTGGTGCAAGCGCCGTGGCCCGGAAATGTCCGCCAATTGATCAATATCGCCGAGCGTGCAGTGCTTCAGGCGCGGCGCGGCAGCGGGACGATTTCAGCATTGCTAACGCCCGAGGCGTCGGAATTGTCGCCAACGATTGTCACCGAAGGCAAGCCACTGAAGGAATATGTTGAGGCATTCGAGCGGATGCTGATCGACAATACGATGCGGCGGCACAAGGGCTCTATCGCGTCGGTGATGGACGAGCTGTGCCTGCCGCGCCGGACCCTGAACGAGAAAATGGCGAAGTATGGGCTTAGTCGGTCGAACTATTTGTGAGATGTGTGGGCCTGCGAAGTATGCGGGCCTCGTCTGGCCAGTCTGTGGGTATAGGCCAATGAGCCATATGAAGTTTGGCAAACCAAGACCGATGAAGCCAGTGCCTCGCTGCGCATGAAGCAATCACCCTACAGCGGAAACAAGGCCCAGCTTTGGACGGGGGCCAGAACTGGACCCGCGTCAGGTGGGCATTGACCCTCTACGAAGCCAACCACGGCGGTCTGTCGTCTCGCCGTGGTTGGCTCTCAATTACTCGGCCCCGACACGCACCAATTGTTTGCCGAAATTCCCTCCGTCCAGCATCTTCAGAAATGCCGTCGGCGCTGACTCCAAACCCTCGGAAACGGTTTCGCGGTAAATGATGCTGCCGTCTGCGATCATGGGCGCGACTTCGGACAGGAAGTCGCCAAAGCGGTGGTAATGGTCACTAACGATGAAGCCTTCGACTTTTAAGCGTTGTGATAAAATAGAAAAGAATGCAGCAGGCAATGGCATGGCCTTTTCCAGACCTTCACCGGAATACCAAGCGATCAAGCCACATAACGGGATGCGTCCATGCTGGCGCATCAAGGGCAGTGTTGCTTGCAACGTAATGCCGCCAACATTTTCAAAATAGATGTCGATGCCATCTGGAGCAACTTCGGCCAACGCCTTGGTCATATCTCGAGGGTTAGAAAAACTGCGGTGGTCCAGACAATGCGCGTAGCCAAGTGTTTCGACTGCGTATCTGCATTTTTCAGACCCGCCAGCAACGCCAATCACCTTCATACCTTTTGCCCGTGCCAGTTGCCCGGCAAGGCTGCCAACGGCCCCTGTTGCTGCCGAAATCAAAGCAGTTTCGCCAGCCTTTGCCTCGGCAATAATGTTCAGGCCCGTCCATGCGGTCATGCCCGGCATGCCCAGCACACCAAGCGCTGTGGACAGCGGCGCTTGTTTAGGGTCCAACTTGATGACCCGAGTGCCGTCAGACAGGCCGTGGCTAACCCACCCCAAGGGGGCCAAAACGTAATCTCCTACCTGATATGTCGGATGACGCGATTCAGTGATCTGAGCGACACAAGCACCTTCCATGGCCTCGCCAATTTCGACAGGATTGGCATAAGATCGTCCGGCAGACATACGTCCGCGCATATAAGGGTCCAGCGAAAGCCAAATTGTGCGCGCCAGGAATTGACCTTCGAGGGGTTCTGGTAGCGGCGCGGTATCGAGTGCAAAATTTGTGAGCTTGGGCCGTCCTTCCGGTCTAGAGGCCAAGATGATCCGTGTCATTTCAGTTTTCATATTTCCGTCCTTTTCTGACTGCCTGCAACAAGCCTGAAGACTGGCAAGGCGTCGAGATGGTAAGCTTTCCCGAACATCACAGCATCTGTTGCGCTAGCAAAAAGAGGGGCGTTCCATTGGATGGTTGGGTGTCCACTTGCACGAACCGTGCTTCGTCAGGGGACGACCCTGCATAAATGGTGACAACCATCGGGGCGACCCTTGTGAGATTTCAGATTGCGCGATGTATCCTCTAAGTCAATTGACTTAATAAAGCGGCCAGCTTAGCTTCCTAAGCCGATACCACACTATTCAGTGCAAAGATGGACCAACGTCATGAAAACCGATCTTCTTTCCAAAGATAAAGTGATCATTACAGCCGCGATCACTGGTGGCCTTCATGGCCGTGAAGCGAACCCGAACCTGCCGCTGACCCCTGACGAGCAGGCGCAGGCGGCATATGACGCCTACAATGCCGGGGCTTCTATCGTTCATTTGCACGTCCGCAATGAACAAGGGATCGTTTCGACCGATTTGAACGATTACAGCAATACCATCCGCCTTATCAACGAGCGCTGCCCGATCATCACGCAGGTCGGCAATGGTATTGGCACGCGTGTGCATCCAGATGGCAGTGTAGGCGAAAAAATCACCCTCGCCGAGCGTATGAACCTGATCAATATTGAACCGTGCCCCGATATGATGACTGTAAATGGTGGCACTTTCGAATTTCGCAGCCCCGTAAGTGATGACACTTTCGACAATAACCACCAGTTCAACATCAAGTTCATCGAGGGCTGCAAAGCTCGTGGCTTTGGGTTGGAATTAGAAGTTTATGACCCCAGCCACATCGCCAATATGATGGACCTGAAGCGGCGCGGCGTATTGGAAGGCATGCTGCATTTCAGTATTGTTCTTGGCATCAAAGGCGGGTCGCCCGCTACGGTCAGCAACCTCAATCACATGATCAATGAATTGCCCGAAGGCAGCGGTTGGCAGCTCGTTTCTATCGGTCGCTACCACTTTCGTTTGAATGCCATGGCGCTTGCTATGGGGGGCAATGTGCGCACCGGTATGGAAGACACGGTCTTCAACAACAAAGGTGAGGCTGTCAAAGGCAATGGCGAGCTAGTCGAGGCAACCGCAGACCTGACGCGTGCGATGGGGCGAGAGCCCGCAACGGTCGAGGAAACACGCATAGCACTTCACCTGTGATGCGGGAAATGCGCAAGCGAGATGATGACGGATGGATAAATAAGTCGCCCGCTTCATGCGAAAGAGGCTTCGAGCGGCGCGGCAATCTTACGGCGCTGCGACACCCAACGGATGCTTGCTGCAAGTGCCACCAAGTTTGGGCGGCTGGATTATCTGTTCAATATTGCAGGCATAGAAGGCACGATATTTGAGCCACGGAATTCATATGCTTTAACAGGCGTTCAGACCGGAAACTGAAAACCCTAGCGCGCCTGGCATCGCAAATGGCCGCCGTTCGAACGCGTTGCCTTGCGATTCCGAGAGAAGCCGGAATTCGCAATGCGACACGAAATATCAGGAGAACACATGGCCGCCAAGCCAAAGCCAAAATCGGAAAAAGCTCTTGAAACTCGCGAACTACTCTTGCGGGCGGCAGAACGACTATATGCCCGACGCGGCATTGACGGTGCGTCCCTGCGCGAGATCAATCGTGAAGCAAAACAGAAGAACTCTTCGGCGATCCACTACTATTTCGGATCACGAGATGCCGTCATCGACGGGATTTTCGAGATGAGAGCGATCTACATCAATCGTCGCCGCAGGGAAGCGCTTGACCAGCTCAATCAAGATCCTGAGGGCATCACAGTTCGTAAGATAATTTACGGCGTTCTTATGCCTCAGGTCGAGCTATTGAGCGAAGAAAGAGGGACTTACTCCTACAACCGCTTTCTTGCTCAGGCCGCCTTGAGTGGTCAGGAAGAGGTTCGCCAGATGTGGCGCAATCATTTCAGCGGCATTCTGAGCGAGTTTTCTTTGCTGATAGCGCGCTGCCTGCCTGACATGCCAGCACACCAGTTGCGGCAGCGATTGGCCATTCATACAGACTTTACAATCTATGGTTTGGCAGGGCTTGAACGTCTGGTCGAAGCGCGCGCCGACAACAGCGCACATCTGTCCATCGAAAAAGATGTCGACCCTCTGGTCGATATGCTTGTCGGCGCCATGCAGGCTCCGGCTCATGTGGGAGCTGCGTCCTAACAAAAACATCACAACAGCAGCTGCACACTGGAAAAATACACGCCCTCTCGGCCAACAAAGAACGGCTTTGTGATAATTACGGCTTCGACTGTAGGCTTGCTGTTCTGAATACGGGGCCATTGCAGGCAGTGTTTGAGGGCTGCCTTATGGTATTGTCACCAACAGCGATAACTCAGGCACCGCAGCAGACGTAGCCGGTATCTATCGCCGTGTCGTGAACGATGGCGATACGGATTGTGGTGCGTGGTCGTGTGGTAGGGTCGCATCCATGTTTGGCGCAGGGCCAACCCTGATTTTCTTCGCCAACGAGTTTGCCGAAGGTGAAGATAGCATGAACAGGTGTATCAGTGAATGGTCGCAGATAACCCGGTGCGACGGGCCTCAGTAAGCGTTTATGCGCGCTGCCTTTAACGCGGTGCGCGCATATCTGGCAGGGTGATCTGGGCGACTTGCTCGGAGATAGGCTCAACCTGCAACGGGTGCAGGTCGGTGCTGTGATCCTCGGGATCACCGATACTGACCCAGTTTCCGCTCTTGTAGATTTCCAGCGCTGAGAAGCCCGCTTTATAGCCCATCTTCGGGCTGTCGGGCACCCAATAGCCCAGATACACATAAGGCAGACCTGCCTCGCGCGCGATTTCTAGGTGGTCGAGGATGATATGCGTGCCGAGGGACGATTTCTGTCGGTCCGGGTCATAGAAACTGTAGACCATGCTCAGCCCGTCATCGAGCACATCGGTCAAACACACCGCCACCAGATCGCGGCGACCGCCCTCGCCATCGTCGGAATATTCGATCAGGCGCGAGCGAACCGGGGTTTCCTCAATCATCGCGGCGAACTCGAATATATCCATATCCGCCATCCCGCCATCGGCATGACGCGAGTCGAGATATTTGCGAAACAGCTCGTATTGATCCTCGGTCGCCCAAGGGCTTGTCGCCTCACGCAGCAAAGATCCATTGCGGCTGAGTGTGCGGCGTTGGCTGCGCGAGGGTTTGAAGTCTGCAACCCGAATGCGCGCCGACAAACAGGCGGTGCAATCGGCACAAGACGGGCGATAAAGCACGTTTTGCGAGCGCCTGAACCCCTGCTTGGACAGGCTGTCGTTGAGAAGGCTCGCGTGATCGCCTTGCAACGCGGTAAACAATTTCCGCTCCATCCGGCCCGGCAAATAGGGGCACGGTTGCGGGGCCGTCACATAAAACTGCGGGGCAAGGGGAAGGGTGTGGCGCATGGGGCAAGAGACTCGTGGTTTCGTATCAAGCCTAGCAATCCAATCCGCCCCCGCCAATCCGCTTTTTTGGCAAGGGCGCTGTGGTTTAGCTGGCCGCGCGCCGATTGAGCATTGCAGTGCCCATGATGTGGTCGGTCAGGCCTTGGCCGCGCTCGGAGATTATCATCAACGCCACCGACACGATCTGGGTCGGAAAAATGGCAAATGACAGCGTATATCCAAGCGTGTGCAGGGCCGCTTCGCCAGCATCCAAGCGATTGCCGTCGCGGTTGCGCAACTCAATCGCGGCAAGGCGCATTCCGGGCGTGGCCGAACCGCGCGCGAGGGTGATCCAGCGGTAGACGAAACTGACGACGAGATAGAGCAGAGGCAGATAAAACACCGCCGTGAACAAAGTGAAGGGCACAAGGGCGGCTGTGATCAGCAGCGTGAACACAACATCGACGACCCAAGCCACGAGGCGTTTGAACGGCACGCCTGCATAGAGGTCGGCATGATAGCGGGGATCGGGCAGGGCGGTCATGGCGGGTGTGGCACTCGTATATGTTTGGGTCATTCGCTGTGTCTTTCGAAGATAGGGGCGCGGGCGGGATATGCAAAGGCCCGCATGGGGTAGCGGGCCTTTGTTTGGGTCAAAGTGCTGGGGTGGTGCAGCTTTGACCCTAGGGGATTAGCCCTGCTGGGGTGCGGTGCCGCCCATGTTATCCATAGGGGCAGGGGGTGCCGCTTTGCGCGCCCGGTCGTCCAGGAATTGGTCGAACTCGGTCTTGTCTTTGGCTTCGCGCAGACGCTCTAGGAACGCCTCGAACGCGTCTTGTTCGTCTTTCAGGCGCTGGATCGTGTCGGCCTTATAGGCGTCGAACGCGGTGTTGCCCGAGGACGAGAAGCCGTGGCTTCGACGGTTTAAGGAACGGCGTGCGCCGCAATTGCCAGAAAACATGCGTTTGCTCCAAATCATGTAAGCGAGAAGGGCGAGACCGACTGGCCAGAAGAAGATAAAACCAAGGACCATCGCCGCGATCCACGCGCCTTTGCCTTTGTTATCCAGCCAAGCCTCGGTCCGAGAAAACCAACCCGAAATGGCGGGGGCGGTTGGGGAATGGGCGATGCTCATCTAAGTGCTCCATGTTGAGTATGTGTTGTTGTGAATGTTTATGTCTTTCACATTATGAAAGATGGGCAGAAGCCAGCGTTTGCGCAAGGGCCAATGTTAACATATTTTACTTTTTCTCATAACACATTGATTATGCTTGAAAGAAATCGAATTACGCCGTGCAGAAATCCGCACTTGCGGCCCCTGTGACGCGCTGCAAGTCGCCCGGAGACACCGCAAATATGTGCCTTGGCGTGCCTGCGGCCGCAAAAATCACCTCAAACTCAAGCAGTCGCGGATCGAGGAAACAGTGCGGTGGGCTCAGGTGTCCAAGTGGCGCGACCCCGCCAATGGCAAAGCCCGTTTGCGCACGCACGAAGGTGGCATCGGCGCGCTCCAGCGCCTCGCCCGCGACCACTGCCGCGCGCACCGGGTCCACCTGATTGCCGCCTGCGGTAATGAACAGAACGGCCACGCCCGAGCTTTGCCCGCGAAAAATGATCGACTTGGCAATCTGGTCCAGCGCGCATCCGGCCTGATCGGCGGCCTGATTGGCTGTGCGCGTCTCGCCGGGCATCTCGATCACGCGCACGTCAAGCCCTGCGGCGTCCAATGCGGCCTCGACGCGTTTGCGGCTTTTGCTCATTCTGGCCTCCTATTTCGTCAAAAAGTCGTAAGTGGCTAGGGGAAGCGGCGCAACCCGACTTGACCCGACTGTGCAGCGCGATAACCGTGCTGGCATGAACGGATCACTCGCCTCTCGCATCATCACCGCCCCCGTCGCGTTCGAGCCCGAGCGCGCGCGCGACGCGTTGGTGCTACTGCCTGGCGCAGATGGGGCGGTGCGCGATCTGATCGCCGGGGTCGCCGGATGCAGCCCCTACTTGGCGGGGGTATTGCGGCGCGAGGCCGAATGGATCGCGCAAAGCATAGGCCAATCGCCCGAGGCCGCGACAGATGCGGTGCTTGCCAGCCTGCACGATCTGCCCGTCGTCCAACATAAGTCCGCGTTGCGCCAGGCCAAACGGCGCATGGCCTTGCTGACCGCGTTATGTGATTTGGGCGGGGTCTGGAGCGTATCGGAGGTGACCGCAGCGCTGACGCGATTGGCCGATAAAGCCTTGCAAGTGGGGCTCAAGGGTCTTGTTGCGGCTGAGATCGCGCGCGGATCGCTGCCGGGCCAAACCGAGGCCGACGCGGAGGAGGCTGCGGGGATGGTTGTCTTCGCCATGGGCAAGATGGGCGCGTTCGAGTTGAACTATTCGTCCGATATCGACCTGATCTGCCTGTTCGATCAAGACCGCTACGCGCGCGAGGACGTGATGCAGGCGCGGTCTGTCTTTATCAAGATCACCCGGCGCTTGATGGCGCTCATGAGCGATATGACCGGAGACGGCTACGTCTTTCGCACCGATCTGCGCTTGCGCCCAGACCCGTCTGTGACCCCCGTTTGCATCGCAATGGACGCCTCCGAGCGCTATTATGAAAGCGTCGGGCGCGGGTGGGAACGCGCCGCCCATATCAAGGCGCGCGCTTCGGCGGGGGATCTGGCGGCAGGCGAGGCATATCTTGAACGGCTCACGCCCTTTGTTTGGCGCAAACATCTCGATTTTGTCGCCTTGCGCGAAAGCGAGGAAATGCGCCAACGCATCCGGGCCCATAAGGGTCTGACAGGCGCGCTCGAGCTGGAAGGCCACGACATAAAGCTCGGCGCTGGTGGTATCCGCGAGATCGAGTTTTTTACCCAGACCCACCAGATGATCTCCGGTGGGCGCGATCCCAGCTTGCGCACCCGGCGCACCGATGAAGGCTTGGCAGCGATTGCGAAGGCCGGATGGATTAAGGATGCTGAGGCCGAAGCGTTAACGCGGCTTTATTGGGAGCACCGGCGGATCGAGCACGGCGTGCAGATGATCCAAGACGCCCAAACCCATCACTTGCCGCGCGATGACGAGGGGATGCGACGCCTGGGATGCTTGCTGGGCGAGGGGGATGTGGGGCGGTTCCGGGCAAATCTAATGGAGCGGTTGCGCGAAACGGCGGCCCTGACCGAGGCGTTCTTTTCACCGCCCGAGAATGCGCCGAAAGCAGTGCCCATGCGCGACTTGCCCGACCGCAGTCTTGATGTGATCGCAGGATGGTCGCGCTATCCAGCGCTACGCTCGTCGCGCGCGGTGGATATATTCGAGCGGCTCAAGCCGGACCTTCTGGCACGGCTGGACAAGGCGGCCCATCCGGAAGAAGCGCTTTTGCAGTTTGATGGCTTTCTGTCGGGGCTGCCTGCGGGGGTGCAGTTGTTCGCGCTGTTTGAGGCGCGACCGCAACTGATTGATCTAATTGTGGATATCTGCGCAACGGCGCCAGCGCTCGCGCGCTATCTGTCGCGGAATGCGGCTGTGTTTGACGCGGTTATCGTTGGTGATTTCTTCGCGCCGTGGCCGGGCGCCGAAGTGCTTGAGGCGGATCTGAGCGCGGTGTTGACCCATGCGGGCGGCGGCATTGGTGACTACGAGCGCCAGTTGGATGCAGCGAGGCGCTGGCGCAAAGAATGGCATTTTCGCATTGGCGTGCACCATCTGCGTGGGCTGATTTCGGGGGCGGAGGCCGCTTCCCAATATAGCGATTTGGCCGATGCGGTGGTGCGCGCGGTGTTGCCTTGCGTGGTCGATGATTTCGCTGCGCGCCATGGCACACCTCCTGGTCGCGGCGCGGTTGTCGTTGGGATGGGATCACTGGGTGCGCGGCGTTTGACGACGACATCGGATCTGGATTTGATCGTGATTTATGACGCGGCGGGCGAGGTTGCGTCTGACGGGCCGCGCCCCTTGGCGAGTGCGGTTTACTACGCGCGATTAACCAAGTCGCTGGTCACGGCGCTAAGCGCACCGATGTCCGAAGGCATCGCCTATGAGGTCGATATGCGCCTGCGCCCGTCGGGGCGACAAGGCCCGGTTGCGACCCCGATGAGCGGCTTTGCCAGCTACCAGCGGACCGAGGCGTGGACATGGGAGCATCTGGCGTTGACCCGCGCGCGGATCGTAGCCGTGACCAGCGATGCCGCCTTGGGTGACGAGGTTTTGGCAGTGCGCGCCGAGGTGCTGGCGCGCCCCAAGGATCGCAGACAGTTGCTGTCAGACGTGGCCGAGATGCGCGCGCGCCTGTTTGCGGCCAAACCGGGCGAGGGCGTTTGGGACGCGAAAGCTGGGCCGGGCAAGATGACGGATATCGAGTTGTTGGGCCAAACCGGCGCGCTTTTGGCCGGATGTGATGCGCGCGATCCGGCGGCGCAGTTGGATGCGGCTTTTGACGTTGGGTTGGTGGATGCTGACGCACTGGCACGGCTGAAAGCGTTGCTGGCGTCGCTTGATACATTGAACCAAGCCGCGCGGCTGCTCGGTGATAAGACCCTCGACATCGAGCAGATTGGCAAAGGTGCGCGTCAATTCCTGCTTCGCGTCATGCAAACACAAGATATTGATGACCTTAGGGACCAAACCGCATCTGGCAGCAAGACATCGGCACGGGATGTGGATGGTGCATTGGTCATAGGTAACATGTAGCGATTGCTACTATTTATGACGGGAAACCTATATATGACGGTGAACATGGATAGCGAACTGAAAGCCGAAAAGGCCCGGCTGGACCCCCGAAACCTGATGCGCGAAGCCTTCGCCATCGAGGGCATAGATATTTGGCAATGCCGGTCGATTTTCCTCGATTGGGCGCTGGGCTGGCCTGTCGATACCGACACGCGGCCCCATGTGGAACGCTTGCTGCTGATCTATGGCGCAGACGTGCCGGATCACCCGATGACCCAAGTTCTGACCGCCGCAATGGAGGCCCCGAAGGAACCCAAGCGGCGTGGGGGTCGCAAAGCGCGCGTGCCAGATTAGGGGTTTGAAATCGTTGGGTAAATGACCTAACGGGGTAGGGCTGCGGCAACCTTTGCCAGCGCTGTGATGCCAGCCCAATCGCCTGCCTCCATCATCGCTTTTGGGGCGACCCAAGACCCGCCTGCACATAGCACATTCGCCAGCGCCAGGTAGCTTGCCGCGTTCTGCGGCGTGATGCCCCCGGTGGGGCAAAACCCGACCTGCGGGATCGGCGCGCCGATAGCCTTCAACGCCGCCGTGCCGCCTGAGGCCTCGGCCGGAAAGAACTTCAGAACCGTGTAGCCTTTTTCCAGCAGCGCCATGACCTCGCTTGCGGTCGCCGCACCGGGCAACATTGGCAATCCTGCCTCAATCGCGGCATCCAGCAAGCGGTCCGTCGCACCGGGAGAGACGCCAAATTGCGCGCCCGCCTCGACGGCTGCGGCCACATCCATCGATGTCAGCAGCGTGCCGACGCCCACAACAGCGCCCTCGACCTGCGCCATTTCCGCGATTGCCTCGATGGCAATCTCGGAGCGCAAGGTGACTTCCAACGCGGGCAATCCGCCTGCCACCAAGGCTTGCGCCAAGGGCCGCGCATGGGCCAGATCCTCGATCACAATCACTGGCACGATCGGGGCGAGGGCACATATCTCTGCCGCGCGCATGCTTGATTGAAGGGGGGAAGTGGCGATGGAAAGATTCATGTTTTCAGTGTCCTAAAGTTCATCGTTCAGACGCAAATACGCGCGCCATTCGCAGCGGGGCCGACCCTATCACGATAAAGCTGAAACATCTCGCGGCCAATGCCAAATTGATTGGCGCTCAGATCAGGCGTGACGGCAGGGCGGTCTAGCGCCCCTTCGGTCAAAACCTCTAGCACACCCGCGACCGCGTCCACGCGGATCATATCGCCATCGGCAATATGCGCCAAGGGCCCGCCCGATGCAGCCTCCGGGCAGACATGGATCGCCGAGGGCACTTTGCCCGATGCGCCCGACATGCGCCCATCGGTGACAAGGGCCACCTTGTAGCCGCGATCTTGCACAACCGCGAGGATCGGGGTCAGCGAATGCAACTCGGGCATCCCGTTGGATTTCGGGCCTTGGAAGCGGACAACAACAACAACGTCGCGGTTCAAATCCCCGTTACTAAAGGCTTCTTTGACGGAAGCCTGATCCTCGAACACCAGCGCGGGTGCCTCAACGATGTGCCGCTCGGGGGCGACGGCGGAGACCTTCATAACGCCTTGGCCCAGATTGCCGCGCAACTCGGCCAGACCGCCTGAGGGTTGGAACGGGTCTGAGGCGGGGCGCACGATTTTGATGTTAAGGCTCTCGCGCGGGCCGGGGTGCCATGTCAGCGCACCGTCGATCAGCTTCGGCTCGGTGCTGTAATCGGCCAAGCCTTCGCCGACAACGGTTTTGGTGTCGGGATGCAGCAGACCTGCTTGCAACAACTCGCCGATGACGTAACCCAATCCGCCTGCCGCGTGGAAGTGGTTCACATCCGCCAGCCCGTTGGGATAGACTTTAGCCATCTGCGGGGTGATTGCAGAAATTTCTGCGAAATCAGTGGGTTCCAGAATCACGCCTGCGGCGGCGGCCATTGCGGGCAAGTGGATGACCAAGTTGGTCGATCCGCCCGTGGCCATCAAGCCAACGATGCCGTTCACGAAAGCCTTGGCGTCGAGCACATCGCAAACGGGCCGGTAGGCATCGCCGAGGCCCGTGATCGCCACAGCGCGTTGGGCTGCGGCTTCGGTCAAAGCTTCGCGCAGGGGTGTGTTGGGGTTCACAAACGACGAGCCGGGCAAATGCAGGCCCATAAACTCCATGAGCATCTGGTTGGAATTGGCCGTGCCGTAGAAGGTGCAGGTGCCGGGGCCGTGGTAGGAGGACATTTCGGCCTCCATGAGCTTGTCACGACCGACTTCGCCCGTGGCAAACTGTTGGCGCACCTTGGCTTTTTCGTCATTGGGCAGTCCGCTGATCATCGGGCCTGCGGGGATAAACAGCCCCGGAATGAAGCCGAAGGTCGCGGCTGCGATCACGAGGCCGGGGACGATTTTGTCGCAAACACCCAAGTAGACGGCGGCATCAAAAGTGTTGTGCGACAATGAAATTCCGGCGGCCATAGCGATCACATCGCGCGAAAATAGCGATAATTCCATCCCAACTTGGCCTTGGGTCACCCCGTCGCACATTGCGGGCACACCGCCTGCGACTTGGGCCGTCGCGCCGACTTTGCGCACGGCGGCCTTGATCTTGTCGGGGTAGGGCTGGAACGGCTGATGCGCGCTGAGCATGTCGTTATAGGAGGTCACGATCCCAAGATTAGGCGCGCGCGCTTCGACCAGCGCGCCTTTGTCGCCCTCCATCGCCGCATAGGCGTGGGCTTGGTTGCCGCAAGACAAATGCGCGCGGCGCGGGCCGTCTTCTGCAGCTTTGCGCATGCGGTCGAGGTATGTGGCGCGGGTCTCGGCTGAGCGCGCCTCAATACGGGCGGTGATCTCTGCGAGGCGGGGATGAAGGCTCATGGGAAAGCTCCTTCTGGTTCAAGATTGGTGTTTGTGCTGCGCATAGCCGTTAGCGCTAACTAATGCTAGGAAAAAGGGGATGAGGGGACAATGCGCCACCCCCGAGCTGCGCATGTGAGCGCTATTGCTGCGCTGCGGCGTGCCCACATAGCGGCTATTCATTATATGCAATACTCATCTTTGGGGACGTCCCTATGTAGAGGGTCAGACGAAACAGGCCGCGTGTTCCTCCCATGCGCGGCCGCACTTAGGAGACGACCCATGCAATCGACAACCACCCCTGTTGATCTCAATGCAATCGAAGCAAAAGCCCGTCAGCTGCGCGCAGAAGCAATGCGCGACATGGTTGTGGCGACCCGCGCTTGGGTTGCCGGCCTGTTTGCCGCAAAAGGCCACGGCGCCAACGCGTAAATTCGCTTTAACCATGCGCCCGGAGCGGATACGTCCGGGCGCATGGAAAACATGCCCACACTCCGCCTAAGCCCGAAAGCCGACGCCCGCGCCCTGCGCCATGGTCACCCTTGGGTGCACGGCGACCAGATCGTTTGGGATCGCCGCGCGCGCGCCATTGCTCCGGGCAGTATTGCGCTGCTGGAAGATGCCGGGCGCACGCCTGTCGCGCTGGTCGCAGTTGTGCCCCAAGCCAAGATCGCCGCGCGGATATTGTCGCGCGATTTGGACGCGTTGATTGATGATGCGTGGCTGAAAGCGCGGGTGCAGACAGCGTTCGATCTGCGCAACCGACTTTATCCCGATCCGTTTTACCGGCTGATCCACGCAGAAGGCGACGATTTGCCCGGCCTGATCGTCGACCGCTTTGGCGACACGCTGGTTGTCCAACCCAACGCGATATGGCTCGAAGATAGGCTTGATGCGCTAACTGCTGCGCTGATCGAGGTCACGGGGGCGACCCATGTGATCAAGAACGCTGCGGGCCGGGCGCGCAAACTCGAAGAGTTGGATGATGTCAGCACCGTGCTGGCCGGATCGCCGCCTGAGAAGGTCTCTGTCTTGATGAACGGCGCGACTTACGTCGCGGATCTGGCCGAGGGGCAGAAGACGGGGCTGTTTTTTGACCAACGCCCGAACCACACGTTTATGGCCAGTCTTGCCAAGGACGCGCGGGTTTTGGATATGTTTGCTCATGTCGGCGGGTTTGCTTTGGCAGCCCTTGCGGCGGGCGCGAAATCCGCGTTGGCAATCGACGGCTCGGCCCCGGCTTTGGCTTTGGCCGAAGAGGGCGCTGTGCTTTCTGGCGTCGCCGACCGATTCGAGGCCCGGAAATCTGACGCCTTCGCCGCGTTTGAGGCGCTGGCCGAGGACGGCGCACAGTTTGATCTGGTGATCTGTGACCCGCCTGCCTTTGCCCCCAACAAAGGCGCATTGACCGCTGGTTTGCGCGCCTATGAGCGCACCGCGAGGCTAGCAACTAACCTCGTGGCCCCTGGTGGTGTGTTGATGTTGTGCTCGTGCTCGCACGCCGCGACGCTTGATAAATTTCGCTCGGCTTGCCTGCGCGGGATGGGCCGGGCCGGGCGTGATCCGAAGCTGATCTATACGGGCAGCGCGGGCCCGGATCATCCGGTCCACCCGAGCCTTAGCGATACAGGCTACCTAAAAGCACTGGCCTTCCATTTGCCATGAGAGTGCTGATCGACGCTTGCGTGCTGGTGCCGTCGCTGACGCGGCGTTTGGTGCTGGCAGCAGGCGAGATCACCCCGCTCTGGTCGAGTGGTATTTTGGACGAATGGCACCGCGCGGTCTCCAAGCTTGGGCCGATTGAGGCCGCAGTGGTCGGGACCGAGATTGCGCTATTGCGCGCGCGGTATAGTCAGGCTGAGATTGCGGTGCATGCGGATCAGATCGAGGCGCTCGATTTGCCGGACCCGGACGACCGCCACGTGCTTGCCGCCGCAATTGCCGGGCAGGCGGGAGAGCTTTTGACGTTCAATACCAAAGACTTCCCACTGAGAACGCTTGCGACCCATGGTCTAGTGCGACGGCACCCGGATGAGTTTATCTTGGAGGCGGCACAGACGGATGCAGCGCATCTGATCACGATCCTAGAGGCCGAAGAAGCCGCCACAGGCCGCAGTCGCCGTGCCCTACTGCGTGGCTCGCAATTGCCGCGCCTGTCGAAATTCCTGACCTCTTAGCCCGGAAGCGACGGCGACCAGCCTGCTTCCAGCTTCTCAATCGCGGCAATCCGCTCGGCAGTCTTTGGATGCGACATGATCCACGCGGGGGCTGCCCCCGTTTGCATCCCGGTCAAGGTCTCCAGCTTGCGAAACAGGCTCTTTTGCGGGCCCGTGCCGATGCCGGATTTCGTCAGCAATGCGCTGGCATAGGCGTCGGCCTCGTATTCGTCCTGACGCGACAGGCGCGCGGCCAGTAAGGTTGTCAAAGCGTTCGCAATCCAGACGCCGATCACCGGAATAAACCGGCCCAAGATCATTGCAAGCGCCACGCGAATCGCGTTCTGGCCTGAAAAGTCAATCATGCGGCGGCGCGAGTGGCCCAAGGCGACATGACCAAGCTCATGGGCGATAACGCTCGACATTTCTTCGGCTGTGACTTCGCCCGTTTGGTATTTGCGGTAAAAACCACGGGTTATGAAAATGCGCCCATCTGGGGCCGCGAGGCCGTTGACCGGGTCGATCTCGTAGATGTGAACCTTGATGCGTGGCAGGTCGAGTGCTGCAGCCATCCGGTCGCTCAGCTTCTTGAGTTTGGGATCGGCCAGCTCTGTGGATTGCGCATCAAGCTGGCGCCCCGTGCGCCAGGCCGAGATATAGTAAAGAACAATCGCATAGCCGATGGCCAGCAGGATGGGGGCAAGTTTTATCATGGGTTAGAATATGGGGCGCGAGGTGGGGGGCGACAAGCGCGCTGGCCCCGAAAAGCGACGGTGCTGCGCTAACCCGCCAGCCCCGGATCAAGCCGCCGGGTCATCCGCTCGGCCAAACTGGCCATATCCGGCACACATTCATAGAAGGTCGCAAGCGAGCCCTCAGCAAAGCCTTGGCTGACCACATGATGCACCAGCTTATCCAACGGATCCCAGAATCCATTGATGTTCAACAGAAAAACCGGCTTGCTATGTAGGCCTAGCTGGCCCCAAGTCAGCACCTCGAAAAACTCATCCAGCGATCCGGCCCCCCCCGGCAACACCACGATGGCGTCGGAGTTCATGAACATGACCTTCTTGCGCTCGTGCATCGTCTCGGTGATCACAAAGCGGCTAAGATCGCGTTTGCCGTTCTCGACGCCCAGCAAATGCACCGGAATCACGCCAAGCGCGCGCCCGCCCGCGTCTTGGCTGGCATGCGCAACAGCCCCCATGAGGCCGACATCGCCAGCGCCGTAAACCAACTCGTGCCCCTGCTCGGCAAGCCAGGTGCCCAGCTCGGTCGCGGCTGCCTGATACGCAGGATCGATGCCCGAACGAGAGCCACAGAAAACGCAGATGCTGCGAGGTTGGGTGGGCATGGAGACATCCTTGAAAAACTGCGCTTTGACGCTGGATAATCCCGTTGCTAGTGTTGATCAACCGGGCTGTTGGACGCGCCCGGTGGGCATGGGGGCTCAGGGCGCATCGCTACGGTGGGCCAATCGTTCAGATCGGGGCAAGCCTCGGGGGAGTTTGAATGTCTGTTTGGACGGTTCTGGGACTAGGGGCGACGGCGAGTGTCAGCACCGTTGCGGCGGCTGCGGTGGTGGTTATTGGCGCGGTTGGCTATTTTGTGATCCTGCCGCAATTTCAAGACCCTGAGGTGCCCGAGCCGGTGGTTGTGGTGCAACAAGCCCCCGCAGTGGAGCAGGTTGAACCCGATGAGGCGGTCGAGGCTGCCCCGGTTGAAGCGGCCCCGGCGCAAGCGGTCGCTCCGGCGGAAGTGGTCGCTCCGGTTGCGGTTGCTCCGGCGGAAGTGGTCGCTCCGACTGAGGAAGCTGGCCCGCGCCTGCCGACCTTTGACGTGGTGCGTGTAGACGGCTTGGGATCGGCGCTTGTCGCTGGGATCGCCGAGCGGGGCAAGATCGTTGATATATTGCTCGATGGGGCCGCACTGGTTGAGGCCAGCAGCGGCAATGACGGTCGGTTTGTCGCGTTCTTTGATATTCCGCCCAGCCAACAGCCGCGCAGCTTGCAGTTGTCGGTGCGCATGGAAGACGGCGCGCTGTTATCTGCCGAGACGATTTTGATCGCCCCCTTCGCCTTGCCCGTGGCCGAAGTGGAGGTTGTCCCGACGACCGGGACAGCGGCGCTAGAGCCGGACGCGGAGGTTTCCGCACCCGAAAACCTCGTGACCCGTGCGCCTGCCGCCCCGGCTTTGGTGGTGGCAACTCAAAGCGGCGTGCGCGTGTTGCAACCCTCGGCAGCCCCAGTGATCAGTGCGCCCGATGCACCCCGGATACAGGTCAATGTCACCATCGACACGATCACCTACGACGCCGACGGCGTGGTCGAGGTTGCCGGGCGCGGGCAGGGCGGGGGCTTCGTGCGCCTCTACCTCGACAATCTGGCCGTAAAGACGACGCCCGTAACAGATCAAGGCGTATGGGGGGCTGATCTACCTGGGGTAGAGCCGGGGATATACACCCTGCGCGTCGACGAGTTGGACATGACCGGCACCGTGACATCTCGGTTCGAGACCCCGTTCAAGCGCGAAGAACCCTCGATTGTGGCCGCAGCACAATTGGCACTTGCGCCGCCAGAGCCGGTGGAGACCGCTGTGCCATCTGTAAGCAGCAGCGCGTCGCAACCCACTGTTTTGACCACTGAACCGGCGGCCCCTGTGGTGTCTGACACAACAGATGCTCCCGCAACGACACCGCAAACGGAGGTTGTCGAGGTCGCCACTGCCCCAGCACTCGACCCCGCTGCGCGCCCGAATGTCAGTGTCATTACCGTGCAGCCGGGCTTCACGCTTTGGCAGATCGCCCAAGAAATGATGGGTCAAGGCGAGTTATATGTGCAGGTCTATGAGGCCAACCGCACCCAGATACGTGACCCCAATCTGATCTATCCGGGACAAGTTTTCACCATGCCCGCCGATCAATAGCGCCGCGACGCCCCGACGCGCTGGTCACTCAGGCGCTGCGGGTCTAAGCTCGGCTATCCGATTTCTGAGAGGCGCCAGACTATATGTCCAGCACGACCGACCCCACGACGAGCCAGCCGACCCCTTTGCCAAAGCCCCCCGATCTTGAAGCCGAAACAGACCGCGCCAGCGGGATGCGCACGATCCGTAAAGTGGTCCCTTATCTGTGGCCCGAGGACGAGCCTTGGGTGAAGTATCGCGTGGTTCTTGCGGTGCTGGTGCTGGTGATCGCCAAGGTGATCGCGGTCGGCACACCGATGTTCTACAAGGCCGCCGTCGATGCTTTGTCGGGCGATGCGGGCCAAGCCACTTTGGTGGCAATCGGTGCTGTGGGTCTGACGATCGCATATGGCATGGCGCGCCTGTTCACAGTGGGGTTCCAGCAGCTGCGCGACCTGATTTTTGCCGCCGTGGGCCAACGCGCGCTGCGCAAACTGGCGCTGGAGACGTTTACGCATATCCACGCACTGTCATTGCGCTACCACATCACCCGCAAAACCGGTGGTCTAAGCCGAATCATCGAGCGCGGTGTCAAAGGCGTCGATTTCCTGCTGCGCTTTCTGCTGTTCTCCATCGGGCCACTGATCCTTGAATTGATCATGGTCTCAGCCATCCTGTTTGTGCTGTTTGACGTGACCTATCTGCTGGTTCTTGTGCTGACGATCACACTTTACGTCTGGTTTACCTTCCGCGTCACCGAATGGCGGGTGCAGATCCGCAAAGAGATGAACGCCCAAGACACAGACGCGAACCAGAAGGCCATCGACAGCCTGCTGAACTTCGAGACGGTCAAGTATTTCGGGGCTGAGGCGCGCGAGGCCGAACGCTACGACAGCGCGATGGCGCTTTACGAGAAGGCCGCGTTGAAGACGAGCTATACGCTGGGCTTTCTGAACTTCGGCCAGTCGCTTTTGATCACCGCAGGCCTCGTCATCGTGATGGTGTTGGCGGCCTTGGGGGTGCAGCGCGGTGAAATGACGGTTGGTGATTTCGTTCTTGTGAACGCCTATATGATCCAGATCACCATGCCACTAAACTTCCTCGGCACGGTCTACCGCGAGATCCGCCAAGCGCTTGTGGATATGGGCGAAATGTTTGATTTGCTCGAACAGCCTGCCGATGTGAACGACAAGGCCGAGGCTGCTGATCTACAGGTAACGGGCGGCGAGATCGTGCTGGATGATCTGCATTTCGGATATGATGCGGCGCGACCCATCTTGAAGGGCGTGTCATTGCGGGTCGGTCCCGGCGAAACGGTTGCGATTGTCGGGCCCTCGGGGTCGGGCAAGTCCACCATCGGGCGGCTCTTGTTCAGGTTCTATGATGTAACGGGTGGCGCGCTGCGGATCGACGGCCAAGACGTGCGCGATGTCAGCCAGTCCTCGCTGCATGATGCCATCGGTGTGGTGCCTCAAGACACGGTGCTGTTCAACGATACGGTGCGCTACAACATCGCTTATGGACGGGCCGGGGCCAGCCAGCGCGAGATCGAGGATGCCGCGCGCGCCGCACGTATCCATGATTTCATCGCATCCCTGCCTGAGGGGTATGAGACAAAGGTGGGCGAGCGCGGATTGAAGCTGTCGGGCGGCGAGAAACAGCGCGTTGGGATTGCGCGGACTTTGCTGAAAGATCCGCCGATATTGCTGCTTGATGAGGCGACCAGCGCACTCGATACCCAAACCGAGCGTGACATTCAGGACAGCTTGAAAGCCATGGGCGAGGGACGGTCGGTGATCACGATTGCGCATCGGCTCTCGACCGTGGTGGATGCTGACCTGATCGTCGTGCTGGAGGCAGGCGTGATTGTTGAGAGCGGGACGCATGATCAGTTGGTCGCCCGAGACGGTCGCTATGCGCATATGTGGCATAGGCAGCAGAATGAGCAGGCGTAAGGGGGGCGGCGGTTTTCTTGGCCGTCTTAACCCGATCTTAACGGCTGAGGATCCACAATTTTTCGCAGAAAAATTGGGGTGATTATTCTGCGAATAATCAATTTATAGGAGAAAACGGAACGCTCGGGGATGAAAAAAGGCATGATCTGAACAGATCATGCCTTCCTCTAACATCTCGTTAATGTCTGTCGCTTATTCGTTGGCCTCACGGATTTTATCCGCCGCCTCTTTGTCAAACGTCACACCGCTCGCGGTAAACAGCGTATCCAGCTCGCCCGACAAGGTCATCTCGGTGATAATATCGCAGCCACCGACAAATTCGCCCTTCACATACAGCTGGGGGATCGTCGGCCAATCGCTGAAATCTTTGATGCCTTGGCGGATGCCGTCATCGGCCAGCACGTTCACATCGGCGAACTCCACGCCCATGAAGTTCAACACACCGGCCACGCGGGACGAGAACCCGCATTGCGGCATCGACTTGGTGCCCTTCATGAACAGCACAACATCGTTGCTGGTGACAGTATCTTGGATCGCAGTTTTGGCATCGGCCATGGGATCACTCCTTGGATTTGGCGGCGCTCGGCACGAAGGCACGGGCATAAGCTTGTGGGTCTTTGGGCACGCGGAATTGGCCGTGACTCCCGCCACCTCCGCCGCCCGATTGGTATTCGGCTTGTATGATATGGTTGCCTTTTCCCGGAGGGCTGCCGCGCAGTTTCTTACCATCTTCGGACCGCACGATCACATAGGCGCGCAAGCCCACGATCACCAAGATCAGGGCGCTGAGGATAAACACTGGCGTGGCGATCCACGAAAACACCGCGCTAATCCGGCGCTTTGGTGGTCAGCGCCAACGCGTGCAACTCGCCCGCAGGCCCGTCCATCTTGCCTTTGAGCGTGGCATACACCGCGCGTTGCTGCTGGACGCGGTTTTTGCCGCGAAAGCTTTCATCCACGACCATGGCGGCGAAATGTGCGCCGTCATCGCCTTGCACGGTAATCTGCGCATCGGGAAACCCCTCGCGGAGCAGACGTTCAATTTGGGTCGCATCAATCGTCATCGGCGCTATTCCTGTGTAGTTCACTCAGATTTAGCAACGCGCAGGCGAGGCTGCAAGGGCGCGCCTTAACCAAGGGCTGCGGCAAAGGCCCCGCGATAGAGCTCCGACAACTCAGCGAGGGGTGCATGTGACGCCCCGATCTTGACCGTATCGCCGCCAAATCGCCCGACAGAGATCAGCGGAACACCTGCGCGCCCGGCGGCCACCATCAAGGCCTCGGCCTTATCGAACGAGCACGCGATGAGGTAACGCGCCTGATCCTCGCCAAACAGAGCTGCGGTATCGCTGGCATCAAGACTGACCCCAACACCTGCCGCATCGGCCATCTCAAACACGGCCAGCGCCAAACCACCATCGCTCAGATCGGTGCAGGCGTTGATCATCGCGCGGTTGTCGCGGATGAAATCACCGTGGCGCGCCTCTGCCTCCAGATCGACCGGCGGCGCGTCGCCCTCTGCGCGGTTAAAGACCTCCGCCAGCAAAGCCGATTGGCCCAGATGGCCCTTGGTCTCGCCCAGCACCAAAGCAAAATGACCCTCGCGCACATCGCCCGCGATCAGATCATCGAGGCTGTCGAGCAATCCCACCGCCCCAATCGTCGGCGTCGGCAGGATGCCAGTCCCATCGGTCTCGTTATATAAAGACACGTTGCCCGACACGATGGGCATGTCGAGGGCGAGGCACGCGGCCCCGATCCCCTCAATCGCACCGACAAACTGTCCCATAATGCGGGGCTTCTCGGGGTTGCCGAAATTCATATTATCCGTCGTCGCCAAGGGCCGTGCGCCGACGGCTGTCAGGTTGCGGTATGCCTCGGCCACGGCCTGCTTGCCGCCCTCTACGGGGTTGGCGGCCACATAGCGCGGGGTCACGTCGCTGGTAAAGGCAAGCGCTTTACCCGTTCCATGCACCCGCACGATGCCAGCGCCCAGGCCCGGCACGCGCACGGTGTCGGCCATCACTTGGCTGTCATACTGCTCCCACACCCACGCCTTATGGGCGTAGTTCGGGGACGCAATCAGGGCGCGCAGCCCGTCAATCGGATCTATCTCAGGGACAAATTCCAGCGGCTCCGGCGTCGGTGTCGGCTCCCACGGGCGGTCATATTCGGGCGCGCTGGAGGCGAGTTTGGACAACGGCAAATCCGCCTTCGTCACGCCACCATGCACGATCAAGAACCGATCCTCGGCAATTGTCTCGCCGACAATCGCAAAGTCCAAGTCCCATTTATCGAACACGGCCTTCGCCTCGGCCTCCTTGGCCGGATCGAGCACCATCAACATACGTTCCTGGCTCTCCGACAGCATCATCTCATAGGCGGTCATCGCCGTTTCACGCACGGGCACCTTGTCCAGATCAAGCCGAATGCCCAAACCACCCTTATCGCCCATTTCAACGGCCGAGCATGTCAGGCCCGCCGCCCCCATATCTTGGATGGAGATCACAGCACCCGTCTGCATCAACTCAAGCGTCGCCTCCATAAGGCGCTTTTCGGTGAACGGATCACCGACTTGCACGGTGGGGCGCTTGTCTTCGATGGTGTCGTCAAACTCTGCGCTGGCCATGGTCGCGCCGCCAACACCGTCGCGGCCTGTCTTGGCGCCCAGATAGACGACGGGACGTCCAACGCCCGATGCGGCTGAGTAGAAAATCTTGTCGGCATCCGCCAAGCCCGCCGCAAACGCATTGACCAGACAATTTCCGTTATAGGCCGGATCAAACCGCACCTCGCCGCCAACTGTGGGGACGCCAAACGCATTGCCATAGCCGCCGACGCCCTCGACAACGCCGTGGACCAATTGGCGGGTTTTCGGATGCGAGACCTCGCCAAAGCTCAGCGCATTCATCGCCGCAATCGGGCGCGCACCCATGGTGAAGACATCGCGCAGAATGCCGCCGACGCCGGTGGCCGCCCCTTGGTACGGCTCGATATAGGAGGGGTGGTTATGGCTCTCCATCTTGAAGACCACCGCTTGGCCGTCGCCAATATCGACAACGCCTGCATTCTCGCCGGGCCCGCAAATCACCTGAGGGCCCTCGGTGGGCAAGGTGCGCAGCCATTTCTTTGAGGATTTGTACGAGCAATGCTCGTTCCACATGGCCGAAAAGATGCCGAGCTCGGTAAACGAAGGCGCGCGCCCGATTATCTCGAGCACGCTGCCGTATTCGTCAGGCGTCAGGCCATGGGCAGCAATCAGGTCAGGCGTGATGGCAGGTTCGGTCATATCGGCAAGTCCCCTTCTTGGCGCAGTCTTTAAGCGAGTGCGCGCCGAGGGGGAAGGGCGCGGGCTGTGCAATCTCGCGGCCATATGCCCAAAAAAAAGGCCGAGACAAAGCTCGGCCAAAGTCCAACAGGGAGGTGTGGAAACGAACATCGTCCGTTTTCACATCACATGACTTAAGGATTGCCGCTTTTTTGATCAAGTGATCAAAGGCCCAAAAAGGTGCAATGCCGCTATGCAGCATTTGCATGGCTAATCCGGTGCGCGCGTCAGCTTTCGCGCCGACGGCGGCGATAAGCGATAATCTCTTCGGTCACAAAATCCTTGAAAGCCTCTATGCGCTTTGATTGCCGCAACTCTTCGGGATAGGCAAGAAAAACAGGGACATCGCTGCTGCCAAAATCAGGCAAGACCCGCACGAGGTCCGGGAAATCCTCGGTCAGATAGTCAGGCAAGACGCCGATGCCCAGATCTGAGCGCACCGATTGCAGCACCCCGTAATAGTTGTTCACCGTCAGGGTGCGGGCGATCTCATACGACATCAACTCGCGGATCAAGGTGGCACCTGCGCTGACCTGAAAGCTGTCGGTGTTTTGACAAACAAGGCGGTGGCTGCGCAGATCGTCAAGACGTTCGGGCGTTCCGTTGGTTTCCAGGTAACTTTGCGTCGCATAAAGCGCCATCTGCACCGTCATAAGTTTCTTGCGGATCAGATCGGCTTGGCTGGGTTCTTTCATGCGGATCGCCACATCGGCCTCGCGCATCGGCAGATCAAGCACACGCTCTTCCAACATTAGATCGACGTTGAGGTCTGGGTATTTCTCGTAAAGCGCAGACAGGCGCGGCGCGAGCCATAGGGTGCCAAAGCCAAAGGTCGTGGTGACACGCAGTTGGCCAAACACCTCCTCCTCGCTGTCGCGGATACGCGCAGAGGCTGCCTCAAGCCGCTTGGACATCGACCGCGTGGCGTCAAATAATAACTCGCCCTGTTCGGTCAGGATCAGCCCGCGCGCATGGCGGTGAAACAACGTGGTGTTAAGCGAATCTTCCAAAGCGCGGATCTGGCGGCTGACCGCAGATTGGCTCAGATGCAGCGACTCACCCGCATGGGTAAGGCTGCCCGCATCCGCGACCGAGTTAAAAATACGGAGTTTGTCCCAGTCCATGGTCTCAATCTGTCGCTAAATTGGTGTGAATTGAGTGTCTGTTACCGCGAACGGGGGGCGTGGCGCAATGAAAAGACCTTTGTTGAATTGATTTGTTAGGTCAACAGTTATGACCTATATTCAATCCAAAGCAGTTCTGGGAGGGTTTGCTCAATGTCGCGGCAAGATGTGCGTCTATCGGATCGGTTCGATCTGACCAAATCCCCGGTTTTGCTGACCGGCACCCAAGCGCTGGCGCGGCTAATGCTGCTGCAATCGGCCCGCGACCGCGCCGCAGGGCTGAACACCGCAGGCTACGTGACGGGCTATCGCGGCTCGCCTTTGGGCGCTGTCGATATTCAGATGAAACGCGCCAAGGCCCAGTTGGACGCAGCGCATGTCAGCTTTCACGAAGGCCTGAACGAAGATTTGGCTGCCACCGCCTTATGGGGCACCCAGCAGGCCGAATTGCGCGGCGAGGGGCGCTATGACGGCGTCTTTGGCCTTTGGTATGGCAAGGGACCGGGGGTGGACCGCTCAGGCGATGTGATGCGTCACGCCAATATGGCAGGCACCTCGCCTTACGGCGGCGTGCTCATGGCCATGGGCGACGACCATACCGGCGAAAGCTCGACCGTATGCCACCAATCGGACTGGGCGCTGGTGGATGCCTATATGCCCGTGCTGTCGCCTGCGGGCGTGCAGGAAATCCTTGATTTCGGCCTCTACGGCTTTGCCCTGTCGCGCTATGCGGGGGTTTGGGCCGGACTGAAGCTCATGAAGGACACCGTTGAGGTCACGTCTATCGTTGACGGCACCCGCGCCGGTCTATCGTTTGTGACGCCACAGTTTCAGATGCCCGAGGGGGGGCTGAACATCCGGTTGCAAGATCACTGGATTGCTCAGGAAGCCCGCATTACCCAATATAAGCGTCACGCGGCAGAGGCATTTGCGCGTGCCAACAAGATCGACAAACGCGTGTTGGGCAAGCCCGGTGCGAAGATTGGCTTTGCGGCGGCGGGTAAAAACTGGCTCGATCTGGTGCATGCGCTGAGCCTGTTGGGGATCGATGCGGACCGGGCCAAGGCTTTGGGCCTCACCACCTACAAGATCGCGCAGACATTTCCGCTGGATATGCAGGGTTTGCGCGAATGGGCAGACGGCCTCGATCTGATTGTCGTGGTTGAGGAAAAGCGCAAGCTGATCGAGGTGCAGGTCAAAGAGGCGATCTTTGAGAACCGCGCGGGGCGGCGGGTTTACGGCGAACGCGACGGGCAGGGGCGCGAGCTATTCCCGGTGCGCATGGCGCTTGATCCGGTCGAAATTGCAATGAAGATCGGTGGATTGCTGGCCGATGAAGGCCGCAGCACCGACGAGATTGCCGGACGCCTCGCCAAGCTAACCGAGGCCGCGCGCGCCGACAACGCACCCGATCTGGCGGCACGCTTGCCATATTTCTGTTCGGGCTGTCCGCACAATTCGTCCACCAAGGTGCCCGAGGGCAGCCGCGCCTATGCCGGGATCGGCTGTCACTTCATGGTGCAATGGATGGACCGCGAAACAACCGGCTTCACCCATATGGGCGGGGAGGGCGCAAACTGGATCGGCGAGGCCCAATTCTCGACACGCGAACATATATTCCAGAACCTCGGGGACGGGACATATAACCACTCGGGCGTTCAAGCCATCCGGGCTGCTTTGGCGGCAAATGTGAACATTACCTACAAGATCCTGTTCAACGATGCCGTCGCCATGACCGGCGGTCAGCCCAATGATGGCGGGCTAACTGCGGAGCAAATCGCGCATGAGCTGCGCGCAATGGGCGTGAAAACCGTAGAGCTCGTCTATGACGAGAAAGAGGTCAGCGATTTTTCGGGCTTTCCAGCGGGCATGCCGCGTCATCCGCGCGCCGCGTTGATGCAGGTGCAAGAGCGCCTCGCCAAAATCTCAGGCGTGTCGGCCATCGTTTATGTCCAGACCTGTGCCGCCGAAAAGCGCCGCCGTCGCAAGCGCGGCCAGTTCCCCGACCCGGATGCCCGCATCTTCATCAACACCGATATATGCGAGGGCTGCGGCGATTGCGGGGTTCAGTCCAATTGCGTGTCGCTCGTGCCGGTCGAGACAGAACTGGGCCGCAAGCGCGCGATTGACCAATCCAGCTGCAACAAGGACTTCTCCTGCGTCAAAGGGTTTTGCCCGTCATTTGTGACGGTCTCCGGCGCAAAAATCCGCAAGCAGGCCACCGCGCAAGTAGACCTCGGGCACCTGCCCGACCCCACATTGCCCGCCATCCAAGGCACCCATAACCTCGTCATCACCGGGGTGGGCGGTACAGGCGTCGTCACCATCGGCGCGACCCTCGCAATGGCCGCACATCTTGAGGACAAAGGCGTCGGCATGATGGAAATGGCAGGCCTCGCGCAAAAGGGCGGGGCGGTGCAAATCCATCTGCGCTTGGCCGAGCGTCCCGAAGACATCGCCGCGATCCGTGTGTCGATGGCCGAGGCGCACGGCATCATCGGCGGTGATCTAGTCGTGTCCGCCGGGGCCAAAACCCAAGCGCTCATGGCCAAAGGACGCACCAAGGCCGTTGTGAATGACCACGAAATCATCACCGGGGCCTTCACCCGCGATACCGAATTCACCCTGCCGAGTGCACAGATGCGTATCGCGCTGGAAGCCAAGCTGGGGGCGGAAAACACCGCCTTCTTTGACGCCAGCGCACTCGCCAAAGCCCTGCTGGGCGATTCGATCTATTCCAACATGATGGTGACGGGCGCAGCATGGCAAATGGGGTTGATCCCGCTCAGCCGCGAGGCGATTTTTGACGCGATCACCCTCAACGGGGCCGCGCCCGAGCGCAACCAGCAGGCCTTCGATATGGGGCGCTGGGCGGTGTTGAACCCACAAATGGCGCGCGACGCACTTGCCCCTAAAGTCACCGATCTGCCGAAAACCACCGCGCAGATCATCGACTTTCGTGCAGATCACCTAACCAAATACGCCAATGCAGAGCTCGCCAAACGCTACCGCAGCTTCATCGATGTCATCGAGGACGAGACACTGCGCGAAGCTACGGCGCGCGGCTACCACAAGCTGCTGTCCTATAAGGACGAATACGAGGTCGCGCGCTTGCTGGGCGAGACCCGCGCCAAGGCTGCCGAAGAATTCGACGGCGATCTCGCGCTGACCTATCATCTCGCGCCACCCTTGATCAGTCGCAAGGGTTCCGATGGGCGGCCCGGAAAAATCGCGTTCGGCCCGAAGCTTGCGGGCGCGTTCCCGTTGCTGGCCAAGCTGAAAGGTCTGCGCGGCACCGCGTTTGATCCGTTCGGCTACACGGCTGAGCGGCGGATGGAGCGTGGCCTGATCACCGCCTATGAGGCCGATATGCGTGAGGCCCTCGCCAAGCTTTCGCCCGCAACCCGCGACGCTGTCATCGCGCTGGCTTTGCTGCCCCTGCAAATTCGTGGCTTCGGTCCGGTGAAGGAGGCAAACGCGAAAGCCGCCGCCAAGCGCCGATCCGAGCTGCTGGCCGTGATCCGTGCAGGCGGTGCCCCGCTCGCAGCAGCCGCAGAATAACCCCTGCTGCGGCAGCGAAGCCCTAGACCGAGCCGCCGCAGATCGCTACTTGGCTTTCAAACGCTTGGCCCCGAGCAGGATCCGACGCCATGGAACACCCCCGTCACATCGCGCGTGACATTACCTATGCTGGTTCGGCGAAGTCTCGGGCTGGGCGCGCGTTTATCCGCGTGACTGAAAATGCGACGGGACGGCTGAGCCTGATCAAACGCGCGCTGGGCTATGAAGACGAGGTCGCCGCAGGGCGCGACTTCTGGGAAGTGATGGCGGATCGGTATGGGCTAACCCTCGATATCGTGGGCGGAAGTCTCGATAATATACCCAGCGATGGCCCGTGCGTTGTGGTGGCAAATCACCCCTACGGTATTCTTGACGGGTTAATGATGGGTAAAATTCTGGCCGCGCGCCGGGACGAATACCGTATCCTCGCCAATCAGGTTTTCCGCCGCGCCACCGATATCGAGAAGTTCATTTTACCCGTCAGCTTTGGCGAAACCAAAGAGGCGACCAAAGCCAACCTCGACACCCGACGCGAGGCGTTGCGATTCCTAGAGGGGGGCGGCGCGATGGGCGTGTTTCCAGGCGGAACCGTCTCAACGGGTCAGCGGCCATTGTCTGCGCCAATGGACCCATTTTGGCGCAGTTTCACCGCCAAAATGATCGCCAAATCTGAGGCGGCTGTGGTTCCTGTGTTCTTTGAGGGCGCAAATTCGCGGCTGTTCCAAGTGGCCAGCCACATTCACTCGACCTTGCGTGTGGCGCTTTTGATTAACGAATTTCGCGCCCGCACCGACGAGCCTGTGCGCGTGGTAATAGGCGAGCCGATCCCGCGCGCCCAGATTGAGGCCCACCGAGGCGACGCGCGCGCCTTGATGGACTTTCTGCGGGCCGAGACCTACAAGCTGTCGCCAAAGCCCTTGAAGAAAATGGGCTACGGCTTTGAATTTGAAGAGCGTTTCCGGGATCGGAAGGTGCGGTAATGGCAGTTGGTGTTTTTGATTCGGGTCTTGGCGGCTTGACCGTATTTGATGCCGCGACCAAGCGGTTGCCGGACGTGCCCTTCGTCTATTTCGGCGACAACGCGCATGCGCCCTACGGGGTGCGGGACGCGCAAGACGTGTTTGAGTTAACCGAAAAAGCTGTCCACCACCTGTGGGATCACGGCTGTAGCTTGGTGATTCTGGCCTGCAACACCGCCTCGGCGGCTGCCTTGCGCCGGATGCAGGAAGCGGGCGTGCCCGAGGGCAAGCGCGTTTTGGGCGTCTTCGTGCCGCTGATCGAGGCTTTGACCGAGCGCGAATGGGGCGATAACTCGCCGCCGCGCCAAGTTGGGGTGCGTGACGTGGCGCTGTTTGCAACGCCTGCGACCGTGGCCAGCCGCGCGTTTCAGCGTGAATTGGCGTTCCGCGCGATTGGCGTGGATGTGGAAGCCCAAGCCTGCGGCGGCGTCGTCGATGCGATTGAAGAGGGCGATTTGATCCTGGCCGAGGCGCTGGTGCGGTCCCATGTGGACGCGCTCAAGCGCAAAATGCCCAAGCCCGAAGCCGCAATTTTGGGCTGCACCCATTACCCGTTGATGCAGCAGGTGTTTCAGGACGCTTTAGGGCCAGATGTGAAGGTCTATAGCCAAGCCAATCTGGTTGCCGAAAGCCTTGCAGATTACCTGATCCGGCGGCCTGAGATGCGCGGCCCGGATGTGACGCCTGTGATGTTCACAACCGGCGATCCGCAGCGCGTTTCCGATAAGGCCACGCAGTTCTTGCGACGACGGATCGAGTTTGTGGCCGCGTGAAGGGTGCTTTGCACCGACACGATACCGACGTAATACCGACGTGATACAGACGCTGGTTTTGACCCTGAAAGACCCGTTCCATGACCTATAATATCGCCATCCTAGGCGCTTCCGGCTACACCGGGGCCGAGCTTGTCCGGTTGATCTCGACCCACCCGTCGATGACCATTAAAGCCTTGTCCGCAAACGCAAAAGCAGGCCAGCCAATGAGCGCGGTATTCCCGCATCTACGCCATCTGGATCTGCCAGAGCTGGTGAAGATCGAAGACATCAATTTCGAAGGCATTGATCTGGTGTTCTGTGCCTTGCCGCACAAGACTTCTCAAAGCGTTATCAGTCAGTTGCCGCGTGATGCTAAGGTGGTTGATTTGTCGGCAGATTTCCGGTTGCGCGATGCGGCGGCGTATCAGACGTGGTATGGCAATTCCCATAGCGCGCTCGACCTGCAAGCCACTGCAATCTATGGATTAACCGAGTTTTACCGCGACCAGATCAAGACCGCTCGACTGGTTGCAGGTACAGGATGCAATGCAGCTACCGGGCAATACGCTTTGCGGCCCCTGATCCGCGACAAAGTGATCCGCACAGATGATATTATTATCGACCTGAAAACAGGGGTTTCCGGGGCGGGACGGTCCCTCAAAGAGAACTTGCTGCACGCTGAGTTGTCCGAAGGCACAGCGGCCTATGCCGTGGGCGGGACGCACCGCCATTTGGGTGAGTTCGATCAGGAGTTCTCAGCGGTCGCGGGCGAGGATGTGAAGGTGCAGTTCACGCCGCATTTATTGCCTATGAACAGAGGGATACTGGCCACAGTTTATGTAAAGGGTGAAGCGGATGCGATCCATAAAAGCCTGTCGGATGCCTATGCGTCCGAGCCGTTTGTCCGCGTGCTGCCCCAAGGCCAGGTGCCTGCCACGCACCACATTCGCGGGTCCAATTTCGTGCATCTGGGCGTTGTTGCAGACCGCATTGCGGGACGCACAATCGTTGTGGCAGTGCTCGACAACTTGGTCAAAGGCTCGTCCGGTCAAGCCTTGCAGAACGCCAACCTGATGTTATCTTTGGACGAGACAACGGGGCTACTTCAAGCGCCCCTGTTTCCGTAAGGATTTCGCACATGCGCGGGCTCAAAAAACAACGCCGAATTCAGATCATCGCGCTGGCCACAGTGGCGTTGACCTTGTCTGCGGTTCTTATTGGCTACGCCATGCGCGACGGGATCAATTTCTTCCGCACGCCCACGCAAGTCGCCGAAGCGCCACCGCCACCGGGCGAGGTGTTTCGCATTGGTGGCTTGGTGGCCGACGGCACCTTGATCCGCGACCAATCTGAGACGATCACATTTGAAGTTACCGACGGCAATGAGGCCATTCGCGTGGCCTACACAGGTGTTCTGCCAGACTTATTTGGCGAGGGCGAAGGGGCTGTGGCGCTGGGGTCGTTCAAGGACGGCGTGTTTGTGGCAACCGAAGTGCTCGCGCGCCACGACGAGACCTACATGCCCAAGGAAGTGACCGACGCGCTGAAGGCCCAAGGATATTACGTTGATCCTGAGACGGGCGAGAAGGCCCGGATCGACGGCGACGCAACACCAACGAACGGTGCATCCGCAACCTATTAACCATTTTCTGGCACCCTCCCGGCGACGGAGCTTTTGGGGGCCTGACTTATGGATGTGCGCGAAATTGCCAAACAAATTGTGGCCCGAGAGGGCGGCTATGTGAACGATCCCGATGATCCGGGGGGTGCGACGAACTTTGGGGTGACGATTAACACCATGCGTCGGCTCGGCCTTGATCTGACCGGCGACGGCACCATCACCGCCGAGGACGTCCAAGCGCTGAGCCATGATCAAGCGATAGAGATTTTCTTAACCCATTACTACCGCGGCCCCGGGATTTCCGGCCTGCCTGAACCGCTGCAAGCCAGCGTGTTTGATATGTATGTCAATGCAGGCGCCAACGCGGTGCGCATCTTGCAAGCGCTGATCAACGAGATGGGCTTTGATATTGCCGTCGATGGCGAGATTGGCCCACAAACTGTGCGCGCGGTCCATCAGGCCTATGATGCTGCCCCCGGTTATCTCGTCGATGCCTACGGAATCGCGCGGCGGAACTATTACTACCGCCTTGCAGATCGCCGCCCGGCCAGCCGCAAATTTGCCCGCGCCCGCAGCGGTGGCAAAGGCGGGTGGATCAAGCGCGCCGAAGAATTCATCGCAGCAAAATATCATCTGAGTGACGCAGAACACAAGCAGCGGGTGGCGGCATGGGACTGATTGATGGAAGCATGGGGTTGCTGTTTGGCGGCGGGCGCAATGTAATTGTCGAGACGGCAGAGGTATTTCGCGAGAATGCCGAGAAGTCCGGCGCGCGCAGTGCCTCGGCCCAAGAAGCGGCGTTGCGGTCCTTTGCGGCGGAGTTTGCGCGCGCGCGGTCCTCACGGTTTGATCGCTTGATTGATGGGATCAACCGCTTGCCGCGCCCGGCCTTGGCGTTTGGCACATTGGGGTTGTTTGTCGCCGCGATGGTCGATCCGGTCTGGTTTGCCGCCCGGATGCAGGGGATCGCGTTGGTGCCAGAGCCGCTGTGGTGGTTGATGGGTGCGATTGTATCGTTCTATTTTGGGGCGCGACATCAGGCGAAAGGCCAAGATTTTCAACGCTCTATCGCGGCAAGTGTCGCGCGCGCGCCGCAGGTGGTCGAAAACACCGCAGCCCTTGAGGCGCTGACAGCAGGGGCGCAGATCGTGGATGATGACCCCGCGCGACCAAGAACTGGGCCGAACCCGGCGCTAGAGGCATGGCGCGCGGCCAGCTAAAACTGCGACAAAGATACGTATATTATCACGCGGGTTTCAGTGGCGGGGCCGGGACGGGGCGCTATAGTCGGTGGCATGATAGTAGAACTCGGACACTTCGCCCTTATCTTGGCCTTGTCGCTGGCCATCGTGCAAATGATCGTGCCGTTGATTGGCGCGCATAAAGGCTGGGCGTCGTGGATGGCCAGCGCCGACCCGACCGCCACCGGCCAGTTCTTGCTGACGGCCTTTTCATTCGCGGCGCTAACCTACGCGTTCGTCGTCTCGGATTTCTCGCTGCAGTTGGTTGTGCAGAACTCGCATACCGACAAGCCGATGCTCTATAAGGTGACGGGCGTTTGGGGGAACCACGAGGGCTCGCTGCTGTTGTGGGTGCTGATCTTGACACTGTTTGGCGCTATGGCAAGCTGGTTTGGCGGCAATCTGCCCCCCAGCTTGAAGGCGCGGGTTTTGGCAGTTCAGGCCAGCGTAACGGTTGCGTTCCTCGTCTTTATCTTGCTGACATCTAATCCATTTACGCGGCTTCTGGTCCCACCGTTCAACGGCGAGGATCTGAACCCACTGCTGCAAGACCCCGGTTTGGCATTCCATCCTCCGTTCCTCTACCTTGGGTATGTCGGCCTCTCGATGAGCTTTTCATTCGCCGTTGCCGCCTTGATCGAAGGTCGCGTGGACGCCGCATGGGGCCGCTGGGTGCGTCCTTGGACATTGGCAGCGTGGCTCTTTTTGACCATCGGCATCGCGCTTGGCTCTTGGTGGGCTTACTATGAACTTGGGTGGGGCGGCTTCTGGTTCTGGGATCCGGTCGAGAATGCCAGCTTCATGCCATGGTTGCTCGCGACGGCCCTGCTGCATTCGGCAATCGTGGTTGAAAAACGCGAGGCGCTGAAAGCTTGGACGATCCTGCTTGCCATCCTCGCATTTGGCTTTTCGCTGATCGGGGCCTTCATTGTGCGCTCGGGCGTGCTGACAAGTGTGCATGCCTTCGCAAATGACCCCGAGCGTGGCGTCTATCTGCTTGGCATCACAGGATTTTTCATGGGCGGTGCCTTGTTGTTGTTCTCGTTCCGTGCCGGCGCGATGGAGGCGAAAGGCGTGTTCTCAACCGTCAGCCGCGAGAGTGCATTGGTGGCCAATAACATCCTGCTCGCCGTCTCGGCTTTTGTGATTTTCATCGGCACCATGTGGCCGCTGGTTGCCGAATTGCTGTTTGATCGCAAACTCTCCGTAGGCCCGCCGTTCTTCGATCTGGCCTTCGCGCCCTTTATGGTCGGGCTGGCTTTGGTGCTGCCGTTTGGCGCGATGATGGCGTGGAAACGCGGGCGATTTACGCCGCAGATGAAGCCGCTTTGGGGCATCATGGCCCTGTCTGTTGCCGTAGGTGCGCTGCTTTGGGCGGTCCAAACCGGACGCTCGGCGCTTGGCCCTGTTGGTCTGGCGCTGTCTGTCTGGATTGTGCTGTCTTCGGTCCTTGATATCTGGAGCCGCACTGGACGGGGGCAGGTCGCTCACCGCTTTGGGCGCCTGACCCGTTTGCCGCGTGCCGATTGGGGTAAATCCGTGGGCCATATCGGGTTCGGTTTGACGATCTTCGGGGTCTCTATGCTTATGGCATACGAGTATGAGGATATTCGCGTTGCCCAAATCGGCGAGCCTTACATGGTGGGCGATTACCAAATCACGCTGGCCGAGGTCCGCGATGTGGAGGGGCCGAATTACCTCGCCACCATCGGCAAGATCGACGTCGTCCAAGGCGATTACCAAGTGCGCCTGACGCCTGAAAAACGCGTCTACCCGGTGGCCGGTATGCCCACGACAGAAGCCGGGATCGACAATGGCTTCACCCGCGACGTCTATATCGTAATCGGTGATCCGCAGGCCAATGGCGGTTGGGCTGTGCGCACCTATATCAAGCCTTACGCCAACTGGATTTGGCTGGGCGCGATCATCATGGCGCTTGGCGGATTGCTGTCACTGACCGATCGCAGGTTCCGCGTTGGGGCTGCGGCGGGCAAAGCGCGCGCGCCAAAAGCTGGGGTGCCCGCCGAATGATCCGCGCGGTTGTTTTGGCGCTGGTGATGGCACTGGCCATGCCGGCCTTCGCGGTGCAGCCCGATGAGGTGCTGGATGATCCGGTGCTTGAGGCGCGTGCGCGTGAGATGTCGGGCGAGTTGCGTTGCCTTGTGTGCCGCAATGAAAGCATCGACGAATCCAACGCGGAACTTGCCAAAGACCTGCGCCTTTTGGTGCGCGAACGCCTCGTTGCGGGTGACACCAACGAGCAAGTTATGTCCTTCATCGTTGACCGCTACGGCGAGTATGTGTTGCTGCGCCCCACAACGAGCGGATCGAGCCTGGTGTTGTGGCTCGCCGGGCCCGGCATGTTGCTGCTCGCACTCGGGGTTGGGGTCGGCTACGTGCGCAGCCGGCGCAATGCGCCCGAGCCCGATGAGGCGCTGTCCAATGAAGAAAAAATACGCCTTGAAGCGTTGCTGAAAGACTAAATTCTGGGGCTGACGGTGCGTATCTCTTTCGCATCAAGGCGGCTCTGTTATGGTCCGGCCAACTGACCAAGGACGCCCCATGATTTACGATACAATTCAATTTGATATTACCGATGGCCTTGCCACTGTGCGGATGAATCGCCCCGAGGTGATGAACGCGCTCAACACCCAAATGCGCGCCGAGATTACCGACGCGATGCGCATTGCCGGGCGTGAGGCGCGGGTGGCGGTGCTGACTGGAACAGGGCGGGCGTTTTGCTCAGGTCAAGATCTGGGTGATGGGACCGCAGCTAGCCTCGATCTGGAACGCACATTGCGCGATGAATACGTGCCTATGTTGCGTGCGATTATCGAATGCCCGGTGCCGGTGATTGCGGCTGTGAACGGCGCCGCCGCGGGCGCAGGGGCGAACCTTGCACTGGTCACAGATGTGGTAATCGCCGCAGAAAGCGCTGGTTTCATTCAAGCTTTCACCCGGATCGGCCTGATCCCGGATGCGGGGGGCACATACTTCCTGCCGCGCCAGATGGGATTTGCCAAGGCAATGGGGGCTGCGCTATTTGCCGAGAAGATCACCGCGCGACAGGCCGCCGATTGGGGCATGATCTGGGAGGCGGTGCCCGATGACGCGTTTGAGGCGGTCTGGCAGGCGCGCGCCAAGCATCTGGCGACCGGTCCAACCGAGACGTTTAAGCATGTGAAAACCGCGATGCGCCAGAGCTTCAACAACGATCTTGAGGCACAACTGGCGCTTGAGGCGCAGTTGCAAGGCAAATGCGGGCAGACGCGTGACTTCCAAGAGGGCGTGCTTGCATTCCTGGAAAAGCGTCCGGCGGAATTTGAAGGCCGCTAGGGCGCGTTAGGGTCCTGACCCTAACCACGCCCCAACTTCTCGAACCGAGGCAGCATGGCGGAGAAATCCATCTCTCCCATGCCCTCATCCTCGACAAACTTTTGGTAAAGTTCGGCTGCCTGAGCACCCATCGGCGTGTCTGCGTCGACCCCCTCGGCGGCTTGCTGGCTGAGGCGGAGATCCTTCAACATTAAGGCCGCAGCGAACCCCGGTTTATACCCGTTATCGGACGGGCTTTGCGGCCCGACACCGGGGGCCGGGCAATAAGCATTCATGCTCCACGAATAGCCCGATGATGTGCTGACCACATCAAACATCGCTTGGCGATCGAGGCCAAGCTTATCGGCCAGCGCGAAGGCTTCGCAGGTCGCGATCATGGTCACGCCGAGGATCATGTTGTTGCAGATTTTAGCGGCTTGGCCGTTGCCAGAGGGGCCGCAATGAACGTGCTTTTGTCCCATGATATCAAATAATTCGGATGCGATCTTCACGCCTTCATCAGGTCCACCGACCATGAAGGTAAGCGTGCCTGCCGTGGCCCCGCCAGTGCCACCCGATACAGGCGCGTCCAGCGGTAATACACCCACCGCCGAGGCCTGATCTGCCACCGCCCGCGCGCTTTGCACATCGACGGTGGAGCAGTCGAGCAATACCGCGCCCTTGCCCATTGCAGGCAATATCTCGTCCGCCACCGCACGCAGAATCGTGCCATTGGGCAGCATGGTAATGACCACATCTGCGCCGCGTGCCGCCTCGGCCCCGGACGCGGCCGGGGTAACGCCTTCGACCGCCATACCGCTGACATCAAAGCCGGTGACCGCGTGTCCTGCCTTCGCCAAGTTCGCCGCCATCGGCGCGCCCATATTCCCAAGCCCGATAAATCCGATTTTCATGGTTAATCCTCCGTCTCAAATGTCAAAGCGTCGGCCCCCAGCGGGCGCAGCATCGCGCTGACCTCGTGGGGTTTGACCGCTGCAGGGCTGGTGTGTTTCCAGATCGGCTTGCGGTCCTTGTCGATAATTGCGGCGCGGATGCCTTCGACGAAATCGCCTTGTTCGGCGGCGCGCCAGACATAGCGGAACTCTTGGCCAAGTGCTTCGTGAATGTCGTCGCGGGTGCGTGCGCGGTGGATCAACTCCACAGCGCTCGCCATAGGTAACGGCGCGTTGCGGTTCAGCGCCTTGAGGGCAGATAGGGTCAAGGGTGTATCCGCGCGCTCCAGCAGACGCAAAATATCGCCCAAGGTTTCGCCGCCATACAGATCGTCGATTTGCGCCTGTTTTTCCGCCAAGGCACTCTGTGGGGCCGCGTGCGCGGCGCGGTCCACGGCGTCAGGATCGCCGTTCTCGCACAGCTCCACCACCAGCGCAGGCCATTCAGATTCGGGCACAAAATAATCCGCGAACCCCGCATGAATTGCATCGCCCGCATCCATCCGCTCTGCTGTGGTTCCAAGATATTCGCCCAAACGCCCCGGTGCGCGCGCCAGCAACAGCGTGCCACCCACGTCCGGGATCAGGCCGATGGAGACCTCTGGCATGGCGATCTTACTGCTTTCGCAAACCACGCGGTGGGACGCATGGCACCCAACCCCAACGCCGCCGCCCATGGTGAAGCCTTGCAGCAGGCTGACCACAGGTTTCGGAAACGTAAACATCGCGGCGTTCATGCGGTATTCGTCGCGCCAGAATTGACGCCCGTAGGCGTAGTCGCCTTTTCTGCCTGTCTCGTACATCTCCACGATATCGCCGCCAGCGCAGAACGCCCGGTTGCCCGAGGCATCAAGGATCAGCAGTTTGATCGCATCATCATCGGCCCATGCTTTGAGGGCCGCGTGAATGTCGAGGATCATCGGGTAGGTCAGCGCGTTCAACGCGTCGGGACGGTTCAGGGTAATGCGACCGGCACAGCCGTCGCGGCGGATTTGAATGTCAGTCATTTGCCTATCAATCCCCGTGCCACAATCATGCGCATAATCTCGTTGGTTCCCTCTAGGATCTGGTGCACCCGCAAATCACGGACGATTTTCTCGATCCCGTAGTCGCTCAGATACCCGTAGCCGCCGTGCAGTTGCAGGCAGCCATCGGCGATCTTGCTGCCCGCCTCGGTCACAAATTTCTTGGCCATTGCGCAATGAGCGCTGGCATCAGGCGCGCCTTGATCGAGTTTCCACGCGGCTTGGCGCAGGAACACGCGGGCGGCTTGCAGCTCGATTTCCATATCCGCGAGGCGAAATTGCAGGGCCTGAAATTGGTCGATGGATTTGCCGAAAGCCTTGCGCTCGGCCATATAGGCCAGCGTTCTGTTCAAAGCGTTTTGGGCGGCCCCGAGCGAGCAGGCTGCGATGTTCAAGCGGCCCCCATCAAGGCCCGCCATGGCGTATTTGAAGCCGAGGCCTTCCTCGCCCAGCAGGTTCTTCGTGGGCGCCACGCAATCATCCAGTTGCACTTGTCGCGTGGGTTGCGACCGCCATCCCATCTTGTCCTCAAGCCCGCCAAATGACAGCCCCGGCGCACCGTCCTCAATCAAGAACGCCGAGATGCCGCGCGGACTGTCATCGCCCGAACGCGCCATCACCAGATAGGCATCCGAATACCCTCCACCCGAGATAAACGCTTTGGTGCCAGTTAGATGCCAGCCATTGTTCATGTGCACGGCTTTGGTCTTCAACGCTGCCGCATCCGATCCCGACCCCGGTTCTGTCAGGCAATAACTCAGCACGGTCTGCATACTCAGCGCGCCCGGCAACACCCGCGCTTTCATCTCGGCTGAGCCCTGCTTGTCGATCATCGCAGCAACCATGTTATGGATCGACAGGAAGGCGGCGACCGACGCACATGACATCGACAACGCCTCAAACACCAATGTGCCCTCAAAGCGCGACAGGCCCGACCCGCCAGCGTCCTCGGACACGTAAAGCCCGCCAAATCCAAGCGCGGCGATTTGTGGCCAAAGCGCCTTGGGGATCTCGCCCGCCGCGTCCCAATCGCGGGCGAAGGGCGCGATATGCTCGACCCCCCAGTCGCGCGCCATATCGAAAATGGCGGTCTGTTCTTCGGTCAAGGCAAAGTCCATTCGCGCCTCCGCTCGTCAATTGAACACCCGTTCACTTGTCGCGCCCAACAGCGCGCTTGGCAAGGGGATCACAGATCGGCGTGGAACTCATCGACCAAATGTCGCGTCACATCGCAAAGCGCATCTGCCCTCGATTTCCCGACATCGAGCGAGGCTTGAAGGACGCCGCGTTGGCGGTCAGAGGCGGAGCCGTCGCTAAGACCCGCACGCAGCGCTTCCAATTCTGCCGCAGACCCCAAAGCAGCGGAATCCTCGGCCACCATTTCAAGTAACTCGTCCATCAAACGCTCCATCGGTCTGATCTCAGCCGATCCGAAATCGATCAAGCCTTCCGAGCAGCCGTAGCGCAGCGCGCGCCAGCGGTTCTCTTCCACCAGAAACCGATCATAGCCGCGCCAACTGAGGTTTTGCGCGCGCAGCCGCCATAGCATTCGGGTGATGGCTTGGACCAATGCCGCCAGCGATAACGCGTGCTCCATGCGGGGCGAGACGTCGCAAATTCGCGTCTCTAGCGTTGGGAATTTGTCGGATGGGCGTAAGTCCCACCAGATTTTGGTGGTGTCCTCGATCACGCCCAACTCGATCAGAGTTCCGGTCGTGCGCTCGTATTCGCCCCACGAATTAAAGCGCGGCGGCAGACCGGTGCGCGGCAGGTTGTCGAACACGGTCATGCGGTAAGATCCAAGCCGCGTATCGACGCCCTGCCAGAACGGCGACGAGACCGACAGCGCCAGAAGATGTGGCAGGAAATACCGAAACTGGTTCATAAGATCGACGCGTAAGCTATTGTCTTCAATGCCGATATGCACGTGCATCCCGCAGATCAGCATCCGCCTTGCCACGCCGCCAAGCGCGCGTTCGAGATCGTTGTAGCGCGCCTTGTCGGTGTGGTGCTGGTCTTTCCAATCGGAGAACGGATGGCACGACACGGCGATGGGGGCGAGGTTGTGCTGGGCGGCTTTGGCCGCAACAGTGCTGCGCAGGCGGCGCAAATCTTCGCGGGCCTCGGCTATGGTGCGGCAAATCCCGGTGCCAATCTCGACCTGACAGGCGAGAAATTCAGGACTGACGCGGCCTTCAAGCGCTTCGGCGCAATCGTCTATCAAGCCTTCGGGCGCTTTGGCCAGCGCGAGGCTGTCGCGGTCCACGAGGAGGTATTCCTCCTCGATGCCCATGGTGAAGCTGGGGGTTGTGATGCTCATGGTGCCAGCAAAACGGGCAAAGCGCCGTTTGCCAAGCAGAAATTACAGCAACCGCACCTGCATCCCGGTTTTTGCCATCCCGTGCAGCTCTTCGATACTCTCGTTGAACAGGCCAATGCAGCCCGACGAGCTTTGCCGCCCGATCTTGCGCGTATCGTGGGTGCCGTGGATCAGATAGGCGGGCCAGCTTAGGTAAAGTGCATGAGTTCCCAAAGGGTTGCCGGGTCCGGGAGGCATGTAGGTGGGCAGGGTTGGGTCGCGCTCGCGCATGTTGGCGGTGGGTGTCCAGTCGGGGCCAACGCGCTTGCGGGTGATCTTGGTATAGCCGCGCCGGGTCAAATCTTCGGTCATCGGAACCGAGGATGGATAGAGGCGGTAGGTCTGCCCGTCTGCGGCCCAGAAATGCAGCGCGCGCGAGTTGATGTCGGCCAGGATCGCGCCGGTGCCCAGTGTCTCGAAGTGATCTTCCCAACGCTGCGATAGGAAAGTTGAGGTGTTGCGCCGCACGCCTTCACCGCCCCGGACCACGGGCTGGGGCGTCTCAGCCAGCGCCAGATAGGGGGTGGAAAGGGCGGCGGCACCGGTCAGGAGGGCTGCGCGGCGGGTCAGGTGGACGGGCATAAGGGGACCTTTTTGGTCAGTTTTCTTGTGCCATAGCAGAATTGAGCTGGTCGGGGCAGGGGGGCTCACGACAGCGTTATTGGACGTTATCTAATGTGCTGGCCCTTTGCCGATCATCCGCAGCCCGAGCGCCACGATGGGCAGCAACATCAGCCCGAGGATCAGACCCAGCACGCCGTCGATGGTCGCCTTGACCATCCAAGCGACAAACCCTTCGGCTGTGGCCAGTGAGTGGGCCACGCTTTCCGCGATCCCGTCGATGATATGCTCTGGCCCGGAAAATCCGATCTCGGCAAGGCTGTGGATGATGATCGACCCGCCGACCCAAAGCATTGCCGCCGTGCCAACCACCAGCAGACCCTTCAAAAAACCCGGCATCCCGCGCACGATCCCGCGACCCGTCGCACGCGTCAGGCCAAGCCGTCCTTCGCCTGCCATGTGCAGACCCACATCGTCGGCCTTCACGATAACCGCGACCGATCCGTAGACCATGATCGTGATCCCGACCGCGACAACGGCGAGGGCAGCGGCCTGCATATAGATGTTCGACGGCGGCAGGGCGGCCAGCGCGATGGTCATGATCTCGGCCGACAAGATGAAGTCGGTCTTGATCGCGCCTTTGACCTTTTGCTCTTCCAAGTGGGCTGCGTCTTTGACTTTTTCGTCCAGCGGAATGTCGGCGTGTTTGGGTGGGTTCAACCAATGGGCGACTTTATGCGCACCCTCATAGCACAGATATGCGCCGCCCAGCATAAGCAGCGGTGGGATCGCCCAAGGTGCGAAGGCCGATAGCAGCAACGCAGCGGGTAGCAAGATCAGCAGCTTGTTCAGGATCGAGCCGCGCGCGATTTTCCACACGATCGGCAACTCGCGCGCAGGCGCAAAGCCTTGGACGTATTTTGGCGTCACCGCGGCGTCGTCGATCACGGCACCTGCAGCTTTCGCCCCGGCTTTGGCGGCTTGGGCCACCACATCATCGACAGAGGCGGCGGCGACTTTTGCAATCGCGGCCACGTCATCCAGTAGGGCCAGCAGACCACTCATACGCGCATTCCTTGGTGTTGGCCTCGGTGTGGTGCGCACTGTAGCCGCGCGGGGCGAGGCCGCAAGTGTCACCGAGCGAGAAACAGTTTGCGCTAACCTCGGACTACGATTGCGCAAGGTGCAAACTTGTTAGCGCAAACTCAAGTCAGGTGGTCACGTTTTGCGCTAACAGGCTGATCTCTCGGGTTTCTTTGCATTCAGTATACATCTACATACCGCCTCAACGCTAAGAATTGCTTCAGGAGTTGCCGCCATGACCATTACCGTAGGGATCAACGGATTTGGCCGCATTGGGCGTTGCACGCTGGCCCATATCACCGAAGCGGCGCGCAATGATGTGCAGGTGGTGGCAATCAATGCCTCCGGCCCCATCGAGACCAACGCGCATTTGCTGAAATACGACAGCATCCACGGGCGCTTTGCGGGCGAGATTCGCATCTCGGGCGACACAATGGATCTGGGGCGCGGGCCGATGAAAGTGCATTCGACCTATGATCCGACCGAGATTGACTGGGCGGGCGTTGATGTGGTGCTGGAATGCACGGGTAAGTTTAACGACCGCGACAAGGCCGCTGTTCACCTGAGCCACGGCGCGAAGCGGGTGCTTGTGTCCGCGCCTGCGACCAATGCGGATAAAACCATCGTCTACGGCGTGAACCACCGCAGCCTGACGACAGATGATCATGTGGTCTCGAACGCGTCTTGCACGACGAACTGTCTGGCCCCGCTGGCGAAGGTCTTGCACGAGGGCATCGGCATCGAGCGTGGCATAATGACCACGATACACAGTTACACCGGGGACCAGCCGACGCTGGATCGCCGCCATGATGATCTGTACCGCGCGCGCGCGGCGGCCATGGCGATGATCCCGACCTCGACCGGGGCGGCCAAAGCACTTGGTGAGGTGATCCCCGAGCTTGCAGGTCGCCTTGATGGCACCGCCCTGCGCGTTCCCACCCCGAATGTCAGCGCGGTCGATCTGACCTTTGAAGCCAGCCGCGATGTGACCCGCGACGAGGTCAATGCCATTGTTCAGGCCGCTGCCAGCGGTCATATGGGCGCGGTGCTAAGTTATGATCCCGAGCCGAAAGTCTCGATTGATTTCAACCACACCCAGCAGTCTTGCATCTTTGCTCCCGATCAGACCAAAGTGGTCGGCGGTCGCACGGTGCGCGTGCTGGCGTGGTATGACAACGAGTGGGGCTTCTCGTGTCGCATGGCCGATGTGGCTGGCGCGATGGGGCGGCTGATTTAAGGGGCGCGCGCTGCCTCGATTGAGGGCAGCATGACCAACCAAGTCGCAATCATTGTAGCGCTGATTATCATGGCCGCGATTGGCTGGGATGTGTTCTTGAACGATGCGTTCTGGATCACAACCTGGGGACGCCGACTGATCTTAATCATCGAGTGGGCGGCGGTCTGGCGCTAGCGACCCCTGCGGGCGCTGCCAATATTTCATGTGACAGACGTTGACCTGTGCTGCAAAATCCTTGAAGTCACTGACTAGACGCGCCGTTAGCGCTAGCAATACCCCCGGACCCTCATTTACGGAGACGCATCATGACCATCAAAGTGGCAATCAACGGATTTGGACGCATCGGGCGCAATGTTCTGCGCGCATTGATCGAGCAGGGCCGCGATGACATCGAGGTGGTTGCGATCAACGATCTCGGCCCGGTCGAGACCAACGCACACCTGCTGCGGTTTGACAGTGTCCATGGTCGCTTCCCCGGCACAGTGACGACGACCGAGACCTCTATCGATGCAGGGCGTGGCCCAATTGCCGTGACCGCGATCCGCAACCCGGCGGAGTTGCCCTGGGGCCATGTGGATATCGTCTTTGAATGCACCGGTATCTTCACCGCTCGCGACAAGGCTGCGATCCATCTTGAAAACGGGGCGAGCCGTGTGCTGATCTCGGCCCCCGGTGCCAACGCCGATCAAACCATCGTCTATGGTGTGAACCACGGGGTGCTTAGTGCCTCGGATGTGATCGTGTCGAACGCGTCTTGCACCACGAACTGCCTCGCGCCTGTTGTCAAAGTGCTCAATGACAGCATCGGGATTTCCAAGGGCTTCATGACCACGATCCATAGCTATACGGGCGATCAGCCGACGCTGGATACGATGCACAAGGATCTGTACCGTGCGCGCGCTGCGGCCTTGTCGATGATCCCAACCTCAACGGGCGCTGCCAAGGCCGTCGGTCTGGTGCTGCCAGAGCTAGCGGGCAAACTTGACGGTGTGGCGATCCGGGTGCCGACGCCGAACGTGTCGGTTGTCGATCTGACGTTCGAGGCTGCGCGCGACACCAGCGTCGAAGAAATCAACGCGGCGATGCACGCGGCGGCGGCAACGGGCCCACTGAAGGGTGTGCTGGGCGTGACCGATGACAAGCTGGTCAGCATGGACTTTAACCACGATCCACATTCGTCGATCTTTGCCACCGACCAGACCAAGGTGATGGAGGGCACGATGTGCCGCATTCTGACGTGGTATGACAACGAGTGGGGGTTCTCGAACCGGATGCTCGATACGGCTGCTGCGATGGGCAAACATCTGTAAGATTTGTTTCATACTATGTTTGGAAAGGGGGTGCGCATGCGCCCCTTTTTCTTTTGGGCCAAGGGGTTGGTGAGGGAATGCTGCATTGCAGCAATTGCATAGCGGCTTTGTGCATATGTGCGTTGTTATCGCAAACATCTGGGCACATATCCTTGCCATGGACGCGAATAACAGCGCCCAGATGAAACACTTTTCCCAAGCGCCCAAAGGGGTGCTTCAGCCCTTACGAAAGGACCGGCTCCATGACACAGATCGTCAACCAACTTCTTGATGCCGCCCAGAAGCGGATTGCATACGCGCGTACCGTGGCTGAGATTGAGGCGATGTCGCTGGATGTGGCACTCGACCTTGGTATCTTCCGCGAAGACGCCCCGAAAATTGCCCAATGCGCTGTCTACGGCAACGATCGCAATGCCAGCGGTTTCCGCTTTCACTAAGCGGATGCGCGCGGCAAGAATTCTTTTGAAAGCAAAGACCCTTGCTGGTGTGCCCGGCCTATAAATTGGCCGGAAATCTACCACGAAGGGCGTCATTGACGGGCGGTGTGACGAATTTCGACACATCGCCCCCATGACGCGCAATCTCTTTGACAAGTTTCGAGGCGATGGCCTGATGCTCGGCCTCGGCCATTAGAAACACCGTCTCGATGCTGTCATCGAGCTTGCGGTTCATGCCAACCATCTGAAATTCATACTCAAAATCTGCCACAGCCCGCAGGCCGCGAATGATGATACCTGCGCCGACATCGCGGGCGCAATCAATCAGCAGGTTCTCGAACGGGTGGGCAATGATCTCGACGCCCGTCTCAGCTGACAGGCTTGTGCATTCATGCACGACCATCTCGACCCGTTCTTCAAGCGAGAATAGCGGACTTTTATCGCGGTTGATCGCGACCCCGATTACGAGCCTGTCCACCAACGCACTGGCGCGGCGGATAATGTCGAGATGTCCCAAGGTGACAGGATCGAATGTCCCAGGATAAAGGCCGACGCGCATGGATCTTGATCCCTTTGTCTGGGGTTTGCCTGCGCACGCAACAAAATTTCGCGCCAAAGATCAAGGAGAAAGCTGAAAAAGGATGCAGAAGGCCGCGCAGCGGATAGGGGCTAGTGCCCCATAATCATGCCCTCAAGCGCCTCTTTCTCCATCGCCAGTTGCGACAGACGCGCTTTGACCACGTCGCCAAGCGTGATCAGGCCGACCATTTCGCCATTCTCCATCACGGGCATGTGGCGAAAGCGGCCTTCGGTCATCCGGCGCAATATGCCATCTGCGTCTTCTGACATCGAGGCGGTCTCGATCTTCGAGGTCATCATATCATCGACCAGATCGGCCATGCAGGCAGCACCACGCTTGCCGATTTCGCGCACGATATCGCGTTCCGACAGAACGCCTGACACATGCTTGCCATCTGGCGAGACCACCACAGTGCCGATCCGGCGTTGTGACAGCACTTCGGCGGCTTGGCTGACCCGCGTGCCCGGCTTGACCGTGACGACGCCATCGGTGCCTTTGGATTTAAGAATTTGGTGAACGAGCATGACGGCCTCCGGCGGTGTGCGACTGTATACCTAAACTGACAAGGCTGGTGCTGCTATGTCAAGCCAAGCCTTCCAACCGCGCGGTTTCCCGTCGAATGCCTGCGCTTAGAAGATCCGCAAACTGTCCGAGACGCCCCCCCATACCGCCCACACCGGCCTCGTCGGCATGGCGCAGCAGGTAATAGGCGCGCTTTAGCGATACTTCGCCCGGCAGCACCTTCACCAACTCAGGTGCGAAGGGCAGTGCAAAATCATGGACCATCCCGATGCCAGCCCCTTGCTGAAGAAGGGCGAGCTGCACCAAAACCGAATTGGAAGAGAGCGATAAGCGCTTTGCGGCAAGCTCCTGTGCGTAATCAAGGCCTGCATCGAAGATCATGTCGGCGATATATCCCACCAGCGGGTGCGCAGTCAGATCGCTGCGCTCAGTAATTGCCGGAGCATGCTCCAGGTAGCTGCGACTGGCGGCCAAATGCAGGTGATATGCGGTAATCTTACGCACCATAACGCGCCCCTGTTTGGGCGGTGTGACGGCAATCGCAATGTCTGCTTCGCGTTTGGACAGGTTAAAAATCCGGGGCAGGGCAACGATTTGCAACTCAAGCCCCGGATGGCTGCGGGCAATCTCAGTGCAGACTTGCGGCAATAGATAGGTCGCGCAGCCATCTGGCGCACCGATGCGGATCTGTCCCTGCAAGCCGTCGCCCGGCCCAGAAAGTCCGGCAAGCCCGGTGGTGATCTCGATCTCGACCTTTGCTGCATGCTGCATGAGGCGTGCGCCCGCCTCGGTCAATGCGTAGCCCTGCGCGGACCGCAGAAACAGCGCCGCCCCGATCTCGACCTCCAGCCGCGCGATCCGTCGCCCGACCGTTGCAGGGTCCAGCTTTAAGGCGCGGCCCGCCGCAGAAAGACTTTCGCCCCGCGCGACCGCCAAGAACACTTTGAGGTCATCCCATTGCATCTCATGCCATCCTTTGCATTTGTGCAAAACAAGTTTGCCCAATTACGTCTTTTTTCGCAAAGCAAAATTGCGTAGTGTCGGATAAATTCACTTGGAGGACGGCGCTATGGAACAGTTGTATCATTATATTGACGGCAAGCGGGTGGCGGGCACATCCGGGCGATTTGCCGACGTGCTGAACCCGGCTTTGGGCGAGGTGCAGGCGCAAGTGCCGTTGGCCTCCAAGGCCGAACTGGACGCTGTGGTTGCGGCCTCCGCAGCGGTACAACCCGCATGGGCAGCGACGAACCCGCAAAAGCGCGCACGTGTGTTAATGGAGTTTGTGCGCCTGTTGAACCGCGACATGGACAAGCTGGCCGAGGCACTGAGCCGCGAGCATGGCAAAACGCTGCCAGATGCCAAAGGCGATGTGCAGCGCGGGCTGGAAGTCGTGGAATTCTGCATTGGCGCGCCGCATTTGCTTAAGGGCGAGTTTACAGACAGCGCCGGTCCGGGCATCGACATGTATTCCATGCGCCAAGCCCTTGGGGTTGTTGCGGGAATTACCCCGTTCAACTTCCCGGCGATGATCCCGCTGTGGAAATTTGCGCCTGCGATTGCTTGCGGCAATGCGTTTATCCTGAAGCCGTCCGAGCGTGATCCGTCGGTGCCCTTGATGCTGGCGGAATTGATGACGGAAGCGGGTCTGCCCGATGGCATTTTGCAGGTCGTCAATGGCGACAAGGAAGCCGTCGACGCAATCCTTGATAACGAGACGGTCCAAGCGATTGGCTTTGTTGGATCGACCCCGATTGCGTCGTATATTTATTCGCGCGGCTGTGCGAACGGCAAGCGTGTGCAGTGCTTTGGTGGGGCGAAGAACCACATGATCATCATGCCCGACGCGGACATGGATCAGGCCGCCGACGCGTTGGTTGGCGCGGGCTTTGGCGCGGCAGGCGAGCGCTGCATGGCGATTTCCGTGGCAGTGCCTGTGGGCGACGAGACCGCAGATCGGCTGATCGAGAAGTTGATCCCTCGGGTCGAGGCTTTGAAGGTTGGCCCGTATACTTCGGGCAATGACGTGGATTACGGGCCGGTTGTGACGGCGGCGGCGAAGGCAAATATCGAACGCCTCGTGCAGTCGGGTATTGATGCGGGGGCCACTTTGGCCGTCGATGGGCGCGGCTATTCCTTGCAGGGCTACGAGAACGGCTATTTCGTTGGGCCGCACCTGTTTGATAACGTCACCAAGGACATGGAGATCTACAAGACCGAGATTTTCGGGCCAGTCTTGTCCACTGTGCGCGCCAAAACCTATGAGGAGGCGATTGGCCTCGCCATGGACCACGAATACGGCAACGGCACCGCGATCTTCACCCGCGATGGGGATACCGCGCGCGACTTTGCCAAGCGGATCAATATCGGGATGGTCGGGATCAACGTGCCGATCCCTGTGCCGCTCGCGTATCACACGTTTGGCGGCTGGAAGAAATCCGGGTTTGGCGATCTGAACCAACACGGGCCGGACGCGTTTAAGTTCTACACGCGGACGAAGACAGTGACGGCGCGCTGGCCCTCGGGGATCAAAGAAGGTCAGGAGTTTAGTATTCCAGTAATGGAGTGATCTGCACCCCGTGCAGATCAACAGTGCGATGAGCGTCTTTGCTTGCAAAGGCGCGGTCGCACCCCGGTGCAAGTTCTCGCGGACCTAAATCTACAAAAAAAGGCCGGGCACATAGCCCGGCCTTTTTCGTAGCGTCTAGAGTGCCTTACAGCAGCTCTTTCACCTTCGCAGCCGTTGCCTCAGCCGTGATCCCGAAATGCGCATAGAGCTCGTCGGCGGGTGCGGACCCACCGAAGTCGTGCATCCCGATAAAGCCGCCTTTTTCGCGCTTACCACGCTCGCCATACAGCCACCGATCCCAACCGAACCGGATGGCAGCCTCAACCGCGACGCGCACCGGGCCTGCGGGCAGGACGCGGCGGCGGTAGGCTTCGGGCTGCTCCTCGAACAACTCCCAGCACGGCATGGAGACCACGCGTGTGCCAATCCCTTCGGCCTGGAGCAGATCGCGCGCGGCCATCGCAATCGCCACCTCAGAGCCCGTTGCCATCAAGATCGCTTGGCGCTTTCCATCCGCATCTGCCAGCACATAACCGCCTTGGGCGGTCAGGTTCTTCGTCGTATGCTCGGTCCGCAAGGTCGGCAGGCCTTGGCGCGACAGGGCCAGCACCGATGGTGTCTGCTTTGTCTCAAGCGCGATCTGCCACGCCTCGGCGGTCTCTACTGCATCGGCGGGCCGGAACACGTTCATGTTCGGCGTCGCGCGCAGCATGGCCAGATGCTCAACCGGTTGGTGCGTCGGGCCGTCTTCACCGACACCAATGCTGTCATGGGTCATCACATAGACCGGCGCGATCTTCATGAGCGCCGACAGGCGCATCGCGGGGCGCGCGTAGTCGGTGAAGGTGAAGAATGTGCCGCCGTAAGGCTTCACGCCGCCGTGCAGCACCATGCCATTCATCGCGGCGGCCATCGCGTGCTCGCGGATGCCGTAATGGATGTGACGGCCCTTGCGATCCTCGGGCGAGAAGATGCCCATCTCGCTGGTGTTGGTCAGGTTCGATCCGGTCAGGTCGGCCGAGCCACCGAGCGTTTCAGGCACGACCCCGTTGATCACTTCCAGCACCATCTGCGAGGCCTTGCGGGTCGCAACTTTGGGCTTATCCTCGGACAATTGCTTCTTGAACGCCTTGATCGTTGCCGACAGCTTCTTGGGCATATCGCCTGCGAAAGCGCGGGTGAATTCGGCCTGTTTGGCACCTGACAGGGCGGCAAATCGGGCCTCCCACGCGGCGCGGGTCTCGGACCCTTGGGTGCCAACGCCTTCCCACCAGCTCTTCAAATCTGCGGGGATCTCGAAGGCGCCATGGGTCCAGCCGTATGCGGCCTTGGTGTCGGCAACCAAAGTGGCATCGGTCAACGCGCCGTGACCCTTAGCGGTGTCTTGGGCCGACGAGCCGATGGCGATATGCGTCTTGCAGGCGATCATCGCCGGGCGAGGGGAGGCTTTCGCCTCGCTCAGCGCGCGGTCAATATCGACGGGGTCATGACCGTCACAGCTGAACACATCCCAGCCGGAGGCCGCAAACCGCGCCTTCTGGTCGGTGCGATCAGACATGGCGACCTTGCCATCGATAGTGATGCCATTGTCGTCCCACAGCACGATCAGGCGCGACAGCTCTTGTCGCCCTGCAAGGGCCAGCGCCTCTTGGCTAATGCCTTCCATCAGGCAGCCGTCGCCAGCGATGCAGTAGGTGTGGTGGTCGATGATCTTGTTGCCCCAGACCGCGCGCAGATGCTCTTCGGCCATCGCAAAGCCGACTGCATTTGCAATGCCTTGGCCGAGCGGGCCAGTGGTGGTCTCGATCCCGCGTGCATGGCCGTATTCCGGGTGGCCTGCGGTGATCGCGCCCAGCTGGCGGAAGTTTTTGACCTGATCCAGCGTCATGTCGGGCGAACCGGTGAGATGCAGCAAGGAATAAAGCAACATCGAGCCATGGCCCGCCGACAGGATGAACCGGTCGCGGTCGGGCCATTCGGGGTTGGTCGCGTCAAACTTCAGGTGCTTGGAATACAGAACCGTCGCCACATCGGCCATGCCCATCGGCATACCGGAATGGCCCGAATTGGCAGCCGCAACAGCATCAAGCGTCAAGGTGCGGATCGCAGCGGCGCGCATCCAGTGATCGGGGTGCGCAGTGCGCAGGGCAGAGATGTCCAAGAGGCTGGTCCTTTAAGCGGGGAGCGTTTGGCTGGCTGATACGACGCGCATGTGCCCAAGATCAAGCGAAGCTGCTGCCCAATCATCGCGCAGCAGGGTCGCCTTGCGCCGATCCGCCGTCATGACCTCTTGTGTTCAGGCTTAATTGCGAACTTTAGCTACATGGCGCAATATATTGATGCGACGGGCGATTCGGGCGACGGACCGCGCGGCTGTGGTGGGAAACGTGCCAGGAAGAGGCCTTTGTTATGAGTGAGCTCGGAGAGCTTGAAAAACGTATCGCGGAGGCGCTTGAGCGCATTCGCGCAGGTGTCGAAGGCATGTCTGCCGCGCCGGCCGAGGATGTTGTGTCCGCCGCCGAGGCCGACGCGCTTGCCGAGCAACTGTCGCTGGTGACGGCCGATCTGGCCGAGGCGACCGATGCGCTGGCGGCTGAGCGCGCCAAGATCAGCGGGCAGGCTGCACAGATCACCGAACAATCGGGTCAGATCAGCGCTTTGAACACGCAGATCACGGGGCTTCGGTCCGATGTGGCACGCCATGCGGCCCAAGACGGCGAATTGGACGCGGTCCAAGCCGAATTGCGCACGATGCGCGCTTCGGTTCAAGAATTGCAGACGGCGAATGCGGAACTGCGCCGCTCGGCCCTGTCTGGCGTGACGGATCCTGAGTTGATCAACCGCAGCCTTGCGGCAGATCTAGAGGCTGTTCAGGCGGCGCGTCTGTCCGAGTTGCGTGATCTGGATGCTGTATTGCGCGTGTTGACCCCTGTGCTGGAGGAGCCTTCCAATGCCTGATGTGAATGTCTCCATCGGAGGCCGTGATTTCGCGGTTGCCTGCCAAGAGGGCGAAGAAATCTACCTGCAAAGTGCGGGCCAAATCCTTGATAATGAAGCGCAAGTTCTTGCCGACCAGTTGGGGCGGATGACCGAAGCCCGGATGCTGTTGATGGCCGGGTTGATGCTGGCCGACAAGACCGCCGGGCTGGAAGAAGACCTGCGCCGCACCGAAGCCGCCTATGCCGAACAGGCTCAGGAGCTTGAAGCGTTGCGCAATGCGCCTGCACCCGAGCCCGAGCAGATCGAGGTTCCGATGATCCCGCCGAGCCTTGTTGAAGGCCTCGGGGAGTTGGCTGCGCAAGCTGAGGCCGTGGCCGAGCAAGTTGAGGCGCGGGTGGCGGCGACGGGTTAGGATTATTTGCGTAGAACACCTCGCGCTTTGCATTTGCATCCTCGTCGTGACGTTTCGTCCCTCTAGACATCACCAGCGCGGCGGGCATGCTCCAACCGAAGGTGTTCTTCAGTAACGCAAGGCGTGCCGCCCGATGAAATCGCTGCTTTTTGTTTCGCTTCTGCTCCTCGGTGTTGGCCTTGTCGCCTATATCCGTCTCGCGCCCAGCGACGGGCAGATCTGGCATATCGACCCGACCGACCCGGCTTTGCGCACAGGCGACGGGCGGTTCTTGGTGCGCGACGGCGCAGATGCGCCCAGCCCGACCTATGCGTCCCCGCCGCAAGCCGTCTTGACGCGATTGGCCGAGATCGCCGTCGCGACCCCGCGCACCCGCATCCTTGCAGGCAGCCCTGAAGAAGGGCGCATGACCTTCCAGACGCGCTCGGCCTCGTTCGGGTTTCCCGACTATACCACCGTGACCGCCGTGCCCGAGGGCGACAGCGGATCGCGGTTGGTGATTTATGCGCGCTTGCGCTTCGGGCAGCGTGATTTTGACGTCAACAAGACCCGCGTGCAAGGCTGGCTCGCAGCCCTAGCTGAGGCCGAAGCAGGCTAAGCGCCCTTGACCAAACCGACCTGATCGGACATTCCCGCCCTATGGTCCCTATGCAAAAACTCGCCGAGATCACGGCGCGCTTTGAGTATCTCGAAGCGCGGATGTCGAGCGGTGTTGACGGCTCAGAAATCGCGGATTTGGCGCGGGAATATTCTGAGTTGAAGCCCGTGGTGACGGAAATCCAGATCTACCGCACGCTTCTGGATGATCTGGCCGAGGCCGAGGCGATGCTGTCGGACCCCGATATGGCTGAATTGGCCCACGACGAAATACCGATCCTGAAAGCGCGCATTCCTGAGGTAGAACAAGGTCTGCGCGTCTCGCTCTTGCCGCGTGATACCGCCGATGGGCGTCCCGCGATTATCGAGATCAGGCCGGGAACTGGTGGCGACGAGGCCTCGCTTTTTGCAGGCGATTTGCTGCGAATGTATCAGCGCCACTCGGAATCCAAAGGCTGGAAGTTCGAGATACTCGAGCAGTCCGAGACCGAGCTTGGCGGCATCAAAGAAGTCATCGCGCGGGTCGCAGGCGACGGCGTTTTCGCGCGGCTGAAATTCGAATCCGGTGTGCACCGCGTCCAGCGCGTGCCAGTGACCGAGTCTGGCGGCCGCATCCATACCTCAGCCGCAACCGTGGCCGTGTTGCCCGAGGCCGAAGCGGTTGATCTCGACATCCCCGCAAGTGATTTGCGTCTTGATACGATGCGCGCCAGCGGGGCCGGGGGCCAGCACGTGAACACGACCGATTCCGCCGTGCGGATCACTCATATTCCGACCGGAATCATCGTCGTCAGTTCCGAGAAATCCCAGCACCGCAACCGCGAGATTGCGATGAACGTCATGCGCACGCGGCTCTATGATCTAGAGCGGCAGAAGATCGCCGACGAGCGCGCCGCAGACCGTAAAGGCCAAGTGGGCAGCGGTGATCGGTCCGAGCGCATTCGCACCTATAATTTCCCGCAAGGGCGGATGACGGATCACCGGATTAACTTGACGCTTTATAAGCTCGACCAAGTTTTGCAGGGCGATCTGGACGAGGTGATTGATGCGTTGATCTCGGATGATCAAGCGAGCCGTCTGGCCGAGATGGGGGTATGAGCGGCACACCAGCCGCCCATCTGCTGCCCGCTGCAATTTCCAAACTTCGCGCCGCGAATGTGACGGATCCCGCGCGCGATGCACGCCTGCTTTTGGCGTTTGCAATGGATGTCGCGCCAGATCGGTTGCTGTTGCACATGCAAGATGGGCTGGGCGCGGGGCAGGCGCGGCGGTTTGCTGAGCTGATCGCGGGCCGCGTGCAGCGTCGCCCTGTGTCGCAGCTGATCGGGGCGCGGCAGTTCTACGGGCGCAGCTTCAAGGTCACGCAAGATGTGCTCGATCCACGCCCTGAGACCGAAGTGCTGATCGAGGCGGCCTTGGATGAACCGTTCCAGACCCTGCTTGATCTGGGCACCGGCAGTGGCGCGATCTTGTTGACCTTGCTTGCTGAGCGGGCGGGCGCACGCGGGCTTGGCGTCGATATATCCAAGGCGGCGTTGGCCGTGGCGCGCGATACCCGCGACACGTTTGGGCTGGCCGCGCGGGCAGAGTTGTGGCAGTCCGATTGGCTGGAAAAGGTGGCAGGCCGCTTCGACCTGATCACCTGCAATCCCCCCTATATTGACGCATCCGTCCATGCCCAGTTGGAGCCCGAGCCGCGCCTTTGGGAACCTCAGATCGCGCTGACGCCCGGCGGCGATGGCTTGCAGGTCTACCGAATGCTCGCGCCGCAACTGCCCGACCATCTCGCGCCCGGTGGGCGGGTGCTGTTTGAGGTTGGGGCAGGGCAGGCAGACGATGTTGCTGGGTTTTGCGCTGAGGCGGGTTTGCGCGATGTCGAGATTGTGCAGGATCTTGATGGGCGCGGGCGCGTGGTCGCGGCGCGCAGTCATAACGAGTGCGGCTTTTTCGCAAACACCGTTATCCGTTGACGGTTTTTACACTTTTTACCTTGTAAGGCAGCGAAAGTGATGTTTACTGAGCGCACAAGGTGCGGTTGCGAGGCCCTATTTGGGCTGACGCCGATGGATCGACAGATCGACCCGCCTTTCATGCGTTTGGCCCTCTCAGGTGTTGGAACAATGCCCTGACTGATCGGATCGGCGGTAAGCCGCAGGTGATCCCTCAACTGCCCTTAAGGCGGAAAATTTGACCTCATGAGATCTTCTAAGTCCCGGAACCGGAACAAAAGTAACAACAATCGCCGTCCTTCCGGCAATATAATTAACCGTGTTTTCGACAGCTCGGGGCCTGAGGGCAAGGTGCGCGGCACGCCTCAGCAGATTATCGACAAATACAATCAACTCGCCCGTGATGCACAGCTTGCAGGCGACAGGGTTGCTGTTGAGAGCTTCCAGCAACATGCCGAGCACTATTCGCGGATGCTTAGCGAAGCGATGCGCGAGCAGGCCGAACGGCAAGCCCAGCAAGACGCGCAGCAAGCCCAATCCAATGAAGGGCGGCGCGAGCGCCAAGGCCAAGACAACCAAAATCGCGATCAGAACCGCGATCAGAACCGGGACCGCAACCGCGATGAGAACGCTCCTGTAGAGGCCGTGCAGGAAGAGGCGGTAACGCCTCAAGAAGCCGAATCGGTCGTGTCCGAAGGCGGTAGCAACTTGGTGGAAACGCCCGAAGATCGCCCCGCGCGCAAGCCGCGTGCCCGGCGCCCAAGGGCCGAGCGCGGCGAGCGCAAGCCCAAGGCTGAAGGCGCGACAGACGGCGAAGGATCCGTGCCCGCGCCAGAAGCCGCTGCCCCTTCTACGGTGGAATAACCAATAATTTCAACGCTCTGCTGTTTCGTGCGTTTCGCGCGGCTGACGAGGCACGCATATGCGTAGCCCTTGGATAAGCGGCGCTTAAGCTAATCTTCACGTCTGCCTTGGATGATGGCGCAACTGCCGAGCTTGCCTGATTGGGCGCGCCCGGTCGTGAGATGTCCGATCGGGCGCGGAGTGAGAGTATGGCACTCCATCTGCCCCAACCGCTTGCGCTGGGAGCCGTAGATGAAGTTTCTGAACTCGATCCGTGTGGCGATCAAACTGCCTGTTGTCATGGTGACGCTCAGTCTCATGGCGCTCGTGGTGACAACGGTGCTGAGTTACATGCACGCGCGCAATTCCCTCGCTGAGGAAGCGGAAATACGTCTGCTGACCATTGCCAAAGCGCGGGCCGGAGCGCTGGAAACCCTTGTCATGGGGGTAGAGCGTGATCTGGACTTGCAAGCCCGCAACCCGTTGTTACACGACGCTTTCTTGGGGTTTCGCAACAGCCTGAGCCTGATGCCCGGCGATCCGGGGGCACATTTGGTCGAATGGTACCGCGCGCGCAATCCCCATGGCCCTGACGGCTACGCTATGCTGGATGCAGCGGGCGACGGCAGTGCGTATTCACGCGCGCATGGCACGTTTCATCCGTATTTCCGGGCGCTCACGGAACGCTCCGTCTACCAAGACATCTTTATGATCGATCCGTCTGGGACGGTCATCTACTCGGTCCTGAAAGATCGTCGTTTCGGCCAATCTGTTGGCCAGAGCGCAGTTCCTTCTGGTCTGTCACACGCCTTTGCCAAAGCCTCCGAAACACGTGGGAGTGGCTTGATTACATTTGTAGACTTTGCGCTTGATCAGAATTCTGACGGTGCATTATCGAGCTATATTGGCAAAGAAATCCTCGATCCGACGGGACGGTTTCTAGGCATCTTGGTCTTTCGGTTGCCGATCATATCGGTCGATCAAATTTTGCAAGATACGGCAGGGTTTGGATCCGATGGCGCCGCGGGCGAGGCTTATCTGGTGGCCCCCGATGGGCGTTTGCGAAGCGATTCGCGGCTTTTTAGTTCGGCGCGCGCGCTTGAGACATCCGTTGACACGTCCTTGCTGGACGTCGCGCAGGCAGGCAACGAAGGGGTGCGAGAAGCAGGATCGCTGACAGGCATTCCGATCTTTGCAGCGCATGCGCCGATGCGGTTTTTCGATCAGACATGGATGGTCATTGCCGAGCGCGAGCAGGCTTTGCAACTGGCCTCAGCCGATGAGCTGTTGCGCGAAATAATCGCCAATATTTTGTTTCTCCTGGCTGCAATCTGCGCGCTTGGGATCATATTCGCACGCTCGGTCAGTATTCCGCTCGTGGCTGTTGGTGGGGCGATGCGCAAGATTGCGGCGCGTGATCTTGAAAGCGGGATACCATGTTTGCGGCGCGGCGACGAGATCGGAGATATCGCCAAATCCCTTGAGGTGCTGCGTGACGAGTTGCGCGGCGCAGCTAAAGTCCAAGCCGAGAACCACTTCAAAAGCGCTGCATTTCAGGGCAGTTCAGCGGCCTCCATGATCGTCGATTCGGATCGTATCATTCGCTACATCAATCCGGCCGCATACAGGCTTCTTGACGATCACACCGAGGCGTTCCGCGAAAACCTGCCGTCTTTCAGCCCCGACAAAGTCGTCGGGCATTCCATGGATCTGTTTCATGGCGCGCATTCAAAGGCCGCACAGCGCCTCGACAGTCTCACTGAGTTCCCTTTGAGCGTCGACATCAAGGTCGGCGAGGCGCGATTTGCGCTTATGGTGAACGTGGTGTGTGACCCAGATGGCAGTCGCATCGGCTATGTGGTCGAATGGCAAGACGTAACGGTCGAGCGGATGCAAAAAGCGGTTATCGCAGCGATTCACAGACATCAATGCACTGCCGAATTTTCGACATCTGGCGTGCTCGAGGCCTGCAATGCCTGCTTGTCCGATTGCGTTGGTGCAGGGGGGTTGGTCACCGGGCGCAGCACATTCGAGACCCTTGTTGTTGGGTGCGACGACACAGATCGAAGCGGAGCCGAGATTTGGGATATGCTGGTTGACGGCACGCAGACCTATGGGCGTTTTCGCTGCATGGGCGCGGATGGGACCGAGCGGTGGCTCGAAGGCTCGATCAGTCCAGTCATGGATCGCCAGAACACGGCCTTGAAATTTCTGCTTATGGCCGCCGATGTAACGGCTTCGCACACAAGCCTCGCCGCCGCTGACGCGCAGCGTAAAACGCTAGAAACTGAGCAGGCCCAAGTGGTTAAAGAGCTGAGCATTGGCCTGAAGTATCTCAGCGAAGGCAATCTTGCGGCCCGGTTGGAGGCTCCGTTTGCGCCGCGATATGACCAACTGCGGTGCGATTTTAACGGTGCCGTTTCGCGCCTGAACGAGACGTTATGCGCAGTCATTGAGAATGCGACCGCGATCCGCAGCGAGGCCCGCGAGATCAGTAATGCGGCAGATGATCTGTCCCACAGGACTGAAAAACAGGCTGGAACGCTAGAAGAAACTGCCGCGGCGCTTGACGAACTGACGGCCTCTGTGCGTTCGGCAGCGGACGGCGCATCGCGCGCAAACATCGTTGTCGTCGATGCGCGAGAAAATGCAGTCAGCAGCGGTGCGGTCGTCAAAGAAGCGGTCTCTGCGATGGAGCTCATTGAGACGTCGTCCGGTAAAATATCCAAGATTATCAACGTGATTGATGACATTGCCTTTCAGACCAACTTGCTGGCCTTGAACGCAGGGGTGGAAGCTGCACGTGCCGGCGATGCGGGGTGCGGATTTGCGGTCGTTGCCTCGGAAGTGCGCGCGCTTGCACAAAGATCTTCGGAGGCTGCCAAGGAGATTGGCGCTTTGATTTCGACCAGCAGCAACCATGTCTCACGCGGGGTCGATCTGGTGGCCCAAGCTGGCCATGCCCTCGAAGAAATCGTCGAGGCGGTCGGGGGAATTGCCGATCATGTGGCTGAAATCTCTGGCTCTGCCCAGCAACAATCAGCCGGGTTGGCTGAGATCAATGCATCGGTCAACCAACTTGATCAGGTGACGCAGCAGAACGCGGCCATGTTTGAAGAAACAACTGCGGCCAGTCATTCCTTAACCCGCGAGGCACAGAACCTGACCGATATGATCGCAAAGTTCAAAACTGAACGCCGCCAGCCTTCGCGCCCTGTCTTCGAAGCGATCACGCCGCCGGGCGTCTCTTCGCGCGAAGCATCGTCTGCGGCTGTGTCGGAGGGTTCTACCAAACGTCTTGCCCATGTCCGCGACCATTCAGGCGGCCGCAACATGGCGTTGGCTTATTCGACTGAGGTGCAAGACGATAATTCTTGGGATGAGTTCTAGATGTTGGATGCTCGATCTTCGGTGCAACGGATCGCCGCAGCAGATGCCACAAAAGCCCTGCCGCAGGACCTTGGGCCATCGGCCAGCGCTCGACCGGTGCAGAGCGTTGCGAACACCAGCCCTGAGGTCACGGGGGATGCCACCTGGAAAACGATGCGCATCATTCAGGGGGAGTATGTCGTGTCGCGCTTCGCCGATGCCTGCCTGACGACCTTGTTGGGATCATGCGTTGCCACTTGCTTATGGGATCCCGAAACGAAGGTCGGCGGGATGAACCACTACCTCTTGCCGGGCAACGGGGCCAGCGATGCGGGTCAGTTGCGCTACGGTGTCAATGCGATGGAGCTGTTGGTCAATGGGATGCTTAAGCGAGGGGCTCATAAGTCCAGACTGGTCGCAAAGATCTTTGGCGGTGCCAGCATGCTCAACGTCAAATCCGACATCGGTGCGCGAAATGTGGCCTTTGCCAAACAGTTCCTTGCCGACGAGGGGATAGCGGTGGTCGGCGGCAGCTTGGGCGGGGTGAAAGGACGGTTGATCCGGTTTTTTCCAGCCGATGGCCGCGCGCAACAGAAGTTCATTGCCAGCGAAGATCTGCCCGTCACTGAGTTTGCGCCCAAACCAAAGTCAATGGAGGGCGCGAATACAGGGGCACTGGAGTTGTTTTAGGAATGGATGAGCAAATTCTACCGGCCAGCTCAGAGATCTACATCGAAAAGCTGGTGCCGCAACCACAGCTGGACGACGCGTTGGGGTTTTCGATCACAAACCGCGCACCGATCAGTTCTTCGGAAAAATCGATCACAGCATTGGATAGAAATGGCAGGGACACAGGATCAACGACAACACGCTGACCTTGGCCTTCTAGCACGAGGTCTTCGTCAACAGCCCTGTCCAGCTTGATCTCATATTGAAACCCCGAGCAGCCACCGCCTTCGACAGCCACGCGCAATGCTTGCGGCGCGTCGGCGGTCTCGTTGATTTCTGCCAGCCGCTCGAACGCGCGGGGGGTGACGCGGGGAGGAAGCGTTAAGTCCATCTGAACCGTTATCCTTTATCTGGTGGCAAACAGGCTGGACGCGTTTTGGCCAAGCCCTGTCGTTACCAATCATATGTTGATATAGGATGCCGCAAAACAGGCCACAAGAACAGGCAGATCAAATGCAGGCCCGATACGCATCTGACCCGGCACTAAGCAGGGGGCGACTTTACGTCGAAGAAGAAAGCTCGTTTCGCTCGTGCTTTCAGCGCGACCGCGACCGGATCATTCATGCATCGGCATTTCGGCGGCTGAAACATAAGACGCAAGTGTTCGTGGAGGATGAGGGCGATGTGTATCGCACCCGTCTGACCCACTCGATTGAGGTGGCGCAGGTTGCGCGGACAATCTGTGGCGCACTTGACCTCAACACCGACCTCACTGAGGCCGTAGCCCTTGCGCATGATCTGGGCCACACGCCGTTTGGCCATACGGGCGAGGATGCGCTCGACGCGCTAATGGCCCCCCATGGCGGATTTGATCATAACGCGCAAGCCATTCGAATCGTTACGGAATTAGAGCGGCACTATGCCGAATTCGACGGACTTAACCTAACTTGGGAAACCCTTGAGGGGATCGCCAAGCATAACGGCCCGGTCCACGCGCCGCTTCCCTATGCGCTTGGCAGCTATTCGCAGCGCCACAATTTGCACCTGCACACATTTGCCAGTGCCGAGGCGCAAGTTGCCGCTTTGGCCGATGACATCGCCTATAACAATCACGATCTACATGACGGGTTGCGGGCGGGATTGTTCCGCGACACCGATATTTCCCATCTGCCGTTGGTGCGCGATGCACTGGCCGAGGTGGACCGTTTGTATCCCGCGCTCGACCCGTATCGTCGCCGCCATGAGGCCTTGCGCCGCGTATTTGGCGCGATGGTCGCCGATGTTATAGACCAGACGCGGACAGCACTAACGGATGCCGATCCACAAAGCGTCGAAGATATTCGCCATTTTGGTGCGCCTGTTGTGCGGTTCAGCCCCTCGATGGTGGACGCGATATCGGAAATAAAATCCTTCCTTTTCACAAGCATGTATCGCGCTCCTGATGTGATGGTGAAGCGCGCCGAGGTCACGCAGGTGGTCGAAGCGCTTTTCCCGCATTTTCTGTCGCATCCCGGCGAGTTGCCCGCGCGCTGGCAGGCGGATCTGGCCAAGGCAACGGGCCGCACGGGCGTCGCGCGCATCGTGGCCGACTATATTGCCGGGATGACCGACCGTTTTGCACTGGCGACCTACGCCGAACTTAAGACACGACAGGGCAGCTAAACCGCCTGCCGCCTTGAATGTCCCGCCCGGACTGATAAAGCCCAAAGCATCCGCCAAACCGTTGATGAGAGACTTGCGATGAACCTGTTTGCCCAAATGCGAGACCTTGTGACCGCGACCCTGACCCAGATGGTGGCCGATGGGCTTTTGCCGGAGGGTTTGAGCTTTGAGGCTATCACAGTCGAGCCACCGCGCGACGCAGCACACGGCGATATGGCGACGAATGCGGCGATGGTGCTGGCCAAACCTTCGGGGCAAAAGCCGCGCGATATTGCAGACGCCTTGGCGGCGCGGCTTACGGCGGACGCGCGCGTTGACAGCACCGATGTGGCCGGGCCGGGGTTCTTGAACCTGCGACTGAGCCCAAGTGTTTGGCAAGGTGTCGTGGCCCAAGTGCTGGCAGAGGGTGCGGCATACGGGGCCTCGACTTACGGGCAGGGGCGGTCGGTGAATGTGGAATTTGTCTCCGCAAACCCCACCGGGCCCTTGCATGTCGGCCATGTGCGGGGTGCTGTTTTTGGTGACGCACTTGCGCGGCTGCTGGCCTTTGCAGGCCATAAAGTGACCAAGGAATACTACATCAACGATGGCGGCGCACAGGTCGATGTGCTCGCGCGTTCCGTCTATTTGCGCTACCTAGAGGCGCATGGGCGACCCGTTGCGTTCGAGGACGGCACCTATCCCGGCGACTATCTGATCCCTGTGGGCGAGGCGCTCAAAGACAAGATCGGCGATGCATGGCTCGATGCGTCTGAGGATGTTTGGCTGACACAGGCGCGCGACTTTGCCACTGACGCTATGATGAAGATGATCCGCACCGATTTGGCGGATCTCGGTGTCGAGATGGACATGTTCTATAGCGAAAAGTCGCTTTATGGGACGGGCCGGATTGAGGCGGCGCTGGAAGACCTGCACGCCAAGGGCTTGATCTATGAGGGCAAGCTGGATCCGCCAAAAGGCAAGCTGCCCGAGGATTGGGAAGCGCGCGAGCAAACGCTGTTTCGGTCGACCGCGCATGGCGATGATGTGGACCGTCCGGTGAAGAAATCCGATGGCAGCTGGACTTATTTCGCACCTGACATCGCCTATCATTTCGATAAGGTTTCCAGAGGCTTCGACGCGCTTATTGATGTGTTTGGGGCCGATCATGGCGGCTATGTCAAACGGATGAAGGCGGCCGTCAGCGCGTTGTCAGATGGCCGAGTGTCACTGGATGTGAAGCTGATCCAGTTGGTGAAGCTGATGAAGGATGGCGAAGAGTTCAAGATGTCCAAGCGCGCAGGCACCTTTGTGACCTTGCGCGACGTGCTCGATATGGTGGGCGCGGATGTGACCCGGTTTGTGATGTTGACCCGCAAGAACGATGCGCCGCTGGAGTTCGATTTTGACAAGGTGCGCGAGCAGTCCAAGGACAACCCGGTGTTCTACGTCCAATACGCCCATGCGCGGATTTGTTCGGCCAAACGCAAGGCCACAGAGGCGGGGCTTGATGTGTCGGACCCGGTCTTGAGGCTTGCGGCGCTGGACGGGTTGATCGATGCAGGCGAGTTGACCTTGATCCGCCGGATTGCCGACTGGCCACGCGTCGTGGAAGCCGCCGCGAAATCGAACGAGCCGCATAGAATTGCTTTCTACCTCTATGACTTAGCGTCCGATCTTCACGCGCTTTGGAACCGGGGCAACGACTATCCCGACTTGCGTTTTGTCCAAGACGGCAAGCCCGATGCGACCGCCAGCAAACAAGCCTTGGCAGAGGCCTGCCGACAGGTTTTGGCCCACGGTCTTGATATTTGCGGCGTCACACCGCGCGCGGAATTGCGCTAGCGGGCAGGGACGGTCCGCGCCAAAAGGGATGCAAATCGGTCACGGCGGGTTGTCGATATACAACCTACTCGGCCCGTTTTTCTTGAGATCAGCGGTGGCATGGGTATGATGAAGCCATTATGGGCACAGCTGCGCGTCAGACGCGGCACGGCACCATAATATGCGAGCAGGCAGTTGAGCGGCGCGTTAGACGTCGCCGCGATGAGGCAGAAAAATGACAGGTATCAATACAGGCGGACTCTATGGCTATGGTGGCAGCGCGGGGCAACCCGGCGCAAATCCCATGGGACATGGGGCGGCCCCTCGCCGCGTTGGTGCCCCACCCCAACAGCCCGGTTATGCGTCGCAAGCCGCAGCGCCGCAGCCGCCCGCCTATCAGCAGCCGCAATACCAGCAGCCGTCCTACCAGCAGCCCAACTATCAGGCGCAGCCCGACCCCTATGCGCCGCAAGCCCAAGCCGACTATCCTGCCTATGACGATCAGCCCGCACATGGCTATTCCGACGCGCCAGATTACACCGCCTACAGCACGGCACCTGCGGCAGGTGATGGACAAGGCGGGGGCGCCGTCAACTGGATTGGCGCGCTGTGCTCGGTCGCGCTTCTGCTGGGCCTTGGCGTTTGGGGCTACCAGACCATTCAACGCGATGTCAGCGGCGTGCCTGTGATCCAGGCGCTGCCCGGACCGATGCGTATTCAGCCAGAAAATCCCGGCGGTTCGCAAGCCAGCCACCAAGGTCTTTCGGTCAATTCCGTGCAGGCCGAGGGGCGCACGGGCGACATGCCCGACCAGATTGTGCTGGCCCCGCGCGCGCTCGATTTGTCAGCCGAAGGGATTGCGGCAGCGCCGCTTCCTGCGCCCAGTTCCAGCCAGAACGGCTCGGCAGCGTCTTTGACTGTGCCACAACAGAGCCTCACCGAGGCCGAGCAAACCGCAGCTTATGCAGCCCTTGCCGACCAGATTGCGGCGGGTGCGCCGACGCTGGACGGATCGATCACAACCAGCCCAACGCCCAGTGGCGGCAATGTCACGTTGCGCGTTTTGCCGATCTCTGCGCCCGGTTTGGCGCGCTCGCCGCGCCCTGCCGCGCGCCCTGCGGTGTTGCGCACAGTTTCGGCGGCGGCCACCGCGGCACCCCAAGCCACGCGCGCGCCCGCTGGTCCGTTTGTGGACGCCGCCACGATCCCAAGCGGGACGCGTTTGGTGCAGTTCGGCGCCTATGACAGCCCTGAGATTGCGCAATCAGAATGGCAGCGCATCTCGGCGCGGTTCAGTGATTTTATGGATGGCAAGCGCCCTGTGGTGCAGCAAGCCTTCTCCGGTGGGCGCGAATTTCACCGTCTGCGCGTGCTCGGCTTTGCAGATGTCAGCGAGGCGCGGCGCTTCTGTTCGGTCTTCTTGGCCGAAAATACCCCCTGCATTCCGGTTGTCGCAAAGTAGCATTTGCACGTGCGCAGTCGGTTGACTCCGGCGGGCTTGCGGCGGAGTCTGCGCTCTAGTCTTTGGGGCGCGCATGACCGACACCGATCCGTTTACCAATCCGCAACTGCCCGTGGCCGACCGTTTGGCCGCCGAGGCGTTGATCGTGGATGTGGACGGGTTTGAAGGCCCGCTTGACCTGCTATTGACCCTATCGCGCACCCAGAAAGTCGATCTGCGCAAAATCTCTGTGCTGGGACTGGCCGAACAATACTTGAAATTCATCGCCGAAGCCCGCGAACTGCGCATCGAGCTCGCCGCTGATTATCTGGTAATGGCCGCATGGCTCGCCTTCCTAAAATCACGTCTGCTGTTGCCGCCGGACCCCGAAGATGAGGGGCCATCGGGCGAAGATTTGGCCGCACATTTGGCCTTCCAGCTTGAACGGCTTGCCGCCATGCGCGATGTCGCCGCCAAGTTGATGGGCCGCGACCGCATGGGCCGTGATTTTTTCGCGCGCGGTGTGCCCGAAAGCGTCGAGCGGGTGCGTAAGGTCAAGTATGAGGCGAATATCCTCGATCTCATGCAGGCTTACGCACGGCTGCGCACCAAGGACGAATTTCGCCCCTATGCGCTGGACCGCGAGGCTGTCTATACGATGGAGGCCGCTCTTGAGCGGATGCGCGGGCTGATTGGCCTCGCAGGCGATTGGACCATGCTGGAGCGGTATTTACCCGATGATTGGAGTGCTGATCCGCAAAGACGGCGCTCGGCCACAGCGTCGAATTTTGCTGCAGCGCTGGAGTTAACCAAAGCGGGCAAGGTGGAGTTGCGCCAGTCCGACGTCTTCGCCCCCATCGAGTTGCGCAAAGCGAACCGCCCCCAATGACCGATGATACCGATCTTCCCGAGGCTGAGACCACCTCTGCACCGCTTTTTGCCGCCCCCCCCATGGCCGAGCAGGAGCGTATGGTCGAAGCAATGCTCTTTGCCTCTGCCGATCCGTTAACGGTCGCCAATATGGCCGCACGGATGCCCCATGGCTGTGATGCGGCAGAAGCTGTGCAGCATTTGCGCCGCCGCTACACCGGGCGCGGGGTGCAGGTGGTGAAAGTGGGCGAGGCATGGGCGATCCGCACGGCGGGGGATCTGGGATTCTTGATGCAATCTGAAGTGGTTGAGACGCGAAAGCTCAGCCGCGCGGCGATTGAGACGCTGGCAATCATCGCCTACCACCAGCCTGTCACCCGCGCCGAGATCGAAGAAATTCGTGGCGTATCGGTCTCACGCGGCACGTTGGATCAGTTGATCGAGCTCGGCTGGATCCGCTTTGGACGCCGCCGGATGACGCCCGGACGGCCCGTGACATTTGTGGCCACGCCTGAGTTTCTCGACCATTTCGGGCTGGAAAGCGCGCGCGATCTGCCAGGCTTGGCCGAATTGCGGGCGGCAGGTTTGCTGGACAATCGTCCGCCGCCGGGTGCGGGCAAAGCATCTGACGATGACGACGAGGATGATCCTGACGATCAGACCGAGTTGTTTGAGGAATAATGCCGCGCTAGCGCTTCGGCAGTGAGCGCAGCAGCAAAGATCATCGACACGCCCGCAATCGCCCAGAAACCAACATGGGTGAACAAGGCGCGTCCGATTACAGCCCCCAGAAAGACGGCCCCGTAAGTGACGGCGGTGCTGAGGCCCAAAATGGCGGCGCGTTGGGTGTGGGCCAATTGCGCGAGGCGGTCCATCGCCAGCGTTAAGGTCACATGCTGGAACACACCCCACAGGAAGATCACCACCAACAGGGGGCCGAAGGACGGGGCCGTCAGCACCATTGCGAAGTAACACAGGCTCAGAAGGGCAAGTAACAGCGGGGCCACGCGCGCGCGCCCAAAACGATCTGCCAACGGATCAAGGATGGTGCCCACGCCGAACCCAAGCCCGTAGACCAGTGGGATCAGCCCGGCACTGGCGGTGCTACGCCCAAGGGTGACGGTGACATGGGTGCCGATCAGCGTCATTGCGGCGTAAAAACCGAGCATTAGCGCGGCGAGTGCGCCGAGGGCGAGGGCAAAGCCTTCAAGGCGGAACACCGATAGCAGATTGACCGGGCGCGCCTTTTGATGCGGTAGCCGGGCGCGTTGCGACACAATTGCCAAGCCGAGCGTGAGACCGGCAAACACCCCGTAGGACACCCGCCATCCGGCGATTTCTGCAATCACCGCAGCCCCCGCGACACCGAAAATCAACAACAGCGTCCAGCCAAACAGCACCCGCCCCATGGTCTTGGCACTCTGGCCGTCCGGTGCGATGGCTGCGGCAAGACCGTAGCAGGCGGGCAGGGCAACGCCGCTGGCCAGCCCCGCTAGAAGATGCGCGTTTTGTAAGGCAGGCAGGCTAGGGGCGAGGGCGATCCAAACGAACCCGGCGGCAAGCGCCAGAAGCGCTGCACCGAGTGCCCGATCCAAGCCGATCCGTCCGATTTGTGGCGCAAATATGAGCGCGCTAAGCAAGGTCGCCAGCCCGTAACTTTGGCTCGCGCGCAACACCTCCGTGGGGGCGACGCCTAGGTCTGTGCCCACCAGTTGGGTCAGGGGCGACAGCAGCATGGCATTGGCCCCCGTGACCGCGACCGCCCCTACCAACAGGGCGACCGAAGCGCGCGGTGGTCCGCTCATGTCTTGAAATGCTTGGACAATTTCAGGCCTTGGCCTTGGTAATTCGACGCCAGTCCTGCGCCGTAGAGGCGCTCGGGCCGCGAAGACATGTGCTCATAGAGTAGGCGCCCGACGATCTGGCCGTGCTCCAGCACAAACGGGGCCTCATGACAGCGCACTTCCAGCACGCCGCGCGCGCCCGTGCCCCCTGCGGGTCCGTGGCCGAAGCCGGGATCGAAAAAGCCCGCGTAATGCACGCGAAACTCGCCAACCAGCGCCAGATACGGAGCCATTTCAGCGGCATAATCGGGCGGGATATGGACTGCCTCGCGGCTGACAAGGATATAGAATGCACCGGGATCGAGGATGATGCGCCCGTCGCGGCTGCGCACATCCTCCCAAAACTCGGCCGGATCGTAGGCCCCGATGCGGTCCAGATCGATGACGCCGGTATGGGGTTTGGCGCGGTAGCCCAGCAGATCGCCCTCGGCGGGCTTTAGATCGACCGAAAAACCCAAGCCCTCGTCGATATGGGCCGGGCCGGAGACGAGATTGACCTCTGCGTGCAGTGCTCTCAGGGCCGCGTCATCCAGCACCGATTGGCCCGCGCGAAACCGGATTTGGTTCAACCGCTGACCGGGCCGCACCAGCACCGAGAAGGATCGCGGGCAAATCTCGGCGTAAAGCGGGCCTTTGTAGCCTTTGGGAATGCGGTCAAATTCCTCACCGCCATCGGTAATCAGCCGCGTCAGCAGATCCAGCCGCCCGGTGGAGGATTTGGCATTGGCCACCGCCGTCAGCCCTTCGGGCAGATCGAGCGCCTCCATCAAGGGCACGAGATAGACGCAGCCTTTCTCCAGCACAGCACCACCGTCGAGCGATATGCGGTGCATCTCAAACTCGGCCAAGCGGTCCTCGACCCGGTTGCCAGCGCCTGCAAGAAACGAGGCGCGCACCCGGTAGGCCACGTTGCCCAAGCGCATATCAAGGCTGGCGGGTTGGATTTGGTCTGGGGTGATCTCAGGGGTGCCGGTCAATGCGCCCGCCGCAATCAGACGGCGCAGGCCCGCATCTGGCAGCACGCCGGGGGCGTCAAAGATCAGGGGATCAGACACGCGTTTGCCGTAACGCAATGACAAGATGTGGAAAATTGGTCGGGCTAGCAGGATTCGAACCTACGACCTTCCGTCCCCCAGACGGACGCGCTACCAAGCTGCGCCATAGCCCGACGCAGCGCATGAATAGCGGTTTATGAAAGAAGGGCAAGCGGGTTTCGGCGTTTTTCTGGACCAAAAGATCAAGCTGCGCGCGGAAACGGACAGGCATTGTCTCAGTCGCGCGCAGGGCTTGGCGAGGCCGCCAAACTGGCCGCAATTTTGTTCCGCAGATTGCGTAATTGCCCAATCGGAGCGCGCAATTTTTCGGCCCTATCGGCCAATTGCGAAGACGGAATACGGCGCAGATTGCTCGACAGCGCAGGCAGCGTGCTCAGGAAACTTGGGGAGGCCCCTGGAAGTGGTTTGCGCGGCGTGACCTGTTGGGGCGTGTTGTCTCCAGGCTGGCTGGTAAACTGCATCGGCGCTTCGTCATCTTCGAGATTGGCGAAGATATTTGTGACGGTATCTGTGTCTGGCGGCGGCGGGGCCATCTTGGGGACCGCTGGCGCTGTTGGCTCAGGCGCGGGGCGCAAAGCGACGACTTTGGGGGCCTCAACAGCGGCTACGGGGGACGGGGACGCGCCTTGGCCCTCGTTCAACTCGTAGCCAACCTGCACCACATGACGCACGCCTTGCTCGCGCAGAATTTTCTGCACACCGCGAATGGTTACGCCATCTTCGTGCAGCAATTTCTTGATGCCAGCGAGAAGCTCCATATCCGAGGGGCGGTAGTAGCGCCGTCCACCTGCGCGCTTGACGGGCTTCACTTGAGGGAACTTGCTTTCCCAAAAGCGCAAGACATGCGTGGGTGTGTCCAGCCATTCGGCCACTTCGCTAATGGTGCGGAACGCGTCGGCAGACTTGGACATGCGGTTCTGGCCCCCAAAAGCAGTTTAGGCCGAACGATTCCCGTCAGCCACACGATCTTTCATCAAGTGTGAGGGCCGGAAGGTCAACACACGCCGGGGATGGATCGGGACTTCTTCGCCGGTTTTCGGGTTGCGACCGATGCGAGCGGCCTTGTCGCGCACGCTGAACGTCCCAAAACTTGAGATTTTGACACTTTCGCCTTCAACGAGTGCGTCGGACATATGCGACAGAATACTCTCGACGAGCGCCGAGGATTCGTTGCGGCTAAGCCCAACTTCGCGGAACACCGCTTCGCTGAGATCCATCCGGGTCAGGGTCTTGTCGGCCATGCTAAATCCTCACTTGAGCGTGATGCAGTATGCAGTGGGGCAATAGAGAGTCAATATCAAGCACTTGGAACGTGCGATTGAATCGCTACCAGCGCAATGCCACGGCACCCCATGCCAACCCGCCACCAATGGCTTCGGTCACAATAAGATCGCCTTGCTTGATCTGTCCGCGCGCCACCCCCACCGACAACGCCAGCGGGATCGAGGCCGCAGATGTGTTGCCGTGATCTTGGACGGTCACGACGACCTTTTCCATCGGCAAGCCCATCTTGGTGGCCGTGGCCTTGATGATGCGCAAATTGGCTTGGTGCGGCACGATCCAGTCGACATCCTCCGCCGTCAGACCCGCCTTTTCCAGCGCAGTCTCGGCGGTCTTGGCGAGTTTTTCGACCGCATGGCGGAACACTTCTTTGCCCTGCATCCGCAGATGGCCGGTGCTTTGCGTGGACACGCCACCATCGACGTAAAGAATATCTTTATGGCGTCCGTCCGAGTTCAGATCGACCGACAAAATACCGCGATCTTGGGACGTTCCAGTCCCGTCTTGCGCCTCTAGGATCACAGCACCTGCACCGTCCCCAAAAAGCACGCATGTGCCCCGGTCCGTCCAATCCATGATCCGGCTGAATGTCTCGGCCCCGATCACCATGACGCGCTCGGCTTGGCCCGAGGCGATCAGCGCGTTTGCATTCGATAGCGCGTAGACAAAGCCCGCGCAGACCGCTTGGATGTCGAATGCAAAGCCACGGGTCATGCCCAGCTCGGCCTGGACCATGGTTGCGGCAGACGGAAAGGTCAGATCGGCGGTCGATGTGGCCACGACAATCGCGTCGAGATCATTCGCCTCTATCCCGGCATGGGTCAGGGCGGCACGTGCGGCGCGGGCGGCCAAATCGGCGGTGCCTTGGCCTTGGGCTGCGAAATGACGCCGCTCGATCCCCGAGCGTGATTTGATCCATTCTTCGGTGGTGTCCAGGAACGTCTCAAAATGGCTGTTGGGCACAACGCGGTCGGGCAGATAATGGCCCACACCAATGACAACAGCACGTTTATTCATCTTGGGCGTTCGTTTTCTGCTCAGAATTTTCGCTATCCTGACGTCCGGTCGCGCCAGATGCAACCCGTGCTGCAAGCCGTTCGGTAAAGCCTGATTCCGCCAGCGTGAAGGCCAGCTTGATCGCCGCCGACACCCCTGTGCCATCGGCTGAGCCGTGCGATTTGACCACCGTGCCGTTGAGGCCCAGAAACACACCACCATTGACCCGGCGTGGATCGATCCGTTTGGACAGGCGCTGCATCGAGGGGTAGGCGAGCAATGCGGCAATGCGCGACAAGGGCGTGTGTTTGAACGCCTCGCGCAGCAGATCGCCGATCAGTTTGGCGGTGCCTTCGCCGGTTTTCAGCGCGATATTGCCAGTGAACCCATCGGTGACGATCACATCGACGCGGTCGGACGGGATATCTCCGCCTTCCACAAACCCGACGAAATCATAGTCGTTTTTCGGGGCCGCCTCGGCGATCAGGTCATAGGCGATTTTCAACTCCGCCCGGCCTTTGTGTTCTTCGGTGCCCACATTCAGCAGACCAATGCGCGGGCGGGGCAGGGCCAGACCGTTGCGCGCGTAAGACGCGCCCATCAACGCGTAGCGCAGCAGATCATCGGCGTCGGCTTTGATGTCGGCGCCCACATCGAGCATCACATTGAAGCCTTGAGCATTGCGCGAGGGCCACAGGCACGCAATCGCCGGACGGTTCACGCCGGGCAACTTGCGCAGGCGCATCATCGACAAAAGCATCAACGCGCCGGTGTTGCCGCAGCTAACGGCGGCGTGGGCTTCGCCGTTCTTGACAGCCTCAACCGTGCTCCACATAGAGGTGTCTTTGCCAGTGCGCAAAATGTGGCTGGGCTTGTCGTCCATGCGCACAACGCCGCCCGCATCGCGGATGGTGACGCGCCCGGCAAGGCCACGTTTGCGCGCAATCAAGCGCGTCAACTCGGCCTCGGGCCCGTGCAGCAGAAAACTTATGTCGGGATTTTTTGAAGCGGATATGGCCAAGCCGTCCACCACAGCCGAGGGGCCACGGTCGCCGCCCATAGCGTCGACCGAGATCACCGTGCGGGGATCTTGCGCAGAAGTGGAGGGGGCCTGTTCGCTCATGCCAAGTGACACTTAGCCCGGTGTGGGCTGATACGGCAAGGGGGCCGATGACCTGTGGCCACCCGCTACCCGTTGCGTTTTCATGTCAAAAAGGACTGACGGGCTTACGCCGCGTCTTCGTCCAACTCGACTTCGTCAGCCTGCGCGACCACTTCACGGTCGGCATAATGGCCGCACGAGGCGCACACGTGATGCGGGCGCTTGAGTTCGCCGCAGTTCGAGCACTCGTTGGGATTGTCTGCAACCAGCGCATCATGCGAGCGACGGTTGTTGCGCCGGGAGCGCGAGATTTTATTCTGTGGGACTGCCATTTGGACGGACCTCGGTTCTTTTATGTATGACGGGCAAGCGCCCAGGGTGCCCTAAAAGCCGAGCAAAGACGTCTCGAAGGGGCCGGATGCCGCTCCAAAACCACTAGGCCAGAGGCGTGTGGACGAGGCCGGGAACATACTGCGATTCTGGCGCGGCGCAAGGGCTTTTACTGCATGTGCAAAGGCGCGCCGAAAACCTCGATTATCCGTCCTTGCCACCCAGCTTGTCGCGCAATCCCGCAAGGCCCGCAAAGGGCTTGAGCGCGTCTTCATCCAGCGGGTCCACGCCTGCGGGTGCCACACGTATTTCGCCTAAATCTGCGTCTTTTGCCCTTGGAAACGGCGGAATTGCCAGCGCCAGCGCTTCCAGCAGCACCTCGCCCAGATCAATGCTGGCAGGCAGCGGCTCTAGCGTGTCGTCATCGGCCATCTCGATCTCGGCCCCGTCTTCAAGATTTGGCGGCTCTAGCTGGTCGGAATAATGCCTGCGCACGTCTTCCTCGATCCGCGTGCTGACGGGAACAAGCGTGATCCTGCAAGGCTGGACCACCGTGGCCCCCAGCCTGGCCTCCAGCAGCCAGTCTTTGCCGGGGATCGGGCTGAGTTTGCCGACAAAGCGCAGCTTGCGCAGATCGCTAAGGTCCAACATGGCCGACAACGCCGTGCAGATCGCGGCATCTGGCACGATCTCAAACCGGGTGGGCTTGCGTTGGCGCAGATCTGCAAGACGCAAAACTTGACTAAGGCCATGTGGCAGCTCGGTTGGGGCCGGGTCGGTCATTGTTCACTCCAGTCTCGTATTGGGCCGTGCAGGGGCGCTTTGGCCGCCGCATGTCGCGTTCTTCTTGAACCATCGCGCAAGTTTCGGTATCGCAGGCCAAAGGCCGGAAGCGGCAAGGAAAAGAGGCAGGCGTGTTAATGGCACAGGCAGAACACTCGCAACAGGCTCAATCGGGGTTTTTACGCCCCATGCTGCGTCCCGCGATCCGCGCCGTATTGGGGCTTTTTCTGATTGCGGGTCTTGCGGCCTGCTCGGCCACCTTCCGCAATCACGGCTATGTGCCGACCGAGGCTGAATTGGCCGAGATTTCCGTGGGCCGCGACACCAAAGCCACTGTGGCCGAGAAAGTCGGCCAACCCGGCGCGGCAGGCGTCGTTGGCGATGCGGCTTGGTATTACGTGCAAAGCCGCGTTGAGAGTTACGCCTATTCCGCCCCTGAGGTGATCGAGCGTCAGGTTGTTGCGATCTCGTTCTCAAGCAACGGGCGTGTGCGCAATGTTGAGCGCTTTGGCCTCGCAGACGGTGAAGTGATTGCGCTGAACCGCCGCGTGACCGACAGCAATATCGAAGGCGTGTCCTTCCTGCGCCAGCTTCTGGGCAGCTTGGGTCGGATCGATGCAGGGCAGCTTCTGGACTAGAAGTCCCAAGGCCGGGTTGTTCGGGGCGCCCCTTTAGGTGCGCGCCACGAACTCGGCCCCGAACCGCTGGGTCAGATATGCACGTTGCGGGGCAAGCCGCGTCTCGAACTCTTCGCGCACCAAATCTGGCACCTCCAGCGGCGGTGTTTTATGGACCACCGCATCAAGCCCCCAAGGGTTTTGCTTGTCGAGATTGGCAAAGGCTTCCACCTTGCGCATCACGCTTTTGGGGTCTTTGCCCACATCGCCGTAAGGCAAATACAGCAACCGCCGATCATCGAAACGCGCGTCCCAGCGGGGGATATAGTTGAGGTAATCGCCGCGATTGTCGAACACCGGATCGCTCGCGACGCGCAGCCAAGCTTTGTCGTTCTTGGGCCTAAAATCGCGCCGCGTCAGGTTCATGCGCAGCTGTGACATGGCGCGCTCGACCGGATCGCGGATGATGTAGACAAACCGCGTGTCGCGCAGGAACTTGGCGACGAACTCGACGCCGTCCTCGGGCAGGGTGCAATATTCGGGCGTCACATCCAGCGTTTGCATCCGCATGGGCGCGCGCGCGAAGATCTTTTTATACCATGTGCCGTTGAAATAGGGCGCTTCGCCGAGGCTGACGAGATAGCTGAGATATTCCTCATCCACCTCTTTTTGGTTTTTGCGGTGGCGCGCTTCGGCCTTCATTAACCCCTTTGCAAGGGCCTTGCGGGCCCATTTGCGGTTCTCGGGGCAAAACTTGAAATCGAAGAAATGCACTTCCTTGAAGGGCGGCACCCACATGTCGTCGCGCGCGCCCATAACGCGGTAAAACCAACTGGTTGCGGCTTTTTGCGCGCCAATGCACACGAGGTCTGGTTTGCGCCCGATCATCTTACTGCCCTTCTTTTTCCGGCAGCTTAGCGCATGTCCGGCGGGCAATATAGGGGGTTAGCCTTCGGCTTTTTCCGCCAGTTTCAGCCAATCTTCTTCGGCCTTTTCAAGGGCGGCTTTGCGTTGGCCAAGCGCGTCTGTGGTCTTGGCGAATTTGTCGGGGAACTTGGTAAACAGCTCCGGGTCCGACATTATGGCGACCAGCTTCTCGATCTCGGCTTCCAGCTTGGCAATTTCCGTTGGCAAGGTTTCCAAACGGTGGGTTTCGGTAAAGCTGAGGGCGGATTTTGTGGCTTTGGCTTTGACAGGCGCGGTCTGGCCTTTGGGCTTGAAGGCTTTGCCGGGGATCACGGCCTCCATCTCGCCGCGCTGACGCCGGTAATCGGACCACCCGCCCGGATAGGCTTGGGCGCGCCCGTCGCCTTCCATCGCAATCGTGGTTGTCGCCACGCGGTCGAGGAAATCACGGTCGTGGCTCACCAGCAGCACAGTTCCGGGGAAGTCGCTGAGGAGTTCTTGCAGCAGATCGAGCGTCTCTATGTCCAGATCATTGGTCGGCTCGTCGAGCACCAAGAGGTTGGAATTGCGCGCCATGATTCGCGCCAGCAGCAGCCGCGCTTTTTCGCCCCCAGACAACGACTGCACAGGTGCGCGGGCTTGGGCGTCAGAGAACAGGAATTCTTTAAGGTAGCCGACCACGTGCTTCGGGATGCCGCGCACCATCACCTGATCGGCTTGGCCGGATACCCGCATATCTGCATCGCCCGTCAGGCTTTCCCAGAGGGTCATGTTCGGATCAAGGGCTGAGCGCGTCTGGTCAAACACGGCCATCTCAAGTCCGGTGCCGAGGACAACTGTGCCCTCGTCTGGTTGAAGTTCGCCCGTCAACATCTTGAGAAGTGTGGTTTTTCCTGCGCCATTGGGGCCAACGAATGCAATCCGCTCGCCGCGCTGGACGCGCAGATCGAACGGCTTGAGGATCACGCGGTCGCCGAAGCTTTTGGCGATGCCTTTTGCCTCGATCACGCGCTTGCCGGACTGTGGACCATCCTCCAGCGCCATAGCCGCGACGCCTTGGCGCCGGATCATGTCCGAGCGTTGCTGGCGCAATTCCCCCAGCGCGCGCACCCGGCCTTGGTTGCGCTTGCGGCGTGCGGAGATGCCTTCCACGGCCCAACGCCCTTCGGCCTTGATTTTGCGGTCGAGCTTGTGGCGCTGGGTGTCTTCTTCGTCCCAGATTTTGTCGCGCCACATCTCGAAATCCTCGAACCCCTTTTCGCGGCGGCGCACAGCGCCCCGGTCGATCCAGAGCGTCGCGCGGGTCAGCGAGTTTAGGAACGCGCGGTCGTGGCTGATCAGCACAAAGGCGGTCCGCGTGGATTTCAGGTGATCTTCCAGCCAGCCAATCGCTTCAATATCGAGGTGGTTGGTCGGCTCGTCCAGCAACATCAATTCAGGGTCATGGGCGAGAAGCCGTGCGAGGGCGGCGCGGCGACGCTCGCCCCCAGATGCGTTGGCCACTTCGGTGTCGAGGTTCAGTTTCAGCCCCTCGGCGGCCATGTCGATCTTATACATCTCCGCCGGGTCCAGCAGCTCGGAGGCGAAATCGCCCAGCGTGGTGAAACCCTCCAGCGTTGGTTCCTGTTCCATATAGCCGACTTGGGTGCCGGGGGCGGCGACAACGCTGCCGCGATCGGCCTCTACCAGCCCGGCTATCACCTTCATCAAGGTTGATTTGCCCGAGCCGTTACGCCCCACAAGCGCGACGCGGTCGCCGGGTTGGATCACGAGCCCAAGCTCGGAGAACACAGGATCACCGCCGAAAGTCAGCGAGATGTCGGAGAGTTGTAAAAGAGGAGGTCTGGCCATGGCGGCTGAGCTAGTCCAGCAACGCGGCGCTGCCAAGGGGCAATTATCCGGCGGTCGCCCGAAGCAGGCGTGCACGCGCCGGGGGGATCGCGCCAATCTCAAGGCCCGTGAACACATGCAGCGTGTTCAAGTCCCGGTCGACCACCGCATGATCGCTGACCCAACCGCCCATGACCAGATAGGTGCGCAATAGGGGCGGCAAGGTCTGCATCGCACGCTTCAGGTCAGGTTTGCGCAATCCAAGCCGAGCGGAGAACGGAAACACGAAAGGCGCTTTGACGCGCGGAAGCCAGCGGTTTGGGGCAAGGTGGCGGTCTTTGAGAAACGCGAAGGCGTCCTCATAGCCGTCGGCCTCGGTCCCTTGGAATGACGAGCACCCGAACAGCATTTCCACTGCGTTCTCATCCACATAGCGGGTCATGGCTGCCCATGCGACGCGCAGAATATCCGCGTCTGTCAGCCCCGGCGCGATGCAAAAACGGCCCATTTCGACCATCTTGCCTGCGAAGGCTTCTAAAGCGGATAACTCGTAGAACTGCGCTGAATAACTGCGGGCGATCTCGGACCCGTCGCTCAACGGAAGCAGCCGGTAGCAGGCGACCAGATCGCCCGCGCGCGTGTCCTCGACCATCACATGGGTGCAGATCGCATCAAAATCGTCCGCATCCAACCCCTCGGCCCCGCCGCGAAATGCCGCAAATCGCAGGCGTTGGCAGGCTTGCACATCGGCACTGCTTGAGGCCTCGCGCGCCACATACCGTCCTCGCCGCAATCCCAACATCTTGCGTCCTCTATCACAGGGCTGTGCACTGCATCTTGGCAGCGCCCTGCTACGTCTTACATCTGTGGCCAAGCCCTGTCACAGGTGTATGACAGGTCCGAGACAACAAAGAGGTCCGAGAATGGAAAAAGTGGTTAAATCCGACGACGACTGGCGCGCCGAGCTTAGCGATTTGGCCTTCAAGGTTGCCCGCAAGCACGGGACCGAGCGTGCGTTCAGCCATGATGATTTCCCAAAAGCGGCGGGTATGTTTCGCTGTGTGTGTTGCGACGCCCCCGTATTCGATGCTGAGACGAAGTTTGATTCTGGCACAGGTTGGCCGTCGTTCTACGCGCCCGCTGAAGGCGATATGGTCGGCGAAAGCGTTGATAAGTCGTGGTTCATGAGCCGCACCGAAGTCCACTGCAATCGCTGCGACGCACATCTGGGGCATGTTTTCCCGGATGGGCCAAAACCAACGGGCCTGCGCTATTGCATCAATGGTGTGGCGCTGAAGTTTGAGCCCGAAGCAGGCTAGGCCTCGCCAAGGCCGCCCCTCGGGTGAGGGGGCGGCCAATCGCGTCTTGGTTAAGCCGCCATCTTGCCCGCAAACGCCACCAGCCGCGCGACGGATTGTCCAAACGCCTCGTCCGGCAAGGTCATCGCAACCCGCACATGGCCTGCGGCCGATGTGCCAAAGCTTTCACCGGGCATGACGGCGATGTCTTCTTCGTCCAGCAAACGTAACGCGAACTCAGCCCCACTCATCCCCGTCGCGCGAATATCCAACATCACATACATCGCGCCCTGCGGCGGCGTGGCGCGCACCACTTGCTGGCCATCCAGCGCACGCAGCACAATCTCGCGCCGCCGCTTGAAGGGCCCGGCAATCGCGGCCTCAAGCCCGTCGCCTTGTGCCAATGCAAAGCGCCCTGCGTCCTGAATGAAGCCCGGCACGCCGTAAGTCGTGTGGGTCGCCAGATTGGCAAGATGCGAGATCACCTGCGCAGGCCCAATCACCCATCCAAGGCGCGATCCGGTCATCGCGTGGCTCTTGGACAGCGAGCCGACGACCAGCGTGCGCTCGGCCATCCCAGGCAGGGTGCGCGGGCTGATATGGGTGCCGTCCCAGACTTGGGTGTCATAAACCTCGTCGGAGATCAGCCACAGGCCCGCGTCGGTGCAAACCCGCGCGATCCCGTCCAAAGTATCACGGCCATAGACCACGCCTGTTGGGTTGTTTGGGGTGTTAATCATCAAAGATTTCGCGCCCTTAGCGGCCACTTCTAAGGTGTTTTCCTGCGGCTGAAATCCATCCTCGCTGCGCGCCACGACCGTCTTCGGCACACCGCCAGCGCTGCGGATCGTGCCGGGATATGTTGTGTAATAGGGGTCGACGAACAGCGCTGTGTCGCCGGGATCAAGCACAGCCATATGGGCGGCAAATAGGGCAGCCTGACCGCCCGGCGTGATTAGCACGTTCTCTGGCCCGCTGGGCACACCTGTGCGCGCCTGAACCCGTGCGGCCACCGCCGCGCGCAATTCCGTCGTGCCGGGAACCGACGCATACCCCGTATGTCCGCCCATGGCCGCCGCATGCATCGCGTCCAGAATCGAGGGATCGGTGCGGATGTCATGCTCGCCAATCGTCAGGTTTGCGACCGGCTCGCCCTTGGCTTCGCGGGCGCGGGCGGCATAGAAAACCTCCCACCCGTCGCTGCCGCCGCCGGTAATCCCGGTGATCCGATTTGATAGCTGCATGGATATGCCCCCTCGTTTCAGAGACAGGGCCACGGGGCAAAGATGATGTCAATTTCCCATTCGTGATCGGCAGAGATCACAGATCAGAATGGGTCACGGCCAAGCGGGCAGGGTGGCTTGCAGCTTTTTGGTCAGGCTCTTGCGCACGAGGCTGTAGGAAGTGGTTAATCTGTCTCTCAACTCGTCTGGCTCGATATCGCTGTCAAAGCGCAGCTGGATCCATGAGCGGTGGAAGTAGGGGGCCTTCTCGCCGCGCCCCATCTCGATCAGGAACTGCGCCTGCTCGACGCTTTCGGTCTTCACCGACACGCCCACATTCATCACGCCGATGCTGGCAAACATCTTGCCACCGATCTTCCACGCGTCATGGCCGCCGCCCCAAGGATCCTCCAGCGTCGCCCCCGGAAACAGCGCGCAGGCTGCGTTCACTTCATCGCGTGTCATGGACACAGTGTGGCGGGACTTGCCCAATCGCGCAACTTACCTTAAGCAAATTCCATGACCACGACTTGTCCCATTTGTTGCTGCATTATTCGCTAACCCTTCGCGGTTGGGCGCAGTCGTCTGGTTTTCCTTATCCTTGATCCCTGCTAAGCCCGCCGCGCACCTGCGTTCCCTAAAGGCTTGCCCCGATGACCGAAATCAAACTCCATAACACCATGACCCGCCGCAAAGAGGTGTTTACGCCGCTAGATGCGGATAACGTGCGCCTCTATCTCTGCGGGCCGACGGTCTATGACCGCGCGCACTTAGGCAATGCGCGTCCTGTGATTGTGTTTGATGTATTAACGCGGTTGCTGCGGCATGTTTATGGCGAGAATTCCGTGACTTATGTGCGCAACTTCACGGATGTGGACGACAATATTAACGCGCGGGCGGCGAAGACCGGGCGGTCTATCCGCGAGATCACCGACGAGACAATCGGCTGGTATCTTGACGATATGGCAGCCCTCGGCACGCCCGAGCCGGATCATATGCCACGCGCGACCGAGTATATTCCGCAGATGGTTAACATGATCGAAGGTCTGATTGCGGGCGGTCATGCCTACGCCGCCGAGGGTCATGTGCTGTTCTCGGTCGGAAGTTATGAGGCCTATGGCAAGCTATCTGGCCGCTCTGTCGATGACATGATCGCAGGCGCGCGAGTGGAAATCGCACCCTACAAGCGCAATCCGATGGATTTTGTGCTGTGGAAGCCGTCGGATGCAGACACGCCGGGGTGGCCGTCTCCATGGGGTCGCGGGCGTCCGGGCTGGCATATCGAATGCTCGGCCATGTCGAAGGCGCTGCTGGGCGAGAGTTTCGACATCCACGGCGGTGGCAACGACTTGATGTTCCCGCACCACGAGAACGAGATCGCGCAAAGCTGCTGCGCCGATCCGGGGGCCGGGTTTGCGAGCGTGTGGCTGCATAACGAGATGTTGCAGGTAGAGGGCAAGAAGATGTCCAAATCGCTTGGCAACTTCTTCACCGTGCGCGATTTGCTGGACCAAGGCGTGCCGGGGGAAGTGATCCGGTTCGTGTTCCTGAGCACGCATTACCGCAAGCCGATGGATTGGACTGCCGATAAAGCTAGAGATGGGATATCGGCGCTAAGAGAATGGGCTCAAGTCATCAGTCTAGACCAGATCGGTGTCGTTGACCCAGCGATCGTCGATGCCATTGCCGATGATATGAATACATCTTTAGCAATGAGTAAGCTGGGTGATCTCTTCAAGAAACGAGATTTTGCAACGCTAGCTGCTTCTGCCCAATTTCTTGGTTTTGATCTCTTGGCGCTTAAAGAGTCAGAATGGACTCAGCCTTTTGAAAAGCGTGAGCTGGTTGAGATGCTCGACTACCAGCCAACAGTTGGAGTTGTTGGTTGGGGTAAGTTTCCCGATGAAGTTGTTTCAAAGGTTTTGAAATTCGTTCGCCTTTGGCTCACTCTGCGATGGGAAAAAAATTGGGACGCTGCCGATAACCTAAAATCCCGCGCGGCATCAGCCGGAATCGAATTGCAGTCCCATCGTTCCGAAAACAACGTCAACGGCGGCACGGCAGTTCTCGGTTCTGACTTCGATCCAGCCAAGCTGGAGGGGCTGAAATGATCCCGCGCGATACCGACAAAAATACCGACGTCATACCGACGTTATACCGACGTGAAACCGACGCCCAAAAATGGGGGTCAAAGCGATGACGCGCGAACGCCTCTACCTCTACGACACCACCCTGCGCGACGGCCAACAGACCCAAGGTGTGCAGTTCTCGCTCGCCGAAAAGCAGCGCGTCGCAGCCGTCCTCGACACCCTTGGCCTCGACTATATTGAGGGCGGGTGGCCGGGCGCGAACCCGACAGATAGTGATTTTTTCGACAGCAATCCGGCGCTCAAGACCGCGACCTTTACGGCCTTTGGCATGACAAAGCGCGCAGGGATGTCGGCGGAGAATGACGATGTGCTGGCCGCAGTTCTGAACGCCAATACCCCCGCCGTTTGCCTTGTCGGCAAGACCCATGACTTCCATGTGAAAACTGCACTCGGCATACAAAATTCGGAAAACCTTGAGAATATTGAGAAATCTATCGCGCACCTCGTCGCAAGCGACCGCGAAGCGCTGTTTGATGCCGAGCACTTCTTTGATGGCTACAAGTCCAACCCCGCCTATGCGCTCGATTGTCTGCATGCCGCGTTGACCGCTGGCGCGCGTTGGATTGTGCTGTGCGACACAAATGGCGGCACGCTGCCTGCTGAGGTAAACGCGATCACCACGGCTGTCATCGCCTCGGGCATTCCCGGCGCAAAACTTGGCATCCACACCCATGATGACACGGGCAATGCGGTGGCCTGCACCTTGGCGGCGGTCGATGCGGGGGCGCGCCAGATCCAAGGCACGCTGAACGGGCTGGGCGAGCGCTGCGGTAACGCCAACCTGACCACGCTGATCCCGACGCTGCTGTTGAAGGAACCCTATGCCAGCGCCTACGAGATCGGCATTAGCCGTGATGCACTCAAGACCCTGACGCGGGCCAGCCGTATCCTCGACGATATTCTCAACCGCGTGCCGCTGCGCGCGGCCCCATATGTGGGCGCCAGCGCGTTTGCCCATAAGGCGGGTCTGCACGCGAGTGCGATTCTGAAAGACCCGACGACTTACGAGCATATCGCGCCAGAAGTTGTTGGAAATGCACGTATTATCCCGATGTCCAATCAAGCGGGCCAGTCAAATTTGCGCCAGCGTCTTGCCGATGCGGGCTTGGATGTGGCAAAGGATGATCCGCGTCTCGGTGCCATTCTCGACGAAATCAAGGCGCGCGAGGACAAAGGTTATGCGTTCGACAGCGCGCAGGCGAGTTTCGAGTTGATTGCGCGCGACGCTCTCGGCCTCAGCCCGACCTTCTTCGAGATCAAGCGCTACCGCGTCACGGTCGAGCGGCGCAAGAACAAGCAAAACCGCATGGTCAGCCTCTCTGAGGCGGTCGTTGTGGTCAAAATCGGCGATGAAAAGAAGTTGTCGGTCAGCGAGTCGATGGACGAAACCGGAACGGATCGCGGGCCGGTCAATGCGTTGTCAAAAGCGTTGGTCAAAGACCTCGGCCCGTATACCGAACTGCTCGACGACATGCGCCTTGTCGACTTCAAAGTGCGCATCACCAATGGCGGCACCGAGGCCGTGACGCGGGTGCTGATCGACAGCGAGGACGGGCAGGGGCGGCGTTGGTCCACGGTCGGCGTCAGCGCCAATATCGTCGATGCCAGTTTTGAGGCATTGGTCGATGCGATCCGCTGGAAGCTGATCCGCGACACGGTGCCTGCCGCATGACGATCCAGGCTTGCGCCGAGTTGGTCGCGCGTGGTGATCCCTTGCGGTTTCGCGTGACAATGGCTGCCCCATTGGCGGCGCGAGAAGTGCTGCTGCCGCTTTATGCTTTCAACCTCGAAGTGGCCCGCGCGCCTTGGTTAACAGAAGAGCCGATGATCGCCGAGATGCGCCTGCAATTCTGGCGCGATGTGGTGGAGGAGGCCGCTGCCGGCAAGGCTGGGCGCGCCCATGAAGTTGCGGCCCCTTTGACAAAACTTATTCAAAGCAAAGGCTTGCCGGGCGATCTTCTGGACAGCATTGTCGCTGCCCGGCGGTGGGATATCTATAAAGATGCACATGAGGATGCAGATGCATTGCGCGCTTATCTTGATGATACTGCGGGTAGCTTGATGTGGGCGGGCGCTTTGGCGTTGGGAGCCAAGTCTAAGCAGGAGACTGCCGTGCGCGCTTTGGGTCAAGCCACGGGCGTTGCGGCATTACTCCAAGCGGTGCCAGACCTTGAAGGGCGCGGTCGGATTCCTCTGGTCGATGGGCGAGGTGAGGCGGTGGCAGAGCTAGCGAATACTGCACTCGCCAACATAGATACGGCGCGGCGGGCGAAATTGCCCGCGCACATCCAACCCGCATTGTGGCCATCGGTCAGCGCGCGCACGATCCTGCGACAGGCCCTCAAAAACCCATCGAGTGTGGCTGAAGGCACGCTCAAGATTAGCGATCTTGGGATTACTTTGCGACTTGCCCGCTTCAGCCTGCTGGGTGGTTACTGACCCGTCTCGCCCGGTCGCAACACCAACCAGATCAGCGCGCCCCCGGCGAGGGTCAGGAATGGCACCATGGCCATGTTCACGAAGGTCCAGCCAGCGACGACGTCCGGCCCCGAATGGATCAACCCACCTGAGGCCAGCGAGGCGACGGTCACGCAGCCGAACACCAGCAGGTCGTTCATGCCTTGTACGACGCCTTTTTCCTCTGGCCGGGTGTTGGCCGCCAGCATGGTCGTCGCGCCGATAAAGCCGAAGTTCCATCCGATGCCGAGCAGCACAAGCGCGCCGAAGAAATTCCACAACTCGACGCCCATCATCGCCACACCGCCGCCTGCCGCGAGGATCACAAGGCCTGCTGCCACGATCTTCTCGGTCCCAAACCGCGTGATCAGATGCCCGGTAAAGAAGGATGGCGCAAACATCGCAAGAACATGCGCCGACACAATATCGGCGGCGTTTGAGGTGGTGAACCCGCAGCCGACAACGGCCAATGGCGTCGAGGTCATAACGAGGTTCATTAGCGCATAGGCAACCATCCCGCAGATCACGGCGACGAGGATGCCGGGCTCTTTCAGGATCTCCAGACGAGAGCGCACAGCGCGGTCTGTTTCGGTCGGTTTTTTCGGCTTCGGGATGTCCAAGAAGAAGAAAATGCCCATGCCAATGATGTTGATTGAGAACGCAACAATATAGGTGCCAAGAAACGGCACTGCGAAAATATCGGTCGTAACCTTCACCAATTGCGGGCCGATCAGCGCGGACACCAAACCACCGGCCAGCACATACGAGATGGCCTTGGGTCGAAACGCCTCGGATGCGGTGTCGGCGGCAGCGAAGCGGTAAAAACCCTGCGCGCTCATGTAGATACCAGTCATGTAGCTGCCGAGAAGGAAGATCGGAAAGCTGCCCACGGCCAAGCCGTAAGCGCCAATGATCGACCCGATCGCACCCCCGATTGCGCCTACAAGAAATCCAAATCGCCGCCCGCGTGCCTGCATGACCATCGACAGCCAAGGGGCTGTGGTCATCGACCCAAACACGATCATCGAGATCGGCAAGGTCGCCAGCAACGGCGTTGGGGCCAGCATTTGGCCAGCCAGACCACCGATCACGAAGATCATGGTGATTTGGCTGCCAAGAAAGGCTTGCGCCGCGACCAGCACGGCAACGTTACGCTTGGCCACGCGATCATCAACGGGGCTTGCGTCGGGAATTGTTTGGGGCTCGGTCACACTCATATGGCGATCTCTAGACCCAATCGCACGCATTTGGAATGCGCCCTTTTCGCCGTCGAGATCACACCCTAGGGTGCGCCCATGGACGTGGGACGCATCATCAAATCAGACGCTTGCGTTGCCGAAGGAGCGGCGTGGCTGGCGGCGCTCGATCCTCGATTTGCGGTGGCGCTGGAGGCGACGGGAAAGCTGCCCTTACGCCTGAGACCCGATGGGTTCGAGACGTTGCTGGGCGCGATTGTCAGCCAGCAAGTCAGCGTTGCCTCGGCCAGTGCAATCTTCGGGCGGATGCAGGCGGCAGGGATGACCGATCCGGTGCGCGTTAACCTTGCCACAGATGAAGACTTGCGCGCTTGCGGGCTGAGCCGTCAGAAGATTCGCTACTCCAAAGCGCTGGCGGAAGCGCAGATTGACTACGCCAGCTTGCGCGACACCCCCACCGATCAGGTGGTGGCCACCTTAACGCAAGTGTCTGGGATTGGCCGCTGGACGGCGGAGATATACGCGATGTTCAGCCTTGGGCGGGCCGATGTGTTCGCCCCCAATGATCTTGCCTTGCAGGAAAGCGCGCGGCTACTTTTTGATCTGCCGGAGCGCCCGAAAGAGAGTGCGTTGCGCAAGATGTCCGAAGACTGGTCACCATGGCGCGGGGTGGCCGCACGCCTGCTTTTTTCCTATTACCACGTCGCTAAAGACCGAGAAGGAATACGATGACACGGATACTCGACAGCAATCGCACGGGCGTTGCCCAAGGCGCGGCCAAGCGGCTGGTGGTGTTTTTACACGGCTACGGTGCCGACGGGGCAGACTTGCTGGGACTGGCCGACCCGCTTGGCCCACATTTGCCCGATACGGCCTTTGTGGCACCCAACGCACCTGAGCGCTGCATCGGAAATCCGATAGGATTTCAGTGGTTTCCGATCCCCTGGATCGATGGATCGTCCGAGGAAGAGGCCGAAGCAGGCCTGCGCAGCGCTGCCGATGATTTGAACGCCTATCTCGATGCCGTTATGGCTGAGGAAGGTGTCACGGCGGCCCAAACCGCGCTGATTGGCTTTTCCCAAGGCACGATGATTGCGCTGCATGTGGCGCCCCGGCGCGACGATGCCGTGGCAGCGGTTGTGGGCTTTTCGGGCCGCTTGCTGAGCCCCGACCTGCTGGCCGATGAGGCCAAGCAAAGACCACCGATCTTGCTGATCCACGGCGACGCCGATGATGTGGTGCCGGTGTCGTCTTTGCCCGAGGCTGGCAATGCGTTGAGCGCTGCGGGCTTTGAGGTCTTCGCCCATATCTCCAAAGGGACAGGGCACGGAATTGCGCCCGATGGGTTGCAAGTCGCCCTCGCGTTTCTGCGCGATCGCTTCGGCCTCGACTAGATAATCTCCTGTCACACGCGACTGTTATACGGGCCGTAACTTCCGACATATGATGGGGGTTGTCAGGTTGAGAACGCCAGATATAGTGATCGAAAGTCGGGGCGGGTTCCCGCTCTGATGCCAATCATTCGGCAGACAGGGCGCAGACGGAGTCGCAGATGGACGGAGATTTCAGGACACAGTTTGTCCACGAGCCCCAGGGGCTTAAACATCACCCCGCTTTGGTGCTCAACGCTGATTACCGCCCACTTTCCTACTATCCGTTGTCGCTTTGGCCGTGGCAGGAGGCGGTGAAGGCGGCTTTCCTCGACCGGGTGACGATCCTTGCCGAATATGACCGCGTGGTGCGCAGCCCGACGATGGAGATTGCGATCCCGTCGGTTGTTGTCCTCAAAGACTATGTGAAGCCGCAAAAACGCATCGCCTTTACCCGGTTTAACCTATTTCTACGCGACGAATTCATGTGCCAGTATTGCGGGGGCAGGGGCGATCTGACCTTTGATCACGTGGTGCCGCGCGCAAGTGGCGGCGTGACAAGCTGGGAGAATGTGGTCGCGGCCTGCTCTCCGTGCAATTTGCGCAAGGGCTCCAAGATGTTGCAGCGCACGGGGATGCATTTGCGAAAGGCCCCTGTGCAGCCGGGCGCAGAGCGGTTGCGCAATACCGGACGTAAGTTTCCACCCAACTATCTGCACGAAAGCTGGATGGATTTTCTATACTGGGATGCGGAATTGGACGCTTAAGCTGAGCAGCTTGCCCCACCTAGAACGCAGAATTTCGCGCAATGAGGATGGTTCAGCGACACGTCGCCCTCGGCCTGCTCGAGCGATGTGCCAAGCTCAAACTCTGGGCTGTAAGGCAGCAGTGTGCAGGCCAAAACCGCAGGCTTTTCTGCCCCGCGCCGTTTGACGACCATGCGCGACGATGAACACATCACATCCGCTGGTTTCTTGTTTAAGATGCCCCAGCAAGCGGTTGTAATCTCGGGCACATCAACGGTTTCGTCCATCTCGGGAAACAGCACCGTTTCGCCGGGATGTGCCGCATCAATTGCGAATCCTTCGCGCGTATAAAGGGCTGCGTAGCCCTCACGCGAGGCGGCGTCGGTCTCGCCCCAAACCGTGCGGCCCGCCACTGTCATGGTGATCCCGGCGTCGCGCAGCCAGCGCATGCCATCTAGCGTTTTCTCGAAGCTGCCTGCCCCGCGTTCCTTGTCATGCAGGGCTTCGGACCAGTGATCGACGCTGATCCGCAAGGTTAATTTTGAACCGTATTGTGACTGCAACCGCTCCAGCCCCGCACGCATGGACTTGCGCATCATTGGGCGCATCGCGTTGGTCAGGATCAGCACGTCGTATCCGCGCTTTAGCGATGCCTCGGTCATCTCGATCATGTCGGGGTTCATGAACGGCTCGCCGCCTGTGAAGGCAATCTCGCGCACGCCCCATTTGCGATCATCCAGCTGGTCGAGGTAATCTTCGACCTCGGCGGTCGTTATATAGACCAGCCGATCATTGGTCGGGCTTGAGGCGATGTAGCAGTTCACGCATTCGATGTTGCACAGGGTTCCGGTGTTGAACCAAAGCGTTTCAGGGTTGGTTAACGCGACTTTCGCACGCGCTTCGCCCTTGGCGGTGATATCTGGGTCTGAAAACTTGGCCGGAGCCTCACAAAACGCCACATCTTTCATCAAACCGTAACCTTGTTGCTATCCTGACGCTAAGCCGTAGCGTGTTGCGGTCGGGTCGGAAACCCAATGGGCGGGGGGGCTAACGCAGTCGTGACCGTTCCGCGCAATGATTTGTCCTGCAAAGGGTGCTGGACTTGGTATTTCGGCGCGCGTATTGCAAGCTCGTTAGCGCTAACGATTATTTACAATGCGGCCCCGCACGCCGTCACGCGAAGGACATGACATGGCAACACGCGTCATCCCCGTAGAGGTTTTTGACCTCGTGATTTTTGGTGGCACGGGCGACCTGGCCCAACGCAAGATTCTCCCCGGTCTTTACCGTCGCTTTCATGCAGGCCAAATGCCGCCCGAAGCGCGCATCATCGGTGCCGCCCGCAGTGATATGAACGAGGACGGCTACCGCGCGCTCGTGCGCGACGCGATTGAAAGCTATGTCTCTGAGGGCTTGCGCGAGGCTGAGGTGATTGATGCGTTTCTGGCGCAAGTCAGCTACATCACGCTTGATGCGCGCGGCGAGGGGGGCTGGATCGACCTCAAAGCACAGATGCGCGACGACGTTGTGCAAGCGTTCTACTTTTCGGTTGGGCCGGGTCTGTTCGCAGATTTGGCAGAGCGGCTCCATCAATACGGTATGGCCAAGTCCCAAACTCGGATCGTGGTCGAAAAGCCGTTCGGGCGCGATTTGGCCTCGGCCAAAGCACTGAACGCTGATCTTGTGGGCGCCTTCAGCGAAGACCAGATTTACCGCATCGATCACTATCTTGGTAAAGAGACGGTCCAAAACTTGATGGCCGTGCGCTTCGGCAACGTGTTGTTCGAGCCGCTCTGGAACGCGCAATATGTCGATCACATCCAGATCACCGTTGCCGAAACCGTCGGCGTCGGCGGGCGCGGGGGCTACTATGATAAGTCGGGCGCGATGCGCGATATGGTGCAAAACCACCTCATGCAGCTTTTGTGCCTGATCGCAATGGAGCCGCCAAACCACTTCGATCCCGATGCGGTACGTGACGAAAAGCTAAAAGTGATCCGTGCGCTCGACCCGGTGCAGTCCGATGAGATTGTGCGCGGGCAATACCGCGCCAACGAGGACGAGCCTGGATATCTAGACGAAGTTGGCGACCCGACCAGCCGCACCGAGAGCTTCATTGCCCTGAAAATCCACATCTCCAATTGGCGCTGGAACGGCACGCCGTTTTATTTGCGAACCGGTAAACGCCTTGGCAAACGTATGTCCGAGATTGTGGTGAATTTTAAAGAACCGCCCCATTCGATCTTCGGAAAGGACGCAGGGGGCAGTTGCAATGTGCTGACGATTCGGCTGCAACCGGACGAGGGCATGACACTTTCGGTGACAATCAAGGAACCCGGCCCGGGCGGGATGCGCTTGATCGATGTGCCGCTTGATATGAGCTTTGCAGAAGCGCTCGGCGCGGAAAATTCTGAGATGCCAGATGCTTACGAGCGGTTGATTATGGACGTTATCCGCGGCAACCAAACGCTGTTCATGCGCGGGGACGAGGTTGAAGCCGCTTGGCGCTGGACCGACCCCTTGATCGAAGGCTGGGAAGCGCGCGAAGATAAGCCAAAGGCATATAAGCCCGGCGGCTCGGGGCCAGAGGACGCGTCCATCTTATTGCACCGCGATGGGCGTCGCTGGAGAGATCTGGAAAAATGACCAATCTGATCGAATACCCTGACCGCGACCTGCTAATGTTGGGCCTTGCCGACAAGCTGGCAGGGGCATTGCGGCGCGATTTGAATATTAAACAGCGAGTATCGTTTTCGGTGCCGGGGGGGACAACGCCCGGTCCGGTGTTTGACATGCTATCGGCGGTTGATCTGGCTTGGGACCGGATCGATGTGATCTTGAATGATGAACGCTGGGTGCCTGAGGCGTCCGAGCGGTCCAATACTGCCTTGCTGCGCCGACGTCTGTTGGTCGACAAGGCCGCCTCTGGAACACTCGTGCCGCTGCGGTCTGATGCCGAGACGCCAGAAGAGGGGCTTGAGGCGCTGATCGGGGCGGTCTCGGAGTGCTTGCCGCTTGATATCCTGCTGGTCGGGATGGGCACGGATATGCACACAGCGTCGCTGTTTCCGGGCGCTGATCAACTCGACGCCGCCCTTGCTGCGAATGCGCCTGTCTTGATGGCGATGCGCGCACCCGGCGCACCTGAGCCTCGGATCACACTGACCGCGCCAGTCTTGAGGGCTGCGGTTGAGACGCATATTCTGATCACCGGGGCCGAGAAATTAGAGGCGTTGCGCAAAGCTGAGAAGCTGCGCGATGCGCGCGACGCTCCGATCCGCGTTGTGCTGAACACCGCGACGGTGCACTGGGCACCTTAAGATTTGACAAAGAGTGACTTAATGACCAACCGCATCTGGAATGACCTTGAGGCGCAGCGCGCACGCTTGGCAAATACCTCAATCCTAAAGCTTTTTTCCAATCCTGAACGCGCTGTCGCGTTTTCAATTCGTCAAGATGGCATGCTGTTTGACTACTCGAAGACCGGAATAGACGCCGAGGCGCGGGATGCCTTGCTGTTGCTGGCTGAGACTAACGATGTTGCTGCGCGCCGGGATGCTATGTTTGCAGGCGAAAAGATTAACGTGACCGAGGATCGAGCGGTTTTGCACACGGCCCTTAGATCTGACGATGATCATATATTCGTGGACGGCACCGATGTGTTGCCAGAGGTCCGCGCAATCCGGGCGCGCATGGCTGAATTTGCCATCTCAGTGCGCAGCGGTGCTTTTCAAGGCCAAGGCGGGGCAATCACCGATGTCGTCAATATTGGCATCGGCGGCTCGGACCTTGGTCCCGCCATGGCCTGCATCGCACTTTCACCCTATGCGGATGGGCCGCGCACGCATTTCGTGTCCAACATTGACGGCGCACAGATCGCGGAAACGCTGAGCGGCCTTGATCCAAAAACAACGCTGGTTCTGGTGGCGTCCAAGACGTTCACTACGATTGAGACAATGACAAATGCAGCGACGGCGAAGGCGTGGATGGCCGCTGAGGTCGCTGATCCTGCGGCACAGTTTGCAGCGCTTTCAACAGCGCTCGACAAAACCACCGCGTTTGGGATCGCGCCGGAACGGGTCTTCGGGTTCGAGGATTGGGTCGGTGGGCGCTATTCGGTTTGGGGCCCAATTGGTCTGTCGCTCATGTTGGCTATCGGGCCGGACGGGTTCGACGACTTCCTCGCCGGGGCCGCTGCGATGGACCGTCATTTCTGCGCAGCACCTTTGGCCCAAAATATGCCGGTCATGCTGGCGCTTGTCGGGCTGTGGCATCATCAGGTTTGCGGTCATCCGACACGGGCTGTTTTGCCCTACGACCAGCGTCTTTCGCGCCTGCCTGCCTATCTTCAGCAATTGGAGATGGAGAGCAATGGCAAGAGCACCCAGATGGACGGCAGCGATGTCACGCACACCGTTGGTCCCATTGTTTGGGGCGAGCCGGGAACCAACGGTCAGCATGCGTTTTATCAGCTGATTCACCAAGGTCGCCAAACTGTGCCATGCGAATTTATCGTTGCAGCCCAAGGGCATGAAACGCATCTTTCACACCAGCACAATCTGCTATTGGCCAACTGCCTGGCACAGTCCGAGGCCTTAATGCGAGGGCGCGATTTCGAGACTGCGCAAACCATGATGGCCGACAAAGGCCTGAGCGGGGCAGAACGGGATCGCCAAGCGCGCCACCGTGTGTTTTCTGGCAATCGGCCTTCGACAACGCTGATCTATCCCAAGCTGACGCCTTTTGTGCTTGGCCAAATTCTCGCGCTTTACGAGCACCGCGTGTTTGTCGAAGGCGTGATCCTTGGGATCAATTCGTTCGACCAATGGGGGGTGGAGCTGGGCAAGGAACTCGCGGTCGCCCTTCAACCGCTGGTGGAAGGCGGCGATGCCAGCGCAAAAGACGGCTCAACGCAAGCGCTGTTGCGGTTCATCCAAGACAACAGATAAAGGATTAAGCCCTTGTTGCACCATCAAAGTCTCGAAAACGCGACACGAGGTCATCTGGCAACAGCCGCTTTGTTTTGCCGTCGGGTTCCACCATCACAATTACCGATTGCCCGGTGACTTTGACGCCTTCAGAGAAGCAGACATATTCTATCGTGAAGCTGGTATTGCGATAGTTTATTGTCCGGCAGGCCACGAGATAATCATCGCCCAAATGCATCGGCGCGAGATACTCGGCGGTTTGCGCGCGCATCACAACTTGCGGGTCGCCCGGCCCGTAGCGAGTCATCCCCCATTCCACGAAATACCGCACGCGGATCATTTCAAACCACTGTAAGTAGGCGACATTATTGACGTGGTTCAGCTGGTCGATCTCTGCAAACCGCACGCGATCCCGCACGCCATAGCTCCAGCGTCCAGGCACACCTGCGCCCGCGATCTGATCCGGGGCGAGCGGGGTCAGAAAGGGCAGATTCATCACAACCTCATCGGGTGAAATTGGAGCGGGCGATCGGGATCGAACCGACGACATTCAGCTTGGGAAGCTGACGTTCTACCACTGAACTACGCCCGCAGCGGCATCTTGCTACCTCGCGCCTTTGGCCCCGTCAAGCAGCCTCGACAAGTCAGGCGCGCGCGCCCTAGGTAGAGGTTGGTGCGACAGGGAGGTGCAGATGAATATCGTAATTCTAGGGGCTGGCGGCATGCTTGGGGCAAAGCTTGCCGCGCGTCTTGCAGAGGGGGCGCTTGGCGAGGTTAACCTGACCCTGATTGACCGGGTTGCACCGCAAGGCCCTGACGGCGCTGTGAAAATTCAACTGGACCTTGCGGCACCAGAGGCCATGCAGGCGGTTTCCGCCCTAAAACCGGACCTCGTTTACCATCTTGCTGCGGTGGTGTCGGGTCAAGCCGAGGCCGAGTTTGACACGGGCTATAGTGCCAATCTCGACCTGACGCGCGCGCTCGCGGAAGCCCTGCGCGGTCTCGGCACCAACCCGCGGCTGATATTTTCGTCCTCGCTGGCAGTATACGGCCCGCCATTTCCGACGCCTGTGCCGGAAGATTTTCGCCCGACCCCTGCGTCTAGCTACGGCACCCAGAAGGCGATGGCCGAATTGATGCTCGCTGACTACACGCGCAAGGGCTTTGTTCGCGCGCAATCGTTGCGGTTGCCGACCGTGTCCATTCGCCCCGGTCTGCCCAATGCGGCGGCCTCTGGATTTTTGTCAGGGATCTTGCGCGAGCCGCTCCACGGCACCCCCGCGACCTTGCCCGTGGCTGAGCGCACTCCGGTTTGGATCGCCTCGCCGGACATCACGGTCGAGGGGTTGATCCATGCGGCGGCGCTATCTTGGGAGAAGGTTAACGACCTGAACCCGTTGAACTTGCGCGGACTTTCTGTGACCGTGGCCGAGATGCTCGCCGCCTTAGGCCGTCTTGCAGGCCCGCAGGCCCGCGCGCTTGTCACTGCCAAGCCAGATGAGGCGGTCGCCCGTATCGTCACCTCTTGGCCGCAAGCGTTTGACACCACCCGCGCAAACACGCTGGGTTTTCCGGTTAACACTGGCATCGACCAGATAATAACCGAGTATTGCAGCCAGTTTGCACCGGGTGCCTTGCGCAGTTGAACCGGACGGCTAAATTGGCCGCAACTTTAGCAGGAGCGAACACCATGGCGAAAACGGCATTCTTGGGTCTGGGCGTGATGGGCGCGCCGATGGCGGGCTATTTGGCGAAGGCGGGCCACGAGGTCAGCGTGTTCAACCGAACGACCGCGAAGGCCGAGGCTTGGGTGGCCGCTAACGGCGGCGGGTTCGGCGCGACACCGCGCGCAGCAGCGACAGGCGCGGATTTCGTGATGATCTGCGTGGGCAATGACGATGATCTGCGCTCGGTTGTGCTTGGGGCAGAGGGCGCTTTGGCAGGACTTTCCGCAGGTGCGGTTATCGTCGATCACACAACCGCCAGCGCGGATGTGGCGCGCGAACTAGCTGCAATTGCAGCCGAAAAAGGCGTGGGCTTTGTGGATGCGCCGGTCTCGGGTGGTCAAGCGGGCGCTGAGAACGGCCAACTTGCGATCATGTGCGGTGGCACGGACCATGACTACGCCAAGGCCGCGCCGATCATGGCGGTCTATGCGAAAGCCTGCTCGCGGTTTGGCGATGTGGGCGCGGGCCAGATCACCAAGATGGTGAACCAGATCTGTATTGCGGGCCTCGTCCAGGGCATATCCGAGGGCATTAACTTTGCCGAAAAAGCGGGGCTTGACGCAGGTGCAGTGGCAAAGCTGGTGTCGCAAGGCGCGGGTGGATCATGGCAGCTGACAAACCGCCACGAGACGATGATTGCGGGCGAATTCAATCACGGCTTTGCGGTCGATTGGATGCGCAAGGATATGGGGATTGCGCTGGCGCAGGCTAAATCCATGGGTGTGTCGCTGCCGATCACAGCTCTCGTTGATCAATTCTATGCCGATGTGCAGGCGATGGGTGGCGGGCGTTGGGACACCTCCAGCCTGATCCAGCGCCTGCGTAGATTGCAAGGCGACATCTAATGTCTGCGCTGAGCGACGCCGAATTGCTGCGCGCAATGTTTGATGCGGCGGTGGCTGCGGCTGATCCGGGATTGGCGGTGCCGCGTGTGTTGCCTGCCAAGCCGCCGGGGCGCGTTGTGGTCGTCGGCGGTGGCAAGGCCAGTGCGCGAATGGCCCAAGCGGTGGAGGAAAAATGGGGCCCCTGCGAAGGGCTAGTGATCGTGCCGCATGGCGCGAAGTTGTCTACGCAAGGCATTGAAATCGTTGAAGCGGCGCATCCCGTGCCCGACAAGGCTGGGGCAGATGCAGCCCAGCGGATGCTTGCTATGGTCGAAGGTCTTGGCGAAGGCGATATGGCCCTTTTTCTGATCTCAGGCGGGGGATCGTCCTTGATGGCGGCACCCGGTTTGGGCCTGTCGCTGGCCGATAAGCAGGCGATTAACGCGGCGCTTTTGGCCTCAGGTGCGCCGATTGGCGAGATGAATACCGTGCGCAAACACCTCTCGGCGGTCAAAGGCGGGCGGTTGGCTGCAGCGGCTTATCCAGCGCTGGTGATGACGTTAACCATATCGGATGTGCCCGGTGATGACCTTTCGATTATCGCGTCTGGCCCGACCGTGCCGGATGCCTCCACCGTGGACGACGCGCGCGCGATCATTGCGAGGTATCGCCTGAGCCTGCCACCCACGGTTGCCGCATTTCTGGACACCGATGGCGCGGAGACACCCAAAGCCAATCACCCGGTTTTCGCGCTGGCCGAGACGCATCTGGTCGCGGCCCCCCAAGCCTCGCTTGAGGCCGCAGCTGAGGTGGCGCGCGCCCATGGGGTGACGCCGCTTTTGCTGGGCGACGCGCTGGAAGGCGAGGCGCGCGAGTTGGGCACCGTAATGGCTGGAATCGCTGCAAGCTGTCTGCGCCACGGGATGCCCGCAAGGCCACCTGTTGTGTTGATCTCGGGCGGCGAGACGACCGTGACGCTCAAGGGCGCTGCCGGGCAGGGCGGTCGCAATACCGAGTTCTTGCTGTCTTTTGCCATGAAAGCCCCGCGCGGTGTGTCGGGTATTGCGTGTGACACCGATGGGATCGATGGAAAATCCGATGCGGCGGGAGCGATCTGGACGCGCGAAGTCGCACAAGCCGCAATCGATCTGGACGCAGCGAGTTTCCTTGCACGCCATGACAGCTACAGCTTTTTTGAGGCCGCTGGCGGGCTGGTCAAAACCGGACCAACCCATACCAACGTCAATGATTTCCGCGCGATCTTAATACGTTAGGTGCGCTTTCGACGTCTGCGTCCGCCTGCGTTATCGCCGCCACCGCTGTTGAACGACACCTTTGGCAGTGTGAGGATTTTGGCAAGCTCGGGGAACGGCTCCACTGCATTTGGGATCGCATTGGCATTCACAAAATGCTCTTGGAATTTCGGTTCGAGCGCTGTCTCAACTTTGTGAATACTGTGCACCGTGTCCTCTATTCGCCGACGCGCCGCGACATTGCAAAGTGCGATCCGCGCGCCCGTTCCGGCTGCATTGCCCGCACTTGTGACCTTGTCGAGCGGCACATCCGGGATCATGCCCAGCACCATTGCGTGCTTGGGCGAGATATGCGCGCCGAACGCGCCCGCGAGCGTGACCCGGTCCACTTTATCCACGCCCATTTCGTCCATGAGAAGCCGTGCGCCCGCATACAGCGCTGATTTTGCGAGCTGAATCGCACGGATATCACCCTGGGTGACGCTGATCAGCGGACCGCCTGTTTCGCGCCCATCATGGATCACGTAAGAATGCGTGCGGCCTTCGGGGACGTTGCGAGATGTGCCGGTTTGTTCGGCCGACCCGATAAGGCCCGACGGATCCAGTAGGCCCGCCATGCGCATTTCGGCAACCGCCTCGATGATACCCGAGCCGCAAATGCCAGTGATGCCTGCCGCGCCGACGGCCTCGTCAAAGCCGTCCTCATCCGACCAAATCTCGGTGCCGATGACGCGGAAGCGGGGCTCTTTGGTGTCGGGATTGATCTCGATCCGCTCGATCGCGCCGGGGGCGGCACGCTGTCCGGCGCTGATCTGTGCGCCTTCAAAGGCCGGGCCCGTGGGGCTGGAACAGGCCAAGACCTTGGATTTATTGCCTAGTAGGATTTCAGCATTGGTGCCCACATCGACGACGAGCACGAGATCTTCGGACTTATTAGGCTCTTCACTCAGCGCCACTGCGGCGGCATCGGCCCCAACATGGCCCGCAATGCAGGGCAGTAAGTAAACCTGCCCATTCGGCGATATTGCCCACAAATCAAGGTCTTGCGCGGTGATGTTCAGCGCATCCGAGGTCGCCAGCGCGAACGGAGCTTGGCCAAGTTCCACAGGATCGATCCCGAGAAGCAGGTGATGCATCACGGGGTTACACACAAAGACCGCCTCCACGATGTGCTGTGGGTCGATCTCAGCCTCAGCCGCAACCTCCTGGGCGAGTGTGTTGAGCGCGTCGCGCACCACCTTCGTCATTTCCACATCGCCACCGGGGTTCATCATCACGTAGGACACCCGGCTCATTAGGTCTTCGCCAAAGCGGATTTGCGGGTTCATCACGCCCGCCGAGGCCAGCACGTCACCTGTTGTTAGATCGCACAGGTGGGCCGCAATCGTGGTTGATCCAAGGTCCACCGCCAGCCCATAAAGTCCGCCTTCATAGTAACCGGGCCAGATGTCGACGACCTTGGCGGTTCCATCGGCGTTGCCTTGATGAATTGCCAATGTGATCGCCCATTTCCCTTTGCGCAGAACGGGTTGTAGGCGGCGCAACAGGGGAAGCGACATCGAAATTTGTGGCAGATCAAAGCTGTCGGTGAGGGCGCTCGAGACGCGCTCCAGATCGCCGGAGGGCTCGTGCATGTCGGGCTCTTGCACCTCGACATAGTAGAGCTTGGTGGCAGGATCCATTGTGATCGCCCGCACCGCAGCGGCCTTGCGCACCACCTGCTTGTGGACCTGACTTTCGGGCGGCACATCGACGACGATGTCGCCTTGGACGGTTGCCTGGCAGCCCAATCGGCGCCCATCGAGCAGGCCGCGCTTGTCTTTATAACCCTGCTCGACCGAGTTCCATTCAGACAAGGCCTCGGGCGCTGAGGTCACGCCGTGCTTGGAGAATGCGCCGTAAGCCGGCGCAATCTGGCATTTTGAGCAAATCCCACGCCCACCGCAGACGCTGTCGAGGTCCACGCCAAGTTTGCGCGCAGCCGTCAGGATCGGTGTGCCGACAGGAAAATGCCCGCGCTTGCCGGAGGGTGTAAAAATGACGAGGGGGGAGGTGTCGGTCATAGTGTCCTCAAGACAGAATGCCCGGACCGATCAGCCACACCAGCAAAGGCACTGGCGCGACGGCAAGGGCGATGGTCAGAAACGTGGCTTTGGGCAAAAACAGGCCCGACAGCCCCGCAAGCAGCAAGATTCCGCCACCGCCGCCGATCAAGGCCGAGCCGGGTAGGTTGATCAGCAGCGCCAACGCCACATAGCGAAACCGCACCGGCCAATCGCCCAGCCAAGACGGCAACGCCTTGCGAAACAGCGCCAGTCTGCGGGCATCGGACAGCGGTTGCAGGTGGTCGAGAAAGGCGCAGAGCTTGATCAGGCGCAGATCGAGCAGCAGGTTGCGTAGAACATGCGGGGGCATGGATCGCCCGATCAAGAACGCGGTGCCGAGACCGATGAGCGTTGCAAGATAGACCGCAGGGGCGGCGGTCGCGCCTTGCATGGCAAGTAGCGTCACGCCAATCTCGACCCCGGGGACGAAAGGGATGGCAAGCAGCAGCGCGTAGCCCGCCAGCAGCAATCCCAAAACGCCAAGCTGCGCCCATGGCATCGACCCGTCCTGCGGGGCTGTGATCTGCATGACCCAGTCGAGCGTTGCATAGACAATGAGAACCACTGTGCCGATCACAGCGAGGCGCAGGACCATGCGCAACAGTGTTACACGCCAAGGTGCGGGCGTCGGAATGGGGGGCGTGGGCGTCACGGGGGGCGGTTGCCTGAGCGGTTGAAGGTGTTGCGTAACAGAACGCTACGCTTAGGAATAATGGGGTCCGTGTCAAGCAAGCAGGGGCTGGGATGTGGGCAGGCGGAAAAGTAGCTTTGGCTCGGGATACGCGATTTTTCGCAGAAAAATCGTAGCAATTCTTCTGCGAAGAATTGATTAACAAACGACGCGCAAACCGCCGCGATTGCAAATAATTACAAATTGGCCGCCGCATTCGATCATGTGAAAGCCGCGCCGCTGCACTTCTTCGGTCAACGCACGCCTGCCCACTTCGGCCTCCACCCAACCGATATTGCGACGAATGACGCCGCCGCTCATCGCAGCTTTCGCGGAAAACAGATGATTGATCCAAGCGGAAGGATCGGTAGCGCGGCGGGTCATTGGATATGAGAGTTGGGTCATGACCGCACCATGCCCACCAAACGGTTAACACTTCATTGCTGAGCATCGCCAGACCTTAGCGCCGACGCCGACGCCCACCTGCGCGCCCTCCGAGCAGCGCCGCATCGGGGTCTTTGTTGAACTCAATCCACGCGCCGCCAGACGCATCCCGGTCGCACAGGAAATTGGCCGCTCGGATCGCTTCCATTTCCTTGCCCGGACGCGGTTTGGTCGAGCCCATGCCAAACAGCTTCACAAACGTCTCGTCATCCATATCCGCCGGGATCACGATACCTGCTGCCTCAATCGCGGCTTTCTTCTCGGCAATTTTCAACGGCCCAACGGGCAGAGCGACCGGGTTCATGATCGCGCTGGTCATGCCCGCCTGCATCGCCATAGGCAGGAACGCGTTGTTGATGCCGTGGCGGTTTGGCAGCCCGAAACTGATATTCGACGCTCCGCAAGTCGTGTTCACGCCCAGTTCTTCGCGCAAACGCCGCACGAGCGTAAAGACCTGCAAACCTGCACTTCCCATCGCACCCACGGGCATCACCAGCGGGTCGACGACGATGTCATGGGCCGGAATGCCGAAATCTGCGGCGCGCTCGACGATTTTCTTGGCCACAGCAAAGCGCACATCGGGGTCTTCCGAGATGCCTGTGTCGTCGTTCGAAATTGCCACAACCGGCACGTTGTATTTTTTGACCAGAGGCAGCACCAACTCCATCCGCTCTTCCTCGCCCGTGACCGAGTTCAGCAGCGGACGGCCCTCGGCGGCTGCCAAGCCCTGCTCAAGCGCGCCAGGAACCGAGCTGTCGATGCACAAAGGCACATCGACGACGGCTTGGACGCGTTCAATGAGTTCTCTCATCAACGTTGGCTCGACAAAGTTGTTGTCTGCGTAGCGCGGATCTGCGGCCATTTTGCCTGAGAACACGGCCCCCGAGTTCACGTCGAGCACATTTGCCCCCGCCAACACCTGTGCGATCGCATCCGCCTCGACCCGGCTGAAATCGCCGCGCTCCAGTTCTTCATTCAGAACCTTGCGCCCGGTTGGGTTGATGCGCTCGCCGATCACGCAGAACGGCTCGTCAAAGCCGATGACAACGGTCTTGGTCTTGGATTCGACAATCGTGCGGGTCATTTAGGGAAGCTTTCTAGGTAAATCAGGCGGTTGCAGCGGCAGCGACATCACCACGCTGTGTGGCGAGCCAAGCAGCAGAGGTCTTGATGCCGCCCAATGGGAAGATGTGCAGTTGTTCAATCAAGCTGGCAGGGTTGGCAGCCTTATGGGCTGCAATCGCTGCGACCAACTCGGTTGGCTCAAACGGCATGACCAGCTTGGTCACATCGCGCGCGCGGCGTTGCAGCACCCGCAAGGAGGGGCCAACGCCGCAGGCAATGGCGAATTTGATCATGGTTTGCAGTTTGGCGGGGCCAGCAATGCCCAGATGGATCGGTAAGGTGAAACCTTCGTCTGCAAGTCGAGTGGCCCAGTCGATAATCGGACCCGGCTCAAACGCGAACTGCGTGGCGAGGGCTATTTTGGCATCCGTGCGCTCGGAGAACGCTTGCTTCCAGCGCAGCGCGTCCATCACAGCCGCGTCGCCGCCTTTGGGGTCAATGTCTTTGTTGCCCTCAGGGTGGCCTGCAACATGCAAACACTCAAAACCTGCTTTGTCAAACAGACCCGTTTCCATCAACTGCATAGAGCAGTGAAAGTCGCCGCGCGGCTTGTCGACGCCCCCTGCCAGCAGCAACGCCTGCTTTACGCCTGCCTCGCCCTGATAGCGCGCGATCCAATCGCCAAGCATCGCCTCGTCTGCGATAATACGCGCCGGAATATGCGGCATCACGTCAAAGCCCTCGGCGGCGATGCGCTTGGCTGTCGCAACCATGTCCTCGATCGGCGTGCCGTCGATATGAGCGATATAGACGCGGGTGCCGATGGGCAGGATCGCGCTAAAATCCTCGACCTTCTCAGCCGTGCGCGGCATCACCTCAATCGAGGCGTTCTCAAGCATCGGGCGCAGATTGCCTGTGACAACAGGCGCAGCTTTGGTGCGGAACGGCAAAAGGGCCATGGTGGTCTCCCAGAAGGACGTGACGCGCGGGGTGCGCATTTAAGCCCAGCCGTCTTTGTCGATCAGCGCCTTGAGCCTGTCTTGGTCGTATTCGGCCTCCAGCCTTGCAGCTTCGGCGCGCACGACGTCTTCTGGGTCACCTGCGACCTCCACAGGGTCCGCTTTGCGCCATTCCGACAGATAGGCATCGGCATCCTTGGCACCGACCTTCATGGCCGCGCGGTCAATGGCTTGCTCAAACCGCTCGGTCAGCTGCTTTTTGGACCCGCTACGACCTTTACCGACGATGACTTGGGCCGGGATGTCGCGCCAATAGACGATGGTCATTTGTGGCATTTTGAATGTCTTTCTTTATCGACCTGTTTCGTCTTGCAGTCTGCGCGCGCGCCGCACCTCGCTGCCGTGCATTCTCGACATCTTGAAGCATCTGCGCGACAGTCAACGACATAGCGGGCCAAGCGGGGGCTCACCATGGGGTCTGGCTGGAAAACAATTCATCAAGATCATGAGGTCGCGCGCGCCGCGACCTGCCACAGCGCTTGCCAGAGCCCATAGCGCCGCGTAGCATTGACCGCTCATTCGACATGCCCCGAGGAGGATCCGGCATGGCGCAGCCGCGCCCCCCTCATATAGGTCGCCACCTGACACAAGTGGCCCTCTCAGCGCCTTCGCAAGCGTCCGACCGTCCTGATCCGGCGGACCTCTATGCTGCGCTTGATCTGGGGACAAATTCCTGCCGGATGCTGATCGCGCAGCCCAAGGGCAGCCAGTTTCACGTGGTCGATAGCTTCTCCAAGTCGGTGCAACTGGGCCAAGGGCTAGAGGCGACTGGAGTTTTGTCGCGCGCCTCCATGGCCCGCACGGTTGGCGCTCTGAAAATCTGCCAAAAGAAACTGTCGCGCCACGGCGTCAAACGCATGCGGCTTGTTGCGACCGAGGCCTGCCGCCGCGCCACCAATGCGCGCGATTTCATCAAGCTGGTGGAGCGCGATACCAAACTGGCGCTTGAAATTATCGAACCCGAAGAAGAGGCGCGCCTTGCCGTGGTCAGCTGCGCGCCCTTGGTGTCCACCAAGACCGAGCAGCTGCTTGTCGTCGATATTGGCGGAGGCTCGACCGAGTTGGTCTGGATCGACCTCAGCCGCGTGCCGCGTCTGGACCGCCCGCGCGCGATCATGCGGTTGCATTCGGGGTTTGAGGCTGGGATTTCCGATCTGCCAGCGGCCAAGGTTGTGGACTGGATCAGCGTGCCCCTTGGGGTGGCGACGCTGAAGGACCAATTTGATGATGTGCAGGATGATCCGGCCAGATTCGCGCTCATGAGTTGGTTTTTCGAGGAAAACCTTGCCGAATTCTCGCCTTACAAGGAACCGAACCAGGTCCGCGAGGGGTTCCAGATCATCGGCACCAGCGGCACGGTCACGACCGTTGCGGCGTCCCATCTGGGCCTCAAGCGTTACGACCGCAACAAGGTGGACGGTCTGCGGATGACCTCCGACCAGATCGACAGCGTGATCCAGAACTACCTCGCGCTCGGGCCTATCGGGCGGCGCGATGACCCTCGGATCGGGCGCGACCGCCAAGCCTTGATCATGTCAGGGGCCGCAATCTTGCAAGCTTTGCTGCGGGTTTGGCCCACCGACCGCCTTAGTGTGGCCGATCGCGGTCTGCGCGAAGGCCTGCTTTATGCGCAGATGAGCGCGGACGGCGTGCTTGAGGATGGACCCTTCTAGGCGCAGTCCCCCTTGCGGGCGCGGGGTTTTGAGTATTTGTGCCTAGGTGAAAACGAGGGCAGGGCAGATGGTACGCACACCGGGAAAGAACAGCGGACGCGGAATGCGCGATCTGCGCGTGAAGGTGAAAACCGCGCGCGGGCGCAAGCTGTCCTCGACGCTCTGGCTTGAGCGGCAGTTGAACGATCCTTATGTCGTGCGCGCACGGGCCGAGGGCATGCGCGGGCGCGCGGCTTACAAGATCCTCGAGATCGACGACAAATACCGCTTTCTCGTGCCCGGTGCGCGTGTGGTCGATCTGGGTGCTGCCCCCGGTGGCTGGTGTCAGGTTGCGGTCGAGCGGGTGAATACGCTGGGCGAGAAAAAGGGCAAAGCTGTGGGCCGGATCATTGGTGTCGATCTGCAAGAGATGGACGCAATACCGGGGACCGAGCTGCATCTACTTGATTTCATGGAAGATGATGCCGATGAGAAAGTCAAAGCATGGCTGGGCGGGCCTGCAGATGTCGTGATGAGCGATATGGCCGCAAGCTCTTCAGGCCATAAACAAACCGACCACTTGCGGATCGTGGCCTTGTGCGAGGCAGCCGCCTACTTTGCGTTCGACGTGCTCGAGCCGGGCGGGACATTCGTAGCCAAAGTGCTGGCAGGCGGGGCCGAGGGCAGCTTGATGGCCCTGTTGAAGAAGCGGTTTGAGAAGGTGTCACATATGAAACCGCCCGCGTCCCGGTCCGATAGCTCCGAGAAATTCGTGGTGGCGACGGGCTTCAAGGGCCCGCTTGCTGAGGGCGATGGCTAGGGTCAGGCTTTCGGTTTTGTGGCGGTCTTGGGGCGAGGGGCAGCTAGGTTCGCATCACTGCTTTGAGCGTGTTGCATGACGGGTGCGGGTAGGCAGCCTAGGCTCGGGTCTGTTTGTGCAAGAAAGCCATCTCGCTGTCCAACCGCGCTCTCTCGAAGATGCGGTGAAGCAGGTTCTTCAACTTCACATGGTTGATGTTGCATAGCTCGTAGGTCGTGACGATCTCAACATCAGCAAGTCGTCATCTTACGGCTGCAGCATTCTACGGCAAGAACCTCAACCAAGCCATCGAGTTACTTCTTCATCTCCCACAAACACAAGCAGGTGGCCGTCGATCAACGGCCAGAATGCGGGTCCATGGTCGTGGTGCTTCAGGTGGGCCAGCGAGAGCGGTTCGGTTGGGCCTTAGCCTCGAAGAACAGCGCAGCACAGGCTGATCAGTGATGACGGTGTTCGGATTGACGAGGCCGATAGTGACTGTCCTCAATTGACTTGCGCGTCTTGCGTATGGCTCGGCAGTTGGAACACCGCCTCGAACCCTTGGGCATCACCTGTAATCGGTGAATGCAGGGTAAGCGATGTCTGCGCCCCATCGGCAATTGCCTGCACGATTGAAAGGCCAAGCCCGTTTCCTTTTGCCCCTGTTTGGCCTCGCTCAAACCGTGCGGTTAGTTGAGACAGCGTCTCGGGGGAAACGGGTGGCCCATCATTCATCACGCATAATTTGCCGTCATCGGTCAGTTGCACTGTGATAGGCGTGTCATTGCTGCCGTGCCGCAGCGCGTTTTCGAGCAAGTTTCGAACAACGATAGCGAAGGCGTCCGGATCAAGGTCAGATTTCACTGGGTCTTGTGCGAGGATGCTTTGAATTCTCGATGGTCCTGCATTTTGTTCGAACTCTGCCAGCACCAAGCTCAGGATTGGTTGCATGTCCGACGCGGTCTCGCTGCGCAAGCGTCCGCCTTCAGCCCGTGCAAGTTGCATGAGTTTCTCAGAAAGGCGGGTCAGGCGTTTAAGTGCGACTTCAACCTCTGCCGCCCGCTGTGCAGCATTGGTATCGGAGGTCTCGGCCATGAGCCTTTGTGTTTGGGCCAGTGCCGCCGCCACAGGCGTGCGCAATTCGTGCGCGGCGTTGGCGGTAAAGCTACGCTCGGCGTCAAGCGTCCGCCCTAGTCGGCCCAGCACATCGTTCACGGCGGCTGCCACGGGTTTGATCTCATCTGGTAGGTTGCCATCAACAACTGGTGACAGGTTTCGGGCACCACGACTGGCGAGCGCATCACTAAACTGTCGCACGGGCCTTAGACTACGTCGGACGATCCAAAACACACCAAACAGGCCGAACGGAATGATGACGATCAGCGGCAGGGCTAGCCCGGCCACAACCTCACGCGCCACCTCGGCACGGTGGCTAAGCGGCTCTGCGACCGCGATGATGATCGTGCCCTGTAAAGCGGCATCGTAGTAAAGTCGGTGTGTCGTCGTCTGGCGAAATCCCATGCCGTCAAAAGCGGGAAAATCGTCGTCCTCGGCTGCGTGCGAGCGCAGCAGGACACGGCCCTGATTGTCGCGCACGATGTAGGTAAAGAACTCTTCGTGTTGACGCAGTGTCGCAATGCGCTGACTGATCCCGACCTCTTCACGGCTTATGATGTCCATAACCACCAATGGCAGGATGCGTTGCGCGGTTTCCTCCAGCGTGGAATCGAACACCTCGTTCATCTCACCGCGCAGCAGTGTGGCCGTGGCCCAAGCGGTGGCCAGCCATAGCACCGTCAACCCAACCCCAAGGGCCAACGCCAATCGGGCTTGAAGTGAACTGGGCATCCTCACGGCGCACCCAACCTATAGCCAAGACCGCGCACTGTTTCGATCCGTTCGTGCCCCAGTTTCTTGCGCAGGCGGCTGACATGCACTTCGATGGTGTTGCTTTCAATCTCTGCGTTGAAGGAATAGAGTCGTTCTTCCAATTGGGCCTTGGACAAAAGCTGTCCGGGACGTTGAACAAAGCCTTCAAATAGCACCCATTCGCGGGCCGTCAGCGCCACGGGTTTGCCGCCTCGAAAGACAGATCGTGCAGCAAGGTCGATTTCCAGATCACCCAGAGTGACCAATGGATTTGGGTTGCCCGCATAACGTCGTGCGACCGCGCCAACTCGGGCAGACAGTTCGGATAGATCAAAAGGTTTGACCATATAGTCATCGGCACCTGCGTTCAGGCCCTCGATCCGGTCACTGATCTGGTCGAGCGCGGTCAAGATGATCACCGGCGTTACATCCCCCCGCTTTCTGAGGGTGCGCAAAAACGGTTGCCCCCGCCCGTCAGGCAGCATTAAATCGAGAAGGATCAGATCGTAATTGGCAACATCCAGAAATTCGCCAGCCCCGTCCAACCGGGTGGTCCAGTCGATGGAGTGCCCGTCAGCGGCAATCTGGTCGCGCACCGCAGCCCCCAACACCGTATCATCCTCGATCAGCAGCACACGCATGTCAGTCTTTTCCCGTTCCGTTTGTAATCTTTCTATCACCGACAAAGCTGACGCGCACCTGAAGCACAAACCTAGCGCACTTCAGGTAGGCGTCAGGTCGGCAGGTGACAAAGGTCCATCAAGGCAAGTTTCAGGAGACGGAACAATGAAAAAGTATCTAATGGCAACGACCCTTTTGGTTGGTCTTGGTGCGGCAGGTGTCGCGCTTGCAGACGACGATGATTGCCGCGTGCCGATGGCCGACTGGCAACCACGCGGGGCTGTGCAGCAAATGGCCGAGGCCCAGGGCTGGACCGTGCGCCGGATCAAGACCGATGACGGCTGCTATGAAATAAAGGGTCGCGATGCGAATGGCCGCGAGATTGAGGTCAAAGTTGATCCCGCAACGCTAGAAATTGTCAATTTCGAATACGAGGATGATGACGACGATGACGACCGCCCGCGCAACAACGCCGCTCCGGCAGGAACGGTTAAGCCCCCTGCAAACGGCCTGTTCACCCCCGGCACTGCCCCAGTTGTTGAACAATGATTGGTGTTCGCATGTTCCGTGGCACTGATTGCAGCGGTGATGCTGTAGCCGGTTGAAAGCGCCTAACCCAAGCCCGCAATTAGCAGGCCGCCCGTGCCACTGACCCACCAACTGGAGCCGCCGCCAAAGCGCGGCGGTTTTTTCTGCTCAGGTCAAACCTGACGCCAAGCTGAAGCGAAAATCCGTTTTCGGTCAGGAGAGCATCAGACTGCCCGTGCATACACGAACCATAACACCTCACTATGGAGATTATTGATGAAAACCCTACTAGCTGCCTTGGCGCTGACCACCGCTCTGACTGGTCCAGCTTTGGCCCGTCCTGTCACACTGACAGCAAACATGAACCAGTATGGTGGCGATGGGGCCTATCTTGCACTGTATGTCACCGATGCGCAGGGCGCTTATGTCGGCAGCCTTTGGATGGCCGGCGGCAAGTCGAAATACTATGAGCACTTGAGCGATTGGTATCGGGCCACTGGTGGCAACGCCGCAGAGATCAACGGGATCACCGGGGCCAGCGTTGGGGCAGGGCGACAGTTAAAGATCACGCTGGATTTGTCGGATGCCCTGTTTGACGCGGGTTACGAATTGCATATCGACGCTTCGGTGGAAGACATGCGCGACAGCCCGTCCGAAGTAACTGTGCCGTTAACCACATTAGGTGCAGGTCAGCCGACCTCGGGTCGTCGCTACATCCGCGACTTCACATACGACATGTAAGCTGGATCGAAGGGTTTTCGTCATGCTGCGTTCCTTGCATAAATTCCCGGGCCTTGTCGCCGCGCTGCTGATTGTCGTCATGGCACTCAGCGGTGCGGTTCTGAGTGTCCTTCCCGCATTCGAGGCTATGAAGGCCCCAGCGCAGTCCGAGCCGAACCTGACAGTCGCTGCATTGGCTGATCGTGTGGCAACCGCGTATCCTGGTGTCGAACAAATCCGCCGCTCACCATCTGGGCAGATCACGGCATTCTATTTTGACGCTGGACAGCCCGGAGCGGTCGTTATCGACCCCGCCACAGGTGCAGGCGTGGCCAACTATGAACCGTCTGCATTTCGGCGCTGGATGACCAACCTGCACCGGTCATTGTTTTTGGATGATGCGGGAAGGCTGACCGCAGCAGCGGGGGCGGCGGCGCTTCTGGTGATTTCACTCTCGGGCCTGATGCTCACGGCTCGGCGGGTCGGAGGATGGCGGCGCTTCTTCTCACGTCTGCGTGGTCCGCTCATGGGCCGATTGCATGTCGAAGTGGCAAGGGTAACTGTTTTTGGCCTGCTGCTGTCCTCGGCCACCGCATTGGTTATGACGGCCAGCACCTTTGATTTGCTTCCCAGTGGCAGCCCAACAGCATTTCCAAGCGAAGTCAGCAACCAGACAGGTGCCGACCCTGCCGCTATGGCTTTGCTGCGCGAAACGCCGGTCAACGCGATGCGCGAGTTGACCTTTCCCTATCCCGGCGATCCCACAGATGTGTTCAGGTTGAAAACCGACACTGGCGAGGGGTATCTTGATCAGGGAACCGGGGCGACGCTGGTTTGGACCGATGCCAATCTATGGCAGCAGATCACGGAAACCATCTATATGCTGCACACAGGCCAGGGCATGGCTTGGCTCGGCGTGATACTTGGGCTTATGGCGCTAGGCGCGCCGTTTATGGCGGTAACGGGTGTAATCCTGTGGGTGCAAGCCCGCCGCGCACGTCCTCGGATCAAAGGCAATGTTGCCGCAGGGCAGGCCGCCACGATTCTGCTGGTCGGCAGCGAAGGTGGTAGCACGTGGGGCTTTGCCGCGACACTGCACGCTGCACTGACACAGGCAGGCCAAAAGGTTCATGCATCACCAATGTCGCAGTTTTCGCCAGACCTGTATGGCCAGGCCGAGCGCATTATTGTGCTGGCCGCTACCTATGGCGAGGGCACCGCTCCAGCCTCGGCTAAAGGGTTCCTTGATCGGCTTGCTGCTTTGCCAAAGCTCCCAAGCATGCCACTGGCTGTGCTGGGGTTCGGTGACCGGAAGTTTCCAGAATTTTGCGCCTATGCCGACGATGTGAGCCGAATGGCCGAGAAAAAGGGCTGGGCGCAGTTCTTGCCGATGGGGACAGTAGACTGTCAGTCGCCACAGGAATTTGCCCTTTGGGGACGTGATCTGGGCACTGCACTCGGCCAGCCGTTGGAACTGTCACACAGTCCGGCCATCCCACGTAACCATGCGCTGACCCTGATCTCGCGGCGCGATTATGGGGCGGAAATGCAGACCCCCGCCGCGATCCTGCGCTTCGAAATCCCAAAAACTCGGCTCTGGGCGCGGTTGACAGGGCAAGGTTTGGGGCGGTTCGCTGCTGGCGATTTGCTGGGGATTGTTCCTGAAGGCTCGCACGTGCCGCGGTTCTACTCTCTGGCTTCGGGGCGTGGTGACGACTTCATCGAAATCTGTGTCAGCCGTCATCCTGGCGGGCTATGTTCTGGGCAGCTTATGGATTTAGCCGTGGGCGATTGCGTTCAAGGCTTTGTGCGCAATAACCGCGATTTTCGTCCCGCGAAGAACCGCAAGCCAGTTATTCTGATCGGTGCAGGAACGGGTATCAGCCCATTGGCGGGCTTTGCACGTGCAAATCACACGGGGCGCTCAATGCACCTGTATTTTGGGGCGCGGCATCCCGATTGTGATCTTTTCTACGCACAAGAAATGCAGGGCTGGCAGGAAAGCGGCAACCTTGCCGCAGTCACCACGGCGTTCTCCCGCACCGGCACGCGAACCTATGTGCAGGACGCTCTGCGCAATGACGCGGCGCAGATTGCGAAATTGATCGGCGAAGGCGCGCAAGTGCTGGTCTGTGGTGGACGCGATATGGCCGCAGGGGTGACCACGGCACTGGCGGATATTTTAGCACCTACCGGAATGACGCCCGCATTGATGAAAGCAGAGGGACGTTATGTCGAAGACACCTACTGATCTCGTGCGCCACGCATTTCACGGCCCAACGATGGGTACAAGGTGGTCGGCGCTGTTCTATGCCCCAGCAGAGAAGGCCCCTGAGCAGGTCCAAGCAGCACTGGCCGAATGCGTTGATACGGTGGACCGTCAAATGTCGACGTGGAAACCTGACAGCGACCTAATGTGCATCAATCACGCGCCCATTGGGGCATGGGTTCCGGCACCTGCGGAACTGATGGACGTGCTGGCCAAGGGGCTGGAGGTCGGCAGCCTGTCAGGTGGTGCATTTGACATCGGTATGGGGGATGTCGTCAACGCATGGGGGTTTGGGCCGCATGAGGCCGACAGCCATGCGATCCGTGCCGCCTTGGGCGAGACGCGACCACCGGCCCATCAGGTTCTGGAGCTTGATCGCGATAAATTACTGGTGCGCAAACAAGCCCCTGTTGCACTCGACCTGTCGGGCATTGCCAAAGGATATGCCGTCGATCAAATGATGGCGACGCTGAATGGATTTGGCATCACGGACGCTTTGGTGGGTCTTGATGGCGAAATGCGAGCCTGCGGCTCACGGCCAGATGGTCGCCCATGGACTGTAGCTGTTGAGCGACCCGACTACGAAACACGGGCACCGCTATCGATCATCGAATTGGACAATAGTGCGGTGGCTACGTCCGGCGACTACCGGCACTGGGTCGAGGTTGGAGATCAGCGCCTATCGCATACGATGAACCCAATTCGACGCGGTCCGCTAACGAATGCACCCGCATCGGTCACGGTTCTTGCGAACTCCTGTATAGAGGCCGATGCTTGGGCGACGGCCCTAATGGTGTGCAGCATGGAGCAAGGCGCGGCATTGGTCCGTGAAAACAGTCTGATCGCACTGTATATCCACCGCGATGTCACGGGCTTGCGCCAGACCCGTGTCGGTTGGAAAAGTTTCAACAACTCGGCCAAAACTCAATCTTCATTGCGAAGTGTAAAGCATGCCTGATGGTTCGCCTTCACCAGGTTTGTGCAAGAAAGCTCTGGCAGGGTGGTAGTTAGGCCCTGAGTTAGGCCCCATCCTAATGCCGCAGGGCTCAAAAGCACCTGTTCTAACAAATTTATTGAGTACATTGGATCAATGAAAACCACTGGCGGAGAGACAGGGATTCGAACCCTGGGAAGGCTTGCACCCTCAACGGTTTTCGAGACCGCCCCGTTCGACCACTCCGGCACCTCTCCGCATCGGTGTGGTGCGCGGTCTCTAGCGGGTAGGGGTGCCGGGTTCAATAGCTCTTGAGCTGAATTTACCCAACCTGCCCTTGGAAAGCGCAGTCCAAGGCATTACCCCTTTATGGGACAGGCGCGCGCCCTAGGTGTGCCTCCAAAACCAGACACCCCGGAGGGTTTCCATGCGAGCAGTTCTATTGGCAGCGACGATGGCATTGGCCTTGCCGTTTCAAGCGGTCGCAGACCCTGCGCGGGTCGACAGCCTGATTGACGCAACGCGGCTGACCGAAGTGCTTGGCGTGATGCGCGAAGAGGGGCTGTCTTATGCCGAAAGCCTCGAGGCGGATCTGTTTGCCGGCCAAGGCGGACGCGCCTGGATGGGCGAGGCGGACCGTATTCACGCGCTTGACCGCTCGCTTGCGGATATGCGCGGCTCGCTGACCGAAACGCTGATTGAAGACACAATCGATCCGGCGATTGCGTTTTTTGCCTCGCCACTGGGTCAGAAGATTGTGGCGGCAGAGCTCAGCGCGCGCGCGGCGATGCTGGATAAGGAGGTCGATGCGATTGCGTCTGAGGTCTCAGCCGAAAAAATTGCCGCGAACGACCCGCGCATCGACGCGCTGCGGCGGTTTATCGAGGCAAATGACCTGATCGAATCCAATGTCGTAGGCGGTCTGAACTCCAACTTCGCTTTCTACCGCGGCCTTGTGGATGGCGGCGCGTTTGAAGGTGACATCACCGAAAGCCAGATGCTGGCCGAGGTCTGGGAACAAGAAGCCGAGCTGCGCGTCAGCTCCGAGGAATGGCTGCTCAGCTATCTCGGCCTTGCCTATTCGGCGCTGAACGATGCCGAGCTTGAGGCCTATATCGAGATGTCGGATACCGAGGCCGGAGGTGCGTTCAACCGCGCGGTCTTCGAGGCGTTTGATGTGTTGTTTACCCGCACGTCTTACGAATTGGGCAAGGCCGCAGCGCGCTTCATGACCGCTGAGGATGCCTAACAAAAGGCCCAAGCGCGCTTGCTTGACAGCCCCGCGCGCATCCCGCATATAACGCCCACCGCGCGACCCTTATGGCCACGCGGCTTTTTTTGTCATGACGCCCTGATCCGAGGGCGCGCTGCCCGAGGTGCCGAAAGGCGCAACACCCATACCGGGGACCATAGGGCGCGGATATATAAGGAAGACGCTATGTTTGCGGTCCTCAAGACCGGCGGCAAGCAGTACAAAGTTCGCTCCGGCGACGTATTGCAAGTCGAGAAATTGTCAGCCGATGCTGGCGAGACGGTCCAATTCAACGATATTCTGATGCTTGGTGGCGATGCCCCGGTTGTTGGCGCGCCTATGGTCGCCGATGCGGGCGTGCAAGCCGAGGTTCTTGACCAGATCAAGGGCGTAAAGACGATCAACTTTGTGCGCCGTCGCCGGAAGCACTCGTCCAAGCGCACCAAAGGTCACCGTCAAAAGCTGACGCTGGTCAAGATCACCGAGATCCTCGCCGCAGGTGCAGGCGCATCTGGTGTGAAGGCCGCTTTGGGCGGGACGACCGCCTCGGTCGCGACAGACGCAGCGCCTAAGAAGGCAGCCGCACCGAAGAAAGCCGAGACTGCTAAGAAGGCAGCTCCAAAAGCCGCAGCCGCACCCGCCGCTGAGAAGGCCAAAGCAGCCCCCGCGACAGCGGCGACAGGCGGCGATGACCTGAAAAAGCTGTCGGGCGTCGGTCCTGCACTTGAGAAGAAGCTGCTGGCGAATGGTGTCACAACCTTCGCGCAGATCGCAGCATGGGGTGAGGCCGATATTGCCGAGTTCGACGAGAAATTGTCGTTCAAAGGCCGTATCGAGCGTGAAGGCTGGGTGGCGCAAGCTGCCGAGCTGGCCAAAGGTTAAAGGAGCAACACGAGATGGCACATAAAAAAGCTGGCGGTTCCTCCCGCAACGGTCGCGACTCCGCTGGACGTCGCTTGGGCGTAAAACTCTATGGTGGCGAGCACGCTATCCCTGGCAACATCATCGTGCGTCAGCGCGGCAATAAGTGGTGGCCGGGTGAGAATGTGGGCGAGGGCAAAGATCACACGCTCTTCGCAACAGCCGAAGGTCACGTGACGTTCCGCAAAGGCTTCAAAGGCCGCACCTTTATTTCCGTGCTCCCGGCAGCGAAAGCGGCTGAATAGCCCGTTCCGCGCTCAAAGCATATCGCCTTTGAGAAGGGACCGGGGTGATCCGGTCCCTTCTTTCGTTTTAGCCCCTCAACTCGTGTTTGGGGTGATCTTGTGAACCAGCCTTTGGGCGACCATCTAAGGCGCTGGAGGATACCAATCATGACGCTTGATGCAAATGCCGTTGCCCTCACGCAGGCCAATGCCGACGAGATCATATCGGCGGACCGTTTTGTGCTGCGTCCCTTGCGATCTTCGGACGCGGGGCTGATGTCGTTCTATGCGGGCGACCGGCGCGTGGCCGAGATGACGACCTCGATCCCGCACCCTTTGCCGCCCGGCTCATCCGAGGCGTTGATCGCCAGCCTCACGGCGCCCGCAAGCACCGAGGTGGCGTGGGCGCTGGATGCTACGGCGCATGGCGGGTCGGAACTGCTTGGGGTGATCTCGTTGCAGAAGATGGATCGCAACCAATCCGAGATCGGCTACTGGGTTGCCCCTGCGTTCTGGAACACGGGCTTTGCCAGTGAGGCAGTCACCGCATTGGTTGAGGCGAATCCGCTGGGCAATGCGACGATGTTCGGGTCGGTTTTCCAAGACAACCCGGTGTCTGCGCGCGTGCTGACCAATGCTGGGTTCGAGTATTTGGGTGATGCAGAGGCATTTTCTGTTGCGCGCATCGCCAAGGTTCCGACATGGACTTACCTGAAGAAGTATCGCTAAATTACTGACCTTAAAATACTAACTGAATACTGGACACCCTGTCATGAAATTTCTGGACCTCTGCAAAGTCAATATCCGGTCTGGATCGGGTGGCGGTGGTGCCGTGAGTTTCCGCCGTGAGAAGTATATCGAATATGGCGGTCCCGACGGCGGTGATGGCGGCAATGGCGGCGATGTGTGGGTGGAGGCTGTGGACGGCCTGAACACTCTGATCGACTTTCGATACCAGCAGCATTTCTTTGCCAAAGGCGGGCAGGGCGGCATGGGGCGTCAGCGCACTGGCAAAGATGGCGACGATATCGTGCTGAAAGTGCCGGTCGGGACCGAAGTGCTGGACGAGGACGAAGAAACCGTTATCGCGGATATAACCGAACTGGGCCAGCGCGTGCGCATCGCCAAGGGCGGCAATGGCGGCTTCGGGAACCTGCACTTCAAATCGGCCACCAACCAAGCGCCGCGCCGCGCCAATGCCGGACAGCCGGGGGTGGAACGGATCATTTGGCTGCGCCTGAAATTGATCGCCGATGCCGGATTGCTGGGTCTGCCCAATGCCGGGAAATCGACGTTTCTAGCGGCCACATCGAATGCGCGCCCCAAGATCGCGGACTACCCGTTTACCACGTTGCACCCCAACCTCGGGGTTGTGGGCATTGATGGCGCAGAGTTTGTCATTGCAGACATTCCCGGACTGATTGCAGGCGCGCATGAAGGCCTCGGCCTCGGCGTGCGGTTTCTTGGTCATGTGGAGCGTTGCGCAGTTCTGCTGCACCTCGTCGATGGCACGTCCGAGGATGTGGCGGGCGATTACGCCACGATCATCCATGAGCTTGAAGCCTACGGCGGTCATCTGGCCGACAAGCCGCGCGTGACCGCGTTGAACAAAATCGACGCGCTCGACGATGATGTGCGCGCCGAGCGTTTGGCGGAATTGGAAGCCGCAGCAGGCGGTCCGGTGTTTGCGATGTCAGGTGTCAGCCGCGAAGGGCTTGATGATGTGCTTCGGATGGTGCGCCGTCGTATCCTGGGGGCGCGCCAAGCCGAAGCAGCGGCGGAGGCAACGGTCGAATCCTGGAAGCCGTAACATGGATACGTTTTTCGCCAATGGGTTACGGCCCAAACTTGACACCTCCCGGCGCACGGTCATCAAGATCGGGTCAGCGCTTTTGGTCGATGCCAAGACGGGTGATTTACGCGAAGATTGGCTAGCAGGCCTTGCACAAGACGTGGCAGAAGTGCGCGCACGCGGCACCGACGTGATCCTTGTGTCGTCAGGCTCCATCGCGCTTGGTCGCGGGATATTGGGACTGCCCAAGACGCCATTGCCTCTGGAACATTCCCAAGCCGCCGCCGCCGTTGGCCAAATTCGACTTGCGCAGGCCTATCAGGAAGTGCTCGCACCGCACGGCGTGAAGGCCGCACAAGTGCTCGTCACGCTTGAGGATACCGAGGACCGCCGCCGCTATCTGAATGTGCGCGCGACGCTCGGCGCTTTGCTGTCCTTCGGCGTCGTTCCCATCGTCAACGAGAACGACACCGTGGCCACCGACGAGATCCGCTATGGTGACAATGACCGCCTCGCCGCACAGGTCGCAGCTTTGACCGGGGCGGATACGTGCGTTCTGCTATCGGATGTGGACGGGTTTTATTCCGCTAATCCCAAGGATGATCCGTCCGCGAAACGCTACGATCTGATCGATGCGATCACACCCGAAATCGAGGCGATGGCGGGCGATGCGGGCTCGGGTCTGTCCAAGGGCGGGATGCGCACGAAGGTGATGGCGGCGCGCACGGCAACGGCGGCAGGCTGCGCCCTGGCAATCGCGGAAGGACGTGGAATGCGACCTTTGCAAGCGCTGATCGAAGGCGCGCCGGTGACTTGGTTCACGCCAAAGCACGACCCGCAAGCCGCGCGAAAGCAGTGGATCGGCGCGATGAAACCGCGCGGTGAGATCACGATTGATGCGGGTGCCGTGCGCGCGCTCGGCCAAGGCAAATCGCTTCTGCCTGCGGGGATCGCATCGGTCGGTGGTCAGTTCGGGCGGGGCGAGCCTGTCGCGCTGCTTGGGCCAACGGGGGCGCTCGGCATCGGCCTGACGCGCTATACTGCCGACGAGGCGCGCGCGATTGCAGGCCACCACAGCGATGACATTGCCGAGATTCTCGGCTATGAAGGCCGTGCTGTTCTGATCCACCGCGATGACATGGTTCTCAGCTAAACCACGGGGAATACAGATGAAAGATCACGACACAGACATTCCCGCCTTGATGGCCGAGATCGGCGCGCGCGCTAAATCCGCAGCCGCCGAGATGGCGTTTGCGAGCGCCGAGGCCAAGGCGCTGGCGTTGACATGCGCCGCAGATGCAATCTGGGCAGACCGCGCCGCGATCCTTGAGGCCAACGCGCTCGATATGGCATATGGGCGCGACAAAGGGCTCAGTGCCGCGATGCTGGACCGCTTGGAACTTGACGCGCCGCGCATCCAAGGCATCTGCGATGGCTTGCGCGCAATTGCGGGCCAAGACGATCCGGTTGGCGCTGTGATCGACGGCTGGGACATGCCCTCGGGCCTGCATATCGAGCGCGTGCGCACCCCGCTTGGGGTCATCGGCGTGATCTACGAATCCCGACCCAATGTGACAGCCGATGCGGGCGCATTGTGCCTAAAGGCGGGCAATTGCGTAATCCTGCGCGGCGGGTCCGAAAGCTTTCATTCGGCCAGCGCGATCCATGCGGGCCTGCTGGTGGGCCTGCGCGCGGCTGGCCTGCCCGAAGCCGCGATCCAGCTCGTCCCGACCCGCGACCGCGCCGCAGTTGGCGAGATGTTAACCATGACCGGAACAATCGACGTGATCGTGCCGCGTGGTGGCAAAGGCCTCGTAGGTCGTGTGCAAGCCGATGCGCGGGTGCCTGTGTTTGCGCATCTGGAAGGCATTTGCCACATCTATGTGGACAAAGACGCCGATCCTGCAAAGGCCCGCGCCGTGGTTATGAACGCCAAAACGCGCCGCACGGGCATCTGCGGTGCGGCGGAATGCTTGCTTGTTCACAAAGACATAGCCCAAACACTCGGCCAACAGATCGTTGATGATTTGAAAGTGGCGGGTGTCGAAGTGCGAGCCGAAGGCCTAAATGGATCGGTTCCAGCGACCGAAGGCGACTGGGGCACCGAATATCTGGACATGATCATCGCAGCAAAGGTGGTCGATGATCTGGACGCCGCGATGGACCATATCCGCACCTACGGCTCCAGCCATACCGAGGCAATCCTGACTGAAGATGCGCAAGCTGCCGCGCGGTTTTTCACCGAGCTCGACAGCGCGATCTTGATGCACAACGCCTCGACCCAGTTTGCCGATGGTGGCGAATTCGGGATGGGGGCCGAGATCGGGATCGCCACGGGCAAACTGCATGCGCGCGGACCTGTGGGCGCGGTGCAACTGACCAGCTATAAATACTGCGTGACCGGAAGTGGGACAGTCCGGGCTTAAGCGCTTAGATCAAAACGCGAATTTCGCGCTCATGTAGGTTAATTTGCAAGCGACGGCGCGAGGTTTGGATTTGTTCGGCCAGCAAGCCAAACTGCACTTGCGCGGGGCGAAGCACCGTGGTGTCCGCCGGGTCCGATAACTTTGCCCAGAGTGCCTCGTCGATCACCATGCGGTCGGCAACCGCCAGAATCTCGCGTCCGCTATGACCATCGGTGACGGTCACGGTGCCGCCGTAAGGCAGGGCGGCCTCAAGGCATTGCAGGATCAAAAACGCCAGTTTCGCTTCCGAGCGCGGCTGATCATCCGGCAACCAGTTAACCTTAACACGTCCACCATGGAACATTGCTTTCAACACCGCGCGCATTTCGGCCCCGCGCACCACTTGTGCTTCATCTGCATGGCCGTATGCGATCCGAAAGAACCGTATCCGCGCATTGGCGCTTTCCACGCTTTCGGCAATCAACGCCATTTCAGGGCTTTGCGCCTGACCAGACATTTGCAGAAGCTCAAGCCCATTGCCAATCGCGCCCAAAGGGCTGATCAGGTCGTGGCAAATACGCGACCCCACAAGGGCGGTGAGTTCGCTGCGCTGGGTGTCAGGCATTGGCTAGCTTTCGTGAGGGAGGGAGGGAAAAATGGACGAATATACTGATTTGAACGCGGTTCTCACGCCAGGGATTCTGGTGCGCCATCCCGGCCAACCCGATTGGGGCATTGGCCAGGTGCAGTCCAATATCAACGGACGCATCACCGTCAATTTCACGGAGACCGGCAAGCAAGTGCTCGATGGAACCCGGATTGCCCTAGAGATGGTGTTTGACGCCAACTGATCATCTCCGAAGCTAAACAGGGCCAAGTTAACGTCGTCCTAACACGATAATTAGAATTGCACAACTTTAGGATGAGTTGCGGATCAAAGCTCGCCCGAACGTTTCAGATTGCGGCACCCGAGTGCTTTGATTAGGACGTCCCAAGCCCGGTGGTTTGCATGGGGCGCGACCGTGGCAACCCTGGATGTTTGATGCAGACTGAGGACGCATATTTGCAAGTGCGGTTCGCGAAAACCGAGCGTGACCTGCTCAGCGCGCAACGCCTGCGATACCGCGTTTTTATTGAAGAACTGGGCGGCAACGGCACCCTTGTGGACCATGATGCGCGACTTGAACGCGATGCATTTGACGCTCACTGTGCGCACTTGCTGCTGATCGACACCCGGCGCGATGCGGAGGCGTTGGATTATGTTGTCGGGGTCTACCGCCTCATGACGTCGCAAGGTGCGCAGGCAGCTGGCAGCTTCTATTCTGAGGCCGAGTATGACTTGAGCGCATTGCACCGCTCGGGGCGCAAGTTATTGGAACTGGGCCGTTCTTGCCTGCAGTCCGACTACCGGGGCGGCACAGGCTTGCTGCAGCTTTGGCAGGGCTTGGCCGCGTATGTGCAACAGACGAATGTCGAGGTTCTGTTTGGTGTCGCCAGCTTTCACGGCACAGATATAGCCTCGCTCGCGGGGCCATTGTCGCTGCTTCACCACCGCTATCTTGCACCTGAGCCGCTGCGTGTACGCGCGCGTGTCATGCAGCCGATGGACTTGGTGGCTGAGGGCGATCTCGACCGGATAGCGGCTCTGCGCCAGACACCTGCCTTGATCAAAGCCTACCTGCGCCTTGGGGGCTGCGTGGGCGAGGGTGCGTTTGTCGATCACGCGTTCAACACCACCGACGTCTGTCTGGTGATGGATACTGACCGCCTAAGTGCCGCGCACCGGGCGATCTACACACGGCGCGGGGGGTAGGCGATGCTTTGGGGGATGGACGAGCCACCGCTTGAGGCCGCAAAGATCGGCCCGTTTGGCTATCTTAGGCTCGTTCTGCGCGGAATACTGGTCGGCGGCGTCACCTATAGCTGCCTTGTGCTGTTGTTGTTGGTGCGTCTTGTGGAATGGCCGCTCTTTGGCCTGCGCCGCCCGGTGACGCCGTGGATCACGCAAGTGGTCTGTCGGTTTGCGTTTTTCGGGATGGGGCTGCCTGTCACGGTGCAGGGAACGCCTATGACCCACCGTGGCGCAATTGTCGCCAACCACCTGTCATGGCTGGATATTTTTGCGCTAAACGCGCGTCAGAACGTCTATTTCGTTGCAAAATCCGAGGTCGCTGGATGGCCCGGCATCGGCTGGCTGGCCCGCGCAACGGGCACCGTGTTTATCGCGCGCAAATCGTCTGAAGCCGCTGCGCAAAAGGAGGTGTTCGAGGATCGCTTGCGGGCAGGGCACAGGTTGGTTTTCTTCCCCGAGGGCACCAGTTCAGATGGGTTGCGGGTTTTGCCTTTCAAATCAACGCTTTTCGCGGCGTTCTTCGCGCCCGAGATGCGCGATATCCTGCATATTCAGCCGGTCTCGCTGGTCTATCACGCGCCCGCAACGGCCGAGCCTCGGTTCTACGGCTGGTGGGCAGAGATGGAGTTCTTGCCTCATATGCTGCGTGTTCTCGCCCAGTTGCCGCAGGGTCGGGTGGAGATTGTGTTTCACCCTGAACTGCGCGTGACTGATTTTGCAGATCGCAAGGCCTTGGCGAAGGCCTGTGAAACCCTTGTGCGTCAAGGGGTTGAGGCGCGGTTAACCAAGCAAGTCTAGGCCAACACGCCTAAGCACGTCGGCGGGACTTTCCCCGGCCTCCCGATACGTCGAGATCGCCCGCGCATCATCGCGTTTGGCCAATCGTTTGCCGCTCTCGTCGCGGATCAGCGCGTGGTGATGCCATTTCGGTTCAGGCAGGCTGAGCAGGGATTGCAGCAAACGGTGCAGCGGCGTTGCCTCCCACAAATCAGCACCTCGCACGACCTCGGTGATCCCTTGGGCCGCATCATCCACGACGACGGACAGGTGGTAAGACGTCCCCATATCCCTGCGGGCAAGCACAACATCACCGATTGTGTTTTGGAAGTGGTCAGAATCGTAAATGTGATGGCCTTCAAATATTGGGCCAGTCTCAGTAAAACTTATATTTTGAAGGGGCTTGAAGCGCGTAAGATATGCAAAGGCCGCACGTAAATTCAAGCGCAGCGCATCTTGTGGCGCGGCGTCTGACATACTGCGGTGACGGCAGGTGCCGGGGTAGATCAGCCCGTCGGGACCGTGGACAGGCGCGTTTTCCTGCGGCGCAGAAAGGGCGGTGCGAATGTCAGCGCGCGCGCATTTGCAGGGGTAAAGCAAGCCAAGGTGGGCCATGTGATCAAGCGCAGTTTTATAGTGTCCAAGACGCTTAGACTGCCTCAGAACGGGCGAATGCCAGCGCAGCCCAATCCAAGACAGATCATCATATATTCGATCTTCCCAGTCTTTTCGGCTTCTTACACGGTCTATATCCTCGATCCGCAGTAAAAAGCTGCCACCTAAGGCCTGTGCACGGCGATAGCCAATCGCGGCCGAATAGACATGCCCCAGATGCAGCGGACCAGTTGGCGAGGGGGCAAAGCGGGTGACATACATCCTGTGCAGTCTAGACCTTCATTACAAAGACCGTAGAGCTCAGTCCGATGCCCGGAATATGCGGTCCGTGTTCTTGCACGACAAGCTCGGCCCCTTTTGCAATATGCTCGGCGGTCTTGGCTGGAAAACGCGGGTCGCCCAGCGCGTGATCGTTGTAGGACCAGACAAAAAAGCCACCCGGTTTCACTGCCGCAATCGCCGCATCAAACGCTTCGGGCGGCGCACTTCCTGCGCCAATCACGCCGACAGCCGCGACGACATCGTATCCACCGGGCAGATCCGCTGCGGCAGGGACGACGAAGGTGTTTGAATAAATGCCTTTAGCTTCGGCCTTAGCCAGCATCTCGGCAGACAGATCGCAGCCGTGTAAATTGGTAAATCCTTTGGCCTTAAACGCCGCTCCAGACACGCCTGTTCCACATCCGAAATCGAGGATTGAGGCACCCATCGGCACGCCAAGCGAAAGCAACGCATCCGCACATCGCCCAGGTGTGGCGTAGCCTTGCGACGTTAACTCCTGGTCGTAACTGTCTGACCACGCGTCATAATAATCACGCACGGCCTCGGGTGATTTCAGGTCATAGACTTTTGATAGGTAAGCTTTTTCACTCATGCAAACAGCCTAACACCGCCTAGGCCGATTGCGCTAGCCCCAGCCATTCGCTCCAAGCGGTCTTCGCCCGATCCGTATAGGCTTTGTAGCGTGTCATGCGGTTGCGCCGCCCACCCTTGGCGTCGATGGGCGGGAACAGTCCGAAATTGACGTTCATCGGCTGGAAGGTTTTGGCCTCCGCACCGCCGGTAATATGGTTAACGAGCGCGCCCATAGCAGTCTCTAACGGTGGCGTTGAGATCGGTGTGCCGAGCATTTCAGATGCGGCCAAGCGACCTGCCAGCAACCCCATCGCAGCGCTTTCGACATAGCCTTCAACGCCGGTGATCTGGCCTGCAAAACGGATATGCGGATGTGCGTGCCATTTCAGATCAGCCCCCAGCAGGGTTGGCGAGTTCAGAAACGTGTTGCGATGGATCCCGCCAAGGCGTGCAAACTTCGCGTTCTCCAGCCCTGGTATCATTCGTAGCACTTCGGTCTGCGCGCCGTATTTCATCTTCGTCTGGAATCCGACTATATTATAGAGGGTTCCCAAAGCGTTATCGCGCCGCAACTGCACAACGGCATAGGGTTTCACATCAGGCTGGTGCGGATTGGTCAGGCCAACCGGCTTCATCGGGCCAAAACGCAAGGTTTCGCGCCCGCGCTCGGCCATCACCTCGATCGGCAGGCAGCCGTCGAAATATCCGGCGGTCTCACCTTCCTTGAACTCTGACTTATCGGCGCCAAGAAGCGCGTCGATGAAGCCCTCGTATTGGTCACGGTCCATGGGGCAGTTGAGGTAGGCGGTGCGGTCTTCTTCCGTCTCTCCTTTGTCATAGCGCGATTGCATCCACGCTTTCGACATGTCGATGCTGTCATGGTAGAGGATGGGGGCAATCGCGTCGAAAAACGCCAAAGCCTCTGCCCCTGTATGCGCTTGAATCGCGGCGGCCAAGGCGCCTGATGTCAGCGGACCCGTTGCTATGATCCACTGTCCAGTATTCGGAATTTCTGATATTTCCTCATAGCTTATGTCAACAAGTGGATGTGCCATCAACCGCTCGGTAACCGACGCCGCGAACGGGTCGCGATCCACGGCCAAAGCCCCACCTGCGGGCAGGGCGTGCTTGTCGGCCATCTCCATGATCAGCCCACCAGCCGCGCGCATTTCCCAATGCAGCAGGCCAACTGCGTTCTGCTCATCATCATCAGAGCGGAAGGAGTTCGAGCATACCATTTCGGCCAAATGCCCGGTGCGGTGCGCGAAGGTCTCAACCTTTGGACGCATCTCATGCAAGGTGACGGGCACGCCCATCTGGGCGGCCTGCCATGCGGCCTCGGATCCGGCCATACCGCCGCCGATGATATGTAATCGCTCTGTCATGGCGCTTAGATAGGCCAAGGACAGCGCAAGGGAAACCTCGCGCTGTCCAAAATCTATGCACTCAGGCGATTAGAATGCTTCGCGCCAGCTGCAGCGGTCGTTGATCGCGTAGCGACCGCCGCCAAAGATGGCCAAGGGCAGGGCAAAGACAGTCGCGAGCGCCAGTTTTATCGCCAGCGGTGCCCCGCCGATTTCGGGCATCACCATCGCGGGCAGGACCAGCAGGATGCCACCCAAAGCGGCGACGACGTTGGTTTTGATGCCAAACAGAAGCCACACCGAGATCACGAAATACAGAACGCCAAAGGCGACGTTGTGATAGAAAAACGCGTCGAGGCCGGAGGCCACGGTTGGAATATAGTTTATATCGAGATGGGGCAGCAGCCCCACGAACGCCTCGATCATTAGGGTACAGGACAAACAGATGCGGAACGCCAGGCGGAACCAGTCGGTCAGAGTATGCATCGTAGACCTCGCTATTTTCAAAAGGCTTATGGCGAAGCCGCTCATCCGGTCTTCGCACCTTGAGTAGGCCGCACAATTGCGGCAGCGCTTGTGCTGACCTGTGTTGGGGTTAAGGAATGATTAGGGCGTTTTCGCCATATTCAGTGGGGAATTTGGCTGTAAAAACAACAGGGGCACCCGAATACTGGACGCCCCGTTCACGTTTCGTGAGTTGTTAAAGTGCTGGAAAAGAACGCTATTCTGCGCTGGTCTCAGCCTCGTCTTGGTCGTCGCCTTGGTCTGCGATCCATGCCACCGAGACAACCTCTTCGCCCGCAGCCGTGTTGAAGACTTTAACACCACCAGCCCCCCGCGACCGGAAGCTGATCCCACCCACAGGGCAGCGAATGGACTGACCGGTCGAGGTTGCCAGCATGATCTGATCATCCATCTCCACCGGGAAACAGGCCACCAGATCGCCGCCGCGCATGGGTTTGTCCATCGCTGCCACACCTTGGCCGCCGCGCCCGCGCACTGGGTAGTCGTGGCTTGAGCTGAGTTTTCCCGCACCGGACTTGGTGATCGTCAGGATCAGGTCTTCCGCCGCCGACATCTCGACATAACGCTCGCTCGAGAAGTTCGGATCGGCCACCGCATCATCGTCGCTGTCGCCCTCGGCATCATCGGCCAGACCTGCCATCGCACGGCGCATTTTCAGATAGGCTGCGCGTTCTTCGGAACTGGCCTCAAAGTGGCGAATGACAGCCATCGACACAACGCTATCGCCCGATGCCAGCCTGATCCCGCGCACACCGGTCGACTCGCGGCTTTGGAACACCCGCACATCCGTGGTGCGGAACCGGATCGCGCGCCCAAGCGCCGTGACCAGCATCACATCATCGGTGTCTTCGCAAATCCGCGCCTTCACCAACTCCACGCCCTCAGGCAGCTTCATAGCGATCTTGCCGTTGCGCATGACATTGGCGAAATCGCTCAGTGCGTTGCGGCGCACGTCGCCTGCCGAGGTGGCAAACATCACCTGCAAAGACGCCCAATCTTCCTCGTCGCGGTCCACCGGCATCACAGCAGCAATCCCGACACCCATCTGGATCGGCAGAATATTAACGATTGCCTTGCCGCGCGCGCTGCGTCCGCCCAAGGGCAAGCGCCACGTCTTCATCTTATAGACCATGCCATCGGCGGTGAAGAACAACAGCGGCGTGTGGGTGTTGGCCACAAACAGCGAGGTGACGACATCGTCTTCTTTCAACGCGCCGCCCGACAGGCCCTTGCCACCGCGTTTCTGGGCGCGGAAATCGACCAAGGGCGTGCGTTTGATATAGCCAGACTGGGTGATCGTCACGACCATGTCTTCACGCTCGATCAGGTCTTCGTCGTCCAGATCGCCGAAATGTTCAACGATTTCAGTGCGGCGCGGCACGGCGAAGTCTTCGCGCACTTCCGTAAGCTCAGCCGCGATGATTGCCATGATCCGCGAGCGCGAGCGCAATATGTCGAGGTAATCGGTGATCTTTGCGGCCAAGGTTTCCAGCTCGTCGGTGACTTCGGTCACGCCAAGCTGGGTCAGGCGTTGCAAGCGCAGCTCGAGAATCGCGCGGGCTTGGGTTTCCGACAAGTAGTATGTGCCATCTTCGTTAACGCGGTGGCTGGGATCGTCGATCAGCTGGATATAGCCCGCAATATCGCCCGCAGGCCATGCGCGTGTCATTAACTTGCTGCGCGCCTCGGCGGCATCGGCCGACGACCGGATTGTGGCGACCACTTCGTCCACGTTTGAAACAGCCACGGCCAAACCACACAGGATATGGCTGCGTTCACGGGCTTTGCGCAACTCGAACGCGGTGCGGCGTGCGACAACTTCCTCGCGGAAAGCGATGAAGGCGGTCAGAAAATCGCGCAAGGTCAACTGCTCGGGCCGCCCGCCATTCAGTGCCAACATGTTGCAGGCAAACGAGGTCTGCATCGGCGTGAAGCGGAACAGCTGGTTGAGCACCACATCGGCGGTCGCGTCGCGCTTCAACTCGATCACCACGCGCACGCCGACGCGGTCGGATTCGTCTTGGACGAGGGAAATGCCCTCGACCTTCTTTTCACGCACCAGATCGGCAATGCGCTGGATCAGCGTCGCCTTGTTAACCTGATAAGGAATCTCGTCGAGGACGATGGCAAAGCGGTCTTTGCGCACCTCCTCAATGCGGGTCTTGGCACGGATAATGACGCTGCCACGCCCTTCCATATAGGCTTTGCGCGCGCCTGTGCGGCCCAAAATCAACCCGCCCGTGGGAAAGTCCGGGGCAGGGATGTATTGCATGAGGTCTTCGCTGCTCAGATCAGGCGTCTCGATCAGGGCAAGCGTCGCGTCGATCACTTCGCCCAGATTGTGCGGCGGAATGTTCGTGGCCATACCGACCGCAATACCGCCCGCGCCATTAACCAGCATGTTCGGAAAGCGCGCGGGCAGAACCGTTGGCTCAAGGTCTTTGCCGTCATAGTTGTCCTGAAAATCGACCGTGTCTTTTTCGATATCGGCCAGCAAGGCGGCGGCAGGCTTGTCCATGCGCACTTCGGTGTAGCGCATCGCAGCCGGGTTATCACCGTCCATCGACCCGAAATTGCCTTGGCCATCCAGCAGCGGCAGCGACATCGAGAAATCTTGGGCCATCCGCACCAGCGCGTCGTAAATCGCTGAGTCGCCATGCGGGTGATACTTGCCCATCACATCGCCCACCGGGCGCGCGGATTTGCGGTAGGATTTCTCGTATGTGTTGCCGGTCTCGTGCATCGCATAAAGGATGCGGCGGTGGACGGGCTTGAGGCCGTCCCGCAGGTCCGGGATCGCACGCGAAATGATCACGCTCATCGCATAATCGAGGAAGGAGGTTTTCATCTCCTCGGTAATCGAGATGCTGGGACCGTCGTAAACCACCTTTTCGGGTTGGTTTTCGTCTTCGTTTTCAGGGCCTTCGGGGGTGTCGCTCACGAGGATCGCCGCCTTCTTCAGATCGCACAAGATTTAGTTGGCTTGACTATATCCTGACCTTCATCTTGCGTGCAAGCGAGCCGCGTGCAGTTGAGCATGCCACTGAAGGATCACATACAAGATGCTGGTTTTGAAGGATAATTTTGGCATGTCGGATGGCCGTCGCCGGAACTCAGCAAAAGCAGCAGATTTTCAAGCCAATTATGCGCCTCTTAGGCTGCGCTTTAATGCCAAACCCCACACGCAAACGAATCCCAGCGACACGATTCCGTTCCAGTTTGCCATCGACAAACCCAACAACTCCCACGGGATCTCGTCGCAACGCACCACGGGGGCATCAAGGATTTGGGCCAGCAAATCTTCCGCGCTCATCCCGCCGACATTGGTGTTGGATGTGCAGGTCGTAGGCCCGTCCCAAAGGTCGCGCTCCACCCCTGAATGGAACACCGCAATGCCAGTGCCCACAAGGCTCGCGCAAAGTCCAACCACGGCGGCCAGCGGCGCATTGAGCACACCCAAAGCCCCGGCCAATGCGGCAACTGCGTGCGGCCAGCGCTGCCAGATGCACATCGCGCAAGGCGCCAAGCCGCCCAGATACTGAAAGCCCCAAGCAGACAGCAGCATCGCCGCCGATCCGGCAGCGGCGAGAAATACAAGCGTTCGGGCAGGGGGCAGCGTCATAGGAACCTCACGACATAGAACCCGCCCACCAGCAGCAAGCAGAATAGGATGAACATAAGACCCAAGCGCCGCTCGATAAAGTCACGGATTGGTGCGCCAAACTTCCACAGCAGGGTTGCAACGAGGAAGAACCGCAAGCTGCGCGCAATGATCGAGGTGACGATGAATGTGCCCAGCGGCAGACCCGTCCAGCCCGACATGATCGTGATGACCTTGTAAGGAAACGGTGTCAGGCCCGCGATCAGCACTGGCCAGAAGCCCAGATCATTAAAGCGGGTGTTGAACGCGTCCATGCTGTCGGCTTTGCCGAGGCTCTCAAGGATCGGCGCGCCGATGCTGTCATAAAAGAACGCGCCGATGGCGTAGCCGAGCATTCCGCCCAGCACGCTGGACACCATGGCCACGCCTGCGATCAGGAACGCGCGGCGCGGGGCGGCGAGGATCATCGGGATCATCAACACATCGGGCGGGATTGGGAAGACGGACGATTCGATGAAGGCGACAAACGCCAGCACCCAAATCGCATAGGGATGCGAGGCCCAGGACATCGTCCAGTCATAGAGTGCGCGGATCATGGTCAGCCCCGTCTTGCCCGTTTTGGTCATGCACCATGGGCGGGTCGCGGGGTCAAGTGTGCGGGCAAGTGGATTTCCTCTGGACGCTGCCGCGCAGCTTGGATAATCGGTGCGCAGGGGCCCGAGTGGCGGAATTGGTAGACGCAGGGGATTCAAAATCCCCCGATGGAAACATCTTGTCGGTTCGAGTCCGACCTCGGGTACCAGGCCCCTTTTTCACAGACTTAAGAACGCATCATTAACCTTTATTGGGTTGGTTGAGCGCGTCTTGCAGGCGGCTTGCGTGGTGATTCGGTGCAGCGCGCCAAGCCGACTGCGGTTGGTTTTGTGATCAATCCGGTCCAATCGCGCTGTATTGGCGCGAAACCTCAAACAGCCAACCCGGCGCAGAAGTTGCCTATCTCTCGCCTTAGTTAACGCAAGGGTCCGCCCCGCGATTGGCGCGACCCGCGCAACAATCTCAGTTTGGTCTCAAAACTGCCATTCCGTTAGGTCGGCCATTTGCACCAGCAACCCAACGGCATTCGCCTATCGCCAGCCAAAATGCCGCCAAACCCACTGTCCCCAAACCCGCAACAATGACGCCAAGCAATTGGGCGAGGGCTTGCCCAGAATGCGTCCAAACAAGGGCTAGAGCGGCCCAATTGAGGTAACTTTGGGGCAGGTTCTCGTTCTCGGAACGCCCCGTCAGGCGTAAACATAACCGGCCTGAGAAGGTGCTGCTTGTCGGTCTTTGGGGGAAGGCCGGTTTGAGGGGGCGCGGATCACACCGCGAAATCTCAAGACCATATGACACTCATATGGGCGAAACGGTCGGCATCTCCACTCAGGCATATTTCGATCGGCGTTCCGGTCGTGTTGCCAACGGGAAGATAGATGATGACCAAACAGCACCTTGCACGGTTCCGCACGCGGCTTTCGCATCAGGCCTCCGCGCTGCTTGATCTTATCGCAGCAAAGCCGCGCGCTGTGCCGCTGTCGGCCCGCGCTGACATTCCCCAACCGAAATTCGATCTCACGGCCGATCCGCGCGCGCAATCGCCCGCTTCGCGCACGCGCCATTTCTAGGAGTATAGATCATGCCGAATGACTTTAACGGACCCACCCAAACCCTTGTTGGCCTTTGGGAGTTTAATTCAAACGTGCAGGCCGATGATACCGGCCTGACGGACGGGCAAGCCCAAAACGGCGTGTATGACGGCAACACAACGGCCGTCGGCGGCGCTGCGGTGTTTGACGGCAACAACGACTGGATCGATGTGGAAGGCGCAGATGCGCCGTTCGACATGGCCCAAGGCACGATCGAGGTGGAGTTTACCCAAGCCAGCCAAGTCGGCTCCAACCCTGACAATCTGGTGTCGCGCGGCGAATGGGCCGACCGCACGTCCGAGGGTTATTTCGGCATGGACGTGACGGCGGCTGGCGCAGTGCGGATCCAACACTTCTCTGGCTCGGGCGAAAACGCCTCGCTGAACACCCCCAACGGTTTCTTTTCGCCCGGTGACGAGGTGCGCGTCACCTATAACTGGGACGAGCTGGTTGGCGTGACCTTGAAGGTCTTGAACCTGACCGCTGGCACCGATTTTGAGACGTCGGACCCCCAAACAGGTCTGACCTTTGATATTGGCGACAACGACGACGAGCGCTTTGTGTTCGGCGCACGCGAGCAGAATGACGGATCCTACGACCGCGAATTCGCAGGCGAGATGAAATACGTCGCCGTCTATAGCGGCCCACCGCCCTCGGGTGGCGACGGTCTTGTTGAAGGAAGCGCGGGTGACGATCTGATCGACGCCGCTTATGACGACGATCCCGACGGTGATGTGGTCGATGGCGGTGATGCGATTCTGCCCGGCGAAGGCCCCGAGGATGACATCATCCTTGCAGGTGACGGCGATGACACAGTGTTTGCAGGCGACGGCGATGACGACGTCTACGGCGGCGCAGGTGACGACACATTGAACGGCGAAGACGGCGACGACATTCTGTTCGGCGGCGACGGAGCCGATACGCTTGAGGGCGGCGACGGCGACGACACGCTTGTCGGCGATGGCCCGAACGGCAACACTGTGAACGATGTGACCCTGACGTTTGAGGGCGAGGAGGCTGGGTTCCAGAACTCCGTCGGTCTTTACACCGTCGATCCGGTCACTGGTGAAATCCTCGACGTAGAAATCGCGTTCGAGAATGCAAGCCAGCAAGGCTCCGGCGGTGATTTGATCCCTGGTGTCAGCAGCTATTCCTACACTGCGCAGCCCGGAACGGCTGTGGTGTCGTTCTTGATCCAGCAGGGCAACACCCAGAACGACTATGCCGATTTGGGACCGGGCACCTATAAGTTCGTCAATGCTGCGGGCGATCCTGCAACGATCAATGACCCAACGCCGACCCTCATCCACGTGGCCCCCGACGGGACCGAGACGGAAATGGTCGGCAACGTCTTCCACTCGACCAACCCAACCGTGCTGAACCCCGAGGGTTTTGTGCGCGTTCAAGGGGCCGCGATTGGTGAAGGCACGTTCGGGTTCGAGGACCTCGATGGGCTCGGCGACCAAGACTATGATGATCCTCTTCTGTCGATTGATCTAGGCACCTCCGGGACAAGCTTCACGGTGCCGGGCCTCGATCTGGAAGGCGATCTTCCGGTCGACGAGACTGGCAATTCCGACGACATCCTCAATGGCGGCGACGGCGATGACACGATCATCGGCGGCAATGGCGACGATACCATCGATGGTGGTGACGGCGACGACAACATAGATGGCGGCAATGGCGACGACGACATTGTCGGCGGCGACGGGTCCGACACTGTGGATGGTGGTGACGGCGATGATGTCATCGACACCAGTGCGCCTTTGTCCTCTAACCCCTTGCCAGATATTGGTTATCCCGGTCTGTATCCCGCCGACAGCGATCCCGATAACGACAAAGACGTCGTGTTCGGCGGCGCTGGCAACGACACCATCACCACTGGCGACGACGCCGACTTCATCGATGGCGGCACCGGTGATGACACCATCAATGCAGGCATCGACGACGATACCGTGATCGGCGGCGCGGGTGATGACTTCATCATCGGCGGCGAAGGCAACGACGATATCGAAGGTGGCGAAGGCGACGACACCATCTATGGCGGCGGTGGTCCAACCGTGCCCGATGCGGTCAATATCGCCGATGACGGGTCCGATGGCCTGCCATTCGGGGCCGACCAAGTGCCAAATAACGGCATCGACATCATTGATGGTGGTGCTGGCAACGACACTATCTTCGGCGAAGATGACGATGATATCTTGATCGGTGGCACGGGCGACGACTTCCTCGATGGTGGCAAAGACAACGACACGCTTGAGGGCGGCGACGGCGACGACACACTCGTGGGCGGCCAAGGTGCCGACATCATGAGCGGTGGCGCTGGCCAAGACACCTTCCTCGGCACCGATCCAGCCGATTTCAACGGCGACGTCATTGATGGCGGAACCGATGATGGCGGTGTGCCGGGCGGCGACTTCGACACACTCGATCTTTCGGGTGTGGCGGGAGGCTTCAGCATCATCAATCAGACCGTAGACGCCGACGGCGACTCGACCTCTGGCACGGTGGTATTCAACGCCGATGGCTCCACGCTCGACTTCTCGGAAATCGAGAATATTATCCCTTGCTTCACCCCCGGCACGTTGGTGGCAACACCGCGCGGCGAGGTTCCCGTCGAGGATGTGAAGGTCGGCGATAAAGTCATCACCCGCGATAACGGGTTCCAGGAAGTGCTCTGGGTTGGCCACAAACAGGTCACGCCGCGCACCTTCGCAGAATCGCCTGAATTGAAGCCCGTGCTGGTGCGCAAAGGTGCTTTGGGCAACGGTTTGCCCGAACGCGACATGATTGTTTCGCCCAATCACCGGATGCTTTTGAACACGCCGGATGTGTCGCTTTACTTCGAGCAGCCCGAGGTTTTGGTTGCTGCCAAGCACATGATTGGCATGGACGGCATCCACCGGATCGACATGCTGAGCACGACTTATGTGCACTTCATGTGCGAGCGTCACGAGGTTGTTCTGGGCGACGGCACATGGTCGGAAAGCTTCCAACCCGGTGATTATTCACTGAAAGGCATCGATGAGGACCAGCGCGAAGAGATTTTTGCGCTGTTCCCAGAGCTGCGCAGCCGTGCGGGCCGCGAGGACTATACCTCGGCGCGTCGGTCCTTGCGGGGTTTTGAGGCAAAGCTCGTCATCTAGTCGCTTGAGGTGACTGAAAGAGTGTCCCGTGGTGGGGGCGAAGTTGGGGTGGCCACCGGGCCGCCCCGATTTTTTTGTGGCATTGAGGCAGGGGCTTACGGCATGATCTTGCCATGGACGCAACCTCGACCCGCCCTTGGCACCTTTGGATCATCGCACCGCTTGCGGTGGTGTGGATGGCACTTGCCGCCTGCGACTATCTATTGGTGACGCTGGGCGCGCAGGAATACCTACGCCTGTTCTCTGCTGATCAGGCCGCGTTTTTCACCGGACTTGAGGTCCAGGCGAAAGCACTTTGGGCCACTTACGTTTGGGCCGGTGTGGCAGGCGCGCTCGGCCTGTTGATGCGCGAGGCTTGGGCACCGCTGGCGCTGGCGGTCGCGTTCTTTGCAGGGCTCGGCCAGACAAGCTGGCTGATCTTGATAAGCAATCCTTCACTGATCTCGGTTGCAGGAACTCTCAGCGCGCAGATCCTGATCGTCAGCCTCGCGGTTGTCTTGTTGTTGTGGCTTTACGCGCGCAGCCTGCGGGCCAGTGGCGGCTTGGGTTAACCCCGCATTCGCGCGCCGTCAGGATCAAACAGCGGTGTCTCGATCCGCTTTGCCGCGCGGCGTTGGCCGAGGATTTCAATCTCCACCTGCACGCCGGATATGGCCATTTCCGTTGGCAGGAACCCCATGGCAATCGACTTTTCGCCGTAATGCGAATAGCCGCCCGAGGTGCAAAAGCCGACGACCTCCTCGCCAACAAAGATCGGCTCATAGGCCACGACATCTGCGTCCACGGCATCGACCTCAAACACACATAGCGTTCGTTTCGCGCCTATGTCCCGTTCGGCCTCCGCCGCTGCGCGTCCAATGAAGTCGGTGTTTTTCTTGAACGAGATGAACCTATCAAGGCCCGTCTCCGCGCAAGTATAATCCGGGCTGAACTCGCGCGCCCAGGAGCCGAAGAATTTATCCAACCGCAGGCTCATCATCGCGCGCATCCCAAACGGGCGCATGCCATGCGCCTCTCCTGCGGTCCAAAGGGTGCTGAATAGGCTGCGTTGGCTCATCGGATCGCAGTAAATCTCATAGCCCAGATCGCCCGTATAGCTGACGCGCTGCACCCAGCAATCTGCCATGCCAATGGTCATGCGCTTCACATCGAGGAACTTGAACGCGTCTGCCGAAACATCCGCTTGCGTGCACGCCGCCAGCACGTCGCGCGCCTTTGGCCCCGCTATCTGGAAGCCCGTGCGCAGGTCCGAGACGTTTGAAACCTGCACACCGTGTTCCGTATTGGCCCCTTGCGCTTCAAACCAGCGCATATGGTAGTCTTGGCTGCCGTAAGATGCGGTCAGCTGGAAGTCTTCGGCCCCGATACAAGACACGGTGAAGTCGCCAAAAATCTTACCCGTGGGCGACAGCATTGGCGTCAGGCTCAGGCGGCTTTGCTTCGGAATCCGGCCCGCCATGACGCGGTCCAGCCAATCACGCGCGCCGGGTCCGGTGACTTGGAATTTGCCAAAGTTATGCACCTCGTTGATGCCTACACCATTGCGGACTGCCAGCACTTCGGCCTTCGTCGCCTCCCACGCGTTCGAGCGGCGGAAAGATGGTGTCTCAAATCGTGGGTCTCCGGGAAGCGCGAAATAGTTCACAACTTCAAGGCCATACTGCGCGCCCCAGACAGCACCCATCTTGTCCCAAGTGTCATACATCGGTGTGGTGCGGAAGCCGCGTGCGGCGGGCAGTTCCTCATTCGGATAGGCGACGGAAAACCGCTTTTGGTAATTCTCGACCACTTTCGGCACGGTATAGCCCGGTGTTGTCCAGCGCCCAAAGCGCGCCACGTCAAACCCGCGCGGATCACAATCGGGCGCGCCATCGATCATCCATTGCGCCAGCGAAAGCCCCATGCCGCCGCCTTGGCTAAAGCCCGCCATCACCGCACACGCACTCCAATAGTTGCGCATCCCCGGAACCGGTCCAACCAGCGGGTTTCCATCGGGGGCGAATGTGAACGGACCGTGGATCACGCTTTTGATGCCCGCGCGTTCCAGCACCGGGAAGCGTTTATAGGCAAAGGCGATGCTGTCTTCAATCTTATCCAAGTTGTCATTCAGCAACTCATGTCCAAAGTCCCACGGGGTGCCGCCAACGGCCCAAGGCTCGCAGGTTTGCTCGTAGAATCCGATGCAAAGCCCGCGCCCTTCTTGGCGCAAATAACTCTCGCCACCGGGATCCATCACATGCGGGAATTCTGTATCGCGTGTATAAATTTCGGAAATCTCATCGGTAACGATATACTGGTGCGCCATTGGCACCAGCGGCAGGTAAAGTCCGGCCATCGCGGCCACTTCCCGCGCCCAAAGGCCACCTGCATTGACGATATGCTCGGCATGGATCGTGCCTTTTTTGGTCACAACATCCCATGTGCCATCCGCGCGAGGATTGGTTTCCAACACCCTGTTATGCAGCACAATTTCCGCGCCGTTCTGCCGGGCGGCCTTGGCATAGGCCTGGGTGGTGCCGGAAGGATCAAGATGGCCGTCCAGCGGATCATAGAGCCCGCCCAGCACCCCATCCACATTCACCAAACCGCCGGTCATCTGGGTAATCTCGTCTGGGCCCAGCACCTCGGTATGCAGCCCCATATAGCGGTGCTTGGCGCGTTCGGCCTTCAGCATATCGAACCGCTCGACCGTGTCGGCCAGCGTGATGCCGCCCACATGGTGCAAGCCGCAGCTTTGCCCCGTAAGTTCTTCTAATTCTTTATAAAGCTTGATGGTGTAACCCTGAAGTGCGGCCATATTGGTGTCGCCGTTTAGGGTATGGAAACCGCCCGCTGCGTGCCAGGTTGATCCACTGGTCAACTCCGAGCGTTCCACCAACATCACATCGGTCCAGCCCAGCTTGGTCAGGTGATACAGAACCGAACAGCCGACAACGCCGCCGCCGATGACGCAAACTCGTGTGGTGGTTTTCATGGGGGAAGCTCCTGACGTGCTTAATTTTCGTCAGGCTAGGGGACGCGCGGCGGTGTGGTTGTCAAAAACCGACACCGCCGCGGTCAAATTGTATCTACTCAGCCGCCATCTTGATGACCGGCTCCATCATATCGAATTCCGCATCGGGCAGGTGACACTTGACCTGATGGCCGTCGCCGAGTTGGCGCACCGGCGGCATCTCGGTATCGCATAGATTACCCGCAACCTTGGTCTTCCAGTTGCAACGCGTCTGGAACGGACAACCGGGAGGTGGGTTCATCGCGGACGGAATATCACCTTCCAAAACGATGTGCTTTTTGGTGACCGAGGTATCCGCAATAGGCACCGCCGACAGCAGCGCTTCGGTATAGGGATGATACGGCGGGCTGAAGACCTGATCCGTAGTTCCCATCTCGACAACGTGTCCAAGATACATAACCATAACGCGATCAGATAGATAGCGGACGATGCTCAAGTCATGGCTGATGAAAAGAAGCGTGGTTTTGTTCTTGCGCTGGATCTCCATCAGCAGGTCGGTGACCGCCGCTTGCACTGACACATCGAGCGCTGAGACCGGTTCGTCCGCCACCACGATCCGCGCGTCGCCAGCAAACGCACGGGCGATACCCACACGCTGCTTTTGACCACCAGACAGCTGTCGTGGCATTCGATCTGCGAAGGTGCGGGGCAGCTTCACCAGATCGAGCAGCTCCAGCATCCGGTTTTTGCGTTCTTCTTCGGAATTGCCGATCTTGAAGATCTCAAGCGCGCGAATGATCTGCCGTCCCACGGTCATCGAGGGGTTCAGCGTGTCAAACGGGTTCTGGAACACCATCTGGATTTCAGACACGGTCTTGGTATCGCGTTTCTCAATCGGTGTGTCTTGGATCTCGCGGTTATCGACATAGATTTTGCCTTCGGTGGCCGTCTCCAGCCCCATCAACACCTTGGCAAATGTAGACTTACCGCAACCGGATTCGCCCACAATTGCGAGCGTTTCGCTTTCACGCGCCTCGAAAGTCAGCGTCTCGTTGGCCTTTACGACCTTCTTGTTGGCCCCTCCAAACAACGCGCTTGCAGCGACCTCGTAGTATTTCTTGAGGTCTTCCATGCGCAGAACGACATCGCCGATCTCGCCCTTTTCCTTGGTCTCGGCCAATTGGAGCGGCGCTGCCCAGTCAATTTCCTCGAACCTCAAACAGCGGGTGCCGTGGCGGTCGTTTCCGGCCACTTTCGCCATCTTGATCTCGCCAACGTCGCAGCGGCCGGCCTCAAAGTAGTCGCAGCGCGGGCCGAAATTACAACCGTTGGGACGCTCGTGGGGCAGGGGGAAGTTGCCCGGGATGGCGACCAGTGGACGCGAGTTTTTATCGGCGCCCGGCAGCGGAATCGACCGAAACAGCGCTTGCGTATAGGGGTGCTGCATCTTGTCAAACACGTCCTCGATCGAGCCCGCCTCAACGGCCTCGCCCGAATACATCACGCAAAGTCGGTCGCAGGTTTCCAGCACGAGGCCGAGGTTGTGCGAGATAAACAGCATTGAGGTGCCGTATTTCTTGCCCAAGTCCTTCACCAACTCGACCACAGCGGCCTCGACCGTCACGTCGAGCGCGGTTGTCGGCTCGTCGAGGATCAGCAGCGATGGCTTGGACATTAGCGCCATCGCAATCACGATGCGCTGTTGCTGGCCGCCCGACAACTGGTGGGGGTAGCTTCCCAAAATCCGTTTAGGATCAGGGAGTTTGACGTCGGTGACGACTTCTAGGGCGCGGTCATAGGCGACTTTTTCCGACACACCCTCGTGGATCATCGGCACTTCCATCAACTGCTTGCCGATTTTCATCGCCGGGTTCAGGGACGCCATTGGCTCCTGATAGATCATCGCGATTTCCGACCCGCGAATATCGCGCAGCTCCTCGGGGCTCATATCGTTGAGGTTGCGACCCTTGAACTTAATCGTGCCGCCGACAATTTTGCCATTTACACCAAGGTCTTGCATGACGCCGAGCGCCACTGTGGATTTGCCGCAACCGGACTCTCCGACAAGGCCCATGGCCTCGCCGGGTTGCACGACGCAGGAAAAATCCATCACTGCGGGGATTTCCCGAAGTCGGGTGAAGAAGCTGATGGAGAGGTTTTCGATCTCGAGGATCGGACCGTCATAATCCCATTTTGCCATTAACTTTTACTCCTATCGGGGTCTGTGCAGCGTCGGTATCGCGTCGGTATTACATCGGTATCGCGTCGGTGCGCCCAGACCCGGGCTGTTTGTTAACGATTTCGGCCCCGGCGCGTTAACCACACCGGGGCCAAACCAGATCAGTCCTTAAGGCTCTCTTCGCGCAGGCCATCGGCCAGCAGGTTCAGACCCAGCACGAGGCTCATCAACGCGAGCGCTGGCGGCAGGGCAGGGTGCGGGAAGATCGACAGCAGCTTGCGTCCCTCATTGATCGTGGATCCCCAATCGGGGCTCTCTGGCGGCAGACCTAGGCCAAAGAAGCCCAAGGTGCCCAGAAGGATCGTGGTGTAGCCAATGCGCAGACAGAAATCGACGATCAGCGGGCCACGCACGTTGGGCAGGATTTCCCACAGCATGATATACCATGGACCCTCGCCGCGCGTTTGCGCCGCTGCCACATAGTCCCGCGTTTTGATGTCCAGCGCGAGACCCCGGACAATACGGAACACCGTGGGCGAGTTCACGAACACCACCGACACGAACACCACAAGGACACCGCCCGGAACATCGAACAGGTCCATAAGCGCAGGCAACGCGTAGATCGTTAGGTCATCGTTGTTCACCAGATAGCCATCGGTCGAGATCATCGACAGATACAGCCAGAACATGACGCCAAGCACCACAATCAGCAGCGGCGTGCGCACGTTGGGTCTGGTGTAGAAGCGCGAGTTCAACAGCACCGCCATGAACACGATCGGGAAGATGAACAGCACGGTTGCCATGAAGTTCGGAATGCCCGTTTCGACAATCTCAGGCGTGACCAGCAGGTAGAACAGCAAGATCACCGGGAAGGCGAGGATCAGGTTGGACAGGAACGACAAGAACGTGTCGAGCTTGCCGCCATAATATCCCGCAGGCAGCCCCAGCGTGATGCCGACCATAAAGGCAAACAGCGTCGCCAGCGGTGCGATTTGGATCACAACGACCGAGCCTGCCACCATGCGGCTGAACACGTCACGCGCAAGGTTGTCGCCGCCGAACAGGTAATGAGAGTATTGCCCATCCTCCAGATCGGGCATCGGCGAGCCTGGCAACTCGTTTTTCAGGCCCGAGACCTGGCTCAGCGGGTCGTAGGTGGCGATCAGGCCAAACAGGCCGTTGAACATCGCCGTGTAGACCCAAAACATCACCAGCGCGAAGCCGATCATGCCGATGACGCTGTCGAAAAGTTTGCCATATAGGCCAAGTTTGCCTTTGAACATGATCGAGACCACGAAGGTCAGGATCAGCGCTATCCATACGGGCATGAACTGCCACAGGACGCGGACGATAATTTCGCCCCAGCTTAGAAGTTCCATCTGTTTCGTCCCCTTAAGAAATACGGATGCGAGGGTTAAGGTAGACGTAGCCGATATCCGAGATCAGCTGTGTCACCAGAACCACCACCACCGAGACAACAGAGACTGCCAACAGCAGCTCGATGTCGTTATTGCCCGCCGCTTGCACAAGCGTCCATCCGAAGCCCTTGTAGTTAAACAAGGTCTCCACAATGACGACGCCATTCAGCAGCCAAGGGAATTGCAACATAATCACCGTGAAGGGGGCGATCAGGGCATTCCTGAGCGCATGTTTCATCACGATGTTCGGGAAACTCACACCTTTCAGACGCGCGGTGCGGATATACTGCGCGGTCATGACTTCCGTCATCGAAGCGCGCGTCATCCGTGCGATATAGCCCATGCCATACAGCGCGACCGTGATCACTGGCAGGAAGAAGTTTTCGAAATTCGCATCCTCCATCGCCGAGGTCGCGGTGCCTTTGAACCATCTGAGCCCCACCGCCGAGGACGCAAAGATTGTAATAAGAATAACACCCGACACATATTCAGGCGTTGCCGTGCTCATGATCGAGACTGTGGAGAGGGACCGGTCGGTTTTCGACCCTTCTTTCATACCTGACAGAACGCCGATGATCAGCGCGCCGGGCACCATCACCACCATCACCCAGAACATCAGCTTGCCGGTTTGGCCCAAACGCACGCCGATGATGTTGGATACGTCATCTTTGAAGACTGTCGACTCGCCCCAATCGCCTTGCAGGATGCCACAGAAGCTTGGTGCCTCCTCGGCGGTCATGCCGCTGTCGATACAGCGTCCGGTGACTTTCCCGTCCTCATCGGTGCGCGTCCAGCCGGGCACGACGCCGATCCATTGCCCGAATTTCAAGGGCATTGGTGCGATATAGCCGTTCTTTTCTAGCCAGCTATCGACTTGCTCGTCCGACATGCGGAAGTTGCCTTCGGATTTTGCCAGCTTTTCGAGGTTTGGGTAGAGGTTGGTCAGCGAGAACACGATGAAGGTCAGGCAAAGTGCCGTCAGGATCATCACACCCACACGCCGTAAGATAAACAGTCCCATGTGCGTCCCTGTTGGTCAGGTTAAAGGTCACGGCTGCGTCTTGGTCAACGTCTCAGGTGCCGCGTCGTTAAAAAAAGCCGCGCCTTTTTGGGGCGCGGCTTCGGTTTTAAGAGGCTTATGCCGCCACAGCCCACTTATAAATCTGCGGCAGATACGCGATGTGCATATCCATACCCACAAATCCGGGCTTGGAGTGACGATAGAGCGAGCGCCAGTATGGCTGGATCGTAACACCTTCGTCGATGACGATGGCTTGGATCTTGCTCATGACATCGCGGCGCGCATTCACGTCCGAGATGGAGTTGGCTTGATCCAGCAGCGTGTCGAACTCGGCATTTGAGAAGCCGAACTCGTTCCAAGCTACACCAGACTTATACGCCAGACCCAGCACCTGAGTGCCAAGCGGACGGTGGTTCCAGTTGGTCGAGGAGAACGCGTATTCCGTCCACTGGTTCCAGAACGTCGAGCCGGGCAGGATGGTCCGTTTCACGTTGAACCCTGCATCGCGCAGCTGAGCTGCCACAGAGTCTGTCGTGTTGCGGCGCCAGTCATCGTCGATCGAGTGCAACTCGAACTCGAAGTCCTGCATGCCTGCTTCGGTCAGAAGCTCCAACGCACGGGCCGGATCGAATGGCAAACGGGTCACAGACGCGTCATGCTCGGGGTGAACCGGGCCAACGTGGCAGTTATCCGCAGGAACGCCCTGACCAGCATTGCCAAGCTCGTTGCAAACCGCATTGTCCACAGCCATTGAGATGGCCTGACGCACGCGCTTGTCGCCGAAGATCTTGTTGCCTTCGCTGTCTTCTGCTTTCTGGTTCGGACGGATAACAATCGTCGAGCCGGTCGCGATTTCCGACTTGTCCCAGCCAATGCTGTCAAACACGCCGACGAAATCACCCACGTTTTCATAGATCGTGTCGATTTCCTCAGACTCGGCTGCTGCCAGCCAACCAGAGGGGTCCGAACCGTAGTCGATATACTCGATCTCGTCGAGGAACGCGCCTTTGCCAGCCGCATAGCCCCACCAATCGTGACCCTCATTCCGCACGAGAACCGACTTCACACCAACGGTGTGCTCAGTGTTCAGATACGGACCGGTGCCGAGTTGGTTCGTCAGCAGATCGGAGGCATCCTGATCCGGGTGGATCACATGCGCCGGATAATCTGAAATGCCAGGGATCAACGTGATGTCGGGCTGGATCAGGTTCAGACGCAGGGTGTGGCTGTCGACAACCTCAATGGCGCCTTCTTTGGCCATGTTGGTTTCTGGATCAACAATCGAGGTCACGCGTGCGGCCATCGAGTTGCCTTCCGCATCGGCCTCAGCCCAACGGGCGAAGTTGAATGCAACATCCTCGGCGGTGAAGTCGTCACCGTTGTTCCACTTCACACCCTTACGGACGTTCATGGTGTAGACTGTGGCGTCGTCATTGACGTCCCAGCTCTCGATCAGCAGGCCTTCGAAAGAGCCGTCCGAGTTGTATTCGATTAGGTGCTCAAGCCAGCCGGAAGCGACATAGGACATCTGGGTCCAGTCAAACGTGCGCGGGTCTTTCAGCGCACGAACTTCCATTTGCATACGGATTTTTCCGCCTTGCTGTGCATGGCCCGCTGCAACCGCTGGGGTCGCGCCGATCAGGCTGTAGGCGCCTGCTGCGGTCAGACCGAGCGCTGTGGCGCGGGTCAAAAATTCGCGGCGGTCCATGTGGCCCGCGTGATATTCGTCGGCATACATTGTTGCTGCTGGATGCAGCTTTTCGCTTATTGGTGTAAATTGAGTCATCGTGTACTCCCTGTGACACACACATTTATCGATGAAAGAAGGGGAAGAACGAAATTCAACAAAAGTGGCCCAAGACGTTCTCATAGCCCCCCAGCAGAGCTTTCATCCCGCACAGGGCAACAGGTTTCCCCTATCGGGTCAATGGTGATCTCCGCCTCTAAAAGTCAAAAAAGCGACATCCGGCTTGTCAGAAACCGACGGACTTGGGCAAACATTCTCCGACAATTTCACTCGGAAATTGGGCGAAATGCGGCATAAGCATACCGTTTAGGCGAATAAAACTTGGGTTAAGCGACGTAGCTTGAGCGCCTGCGATGTTGGCCCTGACGGCGTGCTGCCGACGGTGTCAAACCGATGCGCTGACCAAAGGCTCGCGTGAAATACGCCGCCGATCCAAAGCCCAGATCACGCGCAATATCGCGGATCGGATGGTCGGTATCCTCCAGCAAGCGGCGCGCTTCGTTGATCACGCGCTCATGCAGCAGATTGGAAGCGGTTTTCCCGCACACCTCGCGGCACACGCGGGTCAGATGCGTTGGCGTGATGCCTAATTTTTGGGCATAATCCGCGACGGTCAGACCTTCGGAAAGATGCTCTTCTATCAAGCCTGTATAGCCCTCGACGATACGCTGGGCGCTGCCGATGGGGCGGATCTGGCGGCCATATGCCTGCTCAAACCGCTCGAGCTGGACGGCCACAAGCGCTGAATAGCTGCGCGCAGCCGCATGCCAGCCTTGATTGTGATGACGCACCTCGCCCGTGATCTGATCGAGCACTTGCGTCAGCTCAGCTTGGTGGCGCGAGTCCGTGACGCGCAGATAGACCGCCTCGTCTGGCAGTTGCGTGGTCAGGTCATAAGGAAAGCACAGGCGCGTGCCATAGACATGGCTTGGAAATTCGAACGAATACATCGTGCGCGGGGGCAGGTAGATCGCCGTGTGCTGGCCGAAGCCACGGGTCACGCCGCATGCGGTGATGCGTCCTTGACCCTTGGTAATCCAATATAGCCGCGCGCGCTCGCTCGAATGCGGGGTCTCAACACGCCATGCTCCGGCCTGAAGCAAGTTTTGTAGCGAAGAGACGCGCACGTCCATGCTTTCGATTTCCACTGCCGACCCCATCTATTGTAGGTGTTATGAACAACGCTACCACATGGCGTTTTCGGCTGTCACTGTGGAAAACCTGTGGATAAATCGATATACGGTGGATCATTCGCAAGCTGCCGCTAGATATGCGGCTTTCCCATAGGAAACTGGACGGTTTGCCAATTTTTCATGCGGCTTCGAAACCATGTGCGCTGGCGTTTTGCAAATTGACGCGTGGCAATGACGGCTCTGTCACGCGATTCGCTCAAGGTGCACTCACCCTTAAGATAGGACACCAGTTCCGGGGCACCGATGGCGCGCGCCGCAGGGCGCGTGGCGTCCCAGATCGGCAGAACCGCGCGCACCTCGTCCAGCGCCCCTTCGCCCAGCATCTGATCAAAGCGCCGGGTCAGCCGGTCTTCCAAAACATCCGCAGGCCCGCGCATCACCAAGGGCGTCGTAGCGCCAAGCGGCAGCACTGGCGGCGGCGTCTCCAATTGCCATGCGCGCAGGCCTTTTCCGGTCGCCTCCAGCACCTCCCACGCGCGCTGAACTCGCATCGGGTTAACCATGTCGATATAGGCGGCTGTTTGTGGGTCGCGCGCGGCCAAATCCGCCGCCATGTCTGCAAAACTGTCTGCACGCAGTGCATTTGCGTGGTCGCGCAGATCACTTGGGACGCTGGGAATTTCGGTCAGCCCCTCGGTCAGCGCAGTGAAATAGAGGCCCGTGCCACCAATAATGACCGGACGCGGATCGGTATGGAGGTATTGCGCAACCTCGCGCAGCCAAGCGCCCACCGAATACTCAGCCGCAAACCCTTGGTGTCCATACAGAAAATGGGGTGCGCGGGCCAGATCGCTTGCGCCCGGTCGCGCTGATAGCACCCGCCAGCACGCGTAGACCTGAAGCGCGTCGGCATTCACAATCGCGCGGCCCTGTACTTGGGCAATCGCAAGCGCCAGCGCTGATTTTCCGCTGGCGGTTGGCCCGGCCAGCAACACCGGCTTGGCCGGATCAATCCCGCCAATCAGGTCCGCCGCGTCGGGCATTAGCAAAAGGGCGCATCATGAGGTCGCATATTGCGCTTCGACCCGGTCTGAGCGCTTGTGTCAATCCCGGGCTCGGGGCAGTGTGCGCGCGACCCAAATCCCCGGAGAGACCGATGAGCGACGCCCCCCAGCCCGTAGTGAAATACAAACGCGTGCTTTTGAAAATCTCGGGCGAGGCGCTGATGGGGCCGCAAGGCTACGGGCTGCACCCCCCAACAGTGGAACGGATCGCGGCAGAGATTAAATCCGTCCATGATCTGGGCGTCGAGATTTGTATGGTCATCGGAGGGGGCAATATTTTTCGCGGGCTGCAAGGCTCCGCCCAGGGGATGGAGCGCACGACCGCCGATTATATGGGGATGCTGGCCACGGTGATGAACGCGCTGGCGATGCAGTCTTCGCTGGAAGATCTCGGCGTTCATTCGCGGGTGATCAGTGCAATTCGCATGGATGAGGTGGCAGAACCCTATATTCGCCGCCGCGCCGTGCGCCACCTAGAGAAAAAGCGCGTGTGTATCTTCGCGGCTGGCACCGGCAATCCGTATTTCACCACCGACACAGCCGCGACCCTGCGCGCCAACGAGATGAACTGCGAGGTGATCTTCAAAGGCACCAAAGTGGACGGCGTTTATAACAAAGACCCTGCCAAGCACGATGATGCGGTGCGCTATGAGACGGTCAGCTATGACGACTGCTTGGCGCAGCATCTGGGTGTGATGGATGCCTCGGCGATTGCACTGGCGCGCGACAACTCGCTGCCGATCATTGTGTTTTCGCTCGACGAGCCCGGCGGCTTTAAGGGCATCCTCGCGGGGCAAGGCACCTATACAATCGTGCGCGATTAACGCTATAGACGCCGCTAAACGTCAAAACGAGAGACACGTGACATGTCCGACGACATCGAAATTGATCTAGACGACCTCGAGCGCCGCATGGACGGTGCGCTTGGATCGCTGCGCACCGAATTTGCATCTTTGCGCACCGGGCGGGCATCGGCCTCCATGCTGGAGCCGATCATGGTGGATGCCTACGGGCAGAAAACTCCGATCAACCAGGTGGGCACGGTTAACGTGCCCGAATCGCGTATGGTGACGGTTAACGTTTGGGATAAGGGCCTTGTGAATAAGGTCGAAAAAGCCATTCGGGAGAGTGGGTTGGGGATCAATCCTCAACTTAACGGCACGATCATTATGCTGCCGATTCCTGAGCTGAACGAAGAACGTCGCCGCGAATTAACCAAGGTCGCAGCACAATATGCCGAGCATGCGCGCGTGGCCGTGCGCAACGTGCGGCGTGACGGTATGGATCAGATTAAGAAGGCCAAAGCTGACGGGATGTCCGAGGACGACCAGAAGCTATGGGAGAGCGAGGTCCAAGACCTGACCGACGCGCATATTGCGAAGGTCGATGCGTCGCTTGAAACGAAACAAGCGGAAATTATGCAGGTCTGACAACGGCTTGACGGTTTAGGGACGCATAGAATGGTTGATCCGGTATCCAGCGGCGCTTTGCCTGAGAAGGCCGGATCGCAAGGTCCACGTCACGTGGCGATAATCATGGACGGCAATGGCCGGTGGGCGCAGCAGCGTCATCGCCCACGGCTGTTTGGCCACCAAGCCGGTGCGCGCCGCGTGCGCGAGATTGTAGAGGCCTGCCCGGATCTGGGGGTGAAATACCTGACGATCTTTGCCTTCTCGACCGAGAACTGGAAGCGCACGCAGGTTGAGGTTGCCGGCCTCATGACGTTGTTCAGACGCTACATCACCAAAGAGATGCAAGCCTTTGTAAAAGAAGAAGTTTGCGTTCGATTCATCGGCGACCGGATGAAGCTTGATCCGAAGCTGCAAATCCTGATGGACGAGACCGAGCAGCTGACCAAAGACAATGACCGGGTGCATCTGACCATCGCGCTGAACTATGGCTCGCGCGATGAAGTGGCGCGCGCGACCAAATACATGGCCCGTGATGTGGCGACTGGAAAGCTTGACCCCGATACCGTCGACGAGACGACGCTGGCGCGCTATCTCGACACCCATGTTCTGCCCGACCCAGACCTCGTGATCCGCACCAGCGGCGAAGCGCGGATTTCGAATTTTCTGCTCTGGCAATCGGCCTATGCTGAATACGAATTCGTCGATACGCTTTGGCCTGATTTCACCCGCGATTGTTTTGCCGAAGTGCTCGGGCGTTACGGCCTGCGCGAACGGCGCTTTGGGGCCGTGCCTGCATGAGCGGGGTAGCGTCCAAATTTGATGACCTGAAAGTTCGGGTCTTGTCGGCCATCGTGATGGTAGGTGTGGCGGGCGTGACGATCTGGATGGGCGGGCCGCTGTTCTTGGTCGCATTGGCTGCGGCGGCGGGCTTAATGATCTGGGAACTGGCCAGCATGCTCGCGCCAGACCGCAGCAGATTGCCATTGCTCTTGGGGGCATTTGCCGCCGCAGCGGTGCTTGGCGGGCCACTTTTGCCATTTAACCTCGGTTTACCGCTGCTGTTTGTGCCCGCGATGATCGCGGTCGGCCAACTGGACGGCAACCGCCGGATATTTGCGATTTATTCGGTGATGATCTGCATCGCAGCGCTTGGCCTTTATTCGCTGCGCGTGGACTATGGGCTGATCTGGATGGTCTGGCTGGCGCTGGTGGTGATTGCCAGCGATGTGATGGGCTATTTCGCCGGGCGCTTGATCGGGGGGCCGAAATTCTGGCCGAAGGTCAGCCCCAAGAAGACATGGTCGGGCACGGTCGCAGGCTGGGTGGGTGCTGTGATTGTGGCGCTGTTTTTCGTAAAATACACCGACAGCACCGGCGAATTGATCGGCATTTCCATTGCAATTGCGATGGCCGCACAGCTTGGCGACATCTCGGAATCAGCCGTAAAGCGCAAAGCGGGTGTCAAAGACAGCTCGCACCTGATCCCCGGTCATGGCGGTTTGCTGGACCGGTTTGACGGGATGCTCGGGGCTTCAATCATCCTGTTGCTTATTGAACAAATCGTTGATTTTCCGCCACTTCCGGGGCTTTCTTAATGAAGCGAGTCAGCGTGTTCGGCGCGACGGGCTCGATTGGAGAAAACACCGTTGATCTGTTGATGCGCGCGCCCCCCGGCACCTACGACGTTGTGGCGCTGACCGGCGGTCGCAACATCAAACGGCTGGCCGAGCAGGCGATTGCCTTGAACGCCCAGATCGCGGTCACAGCCTTCGACGATTGCCTTGAAGATTTGCGGTCCGCGCTTGCGGGGACGGGGATCGAGGTCGCGGCAGGCACGCGAGCCTTGTGTGACGCCGCCGACAGACCCTGCGACTGGACGATGAGCGCGATTGTGGGGGCCGCCGGGCTGTATCCCGGTTTTGCGGCGCTTCGCCAAGGCGGCACGCTGGCCCTCGCCAACAAGGAATCGCTGGTATGCGCAGGACCGCTTCTGCTGGCCGAGGCCAAGGCACATGACGCCCGCATCCTGCCCGTCGACAGCGAGCATTCGGCGGTGTTCCAAGCGCTTGTGGGCGAGGATATAGCGGCGGTCGAGCGGATCATTATCACCGCAAGTGGCGGGCCTTTCCGCGATTGGCCGCTGGAAGCGATTGCGAAAGCAACATTGGCCGAGGCGGTCGCGCATCCGAACTGGTCGATGGGGCAACGGATCAGCATCGACTCGGCGTCTATGTTTAACAAAGCGCTCGAACTGATTGAAACCCATGAGTATTTCGGTATCGCGCCCAGTAAGATAGAAGCCGTGGTGCACCCTGAATCGCTGGTTCATGCGCTGGTCGGGTTCCGCGACGGGGCGCTAATGGCCCATATTGGACCGCCAGATATGCGCCATGCCATCGGTTATGCGCTGACATGGCCCGACCGCGAAGACATCCCGGTTGCGCGCCTTGACCTCGCGGCCATTGGTCAGTTGAATTTCACCGCACCTGATACCGCGCGCTTTCCGGCCCTGCGGCTGGCCCGCGAGGTGATGGAGATTGGCGGACGGGCAGGGGCCACATTCAACGGGGCCAAAGAAGCTGCGCTTGATTTGTTTATTGCAGGCGAGATCGGGTTTCTCGACATGGCCCGCGTGGTTGAGCAGGCGCTTGAGGCCTGTGATGCCGCAGATTCCCTGTCAAAGCCACTGATTGGCCTTGATTGCGTCACGCAAGCGGACCACATGGCCCGTAAGGCTGTGCGCGACGCGGCTTGAGACCGTGACCGCAAAAATACTGAGCAGAGGACGCATTCCATGGACATCGCTGGCTTAATTCCGTCATTCGGCGGATTTTTCTTTACGATTCTGGCCTTCGTGGTTGCCCTGTCGGTGATCGTGGCGATCCACGAATACGGTCATTATATCGTCGGGCGCTGGTGCGGCATCCATGCGGAGGTGTTCTCCTTGGGCTTTGGCCCGGTCTTGTTCCGGCGCACCGATAAGCACGGCACGGTCTGGCAGGTCGCAGCGCTTCCGCTTGGCGGCTACGTCAAGTTCATGGGCGACGCGGACGCGGCCTCGGGCAAGGACGGCGATGGCATAAGCCAGATGACGGATGCGGACCGCGCGCGCACGATGCATGGCGCAGCCCTTTGGAAGCGCGCGGCAACGGTTGCGGCTGGCCCAATCTTCAATTTTATCCTGTCGATAGCGATATTTGGCGCAATCATCTTCGCCCAAGGCACCGCGACGGAGCGCCCGACCGTGGGCGCGCTGCTCGACCTGCCGACCCAAGGCGTCCAGCTTGAGGTTGGCGACGTGATCACGGCTGTGGAAGGCATCGAGACCCCCGATTTTGCGACACTGAACGGCCTGCGCGACGTGATCCCACCCGCCGAGACGCTCACGTATACAGTCGAGCGCGACGGCAGCTTGCGCGAAGTCACCGGGCCATATGTGATGCCAGCGGTTGCGGTGGGTATTCAGCCGCGCTCGGCCGCGATGGATATCGATATGCAGTCGGGCGATGTGGTCACCGCGATTGACGGCACCACGATATATTCGTTCGAGCAGTTGCGCACCGCAGTGACGGCCTCAGACGGCCAAGCGCTGTTGTTGACGGTTTGGCGCGCCACAGCCGGTGGCGGCGAGACGTTTGAGCTGGCCCTGGCGCCGCGCCGCATGGATCTGCCACTGCCCGAAGGCGGGTTTGAGACGCGCTGGCTGCTGGGTGTCTCAGGCGGCATGTTCTTTGAGCCTGCGACCGTGACGCCGACCCCTTGGGCGGCCTTGACCGCGGGGATCGATCAGACGTGGTTTATCGTGACCTCGTCGCTGTCGGGCCTTTACCACATGATCACGGGGGCGATTTCGACCTGCAACATGTCCGGGCCGATCGGAATTGCCGAAGTTTCGGGCGCTGCGGCCAGCCAAGGGTTCGAGAGTTTTATTTGGTTTATCGCAGTGTTATCCACAGCCGTGGGATTGCTTAATCTGTTCCCGGTTCCGGTGCTCGACGGCGGCCATTTGGTGTTTCATGCCTATGAGGCCGTGACCGGCAAGCCGCCCAGCGACCGCGCCTTGCGGGTGTTGATGGCGACGGGTCTTGTGCTGATCTTGTCGCTCATGGTGTTTGCGCTCACCAATGACATCTTCTGCCCCTAGGCTTCGGCTTGCGTCGCATTTGATGGATTTATCATCGCCGTGCCCAAGATTACCGCAGATCTCGCCCAAATCGCGCCACATTCGCGGGAGATAAACGTATCTGACAGCACAACGCAGATACGAAGGAGTGCATGATATGCAACTGGTACAGCACAGCGTCATTGGTATTCAGGCCCTCGCACGCTTCTACGGCGACAGTGTTTTGGTGGTCGCCTTGATCATCGCGGCCATTTCTGGCGCAATTTCGCTTGCGACTTTCCTGACTGCGACCCTGTGACAACACATCTTGTTACAGGGGCTGTTTTCCACAGCTCAATACCTTGTTCGATTTTGACAAGTTTCCCCTGCCGGGGTAGGAAAGCCCTAACAGGCAGTTGACGGGATAAGTCAGAATGAGCGGTCGTTTAAGAAACATTTCGAAACTCGCGTGCGAAACCTCGCGGGTTGCCCTTGTGGTCGGACTTTTGGCAGCAACGCCAATCGTCTATCTCGCGGCACCAGCCTTCGCGCAGGAATTTCGGTTTAACCAGGTTACCGTCACCGGGAACCAGCGGGTCGACACAGCCAGTGTTGTGGCTTTCGCAGGGATCGAACGCGGGCAGACTGTCAGCGCAGGCGCGCTGAATGAGGCCTACCAACGCATTGTGAATTCTGGACTTTTCGAGTCTGTCGAGATCACGCCGCGTGGCAATAATTTGCAAATCGTCGTGCAAGAATGGCCCACGATCAACCGCATCAATATCGAAGGCAACCGCCGGATTGATGACGAAGACCTGATCCCGACCCTCAGTTCCCAAACGCGTCGCGTCTATAGCCCGGCGCAGGCCGAAGCCGATGCCGAAACGATTGCAGAGGCTTACGGGCTGCGCGGTCGTCTTGCGGCCACGGTTGAACCTCGCATCATCCGCCGCAGCGACAATCGCGTCGATCTGGTTTTTGAGGTCACCGAAGGCCGCGTTGTAGAGATCCAGCGCATTAGTTTTGTCGGCAACCAGAATTTCTCCGAGCGTCGGTTGCGCAACGCGCTGCAAACTTCCCAAGCAGGCATTCTGCGCACCTTCATTCAGTCCGACACATTTGTCGAAGAACGCATCGCGTTCGACCGTCAGGTCTTGACGGCATTCTACAATTCGCGCGGCTACGTCGATTTCGAAGTGCTTTCGGTCAGCTCGCAACTGGCGCGCCAGCGTGACGGTGTGTTCTTGACGTTCAACGTGCGCGAGGGTCAGTCCTTTGATGTGGGCGCGGTCAGTGCGTCCACGACGCTGAATGCAGTAGACGCCGCCGAATTTGAGGCCGCGTTGCGCATCAAACCGGGCGAGACGTGGTCACCTGCGCTGATTGAAAGCAATATCGCCCGTCTTGAGCGTTTGGCGATTGAGAAGCAGCTGAATTTCGTGCGCGTGGTCCCACAAGTGACCCGTAACGATGCGGACGGCACGCTTGATGTGAACTTCCTGCTCGAGCGCGGTCCGCGCGTCTTCATCGAGCGCATTGATATCGAAGGTAATTCCACGACGCTTGATCGCGTCATTCGTCGCCAGTTCAACGCGGTTGAGGGCGATCCGTTCAACCCGCGCGAGATCCGTCAGGCCGCCGAGCGCATTCGCGCGCTTGGGTTCTTCTCGGATTCTCAGGTGAACAGCCGTCAGGGCAGTGGTGAAGGTCGCGTTATTGTTGATGTCGACGTCGAAGAAGCACCCACCGGGTCGCTTTCGTTCGGCGGCACCTATTCGGTCCAAGACGGCGTTGGTCTGTCAATCAGCCTGTCGGAGCGCAACTTCCTCGGGCGCGGTCAGTTCGTCAGCTTTAGCTACGCCGGCGGCACCGACAATCGCAACACATCGATCAGCTTTGCTGAGCCGGCGTTTCTCGACCGCAATATGCGCCTCTCTTTTGATGCGAGTTTTGCGACGACCAATAACGATACCGGTTCTTTCGATACCGAAATCGCGACAGTTGGTTTGGGGCTTGAGTTTCCTGTAAGCGAGAATGGCCGCCTTGGCATTAATGCCAGCCTTGGCCGCACCAAGCTTTTCGATACTGCATCGGCTTCGCCAATTATTATCCGTGAAGATGGCGAGCGTGACACGCATTCCATCGGCTATACCTATAGCTATGACAGCCGCCGCACCGGCCTTGATCCAAACACAGGAATGCTGCTGCGCTTTGGTCAAGACGTGATGGGCGTTGGGACGACCAACCAGATTTTGCGCACGACTGCGCTCGCGTCGGCCGAGACAAAGGTGTTCCGCGAAGATGTAACGCTGCGGTTGGATCTTGAAGGCGGCATGTTGACCCCGATTGGCGGCGCAACAACACGGATCACGGACCGGTTTAATCCGAACAACCGCACTTTGCGCGGCTTCCAAAGCAGCGGCGTTGGTCCGCGCGACAACGCTGCGCCAAATTCGGATGCGTTGGGTGGTAACTATTTTGCGGTCGCGCGGCTTGAAAGCCAGTTCCCACTTGGTTTGCCAGATGAATACAACATCTTAGGTGGTTTCTTCATGGATGTGGGCTCCGTCTGGGGGCTGCAAGACACGGCTGGCAACTTGGGCACGACTGTCGATGACAGCGCCCATTTGCGCGCCACGCTCGGTTTCGCGGTCTACTGGACCACGGGTCTTGGTCCCTTGCGGTTCAACTTCACGACACCGCTGCAAGCCGAAACCTATGACCGCACGACCGGGTTTGACCTGACCATTTCGACGCAATTCTAGACCATGAGGCGTGTGCGCCGATCCCTCATTCACCTCGCAGTTTGTTGCGTGTTGGTGGGGCTCGGGGGCAGCGTGCTGCCGGGAGCATCTGTCGCGCAGCAACCGCCTTTGGCGTCGGGTTTTCTGGTTATTGATCAAGAGCGTCTTTATACCGGATCGGCCTTCGGACAGCGTGTTGTCGAGACGTTGCAGTCCGAATCCAAAGCGCTTGCGGAAGAGAACCGCCGCATTGAAGATGCATTGATCGCCGAAGAACAATCGATCACAGATCAGCGCCCGGCGATCTCGCCGGAGGACTTTCGCGCCTTGGCCGATGATTTCGATGTGCGCGTCACAGCCATTCGTGCGGCCCAGGATCGAAAGTCTCGCAGCCTGACCTCGCGCGACGACGAAGAGCGCCGCCGCTTCCTGAATGCCGCCGTTCCGATATTGGGCACCATCATGCAAGACCTTGGTGCAACTGCCCTTTTTGATCGCCGCGCGGTGTTTGTGTCCGACGAACGGATTGACATCACCGACGAGGCCATTGCCGCGATCGACACAGCGTTGGGCACTGGCGAGGAGCGGACGCTCGATACCGCACCGGCCCCTGCGCCCCAGCCATCTGAGGGTGAGACCACGCCAGCCGTGCGCGAGTAGCGACCTTGTCTCGCGCTGCAGGGCTTGGTAGCCAAAGGGCGACCCTTATGGCTGCCGGAGCATGCGCGATGACCATCCCAACAACCGCCGATATCGACCTGATCCAGCGGATCATTCCGCACCGCTATCCGTTCCTGCTTGTCGACAAGGTGCGTGACATCGATCCGCATAAATCCGCCGTCGGCATCAAGAACGTCACCTTCAATGAGCCGCATTTCCAAGGCCATTTCCCCGGCGCACCAATCATGCCCGGGGTCACGATCATCGAGGCGATGGCCCAGACCGCTGCCGTAATGGTCGGCGTGTCGATGGAAATGGCCGACAAGAACCTGTTGGTCTATTTCATGGCCATCGACGGTGCGAAATTCCGCCGCAAGGTCGTGCCCGGTGACGTTCTTGAAATGAAGGTTGATGTGACGCGGGGCAAGCCCGGTGGCAAAGTCTGGAAATTCCATGGAACGGGCACGGTGGACGGCGAATTGGCTTGCGAATGTGACTTCACGGCGATGATGGATATGCCCAAGGACGGCGCTGCATGAGTGTGTCCGCCACGGCGCAGATCCATCCCAGTGCCGTCATTGAGGCGGGGGCGGTGATTGGTGACGATTGCGTCGTTGGCCCATTTTGTGTTGTAGGGCCTGAGGTTACGCTTGGTCGCGCGGTCGAGCTGCGCAGCCATGTTGTGGTCACCGGCTGGACCCAGATCGGCGAGCAGACCGAGATATTCCCGTTCTCCAGCATTGGTGAAATCCCGCAAGATTTGAAGTTCAACGGCGAGCGCACGCAGCTGATTATTGGCGCGCGCAACCGAATCCGCGAGCATGTGACGATGAACACCGGCACCCAAGGCGGGGGCGGCGTGACGCGCGTGGGCGACGACGGGCTCTTTATGGCGGGCTGTCATATCGCCCATGATGCGCAGGTCGGGAACAACGTGATCGTGGTGAACAGCGCGGCTGTCGCGGGGCACTGCATCATTGAAGACAATGTGCTGATCGGCGGCCTGAGCGGGATTCACCAATTTGTGCGCATCGGGCGCGGCGCGATTATCGGGGCCGTGACCATGGTTGCGAATGACGTTATTCCCTACGGGCTGGTGCAGGCGGAACGCGGCACGCTCGACGGTCTTAACCTTGTTGGGCTCAAGCGGCGCGGTGTGGACCGCTCGGACATCACGGCTTTGCGCGCCGCCTATCAGGCCTTGGCCCAAGGCGAGGGCACGTTTCTAGAGCGCGCTCGGCGTCTCGATGGGGAAACCGAAAGCGGTTATGTGCGCGAGATCACGCAGTTCATCCTTGCGGCCTCTGACCGCAATTTCCTGACGCCGAGCTGACCGGGTGCGCCTTGCGGTGATCGTCGGGGATGGCTTGTTGCCCAAACTGGTGCTTGATGCGACCAAGGCGCGTGCGGTGACGCTGCATGGCGTTTCCCAACAAGCTGTGCAGTATTCGGATATTGAGGCGCGTTTTGAACAACTTGGCGGGCTATTCTCATCCTTGCGCGCGGCTCAGGTTACAGATGTCTGCTTCGCAGGCGCGATGGGACGTCCGGCGCTTGATCCGGGCTTGTTTGATGCCGAGACGCTAGCGCTATTGCCGCGCTTGATGCCGCTGTTGGGGCAAGGCGATGATGCGTTGTTGCGCGGTGTGATTGCAGTGTTTGAAGAGGCCGGGTTCGTCGTGTGCGCGCCCCATGAGGTGGTGCCGGACCTTCTGGCTGAGGTCGGCGTCTTGACCCAGACGCAGCCAACCGCGCAAGACATCGAGGATGCAGCGCGTGGCCAGGCCGTTCTGGAAGCCTTGTCGCCACTGGATGTGGGGCAGGGGTGCGTGACCTGTGCCGGGCAAGTGCTTGGTATTGAGGCGCTTTACGGAACAGACGCGTTGCTGACTGGTGTGGCGGGGCTGCGATCCTCTCGGCAGCCCTCGACAGGTGGTGTCTTCATTAAACGGGCGAAAAACGGTCAAGATTTGCGCGTTGATCTGCCGACAATCGGCCCGGATACGGTTGAGGCGGTTCTTGCCGCAGGTTTGTCGGGGATGCATTTGCAGGCTGGTAGAGTGCAGATACTTGACCGCGACACCGTTTTGACGCGTGCAGATGCGGCGGGATTGGTAATATGGGCAAGCCCTTAACCTTCTTTTTGATTGCGGGCGAGCCGTCGGGCGACGCTTTGGGGGCTGCCCTGATGGCGGGCCTGAAGATCCGCGTTCCAGATGCGCGCTTTGCCGGAGTTGGCGGTCCGTTGATGGAATCCGAAGGGCTTACAAGCCTGTTTCCAATGCAGGAATTGTCGATCATGGGCATCGCGGAGGTTTTGCCGAAATTACCCGGATTGCTCGCGCGGGTGCGAGAAACGGTGGCTCAGGTCGCGGCAACCGCACCAGATGCTCTGATCACTATTGATAGTCCTGATTTCTGCCTGCGCGTGGCCCGCAAGGTGCGCGCCGCCAATCCTGCACAGCGTGTTGTGCATTACGTGGCCCCCTCCGTCTGGGCGTGGCGGCCTGAGCGCGCCGCTAAGATGGCCCCCACGGTGGATCAGGTTCTGTGCCTGCTGCCGTTTGAGCCCCCGTTTATGCAAGAGGTTGGGATGCGCGCTGATTTTGTCGGCCATCCCATCGCAGGCGAAGAGCCGTCAATATATGATGACGTGTCGGCTTTTCGTGCGCGCCATCATATTGATCCAGAGGCAAAAATTCTTCTAGCACTCCCCGGATCGCGGCGCGGCGAGGTCGACAGGCTTGCCCCAATTTTCGGCGCAGCGCTTAAGACATACTGTGCAGTATTCCCGAAGACCAAGATTATCCTGCCAACCGTGGCCCCCTTAGCGGACCGGGTCCGTCACTTGACCCAAGACTGGCCGGGATCACCGCTGATCCTGTCGCCGGGCGCGGATATGGCGGAGTTCAAAGCCGAGAAAGCCACGGCCTTCGCGGCCGCTGATCTCGCGCTCGCCGCATCCGGGACAGTCTCGCTTGAATTGGCCGCCAGCGACACGCCGATGGTGATTGCCTATGATATGAACTGGATCAGCCGCAGGATCATCGCGTCCAAGCTGCTGATCGACACGGTCACGCTGGTCAATTTGGTCAGTGAAACACGCACCGTGCCGGAACTGCTGGGCAAGGCCTGCACACCGGAGGCCATCGCAGAAAAACTGGCTGAGATCACACGCGCGCCGGAGGCGCAACGCGGTGCCATGCAGCTGACGATGGAACGGTTAGGGCGCGGTGGACTTGCACCTGGATTGCGCGCCGCAGATGCGGTTCTGGACGGGTTATCAAACGGTTAGGGCAGTGACACCAGATAGGCCGCAACCGCCGCTCGGTCGGATGCAGGCAACTGCGCGTAGTTCTCAACCACTGCTTTCATTGACCCACCCGCCACATCAAATTCGGGCGTAAACCCGCTGTCGAGATAGTCTGTGATTTCGTCAGCACTCCAGCCCAGCGCGCTTGGGTGGATGTTCGGAATGCGTCCATCGCCGGACGGGTTTGGCCCACCGGTCATCCATGCGGTGCGATCCAACCCGCCGATCACATCGCGCGGCGTGTGGCATTCGGCGCAGTGCCCGAGCGCTTCGACAAGATAACGACCGCGTTCCAACTCGGGTGTTGCAGCATCGGCGACGACCCACGCGTCAGTCATATAGCGTGCTTTCCAAACGCCCACAGCGCGCCGGATCGAGAAGGGAAATCCGACCTCATGGGCTGCAGATGGTGTCCCATCGACTGGCAAGGACTGCATGTAGCCGAACAGATCTGTCACGTCCTGATCGGTCATGCGGTTGTAGCTGGCATAGGGGAAGGCTGGGAAATAATGCGCGCCCTCGGGCGACACACCAAGGCGAACCGCGGTGGCGAAGTCAGGCAGGCTCCAGCCACCAATTCCGGCCTCGGGATGTTGCGAAATATTGGGTGAGATGAAGGTGCCAAACGGGCTGGTAATCCGGTAGCCGCCAGCAAGTGTCAGCTTATCGTCACTGCCGGGTTTTGCGTGACATGAGCTACACCCCGACGCCAGAAACACCTGTTCGCCGCGCCTGATATCAGGTGTCAGCCCGGCAAGTGTGACCCCATCATCTATCTGCGGAACGCTCACGGTCCATCCGACACCAACGCCGAGAAGAATAATCAAAGCAAGGGTCTGGAGTATGAACTTCATGTTGCCCCGCAAGTTGGATGGCCCGCAAAGGCCATCCGTTCACGCACCATGATTAGCGCGACTTCTGGTAGGAATCGTGGCATGCACCGCAGCTTCCGCCAAGTCCAGCAAGTGCGCCAGCAATCGCGTCGGTTCCATCGCCAGCGGCAGCCTGCATCACCAAAGTTGCCTCGCCAAAAGCGCTAAACTTTGCAAGGAAATCATCGTAGTTTTCCCAAATAGCAGGCAAAGCTGCGGTGCCTTCAACCGCATTGGAATCCGAGCCCTCTGGCCAAAGTGGTGCCATGTTGAATTGCGAGACATTAACCAGGTTGTCAGCGGCGGCCTGCGCAAGTTCGGCATCATAATCGATCCGCCCGCGCACCATGCCTGCCAGAATGCCCAAGCTAACACCGTTCATCTTGAACATGCCTTGGCGCGCGCCAATTTGATTGTCGAAATCTTGCGCCTGGGCAATGCTGCCAAAGGTTAACGCGGCACCCGCAACAAGGGCTGCGAGGGTAAAACGAGGGGTCATCGGCTGTCTCCGTGGTTCAGATTGTCTTGTCATGACAATAGGTCGCAGGCAGGCGGACGCAACTCACTGGCGCGTGATCGGCGCAGAAAATTACATGCTCTCGCCCAAACCGCCTATTTCCCACGCCAAATCCAGCCGCCCCCATAAACGCGTGACGTATCTGGTGCGTAGAAAACGCAGGCTTGACCGGGGCTTACGCCTTCCTCGGCGATGATCAACTCAATGGTCGCCTCAGTGGCCGACACCGGGCGAATGACCGCTTCGCGCGGCGGACGGGTGGAGCGGATTTTGACATCCAGCGTCCAAGCCTCGCGGCTGTCAAACGCCACATCACCCAGCCAGTTTATCTCGCGCACGGGCACGATCCGCGTGGTTAACGCCTCCTTCGGGCCGACGATCACATGGCGGGTGTCTGGGTCCAGTTTGACCACGTAAAGCGGCTCGTCCAGGCCCCCGATGCCAAGTCCGCGCCGCTGCCCGACGGTATAGTGAATGACCCCGCTATGCGCGCCAAGCACCCGCCCATCGAGGTGGACAATATCGCCGGGCTGATCGGCATCCGGGCGCAGCTTTTTGATCACGGCAGCATAGTCGCCATTGGGCACAAAACAGATGTCTTGGCTGTCGGGTTTATCTGCCACCGAAAGTCCAAATTGTGACGCGAGATCACGGGTTTCTGACTTGCTCTTCAAGTGCCCCAAAGGGAAGCGCAGGTAGTCGAGCTGCTCGGCCGTGGTCGAGAATAGAAAGTAGCTTTGATCGCGCGCAGGATCGCCTGCGACATGCAATTCCGCCCCCTCAGCCCCCATCTTGCGCTGAATGTAATGCCCGGTGGCCATGCAATCGGCATCGAGATCGCGCGCGGTGTTCAAAAGGTCTTTGAACTTCACCCGCTCGTTGCAGCGAATGCAGGGCACAGGCGTCGCACCGGCCAGATAACTGTCGGCAAATTCATCAATAACGGCCTCGCGGAAGGTGTTCTCGTAATCGAGCACATAATGCGGAAAGCCCATTTCCTCGGCCACGCGGCGCGCATCATGAATATCGCGCCCAGCACAGCACGCGCCTTTCTTGGCCAATGCGGCCCCGTGGTCATAAAGCTGCAGCGTCACGCCGACGACATCATAGCCTTCCGAGGCCAGTTTGGCCGCAACCACGCTGGAATCGACGCCGCCCGACATGGCCACGACCACGCGCGTGTCGGCGGGCGCTTTGGCAAAGCCGAGCGAATTCAGCGCGGGCGCGGTGTCCTTGGGCATGGAGGCTCTCCGATTGAGGAATTAGCGCGGAATATATGAAAACTTGAGACAATGCCAAGGGGTAGAGCGGGCGGGCGTTCACGGCTCTTTAAGGACAATGGGCGAGGGTTCTGGTCAGAGTTTAGGAACGGAACCCTTGATATGTATCTCAAACGCAGCCGTGGGCCTGCCGCGGTCACCTTGCCCGATGGGCGAATCTTGTCACGATCAGATCTGCCTGACGCGCAGACCAGTCGCTGGGTTGCCAGCCGTAAGGCCGCCGTTGTGCAGGCTGTGACCCACGGTTTGCTCAGCGTGGAAGACGCCTGTGAGGTGTATTCTTTGTCCGAAGAAGAATTGGACGCATGGCGGCATGCTGTTGAAGAACATGGGGAAAAGGCTTTGAAAGCAACGCGCTTGCAGGCGTATCGGCAGTTGGAGAATGCAGTTTAGAACGCGGGCTAGACAACCATAAGTTGTAAATGCTACGAATCGGGCTGTGAGTAACCTGTGATTAACCATTTGTGGACCACCCTAGGGCAGCGAGACGAGCCATCAACGGAGGCCAGAGGCCAATGCGCGTTCTAATGATCGAAGATGATCCCGGCACTGCCAAGAGCATCGAATTGATGCTGACCCATGCGAACCTGAATGTTTACGGGACCGATATGGGGGAGGAGGGCATCGATTTAGCCCGCCTTTATGACTACGATTTGATTCTCCTCGATCTCGATTTGCCGGATATGACCGGGCATGAGGTGCTGCGCCAGCTGCGCCTGTCGCGGATCGAGACACCGATTTTGATCCTGTCGGGGTCCGATGACACCGAAAGCAAGATCAAGGGTTTTGGGTTTGGGGCAGATGACTACCTGACCAAACCGTTCCACCGTGAAGAACTGGTCGCGCGCATTCATGCGATCATCCGGCGGTCCAAGGGCCATGCGCAATCTGTCATCCATACCGGCAAGATTTGCGTGAACCTTGATGCCAAGACCGTTGAGGTGGACAGCGAACCTGTGCACCTGACAGGCAAAGAATATCAGATGCTTGAGCTGCTGAGCCTGCGCAAAGGCACGACGCTGACCAAGGAAATGTTCCTCAACCATCTTTACGGCGGCATGGACGAACCTGAGTTAAAGATCATCGATGTGTTCATCTGTAAGCTGCGCAAGAAACTCAGCCTAGCCACAGAAGGCGAGAACTATATCGAGACGGTCTGGGGGCGTGGCTACGTGCTGCGCGATCCCAGTGTGCAGACGGTGTCTGAGCCGCTCTACGCCACCGGATAGCCAAGTCCACTGGACCTCGCCCGCGCTGCCGCCTAAATCAGACAGGCAAGGCAGCGAGGGCGAGGGATGGCCGACACAAGCATTGGTGCACTAAGCGAGAGTGAGGCCGCCCGTGAGTTGGCGCGGCTTGCCCAAGCTTTGCGTGATGCTGATAGTGCCTATCACGGTGATGATGCGCCGACCTTGTCTGACGCGGAATATGACGCGCTCAAGCGCCGCAACGCTAAGATTGAAGCGCAGTTTCCCGGATTGAAACGCGCCGATAGCCCCAGCGAAAGCGTTGGTGCGCGGCCTTCGGATGGATTTTCCAAGACCAAACATGCGCAGCGGATGATGTCGCTGGCCAACGCGTTTTCCGGCGAAGATGTGGACGAGTTCGTTTCCGGCATTCGAAAGTTTCTGGGCCTGCCATCCGATGCCCCGCTTCAGTTCACAGCAGAGCCTAAGATCGACGGGTTATCGCTTTCGCTGCGCTATGAAGGCGGCGTGCTGGTCCAGGCTGCTACGCGTGGGGACGGCGAGACCGGCGAAAATGTCACTGCGAATGCGCGCACGATCACCGATATTCCGCAGATACTTGCTGGCGCACCTGAAATTCTGGAGGTGCGCGGCGAGGTCTATATGCACCACGATGATTTTGAGGCGCTGAATACCGCCCAAGAAGCCGCCGGCAACAAAACCTTCGCTAATCCGCGCAATGCCGCCGCCGGATCGTTGCGCCAGCTTGATCCCAACATCACCAAATCCCGCCCGTTGCGGTTTTTTGCCTATGCGTGGGGCGAGGTGTCCGCACCATTGGCCGAGACGCAGATGGATGCGATCAAGCGGCTGAAAACGCTAGGGTTTCAGACCAATGATTTAACCGCCATCTGCGACAGCTCGGCAAGCCTCCAGGCCCATTACGCGCAGATCGAACAGCTACGCGCGACGCTCGGCTACGATATCGACGGCGTGGTCTATAAGGTCGATGATCTCAGCTTCCAGCGCCGCCTTGGGCTGCGCTCGACGACACCCCGTTGGGCCATTGCCCATAAATTTGCCGCCGAACTTGCATGGACATGGCTCAACGCGATTGAAATTCAGGTCGGACGCACTGGCGCGCTCAGCCCCGTGGCGCGATTGCAGCCGGTGACGGTCGGCGGGGTGGTTGTGTCCAACGCGACGCTTCACAACGAGGACCACATCGCCGGGCGCGATTCTAAAGGTGCCCAGATCCGCGAAGGCCGCGATATTCGGATCGGCGATTGGGTGCAGGTCTACCGGGCAGGCGACGTGATCCCGAAGATTAAGGATGTGGATGTCAGCAAGCGCGGCGGTGATAGTGCGCCGTTTGCCTTCCCTGAGGCGTGCCCAGAATGCGGATCGGACGCGCTGCGCGAGCCAGAAGATTCTGTGCGCAGATGCTCAGGCGGTCTGATCTGTCCTGCGCAAGCTGTGGAAAAATTGAAGCATTTTGTCGGCCGCGCTGCGTTTGACATCGAAGGCCTTGGCGCAAAACAGGTCGAGCAATTCTACAAAGATGGATGGATTGCCGAGCCGCATGATATTTTCCACCTGCAAGATCGCTATGGCAGCGGTGTCCGGCAGCTTAAGAACCTTGAAGGCTGGGGCGAACGGAGCGCGGAAAAACTGTTCCAAGCCATTGAAGAAAAACGCACCATTCCATTCGCGCGATTCCTATTTGGCCTTGGCATTCGACATCTTGGAGAAGTCACCTCCGGCCTCATTGCTACGCATTTCGGATCGCTCAACGCATTGATCGATGTGTTGGAACGCGCGCCTAATGACGACAGCGTAATGGCGGATTTGCTCAGCATCGACGGCGTGGGCCAAGTGATGGCGGACGCACTTATCGCAGCATTTCAGCCGCAAAGCGCCGAGCGCGCGTCCATCGAGCGTCTGCGCGATGTGATCACAATTGAACCCGCGATTCCGCAGGCCGCGTCTGACAGCCCTGTCGCCGGGAAAACCGTGGTCTTCACTGGCACGCTCGAAACTCTGACCCGCGCAGAAGCCAAGGCCGGGGCAGAAGCGCTCGGTGCGAAAGTCGCAGGCTCCGTGTCGGCCAAGACGGATATCCTTGTGGCCGGACCGGGCGCAGGATCGAAGGCGGCGAAGGCCGAAGCGCTCGGCGTGCAAACCCTCGACGAGGCCGGTTGGCGCGCTTTGATCGGCACCTAGATGGGCACGCGGCCCGATATCCTGTTTCCGCTTTTTGCAGCGCTGGACACCTTGCCGGGCATCGGTGCGCGGACCGCAAAAGCGCTTGCCGGGCTGAATATTGAGGTGCCGCGCGACTTCCTTTATACGCTGCCTCATTCCGGGATTTCGCGGCAACCTGTTGAAAGCGTGACGCAAGTTCCACTGCCTGCAACGGTCACTGTGCGCATTACCGTGCGCCGCCACCTGCCTGCCGCTAGCAAAGGCCGCCCGCACAGGGTGGAGGTTGAAGATGCAGGCACGCGCTTTTTCTTGGTGTTTTTCCATGCGCGCGGCGACTATCTCGACACACTTTTGCCCGCCGGACAGGAGCGGATCGTGTCTGGCCGGGTCGAGCTTTACGATGGCGTAGCACAGATGACGCATCCCGATCACGTGCTGCGCCTTGATCAGGCAAATGACCTGCCGGAGTTTGAGCCCGTTTATCCGTTAACCCAAGGCGTGACGCAAAAGACGATGGCAAAGGCCGTCGCGGCGTCATTGCAGCGTGCGCCCGCGCTTGCGCCGTGGATCGACCCGCCGTTGCAGGCCAAGCGCCAATGGCCCGACTGGCAAGATGCGTTAACCCTAGCCCATCACCCTAAGGCGATGGGGGATTTGGCCGGTGGGGCGCCTGCGCGGATGCGGTTGGCCTATGATGAGTTCTTCGCGCACCAATTAACCTTGGCCCTGGCCCGCGCGGCGCGGCGCAAATCGCCGGGCATTGCCAGCAAGGGCAACGGCACGTTAACCGATCCGGTATTGGCGGCTTTGCCCTACCGACCGACCTCGGCCCAGTTGCGGGCAATAGGCGACGTGGCATCAGATTTGGCATCGCCGGGCCGCATGAACCGGTTGTTGCAGGGCGATGTGGGGGCGGGCAAAACGCTGGTGGCGCTGGCTGCGATGTTGATCGTGGTCGAGGCAGGGGGCCAAGCCGTGATGATGGCACCGACTGAGGTGCTCGCGCGCCAACACTACGCGTCATTGGTGGATTTGGCTGCGGCAGTCGGCGTGCGAATCGAGGTTTTGACCGGTCGTGACAAGGGCGCAGGTCGTGCGGTGAAGCTTGCGGATCTCGCATCGGGCGAGGTGCATATCCTCGTCGGCACTCATGCGGTTTTCCAAAAAGATGTGTTTTTCCAAGATCTTCGCCTTGCCGTTATTGATGAACAACATCGCTTTGGCGTTCGTGAACGCATGCAGCTCGGCCAAAAAGGGCATGGCGTGGATGTGCTGGTGATGACGGCCACGCCGATCCCGCGCAGTCTTGCGTTGACGCAATACGGGGATATGGATGTCTCGATCCTTGATGAAAAACCCGCTGGGCGGAAGTCGATCACAACGGCCTTGATCGCAGCAACACGGCTGGATGAGGTCATGGCGCACCTCGCGCGCGCGCTCGAGAACGGCCAACAAGCCTACTGGGTGTGCCCACTTGTCGAAGAAAGCGAGACGCTTGAATTGACCGCCGCTGAGGAGCGTTTCAAAGGGCTGCGCGCGCGATTTGGCGAAGATACGGTGGCGCTTGTGCACGGCCAGATGCCCCCGGCGGACAAAGATGCCGCGATGGCGGCGTTCCAGTCTGGCGCTCGGCAGGTCTTGGTCGCCACGACGGTGATTGAGGTCGGCGTCGATGTGCCCAACGCGTCAATCATGGTTATCGAAGGGGCCGAGCGGTTTGGTCTGGCGCAGCTTCACCAGTTGCGTGGGCGTGTTGGGCGCGGGTCTGCCAAGTCGTCTTGCTTGCTGATGTATACAGCACCGCTGGGCGAGACGGCGCGTAAGCGATTGGAACTTATGCGAGAAACCGAAGACGGGTTTCTGATCGCCGAGACGGATCTTGAGATGCGCGGGGCCGGGGACGTGATTGGCACCGTGCAATCTGGCCTGCCGCGGTTCCGGGTTGCCGATCTGGAGACCCAATCAGGGTTAATGGAAGTGGCCCAAGACGATGCGCGCGCATTGTTGTTGAAAGATCCAAAGCTGGAAAGCGAACGCGGGCAGGCGGCACGTGTTCTTCTTTGGCTCATGGGGCAGGATGAAGCGATCCGTTTGATTTCAGTGGGTTAACTGATTTTCAATGCCAATGTTCCGGTTTGAGCCCTCTTTGTTCGCAAAAAGTTCTTTACTTTGGTTAACGAAAATGAGAACAAAGGTGCAACAAGTTAACGCTGACGGAGTGCCCATCATGTCCCGCCTTAAGACCCTTGCCAAAGCTGCCCCCCTCGATACCGCCCAGGATGTGATCGGTGTTCTGGCCATCGCGGGCCTACTTTGCGTCGTGCTGTATTTGCCTGCGTTAACCTAGTTTTCGGTTCTGCCTGCGGTCTGTTTCGGTCGAACCTCCCCTATCCCCAATTGGGGCGTCGCACAGTCTTGTCCCCATCTGTGACCCTGCGAATTCAGGTTTGACCTCTGCAAACAGATACGCCACTGACCGCCGCGCCTTCTTGGTGCGGCGGTTTTTTTGCATTTAAAGACAGTATGTTATGCGCAATCAGCTTGGCTGAGCTGCTGCATCGCTTCCAATGTCGCCTCGATCGCCAACATGATGGAGGCATGGCGATTGCCGAATGCACGGGCCGGCAACAGGACTTCGTATTCGCCAAACGGGGCGTCCGGCACGGGACCATCATTTTTCAGCATCGCGCTGAGTTGATCGCGCAGCACGCAAATCTCTGCTTGGCTGCGCCCAATCACATGTTGGCCCAAGATCGAGGCACTCGCCTGACCCAACGCGCAGGCTTTCACGTCTTGCCCGAAATTGTTAATCACACCGTCTGTTAAGGTTAACTCCACCGTCACAGTTGATCCGCAAAGTGGTGCACGTTTGCGAACTGATGCATCCGGCTGCGCAAGACGGTTTGTTAACGGAATCTCAGTCGCCAGCGCCAAAATACGCGCCGAATAGAGCTTCAATAGATCGCTCTCGGTCCCGGAATTTGAGGCCATGTGCAGTCCTTTATCCTTGATCGGAAGGGGAATTCCGGTCACATCGGGGCGATCCAAAACCCCAGAAAGGTGAGATCATATGGTATTTGATCCCGCAACCCTCGTTTTCAATACCGACGGATTGGTGCCCGCGATTGCACAAGACGCAGATACTGGCGAGGTCTTGATGCTGGCTTGGATGAATGCCGAAAGCATTGATCGCACGCTCAAGACCAAACGCGTCACCTATTGGAGCCGTTCGCGTCAAGCGTTTTGGGTCAAAGGCGAGACTTCCGGCCATGTGCAAACCCTCGTCGACATGCGCCTTGATTGTGATCGCGATTGCTTGCTAATGCAGGTGATCCAAGAAGGTCCAGCCTGCCATACAAACAGGCGATCCTGCTTTTATACTTCCATTACAGATGGTAATGAGGTGGAATTGATGTCACCTCTGAGCTAGCGCAGCACCGATGTCAGTGCTGCTAAAGCCTGCGCCGGATCATCTGATCCCCAAATTTCAGGCCCGATGGCGAAGAAGTCCGTGATCGGGGCAAGACGCGCGATAATGTCTGCGGTCAGCCCCCCTTCGGCGACGATTGGAACCTCAATCATCTCGCTCCACCATTCAAACAGGGCATCCTCAACAACATCTCCGGCACCGATAGCACTCGCGGTCAGGGGGCCAAAGGATACGTAGTCAGCACCGGCCTCCCCCGCGCTCAACCCCACATGTCGTGATACGCCACATCCGGCCCCCAAGATCGGGTCAGGGCCCATTGTTTCACGCAGTTTGCGAAGGCCATGTCCACCATCTGGTAAGTGAACGCCATCCAGCCCAAGGCTTTCGACAAGTTGCACATGAGTGTCGATCACCAGCGGAATGTCGCGGGCATGGGCAATTTCGCGCACCAGATCTGCACTGCGGGCGACGATTTTCTCGTCCTTGCTGGCAAGATCAAGGCGCAGACACGCGACATCCATTACATCAAGAACGCGGCCCAACACATTGGGAAAGATATCAAATGAAAACTGTTCTGGCGTAATCAGATAGATCTGAGGTGTGTCAGCATCGGTCATGTCGCAGCTCCTTAACCTTTGTGTTTGGCTTAGCGGGCCAGCGGCGATGCAGCAACGGGGATTGCACGCGCGCCGCTGTCTTTCTACACCGCTGATACGCAGAAAGGATCCCCATGACCGTGCCAGATACCCCCGCCGTTATCCTCGTCGCTCCGCAGATGGGCGAGAATATTGGGGCGGCCGCGCGCGCGATGTGGAACTTTGGCCTAGACCGGATGCGTATTGTGGCCCCGCGCGATGGCTGGCCGAATGAACGCGCGGTTGCAATGGCCAGTGGTGCGGGGCGGTTGCTGGACAACGCGCAGCTATTCGACACCACGCCCGAGGCGCTTTCTGATGTGGATTATCTGTTTGCAACGACGGCGCGTCCGCGGGGGTTAACCAAGCCTGTTGTCTCGCCCGAACAGGCGATGGCGCAAGCACGGGCCTTGATCGGGCAGGGGCAGCGCGTCGGAATTCTATTTGGCGCTGAACGGGCCGGATTGGAGAATAGCGATATTGCGCGCGCCAACGCGATTATCAGCGTGCCCGTTAACCCTGATTTCCCGTCTCTTAACCTTGCGCAATGCGTGCTGCTGGTGGGCTATGAATGGCGGCGGCAGACAACGGACGTTGCCCCCGAGGTCATGGAAATGGCCAAGACGCGCTACGCCAGCGGGCTCGATGTGGAAAAGCTTGGGGATCATTTTGAGGACCGCCTCGCTGACGCCGGGTTCTTTTTCCCAGCCGATAAAGCGCCACATATGAAGGCCTCAATCCGCAACATGTGGGGGCGTTTGCCGCTGACCCTGGCCGATGTGCAAGTTATGCACGGGATGCTGCGGCAGTTTGCGCGCTGGAAAGCGGGCACAAGCCGCCCACATGACGCAAATAATACAGACGGCTCGGAGGGTTGAGATGAGCAAACCGCGAAGCATTTTTGAGGAGGTTGACGCCAAGACTGCAGCGCCGACAACGGGCGGAATCGACCAACGCCCAAAGGGCGCGCGAACGGCAATCCGACGTTGGCTAATGGTGATATTCGCGCTCGTCGTGTTGATGATCGCTGTCGGAGGGTTAACGCGGTTAACCGATTCTGGGTTGGCGATTACGGAATGGAAGCCGATCACGGGCGCTGTGCCACCGCTAAGCGCCGAGGTATGGCAAGCAGAGTTCGATCTCTACCGCGCAATCCCAGAATACCAGTTGCAAAACAAAGGGATGAGCCTTGCAGAGTTCAAGGTGATCTACTGGTGGGAATGGGGGCATCGCCAACTGGGCCGCGTGATCGGACTGGTTTGGGCGGTTGGTTTCTTTGGCTTCTTGGCTATGCGCCAAATTCCAACCGGATGGACGCCACGACTGCTCGGCCTTGGGGCGCTTGGCGGCCTGCAAGGTGCGATTGGCTGGTGGATGGTGGCATCAGGGTTAACGGGCACGATGCTCGACGTCGCCTCCTACCGTTTGGCTGTGCATCTGGGCCTAGCGTTCCTGATCCTTGGTCTCATTGCTTGGTATGTCTTCCTTTTGGGACGGACCGAGCGCGACTTGATGGCAGCCCGCCGCATCAATGAGCCTGCTTTGGTAAGGTTAACGGGTTTGGTTTTAGGGTTAACGGCCGTCCAAATCCTGCTGGGCGCGCTGGTTGCGGGGATCGATGCGGGGCGCACTTATGGCGATTGGCCGCTCATGGCAGGTGGTCTGCTGCCGCCCGGAATTTTTGAGTTAACCCCAGGCTGGCGCAATTTCTTTGAGAACGCCGGTTTGGTCCAGTTTAACCATAGGGTCGTCGGATATATTCTTGGAATTGCAGGATTTATTCTTTGGCTGCGCAGTCGCAAGAGCCCTCATAGCAGAACGCGATTTACGGTTAATCTTGTGCTAGCGATGATGTTTTTGCAGATCGCCCTCGGCGTGATAACTGTGCTTTATGGTGCGCCGCTCAGCTGGGCTATCGCGCACCAGCTTGGGGCCGTCGCATTGGTTGTTCTCGTTTTGCACGCGAGGTTCCGCGCCGCGTATCCCGTTCCAGATAAACTTCGAAAGGCCTGAAATGTCCGCCTATTCCGAACTCATGGCGTTCCAGCGCCAGACCGAAGCGCTTGGCGCGATTGCAGGCCGCTTGGGCTGGGATCAGGAAACCATGATGCCGCGCGGGTCGGCGGGCCAGAGGTCCGAAGAAATGGCTGCGATTGAAGGTGTGTTGCACGCCAGACGCACAGACCCAAATGTCGGGGAATGGCTGGAGACATCGGTCTCAGACAGTGACGTCGCACGGGCGAATTTGCGCCTGATCAAGCGTCAATATGACCGGACTATGAAGGTGCCCGCGCGTTTGGCGAGCGAAATAGCCAGTGTTACATCGCGCGCGCAAGGCATCTGGGCGCGGGCGCGTGCTGCCGAAGATGTGCCCGCATTCTTACCAATCCTGACCGAAGTGATCGCGCTGCGCCGGGAAGAGGCGGCAGCCTTGGCCGAAGGCGGCTCGCTTTATGATGCGCTTTTGGCGGATTATGAGCCTGGGACATCAAGTGCTGAAATTGCAGCGCTGTTTGATCGAATGCGCCCGCGTCTTGTGGCGCTGCGGGACCGCATTTTTGGGGCCGCCTACCAGCCCTCAAAACTGAACGGGACGTTTGCCGACGATATGCAAGCTGAGATTGCGACGAAGCTTGCGCTGGCTTTCGGCTATGACTTGAATACTGGTCGGATTGACCGCGCCGTGCATCCTTTCAGCTCGGGCAGTGGACAAGATGTGCGGATCACCACGCGGGTCAGTGAAACCGATCCGTTCAACTGTTTTTATTCGACAATTCATGAGGTTGGTCATGCCGCGTATGAGCAGGGGATCGCGCCTGAGCATCTTCTGACACCGCTGGGCCATGGTGTGTCTATGGGCGTGCATGAAAGCCAGAGCCGGATTTACGAAAACCAGCTAGGGCGCGGACAAGCCTTCACGGGGTGGCTGTATAAGCAGATGACAGACGCGTTTGGGGATCTCGGTTTGCCGGATGCGGACGCGTTCTACGGTGCTGTGAATAGATGTTCTCCATCATATATTCGAACTGAAGCGGACGAGGTGCAATACAACCTGCATGTGATGCTGCGTTTCGATCTTGAGCGCGCCATCATCGCGGGTGATCTTGCGCCTGCTGATCTGGAAGGTGCTTGGAACGAGCGGTTCGCGGCAGATTTCGGCATCGCGGTCGATAAGCCGTCCAATGGCGTGTTGCAGGATGTGCATTGGTCGGTCGGGCTGTTTGGGTATTTCCCGACCTATTCGCTGGGCAACGTATATGCGGGGTGTCTGTTCGAGACCTTGAAGTCTGCCGTTCCCGATTGGGAGCAGGGGCTTGCGCAAGGCGATGCCAGTGCTGCAACAGGTTGGTTGCGCGAGAATGTTCAACAGGTTGGTGGGCTCTATGAGCCGGTCGAGGTGATTGAAAAAGCCAGCGGGACCGCACCGAGCGAAGAGCCACTTTTGAGCTACCTAGAAGACAAGTTCGGCGCGATCTATCGACTGTAGTCAGGGCTTTTGCGGCCAATTTGGCGCGCGTTTGTCAAGAAAAGCCGCGATGCCTTCTTCAGTGGCGTCCAGCGCCATGTTCTTAACCATAACGTCGCCCGTTAACCCATATGCGTCCTCGATCGGCAAGCTGATCTGGTCGTAGAAAGCGCGTTTGCCGATCCGCACGGCCCCTGCCATCTTGCCGTTGATCGTTGCGGCCAACGCGCGGGTTTCCGCCTCTAGCTGGTCCAGTGGAACAGCGCGGTTTATCAAGCCCAGCTCCGCCGCGCGGGTGGCGGTGATGAACTCGCCCGTCGTCAACATCTCAAACGCTTGTTTGCGCGCGATATTTCGGCTGAGCGCGACCATCGGTGTCGAGCAAAACAGGCCAATATTGACGCCATTCACGCCGAAACGCGTGTCCTCAGCGGCAATCGCCAAGTCTGCGGTCGCCACCAGCTGACATCCTGCGGCGGTGGCAATGCCGTGGACCTGCGCAATGACAGGCTGGGGCAGGCGCATTAGACTTGTCATGACCGACGCACAGCGATCAAACAGATCTTTCAACGCCGCTGCGCCGCCATCCCTGCTTTGGCGCTTGGCCTGCATTTCGCGCAGATTATGGCCCGCGCAGAAGACCTTGCCGCTGCCCTTCAGAATCACGACGCGGGCCGAGCGATCTTGCGACAGCGCGTCAATCTCGACCTGAAGGGCGGCAAGCATTGCATCAGAAAGGGCATTTAACGTGCCGGGATCATTAAGGGTTAGCTCAATAATGCCTTCATGGTCATTTCGCAACAAAAGCGTGCCTGCCATCTTGTCCTCCGGTCCAAACTAGCCAAAGTCTAGGGTGCGTAGGGCAAGGAGACCAGACATGGAATTGGCGATGGATAAAGAGGCTTTGCACGGATTTCTGGCGCGCGACTTTGCGCAAGTGGCTGGCATGTTTGAGATCATCGATGTGGCCCCAATGGCAATCACCATGCGCCTCAAGGTGGGTACAGAGCATCTGCGCCCCGGCGGCACGGTCTCAGGCCCCACGATGTTCGCGTTGGCCGATGTCGCGGTTTATCTAGCTGTCATGGCAATGATTGGCCCAAAAGGGCTATCAGTTACAACGAGTTGCGCGATGGACTTCATGCGAAAGCCGACTGCGGATACCGATCTGATCTGCGAATGCCGCTTGCTGAAACTCGGCCGCGTACTGGCTGTCGGGGACGCGCTGATCTACTCGGAAGGCAACCCAAAACCCGCTGCGCGCGCGAACATGACATACTCGATCCCGCCAAAGGACTAAGTGCTTACGGCAGCAGTTTTTTCACGTAGCCGGGCAGGGCAAAGGCACCCAGATGCACCTCGGGCGTGTAGTAGTAAGGATCGAGGCCAGAGGCTTCAAACCGCGCCTGTAGGGTTGCCAGATCAACGCGGCCAGCGTCCCCATCTGTGCCCCAGCCAAAGGCCATCGGGCCGCTTGCATAGGTCGGAATCGTCGCCATGTAGCAGGTCCAATTTGCAAACAAAGCCTTAAAGGCGCGCAGGGTATTGGTTAATTCATCGCCTTGCATGAAAGGCACGCCGTTTTGGGTGACCAATATCCCGCCCGGTTTCAGGCACCGTTTGGCGTGGCCATAGAATGTGTCGGTGAACAAAACCTCGCCCGGACCAACCGGGTCGGTGCTGTCGACGATAATCACATCAAAGCGCTTATCCGTCTCGCGCACGAAGGCCGCGCCATCTGTGATCACAAGATCTAGGCGCGGGTCATCGAAAGCACCATCGCTTAGCGAGGGTAGGTAAGTCTTTGAAAATTCGACCACACCTGCATCAATCTCGACCATCGTAACATCGCGCACTGACGCGTGACGCAGCACTTCGCGTGCCATCCCGCCATCTCCACCGCCGATTATCAGAACCTCGGTCGCATTCCCATGGGCCAAAATCGGCACATGGGTCAGCATTTCGTGGTAAATCGCGTTGTCGCCCTCAGTGGTCTGCACCACGCCATCAAGGGTCAGAACCCGGCCGAACCGACCGTTTTCAAACACCACAAGGCGTTGATGTTCGGTATGAGAATCGTAGAGAATATTTTCCACGCGCAAGGACTGCGCATGGTCGTTATGTAGGGCTTCGCGCATCCACTGGCTCATGCCAATGCTCCGGCGACAACCTCCTCGCCGCGGCGCAGCTCGCGCACATGCACGTTTTCAGTGTTAAACGCGGCTTTCAGAACGGCAACGGCATTCCAAGGCTCGGCATCGCCGCACATAAACACGTCAAATGCGCCATACCCGATTTCGGGCCATGTGTGGCATGAGATATGGCTTTCGGCCAAAACCGCGACACCCGACACGCCCTGGGGCGAGAATTTATGGGTGTGAATGTGCAGCAAAGTTGCCCCACACGCATCGACGCAGTCGCGGAACGCGGTTTGAATGCGGTCCTCGTCATCAAGGCCAAGGCCTTGTTCTACCTCGATAATCAGATGCGTGCCTGCAAAGACCACACCATCCTTACGGATGAAATGGTCGTCGCGATCCGCGTCAGTGACAAGCTCAAGCTTGGGTGTAGAGTCGATAACTCCACGGCGATAATCTTCCGCATGGGTGCCTGTCTCCAGACCTGTCCCCAGTTGGAAGAGGTTGGCGTTTTTCATACGCTCCCCTCCAATCCAGTAGATAGAATCCAGAGGTTCCTTAGCGCCCCCCAAGTTGCCTCAGGTTGGGATCGTCCCCTCATTCAGTCAGCGGCAGGTAAGCCGCAAGCACGAGTCGATCAAGACACTTTTTGCGTTTGACCGCATTTTTTTGAAAAACTCGGCAATCTGGTGTGGGGTATTATTATACCGTAATTCTAGCGCCTTGTTTTTACGTAACTAATTCGAGGCATTGTGTGTTGACGCGCGCCGAGAAAAGCTTAGAACCACGCCATCTTATACCGTTGGTCCCGGACAAGGGCCCGCAACGTCGAGGACGAAGATGAAAACCTATACCGCAAAACCGGCGGATATCGACAAGACGTGGATCATCATTGATGCTGAAGGCATCGTGTTGGGCCGCCTTGCGTCGGTGATCGCCATGCGCTTGCGCGGCAAGCACAAAGCCAGTTTCACGCCCCATATGGATATGGGCGACAATGTTATCGTGATTAACGCCGACAAGGTGCAATTGACCGGTAACAAGCGTGACGGCAAAATCTATTACCGCCACACGGGCCATCCAGGCGGGATCAAGCAGCGCACCGCGCGTGAGATCCTTGAGGGCAAGTTCCCTGAGCGCGTTTTGACCAAAGCGGTTCAGCGTATGCTGCCCGGCGGCCCGTTGTCGCGTCGCCAGATGACAAACCTGCGCATTTATGCAGGTGCTGAGCATCCCCATGAAGCGCAATCGCCTGACGTTCTGGATGTCGCATCCATGAACTCGAAGAACACGCGGAGCTGATCGACATGTCTGATGAAATCAAAAGCCTGGACGATCTTCAGGACGTGGTTGCCGGCACCCAAGCGGTTGCCGTTAACCTTGCTGCCCCAGCCGAGCCCGTTCGGGACGAACTTGGCCGCTCTTATGCCACCGGCAAACGGAAAGACGCGATCGCTCGTGTTTGGATCCGTCCCGGGTCTGGCAAGATGACCGTAAACGGCAAAGACTACCCCGCCTATTTTGCGCGCCCGGTGTTGCAGATGATTCTGCGCCAGCCGTTTCAGGTTGCTGGCGTCGAGGGTGAGTTTGACGTGATGGCGACTGTTAAAGGTGGCGGTCTTTCGGGACAGGCGGGCGCTGTGCGTCACGGTATCTCGAAAGCGTTACAACTTTATGAACCATCGCTTCGCGGCGCACTGAAAGCGGCAGGCTTCCTGACCCGCGACAGCCGCGTGGTTGAGCGGAAGAAGTTTGGTAAGCGCAAAGCACGTCGGAGCTTCCAGTTCTCGAAGCGTTAATCGCTTCGCACAGTTTGACAAAGGGCCGCGCCGGGCAACTGGCGCGGCCCTTTGCTATTGGCGATGCGGATATGGGTTCTTGATCAAGGGCCTGTGCGGGCGTCTTGCGAGGGCGGATGAGCCGCGCAATGGCGAAAGCCCGCCCTGTCTGATTAGTTAATAAATCCGCCAACAGTGTTATGCACAGGGGCACGGCCCTTGATGCCTTGCGCGGGGTGCGTGCCAAATCGCTGCAACAGCCCGCGCGCGTTGAAGCGACTGCCCCTCTGCATAAAGCTGTGGACAGATTCTAAGCGGCTTGGCGCGGGGCAGGCCAATGTCGCCCCGTTTGTCACCGGGCCTGCGCGTTGGCGCATCGGTGGCGCAATCGCACTTCCCTAGATTCAATGTCTTGGAAGGCAAATCACTTGTCTTTTTTCAACATACACGCCTTGCGTGTGCTCGTTGAAATCTATGATCCTCTGTCCAGATTTCGGTGTTTTGATGCGGTGTCCGAGGCTGTGGAAAAATCGCACGCGCCCTCCTGCACCGCACCGATCTCGGCGTCATTCATGCGCTCAGTTCAGATCATAGCGTGAGGTGGTTTGAGCCAAAATATGCACTTGTCGAAAAAGAGCATTCACAGTTGAGGGTAACTTTTCATGTGCTGCATGAAGGGCTTGAGGCATCGACTGAGGATTGGCTTCTAAGTCTTGACCTGGATATTCGTAAAAATGTCCACTCTACATGAAAACATAGGAAGTAACCGTTAAAAATCAAAGACTAACACTTCAGAGCTTACTTTAACTTCGCATTCTAAACTCCGACGCCAACCTCTCTTACTTCCTAAACGAGCTCGAGCCGACCCACGAATCTAAGAGTAAAGTGCGATATCACCGATCTGGCGGCAGCAAGCCCAAGCCGCGCAGGTAGATCCCGATGCCGGTTTCCAACAAATCTTCAGGCGGGAACGGTGCGCGTGCGCCCGGTGCACCTCTGGCATAAAGCTCCACCACACCATGGCTCATCGCCCAAATATGGGCCGAGAACATCGCGGCAGGCGGTCGCTTGTCGGGGGGCAGTTGTTCGGACAACTCGCGCGCAGCCTTCTCCAAGATATCCGAGGACTTGTTGGCCGCCGCCGCCAGTCCGGGGTTGGCGTTGATCGAGATGCCGCTTTCGAACATTGCCATATAGTGCCCCGGATGCTTGCGTGCGAAGGCCAGATAGGCGCGCCCGGTCGCTTCGAACGCCGATAGAGGCGATGGGCCGCCATTTGCGTAGGCGAATTCCATGAGATCGGCGAAGATCGCGTGGCCTTGCAGCGCAGCCTCGGCGATCAACTCCTCGCGCCCGGCGAAGTGGCGATAGACTGCGGCCGGGGTCACGCCTGCGGTCTTTGCGGCCTCAGACAGGGTAAATCCGGTCGGACCTTTCGCCTCGATCAGGGCCAGGGCGGCCTCGACCAGTGCTTGGCGCAGGTTGCCGTGATGATAGCCGCGTTTGGGCATCCTATGTGGGCGTGTCCTGCGCGACATGCGGATGCGGCCACAACTCAGGGCCGCCACAGATCAATGGATCAGGTGTGCCGACCACAGTCTTGTTTTTGCTGGCATAGTCGATACCCGACAGAAGCTGCCGGATCGCAGAGAGGCGCGCGCGGCGCTTGTCATCGCTGTGAATGATCGTCCAAGGCGCGTCGCCGGAATGGGTGCGCGCGAAGGTCTCGGCAATCGCGCTAGAATAGGCGTCCCAGCGCCTTAGGCCTTCGACATCAATCCAGCTGATTTTCCACTGCTTCAAAGGATCAGCTTCGCGCGCCATCAAGCGCGACAGTTGTTCGGCCCGGCCCACAGTCAGCCAAATCTTGACCAAGTAAATACCTTCATTTGTCAACAACCGTTCAAAATCAGGGGTTTGCTCAAAGAACTTCTCGCGCTGCGCATCTGTGCAGAACTCAAACACATGCTCAACAACGCCGCGATTATACCAAGACCGATCGAAAAACACGATCTCGCCCGCAGCAGGCAATTCTTCGATATAGCGCTGGAAATACCATTCGCGGGTTTCGCGGTCTGTCGGTTTTCCAAGGGCCACGACGCGCGCCACACGGGGATTAAGAAACTCCCGGAATCGTTTGATTGTGCCGCCTTTTCCAGCAGCATCTCGCCCCTCGAAGACAACACAAACCCGCGCACCGCTGTCGCGGACCCAAGATTGCAGCTTCACCAGTTCGATCTGGAGGTTCTCAAGATCACGCTCGTACGTTTTGCGATCCATCTTCTCGTCGTAGGGATACGTTGCTGAGATCGGATGGCCCTTACGCGCTTTCTCGATCTCGCGGCGCAACTCGGCCGGGGCCTCTTTTTCGAAAAAGGCGCTGATCGCCCCGTCAAACGGCAAAGCCATTGTTGAATTCCTCTGATCAGGTCCCATCGTTCCTAGCGCGAATGGGCAGTGTCGCGCAATCCGGCACGACGGACCGCACGCGAGATTGCGGCCACTGTTTGCTGCGGTCGTGCGTGTTGGGGCATATGGCCAACACCGTCGAGGATAACAAGGTTTGCGCCGGGAATGGCCCGCGATAGGGGCTCGGAATGGATTGAGAGAGGCACAGTGTCATCAAGCGCGCCATGTAGGATTTCGACAGGCAAATCTAGGGTCGGATAGCGCGGGCTCATCTCGGTCACATAAGGCTTCAGCCCGCTGACCTGCCGTGCGTTGGCGCGCAGCACCGAGGCGCGCAAGGTGAGGTCCGCGCCGATATAGTCAAGGTATCCGTCAGGCACCGGATTGGGTTCGAAAATGGCGGTAACGGACTTACCTGCAACGCTTTTCGGCGTGAATGCAGCGATCATGGGCACAACGGTCGCGCCCCCAAGCCAGCTGGCTGTAATGGCATACCAAGGCCCCAAACCACCGGGCCATGGATTGACCGCGCCGCCCAAGGACACGACGGCGGCGGCCATATCGGGGCGTTCCAGCGCCCAGGCCATTGCAACCGACGCGCCGTAGGAATGTCCGACAATGACAGCGCGCTTGATGTCCAATGCGTCGGCTGCGCGCGCCAAGTGCAAGGCCTGCTCGGTCGGGGATTCCCCGCGCCCGTGGAGGCTGTCTGAGTAGCCAAGTCCGGGGCGGTCAAAGGTGACCACACGGAAGTTTTTGGCCAACCGAGGCACCAGATCGAAGGTGAAGTCGCGCAAATTGCCCGACGCGCCATGTAGCAAAATGACAACTGGCGCGTCTTCAGGTCCGGCGAGATGCACATGGACCCGTTTGCCATCGACTTCCAAGAACTGCCCAAGGGGCGGCGTTAACCCACGTGCCACGGCATCGGCCTCGCTGTCAGGAAGGGGTGAACATGCACTTAGGGCCATAAACCCTAACAGTGAAAAGGTTTTAACGTGATCCAATAGCTTCCATCTCATATGGCGTGGTCTGATAAATCTGGTTAACCCAGTTGCCATATAGGAGGTGCGCGTGACTTCTCCAGCGATTGGTGGGCGCGCGCACGGGATCGTCATCGGGATAGTAGTTCACCGGCACCTTGATCGCATTTCCGGCGTCTGCATCACGGTCATACTCTTCTTTCAAAGTATGAGAGTCGTATTCCAAGTGATTGAAAATATACAAAGCGTTATGATCTGCATCTTCAACCAAGCACGGCCCGACCTGATCTGACCCTAGAAGTGTCTTCAACCCGCCATGCGCGCCGATCTCAGCGCTGCGCATCTCTGTCCAGCGGCTGACCGGGATGAGAAGATCGTCCGAGAACCCATTGAGAAGAGGAGAATTTGGAGCCAAGTTGCGGTGCCTAAAGCACCCAAATGCTTTGTCAGCGAGCAAATGCTTTTGCACCCCGTGAAAATGGTGGATCATCGCCATCCCGCCCCAGCACACACCAAAGGTCGAATGCACGTTGGTCTGGGTCCAATCCATCACCTCGCGCAGCTCGTCCCAGTAGGTGACTTCGGCAAAGGGCAGATGCTCGATCGGCGCGCCAGTGATGATCAGGCCATCGAATTTCTGATCCTTCACCTCGGCGAAGGTCTTATAGAACGCCTCCATATGGGCGGCAGCGGTGGTCTTGGTCTGGTGCTCGGACATGCGGATAAGGGTCAACTCGATCTGCAAAGGCGTCGCCCCGATCAGGCGCGCGAACTGCGTCTCGGTCTGGATCTTTTTCGGCATTAGGTTCAGCAGGCCAATCCGCAGCGGCCGGATGTCTTGGCGCGCGGCGGCCCCCTCATCCATTACCTGCACACCCTCGCGCGCGAGCACAGTATAGGCGGGCAGGTCGGAGGGCAGTTTGATCGGCATGAGACAGTGGTCCTTGGCAGGGCAGCAGGCAGGGAGGCGGATTTAGGCGTTTTGCGCGCGGGCTTCAAGCGCCTCGCCGATCAGGTGCATCATGTCGCCGGCGCTGCGCACCTGGGCAATCTGGTCGGCGGCGATGGTAATGCCCCAATTGCGCGCCATGGCCGCATAACGGGGCTGTCGGTGGGCGAGCGCCTCAGCATAGGTCCAACGCACGAAGGCGTCAGGGTCAACCTGCGCCTCGGTGCAGTCCTTCAGGGCGAGATATTCGGCCCATTTCGCCTCTAGGAAGCTGGGCTGGTAATACATCGGTTTTGGGGCGCGATCAAAACGGCGCACCAGCTCGGTCGTGTGCGCCTCAGTGCCCTCGATCCAGATCATAAGGTGATCCTCGGACAGGGCGGTCAAAACCGGGTCGTGTGGGTCGTCGGGGTCCACAACCTCGCAGATCGATCCACTGCTGTCGCAGACGAAATTGCCGTAGCCGTAAAGCGTTTCCGCCCGCGCAATGAAGGCGCGGGTGTCTAGAAGCGTGGCGATCTCGGCGGCGCGGTGCTGTTCTTGACGGCGCATGTATTCCGCAAACGGCAGACCGCCTTTGGCAGGATCACCGGGCTTGCCCAGATAGGTCGAAAGCGGCGCGAGATTGTCGAAGGTGATGTTGGACTGGATATAGACCGAGTCCGTCATCAAGAGCTCGCGCAGCAGCGGCACCTGCATGGCCTCGCGCTTGAAGTTATCAGCAATATGCTCGCCCATATAGCGCGTGCCGATGCGGTAATCGACGGAGTAGTGGAACCAGTTGCCCGCCTCGCGCAGCAGGTTCGAGACATGGGTTTTGCCCAAGCCCGACATCGCAAACAGCAATATGCGCTTATCTTGCGCGGCATGCCACGCAGCAGGGGTTGGGTAGAGCATCGCATGCCTCCGGGGCCGGGTCTAAGGCGGGGTAGCAAACGCGCGCGGGGCGGTCAAAAAGAAACGGCGCGGGGGGTAAGCCCGCGCCGTTGTCGTGAAGATTGTCGTCTCGTTCGGCTTAGAATGAAAAGCCGACACTCATACCTAGAGCAACAACGCTGTTGTTTGTAAAAGTACCAGTGGTTGCTGTCGTCGCATCGCCCAATTTGACGTAGCGAACGCCGCCGCGAACCTCCATGCTATCCATGGTATAGGAAACCCCAAGTGCAAGGCTGACATTGCCATCTGTTGGCGAAAGATCACCAGAATTGCCACCCTGCGGGCGCTCCCACCCAACCGTGGCCGAACCCGCAAAACTTTCGCTGAAGCGACGCCCGACCCCAAGAGACCACGTATAGGTGTCCTCGGAGTACGTCTGAAGTGCGGTTAAGCGTTGTGCCCTATGCCCAGCAGGGTCGATAACGGTTTCCGACCAATCGACCCAGCGCATGCTCGCAGTCAGCAACGTATCGGCTGCGATGCCTGTTTGGAGTTCCACGTTAACCGACTGAGGCATTTTTATATTCGTCGTGGAGACACCCGCGCCACTTTCGGTGATGACAACATCATGGCTTGTTCCAGACGAATACGTGATAGCAGCGCGCAGAGCGATATCGGGTATTTCGTAGGCCGCTCCCAAAACATATCCTATAGCGCTGCTTTGTTCGCCGGATGCCGAATAGGCTACCGCGGGAGGAGCTGGACGCGCCGCCAATGTAATCTCCATTTCGGTCAACGTGTTTTGCCGAACACCGCCATAGATGTTCCATCCCTGATGATCACATTGACCCTCGGCGATCTGCATTTTTCATGGCAAGATCGGTTCTGAGGGACATTCAGAACGGGGTGCTGCCATGCTGATCCATCTTCACAAGCAAGCGACGA
>Ga0163215_100101_pt1 | contig 270006 bp, 255 predicted proteins | sample SynspAceP_FD_185934 | JGI IMG/M metagenome (GOLD analysis project Ga0163215, IMG submission 185934) | Saline lake microbial communities from Ace Lake in Antarctica - Synechococcus sp. Ace-P (Hybrid Assembly) | ecosystem: Environmental > Aquatic > Non-marine Saline and Alkaline > Saline | place... | reverse complement strand
CCACAACCGCCGGAAGCAGTTCAACCGGAATAGCCCCCGCATTCTGCCCCAGTGGTGCACTTTTGCTGCGGCGGAGTGGTGCGCTTTTAAACCGGTATTTGGTGCACTTTCTCTCCGGTGTTGACATTGATTGCCAAGGCCGAGACGATCTTCAATTCTTTCGATTGCCACCTCAAAAACATCGACTGGCACCCGTTCATGTTCGGGTGGATTTAGGCTCAGCGAAAACAGAAACTGCCTACACTTGGTGCCATGGCTCACAGCATAGGCTTCAGTAAATGCTTCGGTTAAATCGTCCGATATGAACCCACGGAGTTCGTGGATAGTTACGTGATCATTGTCCCGATCATTTAGAAGATGACGAGCTAGCTGCCCGCTACCAGCACGCTGATTGCCTTTGAGGATCACTTTCGCGGGCCGCCCAGACCAAGCGCTTCAATCAGCGTTACTCTCATCCAGGCAATTTGCGCGCATGCCAGCTTGAGCTCCTGCTCAGTTTGCTCGTCCATCAGCAACGACCCGCAATTAGCTTCATACGCGATCTGATTCAGATTGTTTGCAATGCGGGTTTCGCCGAGCTTACCCAGTACCTGCGCTAAGGCTTTCTGATCTTTCACAGGCACGCGGCTTCTGGTTTTGCGGAGAGATACATCGTTTCCGAAGATTTGCTTTCGAATGTAACCACTTACAGAAACGCCCTCGGCTGCTCCCTTCAATCGGGCAAGTTCGTCTTCAGTAACCCGAAAAGTGACCCTAGGGGATAGATTTTTCTTTGATTTTGGCGTGGCTGTGGCGGATTGAAATGACTCGCTGAAACTAGCTGTCTTGTTTGAATGCGGTCCTTCCATCATAGCGACGGCCCTCTACGGACAGGACGGCTTAGACGGCATTCGGATTGTGGAAGCTCAACTTTCTCGGCCTTTAGATAACTGTTCCAGTCCTCTAGTGAAGCAAAAAGGGAGTTGGAAGTTTCTCCCTCCAGCTGCACCATTCTTTTTTATAAGATACAGATATTATTGGAATATTTCGGCTTGATGGCTGGAGGCATCGCCTGGGCATCGTGGCGCTTCAACACGGCCTTCCACAAGGACAGACAGGACCCGTGAAGTTCCTGCTCGAGCACTCGCTGCGCGACGACACCACGCGCAAGCTGCTAGAGTGGGAATTGCCGCTCGTCGCTGCCATCGAGGAGTACTACCGGTCCTTCCAGAACGGACTCTGGACGGCGGACGACGTGAAAATGTCACCGCATCAGGCCTTCCTGTCGATGCATTCCTTCATGACATGGACTGCGGCCGTTCGAATGGCGCTGTCAGGCCAGTGCGTTGTCATAGGAAACCCCGACGCTGCCGACGGAAGGTGCGATTTTGGCTTCGGCCAGCCGTTCCGTGTATTTGATCGATAGATATTGCGACCCACGATCCGAATGGTGAACGAGTTTGTCCTGTGCCGGTCTGCGTTGATGAATGGCCTGCTCCAAAGCATCCAGAACAAACCCAGCATTGGCTGTGCGGCTTGCCCGCCATCCGACAATCCGGCGCGCAAATACATCAATGACGAAAGCGACGTAGACAAAGCCCTGCCCCCTCTCAGCGAATGCAAGCATTCGCCTGCCGGGCAATGGTCGCGACATAGGTGAAGTCGCTGACCCACAGCACGTTTGGCGCAGGCGCGTGGAACTGACGGTTCACCCGGTGCAGTGGGCAGGGTAGCGCCTTATCAGGGATCGTTGTTTTGGGCTTTTTACCGCGGATGACGCCTTCAATCCCAATATCCGTCATGAGCCTGGCTACGGTGCATCGCGCAATCTCAAAGCCTTCTCGCCACATCTGGTGCCAGACCTTACGCACGCCGTAGACGCTGAGGTTATCCCCAAAGACCCGCTCGATCTCGGGCTTGAGTTGTGCATCACCGCACCGCTCGATCCGATAACCGCGATGGATCAGCGCGCTTGGCCAGGTGGTCATAGAAAGTGGCAGGGGCAATCGGCAGCATACGGCAGATTGGCGCGACCCCATGATCAGCACGGTGATCCTCCCCTCTCGGGACATTGCTGCGCAATGCCCTGCCGGGCGGCGCACAGCCGATCTTCGATGAAATAGACAGGATCGCCTGCCAACGCGATTCATGCTGGTCCTGATTGTCCAGAACCAAACGCACCGCGCGTTCACGCACTTCGGGGGAAAACTTGTTCGTTGTCTTGCTCATGATGCTCCATCCTGCTCAGGAGTCGGAGCCTCCGGCAAACGCGGCGCGGTTCAGTTGCGTTCAATCCCTTTTTCAATACGGGCTAGGAAGCTTAATTCAGCAAGACTCTCGGCAGCCACAGGGCGATATCGGGAAACATCATCACAAGTCCCACGGCCAAAAGCTGAAGCAGTACAAAAGGTATGATCCCGCGATAAATCTGCTGAATCCTGATTTCCGGCGGCGCGACGGCTTTCATGTAGAACAATGCAAATCCGAAAGGTGGCGTAAGGAACGAGGTCTGAAGGTTGACTGCGAGCAAAATGGCAAACCAATAGACAACTTCGGATGACATGACGTGATCGCCAAAATCCAGCCCGTTGATGATTGGCGCGAATACCGGCAGCACAATCAGGGTGATCTCTATCCAGTCGAGGAAAAAGCCGAGGACAAACACTATCCCCATAATCATGAACAACTGACCCCAGGGGCCAAAACCCAAGTGCTCGATGAAGAAATCGACCTGAGCCTCGCCTCCAAGAGCTCGGAACATGTAGGAAAACAGGGTTGCCCCGACGAAGAGGCCAAATACCATTCCGTTGGTCAGGCCAGACCCAATCATGACTTTCCAAAGAACCCGGCCGAAATGCTTGAAGGCGTTACCGAGGCCGCCACCCGTGGCGTGGTCGTCTACATTCGCACTGGCCTCGCCTTCGAAATGAAACTCAGGGACACCGATTGCGGGCAGCACGACAAGGTTGATGAAAGCGAGGATAATGGCCCCCATGGCACCGACACCAGCCGCTTCGGTCGGCGTGGCGATGCCACCCAGGATAGACCCTAAGACACAGGTTATCAGGAAGACCGGTGGCAGGAACGACCGCAGCAGCATCAACCAGTATTGGCCGGTGGATTTAGGGCCAAGCTCGGCGGGCAGTTTGGGTGCAATGCTCGGGCGCAGCACGGAAATCACGATGATGTAGATCACGTATAGCCCGGCCAGCATGAAACCGGGAATGATTGCCGCGATGAACAGGTTGCCAACGGAACGTGATAGCAGGTCACCCATGATCACGAGCATGATCGACGGGGGAATGAGAATGCCAAGCGTACCTGAAGAAGCGATGGTTCCCGTGGCAAGCTCTGGAGAATAGCCGCGTTGCAGCATGATTGGGAGCGCCAGCAGGCTCATCATAACGACAGAGGCACCGACGATACCAGTGGTTGCCGCCAGGATCGTTCCCATCAAAGTTACTGAAAGGGCCAGGCCGCCCGGAATGCGTCGAAGAAGCACTTGAAGGCAATTCAACAGGTCTCGCGCAACCCCTGATTTTTCCAGCATCGTGCCCATGAAAATGAACATGGGTACGGCGGTGAGGATCAGGCTTTCGGCGATCGATCCGAAAATCCGCGAAGGCAGCGTTCCGAACTGTGGCAGTTCGAACAACCAGGGATCGATAAAATAGGCAAGAAAGCCGAAGCCCATGCCGATGCCGCCCAACACGAAGGCGACGGGGTAGCCAGTGAAGAGAAGGATCGCCAGAGATGCGAACATCATCACCGGCAGGTAGGGCCCAAGCCATTCCATAATCAGTTTGCTCCAAACGGATCGATGGCTTTCCCGCGGCGCGTTGCGCCCAGAAATGCAGCCAAAGACTTGATGAATTGCGAAACGGCAGAAAGCGCCAGAAGAACGAACATCAGAAACAATGCGGATTTCAGAATCCAAACATTTGGCAAGCCAAGAACCGACTTTGAAGATTCGTCATTCAGGAAAGCGGTGAGCGCATACTGCCCGGTGTACCAGATCCCCAGTGCGGAAAACGCTGACAGGAAAAACAAGGCCCCGATCATCTCGATCACCAGGCGTGTACGGAAGCGCAAATTCGAACTGACAAGATCGATACGTACGTGAGCGTTTTTTGTATAAGCCCAGGCAATCATGAATGTGAACAGGAACGTGTGCAGCCAGTACTCGGCTTCCTGCAACTGTGTTGAGTTGAGGCCGAAGGGTTTGGGAGCGCCAAAGTAGCGCGTCGCTACGTCGATGCAGACTGTGATGATCAAGAAAAAACCGCTTAACGCGCCCAATTTGGCGATGAACGCCAGAAATAGATCCAGAATGTCGCTCAACCTGATCAAGAAATTCATGGTCATCCTCCCCAAGTGCCAAAGGCGCAACCTGCGCAACTGCTTCTTTTGTCCTTCAAAAGGCAGAGTGAGTGCTCGCTCGGCCGAAACCGAGCGAGCACTTGTCGATTTACTTCAAGAAACCGACATCGCCCCAGTTCTTGTATTCTTCACGGAATGCGGAAAGAGACTCCCATGCGGCCTTGAACTCGGTGTCGGCTGCCGACTCCTCAGCCACAACTTCGATCCAAGAGGCTTCGAACACGTCGAGCATGTCTTGAGGCCAGATATGAACGATCGCGCCTTTTTCCTTGAGTTCCGCAATAGCGGCGCCCTGGATGGCTTCACCCTCGGCCAGACCAGTCGCAATGTTTGCGCGGCAGGCCATCTTGATCAAGTTTTGCTGGGAGTCGCTCATCGCGTCCCACTTGTTCTTGTTGATGATGAAATCGAGCATGGTGCTCTGTTGGTGCCAGCCCGGGAAGTAGTAGTGTTTGGCGACCTGATAGAAGCCGAGCTTCAGGTCGATAGCCGGCATTGAGAATTCGGCAGCGTCGATTGTACCGCGCTCGAGTGCGGGAAAAACGTCTCCGCCACCGAGGAGCTGGGTGTCGACACCCAGTTTCTGCATGACCTTCCCACCCAAGCCAAAGATACGCATTTTCATGCCTTTGAACTGATCCACCGAAGTGATTTCCTCGCGGAACCAACCAGCGGCCTCTGGTGCAAGGATGCCGCAGAGCTCGGAGTGAATGTTGTGCTTTTCATAAGCACGATCCAGGAAATCCTGGCCACCGCCGTAGAACAGCCAGGCGAGGTATTCGCCAGCACCTGGTCCAAATGGGATCGAAGAGACGATACCCAAAACGGGCTCTTTGGTTTGCCAGAATCCGGGAGCGGCCCACCCGGCATCAACCGAGCCGTTTGCCACGGCATCGAAAATCTCCAAGGCCGGAACCAGCGCATTGGGCTCAAAAAGCTTTACTTGGATATCGCCACTCGAAGCTGTGTTCAGGTTCGTCTCCAGATTTTTGGCCAACGAGCCCAATTGAACGAGGCTGAGCGGATACGCGGAAGCGATTTTGAGGCGCACTTCTTCGGCTTGTGCCGCGAGACTGGACGCGGCAATCGCCGCTGCGGCGATGGTGGTTGCAAGACCAAATTTCATGGTAGTTTCTCCTCCTGAAAGTGCCGGCAATCCGGCGGTTGTCCACCCGCTTCACACGGTATGGGCATTATTTCTGCGCCGGCGCCGAGAATGGTGCCGGCGCAGTGATGTCAATGAATGTGGGTTCCCCCGTTGACGTCGATCGTCGCACCGGTAACGAACGCGGACATATCCGATGCAAGGAACAAACAGGCGTTGGCCGCGTCGACCGGCTTTCCAGCTTTTCCGAGCGGAATGGCAGCAATGATAGAATCCAGCTGCCCTTCTTCCAGAACGTCAAGCATCGCGGTTTCGATCATTGCCGGGCAAATAATGTTGGCGCGGATTCCCTGGGGTCCGAATTCCCGCGCGATCGTGCGGGTAAGGCTGATCACGCCGCCCTTCGACGCAGCATAGTGGGGACCGCCAACCAGACCGCCTCCCCGTTGTGCCGCCGATGAAGCCAGATTGACGATGGTGCCAGACCGCTTTTCGACAAAGACCTTGATCACGCTCTGGCAAATATTGAACGCGCCTTTGAGGTTGATATCGATCATCCGGTCAAACTCGTCTGCTGAGATCGAAAGCAGCCCCTTGCCGTTCACGATCGCGGCCGAGTTCACCATGCAGTCTATGGTTCCAAAGTGCTCGACGGCTGCTTGAATGGCAGCTTCGCAGCTCTCGGGCGATTGGATATCCGTACGCACACCCAAAACGTCTGCAGGCATACCTGTCTTGGTCTCGATCTCATCGGCGATCCGCTTGGCCACGGCATCGTCCATCGCAATGTCGAGTGCGACAATCTTGGCTCCGTGGCGTGAGAAAAGCTCCGCTGTCGCGTAGCCGATACCACGAAGCGAGGATGCGCCAACGATCACGCAGACCTTGTTCTGCAATAGCTGTAAATTCTGCATTGTTTCAAAATTTCTCTTTGGGTTGAGTGGACCATGCGGCGCGTTCCCTGATCAGGCTGCGCACTTCATCGCTATCGAAATCGAGTAGGGTCAGGACCTCTTCAGAGTCCCAGCCGCAGGGGGCGGCCGGGGTGCGACGGTCAAGCGATTTGCCCTGAACTCGCACCGAAGCACGGATGGACGCCGTACGGCCCTCGGTCGGATGGTCTTCGTAGGCGATCAAGCCCACGGCTTTGAGGTGCGGATCTTGTGGCAACGTTTCGAGTGTGTGACAGGGCATGACGGCGAGGTCAGCCGCCCGCAGGATCGCGATCCATTCTTCCGACGTCTTGTCGGTCAAGGGTGCGCCTCGCACTTCAAACCATGCGACCACGTTATTCGCGCGGGCCGCGACCGAGTTGAACAACGTGCTGTCCACCAGCTCGGCCCTGCCGGTCGCTATCAGGAAAGCGCGCACTTGCGGGTCGGTGTTGACCGTGAAGGAGATAAAGCCATCCTTCGTCCGCACAGGCTTGTTGTATGGGTTCAGCAGTCGCTGGTCGCCAGCCGGTCCCACTGGCGGTTCGAAGCTCTGCTGGGCGAGGTGTTCCTGGAAGACAAATGCCGCCATTGTTTCGAACATTGGCACTTCGACAAATGCGCCGCGTCCGGTCTTCTTCTGATCCAACACAGCAGCCATGATCGCGCCAGCCGCAATTTCACCCACGACATGATCGCAGACAAGCATGGGCACATAGCTGGGCGTGCCATCGCGCGCCTGCATCAATCCTGCCATACTGGTCCCGCCTTGGATCACGCTATCGTAAGTCGGGAACCCCGAATAAGGTCCGTCCATTCCATAGCCTGTGAGCAGGCAGTAAATCTTTTCGGGATACTTTTCCTGGATCGATTCCGGATCCAGCCCGAGGCGTGCCAGCGCTTTAGGCCGCATATTCGCCACGATCACATCGGCCCATGCGACCAGCCGATCGATCACGGGACGCGCAGCGGGGTTCTTGAGGTCGAGGCAGATGTTCTTTTTGCCGCGGTTGAGGTGCAAGTACGTACCTGAATGCTCTCCGGTAGGAGATTGACCACCAAGACCGCGCATCAGATCCCGGGCGGGGCTTTCCACTTTAATGACATCTGCGCCGTATTGGCTCAGTCGCCATGTCGAAACCGGCCCGACCACCACACTGGTCAGGTCAAGCACCTTCAGGTCACTGAGAGGGGCAAAGCTCATTGGCAGGTGATCTCCATTGCAACCGCCAGAACGTTGGTGGCGTCATAAATTCGCGCGCTCCAGCCGTGCTCGGAACGGTCTGCCGCAATGGTCATTTCGCGGTTGGCATAAAGTGGAGCGGTGTGGCGGGTGGTGATTGCGGTTTGTTTGGCGCCGAGATCAACGCGCAGTGCCTCGGTCACCAGTAGCGTTGCCAGGCCCCCGTTCACGACCAGATCGGGCAAGCCCTCAACCTCGCGCGCATAGGTGCGATCAAGATGGATCTTGTGGCTATTGAAGCCGAGTGCGGAATACTGAAACAGCAATGTGTCGTCGGGCGTAACGGTCTTGGTGTACTCGGCCTCGATTTTCGAAGGCTCGGGCGCTGAAGCACCTGCGCCTGAGGCTGCTCCCAGCATCAGATATGTTTGGGTCTCGCGAAGGGTTGCCGCACCGTCGATTTCGCTGAGCTCGCTTTCGATATCGATGATCGCGATGCGGCCGGCAGGCGTGTCTTTTTCCCTGACCTTGGCAAGGCGGCTGGACCGGCGGATCGCCGCACCAATCCGCATCGATCCTTCACACTCCATTTTCCGTCCGCCCAACAAAAGGCGCGGAAGTCCCAGATCAGGCAGCGGAATGCCAAAACCAGGGAATCCATCCGCCCTCAACTCAGAACGGCGAGTTCCTCCGCCCAAGAGAAAGAAGTGCCAGCCAAACGGGAGCAGATCACCGTTATCCAGCTCACCTGGCGAGAAATCGAGCATCGCCGCAATCCTGCGAACCGCGCCGATGCAACAACTGTCGTTACGCTTCTGGTGGGCGCTGACTTCAGTCTCTCTCATAGGTTTTCTCCTCCAAGACTACACGTATCAGATATGAAACTATCTTTTCAAGTGTAAAATTTCTAAAGACAGATACACATACAAAATGTTAAATTAAATGATATTAATCAATAATTTAAGTCATTATAACGTCTGATCATATCCATATTTATATCGAAATTTTCCTATTCACTTGACAATTTTTAACATCATGAATGAATATGCGCCTGCAGAATGCGCGTCATTCATGCATGCGTTCGACTGGGAGGGCGGGACCGCCTCAGCCGGAGGTCGCACCCGCATCACGAAGATGCGGGACTTCCCACTCGCTTGACGTGCGGCAACAACTAACGATCTGAGGAAAGACATGAAAATCGAACTGCACCACATCAACATCTGCTCCAAAAACGTTCCGGAACTGGAAGGTTTCTATCGCGAAGTCTTTGGCTTCGGCGGCGTCGACGACGATGAACATCATCAAGACACCTCGCAGGGCTATGATGGGGGTGTGGCATTTTTGACCGATGGCCATGCGGAGTTCCACCTCGCAACCACGGATTACGGCGTGGGTCACCGCACAGGGCACGCGGTCAACCCGCTCGACCGTGGACACATTGCATTTCGGACTGACGACATCGAAGCGTTCAAGGATCACCTGAACGAGCTAGGCGTACCGTTTTCCGACTACGGCACATGGGCTATGGCGGGCTGGTATCAGGTCTTCTTCCAAGACCCTTCGGGTACAGTCATCGAGGTCCACCAGATCGGCTGCTGAGCCCAGTCAAGTACATAAGAAGTGGCGGCCGGGCGGTTTCTCGCTGCGGCCGGTCACCTTTGACTATCATTCTGATCTTGCCGTTTCACAGTCAGTTGGTTGGCGCCCACTTCTCAAGCGACTTTTGTTTCCATCGTTCGTGCTTTATGAGCGAGCGGACGATGGACAATCGCATATTGGTCAACCAACGCTGGAGTTCAAAGAAACAAATGAGACATAAGAAGGGTGAAAATTCTATTCAGCCAGTTGAAGTGATTGAGAAGGCGGAGACGAAGACGCAGTCTGCCAGCTACTCTGCTCCAGCTCTTGAAAAAGGATTGGATATTCTGGAAGCCCTTTGTCACAGCAATGATGGGCTGAACCAGAAGGAAATATCCGCTCGGCTAGGTCGCAGTACCAGCGAACTATACCGGATGATCAACTGCCTGGAGCGCCGCAAGTACATATCGCATCAAGGTGACAAATACGCGATTACGACGAAGCTCTTCCAGCTTTCGCGCATTCACCCGCCGACTGATCGACTGGTGACGGCAGCCCTTCCCATCATGCAGGAGCTCGCGCACAATGTTGGTTTCTCATGTGATCTGCGCGTCTACAATATGGGTTCTCAAACCGTTATAGCATCCATAAACACGCCGAGCGGAATTGGCTTCAACGTGCGCACCGGCGCTGAAATCGAAATTGCCCTCTCAGCGTCTGGGCGTGTCCTCCTGGCATTTCAAACGTCTGAGACAACCGAGTTGCGCATCAGCGAAAGTCTCGCCGACTTGTCTGCGACAGAGATCAAAGCATTCAGAAAAGAGCTGCATGAAGTCACCGTAAAAGGTTTCGCTTCGATCAAGAGCCGCCAGTATGAAGGTGTGCACGCTATCTCTTTCCCGGTCCTGGATATGGATCATCATGCCGTGGCAGCGCTGACCGTCCCGATGGTGCCGCGTGTCGACAGCGCTCCCGCAGCGTCCAAGAGTGAAGTTGAAGAGAGGCTTCGGGAAAGCGCCAGTCGACTGAATCTTATGATGAGTTAAGGCACGAGCTGCCCCCTCACGAGACACTCATCACCCAAACGCCAGCAACGCGACGCCACAAGAAAAACTCGCTCTACCGAATCCGTTTGAATGGGCAAAACAGCAGACGGAGACCGCATTGGCAGCTCTCCTCATCTTCTAAAACGCCGGGTATTCGGTTCGAATGATCGAACGCGATGAAGACTCGGTTGATGCGGGAAGGCTGAGGGGTCTGGATGCTCTCAATCGAGACCGAAAACCCGGTAAAATCGATAAAACCGGCTACTCAAGCAGGGAAACTGCGCCATGCTCCTGAAGCATGGCGCAGCCAACGCTGTTCTTACGTCTTAGGCCAGCATGTCTGCCATACGAACGCCAATCAAGGCACATGCAGGCATCGTAGGTACCGATACAATGCGAGGCATGACCGTGCTGTCAGCGATCCGCAGGTTGCGAATACCATTCACGCGAAGCTGGCTGTCGACTACGGCGGAAGCATCCGAACCCATCCGACAAGCTCCTGATGAGTGGAAGTAGGTCGTTGCTCCGTCGCGGATGAATTTTACCAGTTCTTCCCCTTCCAGATCGCGGCCAGGAGCCACTTCGGTGACGACGTGATCCTTGAGCGCAGGAGCATGCGCAATTTCCCGTGCGACCTTAATCGCCCTGGACAGGTATTCCACATCGTCCGGATGGCTCAGGAACTGCATGTCGACCACAGGACGATCCTCGGGGTTGCTCGATGCCAGCTTGACCGTACCGCGGCTCTTGGGAGCGACGAGGCCACCGCACAGGGCCCAGGTATTGCCTGGGTTTTTCGGTGCATATTGCTTGCCGATCACCTCACTGGCATAGGGCAGCTCGATCTGGACGATGCTGACATCCGGGAGATCCAGGGAGGCATCCGTTTTCAGGTAGCCGGACATGTTGGCGGCACTGTTGCGATGCTCGATCGGCTCGGGCGCTTCGAAAAGACACCCGCCATGCAGGATATGATCCTGGACGTTTTTGCCGACTTCAGGCGTGTGGAGGATTGTCTCGATGCTCAACGCCTTCAGTTCAGCCTCGGCGCCAATGCCGCTCAGCATCATCAGTTTCGGTGTATTGAAACCTCCCGCCGACAGAATGATTTCGCGATCCGCGCGGAACGTCAGGGTTTCTCGACCCCGGACGCATTCAACACCGACGGCGGTACTGCCTTCGATGATCACGCGATTGACCGTCGTGTTGACGAGCAACGTCACGTTCTCGCGCGCCAATGCGGGATAGAGGAAGGCGCGCGCCATGGAATTGCGGCGACCGTCCTTGATGATCTGGTTCATCAGGCCAAAGCCGCTGCCCGTAATCTCGCGGTCGGTATTGAGGTCGTCGGTGACCGGCAGTCCGACTTCTTTGGCCGCCTCAAGCGTAGCGCCAACAAGCGGTAGCAGGCCCTGGGCCGGCTGCACCCAGACCGGCCCATTTGTACCGCGGAATTCAGGATTGGGCGCCCCTTGCCAGTTTTCGATCCGTTTGAAGACGTCCCTGCTGTTTTCATAGTTCCAGGCCGGATCACCCGAAACCTCGGCCCAGTGATCCATGTCGGCCTTGGTCGGGCGCGCCCAGATCGTGGCGTTGATGCTGGACCCACCACCGACCACGCGGCCGGTGTGTTCGGGAATGGCGCGGCCATTGACCCCAGGGCTGGGAACCGCAACGTCACCCCAGTCACGTTCGGTACCGAGATTGGTGAACCAGACCCGCGGATCGTCAACGGAGGGCGCAGTATCCCAATCTCCTGCCTCGATCAGAAGGATGTTGCCATCCGTCTTTGCGGCAAGCGTTCCGACAAGTGCACTCCCAGCGCTGCCCGAGCCGACGACGATATAGTCGAAGCTATTGCTCAGATTGGCCAGCCGATCAGCTTGTGTCTTGCGGATATCTTCCAGTTCGTCGGCCAGGGCATGAAGCGCTGTACCACCGAGCAGGCCGGTCGCAAGCACGGTCGTCACAAAGGCGCGACGCGACATCTTCCCGGTAATGACCGAGTGTTCGAGGCGCTCGAGCGCGCTATCCATATATTTGTTCATTGCCTTCCTCCCAGTTGCACCCTGCCGAACTCCTCCCGGCAGGGGATTTTTCCGATCCGACATGCCTCCGCCTAGAAGGGATATCCCTGATCGCTTTGCTCGATTGTCAGCCACTTGAGTTCGGTGAACTCGTCTTCGACTACTCGGCCGTCGAACCGGCCAAAACCACTCGATTTGGTGCCGCCACAGGGTGCCTGCGCTTCGTTCCGGACAGTCGGGTCGTTGATGTGCATCGATCCGGTATCAATTCGCTCGGCTACATCGATAGCGCGGGTTGCGCCTTTCCCGAACACGGCCGCCGACGAGCCAAACTCGATGTCATTGGCGCACATGATCGATACGATCGGGCCAAAGGTCTCTTCGCTATAGATCCGCATGTCAGACCTCACGCCATCAACAACGGTCACGGGCGTCAAATGCATGGATCCAGCCAAATTTCTGCGGAAAACGGCTTAGCCGTCCAGCGCGCGTGACAAGGTCGGCATCGTCATGCAAATGCAGGATATCGTTTGTCGCAGTGGCGCTCTTCTGGATCATAAGTGTGCGCAGTCGGCGCAACCGGACAAAGCTCGTCAGCAAACCGTCGATGTCAGACAAGCCATCCCTTGCGATCATCCGGGCCAGCGTCACCGCATCCTCGATCGAGGTATTGGCTCCCTGTCCGTGGTGCGGCAACATCGCGTGAGCCCCGTCACCGATCAGGACAGCGCGACCCTTGTGCCAATGGCGCAGTGGTTTGGTGATGAACAGACCCCAGCGGGCGAACATGTGGGACTGCCCCACCATCTCGGTCACGGCCACATCCCAGCCCTTGAAGGGCTTCAAATGATCCTCTCGCGTGGCGTCGATCACCCAGCGATCCGGGTCGGGCCAGTCAGCAGGGCCTTCAGTAACTGCGAAATAGTTCACATCGCCCCCCTCGGGGCCGATGGCGTAGTGCAGCAGATGCGCATCAGGCCCCATCCAGAACTGGATCGCTTGAGGGTCCGGCAAATGCGGCAGGTCTTTCGCCGGAACAATCCCGCGAAATGCCGAGGTGCCGGAATACCGGATCGCGCCAGGCCCAGCCACGTGGTCGCGCACGCGGCTTTTGATCCCATCTGCACCGATCACCAGATCGACGACGGCACTGTCTTGCCCCTTGAAATCGAGCCGCATGCCCTGGTCCGTCTCGGTCAGCCCGGTCAGGCGATGGCCCAGCCGGATCACGTCGCCCTGCAATTGCGCCCGCATGACCCGCTGCAGCTCGGCCCGGTGGATGCCGAAATAGGGGGCGCCATATTCCGCGCGATAGGCGCCGTCCTTGCGCACCGGATGGGCGGCGACACGGGACTGGTCGCGCCAGCCGCGCCAGATCAGTTCGGTAGGCTCACAAGACGCGGCCTCGAGACCCGGCAGGCAGCCGAAACGAGCCAGCTCGCGTGAACCGTTGGCAGACAGAGCGATGGCGGCACCGATTTCGGTCAGGGCGTCGGCCTGTTCATAGACGGTGAAGGGCACGCCAGCCTCTTGCAGAGCCAACGCACAGGCCAGCCCGCCGATCCCGGCACCGATGATCGCGATACGTGGGTCTGTCATGAAATTTCCTTTGTTTGGAGAAGCCGTACGAGCCTTGCGGCATAGACGGCGATGATGCCGACGATGATGCCCCAGAAGGCCGATCCGATGTCCCACAGGACAAGGCCGGAGGCGGTTGTAATGAAGGTCAGCATGCCCGCCTGCGCATCCGCGCCGCTCGACAGCATGTCCGAGAGTCCTTTGCCGATGGCGGGCAGCAGTGCCAGCCCCGCCAACAGCGCAATCAACTCGCCGGGGATGCGGATCATCGCCCAGCCGATCGCGCCGGCGAAGACCGCGCAGATCAGAAAGAAACTGCCGGAGGCGACACCGGCAACATAACGGCGGGCCGGGTCTGGGTGAGACTCCGAACTCGCACCCATTGCCATCGTGATCGAGGCGAGCGCTGTCGTGATCCCGCCGAAAAGCGCGCCGAGCAGCGACACCAGCGCCGAGGTCACGAGGATAGGACGCGCAGGCGGACGAAAGTCATAGGCCTTCAGGATCGCCAGCCCCGCAAGGAACTGACCCGTCAGCGTTGTCAGCGTAAGCGGCAGGGCGAGGCCAAGTACCGCATGCCATGAAAATGTGGGCCATGTCACCGTAAGCGTCGGAAAGAACAGCGGCGCTTGCGTGACCTTGTCCATCGTGAGCCATGTAAACACCAGCGTCGCCGCCAGCATCCAGATCAGCGCAAAGCGCGGTGTGACGACTGACAGCAGGATGAAGGCCAGGAGCATGACACCGACCAGCAGCGGCGCGGTTTCCAACCCCGACAGGGCCTGCGCTCCATAGGCGAACAGGATCCCCGCCATCATGCCGCTGGCAACAGCAGGCGGGATCAATGTCAGCAGGCGGTCGGCCAGCCCTGACACACCGACCAACAGGATCAGCAGGGCGGAAATGAAGTAGGCCCCGATCACGTCGGAAAATGGAATTCCCGGCCCGACAATCCCCAGCAGCACAACGCCCGGAGCCGACCACGCGATCAGCACCGGGACGCGGTAGAACATGCTCAGCACGATCGAGGCGAGACCCGCCGCCACACTGATGGCGGCGACCCAGCCGGAGAACACGGCCTCTGACACGCCCATCGCGCGGGCGGATTGCAGAAAAATCAGCAAAGGACCGGCATAAGACACCAGAACGGCGAGGAAGCCTGCGGTGACAGCGGTGGCGGACCAGTCCTCGGACAGATCGCGCAATGGGGTGGCGTTGGTCATTGCGTGGCCCCTCCCCGGCCCCGCGCTTGTTCGGATCAGATCATCCGGGCAAGGGCATCAATGAAGTAGGGGCGAAAGCCCTCGGAATGCTGTTGCATCCGTTCCAGTTGCGACAGCATTGGACATCCCTCCCCGGCATAACGGTACCGTTGAGAGGACACTGCCGAAGCACAGACGCCCCCTCAATGCCGGGTGGAGTATCAGCCGATACCATCAGCGGCATTGGTTCCGGGCAATAGTCGGTGAATGATCCGGTCAGAGAAAACGGCCGGCACGTCCGGTCAGGCGTATATCTGGGAGGATACCATGGCCAAAGTCACACTCGACAACATTACCGACGTCGTCTGCGCTGCATTGGGCAAGAACGGTGACATCACCGACCGCCAGCGCGAGATCATGACCTCGCTGATCACCCACCTGCACGGCTTCTGCAAAGACGTGAACCTGCAGCACAACGAATTCATCGATGGCTGCGAATTCTTGCGCCGCGCCGGAGCCACCTGCGACGAAAACCGCCAGGAATTCATCCTGCTGGGCGACATTCTGGGCGTCGAGGTTCTTGTCGACATGCTGACCAACCCTGCCAGTGGCGAGGTCAGCGAAAGCACCGTGCTTGGCCCGTTCTATCGCGAAAATCCGCCCGCCCTGCCCAAGGGTGCGTCCATCATTCAAAAGCACTTCGACAACGAAGAAACAGCCCTCTACCAAGGAGTGATCAAGGACGCTCAGGGCAATCCACTGCCCGGCGTCATGATTGACGTGTGGGAAGATGCCCCCAATGGCATCTACGAAAACCTGGATCCTGATCAGCCTGACTACAACCTGCGTGGCCGGTTCGAAACGGACGAGAACGGTGAGTATGCCTTTATTGCCGTGCGCCCGGTCCCCTACCCAATCCCCGACAACGAAACAGCCGGCGAACTGTTGCGGTACATGGGTCACCATCCGAACCGCCCAGGCCACATGCACTACATCCTGTCCAAGGACGGCTATCGCCCGCTGATCAGCCAGATCTACGACGGTTCGTCCAAGTGGCTGGACGACGATTCTGTCTTTGCGGTCAAGGATAGCCTTGTCGGCCATTTCGAGAAGGGCGACACAACGGACCTGAAGGTAAACTTCGACTTCGTGCTGAAGGCCGAAGCACCTAAGGTCGTTGCCGCAGAGTAAGTTATTCCTTGTCTGACCAAAGCCCCTGTCGCGAGACAGGGGCTTTTTTTGTTACATTCTGATTAGATGGCCGGGAGGAGATCCGCGTCGTGAATTTCAAACAATTGAACTACTTCATTGCCGTCGCCGAAGAGTTGCATTTCGGTCGTGCAGCAGAACGGCTGGGCATCGCACAACCGCCCCTGTCGCGCCAAATCAAGCAGATGGAAGAAGAGATGGGCGCTGTCCTGTTCAACCGGGGTCGCAGCAGCATCACCCTGACGCAGGCAGGCGAGCGGCTGCACACACGCGGCCTTGCTATTCTGAGTATGGTTGCCGATACCCAGCTCGAAGTGCGACGGATCGGACAGGGCGCTGATGGAAGACTTCGCATCGGATTCGTCGGATCATCGACCTACGGCATATTACCCAACATCATCAAATCCTTCCGGGCGAGCCATCCGGGCATCAACCTCAGCTTGATCCCGATGAACAACGCGCAGCTGCAAAAACAGCTTGTCGGGCGGGAAATCGACGTGGCCTTCGCCCGCCCCGCACTGAAAGACGCAGAATTCGCGGTCAAGAAACTGATCGAGGAACGTCTTGTCCTAGCACTTCCGGATACATTGGACACCGGATCGCGGCGGGTCGCTGACCTGCGCCGATTGGCAACACACAATCTGATCCTGTACCCCGAATATCCCCGCCCCAGTTACGCTGACTTCGTGCTGAACGCCTGCCAGGAGGCAGGATTTGCGGCCCCGCTGCGGGTCTTCACCATGGACTTGCAGACCGCACTTAGCCTTGTCGCCATCGGCGAGGGGGTGTGTGTGGTTCCAGAATCCGTCAGCAGCGCAAAGCGAAACGGGATCAAGTGGCTGAACATCGAACCCGAGATTGCCCGCACAAGCCTGTCGGTCAACTACCGCATCGACGAACAGAGCGTACACGTGCGCAACTTTATCGCTATCGCGCAGCGCGTTGCACGAAAGGTGTTCTAAGGATCAGACTCCCAGCCACGTGTGCTGAAGCGCGCTGTCGACGCGTATCTGCGCTGGTGTACCTGTCCAGACGACCTGCCCCTTACCTACCACCGCCACGTCATCGGCCAGCGACGTCGCGAAACCGAAATTCTGTTCCACCAGCACAATCGTCTGCCCCGCGCGTCGCAACTCTTGCAGCTTGTCGTGGATCAGCTTGACAATGATCGGGGCCAGCCCTTCCGTCGGCTCGTCCAACATTAGCAGAATCGGGTTCAGCAGCAGGGCGCGGGCGATGGCCAGCATCTGCTGTTCTCCACCGGATAACTGCTGCCCGCCATTCGTTAGCCGCTCGCCTAGCCGCGGAAACAGGTCAATCACCGTGTCAATCGTCCAGTCGCCGCTGCGTCCCCGGCTGGCTGCAAGTTCGAGGTTCTCCTTGACCGACAACGACTGAAAGATATCCCGCGTTTCCGGCACGTAACCGATGCCGGCATCGGCCACCATATAGGGAGCCTTGCCGTTCAGCGCCTTGCCCTGCAAGGCCACCTGGCCCTCGCGGACCGGCAGCAGGCCCATCACGGTTTTCAATGTCGTGGACTTGCCCGCTCCATTGCGGCCCAGAATTGCCGTAACACGCCCTGCCTTTGCGGTCAGGTCCAGCCCATAAAGGACCTGGGTTTCACCATAGCCGGAACAGACGCCCTTCAGATCAAGCATCTTCCCAACTCCCAAGGTAAATATCTCGCAACAGGTCTGACCCCCGTGCAGCTTCTGGCGTGCCATCAAAGACGACCTCACCGTAGTTCAGCACGGTGATGCTGTCGGCCACGTCAAAGGCGAGATCCATGTCATGTTCGATGATCAACAGCGTCAGATCGCGCGGCAAGCCATTCAGCATGGCATGAAAGGCATGGCTCATCTCCGGCCCGATGCCGGAGGTGGGTTCATCCATCAATACGACCTTGGGCCGTGTGGCCAGCGCGACACCGACTTCCAATTGACGCCGGATGCCGTAGGACACTTCCGAGACCCGGTGATCAAGGTAGGGCATCAGATGAACCAGTTCTGCCGTTTCGTCCACGATGTTTCGCACGCTGCTGTCAGTCATCGGGTCGCGAAACAGTGACCGGATCGCCCCGGTATGGATCGCCGCCGCCAGCGAGAGATTCTCGCGACAAGTCAGTCCGTCGCACAGGGTGTTCTTTTGGTAACTACGCGACAGGCCGGCGTTGGCGCGGGCGGGCACGTTCAATGACGTGATGTCCTGTCCATCCAGTGCCACGGTACCCCGGTCCGGGTTGATCTCTCCGACCAGCTGATTGAACAATGTCGTCTTGCCCGCCCCGTTGGGGCCAAGGATCACGCGGCGTTCACCCTTTTCCAGACGCAGTGACACATCGCGGGTCACATGAACCGCACCGAATTTCTTATCCAGATTGCTGACTTCAAGCATCGCGGGTCTCCACTATCGGCAAGGGTATGGCCTTACGCTTGGCCAGTTGCGCCTCGACCAAGCCGAAGATGCCGTTCGCGCGGCTCATCACCACTGCGATCAGGATGATGCCGACGACGAGGTGCCAATAGGGTGTCACGGCGCTGACCTCATGCTTGATCAACACGAAAGCGACGGCCCCTATAATCGGCCCGACCAGCGTACCCAAACCGCCAAGGATCACGACGACCAGCGCCTCGCCTGACGCGGTCCAGGCCAGCAGACCGGGAGAGATGTACATGATGTGCTGTGCTGACACGACGCCCGCAAGCCCTGCGATCAGGCCCGACAGACCGAAGGCATGCGCCTTGGTCCGCCACGTCACCTGCCCCAGCGCCCGCATCCGCCGTTCATTTTCACGCACACCAACCAGCGCGCGACCGACTCCGGACCGCAACACGCCGGCTGCAAAGAGGTAGGCCACGACCAGACAGACAAGGGCATATAAAGCGAAGCTCATGGAGTCGTTCAGGTCGACGCCTATGAAGGACAAATCCGGCCGGGCGATCCCGCCAAGGCCATCGTCGCCGCCCAGATAAGGACTTTCAAACACAAAGGAGTATGCCATTTGGCCAAAGGCCAGAGTGACCATGATGAAATAAATGCCATGACTGCTCGCGCAGACCGCCCCGACGATCCAGGATGTCGCGCCAGTCGCGAGGATTGCTGCGATCATCGCAGGCGCGGCAGACCACCCGAGACCACCGGTCAACATCGCGTAGCCATAGGCCCCAAAGCCCAACAGCGCACCATGGGCAAGGCTGACCATCCCGCCAAAGCCCGCGACCAGATCAAGGGCGATGACCAGCATCGCCAGCACCATGATCTCGGCCAGTATTTCCAGACCGAAGTAACCGGCGCTCAAGGTTGCGACCAGCAGGCCAACCAGCAAAACGGCGAGGCTGACGAGGCGCAGCGGTGTGTGATGAAACATGAGCTCTAACTCCGCGCCGGAAACAGGCCGGTGGGCCGCGCGACCAGCACCATCGCAAGCAGTGCGTAGATCAGCACCGACGAAAATCCGGGGGCAAAAACCGCGCCGAAAGTGGTGACAAATCCATAGATCAACGATCCGGTGATCGCACCCTTCAGCGATCCCAGCCCGCCGATCACGATAACAATCAGCGTGGGGATCAGAATTTGCAGCCCCATGTCAGTTGTGACCGACAGGATCGGGGCTGCGACGACGCCGGCCAATCCCGCCAGTGCACAGCCGACGCAGAAAACAGCAAAAAACAGGCGTTCAACATTGATGCCAAGGCAGGCTGCCATCTCATCATTATCTACCCCCGCGCGGATCATCGCCCCGATCTGCGTGCGTCCCAGCACCAGCGCGAGGGTGATAAAAACAACCGCGCCAAGTGCTATGATAAAAAGACGGTAGACCGGATATTCCAGCCCGCTCAGCGCAATACGGCCCGACAGGATCGGTGGAAGGTGCATTCCAAGTGCAAGATCACCCCAAATGATCCGGGTCAGGTCAAGCAAGGCAAAGATCAATCCGAAGGTCACCAGCACCTGCGCCATCGGTCCTGATTTACGCATCGAGCGGATCAGTGTGGCATACAGGACAAAGCCAATCGCAGAGACCGCGATTGGTGCAAGGAAGAACGCACCCCAATAGCCCAAAGTAGACGATACCGTCGCTGCGATGTAGGCGCCAAATGCATAAAGTGCCCCGTGAGCAAGGTTGACGAAATGCATGAGGCCGAAAATCACGGTCAGCCCCACCGACAGCAAGAAAAGCAGCATGGACAGCTGTAGCGCGTTAAGGCTCTGGACGAGCCAAAATCCGGTATCCATCAGGATCTCCATTCGGGGCGGCAGGGGGAATGCGCGCGCTGCGATCCAGCGCGCGCCAGTCAGTTTTAGTTCGCCAGATCACAGCCGTTGACCGGGTCCCGCTCCGGTGGCAGTTGCGCCAGCACGCTCTGCGTCAGGCCCTTGCCATCGCTTGCAGCGACGGTTTCATAGACATAGATCGGCTGCACGATGTTGTTCGTCGCGGGATCGATGGAAGTCGCACCGCGCGGCCCGTCAAAGGACACCTTGCGCAGAGCTTCGGCCAGTGCGGCGCGATCGCTGGCACCCCCGGCCGAGGCCTGCACCAGGGCGTGAGCCGCATCATACCCCGCGACCGCGAATTCTGACGGCAGGCGGTCATTGGCAGCCTGGTATGCAGCGACAAAGGCAGTGTTGGCCGCGTTGTCGATGGTGGGCACGTAAAAGCCCGATGTCACCACGCCCTCAGCCGCCGGGCCTTCGGCATTGACGTAAAGCGAGGACGTCAGAAAGCCCGACCCGTAAAGCGGCAGATCGGCCTTCAGGCCAAAACTGTCGTATTGCTTGACGTAGGAAATTGCTTCGCCACCCGCATAGAAGACATAGACCGCATCCGCACCACTGGCCTTGGCGTTAATCAGATAGGGGCCGAAATCCTGTGTCTGCTGAAAGGGTGTAAATTCCTGACCAACGATCTTTCCGCCGGCGGCCTCAAAGGCCGCGGTGAAGGCGTCAATCTGCTGATGACCGGCGGCGTAGTCGGGGGCCATCGTAAAGACGGTCTTTACGCCCTGATCGAACAGATACTGACCCATGGGGCGGTTCATCTGCGCGTTGGAAAACGACAGGCGGGTGATATAGGCGCTGCAAGCAGCTCCAGTCGCCTCGTCGTTGCCCGCGTTGGCGACGATCAGCGGAACCTGTGCTCCGTCGACAAAATCGCGGATAGCGCCCAGCACACCAGAGCTGACGACGCCGACCAAGACGTCGACCTCGTCCTGCAAGGCCAGCTTTTTGGCCTTGGCAAGACCGACCGGCGGCTTCACCTCGGTATCTTCGGTAACGACAGTAAAAGTGTCCTGCGTCTCGGAACCGTAGGTGTTCAGCCCAAGGCGGAAACCGGCCTCGATATCTTTGCCGAGGGCAGCATAGACGCCGGAATAGGGCAGCAGCAGACCGACCTTAATCTCCTCGGCGCTGACGGGGCTCGCCAGGCCTACAATCAGGGCTGTGATGGTGGATGTCGCAAGAATGTTCATGTATTTTCCTCCCAGAAATGTGTTGAAATTCGTCGTTTATCCCAGGTCGCCCCCTCCGACGGGCAAGGTGACTCCAGTGATGTAGGATGCATCGTCGGACGCGAGAAACAGGATCGCACCCGCCTGTTCGTCCAGTGTGCCGTAGCGTTTCATCGGGCTTGACTGGATCGTCTGGTCTACGATGGTTTGATACCAATCCGTTCGCTGGTCTGACGCGGCGTTCGGATTGCGCGGCACAACACGCTCTGGTGCTTCCGTCCCGCCCGGAGCGGTGGCGACAACCCGAATACCGCGTTCGGCAACTTCCCACGCAAGGTTTGCAGTGATCGCGTTCACGCCACCCTTGGCCGCACCGTAGGGCACCCGATTCAGACCGCGCGTGGCGATCGAACTGACATTCACGATGACGCCGCTTTTCTGTTCGAGCATCGGTCCAAGCACAGCGTGGCAACAGTAAAGTGTTGGGAACAGTGACCGGCGCACCTCTGCGTCGATCTGGCCCGGCTCATAGTGCTCGTATGGTTTGGCCCAGATCGTGCCGCCGACGTTATTGACCAGAATGTCGATCCGCCCCCAAAGGCCGACAGCGTGCGACATGACCGAAGCACAGCCTTCGTAGGTTTCCAGATCAACCGAGATCTCATGTGCCACCCCGCCGTCGGCCTTGATCGCCTTGACCACATCGTGACGCGCATCGGAGCGGTCTGCGATCAGCACCTGGCCGCCCTCTGCCGCCATGCGTTCGGCGACGCGCCGCCCGATACCCTGTGCGGCCCCGGTCACGACGATGGCCTTGCCAGTGAAACGTGGTTTCATGCCGCGTCCGCCGTGGCTTCGTTGACGGTGAATTTCTCGTAGTGAAAGCTGGCGAGGTCCACGCCGAGCCTGTGGAAGTGCTGGCGCACCGCCTCCACCATCGGGGGCGGGCCGCAAAGATATACATCGACGTCGCCGCCGTTCAGCTCCCTTGCCGTGACGTGATCGGTCACAAAGCCCTTGCGATCATGGGCGTCCTTCTCCGACGCCAGAATGGTGATGACCGTCACGCGGCCGATCTGTTCGGCCAGAGCCTCGACGCGCTCCAACTCCACCAGATCGGCGGCATTTGTGACCGCGTAATAGAGCGTGATGTCGTGATCGGTGCCGCGATCCGCGACCTGCTCCAGCATCGACAAGAACGGCGCGAGCCCCGTCCCACCCGCCAGCCAGAGCTGCGGACGCAGCATCGGGCGCAGGTAGAAAGTTCCCATCGGCCCGGTCAGCGTGACCGCATCCCCGACGGTGCCCCTGGCGAGATAGCTGGACATCGCGCCGCCCGGAATGTTGCGGACCAGGAACGTCGCCTCCTGCGCACCGGGCTTGGACGAAAACGAATAGGACCGCTGTGCGCCGGTGCCGGGAACGCTGATATTGACATATTGGCCGGGTAGAAAGGCCATCGGCTTTGCCAGCTTCACCGACAGGCTAAACGAGGTGTCGGACAGCACATTGATCTCCGTAACCTCGCCCTGCAATGTCTGTGCTCCGGTCTTGCAAACCTCCGACGAGGCGGGGATGCGCAACACGCAGTCGCTTTCAACTGTCATCTGGCAGGGCAGGACATAGCCGTCGGCGGCCTCGTCCTCGGTCATCGCCTCTTCCATGTAGAATTCAAGCTCGTATTCGCCGGTTTCGATCTTGCATTTGCAGGTGCCGCAAACGCCGTCGCGGCAGTCCATCGGCAGGTTGATCTTTTGGCGAAAGGCGGCGTCGGTGACCAGCTCGTCCGCTTCCACGTTGATCACGCGGGTGACGCCGTCCTCGAAATTCAGTGCGACCTGATAGCTCATGTTGGATGCTCCCTCCCTGTCCCGGTCCAGCGACTGCCGATCCCGTCCGTCGCCGAACGTCCCATGGGGCGTCAGACGTGATAGACGTCCACAACCTGGTGGATGTGATCATCCTTCAGAACGACTTTCTTGTTGGCGATCAGCGGCCGGTCGCCGGAACAATCGATCCGGTAGAACGATGTGCCCCAGTGCCGGTCCGTCTCGCCATAGCGAAACGACAGCGTCTGCCAGTTGAAACGAACGAGCATCATGGATCCTTCAACGCCGGTGATCTCCACGTTGGCAATGTAATGCGCTGTGCGGGGTTCGGGCAGCGAGGTGGCAGAGGAACGGTCGGTCTTGATGCGGAACACGCGATCCTCGATCCCGGATTTGTCGGGATACCAGATCAGCGACATTTCCTGCTGCGGGTCCTCGGTCAGCGTGTCGAAATCGTCCCAGGCGGGCATCCAGAATTCGCAGTCGTCGTGATAGAAAGCCAGCCAGCTGTCCCAGTCGCGATCATCGAGACAGCGCGCCTCGGCGTTGAGGAACTGCTGCAATTCGGCGTAGTCCAGGACCTTGCCCACGACCGAGGCGGGCTTTTGAAGTGTATCGGTGTTCATGTCCATCACTCCGCCGCGATTGGTTCAATGCTGGACATAAGCTTGCGCTGGTCCGCCACGGCCTTTTTCATCCGTTCAGCCCATTGACTGTGCTGGATGACGAACAGGCCTTCATCCTCGGTCCGCGCACCTGACAGGATTGGGTTGATGCCAAGCGCTTTTGCATCCTCGTCCGGACCTTCGATCCATTGGGTGGCACCGCGAGTAAGGTCGTTCCATTTGGCATGGGCACCACCCTGATAGCCGCGCTGAGTGGCGCGGAATTCCTCGGTGTCGTCGGGCGTTGCCATGCCTGAGGCGTTGAAGAAATCCTCGTATTGCCGGATGCGGTGCGCACGACTGGACTTGCTTTCACCCTTGGGCGCGATGCAATAGATCGTCACCTCTGTCTTATCCACGCTGACCGGGCGGAAGACCCGCAACTGGCTGGAAAACTGGTCCATCAGGAAGACGTTGGGATATAGGCACAGGTTGCGCAGCACCCCGGTCATCCACTCGGCCTTTTCACGACCGAATTTCTCGGTCCATTGGTCAAGCTTGGCGTAATTCGGTCGGTTGGTGGGATCTGCCCATGTCGTCCACAACAGCAGGTGTCCGTTCACATAGGAATGGAACCCGCCCTTCTGCTTTGACCACTTGGAGCCGTCGGTTGCCTTGATCTTGTCTTCCTTGCCGTCCTGGGTGCGTCGCCCGGTGGTGGCGACATAATTCCAGTGCACGGCGGAGACGTGATAGCCATCTGCACCGTTTTCAGCCTGCAGTTTCCAGTTGCCATCGTAGCTATAGGTCGATGATCCGCGCAGCACCTCCAGCCCATCGGGCGACTGATCGGCGACCATGTCGATCATCTTCTTGGCTTCGCCAAGGTAGTCAGACAGGCTGCCGACATCTGCGTTCAGTGATCCGAACAGAAAACCGCGATAGCTGTCGAATTTTGCCACCCGCGTCAGGTCGTGGCTGCCATCCTGGTTGAACTGTTCGGGATAGCCCGCGCCCTTGGGGTCCTTCACCTTCAGCAGTTTGCCGGTGTTGGAAAAGGTCCAGCCATGGAACGGGCAGGTAAAGGTCTTTTGATTGCGGCGCTTGAACCGGCACAGCATCGCGCCGCGGTGCGAACAGGAGTTGATCAGCGCGTGCAACTCACCATCCTTGTCGCGTGTGATGACCACCGGAGTCTGGCCCATGTGCAGCGTAAAATAGTCGCCGGGGTTCGGGATCTGGCTTTCGTGCGCCATGTAGATCCAGTTGCCCTCGAAAATGTGCTTTATCTCCAGCTCGAACAAATCGGGATCGGTGAACATGTCGCGGCGGGCGCGGAAAACACCGTGCTCGGGATCATCTTGCACGACGCCGTCGAGGCGACGCTCGAGTTCGTCGAGCTTGGGACCTGTCAGCATGGTATTCCTCCTCCTGATTTTGAATGCATCCTTGCCCCCTCCCCGAGGTCGTCAGACGTAGGCCGTGACCGGCTTCAAACGCGGAGCACCGCGCCGGTAGAATGCGACCTTGTCCAGGTCCAGCTTCACGCCGCAGCCCGGGCCTTCTGGCAAATGGACCTGAAACTCCGCATAGCGAAGCGGCGTGGTCAGAATGTCGTCCTTGAACAGCAGCGGACCGAACAGTTCTGTCCCCCAGCGCAGCTTGTCCACGGTAGAAAACAGTTGCAGGGCCGCGGCAGTGCCGACTCCGGCCTCCAGCATGGTGCCGGCATAGAGCCCCACACCCGCCGCCTGCCCGATGGCGATGACCTCTTGCGCGCGGGTCAGGCCACCAGACTGCGCGACCTTGATCGCAAATGCGTCGACGGCATTGTCGCGAGCGTGGTTCAGCGCGTCGGCGGGACCGCGCAAGGCCTCGTCCGCCATGACGCTGATCTCGTAGCTGCGGTTCAGCTGCGCCAGATCGCCACGCTGGCGGAATGGAATTGGCTGCTCGACCATCGCGACGCCAATCTCTTGCAGGCCTTTGAGGCCCCAGCGGGCAGCGTGCATATCCCACGCCTGGTTCACATCAACCGTGATGATCGCATCGTCGCCCAATGCTTGCTTGATCCGCCCCACATGCGCGATGTCCTCCTGCACCGACCGTTTGCCGATCTTCAGTTTGAACTGGCGGTGGCGACGCATTTCCAGCATCGCAAGCGCTTCGGCTATGTCGGTGTCGCTGTTGCCGGATGCGAGGGTCCAAGCAACCTCCATCCCCGTGTGTACGGCCCCCCCGAACAGGGCGGCGACGGATTTGTCCAGCCGCTGACCCAGCCCATCCCAAAGCGCATTTTCCACTGCACAGCGGGCGATGGGATTACCCATGACGGACTTTTCCATCCGCAGGCGGGCGGCATTGACGTTGTCGCCGTCCATGCCGATTAGCGCGGGGGCGATATATGCGTCGATGGCAGACTGGATGCTTTCGGGGCTTTCCGCACCATAGCTTAGTCCCCCGATGGCCGTGCCCTCGCCTATCCCAATGGAGCCATCAGAAAAGCGTACTTCGACCAGCACGACTGATTGCTCTGTCATCGTTGCCATCGACAAGACATGCCCCCGAATGGTCGGCAAATCGACAATTTGCGTGATGATGGCATCGATCTTGGTCAAGTGGGCAGCTCCCTGGCTGGCTGATGTGATGGCAATGATGCCGAAAAGCCGAGGCGCAAGCCAATACCTGTTGGGTCTAGGGTAATACCCTAAGCCAACATCGTGGTGCGGTATGGCGCGCTACACCTTCCTGCATTTCCAGACCGGGTTGAGGTGAGAACGGCGGTGCGAAAATCGACCACCGCAGTGGCGCGACGAGCCCACTGAAAATTGCGGAAGACAAAACCGTGAGCCGGCGCCCGAACACCCGCCCGTCGAAAACTGAACAATCATCCCCGGGCAGTGCCTCCGGTGGCCTTCAAGGAGACTGGCGAATTTCTCAGGATCCGAGGACGGCGTCTCGTCGTCATTGCGCACGTGCGCATGGCAAATCGCGGCTCCGGCTTCGAACGCTTCCTGCGTGCTTTCGATCTGCTCCGTCATGGTGATCGGAACGGCCGGGTTGCTGGCCTTGGTGGGTAGCTACCCGGTGATGGCGATGCAGATTATGCAAGGCTTGCCAGTCATAGGCAGGGCAATTTTCTTTTGCGCGAGACTGGAAACAACGTGATCGGTCGTATCCGGGTCAATAACCCCCAGAGCCCGCGCGGCTCGATCAGCATGATGGCGACAGAGACTGCCCCGAGGATGACCATGTACCACGACCCGAGATCCGCCAGGAATTCACGAAGCACAAAAAACAGAATGCAGCCGAGAATGGGCCCCTCCAGCGTTCCGATCCCGCCGATCACAGTCATGAAGATTACCAGAACGGTCCAGTCGTTGACCGAGAAAGCAGCTTCGGGCGTAATCCGCAGCTTCTGCACGAATATCAGCGCGCCGATCAGACCGGTCATGCCGGCTGTGGCGATATAGAGCCCGAATTTCAGCGGCCGGGTGCGCACGCCGACACTGACCGCCGCCTCTTCATTGTCGCGCAGTGCCGACAACGCCAGCCCGATGCGCGACCGCATCAGAAGCCAGATGCCAAGAACTATCACCAGCATGATCGCCAGCGCGATCCAGTAGGTCATGTTTTCGCGCGCTGACCGGCTTGAGGCCATGGCCCTGACCATGTCGACGGGCAGCGAGATGCCGGAACCGCCGCCAAGCGCCGAAACCTGTGCGAATCCCAGACGATAGACCTCGGCGATGACCCATGTGCCGATCGCGAAATACGGCCCCGCCAGCCGGAAAGCCACCAGTGCGGTGGGCCATGCGACCAGTGCGGTCAGCAGGCCGGCCAGCGGCAGCGACCAGATCACCGGAATTCCGGCAAACATCGTCAGCGAGAAGAACAGGTATCCACCCAGCCCGACAAAGGCCTGCTGGCCTACCGAGATCAGGCCTGAATAGCCCGCCAGCAGGTTCCACAGCTGGGCCAGCGACAGGTAGAAGAAGATCTCGATCAGCAGCCGCATCGTGCCTCGATCTGCCCATGCCGGGCCGGCGGCCAGAACCGCGATGACAAGTCCGGCCAGTGCCAAGCGGAAAAAATTGTCCCGGGTCATGGTTCAGCTCCGCTGTTTGGGGAATAGGCCCTGTGGTCTCAGGATCAGAACGGCAAGAAAGACAACGTGCCCGGCAAGGATCTGAAAACCTGGGTCGATCTGTGCGCCGATCGCCTGGGCGACACCAAGCAGAACACCACCGGCAAGGGTGCCCCAAAGCGAACCAAGCCCGCCGATGATCACAGCTTCGAAAGCAAACAGCAGGCGGATCGGTCCTGCGGCCGGGTCAAAGTTGGTCTTGATCGCCAGAAGCACTCCCGCCAGCCCGGCGACGGCGGCAGCAATGGCCATGGCGACACCATACAGGTGCCGCTTGTCAGCTCCCATCAGGCCGATGGTTTCAGGATCATCCGAGGCTGCACGCAGCAAGCGACCAATATTGGTATGCCCGAACACCCAGTTGAGGACCCCCAGCACCACAAGGGCCGTGACAAACAACAACATCGGCACCGCGCCAACCGACAGGCCGCCCCCGATCTCAATCGCAGCGGTGTCGAGCCAACCTGCGCTGATCCGGCGGCTATCGGCCGAAAAGCCTTCCAGCAACAGGTTTTGCACAATAACGGACAGGCCGAATGTCACCAGGATCGAGGACAGCAAATTGCCGCCCGTCACCCGGTTCAGCATCACCCGTTGCCCGACATAGCCAACCAGTGCCATTCCCGGCACGATGATCGCCACGGTCGTCAGCGGATGCATGCCGGTCATATCAACAAGCAGCAATGCTGCGAAGGCAGCGGCGATAATGAAATCTCCGTGCGCAAGGTTCACAAAACGCATGACTCCGAACATCAGCGACAGGCCTGCCGCAAACAATGCGTAGAGTCCCCCCAGCAAAACGCCCTGAACAATTGCATTGAGCCATTCCATCATGCGTTCCCTGTGCTTTGTCCGAAATAGGCGGCGGAGATCTGGGCCCGCGTCAGCTCGGCAGAACGACCGGTCAGGCTGACGCGACCTTCCTGCAGGCAATAAAGCCGGTCCGAGACCGCCATCGCCTGGCTGATGTCCTGCTCGACCAGAATGACCGAAGTGCCGCCCTCGCGGATTTGCGGCAGTGCGGCAAAGATGTCGCGCACGATCACCGGGGCGAGTCCGAGACTGACCTCGTCGAGCAGAAGCAGCTTGGGATTAGCCATCAGCGCCCGGCCGATAGCGACCATCTGCTGCTGACCGCCCGATAAAAGCGTCGATGGGCTGTCTGCCTTTTCGCGCAGGATCGGAAACAGCTCCTGGACCTTTTGCAGCGTCCAGTTTCCCTCACGCTCGACAGTGGCGCCCAAACGCAGGTTCTCCTCGACGCTGAGCGAGGGGAAAAGCCGCCGGCCTTCGGGCGACATGGCGATACCGGCGCGCGCGATCAGATGCGGGGGAAGACCGGCAATGGATTTGCCGTCAAATGTCATGTCTTGGCCGGGAACCGGCACAAGCCCGGTCAAGGACCGCAGAAATGTTGTCTTGCCGGCACCATTGGCGCCGACCAGGGCGATGCATTCACCGGCGTCGATGTGGAAATCCAGTCCGAAAAGCGCCTGGAAATCTCCATAGAAGGCATCCAGGCCAGCGATCTGCAACAGCGCGCTCATGCCTCGATCCCCAGATAGATTTCCTGAACCTCGCGCGAGGCGAAGGTTTCCTTCGGCGGACCTTCGGCAAGCAGCGCGCCGAAATTTATCACCGCCAGCCGGTCGACCACCGCCAGCAGCGCATGAACCACATGCTCGATCCAGATGATCGCCACGCCGCTGTCCTTGATCTCGCGGATCGTTGCGACAAGACTTTCGCATTCCGGTTCGGTCAGTCCGCCGGCGATTTCATCAAGCAGCAACACTTTCGGCCGCGTCGCCAGGGCGCGCGCCATTTCCAGCCGCTTGCGTTCGAGCAGTCGCAGTCCCCCCGCCGGAGTGTTGGAAAGCCTGCCCAACCCCAGCCGGTCGAGGATCTGACCGCAATCGTGCATGGCGTCCTTTTCACGTTCCTGGCCGCCAAAACTGGCCGCGACCAGCAGGTTTTCCAGAACGCTGAGTTGCGCAAAGGGCTTCGGGATCTGATAGGTCCGCCCGATGCCCTGTCGGCAGCGGTCCGCTGCCGATGCGCGGCTGACATCGCGGCCTTCCAGAATGACCTGCCCGGCATCTGCCGGAAAGGTGCCCGCAATGAGGTTGAACAGGGTCGATTTACCGGCGCCGTTCGGGCCGATGATGCCCAGCGCCTCGCCCGGCTGCACCGAAAGTGAAACGTCGGCTGTGGCCTTGAGCGCACCGAAGCTCTTGGAGAGCCCTTGCGCGACGAGAATGGGGGGAGAATTCTGTTTCATCGGATCAGCAAGCGGTCGCCGGGGCCAATCGCCCCGGCAACCTCTCCAAACACCTTCATCCGCCGATCAACCGGACGCTGCCGGTTTTGGCGATGGCGGGTTGGTCGCTGTTCTCGACGATGTCGATCAGCGGCTTGCCGTTGTCGATCCGCCACTGGCCACCAACCAGCGGGGTTTTCGACACATTCGGCACCGGTCCGGTCTGAAAATTGATCGGACCAACCACCGAGGCATAGTCCGTTGCTGCAATCGCGTCGCGGATCGACGCCGGATCACCAGGATCCTCGGTGCGCCTGAGCGCGTCGATGGCGACCTCAAACAAGGAATGCTTGAAACCCAGCGGCATGGTCCAGGGATTGCCGGTCGCGGCTTCATAGGCAGCAGCCAGATCAGCCGAGCTCTGTCCGGTGAACCCGGACGAGAACGGATGGTTCGGCGACCACCAGACCTCGGTCGACAGGTCTGCACCCCTGTCCGCGAGCGAGGAAATCACCTGCGGGAATTCCAGCGCCTTGCCGAAGGTCACGACCTTGGGATGGAAATCCTGCTGTGCGGCCTGCAGCCAGAAGGTAGCAAAATCGGGCGGCGGCACGACGCCGGTGACAATCTCCACGCCCGCAGCCTTGAACGCGGAAATCTGCGCGCTGAAATCGTCCGACATGACCTGATAACGGCCCGGATCCACCAGTGTGTAGCCCTGCTCGGCCAAGATCGGCGGGAAGCCCCGTTCCTCATGCCCCCAACCATTGCCGTCAGGATCGTTGGGCCATAGGGCGCCCACCACCTTGTTGGTCTCCGTCTGGTTCCATATCCCGGTATAGACCGAGATCACGTCTACCAGTCCCCAGAAGAAATGGAAAGTCCAGTCAAAACCCTTGGTGGGATCGCCCTGACGACCGAAGAAATGCGGCTGCCATGGCGTATCATTGGTTATGCAGGGCACTTCGTTCAACTCAGCCTGATCGGCGACCGGGTTGGTGGTGTCCGGCGTAGAGGTGGCAAGGATCAGGTCAACCTCGTCGTCGAGGATCAGTTCCTGCGCCACCGATGCCGCCCGGTTGGAACTGGACTGGCTGTCCTTGACGATGATCTCGATCTCATAGGTCTCGCCTGCAATCTCTAGCCCGTTTGCCAGCGCCGTGCGGAACTGATCGAGCACGAAAGCGTCGGATTCGGCGAATACGGCAATCGGGCCGGTTTGCGGCGTCACGAACCCGATCTTGATCTTGCGGCCGGCAGCCAGCACCGGGGCTGGCAGCACGGCGGCTCCAGCCACTGCGATGGCTCCGCGCCCGAACGCTCGACGGGATAGTCCTGTGGTCACTTTGGTCATCTGGTGTTCCTCCCTGTTGTCAGATGTGAGATGTCAGTAGCCCGGTCAGCCGGCCATCCTTTTCAAGGCGTCGACAAAGAAAGGTTTGAAGCCTTCGGGATGTTCGCTCATCGGAAAATGGCCCAGCTCCTGCATGACCGTGCAGGTCGCGCCGGGAACCGCCGCAGCAGTGCGTTGAGCGTCCTCCGGTGTGCACGTCAGATCATAGGCGCCAACAAGAATGTGGACCGGCGTCTTGCCCGTATCTATCTGACCAAGCCTGGCAATCAGGCTGTCATCCCGGGTGTAGAAACTCAAATCTCCGCGAAAGACGCCCGGGCCGGACTGCATGAACATCCACAGCGTGTTCCAGCGTTCCGTGTTCGGGGCGTGAGGCGAAATATTGGCGGAGACCAGCGCGGCGCCCATTTCGCCGCCGTGGGCATCAGGACGATGAAACCAGTCGATGTCATACCAGGCGGGTTGGAAATCGCTGGCCTCAATCGCCACGAATCCGGCAAAGCTCTCGGCATGAAGGGCTGCCAGTTGCAGCGCGATCCGTCCACCCATCGAGCATCCCGCGAGCACCGGACGGTCAAGTTCCAATGCGTTTGCCACCGCCAGAACGGTTTCGATGTAACCTTGGGTCGTCAGCAAATATTCCTCGGTCTCGAAGCCTTCGGGCGGCAGGGATTTGCCGTGCCACGGCATGTCGAAAGCGATCATCCGGTTGCCGTCTGTCACGTCGGCATCGTTCATCAGGTGGCGCCACTGGCGTGTATCTGCTCCGGCGGTGTGCAGGCACAGAACCGGGCGGCCCTGCCCGGCTTCTTCAAAGTAGATGCGCTGCATGCGCCCGCCGATTTCGACGCTTACATAGCGACCGGTGATGGGTTCGATCGCGCCCGTCATGCCGCATCCTCCAGCTTGCGGCCCAGCGCCAGGAATTCCTTGAAGAAGCGCAGGTTCTTGACCAGCGCCAGGATATCGCCGTCGATCCTGGCACGACCGATCTTGACCAGCCCGAACAGGTCATGGAAACCCGGTTTGGGCAGCGGCTGCCAGAAGGCCTGCAGGGCCTGAGCATCGGTGCGCAAGGCAAAGCGCCACGGGGTCTTGCGGCTGGGGCCCGGAACAACAGACACCAGGTGCCCCTTGTCGAATTCAAGGTAGTACTCGTCATCACCAAGCTGTATCAGGACAGTCTCCGAGAACAGGCGTCCCAGTCTGAGCAGGTGTGGTCGCGCCTCAAGTCCGGCGCCCATCTTCTTCCAGTGTTCCAGCATCCGGTGTTCCTCCCCATCAACGGCGTTCGATCAGAAAAAGAGGCCTATTGCCGGAAATCAGCAATGTCGGTTTGGGTATCCCCCGATACCCAAACAGGGGATTCGCCATCAATCAGACGCTTCTCAACACGATATCGACCGATACCGGGCCGCGCATCGGTGGGTTCCGGCCGGACTGGGCATATCTGGTTCGAGGCGCGCAAAAAGAGAGCGAGCGTACCCGCCTCTTGCGAACCGGGCCAAGCGTTGAGGAGGAAAATGGAAAACTCAAGCGGATAGGCCAGCTGATATGACCGGTTTCAGGCGGAGGCGCAGTTTGCCTCTACGACCGAAATGAGGGCGCAATGGTGCCGTTGAACTAGCCGCGGTCGGAGGTCGGCTTTTGGGCCGACAGGGGACTGGCAGCTTACGTATGGCAGCTTACAAAAAGCTGACATTTATTCGCGCCACCCACATTGCAGGTTCCGGCCCAAAGCTGCCATTCATCGGCATCTTGGTAAACGACCTCTTCGCCTCCATGCCGGTCATAGAGGCCAGCTCTGACGCTCGTCAAAATCAGACGTCCATCCACTGCCTAGGGTCGAAAAGGGCATTTATATACTTCCAGACCCATGCGCTCTAATCATGAGCTGATATTTCACTCGAAAGTAGAGATATATATTCTTCATCTGTGCGCCTGCGGCTTTTTGTGCGCTGGTTAATATTTGCTGATGGCAGTGAGATAGAGCGGTTGATGATGAGAATATGCTCTTTTAGCAGCGCATGCACCTCGTCGAATTTGCGCTGCGCCATCAGATCGCGCATCTGCGTGTGTTCGGCAAACGAACGCTGCCAGAAATCACCCTCGCCGGATTGCAAATGCGCGCGCAGTGCTTCAAGCGCGGTGGCCGTCAAATCATAGGCTTTTTCCAGATAGCGGTTACCCGCATGTTGCAGGATCATGCGGTGATAGGCGCTGTCGGCACGGCTGTAGAGAGTAAAATCCTGCTTATCAATGGCTTGCTGCATCTGCAGGATCGCCGCTGATAGCCCCTGCACCAGAGCGTCCGGATCGCGCGCCAGCGCGCTTTCGAGAGCTTCGCGTTCGAGCATGGCGCGGAAATGGCTCATTTCTTCGACTTCTTTCGGCGTCGGCGTGAAAACATAAGTCCCCGCCTGCGGCACTATGCTGACCAGTCCCATATCCCGCAAATCGGTGAAAGCCGCACGCACTGGCGCTTTGCTCATGCCGAGTGCGCGCGCGATCTGCTCTTCAGACAGCCGTTCGCCAAATTCGAGCTTCCCAGACACAATCGCATCGCGAAGCCGTTCACAAGCCTCCTGAGTCAGCGACACGGCACTCTCCTTTGCATTTCCAGATCAGCTCCGTGATGGCAACGACTGGCATCAATCCACTGATTTTAAAAACTTATCAAACAACAAAAAATTGGCGTTGACAACTTATTAAAATTCTAGAATTCTAGAATAACCAATTGATTGCAATCTATGCCGACGAAATCTAACGAGGTCCCTTATGTCCCGCTTCCGCCTGCTTACACCCGATGCGCAATATCCTGATGATGCACAAATCGAGAGGCAGACTTCCGGCGACCAGGTCGATTGGGATATTTACCGCGAACGGTCGCCGGAAAACATTCCGGCCGGTGTGCTGGGCAAGTGCGATGCGATGGTGGTGTGGCATGAGATGCCGGTGACACGCGCGCTGATTGCGCAACTGGACCGCTGCAAGATCATTGTCCGCGCCGGTGTCGGTTTCGACCATATTGATTTGGATGCGGCGACCGAGGCCGGTATTCCGGTATGCAACACACCTGATTACGGCACCAGCGAGGTCGCAGACCATGCCATTGCGCTGATGCTCACCATGCGCCGCGGTATCGGCTCCTACCACAGAAATCTCATGGAATCGCCAAGTGGCGGGTTTGACCATGCCCGCGCTCCTTTGGTGGCGCGGCTTCGCGGAAAGACATTCGGCGTAGTCGGCTTGGGCCGCATCGGCATTGCCGCAGCACTCAGGGCAAAAGCATTCGGTATGCGCGTTCTGGCTTATGACCCGCTGGTTTCCAGAGGCACAGAAATCGCCGTCGGTGTAGACCGCTGTGATCGCATTGAAGATCTCTTGGCACAAAGCGATGTTGTCAGCCTGCACTGCCCATTGACGCCTGAAAGTCACAAAATGATCAACGCCGAGCGGCTGGCGCAGATGCAGCCTCATGCCTTGCTGATCAACACGGCGCGCGGCGCGATCATCGACATTGAAGCGTTGCTCGACGCTTTGCGCAACGGCACGATTGCCGGCGCCGGCATCGATGTCCTGCCGGTCGAACCGCCCGCAGCCGAAGACGCCATCGCGCTTGCCTATGCCAACGGCAAAGATCCGATTGTCGGTGAGCGCCTGTTCCTGACACCCCATGCGGCATGGTCGAGCCCGGAAAGCGTGGCGGATGCGCGCCGCCTGTCGGTCGAGACAGCGATGCAATATCTGCGTGGCGGCACACTCCGCAATCTCGTCAACGCCCCGATGCAAAACCGTTTAAGCGGCGCTGCATGAAACGAAATCACAGCACGCCAATGTGCTGGCGAAATGATCCATAGGCATGGGATCACCAAAACATGCTTGAAACAGGGAGGAAGTAACCATGAAACGAACATATCTCAGCGCCGCTCTTGCTGCACTTCTGCTCAGTGGCACTGGTGCCATTGCACAGGAATTTGCACTTACGTTCCAGTCTGTAGATCCGGCCGGAAACCCCAACTTCGCCATTCAGAAAGAATGGACAGAACGCGTCAACAAAATGTCAGGGGGGCGAATTGCCATCGAACTTCTGCCGGTGGGTGCAGTTGTCGACTACAGCGAAACACAGGAAGCTGTCGGTTCCGGCATTCTTGACGGTCACATCACCGATGTCAGCTATTTTTCCGGCAAAGACCCGGCATTTGGCCTCGTCGCCAATCCGATCGGCGCATGGTCATCACCTGATGAAATGTTCCGCTTTATCAATTATGGCGGCGGCTATGAACTGATGAATGAGCTCGAAGAGCCTTATGGTCTGCATTTTGTCGGCGCAACGACCACCGGCCTTGAAGGCTTTGTCTCCGATCGCCCGCTCGACGGCGTTGCCGATCTCAAAGGCTTGAAAGTTCGCGCGCCCGAAGGTCTGATCCAGGAAGTGTTCGCAGCTGCAGGCGCTGTGCCGGTCAACCTGCCTTACTCAGAAGTGTATACCTCGCTCGACAAGGGCGTCATTGATGCCGCCGACTCGACGGTTTTTTCAACAAACCACCAGCAGGGACTGCACAAGGTTGGCGCGCATCCCGTTTATCCCGGCTTCCACTCCATGCCGCTGGTCGAAGTATCCATGAATTTGGATAAATGGAATGCCATGCCGGAAGATTTGCAGGCCATCATGACCGTATCCGTGCGCGACTTTGCGCAGGATGCTGTAGCCCAGTTGTCCATGAACGACCTGAAAGCGGTGGCCGAAGCCAAGGCTGATCCCTCGATCACCGTTCACAACTGGTCCGCCGAGGAACGTGCGAAATTTCGAACAATTGCGATGGACCAGTGGTCAAAAGTCGCCGCACGCTCGGAGAACGCGCAAAAGGTCTACGATCTTCTGACCGAATACCTTGAATCTCAGGGTCTCTTGAAGTGACACATTGCTTCCGGGCGCGTTCATCGCGCCCGGTTCTTTTTTCCGATCCTCACTCAGCTTGAAACGATTGGCCAGCCATGTCACTTCCACCCGATCATGACCTGAGCGCAGTAAGCACCCCGCAAACTGGCATGCCTCAAATGGAAGCTTTGCCGCAGGCGGGTTGGCTTGGGCGCGCAATCACCGTTGCCGCGCGCGCTTTCGCGGTCTGCATTATTGTCGCCATGGCAATCCTCGTGATGGAGGTTTTCCTGCGCTATGTGCTCAACAGGCCGACAATATGGGCCCATGAAACCACCATTTTTCTAAGCGCAGTGACCTTCATATTCGGCGGACTTTATTGCGTTGCGCGCAATACGCATATCCGGGTGGTTCTGATTTACGACATCGTCAGACCGTCCATCCGCCGGGTGCTGGATGTGGTCATATCAATGGCCTGTCTGGGGGCCAGCCTGTTTTTCACCTGGGCCTCCTGGCTGATGGTCAAAAAGGCAATGTTCCGCCCCGATGGCAGCTTCTTTCTGGAAACCAGCGGCAGCGCCTGGAACTCACCTGCTCCCGCAATTCTGAAAATATTCCTGCTGTGCGTGCTCGCCGTCATGAGCGTCCAATTCCTCATACTTACTTTCAACTACGCGCGCGGCGCCAAATCGCCCAAAAGGTATGACGATGCTTGACCTTCTCGATCTTGGATTAAACCTCAAGGCGCTCGGCATCGGCTGGGGAACATTGCTGATGTTTGCCCTTCTGGTCGCCCTTTTGCTGACCGGCACACCGCTGGCATTGGTCACGCTATTTGTTGCATTGATATTCGCCGTCGGCTGGTTCGGTCCGAATTCCGTGCCTTTGATCACAAGCCGTGTTTACAGTTTCGTGTCGTCCTTCGTGTTTGTTTCGGTGCCGATGTTCGTGCTGATGGCGGCCATATTGGATCGCTCTGGCATTGCCCGCGATCTGTTTGATGCAATGAAACTGATCGGCGGACGTCTGCGCGGCGGCGTCGCCGTCCAGACAATCTTTGTCGCCGTCATTCTGGCAGCAATGAGCGGCATTATCGGCGGTGAAATCGTGCTGCTCGGTCTTGTCGCCCTGCCTCAAATGCTGCGGCTTGGCTACAACAGACGTCTGGCTATCGGTGTGGTGTGTGCAGGTGGTTCGCTTGGCACAATGGTACCGCCCTCCATCGTTTTGATTATCTATGGCCTTACGGCCAATGTGTCGGTTGGCGATCTGTTTACGGCGGCTTTTCTGCCCGGCTTTATGCTCGCCGGCCTATATATCGCCTATATTCTTTTACGCTCCTATCTCGATCCCAATGCTGCACCGCCCCCGCCTGTGGAGCGTGTCGCATTCAAGGACAATCTTCCGCTGCTGCGCGGGCTGGTTCTGCCGCTGCTGGTGGTGTTTACCGTGCTCGGCTCGATCTACGGCGGCATTGCCTCGTTTACAGAAGCCTCGGCCATCGGCGTTGCCGGCGTGATCGTTTCATCCATCCTGCGCCGTGAATTCTCATTCGGCATGCTCCTTGATGCGGCGCTGCATACTTTGGCAACGGTCGGGATGATCATGTGGATAGGCATCGGCGCCAGCGCACTGGTCGGAGTATACAACCTAATGGGCGGCATCCGGTTCATCTCGCAGCTCATCACCGGAATTTCAGATTCGCCGATTATCATTATCCTGTTCATGATGCTGATTTTGTTCGTACTCGGCATGTTTCTGGATTGGGTCGGCATTGCGCTTTTGACCATGCCGATCTTTGTGCCGATCATCTTGCAGCTCGGCTATGATCCGGTCTGGTTCGGTGTTTTGTTTGCCATGAACATGCAGGTCTCGTTCCTGACACCGCCTTTCGGGCCGGCTGCATTCTACCTCAAGAGCGTGACCCCGCCCGACATAACCCTTGGCGAAATATTCAGATCGCTTGCGCCGTTCATCTGCCTTCAGGTTCTGGCGGTTGGTTTGCTGGTTCTGTTTCCGGCAATCGCAATCTACTGAACCCCGCTTTTGCGAATAGAAATATCCGGATACTGACATGACACGCAAACTTGACGGCGAATACGATTACATCATCATTGGCGCCGGCACCGCAGGATGCGTTCTGGCAAACCGTCTGAGCCGTGACCCTGCCACCCGCGTTTTGCTGATTGAGGCTGGCGGGAAAGACAATTATCCGTGGATCCACATCCCTGTCGGCTACTTGTATTGTATGGGTAATCCGCGCACCGACTGGATGATGAAAACCACGACCGAGGCGGGATTGAATGGCCGCCAACTGGCCTATCCGCGCGGAAAGGTTCTTGGCGGATGCAGCTCGATCAACGGCATGATTTACATGCGCGGTCAGGCAGCCGATTATGATGGCTGGGCACAGATGGGCAATGCCGGATGGGGATGGGACGATGTTCTGCCCTATTTTGTCCGCTCGCAGGACCGGCCCGGCGGTGATGGTAAAATGCACGGCAAAGGCGGTGAATGGAAGGTTGCCCGGCAGCGGCTCAAATGGGATTTGCTCGATGATTTTCAGCGCGCCGCCGAAGAAATGGGCGTGCCTCCGACAGAAGATTTCAACAACGGCGACAATGAAGGCGCGGGCTATTTCGAGGTCAACCAGAACGCCGGACGCCGCTGGAGCGCCGCGCGCGCCTTTCTCAAGCCTGCTCTGAAACGAACGAACCTGCGCCTTTTAACGCACGCCCATGTTCAAAAAATCACTATTGAAAACGGCCGCGCGAAAGGCGTGACCATTACCTGTCACGGCACTATTACCCATGCAGCGGCAAACGCCGAGATCATTCTTGCTGCGGGCGCAATCCATTCTCCGGCACTGCTCGAAGCTTCCGGCATCGGTCAGGGTGAGCGCCTTCAAAGTGCGGGAATCGATGTGCAACGCAACATGCCTGATGTCGGTGAAAACCTTCAGGATCATCTGCAATTGCGCATGGTGTTCCGTGTTGCAAATGCCCGCACACTCAACCAGATCGCCAATTCCTGGTCCGGCAAGGCAGGAATGGCCGCAAGCTATCTGTGGAATCGCTCCGGTCCCTTGTCGATGGCACCGAGCCAGTTCGGAATTTTCACCAAAAGCAGCCCCGAAATGGCAACGCCCGATCTTGAATACCACATTCAGCCGCTCTCAACGGACCGGCTGGGGGAACCGCTCCATCGCTATCCTGCCGTCACAGTCTCTGTGTGTAATCTCAGGCCGCACAGCCGTGGTTCGACCCATATTTCACGCGCAGGGCCATCAGCCCATCCCGATATTTCACCGCGTTATTTGACCGCACGGCATGACATGGAAGTCGCCCTTCGTTCCCTGCGTCAGGCACGCCAGATGATGACCATGCCAGCCTTGAAAAAATACACCCCACGCGAAAACCTCCCCGGTGCGCATATTACCGATGATGACGCTCTGGCGCGTGCTGCCGGTGATATAGGTACAACCATTTTCCATCCCGTCGGCACCTGCCGTATGGGTGTCGATGACAATGCAGTGGTTGACCCACAATTGCGATTGCGCGGCGTGTCCGGCCTTCGCGTTGTCGATGCGTCCATCATGCCGCGCATCGTTTCCGGCAACACCGCTTCGCCGGTTGTGATGATCGCGGAAAAAGCCGCCGACATGATCTTGCGCGACGCTTAGCCAGCCCCAATCAAACGTAATTCTTGAAAGGAATGACAATGAAGTTTCTCCGCCACGGCCCCATCGGCCGCGAAAAGCCCGGATGTCTGGATAGTGAAGGCTACATACGCGATCTTTCCGGTCTTGTTGCGGATTTCACGCCCGAAACCGTGACGTGCGAACAATTGGCGGCATTGGCGGAAACGGATCTGACTGCATTACCTGTTGTCGCCGCCGATACCCGTATCGGCCCCTGCGTCGGTGCGGCCCGAAATTTCTATGCGGTGGGCCTGAATTATGCGCGCCATGCGCGCGAGACCAACAATCCTGAGCCGAAAGAGCCGGTGCTTTTCTCCAAATCAACAACCAGCATTTGCGGACCGAATGATCCAATCATTCTACCGCGTGAGTCCGTCAAGACCGATTGGGAGGTGGAACTCGGCATCATCATCGGCCGTCCTTGCAGCTATGTCAGCAAGGACGATGCACTGGATCATGTCGCCGGCTATTGCACGATCAATGATGTCAGCGAACGCGCCTACCAGATCGAGCGCGGCGGACAATGGATAAAGGGAAAGTCCGCGCCTAATTTCGGTCCAATCGGTCCGTGGCTCGTCACGCCTGAAGAGGTTGGCGACCCGCAGAAACTTGCCTTGAGACTTTCTGTCAACAGCGAAACCGTTCAGAACAGTTCGACAGCCGACATGATCTTCAGCGTTGCCGAAATCATATCCTATATGTCCGGTTTCATGCGGCTGATGCCGGGCGACATCATTTCAACCGGGACGCCGGAAGGTGTAGGTATGGGGCTGACGCCGCCACGCTTTCTGAGCGCCGGAGATGTGGTCGAATTGTCCGTCGAGGGCCTTGGAACGCAGCGCCAGAACGTTGTGGCCAACAAACAATGACGAACTGTGGTGTTGTCAGACAAATGTGAATTCGGTTCCCTTTTTCAGGAATGGCAATCTTTCAGATCGTGCGCCGGTTGCGCCACTCGGTGAGCGCAGCCGGGCGGTCAAATTTGAAACTTTGTCGATTGTAGAGGAGGCGTTCTGATTTTGTTTGTACGACTTGCCTTCCAACCGACCGCCCTGCCTCACTCCAGATTACCGTTCTGACAGTTCTGTTGAACCCACCTTCCATAGCTGACAATCGAGGTCTTGAGGGCCGCGTGGCCGAAATTCTGGCTCCAGGCCTTCAGTTGGGCGGCAGGCAATTTACGCCTGTACATTTCGCCAACCAGCATGTCTCGGAACCGATGCATTGTGAATTCAGGTAGGCCCGCGCGTTTGAAACTCTGCTTCACCATCATGCTGATCAACTGGGTCGTTTCATGTTGAATTGGGACAAGAACGTTCGTGCCTACTGCCGCACACCCCTTAACCGGAATAGACTTTGGAAACAGTGGGTCGTCTGGAGCATATTTGAGATCATCAATGACATAGCGATGCCATCCAATGAAACACGTTTCAAATTCTTCACCCGTATCGAAGAGATAGGTGTCGATCTGTTTTCGAAACCTGGTCGCCACCTCCTTGGGGTCTTGGTTTAGCAATCGCCTGGCCGGATCAAAAAGCTTCACGCGGAAGGTGATCAGGGCGCCACCACGGACGCCGGTAAGTGAGAGCAACGCGAAGATGGCCCTATTGCGCCGATCGATCACTGTGATCGATGGCATCAACCTAAAAGCGGTCAGCGCATTCTCCACAGACGGGAATACTTTTGTCGAAGTCGATTGGCTTGCACGGCATTCATTCATCGCTGGGTTGAGATATTCGATATCAAGAAGATCGACACTGCTCTTGAAGTTGCGCGTCTTTGCCAGCCAAGTCAGCAGCCTTCTTAGGCTTCTGAGCTCCGCCACAAATGTCGAGACACTAAAGCCGAGCGATCCGAGGTAAGTTTTGAACTCAATGGCCTGCTTGGAACTGAAGGTGCCAAAATTGGCGAATTTGAAGAACGACTCAAACCGCAACAGTGCACCCTCATCCTTGCTCAACGATTTGTGTGAACGTCCGGAAGCGTGATGGAGATACTTGAAATATGCCCGTTTTAATCGTTCGTTGATAGCGCTTTTTGGCACGATCGTCTCTCGCTTGCTACAGGTACGGCGAGGCACGAAGGGGGCATGGAAACCGCTGTTCGGCGACATGACATGGACATTCCCCACAACGCCCGCCGTTTCTTGCTGAATTCCGGGAATGACGAGGGAATATCGGAATCGTTGAAAACCTATGGCCCATTCCCGACCGAAAGGGCGGCTGTTTAGCTGGGCTGCCTAACAATCCGCCACTTCGAGAAAGATGGCAGGACTATCCGGGAATGGTATGCAGCCAGAAATCAGTTCGCTATCATGTTCGGCGAGCGCTTCAATGCGTGACGGCATCTGAAACCACCATGGACGGGCCAGATACCCAGAGTTCATGATGCTCCCAGCAGCGTCAAACGCCCCGAGAGAATGCGATGCTTCACGTCCTGTATTATCTTTTTGCGTTTGTAGTCCTGATTACGGTGACGGTGGCTCTTTGCCGCCTTGTCTTTGCGTTGCCAAAGACCACAGGACGCTCTGATTCAACCGCGAAGCTACCGCCAAGTTCTGGTCCGCTGGCGGCTGCTCTGTCCGCGTTGAGACCAGGCCATGCGGGACTGACCGGCATCGCGCCGCTGCAGGAAAGTGCGCATGCCTTTGCCGCGCGGATCAGTCTTGCCGATGCGGCCATATCATCCATCGATGCCCAATATTATATCTGGCACAATGATCTGACGGGATACCTGCTGCTGGACGCATTGCAGCGCGCTGCGGACCGTGGGGTGCGGGTCAGGTTGTTGCTGGACGACAATGGCGTATCCGGTCTTGATTGCGAACTGGCACATCTGGATGCCCATCCCAACATCGAGGTGCGGCTCTATAATCCGTTCAATCTCAGACGCCTGAAAGTGTTGTCCTATGGTTTCGATTTCTTCCGGCTGAACCGCCGGATGCACAACAAGTCGTTCACGGTAGATGGTCATGCGACGATACTCGGCGGGCGCAACGTCGGTGATGAGTATTTCGGGGCCGGGTCATCGGCGCTTTTTATCGATCTGGACGTTCTCGCGGTGGGGAAGGCTGTCTCCGACGTTTCCGCTGATTTTGATCGTTACTGGGCGGCCCCATCGGTCCATTCTGCAGGCACGATCCTTGGCAAAATCAAACCGGAAAATCCGGTTTGTGAGGAGCTGGCCAGGCTTCAGAAAAGCCCGCGACTGAATGCATATCGCGAACTGCACGAAACACCTGACATCGTCGAAGCCCTGGCCAGGGGCGATCTGAAGCTGGAGTGGACAACCGCACTTCTGGTCAGCGACGACCCGGTCAAGGGCGAAGGCGCAGTGCCGCGTGAGGATTTGCTTGCTGTGCGCTTGATGCAGGCCGTTGGAGAGATTGAATCCCGGTTCGACGGCATATCACCCTATCTGGTGCCAGGTATCGCCGGGGTCAAAGCCTTTGATGCACTGAAGGCTCGGGGCGTCGAATTGCGCATGTTGACAAATTCGCTGGAAGCGACTGACGTGCTGCCGGTCCATGCGGGCTATACCAAATACAGAAAGAGAATGCTTCGCTCCGGGGTAAAGCTTTTCGAATTGCGGAGACAAGCAGCGCCTGCTCCGCCAAGCAAAATGTTTGGGCACTTTGGTTCTTCAGGCTCAAGCCTGCACGCCAAAACCTTCGCCGTAGATGGCAAGCGCATCTTCGTTGGATCATTCAATTTCGACCCCCGATCGACAACGCTCAACACTGAAATGGGTCTGTTGATCAACAGTGAAAAGATGGCCAAAGCAATACATGAAACCTTCGATCATGAACTGGCTGGTTTGACCTGGCGTGTTGAGCTGAACAATGGGCATACCGCATGGGTTGATCTCACGACAGGCGAAAAAACAAGCACCGAACCGGGCTCAAATGCGTTTAAACGGATCGCTCTGGCGATAATCGGCTGGCTGCCGGTTGAGTGGCTTCTCTGAGCGGAATGCCGCCTGTCAGATTCATGACCACACGATAGCCTGCCGCATTTGCATGCCGGTTATTGCCTCGGCTTTACTCGAAAACAGTACAATCAGCCATGTTCCGGCATACTGGCAATTGCTCAAATCGTTCCCATATTTATTTGGGTGGCAGCATAGTCAGTCCGATTGAAACAATGTCTGCGCCGGGGAATGACTGGCATAATCCCTGTCACCTGACCCGAATGGCGCTATTGCCACCTGTATTTGATGATCCATCAAACAAGGAAACATGACAATTTCTGACATCCCGCAAAATACGGAATCGGTCACCAAAACAGCTACTTCGCTGAGCATTGCCACTTACAATGTTCGCAAAGCGATCGGCCGGGATTATCGGCGCGACCCGAAGCGAATTCTTGAATCCGTATCAGATCTGGACGTTGATATCGTCGCACTGCAGGAAGCCGATTATCGCTTCAAGCAACGCCAAGCCATTTTCAATTCAGAACAAGTTCGGCATCTGACATCCATGCACACTGTAGCTTTGGCTCATAACCAGAATGGCCTTGGATGGCATGGCAATATTCTTCTGGTCAATCCGAAGATGAGTGTTCTGGACGCCCGTATCATTGAACTGCCCGGCCTGGAACCACGCGGGGGGCTGCTTGTCGACCTTGCGTATGGCGGGACTGAAATCCGGATCATCTCTGCCCATCTCGGAATTCTGGCACCCTATCGCCGTCGACAGGTCGAGGTCTTGATGGAAGCTGCAGATATAGAATCTGGCCGCACCACATTTGTATTGGGCGATTTCAATTGCTGGGGAAAGTCACGGTGGAGCCTGAAGCCTTTTCGGGATTGCCTGCATGAGGCCGCCTGCGGAAAGACATTTCCCGCTGGCAATCCAGTCGCTTCACTCGACCGTATTTTCTACACTGACCATGCTCAATTGAAATCCTGTGGTCCAGTGTTAAACGGCTTGACGCGCATTGCGTCTGACCACTTGCCCGTGCGCGCGCAGTTTGTCATTGCGAACTCACAGCATGAAGCTGAAGAACATATCGCGCTCGAAAAGCCCAATGCCCTCGCATCGGGCATTGGGATCTAATGCCTGTCGCGTTCAGATGACGTCATCCGGCCACAGTTTGAATTCAGCCTTCGGCGAGCTTGTCGAGGACGGTTTCCAGCTTGGCCACGGTGCCGTCGACATCACCAAGCTTGTCGAGCCCGAACAGACCGACGCGGAATGTGCGAAAATCAGCAGGTTCGTCGCACATCAGCGGCACGCCGGCGGCAATCTGCATGCCCTCGGCCAGGAACTTCTTGCCGCTCTGGAATTCCGGATCCTTGGTGTAGCTGACGACGACGCCCGGCGCCTCAAATCCTGGAGCTGCGACTGACTTGAAGCCGTTCCCGGAAAGCAGTGCGCGCACCTTGCGCCCAAGCTCCCATTGCCGCTCGCGGGCGAGATCAAAGCCGAAGTCGCGGGTTTCGATCATCCGGTCGCGCAGCACCAGCAAGGCATCAGTCGGCATGGTCGAATGATAGGCATGGCCGCCACCGACATATGCCTGCATGATGTCGTGCCATTTGCGCAGATCCACTGCAAAACTCGAACTGGTGGTCTCACCCAGCCGCGCAAGTGCGCGTTCGCCAAGCATGACAAGGCCTGCAGATGGCGAGGCGCTCCAGCCCTTTTGCGGCGCGGAAATCAGCACATCGACGCCGGTTTTCTTCATATCGACCCAGATGCTGCCCGAGGCGATGCAATCAAGCACGAACAGGGCGCCCACCTCATGGGCCGCGTCAGCGATGGCCTTGAGGTAATCATCCGGAAGGATGACGCCAGACGACGTCTCGACATGGGGTGCAAAGACGACGCTTGGGCGCTCTTCGCGAATTTTAGTGGTGACCGCGTCAATTGACTGCGGCGCAAAAGCCGAGGTGCTTTCGTTGCCGACCTGCGTGGCCTTGATCACGGTTGTTTCGGAGGGAATGCCGCCCATGTCAAAGATCTGGGTCCAACGATAGGAAAACCAGCCATTGCGGATGACGGTCACCTTCTGGTCGGTGGCAAACTGGCGAGCGACAGCCTCCATGCCAAAAGTTCCGCCGCCCGGTACAATGACGGCTGCATCAGCCTGATAGACTTCGCACAGCATGGCGTTGAGATCGGTCATGACGCGTTGAAACGTCTTGGACATGTGGTTGAGCGAGCGATCGGTAAAGACCACCGAAAATTCCATGAGACCATCAGGATCCACTGGTGACGCTGTCATATTCATGTCCTCAACTCCTCTTTAAAAATGCCAGTCCATGCATAGGTTTGACCCAAGCTATAAGCCCGTTTTCCGAAACATTGAAGGCGCAGCGCCGCAATAAGTCTGCGGGGGCCAATTTGACGCAAGTGCAGAAAACGACAACTCATCGGGGGCAAATTGCTCAATCCACGGTTTCTCAAACCGGGATGGGGAGATACAAAGAGCCAAAGGGAGACCGCCATGACCTATGCCTGCTTTACCGTCGAGATTGCCGACCATATCGCACACATCCGTTTCAACCGGCCAGACAAGGCCAACTCGATGACGATGGAGTTCTGGAAGGAATTGCCGCAGGCGGTCGACAAGATTTCCCGAGACGCGGAGGCGCGGGTGATCGTGATCTCATCGGAAGGCAAGCATTTTACATCGGGCATGGATATCTCCGTGTTCATGAGTGGCAGCCTTGATGGGGATGCCACCAACACGCATGTCTCGGCGGAGGCTTTCCGCTACAAGATCAAGGCGCTGCAGGAGACATTTTCCTGCCTTGAGCGCGCCCGCCAACCGGTGCTTGCTGCCATTCAGGGTGGGGCGATTGGTGCCGGCGTCGATCTGGCGACTGCGTGTGATTGCCGCTACGCATCGGCGGATGCGTTTTTTGCGGTACAGGAAACTGCAATTGGAATGACCGCCGATGTCGGCACCTTCCCGCGGCTGATGCGGCTCATCCCCGAAGGCTGGGCGCGACAGATGGCTTATACGGGCGAGCGGCTTCCAGCCGACAAGGCCCAGCAGATCGGTCTGGTCAACGAGGTGTTTGAAACTCCTGAAACGCTGCTCGAGGGCGTGATGGCGATCGCCCGCAAGATTGCCGCGCATTCACCGCTTGCCGTCACCGGCTGCAAGGCGATGGCGAACTATTCCCGCGATCATTCGACCGCTGATGCGCTCGATTATATATCGGTGTGGAATGCAGCGATGCTGCGCCCCGACGACATCAAGGAAGCCTACATTGCCAAGGGTGAAAAGCGCTCGCCTGTGTTTGACAATCTCAAGCCGGTCAAAGATTAGCGCGATACCGCCTGATCAATCGCCCACGTGTTATCGCTCGTATCTGCGCCGCGCCAGGACGGGCGCAAAGGCCAGTGCGTTGCCCAATACCTCCTCCATGTCATCATGGGGTGGCGTCCAGTCGAGTACGATGCGATTGACGGGGTGGGCGTCAGATTCAGGGACGACGTGGTTGCTACGCTGAAGCGTGGCCTCCCAGGCAAGCGCACTGCCAACGATCTTGTCGATGTCATCGTGACGCGGCTGCCATCCGAGCACGGTCCGGGCGCGGGTTGAATCGGCGACCGAGGTGACTATGTCGCCTTCGCGCCGTGCACCATAGCGGATCTCAAAGTCGCGGCCGCTGAGGCGTTTGACCGAATCGAGCACTTCGCGAACCGTGTAGCCGCGCCCGTAGCCGCAATTGGCGACGAGACTGCTACCGCCGGAACGTAGATAAGACAGCGCATCGAGATGGGCGGCGACCAGATCGCTGACATGGACGAAATCGCGCACGCAAGTGCCGTCGCGGGTCGGATAATCGGTGCCGAAGACCTCAATCCCGTTGCGCTTGCCCATGGCGGCTTCTGTCGCCACCTTGATCAGATTAGCGGCACCGCGGGTGGACTGTCCGGTGCGGCCCAGCGGATCGGCGCCCGACACGTTGAAATAGCGCAGCGCGACATAGCGGAAATCATGCGCGGCAGCAGCATCAGCCAGCATCGTCTCGGTCATCAGCTTGGAGGCGCCATAGGGCGATTGCGGCACGGTTGGCGTGGTTTCAGTGATTGGGTGATCACCCTCAGGACTTCCATAAACCGCAGCCGTCGAAGAGAACACGAATTTACGCACCCCGGTCTCGATTGCGGCACGGACCAGAGCCAGGGAATTGGCGGTGTTGTTCTGATAATAGCCCAGCGGATCGGCGATTGATTCCGGTACGGAAATGGAGCCGGCGAAATGAACGATTGCCTCAATGCCGTGCGAGCGAATGATGTCGGTGATAGCGATTGCATCTGACACATCGGCACGGATGAGTTTTGCCTCAGGGGCCACGGCCCAATCAAAGCCCGTCGACAGCCGGTCGACAACAACAACGTTCTCGCCAGCGTCGAGCAGCGCCCAGACCATGTGGCTGCCGATATATCCTGCTCCGCCAGTCACCAGAACCGTCATGCCAACCCCTCAATGGTGTTTCCACCACCGCAGGATGAACCTCAAGTTTCAAGAAACAGTGAATCGCCGTTGTGCCTCTCTGGGGCAGACCGGATCTGCCTCAGAGAGAGGAGATGTAATCGGCAAGCCTGCCGGCCGCTTCCTCGATATGATCCAGACGGCGCAGGAAACAGGCACGGAAGAATGTATCGCCGCCCTTGTCAAACGCCGTTCCCGGCGCAAGGCCGACGCCTGCGCGGTCGACAATATCAAGTGCCGCGGCCTTGGTGTCGGTGATGCCGTCGATGCGGAAAAACGCATAAAAAGCGCCATCCGGCTTCTGCGTGACAACACGGTTGGTCCCGGTCAGAGTATCGCAAAACAGATCCCGTGCGGCGGTTGCTTTGGCAATCTGGGCTTCAACGTAGGCATCGCCATGCTCAAGTGCTGCCAAAGCGCCCTTTTGCATGAACTGGGGAACGCCGGATGTCTGGTACTGGACACTGTTTTCAAGCACCTGGATGATTGAAGGCGGCGCCACGATCCAGCCGACACGCCAGCCGGTCATCGACCAGTTCTTGGAGAAGGTGTTGACGAAAATGATCCGGTCATCCTCATCCATGATGTCCATAAACGACGGCGCGCGACCGCCAGAATAGAAAAAGCGGGTGTAAATCTCATCGGCGATGATCCAGAGACCATGCTTGCGCGCCAGATCGAGGATTGCCACCATATCCTCGCGTGTCGCGGTCCAGCCGGTCGGATTGGATGGTGAATTGATGAACAGAGCGCGGGTTTTAGGGGTGATCGCGCTGGCGATCCGGTCAGGATCGATGCTCCACCGACCATCCGCGTAATCCAGCGTTGCAGGCACTGACACGCCGCCTGACATACCCAGCGCGGCGGCAAAGTTGGGCCAGGCCGGTGTGATCTGGATGACCTCATCGCCAGGATTGACGACGGCTTCGATGGCGATCTTGATCGCCTGCATGCCGGATCCGGTGACGCAAAAAGCGTCGAGTGGCAGTTGCTTGCCGAACAGACGGGCATGGTAATCAGCCAGCGCCTGCCGGAGCTCGGGAATGCCGCGCTGCCAGGTGTAGAAGGTTTCGCCCGCCAGCAGGGCATCGGCCGCCGGGCGGGCAATGAAATCAGGTGTTTTCTCGTCGCCCTCGCCGGCCCAGAGCGGGATCAGGCCCGGCTTGAGACGTCCGTGATTGACCACGGCAACAATGCCGCTTTCAGGGGACTGGATGGCGCGGCGGCTAAGGCTCTCGAACTGGCTCATGACAAACTCCGTTTGCCTCTCTTACCCGTTCCAAACGCGCACCGCATCCATACAAGGCTTATCGATCCATCGATTTTTCTGATGCAAGCCTGATCCAGACAACGAAAAAGCCCCGGCGCAAACACCGAGGCTTCATGTCTGCCTTCACTTGCGGCGGATACAGCGGCAAGTGGCGCGGATCAGGGTTATTTCTTCAGGAGATCACGGATCTCGCTGAGCAGAGCAATATCGGCAGGTGGTGCCGCAGGTTTGGCAGGAGCAACTTCTTCTTCCTTGCGCACCGAATTGACGGCCTTGACCATCAGGAAGATGATCCAGGCCAGGATCAGGAAGTTGATCAGCACGGTCAGGAAATTCCCGTAGGCCAGAACGGCGCCCTGTTCCTTGGCAGCTTCCAGCGTGGTTGCCGTAATGCCGCTGGCGAGCGGGATGAAGAAATTGGAAAAATCAATTCCGCCAAAGATCGCGCCGACGATCGGCATGATGATATCATCCACCAGGGATGAAACAATAAGACCAAATGCGCCGCCGATGATCACACCAACAGCAAGGTCCATTACATTGCCCTTTGCAATAAAGGCCTTGAACTCGTTCAACATGTCTATTCTCTCCGTATGACGCGAATATCCCTCTTGTCAAAACCGCATGGCTTGCGCGCCCCGCCATATCGGCTTTAGCAATACCTAACACAATTACGCCCAGACTTAACCTGCAAAATCCGGCTAGGCACAGCAGAATGGATCGCCGGGGCTGCCCAACCAAAGGCTGTCTTGTTTGGTCGTCTTTACGGTCTATGCTGCATCCTAGAGGATTGGGGATGAGGGATAGACCATGATGCCCGGCTGGCTGGTTTTCGGATCAGCCCTTTTTTATCTGCTGATGCTGTTCGCCATCGCCACCTATGGCGACCGGTCGGCGCGTCAGCGGCGGCGGCGGACGGCGGGCCGTCCAATCATCTATTCTCTCAGTCTCGCAATCTACTGCACCTCCTGGACCTATTTCGGCGGCGTTGGTCTGGCCGCCTCGCGCGGGCTGGAATTCACCGCGATCTATATCGGCCCGATTTTGATGTTTACCCTCGGGATGCCGATCCTCAAGCGGATCGTTACCCTGGCCAAGGCTGAAAAGCTGACATCGATCGCCGACTTCATGGCGGCGCGCTACGGAAAAAACCCGTTGGTGGCGGCGCTGGTCGCCCTGATTGCGGTGATCGGCACGATTCCCTACATCGCCTTGCAGCTCAAGGCAGTTTCCTCATCGGTCGCGGTGATGGTCGATGTCGAGCAATTGAACCGGGTGACGGAAACTTTCTTCCTGTCGGACATCTCGTTCTTCGTCACCCTGGTGCTCGCCGCATTTGCAGCGATTTTCGGCACGCGACACACCGATGCTACAGAGCACCAGGACGGTCTGATTCTGGCCATCGCGATGGAATCACTGGTCAAGCTTCTGGCGTTCTCGCTGATCGGAATGTCGGTCATGTTCGTGATGTTTGATGGCCCGTGGGATCTTTTGCGCGCCGCCACCGCCAATGCCGAAGTGATGACAGCACTGACCTATGAAACGCCACCGCTGCGCTGGGCATTGCTGATTGTACTGTCGGCTTTCGCCATCATCCTGCTGCCACGCCAGTTTCATGTGGCAGTGGTTGAGAACAGGACAGCCGGCGAACTGCGGCTGGCCGGGTGGTTGCTGCCGCTTTACCTCATCGCCATCAACATTTTTGTGCTGCCGGTGGCCATCGCAGGTGTGCTGCAATTCGGCTCCGGCGGAGCGAGCGACCTATTTGTGCTTGCGCTGCCAATGGCCAATGACATGCCTGTTGTCGCCTTGCTGACCTTTATCGGCGGCTTTTCCGCAGCCACAGCAATGGTGATCGTCGCGTCGGTGGCCGTAGCCATCATGGTCTCGAATGATATCATTGTTCCAGTGGTGCTGCGGCGGCGTAACCGCAGGGGCCAAAGTGGCGATTTTTCAGGCTTGATCCTGACCATCCGCAGAACAGCGATCATCGGGATCCTGCTGCTGGGATTTGCCTATTACCGGGCCGCCGACATCAATGCCGGACTGGCATCCATCGGACTGTTGTCGTTTGCGGCAATCGCCCAGCTCGCACCGGCGTTCTTCGGCGGATTGTTCTGGCGTCAGGCCAATGCGCGTGGCGCCATTGCCGGGCTTTCCAGCGGCATTGCCATCTGGGCCTACATCCTGATGGTGCCAAGCTTGGGCGGACCGGACAACAGCCATGTGGCCGCGGCGATTCTGGATTTTTTAATCCCGGGCACCTACGCATTCTCCGGTCCCGGTTCAGATCCGCTGTTCAATGCGGTGGTTCTCAGCCTGACCGTCAATTGCCTGTTTTATGTCATCGGGTCGCTGTCGCGGCGGCCCAAATCCATTGAACGAATTCAGGCGGCGATGTTCATTCCGGAAAGCCAGCGGCTGACGACATCGGGACGCAGCTGGAAAACCAAAGTGACGGTCGGCGATCTGAAACAGACCATCGGCCGCTATCTCGGAAAGGAGCGGACAGAGCGCTCTTTTCATTCGCACGAACGCGCCATCGGCCGGTGGATCAATGAACAAGACCCCGCCGACATGGGGATGTTGCGGTTTGCCGAGCAATTGCTCGGCAGCGCGATTGGCTCGGCCTCTGCCCGGCTGGTCTTGTCGCTGCTGTTCGAACGGGCAGACGACATTCCCGGTGATACAGCGCGGCTGCTGGATGAGGCCTCTGAAGCGCTGCAGTACAATCGCGATCTTTTGCAGACAGCGCTTGGGCAGATGAACCAGGGCATCACCGTGTTTGACAGTTCCAACCGGCTGACCGTCTGGAACAAGCGTTTCCGGTCACTGCTGGAATTGCCCGAACAGGTAGGTCAAGTCGGGTTTTCGCTGGAGAACATCATCTCCATTCTTGTCGAGCGCGGTGACCTGGAGGCCGGTGAGGAACAGGAGGCTCTGGATCGCTTTCTCGAGATGGACAAGGCGTTCTCGCTGACCATCGGTCCCGAAAAACGGATCATCGAGATCCGCTCGAATCCGATGCCCGACAGCGGTATCGTGACCACCTATGCCGATATCACCGAGCGGGTGGCCGCCGACATGGCACTCAAACAGGCCAATGAGACGCTCGAGCAGAGAGTGACCAAAAGAACCGCTGAACTCACCCGCGTGAACCGCGAGCTCGAAAAGGCGCAGTTGACCGCCGAAGAAGCCAATATCGGCAAAACGCGATTCCTCGCCGCAGCCGGCCATGACATCTTGCAACCACTCAATGCTGCGCGGCTCTATTCCTCCACACTGGTCGAGCGGCTCGGCAATTCGCCAGACCAGAAGCTGGTGCAGAACATTGATTCCTCGCTTGAATCGGTGGAGGCTATTCTGGGCGCGGTGCTGGATATATCCCGGTTGGACACCGGGGCGATGAAGCCGCAACTGTCAAGCTTCCCGCTCAATGATCTACTGCAGCGGGTGGTCACGGATTTTGCACCGGTGGCGCGCGAGAAGAACCTCAAATTCACGGTAATGCCGACCAGCGTTCATGTGCGCTCCGACCCGAATCTATTGCGCCGGTTGATTCAGAACCTGGTTTCCAACGCCATCAAATACACCCGCGAAGGCAGGGTTCTGGTCGGTGTCCGGCGCCGCGGCGACAAGGTGCTGATTCAGGTGATCGATACCGGAATCGGCATTCCCACCACCAAATTCCGCACCGTTTTTCGTGAATTCGCCCGTCTTGAAGAAGGCGCGCGCACGGCTTCCGGACTGGGGCTTGGCCTGTCGATTGTCGACCGGATCGCCCGGGTTCTCAAGCACTCGGTCGATATCGCCTCGCTATCGGGGAAAGGCACCGAGTTCCGGGTAGAGTTGCCGATCGAGACCAATATCTCGAAAATTCAAGCCCGGCCGCAGCGCAAGGCCACAGATGCAGCTAACACCAACCTGAAAGGGCTTCGGGTTCTGTGCATCGACAACGAGCCCAAGATCCTGGAAGGCATGACCCTGCTTTTGAGCGGTTGGGGATGCACGGTTCTGGCTTCGGACTCTTTGAGCGAGAGCTTGAAAATCGCAGAAACGGAAGATGCGCCAAATGTGATTTTCGCAGATTTCCATCTCGATGATGGCACCGGCATCGAAACCATCACTGCGCTACGCAAATTATGGAAGATGGACATCCCTGCCCTGCTGGTCACTGCTGACCGCACGCCGGAGGTTCGAGGTATGGCTGAAGCAGAACGGATCGCCGTGCAAAACAAGCCGATCAAGCCCGCTGCACTCCGGGCCTTTCTCAATCAGGTGACATTTACCCGCCGAACCGCCGCGGAATAGAACCAGTCGCGTCAGTCGCCTTGCGTCAAGACTTCCGCGCCAATCTTGGAGAGCTGTATGACGGCCTGCGTGCGGCTGTCGACACCGAGCTTCTGCAGGACCGCGGACACGTGGGCCTTGATCGTGGCTTCGGAAACACCGAGCTCATAGGCGATCTGCTTGTTGAGCAAGCCTTCAGCCAGCATGCCAAGCACCCGTCCCTGCTGCGGGGTCAATGTCTGAATTCGGGCAATCAGGCCGGCGATTTCCTGATCGTGCTCTGATCCGAGATCGACGTCGGGCGGCGTCCAGATGCCGCCATCAAGCACCGTTTGGACACCTTGGCGGATTTCATCAATACTGGCGGATTTCGAGATAAACCCTGAAGCGCCCAATTCCAGCGCCCGGCGCATGGTGGAGACATCGTCGGTGGCGGAGACCACGACCACCGGAAGGCTTGAGAATTCTGCGCGAAAGGCGATCAGGCCGGAAAGACCGGAGACGCCAGGCATGGTCAAATCAAGAAGAATAAGATCGGCCTCAGGGTGATCGCCAGCTTTTTTGCGCGCACTTTCGAGATCCCCTGCCTCCAGAATATCAATCGTCGCGCCAATGCCTTCGAGGGCTTGCCGCATGGCTCCTCGAAACAATGGATGATCGTCCGCAATAATGAATGTCAATTGCGCCATGCACTCTCCCCCTCCTGATCGCGCTGCCGCGGCAAATCAGGTTTAAACCCAGTTTGCGGAAATCACTTTAGCGGCGCGCCAAGCCTTCGCGCAAGTGCATGAGCCAGATGATAGCCAAAACGCAGACTGCGTTGCGGTTTATTGCCGGATCAGGTCCGGTCCGGCACTGGTTCTGGAGGAGCTGTTGGTTTGTCGTCAAAGTCCTTTTGCAGCTCTTCAACCATACCGAAGAAACGACGCATCATTTTTTCCATAGCCCCGATGGCACGGTCGAGTTCCGCCTCATCGGGAATCTCGGTGCCTTCGTCCGGTGGTGCCAGGGCATCAAGACGGTTCTCCAGATTTTCAACACGGCCCGACAGATCCGACAGGGTCTCTTCAAAAGCACGGCGTTCGTCGGCGGCAAGCCTGCAGACAAGCTGTCCGGCTTTTTGTGTGCAGATCGACATCTCGCCGGTCTGGGTGTCGAGCCGGACAAAGCCGTTATCGGTCTTTTCCATGGTATAGCGGTTTGCACCCGCTTCCTGGGAAAACGCCTGAGCGGGTATAATCAACGCCAGCGCTGAAACCGACAGAATTGCAAAACGGGTCATGACGGCACACTCCTGTTTCTGTATGTGATGACACGCAATAAAGACAAAATCGAGAAGGGAGTCCGGGAAGCTGTCCATTGGGTGGCATAACCGGGCTTGGCACCAGGAAAGCGAGACGGTCCAGCATGCACGCCACAATTTACAAGATCACACCGGAAGCGCTTTGGCGCGAAGCTGAAGCCGAAGGCCGGTTTACCGGTGCGCCGATTGATATGGCAGACGGTTTCATTCATTTTTCGACCCGCGAACAGGCAATCGAGACCGCAAAGCGGCATTTTGGCGGACAGGGCGACCTGCTGCTGGTGGCGGTCGATGCCGGCGCGCTTGGTGAGAAACTGATCTTCGAACCCTCGCGCGGTGGCGCGCTTTTTCCGCATCTCTATGCCGAGTTGCCCCTGTCATGCGTCAAATGGGTCAAGCCGCTGCCGCTCGGGCCGGACGGCGCGCATGTGTTTCCGGACATGGAGTCGTGATGAGCCTGTTTGACGGGATAGCCCGGGGCGCGCTTTTCACACTCGATCCGGAAACCGCACACGGACTTTCAATCACCGCGCTCAAGAGCGGACTGGTACCGGGTTGCCGCGCTGACAGCGACCCCCGGCTTTCGGTCAAGGTCGCGGGTCTGGATTTTCCCAATCCGCTGGGCATGGCGGCGGGGTATGACAAAAACGCGGAGGTTCCCGCGGAATTGGCGCGTCTGGGTTTCGGCTTTGTCGAAGTCGGTACGCTGACACCCAAGCCGCAGTCGGGCAATCCGAAACCGCGGATCTTCCGGCTGGTCAAGGACCACGCCGTGATCAACCGGCTGGGGTTCAACAATCAGGGGCACGCCGAAGCGCATAACCGGGTTTCGGGCCGCCGTCGGGAAGGCATTCTCGGCATCAACATCGGTGCCAACAAGGATACCGGGGACCGTATCGGTGATTACGTGGCCGGAATTTCGTGCTTTGCCGATGTGGCGGATTATTTCACCGTCAATATTTCCTCGCCAAACACACCGGGCCTGCGCAATCTGCAAACCCGCGAGGCGCTGTCGGATCTGTTGAGCCGGGTTCTTGCCGAACGCGACGCGAAAGCCAAACGCATTCCGGTGTTTCTCAAGATCGCACCAGATCTGACCGAACCCGATCTCGATGACATTGCGGCAGAATGCCTGGCGCACAAGCTTGACGGTGTGATCGTCTCCAACACGACGCTGTCGCGCGCCGGGCTCTCTGCTGATCCAAAAATGAGCGAAACGGGTGGATTATCCGGGCGGCCGGTGTTTGAGCGCTCAACGATCGTGCTGGCAAAGATGCGGCAGAAGCTGGGTACCGAGATGCCGCTGATCGGTGTTGGCGGGATCGACAGTGCGGAAACGGCTGCGGAGAAGATCCGTGCGGGCGCCGATCTGATCCAGCTTTACACGGGGTTCATCTATGGCGGGCCGCTGTTGCCGGGCCGGATTGTGCGTGGTTTGTCCCAGATCTGCGACCGCGAAAACCTGACCAAGCTTTCAGACCTGCGCGACAGCAGAACCGCGCATTACGCGAGTCTGGCCATTCCTGAATAGCCTCAAATCGCGCCGAAGGCTTGGTTCCTGCGGCGCGGCAGAATTGCCAGCAAGGTGAAACCGCGCGCTGCCAGGAAGATGTTCAGCGAAATCCAGAGCCCCAGATTGCCCCAGATTTCAGTGAGGCCAAAAGACAGGCCTATGAACAGGACAAGCGACAGCAGCATCATGTTGCGCATGTCACGCGACCAGGTGGCACCGATAAAGACGCCATCCATCTCGAAGGCGAGGACGCCTGACACCGCAGTCAGCGCCGCCCAGACCATATACGACCCGGCTTCGCTACGTACCGTCTCGAGCGTCGTCATCAGATTGATGACCGAGCTACCGAACACCAGGAAAAAAGCAGTTGTGAAGCCGGCGAGCGCAAAGCCCCAGACGACCGTCAGGCGGACAGCCTTGTCGAAAGCCGGGCGGTAACGGGCACCAACCGCGCGCCCTGCAAGTTGCTCTGCGGCGGTGGCAAAGCCGTCAAGATAATAGCCCGCGACCATGAAAAAGTTCATCAGGATGGCGTTCGCGGCCAAGGTCGTTTCGCCGAAACCGGTGCCCAGCCGCGTGAACCAGGCGAAGGCCGTGATAAGCGCAAAGGAGCGGATCATGATGTCGCCGTTGAGCGCCATCAGCCGCATCACGGAAGGCCGGTCAATGATCCGTTTCCATGACGGGCTGTTGCCGCGATCAAACCTGGCCCGGATTATCAACAGACCAACGATGCAGCCGGTGATTTCGGCAATCACCGTGGCCCAGGCGACCCCCTCAAGACCATAATCCAGCCCCAGCGCAAGCGAGATCGACAAGACAATATTGGTGCCATTGATGACGGTTTGCAAGAAGAGCCCGGTTGTGCCCATGCCGCGGCCGAGCACATAGCCAAGAATGGCGTAATTGGCGAGTGCTGCGGGCGCCGACAGGGCGCGGATCAGCAGATAAGTCGAAGCTGCGGCGGCCACCTCACCCTTAGCCCCCATGAAGGCCAATCCCCCGGCCAGCAGCATTGGCGTTGCGGCAAAGATTGCCACACCGGCGACAATCGCAATCATCAGCGAGCGCCAGAAGACCGCCTGCTCTTCGACCGCGTCATTCCGGCCCATGGCCTGGGCGACCAGACCGGTGGTCGAGGAGCGCAGGAAATTGAAGGTGGTGAACACCAGATCGAACAGGATGGCGGCAATCGCAAGTCCACCCAGCAGCGCCGCGTCGCCCAACCGGCCAACCACAGCGGTATCGACCAACCCCAGCAAGGGCGTTGTGAGAAATGCCAGCGTCATCGGCACCGCGATGGCGAACACCATACGGTTATTGACCTCGAAGGCACGGCCTTCAGGCGGCAGGACGTCGGATTTGAACAGCAGATCGGTCAAGCGGGGCGGGTCCGGCAGGAAATGATCCATCTTTCCTGTTCGAGTTCGTTGCCGCTGTAAAGGGGTGAACGCCGATACCCTGCATCAAAGCTTTAATGGCTGAGTTGAAACGGTCCGGGCGACAGGTTTGATGTCAATCTGTGCCGGTTCCCGGTCGATGGGTGTCCTGATAATACACACTCCGCGTTTCCGATTTTTAACCTCTATAGTCTACTTATGATTGAAACACCGCATGGCTGGGAGGCATTCGCGTGGATTCATCCTACATATTGTCGACCATCAATCCTGTTATCGGATTTTTACTCAGCCTGACATTTTTTCTGATCTGGAAGAAGCATTCCGACAAGACGTATATACTCAACTGGTCCCTGGGGTTTGCCGCAGGTAGCATCGGTTACGCTTTTGAATTCTTTCACTTCTTCATTGCCAATTTCCGGTTTGACAATGGCGTGAACATATTTCTCCCGATCAGTGTGCTTTTCACCGTTCGGGGAGTGTGTCTGCGCTACTGCGGACAGGCGCCTGACCGGATTTTGCTGTCGGTTATCACTCTGACCGGCATCGTTGCCTGCTGGATGTCGGTTGGCAACCACAATGCCCTGATCCGCGGTCTGGCCATCAGCAGCGGTGTCGCAATAGCGCTGATCGTCGCGATGCACGCGATGATGAGGGCGCCAAACCGGGGCAGAATCGATCTTTGCATCTTTCTGACAATGCTGTCGCTTACGGTTCTCCTGCCTGTGCGCCCATTTGTCTCGTTCCTGATTGAAGGCGCGCCGAAAATCGATGCAATCGAGGTCACCTCATTCTGGGTTGTGTCGCTCAAAGTCGCCGGTCTGTATGCCTGGGTGACCTTTGCCATTTTGTTTTTGCTGCGGATCGCGGCAGACCTGCTTGCTGAACTCAATGAACGATCGGTCACCGATGCGCTGAGCGGGATCCTCAACCGGCGCGGCTTTTTCGAAGCGGCGGAAACCTTGGTGCGTTGTGCAACGCCAAAGCTCCCGGTTTCTGTGTTGCTGCTCGATATCGATCATTTCAAAAAGGTCAATGATACCTATGGTCACCAAATCGGCGATCAGGTGATCAGGAATGTGGCGGATATGATGCATTTCAATGGACCGGAAACGGCAGTCATCGGACGGCTCGGCGGCGAGGAATTTGCCATGGTTCTCCCCAACACAGGCCGGAGAGCAGCGTTTGCGTTTGCCGAAGCATTGCGGATGAGCATCCATCAGCAAAGCCATTCCGATATTCCCGCTGACCATCCGATTACCGTCAGCATCGGGCTGGCAGAAGGCACCGGCGGTCCGCTGGAAGAGCTGCTTCATGACGCCGATATTGCCCTCTACAAGGCCAAGAATGGCGGCCGCAACCAGGTCGGGACGGTCGGAGCCGAGGCATTCAGAGGGCACACAATGCGTACACCGGGAAGGCTTGTCCGAGCCCTCAGATGAAGGCGAAGCACCATCGTGCTTTTGATGGACGCGCGCGGCAGAGCCGGGCATAAAGCGCCAATGCCATTCCTGCCAATTGTTCATGCGCCAGCCTATGACGCCGATTTTGATCCGGGCCACCGGTTTCCTATGGGCAAATATACCAGGCTGATGGAGCTAATCAGGAGCACCGGATTGGCACCAATTGCAGAGTTTCATGCGCCGGCTCCAGCGTCTGCCGAATGGCTGGCGCTTGCCCATCACCGGGCCTATGTGGATCAGGTGCTGACCTGCAAGGTTCCCGTTCTCATAGAGCGCGAAATCGGATTTCCCGTCAACGAGCGGGTGAGCATGAGAGCGCAACTGGCGACCGCCGGAACGGTGATGGCGGCACGGCTGGCGCTTTCCAGAGGCATTGCCTGCAACACCGCTGGCGGCAGTCACCATGCCCGGCGCGCTCAAGGGGCAGGGTTCTGCACCTTCAACGATGTGGCGGTGGCAGCCCTTCTGCTTCTTGCTGATGGCGAGGTTGGCCGTGTTCTGGTGATCGATCTTGATGTGCATCAGGGTGACGGCACAGCGGAAATCTGCGCCGACACACCTGCGATCCGCACTGTGTCCGTGCACAGTGAGAAAAACTATCCGGTGCGCAAGCAATCCTCGTCCATCGATGTGGCGTTGCCCGACGGTGTGCGCGACGAGGCCTATCTTGAAACGCTGGATTGGCTGTTGCCGCGCACCATTGAAGGCTTCGCGCCGGATCTGGTTTTTTACAATGCCGGCGTTGATCCGCATGAAGATGACCGGCTCGGGCGGTTGTCACTCACCGATCAGGGCCTCAAGAGCCGCGACCGGCGGGTGTTTTCGTTCTTCAGGCATCGCGGCATTCCGGTGGCGTCGGTTCTTGGCGGTGGCTACAGCCGTGACATCGACGCGGTCGCGCAACGGCACCTGCTGACCTTTGAGGCCGCGTCCGAATTCGTCTAAGGCTTGCCCTACTTGCGCAGGCTGAACAGCCGCAGAATGATGAACACGGGGATCACAACGCCGGCACCCAACACCAGATAACCGCCAAAGCGGCCCAATGCAGCAAAGCCGGTTTCCCACAGGTCCACCAGGAAATTGCGAACCATGTAAAGGATGTCAGCTGGGTACCAGTTGAAGGCTGCCATGACCACGCCGACCACAAAGGACGCGACCAGCAGTTTGAGTGCGGTGCGGCCGGGCGTATCGCCCAGAAAGCGTGTCAGACCATTGCTCATGCTGGCAGTTCCCGTGTTCAATTGACCTTCACATAGTCATGCAGAGCACGCCGGGCAAGTCCATCATTCGGCGCCATCGATCATGCGTTCGAGTGTTTCAAGCCTGTCCGCCTCTGCCGGTGGCTTGTCCCAGCGCAACCTGTTGATCCGCGGGAAACGCATGGCGACGCCGGATTTGTGGCGGCTTGAGCGGTTGATGCCCTCGAAAGCAACTTCGAAGACCAGCCCCTTGTCGACGCCGGCGCGGACAGAGCGGACCGGACCGAAGCGCTCGATGGTGTTGTCGCGCACATATTTGTCGATCTGGGCGAGTTCGTCATCGGTGAAACCGAAATAGGCCTTGCCGACAGGCACCAGCTCGCCCGGTTCGCGCCAGACACCGAAGGTGTAGTCGGAATAAAACCCTGAGCGCTTGCCGTGGCCGCGCTGAGCATACATCAGCACCGCGTCGATCAGGAACGGATCGCGCTTCCATTTGAACCACTCGCCTTTCGGCCGGCCCGGCAAATAGGGCGCGGCCTTGCGTTTGATCATCACACCCTCGATCACCGGGAGTGGCGGATCCGAGCGCAGCGTTGCCAATTCATTCCAATTGTCGAAGTCCAAAATCTGAGAGCAATCGAAGCGCATCGGATCAAGTTCCGAGACAAAAGCTTCAAGCCGGGCACGACGCTCGAGGAAAGGTCTAGCGCGCAGATCTTCCTCTCCGTCCTGCAACAGATCATAGGCGCGGAAGAAAGCCGGGTAATCGCGCAATTGCTTGGCGCTCACCGTCTTGCGGTTGAGGCGCTGCTGCAGATCGGAGAACGTGCCGGTCTCAATCCCGTTGGTGCCGGGGCGGGCGACCAGCAATTCGCCATCAAGCGCGCCATCAAAAGCAATAGCGTCGACCAGATCGGGGAAAGTCGCTGAAATATCGTCACCGGTACGGGTATAGAGCCGGCTGACACCGCGTTCGAATGTTGCCTGCACCCGGATACCATCCCATTTCCATTCCGCAGCAAAATCCGCCGGATCGAGCTTTTCGAAGTCCTTGGTGTCTATGGCATGTGACAGCATCACCGGGCGGAACGGTGCCGCGCTGGCGTTGACCGGTTTTGGGCCAGATCCCTCTAGCCAGGCGAACAAATCGGCATAAGGCGGGGTCAGCCCGTGCCACAATTCCTCGATCTCGTTAACATTCACATCGCCGAACGCGGCCAGCGCCTGCTTGATCAGCCGACCGGACAGGCCCATGCGGAAGCCACCGGTGACGAGCTTCAGCAGCGCATAGCGACCCGGAGGATCAAGACGGTCGAGCCACTCCTCGACCAAAGCCGGTCCCTCCCGGCGCGAGGAAGCCTGAAGCGTTTCGACCACTTCGGCCAGTCCCGGCGCGTTGTTGCGGCCAGGCAAAGCACTCTGCTTTTCCGGCCAGGCCAGTGCGATGGTCTCGGCCAGATCACCGACATAATCATAGCAATAGCCGAACAGTTCCGGATCCATGCGGGTGGCAATCAGTTCACGTAGTTGCGCAGGTTTGACCGAGGGAATGTCGAGATCACGGGCGATGGCAGCCAGCGCATAGCCGCGCTCGGGATCAGGCACTGTGCGGAAATGATCCTGCAACAGCGAGAGCTTGGCATTGCGCGAGGGGGTGAAGGCAAGCATGTCGAGAAGGTCTGCGAAGCGGTTCATGGCTCAGTCGCCCTCGTCTTCATAGCCAACCAGATGCAGCGGTTTGGCGGGAATGCCCTGCATTTCGCACCAGCGCACCAGCGCTTCCTCGCGGCCATGAGTGACCCAGACCTCGCCCGGTGCCACGGCCTTGATGGTTTGCGCCAATTCGTCCCAATCGGCGTGATCGGAAATGACGAGAGGCAACTCGACGCCACGCTGGCGCGCGCGCGCCCTCACCTGCATCCAGCCCGAGGCAAAGCTGACCAAGGGATCAGGGAAGCGGCGAGCCCATTTCTCGCCAAAAGCCGATGGCGGACCGAGCACGATGGCGCCAGCAAAATCACCCTTTGCGCCGATCTCGATTGTCGCCGGCCGCAGATCACCGAGGGCAATGCCCTGAGTTTCGTAGTAGTCGCAGAGTTTCTGCAGGGCGCCATGAATATACAATGGCTCATGATATCCGGTATCACGGATCAGGCGGATCACCCGTTGGGCCTTGCCGAGCGAGTAGACCCCAACCAGATGCGCCCGATCCGGATTGCGTTTGACCGAGCGCAGTAGCCGATTGATTTCGCCGCTTGCTTCAGGATGACGGAACACCGGCAAGGCGAAAGTCGCTTCCGTGATGAAAACATCGCAAGGCACCGGTTCAAACGTGGTGCAGGTCGGGTCCGGCCTCGGTTTATAGTCTCCGGAGGCAACAATGCGCAGACCGTTCATCTCGACGGAAATTTGCGCTGACCCGAGGACGTGGCCTGCAGGATGGAACCGCACGGTGACATCCTTGATCCGTATCGCGTCGCCCAGACCGGCCACCTGCGTGGCGCCCGCGTGATCGGCGCCATAACGGATCGCCATGATGTCGAGCGTCTCGGACGTCGCCATCACATGACCGTGACCGGCGCGGGCGTGGTCTGCATGGCCATGGGTGATCAGCGCCCGGTCGACGCCGCGCACCGGATCAATGAAGAAATCGCCCGGCGGGCAGTAAAGCCCCTCGCGGCGGGGAATCAGCAAATCTTCAGGTTTCATCGACATAGCGCATAGGTAGGGCGGCGTGGCTCGGGGTGAAAGGGCTTGTGTTTTGCATGTCCTCAACGCATAGGCTCTACCTCAGTTCCTGTTTGGTCCACACATGACATCTTATCAGCTTTCCTCGGGCGATCTGACTTCAGATCGCCGCGCTCAGTATGCTCGTTTGTACGCCGAGGGTGGCGACTTGGGCGCAGCCGTGGATTTGCAGGTTCAGGCGCTCGAACTCGCGCCGAGCTGGGCTGCGGGCTGGCAGGCGCTTGGAGATTACCAGGAAAAGACTGGGGATCTGGCAGGCGCGGCAGATGCCTGGCGCAAAGTGCTGGCGCTTTCGCCGATGGACATATTCGGCGCGGGCCTGAAGCTGTCGCTGACCGGACAGGCGGAAACACCGCCAACCCCACCATCAGAGTATGTCGAAGCGCTGTTCAATGGATATTCGGATCGCTTTGATACGGCTCTTGTAGAAGACCTTGGCTATTGCGTACCGGAGCGGCTGACTGCACTCCTCGGGGAAATTACCGGCGCAGATGCGCAATTCGCCAAGGTGATTGATCTGGGATGCGGCACCGGCCTGTTCGGCGAGCAAATCCGACGCACCACTTCCTGGCTGGAAGGGTATGACCTGTCGCAGGGCATGCTGGCCAAAGCCTGTGAGAAGCGCGTTTACGACCGCCTCGGGCAGGCTGACATTCTCCATGGCATCCCTGCGGCGCGCCTGTCCGATGCGGAACCGGCCGATCTGGTCGCCGCAGCGGATGTGTTTGCCTATTTCGGTGATCTTGATGGCGTCATGGCGGTTGCTTCGAGCCTGACGGCTGATGATGGGCTTCTGGCTTTATCGCTGGAAGCCGGCCCGGAAGACTGCGAGTGGATGTTGCTACCCACCCTGCGTTATTGTCATGGCGAAGCCTACCTGCGACGGCAGCTGGACCAGAACGGCCTGGATCTGCTGAAATTGTCACAGGAATCAATCCGGCGGGATGGACCCAACACCATCTCGGGGTTTCTGGCTGTGGCGCGCAAGCGGCCAAGCACGCAGATATCTATTGCGAAAAAACCGGCCGCTGCGGCACAGGCCATGCTGGTGACCGCTGCTCTCAACTGAAGCCGACAGCAGCGGCACCGGCCTTGAGCCACCTCAGGCCATTTCAGATGGCCGGTCGACGGGATGCGGCGTCCGGAAGCCCACGGCGAGCCTGTTCCAGGTGTTGATCGTGCCAATTGCCACGGTTACCTTCATGATTTCCTCGTCGGTGAATTGGGCCTTGAGCGCTTCGAAAGCATCGTCCGGAATGCCGGTTTGCGAAACATTCGTCACCGCGTCGACCCAGCCAAGCAATGCACGCTCCCGGCCATCATAGACACTTGATTCCCGCCAGACGCTCATCAGGTTGATCCATTGCTCGCTCAAACCATTGTGACGGGATTCCTTGACGTGCATGTCGACGCAGTAGGCGCAGCCGTTGATTTGCGATGCGCGCAGTTTGATCAAGTGGATGAAGCGTCGCTCGAGACCCGAGGTCTGAACATAATTTTCAAGATGTGTGACAGCCTTGATGGCGTCCGGGGCGGCTTTGTAAAAATCAAGACGAGGATGCATCATCGGTCTCCTTTGAGTTATGGCTGGCCTCAGCGGACCTACCGGCGTTGATGTTGATCGAGAAAGGCGCACCCCCGGGCAACGATCCCGCCGTCGTCCGCTTCGGCGAGGTCAGTGATCAAGCTGGCCACGGTCACACGGGCGAGCTCGGTGCGGTAGGCCTTCTCCGCCTTGAGCATGGCGGCATTGATGCCGCAGGGGGCGGTGAAGTATCGGCCAGGCAGAGGGTTGGGCCCGCGCTGTCTGATCTCGTTGCAGCGGAAAGCAGGTGCCGATCCTTCGACGGCAAGCACAATATCGAGCAAGCTGATCGAACCGGGAGTGCGGGCCAGACGGTAACCGCCCTTTGGGCCGGGCACCGTTGAAAGAATGCCGGCGCCGGACAAGGCCTGCAGGTGCTTCAGCAGATAGCTGGCCGACACACCGTGAAACTCCGCCAGACTGGCCGCCGACAATACAGCACCGGCTTCGAGCCCGGCCAGCATGGTCACGCTGTGTATGGCCTGCTCGACCCCGTCACTCAGTTTCATGTCATTTCTCCATATCGTAGATACTATTTATCCGTGATTCGGAAATCTGTCAATCCCGGCATATCTCTTGTGGGGGTGAACTTATGATCGATCGTCATGCCCCTGCTTGGACTGCCTGATGGGCTGCACTACATTGAATGCTGTGAATACCGAATCCGCGCCTGCCACCGACATTGCGGGCTTTGAGTTGCCCGAGCCGTTTCTCGGCTGGTTCGCCAGCCGCGGATGGCAACCCCGCGCGCATCAGCTGGAACTGCTGAGCGAGACCGCCAATGGCCGTTCGATGCTGTTGATCGCGCCCACCGGCGCAGGCAAAACACTGGCTGGGTTCCTGCCGAGCCTCACCGAACTTGCCGCGCGCGGCAAACCCAAGCCTGGTGCCGCCGGGTTCAGATCGCTGCACACGCTCTACATTTCGCCGCTGAAAGCGCTGGCTGTTGATATCGAGCGCAACCTGGCGCGTCCGGTTGAGGAAATGGGTCTTCCGGTGCGGATTGAAACCCGGACCGGCGACACCCCGCAATCCAAGCGTGCCCGGCAACGCTCTGATCCGCCCGACATTCTGCTGACCACGCCAGAACAGGTGTCGCTGCTGATCGCCAATCAGCATGCCGAGCGGCTGTTTGCCGGGCTTCGCTATGTCATTTTCGACGAATTGCATTCGCTGATCGCCTCCAAGCGCGGGCATCTGCTGTCGCTGGCACTGGCCCGATTGCGCAAGCTGGCACCCGGACTGCGCACCATCGGGCTGTCGGCGACCGTGGCTGATCCTGAAGAGCTGCAGCGCTGGCTGGTGCCGCAATCACGTGTGACGGATGAGTTGGCCGGGCGGATCACCGTGGCCGGCGGGGCCAGTCCGGTCATCACCATTCTGGAGAGTGCCGAGCGCATTCCCTGGTCAGGGCATTCGGCACGCTATGCCATCCCCGATGTCTACCAGACCATCAAGGATCACCGCACCACGCTGATTTTCGTCAACACCCGCAGCCAGGCCGAACTGCTGTTTCAGGAGCTGTGGCGGATCAATGACGACAGCCTGCCGATCGCCCTGCATCACGGCTCGCTTGATGCCGCGCAGCGCAGGCGGGTGGAAGCCGCAATGGGGCGCAATGAGCTGCGCGCCGTTGTTGCCACATCGACGCTGGATCTGGGGATCGACTGGGGCGATGTCGATCTGGTCGTCCATGTTGGTGCACCCAAGGGCGCAAGCAGGCTGGCGCAGCGGATAGGACGGTCGAACCACCGCATGGACGAACCGAGCCGGGCGATCCTGACGCCGTCCAACCGGTTTGAGGTGCTGGAATGCCAGGCCGCGATTGATGCCAATTATGTCGGCGCGCAGGACACGCCGGCGGGCGGCGATGGCGGGCTTGATGTGTTGTCACAACATGTGCTGGGGATGGCTGCCGCCGCGCCATTCGATGCGGATGAACTCTATGCGGAAGTCACCAGCGCCGCGCCCTATGCATATCTTGACCGCGACACCTTCGACAAGGTCATCGAGTTCGTCGCTACCGGTGGCTATGCGTTGAAAAGCTACGACCGCTATGCCCGGATCCGCAAACGGGCGGACGGGCTTTGGCGGATCTCCAACCCGCAGGTGGCGCAGCAATACCGGCTCAATATCGGCACCATCATTGAAGCGCCGATGCTCAATGTGCGGATGACCAGCCGCAAGAACGGCGCGTTGTCCGGACGCGGCGGTCCACCACTGGGCAAGGTGGAGGAGTATTTCCTCGAAACGCTCTCGCCCGGCGACACGTTCCTGTTCTCGGGCAAGATCCTCCGGTTCGAGGGAATTCGCGAGAACGAGTGCATGGTCTCCAAAGCCTGGGATCAGGATCCCAAGGTGCCTGCCTATGCGGGCGGCAAATTTCCATTGTCGACCTATCTCGCTGAAGGTGTTCGGGCGATGATCGCCGATCCAACGAAGTGGGGTGCGTTGCCCGATCAGGTGACGGACTGGCTCAGGATGCAGCAACAGGTCTCGCAGCTGCCGGCCAAGGACAGTCTGCTGATCGAGACGTTTCCACGCGCCGAACGCTTTTTCATGGTGTTTTATCCCTTCGAAGGCCGGGTTGCGCACCAGACCTTGGGTATGTTGCTGACGCGGAGGCTGGAACGGCTGGGCGCCCAGCCACTCGGTTTTGTGGCAACTGACTATTCTCTCGCGGTCTGGGGACTAGAGGACATGGGCGCGATGATTTCAGACGGACGGCTTGATCTTGGTGACTTGTTTGACGAGGACATGCTGGGCGATGACCTTGATGCCTGGCTGAACGAATCCTGGATGCTCAAGCGCACCTTTCGCGCCTGCGCGGTGATTTCGGGGCTGATCGAGCGGCGGCACCCCGGCAAGGAGAAGACCGGCCGCCAGGTTACGGTGTCGGCAGATCTGATTTACGACGTGCTGCGAAGCCACGAACCTGACCACATTTTGCTGCGTGCAACCCGTGCGGATGCGGCTCAGGGGCTTTTGGATATTCAACGGCTCGGGGCTATGCTCAAGAGAATCAGGGGCCATATAAGGCACCAGGCGCTTGAGCATATCTCACCGCTGGCGGTCCCGATCATGTTGGAAATCGGACGTGAACCAGTAACTGGCGAGGCGCATGAAAGCATATTGGCCGAGGCGGCGGAGGATCTTCTTGCCGAGGCGCAAAACCAGACTTGAACGGAACAGCCATGCACAACGCGAATGCGGCGCTCAGAACAGAAACGCCTGCAAGCGGGCCGTCGACCGTCGATGTGCAGGTCAATGGCACAACTGTCACCTGCGACCGCTCGGGCGTGCTTTGGCTGCCCGACAGTGGAGCTCTGGTGGTCTCCGATCTGCATCTGGAAAAGGGCGCGGCCTATGCCCGGCGCGGCATGCTGCTACCGCCTTATGATACTGCCGCCACGCTGGCGCGGCTTGGCGCAGCAATCGCGTGCTACAATCCGCGTCAAGTCATTAGCCTGGGTGACAGTTTTCATGACCGGAGTGGGTCGGCGCATTTGCCCGAGAGCTACCGGGACGAGCTTCAAGCGTTGCAGCGAGGCCGCGACTGGACCTGGATTGAAGGCAACCATGATCCCGACAGACCCGAGGGGCTGGCCGGGGCCTGGTGCAGTGAACTACACCTCGAGACGCTGGTGTTCCGCCACGAGCCGAACCAAGGTGCAGCGGATGGAGAAATTGCCGGGCATCTGCACCCGGCCGCCCGCGTGGTCCGGCGCGGCAAAGGCGTGCGCAGACCGTGTTTCGCCAGTGACGGCAAGCGGCTGTTGATGCCGGCCTTCGGCTCGACCACTGGTGGGCTGGAACTGCGTCACCCGGCGATGCGCGGCCTGTTCGACAAAGACCGGCTGGTGGCACATCTGATCGGCCGGGAGCGGATTTATTCCGTCGCCTTCAACCGGATGAACGGCTGATCTCCATTCTTCCGGTCTACAGGTCTTGTCAGTGCCGGGAGTTACCCATCAATCCTTGCGGAATATGACGCTGCTCAGCCATCCGGTCACTGTGGCGAGGAGAACCGCGAATATACCGTAGGCCAGCGAATAGACATGGGCAAAATTGTAGATGAATTGCTCAAGGCCGGTTTTGACCACTCTGAGCGGGATCACCTTTTCCATGACGAACTGATTGTTCTTGTAAAGAACAGCGCGAACCTTGTGCTGACCAATCGGGATATTGGCCGGAAGCCGGACGGTGGCGCGAAAAAGCGCCTTGGAAATGAACTGAACGCCGGTCGGGTCACGCTGGTATAGACCGCTGGATTGCTTGATGCGCCGGAGCGCTTCGCGGAAATCGGTCAACCGAGAGCCATCACCGAAACCGCCGGTTGGCACAAGGCGAATGTTATTGATGCCGATATCGCGAGAGGCAAGCTCCATCAGATTGGCGACATTGGCCAGCGGCCGCGTACTCGACATCGAATAGGATGCCGGAATTGGCTCAAAGCGGATCGAATGCCGGTTGATCCAGATCCCCGCGACGCGTTCCTTGCGCCGGACAGTGCTGGATATGCGCGGGCCTTCGAGGGCAACCACAATGTCATAGGCGAAAGTGGCAAGCAGCAGTTCGTCCGCGCCCTCTATAGCGCCGAAGACGGTGATGTCAGCACCGGAGAAATCCGAGGTGATGGCAATTTCGTTGGTGGAAATTCCGATGTCGATCCGCTCGGAAAACTTGTCGTTGACTGTCACTGGCGGATCGGCGAGCTGAGCCGCGACAGGGAGACTGACGAACAGAGACACAATAAACAAGATAACCGCGGAGCGCATCAGAACCCGAAACTCCCGCTGACCACCGAGTAGACCTCATCCGGCGGCAAGACCAGTCCGAACCCGAGGCGGATACCGACGCCGAGAACCAGCAGCGCCAGGCCTGCACGCAATTGCTCGCCGCGCATTTTCTGACCGACGCGGACACCATATTGCGCACCGATAACGCCGGCGATCATCAACAGCCAGGCCAGAACGATATCGACCGAGAAGTTGGTCGCCGCCTGCACGACGGTGGTAAAAGCAGTGACGAAAATGATCTGGAACAGCGATGTCCCGATCACAACGTTGGTCGGAATGCGCAGCAGATAAATCATGGCCGGAACCATGATGAAACCGCCGCCGACACCCATCACCGAGGTCAGAATACCAATGGCGAAACCCAGCAAGATGACCGGGATGACGCTGAGATAAAGCTTCGAGCGCTTGAACCGCATTTTGAACGGCAGCCGATGCACCCAGTTGTGCTGGCCTGGCTTGCGCATCGAGACCGGTTTGTTCTGGGCCGCGCGGCGCAGCGAGATGACACTTTCCCAAAGCATCAGTCCGCCAACCGAGCCAAGGAAAACGACGTAAAGCAGCGAGATGATCAGATCGAGCTGACCAAGGCGGCGCAGCATGGAAAAGATCTGAATGCCGACCGTGGCGCCAGCCAGACCTCCGACCAGAAGAACAAGCCCGAGCTTGATATCAAGCGTGCCGCGTCGGAAATGCGCCAAGGCGCCCGAAACAGATGACGCGACAACCTGATTGGCACCGGTGGCAACTGCGACGGCAGGTGGAATATTGTAGAAAATCAGCAGCGGTGTGATCAAAAATCCGCCGCCAACGCCAAACATTCCAGACAGGAAACCCACTGCCGCGCCCATCCCGAGGATGACGAAGATATTGACCGACAATTCTGCGATCGGCAGGTAAATGGTCACCTTGCCCCCCGGGCGTCAATGACTGGAAAAAAGGTTACGGCGGGGATAGCCCGACAAAACGGTTCTGCGCGTTTCGACGGTGCGAGTCAAACCCGTTGACGTCATCCCGGCACGGTTTTGCCGGTGTTGAAGAACATTTTCGCGCCAACCGGGACACAACACCCCATTGTGAGTTCATGATCCTGGAGAAGTTTACGGTAACACTTTGAAATGACGCACATTCACAATTGCCCGATTAATCCGGTCAAGCAAACGCGCGCATTCAGGAGATCCCAGCCAGACTGGAAAAATTGTGTCCGTTTCTGTTCACGGTACCGGGATCAGACGGAATGCTCTATCCGTTGCGTGCGAGCAGTTCCTTGACCAGCTTGTCGTCGATTTCACCGGTCGCTTCCATGCCGATTGAAGCCTGGAACTGCTTGATCGCCGCGACCGTCTTTTTACCCATCACGCCATCGGGCTGACCTGCATCAAAACCATTATTGTTGAGGATGGCCTGGATGTTGCGGATTGCCTTGCTCATGTCCACTGAAGCGGTTTCGGTGGATGCGCCTTGCCATGAGGCTGGAACTTCAACCTCGTTGGCGTCCGCGCTGGTTGGCTGAGCGGCCCAGTTGGCCACCGAAGCGCGGGCTGCCTCGACCTGCTCGGGCCGCAGAGCGTTGAACACTTCATCGCGCTTGACCGCCGCATCCTTGTCGCCATCATTGGCCGCAATGGCGAACCATTTGTAGGACTTTTCGAGATCACGTGGCACGCCATCGCCACGAGCATACAGGATCGCGAGATTGACCTGACTGTCGCGAACACCGACTTCGGCGGCACGCTGGAACCATTCGGCTGCGTTATCGTAGTCCGGCACAGTTCCGGCTGTGGCATAGAGCACTGCGAGATTGTGCATTGCGCTTGCGTTGCCTTGTTCGGCTGACAGCTGGTACCATTTCTTGGCGGCATCGAGATCACGCTCGAGACCGCTGCCTTTTTCGTAGAAATTGGCAATCCGGTACTGGGAAGGTGCGTGACCAAGATCAGCGGCGCGCTGGTACCAGGCTGCGGCTGACTTGAGATCGACCGGAACGCCGCGACCTTCGGTGAAACGTGCACCGATTTCATAAAATGCCAGTGGATTGCCTGTGGCCGCTGCGGCCTTGAGCGCGCCGGTTGCAGCGTCCTGGGGGAGCGAATCCAGTGCAGCGGTGAGCACATTGTCGGCGGCTGGTGCCGGATTTTCGATCGGCGTGATGGCCGCAGTTGCTTCCGGCGATGTCAATGCCGGCGCCATCTCTGTCATCTGCGATGGCGTGTCCGTGCCAGGTTCGATTACCCGAACCTCGGGCAAACGCGTTTCCGTGACAGGTTCCTGAGCTTCGCCACCGGCAACAAGGCTCGGGGCTTCATCTGACATGGCGAGTTGATCGAGCTCTCCGGCAGGCTCGACGATTGCCGGCTCAACGGCTGCAATGTCCTCGTTGCCTCCGGACAGAAGCCCGGAAACCAGCGGGTAAGACATGATCGCCAGCAGCACCGCGCCGGCTGCCATCAGGATGGGACGCCGGCGGGACTTGAGAACCTCAAGCATGCCGCCACCGCCGCTCTTGCGGCTTTTGCCAATGGTTTCCACTTCGGCCGCTGCAGCCATGGCGGCGCGGCGGGCGGAAGCGAGAAATTCAGACTTTTCCGAACCGTTATCGGCCGGGCTGCCACCGCGCTGGCGTTCCGCCGCCTGGGCTTCGCGCACCTTTTGCAGAATGCGGTTGATATCAGGCGCACCCGATCCGGGTTCGAGCGGCATGTTGGCGGTTTCCGCATCCATCTCCATCGAAGGATCCAGCGGCGGGGAGTCATCTTCGGTGAATTGCGGCTCGGCCTGAGACTTGGACATGTCCTTGCCCGGCCTGATGCGCGCAGCCAGACCCGAGAGGAACGACTTGTCGCCGGCGCTGTCCGACTGCGGCGCCATTTCGTCATCTTCGGCGTCCGTCTGCTGGCTTGCCGCATAGGCAGCTGCCATCGCGGCGGCTTCCGACGGCGACCGCGCCGGATGGCCTTTCTTATCCGCATGGCTGCGGTTCATCGGGGGCATTTCATACTCATAATCACCCGCCGGACGCATGGCGTCGTCAAGTGTCTCGGTCGAGGTTCGCGGCATCGCAGCTTCAGTCGTGTCGCGCGCATCGGTCCCGGCACCATGCTGCATGGTGTTTGAACCGGCCTCATGAAATGCCGGCGACGGCGCGTCGAGGCGTTCCAGACGACCGGCGATCTTCAGCATGGTTTCCTGAACCGCCTCAAACGCACGTGTAGTCCGGTCTTCGGTCTTGCGGCTGAGCCCTTCCAGCGCCTTGAGGTCATCAGCCAGTGCCGTGATGACTTCCATATTGGCGAGTGATTGCGGCGACGGGCTGCTGCCCATTTGACCGGAATAGGCCGAAAGCGCGGCTTCCGCGGCCTGACGGGCGGCTTCAACGACAAATTCATCGCTGGTTGCCAGATGTTCCTCGATCGAGGCGAGACGTTCGTCGAATACTTCGGCTCCCGCACCTGCAGGCGCCGAGCTGATCAGGCGCGAAAGGTTGGCTATCTGGTCTTCAAGTCCGCGCATCGCCTGGTCGCTGGGGCCCACGCTGCCGTTGCTCGACATATCGAGCCGGTCTGCGATATCGGCCAGCCTGGCTTCCAGGTTCTCTATTCCGGGCACCATCACCGGGGCCTGTTCCATATAAGGCCTGTCGAGCCGGGCCGATATTTCAGCCAGTTGAGCTTCGACGTTTTCCAGCCCGTTCACCGGCTGCATGGCGTGGCCGGCTGCTGATACTTCAGCCTGCTGAAGTTTGGCGGCAATATCGGCCAGTCTGGCGTCGAGGGTTTCAAGACCGGGTAGCGGATCAATGCTGCGCGAGACAGTTGCTTCGGCGCGACCGATGAGGGCTTCCAGGCGGCCTATGACGGCCTCGGGCACGGCTTCGGCTTGCGGTGCCGGGACCGAAAGGCTTTCTATCTGATGGGCCAGTTGATCCAGCCGGGCGATCAGGGAATCGTCAACACCGCGTGCGTCGAGAGCTTCGATCTTGCCTGTAATGTCACTCAGGTAATCAGCGAGTTCCGGCATGCGGTCTTCACGCGCGCCGTTCTCGAGATAGGACTGGAGGTTTTCAATCCGGGCGTCCAGACGCGCAATGGCTTCTTCATCAGCCAGCTGGGCGACGCGGGCTGCGAGATGCTCGATTCGGCTGCCTATTTCAGTCTCAACGGTGGACGGTTCGAGATCGTCGATTTTCTGTGCAACCGATGCCAGACGGGCCTCAAGGCGCTCGAAAGGAGCATTGTTGACTGCAGGCGATACGGGAGCGGGCATCGCCGCGATGGCGCGGGTGATTTCATCAAGACGCGCGCCAAGCAGATCGAACTGTTCGGGAAAATCCGGGCTGGCGGCCGCCGACTGGCGTGTCATCGTTTCGATCGTATGCGAGAGATCTACGATCTTGTCCTCGATTGCCTGTCCCTGGCCCGATGCGGGCATGGTCGCCAGGAATTCGCGGATCTCGTCGACGCGGTAAGCCAGGTTGACGAGCTCTTCGCGGAGCGCAGCCATATCCAGGCCGGAGACCTGCTCCTCCATGGACTGCCAACGGGTTTCAAGCGAGCGGACGCTGTCCTCACGGGCGAGACTGTCGACCATTCCACGCATGGAATCGAGTTCGAGCCTCAGCGCATCTGCGCCGCCATCCTGAGCGCCGAGCGCATCGATCGAGGCCGAAATTCCGGCGAGGTCCCGGCGTAGTTCCTTGGGCAGAGACTGATCGCGGGCTTCCTTGCGCAACTCGCCCATTTCGCGGCGAAGCGCTGTCATTTCATTAATGAGCTGCTGGCTCAGATCGGGTCGCGGATCTTGATGCGCGGCAGTGAAAGGGTTAGCGGCAGCGGCTTTGCGGGAAGGCTGCTGGCCTTGTGTGTCGCGGCCAGAAGCACTCGCAGCAACGTGCTGCTGCATCGATGATTGGGCTGCCACACCGCGACGCGGCTGTTCAAGCGCACGCTGACGGGCGCGAATATCGTCAAGCAGATCGTTTCCCATGCCTGCAGATGGCAATTTTGGCGCCGAAACTTGCTGTGTTTTTGCCGGATATCGATCGGCGACTGCACTGCCGCCCCGGCCAAGGATGTCTTCAATTCGCGCTTCCAGGCCTTCAATCGTGCGATTGAGCGAATCCAGAGAGGATCCGCTTGCACCGGGCCTGCTTGAATGAGATCGCGATCCGTTCATTTTTGTTTCCGCTTCGCGTTGTTGACTGGAGCTTTCTGCCCCACCCCCGTCCGCAGCATATCCGTATCGCCCTCCGGGTTACCGGGAACTATCCCGAACTCCGAAAAGCCAAACTTCAAACCGGCAAAAACAAGATACAACGAATCCGGGCTTACTGCTCTTCGCGCCTACATTCTGCGAAACGTGGTAAACAACCCGTTAACCAAGGTTACTTTTCTTCTGCGAAGGGTGCGGAAAATGCCGCGACTTGACGTATGGGAAGGTATAGTGTCACTCGGAAATCCATTTATCCGATTACACAGAGAAATTGCGGCATTGCCCAACCATGAATGACATGACAGACACCAGCGCGGACCATGATGAAGCGGTCTACAAAATTGGCGATCTGGCCGAAGAATTCGGCGTCACGCTTCGCACTTTACGATTTTATGAAGACAAGGGCTTGCTCAAACCGACACGGGTCGGCGTCACCCGGCTTTTCTCAAAGCGTGACCGGGCCCGTCTCAAGCTGATCCTTCTGGGAAAACGGGTCGGGTTTTCTCTGACCGAGGTCAAGCGGATGATCGATCTGTATGATCCGCGCGGCAAGAATGTCACCCAGCTCAAGGTAGCCCTGTCAAAGGGCGAGACGCAGATGCGGGTGCTCGAGGAACAGCGCGCCACCATCAACACTGCCATTGAAGAGCTAGAACGGACCATAACAGTGGTCCGCGAAATGCTGGCCGAATCAGAATAGCGGCCAGCCACTTTGCGATCCAGCCGTTGTAACCCGCTCAAAAGGCGGGTTTTTTGTTGCCCGACGCGCCCAGACCATCGCTTCTAAGCGGCAAACCACGAGCGTCTACGGTAATTCAATATTTCCTTATTGGAAAACTTCGTATCTGTTTTTTCAGGATTTTTTGCGATCTCTCTGTGAAAAAACGCTGGTTTTTGATGGGTTTTCGGATCAGAATGACGTGAACGGTGTATTCGGCTCCATTTTTGACGTTTACGCAAACGTCAAAATTTAGTAAGCAACAAGACGTGGATCGCCGGGCTATTGTGCCTGAGGCGACGAAATTACAAGGGATGAGGATCCATGCCAGTCTTCAAGGCACCGGTCGATGACACGCTGTTCATTCTCAATGATGTGCTCGGCTATGAGCGCTACATGAATTTGCCGGGGTTTGCGGATGCGAGCCCGGACATTGTCGAGGCTATCCTGCAGGAGGGCGCGCGCATTTCCGAAGAGGTGCTGTTTCCGCTCAACCAGTCCGGTGATCAGGAAGGCTGCACCCGTCATGACGACGCGACGGTGTCGGCGCCAAAAGGATTCAAGCAAGCCTACAAGCAATATTGCGAAGGTGGCTGGCTCGGCCTTGCCGCGTCAGCTGAATATGGTGGCCAGGGCCTCCCCTACGCGCTTCACACGGCCGTCTCCGAATACATGATCTCGGCCAACATGTCGTTGATGATGTATCCGGGCCTCACCCAGGGTGCGGTTGCGGCGATCAACGAGCATGGCACCGACGAGCAAAAAGCCAAATTCCTTCCCAAGATGATCGAAGGCATCTGGACCGGCACCATGAACCTGACCGAGCCGCATTGCGGCACCGATCTGGGTCTGTTGCGCACCAAGGCGGCACCGCAAGCTGATGGCAGCTACAAGATTTCCGGCCAGAAGATCTTCATCTCGGCTGGCGAACACGACATGTCCGACAACATCATCCATCTGGTGCTGGCCCGCATCGAAGGCGCGCCAGAGGGGGTGAAGGGCATCTCCTTGTTCATCGTGCCGAAGTTCATGGTCGGCGATGACGGTGCACTGGGTGATCGCAACCCGGTGTCGTGCGGCTCACTCGAAGAGAAGATGGGCATCCACGGCAATTCAACCTGCGTGATGAATTATGATGAAGCCACGGGCTATCTGATCGGCACGGAAAATGCCGGTCTCAAGGCGATGTTCGTGATGATGAACGAGGCCCGCCTCGGCGTTGGCCTGCAGGGCCAGGCGATGGGTGAAATCGCTTATCAGAACGCTGTTGCCTATGCGCGTGAGCGTTTACAGGGCCGGTCGTTGTCTGGCGCCAAGTTCCCCGACAAGAAGGCCGATCCGATCATCGTGCATCCCGATGTGCGCCGGACGCTGCTGACGATCCGTGCCTTCAACGAAGCCGGTCGCGCCTTCATGCTGTGGACCGCACTCAAATCCGATGTCGCGCACAAGTCCGAAGTCGCAAGCGATGTTCAGCAAGCCGACGACCTGCTCACGCTGGTCACCCCGGTGATCAAGGGCGTGCTGACCGACAAGGGCTTCGACCATGCGGTGATGGCGCAGCAGATGTTCGGCGGACATGGCTACATTGAAGAATGGGGCATGAGCCAGTATGTCCGCGATGCCCGCATTGCGATGATCTACGAGGGCGCCAACGGCATTCAGGCGCTTGATCTGGTCGGCCGCAAGCTTGGCCAGAATGGCGGCCGCGCGGTAATGGCGTTCTTCAAGGAAATCGGTGACTTCTGCGAGGAAAATCGCGGCAACGAGGAACTGGCGCTTTACACCAAGGGCCTAAAGAAGGGCCTCAACGATCTGCAGGCTTCGACCATGTGGCTGATGGAGAACGCGATGGCCAAGCCCGACAATGCCGGTGCTGCGTCGACCGACTACATGCACCTGTTTGGTCTGGTATCGCTGGGTTACATGTGGGCGCTGATGGCCAAGGCCGCCGTGGAAAAACGCGCTAGCGGCGCCGATGGCAACGAAGAGTTCCTCGCCTCCAAACTGCTGGTCGGCAAGTTCTACATGGAGCGCATCATGCCGGAGACGGCATTGCGCAAGGCGCGCATCGAGACCGGCTGCGAAACAATGATGGAAATGGCCGAAGACGCTTTTTGAGCTTCGCCTGACTGATTATTTGAAGAATACAGGCGGGCGCAATTATACGCCCGCCTGGAGGTTTGGGAGAGAGACATGGCGACATTGCCATCAGAAGTGCTTGGTGTACCGCGTCCGGACTGGATGGAAGACGACGTCGCGATGCTGGAGGATATGGCCTACCGGTGGCTCGAGGCAGAAGTCGCCCCGCACTATGACCGTTACGAGAAGCAGGAAATGGTAGACCGGAGCGCCTGGGAAGACGCCGGCGCCGCGGGCCTGCTTTGCGCTTCGATGCCCGAAGAATATGGCGGATCCGGTGGCACTTACGCCCATGAAGCGGTGATCGCGGAAGCACTTGGACGCGTCGGCACCGATGGATTCGGCATAGCGCTGCATAACGCCATCGTCGCGCCTTACATTCTGCATTTCGGCTCGGAGGAGCAGAAGAAGAAGTGGCTGCCGAAAATGGCGTCGGGCGAAATGATTGGCGCCATTGCGATGACGGAACCGGGCGCGGGTTCGGATCTGCAGGGCATCAAGACGTCGGCCAAGAAAGATGGCAATCACTTTGTCATCAACGGCTCAAAGACCTTCATCACTAACGGCCAGCACGCCAACCTGATCATTGTGGCGACCAAAACCGATCCCACGAAAGGCGCCAAGGGCGTATCACTGATGGTGGTCGAAACCGATGAAGTCGAAGGTTTCCGGCGTGGCCGCAACCTCGACAAGGTCGGTCTGAAGACCAACGACACTTCAGAGCTGTTTTTCGACGATGTGCGGATTCCGACCGCAAACATGCTCGGCACCGAGGAAGGTCAGGGCTTTGCCCAGATGATGACCGAGCTGCCGCAGGAACGTCTGCTGATTGCAAATCAGGGGATTTCGATGATCGAGCGGGCGCTGGCGATCACCATCGATTACGTCAAGGATCGCCGCGCCTTTGGCAAGGCGGTGATCGAATTCCAAAATACCCAGTTCAAGCTGGCCGAACTGAAATCCGAAGCGGTGATGGCGCGGGTGTTCGTCAATCATTGCATCGGTGAACACCTCAAGGGACAGTTGAATTCAACCACCGCATCGATGGCAAAATATCTGGTCTCGGACCTGCAGTGCAAGGTGGTGGATGAATGCGTGCAGCTGCATGGCGGCTATGGCTACATGAATGAATATCCGGTAGCGCGAATGTTCCGCGATGCCCGGGTGCAGCGGATCTATGGCGGCACCAACGAGATCATGAAACTGCTTATTGCACGGAGCTTGTGAGCCGATGACCGAATTCACACTGGATTGCTTTCTGGAAAGCGGAAACGCCTACAAGGCGGCCTTGATGCTGGAATTGTCGGGTGCCGACTGGGCACCGCGGCGTGTGGCCTTCTTTACCGGACAGACACGGTCCCCGGAATTCCGGGAGATGAACATCATGGGCGAAGTGCCGGTGCTGACTCATCACAAGGCGGATGGCGACGTGGTGTTGAGCCAGTCCGGCGCCATTCTCGATTATCTTTCGCGGGAGCTTGATCGCTTCGGGCCCGCAAACGAAGATGAACGCAGGGAAATCCTGCGCTGGCTGTTCTGGGACAATCACAAACTGACAAGTTATGTGGCGACCTATCGTTTCATGAGCCTTTTTCAGAAGAAGACCGACGATCCGGTCACGCAATTCTTCCATGCCCGCATGGTCAATGCCTGGAAGGTGCTCGAAGCGCACCTCAAGGACCGCGATTTTGTGGCCGCCGGCCACCCGACAATCGCTGATCTGTCATTGTGCGGCTATCTGTTCTGGCCCGATCAGATCGGCATGGACCTGACTGCCTATCCGAACATCGCTGCCTGGCTGGACCGCATCGCCGCCCTGCCCGGCTACAAGAGACCTGAAGACCTGATGCCGAGCGGGATGGATCCCGCAACCGCAACCGCCTGACCCGAACACGAAAACTCTGGAGATCACCGCAATGGTTGATGTATTTGTCTATGATCACGTCCGCACCCCGCGGGGCCGCGGCAAGAAAGACGGAAGCCTGCACGAAGTACCGTCGGTGCGGCTGGCCTCTCACATGCTCAAAGCCCTGCGCGACCGCAACGGGCTCGACACCGCCAAGGTCGATGACATCATCATGGGCTGCGTCGACGCGATCGGCGAAGCCGGCGGTGACGTCGCGCGGGCGGCAACCTTTGAAGCCGGTTACGCAACCGAAGCGCCCGGCATCCAGATCAACCGCTTCTGTGCTTCCGGCCTTGACGCGATCAATCTCGCTTCCGGCAAGATCGCTTATGGCGCCGATGACATCGTCATTGCCGGCGGCGTGGAATCAATGTCGCGCATCGGCATCGGCGCTCAGGGCGGCGCCTGGTTCATGGATCCTTCGGTCAACATCCCGGCCTATTTCATGCCGCAGGGCATTTCAGCCGATCTGATCGCCACCAAATACGGTTTCTCCCGCGACGACGTTGACGCCTATGCGGTGGAAAGCCAGAAGCGTGCGGCGCATGCTTGGGAGAAGGGCTATTTCAAAAAGTCGGTGGTCCCGGTCAAGGACATCAATGGCCTGACTATCCTCGATCGTGACGAGCATATGCGGCCCGGCACCGACATGCAGACGCTTGCCAGCCTCAATGCGTCGTTTGGCATGATGGCCGAGATGGGTGGCTTTTCGTCTGTCGCCATCCAGGCGCATCCGGAAATCGAAACCATCAACCACATCCATCATGCAGGCAACTCGTCGGGCATCGTTGATGGTGCCGGTCTGGTGCTGCTTGGCTCGAAGCGTGGCGGCAAGACCATGGGCCTCGAGCCCCGTGCCAAGATCCGCGCCTTCGCCAATATCGGCTCCGACCCGGCATTGATGCTGACCGGGCCGGTTGACGTGACCGAGAAGCTTCTCAAGCGCGCCAAGATGAAAATCGAGGACATCGATCTGTTCGAACTCAACGAGGCCTTCGCGTCGGTTGTGCTTCGTTTCCAGCAGGCCTTCGACATTCCGTCCGACAAGATCAACGTCAATGGCGGCGCCATTGCCATGGGGCATCCGCTCGGCGCCACCGGCGCGATGATCCTCGGCACCGTGCTCGACGAACTCGAGCGCCGTGATCTCAACACTGCCCTTGTCACGTTGTGCATCGGCGCGGGCATGGGCACCGCGACAATCATCGAACGCGTTTGATTTCGGAGAACAACAATGAGCAATGAAATTTTCACCGTAGACGTCGACACTGATGGCATCGCGCTTGTCACCTGGGACATGGCCGACCGTTCGATGAACGTGTTCACGCAAGCAGCCCTTGAACAACTTGACGCGCTGGTCGACCGGTTTGTCGCAGATGACGCGGTCAAAGGCGTGGTCTTCACGTCCGGCAAGTCAACCTTTTCCGGCGGCGCTGACCTGACCATGATGAAGACCATGCTGGCCGGCATGGCAGAAGAAAAACGCAACAACCCGGAAAAAGCCCAGCAGATGCTGTTTGACCAAGTGGGCAAGATGAGCTGGCTGTTCCGCAAGATCGAAACCTGCGGCAAGCCGTGGGTTTCGGCAATCAACGGCGTCTGCATGGGCGGCGCGTTCGAGCTGTCACTGGCTTGCCACGGCCGCGTTGCCGCCGATTCACCATCGGTCAAGATGGCGCTGCCCGAGGTCAAGGTTGGTATTTTCCCGGGCGCCGGCGGTACCCAGCGTGTCCCAAGGCTGACCAATGCGCAGGACGCGCTGCAGATGATGACCACCGGACAGTCGCTGACACCGGCACGCGCCAAGGCGATGGGGCTGATCCACGAAGTTGTCGAGCCGAAAAAACTGGTTGCCGCCGCCAAGGCGATGATCAAGGCCGGGCTTTCGCCGGTCGCTCCGTGGGACATCAAAGGCTTCAAGCTGCCGGGCGGCCAGATCTGGTCGGCTCAGGGCGCGCAGCTGTGGCCTGCGGCTTCCGCCATTCTGCGCCGCGAGACCCAGGACAACTACCCCGCCGCCAAGGCGATCCTGCAAAGCGTGTTTGAAGGCCTGCAGGTTCCTTTCGACACGGGTCTGAGGATCGAGCAGCGCTATTTCAGCCACATCCTGCAGACGCCCGAAGCCCAGTCGATGATCCGCTCGCTGTTTGTCTCGCTTCAGGAAATCAACAAGGGTGCTCGCCGCCCCGAGGGCATCAAACCGACCAAGTTCCGCAAGATCGGCGTTGTCGGCGCCGGTTTCATGGGTGCAGGCATTGCCTATGTAACGGCCAAGGCCGGCATTCCGGTGGTGCTGATCGACCGCGACATGGCGGCTGCGGAAAAGGGCAAATCCTACTCCGAGGATCTGGTCAAAAAGGGTATCCAGAAGGGCAAGACCACCAAGGAAGAAGGCGACAAACTGCTGTCGCTGATCAGCTTGTCGACCGATCATGCCGCTCTGGCTGATGCGGATCTGGTGATTGAAGCCGTGTTCGAAGACCGCGACGTCAAGAAGGCGGTGACTGAATCCATCGAGGCTCAGATCCGGCCGACCACGGTCTATGCGTCCAACACCTCGACGCTGCCGATCACCGGGCTTGCCAAGAATTCGATACGTCCGAAGAACTTCATCGGCATCCACTTCTTCTCGCCGGTCGACAAGATGCTGCTGGTGGAGATCATTCTCGGCCGCAAGACCTCGGACAAGGCGCTGGCCGTGGCGCTCGACTATGTTGCCGCGATCAAGAAGACTCCGATCGTGGTCAACGACACGCGCGGCTTCTTCGTCAACCGCTGCGTGCTTCGTTACATGAACGAAAGCTACAACATGCTCGTCGAGGGCGTGCCGCCGGCGATGATCGAGAATGCAGCCAAAATGGCAGGCATGCCGGTCGGACCGCTGTCACTCAATGACGAGGTGGCTATTGACCTGTCGCTGAAGATCGTGCGTGCCACGATTGCCGATCTGGGCGAGAAGGCCGTCGATCCGCGCCATCTGGCGCTGGTTGAACGAATGGTCGAGAAGGAAGGCCGCTTGGGACGCAAGAACGGCAAGGGCTTCTATGATTATCCGGCCAAGCCTGCCAAGAAGCACCTGTGGCCAGAACTGAAGACGCTGTATCCGCAGCAGGACCCGGCCAAGATAGACGTCAAGGAACTGCAGAACCGCTATCTCGCGGCGATTGCGCTGGAAGCCGCCCGGACAGTGGAAGAAGGCATTGTCACTGATCCGCGCGAAGCTGACATCGGCACCATCCTGGGGTTCGGGTTCGCGCCTTACACCGGCGGTGCGCTTAGTTACATCGACACCATGGGCGCCAAGGCCTTTGTCGACATGTGCAAGGTGCTGGCGCGTAAATACGGCAAGCAGTTCAAGGCACCGAAGCTGCTGGTCGAGATGGCGGAGAAGGGCGAAACCTTCTATGGCCGTTTCAATCCGTACCGCGAGGACAAGGCCGCCGCGTGATCGCGCGACCCTTGTGACACAATCTCAAACGGGCCTTCGGGCCCGTTTGTTGTTTCAGGGCTTTGTCGCTACCAGCGTGTAACAAAGCGGCAGTTGCGCCTCATTGCCGATATAGATGTCGTATTCGACCTCGCGGTTGGAATGGGGGAATTCGGTGAGTTCGGTGATCTGCATCCCGGCCCTGACGCATCCGGTGACGATGTCGCCCATGGTATGGAAATGCCAGTAGGATGGCGGCGCCCTGCCAGTCGCTGATCCGTCATAGACAATCTCATCCTCGGTGATGAACGGCTCTGTCCGGAAGTACGAATATTTCGGGGTATGGGTGTCCTGACCATCAGGATCGAACATGTCGAGGACAGGATGGGTTTCGTAAATTACCAACCGGCCGCCGGGCGCCAGCAATGACGCCACAACAGCAATGAACCGCGTCAGATCCGGCATCCAGTTGAGCACCCCGATGGTGATCAGCGCCAGATCGAACTGGCCGGCGAGTTCATCCGGCAACGCATAGACATTGGCACAGATGAAACGGGCATTGCTGCCGTGCGGCGAGACGTCTCGCAATTCCTCAGCCTGGGCGATAAAGGCGTCGGACTGATCAATACCGGTTGCACTTGCCGCACCGAGAGCCAGCATTGACAGGGTTTCGCGGCCATTGTTGCAGCCAATCTGCACGGCGCGCGCGGATCTGACACCGTTACCGGCGAGAGCATCGGCCACGGTTGGATCAAAAGTCGAGAACGATGCACCGGCAAAGCCCGAGAGCTGCCGCTGCCATTCTTCGCTTGCCCGATGAAGATGGGCTGACGCATTCCAGGCAAGCTTGTTGGCCTGCGTTGCGGTGTCTGTGTTCCGTGTCATCCGCAAAATCTCCTGATCAAACGCAAATTCGCCTTGCACTGATAGCCAGAAAATTAACTTCAGAGAAGCATGATAGAAGGTCAAGTTGCCTGGAGAGCCTTGCCGGAAACCAGTCCTTTCGGCACTGTCGGCAAAAAGGGAGGACTATCCAATGCCCATCATCGACTATTATTTTTACTGCGCGTCACCTTTCACCTATCTCGGCCACAACCTGATTTGCGAGGTTGCGGAACGGCACAAGGCTACGCTCAATTACAAACCGGTCAATCTGTCCGCCTTGTGGGATGTTTCCGGCGCAGTGCCTCCGGGCCAGCGGCCACCCGTGCGGCAAAGGCTACGGCTGATCGAGCTGCAGCGCCTCGCCGCCTGGCGCGGATTACCGATCAAAACCACTCCCTTGCACTGGCCGGTGGACGCGGCATTTGCCGACAAGATCATCATTGCGCTGGTCGAGACCGGTCATGACCCGCGTTATTTCATGAGCAAGGTGCTCTCCGGCGTCTGGGCCAATGATGACAATATTGCAGATGAAGGGGTGCTGACATCCTATCTCTCGCAAGTCGGACTTGATGCAAGGCCGGCGATCCTGGATGCCAAATCCGAGGAAATCACGGCCATACGCGAGCGCAATTCTCGCGATGCCATTGCCGCCGATGCCGTCGGGGTACCAACCTATGTGCTCAACGGCGAACCTTTCTGGGGACAAGACCGGATCGAATTGCTCGACCAGGCCCTGACAACAGGACGGAGCCCAATCCGGCCACACTGACAATGCGGAAAGGCTGTGCGGGCGCCGGGGAAGAGTGAGGATATTTTTCCTAATTGACTTTACTCGACGGCCGCTGATCATGTAGAAAAGCCATATTCGGGCTTTTGGTGAATTGCCCGGCTTTTGTTCTGAACAGCGGGACCCTGGACCATGCTCTCGCATGAACGCATCTGGACAGCGCTTGACGCGCTGGCTGAACGGCACGGACTGACGGCCTCGGGACTGGCACGGCGCGCCGGGCTGGACCCGACTGCATTCAACAAATCCAAACGATGCGGCGCTGATGGCCGCGACCGTTGGCCATCGACGGAATCACTGGCCAAGGTTCTTGATGCCACCGGGGCCTCGCTCGAGGAATTCATGAGCCTTGTGCGCGGCGATCAACCTTCAAGCGACAGCGTGTTTCCAGAAGGGGCCTTTCCGCCGCAAGCCGGATCTATTCCCTTATTGGGTTTCGCCCAGGCGGGCTCCGGCGGTTTTTTCGATGATGGCGGCTTTCCTGCAGGTCAGGGTTGGGATGTGGTGGATTTTCCTGCCCAACCCTCTGACCGGCCCGGGGTTTATGCGCTGGAAGTACAAGGCGACAGCATGATGCCGCTTTACCGGGACGGCGATATTCTGATTGTCGAACCCGGAGCCCAGATCCGCCGCGGGGACCGGGTGGTGGTGCGCTCGCGTGAGGGCGAAGTGATGGCCAAGGTGCTCAACCGGCAGACCCCGCGATCCATCGAACTGATATCACTCAATCCCGACCATCCCAACCGCAGCTTCGATGTGAGCGAGGTCGACTGGATTGCCCGTATCATCTGGGCAAGCCAATAGGACAAGCCTGGCAAGCGGCGCGGATTTGAACCCCGAGGCCGCCATTTGATGTTTTGCGGCCTTTCGGGTTGTGCGATAGAGCCGCGCTTCTTATCTGTTGTGAACATTCAGGAGAGAAACTGCCCATGACCGAACGTGTTACCACCCATGATGCACTGATCTATCTGATGGTCACCATGTCCGCCGTCGACAAAGCCATGAACGACGCGGAACTGGCGCGCATCGGACGTCTGGTCACTTTCCTTCCGGTGTTTGACGGATTTGATGCGGAGCGCCTTGTCGGCGTCACTCGCGCTGCTGCCGAAATTCTCAAAGGTCCTGAAGGGCTCGACATCGTCCTCGAAGTCGTGCGCGACGCCGTGCCTCACAAATTTTACGATACGGCCTACGCGCTGGCGGTGGAGATCGCTTCGGCAGACTACAATATCCAGCAGGAAGAAATCCGGTTGCTGCAGATGCTGCGCGACCGCCTGGGGCTGGACAAGCTCACCTGCGCAGCGATCGAACGCGGTGCCATCGCCCGGTTTAAAAGCGCCTGACCAGCAAGGTTCACGCTCCTGTGTCGCAGTTTTTCACCGGATCGTGTTTCGCCAGCGGCCGCAAGCTGTGGCATGAGAATGTTCTACCACGACACGGAGGCGCAGAATGACACTGTTCGGGCTGTCCGAGCCGGTGATCCGGCTTCTGGCATTTTCAACTATTTTCATCGCGCTCGCAGCGATTGAATTGCTTGCGCCGCGGCTCGAGCGCAATGAGATGCGCGGAGCGCTCAAATCCAGGCGCTGGATGACCAATCTGGCAATGGTGGTGCTGTCTTCGGTGGCGCTGAGGATCCTGTTTCCTCTGGCTGCGGTCGGCACGGCACTATGGGCTGAAACGAACGGGATCGGGCTTTTTCCGATGCTCGGACTGCCGCTATGGGCGGCAGGCATCCTCGCCTTCATCGTCCTGGATTTTGCAGTCTGGTTCGAGCATGTGATCAGCCATAAATGGCCATGGCTTTGGCGCATCCACCGCATGCACCATGCCGACACCGGATTCGATCTGACTACGGCACTGAGGTTTCATCCGCTCGAAATCTTGCTGTCGATGGTGTGGAAAGCGGCCGTCATCGTTGCGCTTGGCGCGCCGCCAGTGGCGGTGCTTGTCTTCGAAATCGTGCTCAATGGCGCTGCCATGTTCAACCACGCCAACATAAAGCTTCCCAAAGCTGTGGACGCCATATTACGTCTTCTGATCGTGACGCCCGACATGCACCGGATCCATCATTCCACAGATCCGCGCGAAACGGATTCGAATTACGGGTTCAATCTGGCGATCTGGGACCGGTTGTTTTCGACTTACACGCACGCGCCACGGCGTGGCGACACCGGGATTGAAATAGGGTTGTCGGAATGGCGCGACGGCCGCAGCACCGCCAATCTTGGCTGGGCGTTGGCTCTGCCCTTCCGGTTCCCACCGAAAGCGAGATCCGATCGCAAGGCGGATCAATAAAGCCCGTTGGGGAACCAGCGCAAATACAGCTCAGTAAAACGGCCGTTTCTGTTGAGTGCCGAGAGAGCATGGTCGAAAGCCTGGCTCAGCGGCGCATTGCGCGGGCGCACAGCAATCGCCAGCCCTTCGCCAAGATGCGCCTGGGAGAAATACGGGCCATCGTAAAAACGGCAGCAGGCTTCGGCTGACTGGCTTGAGAGCCAGAACGACAATTGCAACCCGTCGCCGAACACGGCATCGATGTTGCCAGCCTTGAGCGCATCAAACATCCAATCCGGCCGGGAAAATGTGACAGGCCTTATGTCAGAGAACCAATCGCGCAACATGGCTTCATGCGCCGTGCCGCCAAGCACACCAACACGCTGCCCGGCCAGCGCCTTGGTACCATCGCCCTCGGGGCTAACGTCCTTTTTGAGGGCGAACCGCGCCGGCAACGCCAGATAGGGGCGCGTGAAGCGGAAACTGTTGCGGTTTTCGGCCGTGATCGCCAGACCTGATATCAGCGCCTCGGCCTGACCCGTGACCAATGCCCCTTCAAGTTCACCCCACGGAAGCGCCTGAATTTGGCAACGGGGCAGCACTTCAAGTTGATCACAGATCGCGCGCGCCAGATCGATGTGAAACCCGGCAAGATGGCCTGTCTGATCGAGAAAACTGAAAGGCGGAAAGTCCAGCGTGGTGACGAAGCGAATGCGGCTATAGGCTGCCAAATCAGGAACAGGGATGCGCTCTCGCGGGTCAGTATAGTTTGGTACGAGTATCTCATCGGCGCTCGCAACAGGTAGAGCGACAGCAAAAAAGACAACCAAAGCGCACATTATACGCGAAATGCCCCTAAATATTAGGGGTGCAATCATGCACGCTTCCACTACCATAGATTTATTATCCTGCTGCAACCGTCATGTGTGTATCAGAGTCATGGCCCCAAGCAAAAGTACAGACAAGCTCTTTTCCGGCATTGCTCGAGCGGATATGCGTGCGATCGCTACGGCGAGCGGCGACAGTACCCAGAGTACGTCCACCTTGCAGCCCATACGGCTTCGGAAGGACGGCTCTGAAGCCCGGTTTTTTCTTGGCTGCGGCATTGGCAAACCGCATATCAAGGCTGCAACAAAAGCCGCACAGGCCAACGCAACGTCGATCGAAAAGGAGCTCATGGCGGAAGGCCTGATCGATCCAGAGCTCTATTACCGCTGGCTGGCCGGCGAACTGGGCCTCCCCTATGTCAGCAACATTGATCCGGATGAGGTGGTCCGGCTGCCGTCAACGGATGTCCTGTTGCATCGGGACGGGCCGCTGCGGTTGTCGCGCGCAGGCCGGCAAATTACGGTTATCGTTCCGGAAGCCCGGAACCTCGAGGAACACAAAACCCGCCTGACCGAAATGCCCGCACTGCGCAACAACCTGGTGGTGGCCTCACCGGCAACCATCCGTAAAGCCGTGTGGCAGGCGGGTGCAAACGACCGGGTGAGAAAAATCACCTTCGAACTTGATCAGGACAGATGCGACGCCAGCGCGCGGCGGGTGATGACCGGCCTGCAGGGCTTTGTACTGGCGACGGCGGTATACGTCTCCGCGACGAGTTTCATGTTGTGGCCCTTGCTGACCTTCACGGCTCTGCATGTTGTTCTGACCCTGTTTTTCTCCGGTGGCGTCCTGCTGCGACTGAGCGCACTGATCGTGTCCATATTCGAACCAAAGCGACCGCGCCCGGTGTTGCAGACGGGCGATGGCAAGCTGCCGATTTACACCGTGCTGATCGCCTTGCACGATGAGGCTGAAATGGCGCCAGCCATCGTCTCCAGAATCTCGGCACTGCGCTGGCCCAAAAGTCTGCTGGACATCAAATATGTCTGCGAGGCTGACGATGAGGCGACCATCCTGGCCTTGCAGGCCGAAAACCTAGGACCGGAAAGCGAGATCATTCTGACACCTGATTTCGGGCCTCGCACAAAACCAAAGGCCCTGCAATACGCGCTGCAAGGCGCGCGCGGCTCGCTGATCGCAGTCTATGATGCGGAGGACAAGCCGGCGCCAGGTCAATTGCTTGAAGCCTGGGCTGCATTTCGTGACGGCGACGCCCGGCTTGGCTGTGTGCAGGCTCCCCTTGCGATCGCAAATCTGCGAACCAGCTGGATCTCGGGACTGTTCGCGCTCGAATACAGCGGTTTGTTCCGTATCCTTATTCCATTCCTTGCACGAACCCGCATGCCGATCCCGCTGGGCGGAACGTCAAATCATTTTCAACGTGCGGCGCTTGAGGCTACCGGGGGATGGGATCCGCATAATGTGACCGAAGATGCGGATCTCGGCCTGAGGCTTTATGCACACGGTTATCGAACTGGCACGCTGATGAGCGCTACAGTCGAAACGGCGCCTGCCACACTTGAGGTATGGACCAAGCAGCGAACACGGTGGCTCAAAGGCTGGGCACAGACCTGGCTGGTGGCTATGCGCCGGCCTTGGCATACGGTTCAGGCACTGGGGATCAGCGGGTTTGTGGTCTTTCAATTGCTGATCGCCGGGATGCTGGTTTCCGCACTTGCCCATCCGCTGATGTTCGTTTTTATCGGATTGACCCTGGCATGGCTTGCCAGCGGTACGGCTTCATCCATTTCGACCTTGCACAGCACCCTGATGTGGATCGATCTGGCCAATATCGGGGGAAGCTACCTGACCTTCATCGCGATGGGGTGGCACGGTTTCACGGACCACGAACGTCTCAAACTGAAGCGGTACTGGATGCTCTTGACGCCTGCCTATTGGCTGCTGATATCAATCGCCGGGTGGCGGGCCCTCGGACAACTGGCGTCAAACGCGCATCTTTGGGAGAAAACGCCTCACCCCGCTGCTCCGGAATGGGTTGCCTTTACCGAAGCAGCCAACACCCTGACAAATACGCAAGGTATGGAGCGGGTGAAGGGAATCGAACCCTCGTCTTAAGCTTGGGAAGCTTCTGCTCTACCATTGAGCTACACCCGCGCAATGCGCACGATCCATGGCGCTGATCAGGGACGCTGTCAAGTCGGCTAGAACTCACAACCGGGTTGACGGACGGCCGGGCCGACCTCATATCAGTCGCGCGTAACCTCAACTTAGAAACGCTTCATGGACCAGCTGAAAACCTTCCTATCATCCCGGCGCTTCGAAAGCGTCATCACCGTGCTTATTGTCATCAACGCCATCACGCTGGGGCTCGAAACCGTGCCAGAAGCAGTGCAGCGGTTCGGTGGCCTTCTGATGCTGCTCGACCGGGTCATTCTCGGCGTTTTTGTTGTGGAAGTGGCTGCGCGGTTGGTCGCATGGCGGCTTGATTTCTTTCGCGACCCCTGGCGGATATTTGATCTGGCGGTGGTCGGAGTAGCGCTTATCCCGGCAACCGGTGGCCTCTCGGTACTCCGGGCGCTTCGCATTCTACGGGTGCTCCGGATCATAGGCATGGTTCCGTCCCTCAAGCGGGTTGTCGGTGGCCTTGTCAGCGCCCTGCCCGGCATGGGCTCGATCATGCTGCTTTTAGCCCTGGTCTTTTATGTTTTCTCGGTGATGGCGACCAAGCTTTATGGCGGCAGCTTTCCCGAGTGGTTCGGCTCGATCCCGGCTTCGGCCTATTCGCTGTTTCAGGTGATGACGCTGGAAAGCTGGTCAATGGGCATCGTCCGGCCGGTGATGGAAGTCCATCCGTTGGCCTGGGCGTTCTTCATTCCGTTCATCGCCTGCACAACATTTACCGTGCTCAATCTGTTCATCGGCATCATCGTTTCGGCAATGCAGGAAGAACATGAAGCCGAGGTCACTGCAGACCGCGAGGCCATGGTGTCGGATCAGAGCGCAATGCTGGAAGAACTCAAGGCAATCCGCAAAGATCTGGCTGAACTGCGCGCAGCGCAGACAGGTGCTTCCCAGCCATCCTGATGAGGATACCGGGAATGGCCGAGGCGCGGGATTCAGGTGCGGAAATGTTTGGACAGTTTCAGGCCCTGCGCCTGATAGTTTGATCCCAGCCCTGATCCGTAAAGTGCAGCAGGTCGTTCCAGCATCCGCTCATAGATCAGCCGGCCGACGATCTGGCCATGCTCGAGAATGAACGGCACTTCGTGGCTGCGTACCTCGAGTACGGCACGGCTGCCAGCGCCGCCTGCGTCCGTATGGCCAAATCCGGGATCGAAAAAACCCGCATAATGCACCCGGAACTCGCCCACCAGAGGATCGAACGGTGTCATTTCGGCAGCATAGAGCGGCGGCACATGCACAGACTCGCGGCTGACCAGAATGTAAAATTCGTCGGGATCCAGGATCAGATCGGCCGAGCCGCGGTTGTAAAGCGGCTCCCAGAAATCATACACGTCCTGCGCCGCGCGCTTGTCGACGTCGATTACTGCCGTGTGGTGCTTGCCGCGATAGCCGATGAGCGCGTCATCCCCCTGCCCCATCAGATCGATCGACAGGGCAATGCCGCCGCCCGACACATTGGGGGTTTCGGAGGCGACCAGCGTTTCATTCCTGTGGAGATCGGAAAGCTCGTCCTCGCTCAGCACCGCATGGCCTTGCCGAAAGCGGATCTGCGACAACCGTGAACCGGTGCGTGCGACGATGGGGAAGGTGCGCGGGCTGACTTCCAGCCACAGCGGCCCGTTGTAACCCGGCTCGATCTTGTCGAACTCCTGGCCGTAATCAGTCATCACACGGGTGAAGATGTCGAGCCGACCAGTCGAGCTTTTCGGATTGGCCGAGGCGGAAATTTCCGGCGGCAGCGACAGGCTTTCCAGCAGCTGAACCATGTAGACGCAGCCGGTTTCAAGCACTGCGCCGTCCGAGAGATCTATCTCGTGCATGCTCAGCCGCGCGAGCTTGTCCTCAACCCTGGCTGATGGTCCGGGAAGGAAACTGGCGCGAACCCGGTAGGCGCGTGCGCCAAGCCTGAGATCAAGGCTGGCTGGCTGAATCTGGTCAGCATCAAGAGCACGGCCGGAGGCAAGTTTTCCGCCATCAAAGAGCGCCTGAATTGCGCGGTCCGAAAGAATGCCAGCTGCCAATATATGCCCGCTCCACTTTATCAGATGCCTTGATGGCAAGGCGAAGCGATTGACGCAAGCGCGGGAACCCACTAAAAGCATGGTTATCCCGTGGTGATTTGGCCGACCGGCTTGCAGCCACGTTAAACAAGTCGCTAAAAAGGTCGGGTTGCAAAACCGGCTGGCGACTTCGCAAGCCGGTTTTTTTGTGTGTTGGACGAAGATGATGACAAGCAACCGACAATTCCGCCCCGCCACCCAACTCGTGCACGGCGGCACCACCCGCTCGGGGTTTGGCGAAACATCCGAAGCAATCTTTCTGACGCAGGGCTTTGTCTATGACAGCGCCGAGGCGGCAGAAGCGCGCTTCAAGGGCGAAGACCCTGGTTTCGTCTATTCGCGCTACGCCAACCCGACCAATGACATGTTCGAAAAGCGCATGTGCCTTATGGAAGGTGCGGAAGATGCCCGCGCCACCTCGTCGGGCATGGCGGCGATTTCAGCCGCACTGCTGTGCCAGCTCAAAGCAGGCGATCACGTCGTTTCCGCCCGCGCGTTGTTCGGCTCCTGCCGCTGGGTGGTCGAGACTTTGCTGCCCCGCTATGGCATCGAATCCACCCTGGTGGATGGCCGCGATCTGGCCAATTTCGAAGCTGCAATCAGACCCAACACCAAGGTGTTCTTCCTTGAAAGCCCCACCAATCCGACCCTTGAAGTGGTCGATATTGCCGGTGTGGCCAAGCTTGCCAACCAGATTGGCGCCAAGCTTGTGGTCGACAATGTTTTCGCAACGCCCCTGATGCAAAAGCCGCTGGAACTTGGCGCCCATGTGGTGGCCTATTCGGCGACCAAGCACATTGATGGCCAAGGCCGCTGTCTGGGCGGGGTGATCCTGTCGGACAAGGACTGGATTGACGAGCACCTGCAGGACTTTTTCCGTCATACCGGCCCGTCACTGTCGCCATTCAATGCCTGGACCTTGCTCAAGGGCCTGGAAACACTGCCGCTGAGGGTGCGCCAGCAGACCGAAAATGCCGTTCGTATTGCCGATTTCCTGGCTGACCACCCCGCGATTGCCCGGGTGATCTACCCCGGACGCGCCGATCACCCTCAGGCCGATATCTGTGCACGGCAGATGAAGGGCGGATCAACGCTTGTGGCGATCGAACTCAAGGGCGGTAAAGCTGCTGCGTTTTCGATGCAGAACAAGCTCGAAGTGATCAAGCTCTCCAACAATCTCGGGGATACAAAAAGCCTGATCACGCATCCGGCGACGACCACGCACAAGAACCTATCCGAAAATGCACGCGCAGAGCTCGGTATCGGACCTGGCGTGTTGCGGCTTTCGGTGGGAATCGAAGATGTCGAGGATCTGATCGAGGACTTCGATCATGCGCTCTCAGGGCTCTAATGGCTCATTGGGAAACTCTGTCCGGGCCTGCATAATCCGCGAAAGCGCCGTGTAAAGGCAAATTGCGGCGAACACCCAGGCCACTGGCGCAAACCACGCTGGCCAGAGGCAGAAAATACCGAACACAATATAGGTCTCGCTGGCTTCGGCGAGACCAGTGGTGAAATAGATCGACTTGACGCCCCGCGCTGTGGTGCTGAACCCTCGTTTTTCGGCAACAACGGCATAGGCAAGGAAACTTGCGCCGTTGACATAAAACGAGAAGATCAGCGCAGAGCCAGCCAACGCGTTTGCGGCAGGATTGTAAACGACAAAGGCCAAGGGCACGGCGCCGTAAAACACGAAATCCAGTGTGATATCGAGATAGCCGCCAAAATCGGTCTTTTGGCTTGCACGGGCAACCGAGCCATCCAGCCCGTCGCAGATCCGGCTGATGATGATCAGCGCCAGTGCCACGATCATGTATCCCACAGCGATCAATCCGGCCGCGGCAAGACCTACGAGGCAAGCAAACATCGTCACATGATCTGCTTTCACGCCGCGCGCGGCCAACCGGATTCCGATCTGATCGAGACCCGGCTGGATCATCCTGCGTGCGGTTCCGTCCATCATGGCGTGATCTCCTTGTCTGACCCATGTGATAGCGCGACCTATTCCAGCCGTCACGTCCCGTGCCGAATTCAGATCATCACAATCAAGTCAACGCAAAGCGCCGCTCCGGCCTCTTTGGAGGCGCAGGAGCGCTTGACGCGGGCACCTCACTGTAGAATGAGTGTCGCAAGGAGTGACTGATGTACCGTGCACTAACACGTGAGATCGAAGTGACAGTGGAACCCTATTATCTCGAGGACCAATCGGACCCCGAGGACGGTCGCTATGTCTGGGGTTACAGGATCGTCATCGTCAATCACTCCGACCAGATCGTTCAGCTGCAAAGCCGGCATTGGAAGATCACCGACGAAAACGGACTCATCGACGAGGTGCGCGGTCCCGGCGTTGTCGGAGAGCAGCCAGTGCTCGGTCCCGGAGACACCTATGAATACTCCTCGGGTTGTCCGCTGGACACGCCATCGGGCGTCATGGTTGGCTCCTACCAGATGCAATCTGCCGCCGGCGAGTTGTTCGACGTCGAGATCCCGGCATTTTCGCTGGACCTGCCGGGCATGGCAAGAACACTGAATTGAACTCCTTTGCCGAATTCCGACCGGTCATGCTGGTGACCGGCTTGCTGGTTGCAACTCTCGGCTGCGCGATGCTGCTGCCTGCGCTGGTTGATCTGGCGGCAGACAATGACGACTGGATGATCTTTGTCAGCGCGGGCACCATGACGATGCTGGTCGGGCTCGGGTTGTTTGCCGCCAATCGTGGCATACCGAAGGGGTTGTCGACCAGGCAGGCGATGTTGATGACGGTGGTATCGTGGGTGGCACTGGTCGCGTTTGGCGCCCTGCCGTTTCACTGGTCGGGGATCGTGCCGAGTTACACCGACGCTTTTTTTGAATCTATGTCCGGCCTGACCACCACCGGCGCAACAGTGATTACCGGTCTCGATACCGCGCCGCCGGGTCTTTTGTTCTGGCGCGGGCTGCTGCAGTGGCTTGGCGGGCTGGGGATCATCGTGATGGCCATTGCCGTGCTGCCGATGCTGCAGATCGGCGGCATGCAATTGTTCAAGGCGGAAGCTTTCGACACGGCCGAAAAAATCCTGCCGCGCGCCACCCAGATCTCGACTTCGATCACGATGGTGTTCATCGCCATGACCGGAATCTGCGCCGTGGCCTACATGGCGGTCGGCATGGCGGCGGATGATGCCGTCATTCACGCCATGACAACGGTGGCCACCGGCGGATTTTCAACCAAGGATGCCTCAATCGGATATTTCCACAATCCCGCTGTCGAGTGGATCGCGATTGTGTTCATGGTCCTCGGCTCAATCCCCTTCATCCTCTATGTGCAGATGCTGCAAGGACGTTTCCGGCCGATCCTGAAGGATGAGCAGGTCAAGGCGTTCATGAGCTTTCTCGGCGTCGCGGTTGTTGTGGGCTGGATGATGGCGCATTTCAGCGAAAACCATATCGGACTTGAAGGCCTGCGGCATTCCGCGTTCAATGTGGTGTCGATCGTCACCGGCACGGGTTATGCCTCTACCGATTACGGATTGTGGGGGCCGCATGCGGTGGCGTTTTTCTTCATCATCATGTTTGTCGGTGGATGCGCCGGGTCCACCTCCTGCGGGATCAAGATCTTCAGATTTCAGGTCCTGATCGAAGCAGTCAGGCAACACGTCTCCCAGGTGATGTATCCAAACGGCGTATTCCGCGCCCATTTCAACGGAAAACCGATTCAGGAGCCTGTTATCGCCTCGGTGATGAGCTTCTTCTTTCTGTTCATGGCCTCTTTCGTGCTGCTGGCGATTCTGCTCAGGCTGACAGGTCTTGATACGATCACGGCGCTGTCGGGAGCTGGTACTGCACTGTCCAATGTCGGCCCAGGGCTGGGCGATATCATTGGACCGTCGGGCAATTTCCAGTCGCTCAGCAATGTTCAGAAATGGTTGCTTGCGGCCGGAATGTTGCTCGGACGGCTCGAGCTGTTCACCGTGCTGGTGCTGTTCCTGCCGCGCTTCTGGCGTTCGTAGAGGCTTTATACACCTCAGGCGCGGCGCGGCAGCGGACGCCGGCCGTACAGGAATGAAAAGGCGCGACCGACGTCATTGCCGATGCCGACCAATGCCGGCACGAGGAAAAGCACCAGCAACGTCGTCATCGCCAGACCAAAGACAATGGTGATTGCCATAGGCAGCAGGAATTGGGCCTGCAGGCTGGTTTCATAAAGCAATGGCAACAAGCCGCCGATGGTGGTCAGCGAGGTCAGCAGCACGGCGCGCAGCCGGTCGCGGCTTGCGCCGACGGCGGCTTCGGCAAGAGTATCACCTTCGGCGCGGCGCTCCTCCAGGCGAGCCACAAGAATAATGGAATCATTGACCAGGATGCCCGCCAGGCCAAGCAGACCGATGAAGGACAGGATTGTCAGCTGATAACCAAGCACCCAGTGGCCAAAGATCGCGCCAACGACACCGAACGGGATGATCAGAAGCACAGCGACCGGCCGCCAATAGCTGGCGAATACCCAGGCAAGAATGATGTAGATGACGCTCAGCGCCACGGCGACACCGAGCTGGAGATCGGCAAAGGCATTTTCCTGCTCCTCTGAGCGGCCGCCAAAGGAATAGCTCACGCCATGGCGGGCTGCGATCAGATCGAGACTGCCGTTTGCGGTCAGCTGTTCAACCACTGCACCGGTGGTTGTCAGTGCAGTGTCGATGTCGCCCGTTACCGATATCGTGCTCTTTCCGTCGCGGCGCTGGATGGCGGAAAATCCCTGACGTTCTGTCATCTCGACGACTTCCGAAAGGGGCACAAAAGTGCCGCCCGGGCTTCTGAGTTCAAAATCCCGTAGGGCCTGCGAACCGGGTGAGGCCGGTTTTTGCACCAGGCGCACAGTGACCTCGTCATCGCCACGGGGGAAGCGGAACGGAACGGCTCCGTCGAAGGCATTGCGGATCTGGCGGCCTACATCCTCTATGGAAAAGCCCAGCGCCGCGCCATGAGGCGTCAGCTGCATCACCAGTTCGGGTTTGCCCCAGGGCAGGTTGTCATCCAGCCCGGAGATGCCGCTGATGCCCGACAATAACGCCACCACGTCGGCGGCGGCGGTCTTGAGCGCCGCTACGCGCTCACCCTGCAACCGGACTTCAATGTCCCGGCCCGGAGGACCGCCACGCGATTGCGCGACAGTAAAGCGGGTCACGCCGGCAATGTCGGGGGCTGCCTTGCGCCAGGCATTGACGATGTCGGGCGTGCGGACGTTGCGCTCCTCGGATGTGGTCAGCTGCACCTTGATACGGGCGGTGGCGCTGCCGCTGCGGCTTGAGGCACCAAAGGTCGTGAATACCGCCTTGATGGACGACGGACCGCTGCCTGCCAAAGCCTCATCGGCTTCGCGCAGGGCTTTTTCGTGAGCCGCGATTGCCTTCAGGGCCGTATCTTCAGGTAGGCCTGCATTGAAAATAATGGTGCCGGAGATGTTCTCTGCTTCCGGCGACGGGAAGAAAACGAACTCAACCCGCCCAGACCGCGCCAGACCGATTGCCAACACCATGACCATGGCAATGGCGATCGAGAGCGTCACATAGCGCCAGCTCCAGGCCAGTTGCACCAGCCGGGAAAACGGCCCATCGCGGAACAGATCAAAGCCACGGTCGAATGCACGGCGAAACCGGCTTTCACCGGCATCCTCGAGACGCTCGCCGGAGCGACCTTTCCGCCGGCGCAAGGCCAGCAAGGCCCACTCCATCAGCGTTGCCAAAGCCAGTGACACGGCCACCACGATTGCCATTCGCGCGACAGATGGCAATCCGGCATATCCACGGGCGGCGGCGCGCAAACCAGTGTCGTCGGCACCGAGGGCCAGATCGACGCCCAGCCGTCCTGCCAGACCGGTGAGAAACACCATGGTCACAAGCGCGATGAGGAACTGACGCCACCATGACCAGCCCGGCGCCTTGCGCCCGGCGAGCGAGTTGGCCAGATGCCCGGGCAGGATCAGGAAACACTCTAGCAGGCTTGCGACCAGAACTGCGATAACCACCATTGGCAAGACTGCCATCATCTGGCCGATGGTGTCTCCGATGAGCAGGATCGGCGCGAAGGCGGCCAGTGTTGTCGACATCGCCGCCATCACCGGTGTGAACATCATGCTGACGCCATTTTCCGCAGCGGTTTGCGGATCGTCGCCCATTTCAAGCCGTGTGGCTGTGTGCTCGCCGACAACGATGGCGTCATCAACGATAATACCGAGCATCATGATCAGCGAGAACAGCGACATCATGTTGATGGTCTGGCCGGAGGCGTACATAAAGCCGATGGTGGCGAGCATTGCCACCGGAATACCCGCCGCAACCCAGAACGCAATACGGGCGTTGAGGAACAGAAACAGGATGGCTACCACCACCAGAAGTCCACTGCCGCCATTCTTGACCAGCAGCCAGATTCGCGCCGACAGCGCATCGGAGGCAACTTCATAGGTGGCAATCTTGACACCAGGCGGTAGTTGCGGGGTGATTTCATCGATATAGGCTGACAGGATAGAAGCAGTCTTGAGCGTATCTGCAGTGGGCGCACGCCTTACATCAAGTTCAATGGCGGGCGAGCCGCTGGCGAGTCCGCGGGTGTCGTCCGCATCGAACCCGTCGGTGATGCTGGCAATATCGCCCAGCAGCACCTTTTCGCCACCGGTGAAGGATTTCACTTCGACATTGGCCAGCTGCCGTGCGCCTTGCGCGTCAGCCAGAGTGCGCAACTGGCGATCGACAGCTCCTTCAACCGTTCCCGAGGGAAGGTCGCGGCTGTTGGCGGCAATCGCTGACGAGACGTCGGAAATCTTCATATCGAGACGGCGGAGCTCGATCTCGGGCACCTCAACGCGGATTTCCGCGCTGCGCAGACCGGTGAAGTTGATCTTGTCGATACCGCGGTCGATGAGGTCGTCTCGAATGCGCTTGGCCCAGGCGCGCTTGACCACCTCATCCGCGTTGCCGAAGACCGCGAGCTTGGCGACGGTGTCGAAGAACACGGATCTGGCGATAGTTGGCTCTTCGGCATCCTCGGGCAGGTTGCCAACGGCTTTGACCGCCGTTTCTACATCGGTCATGGCCTGGCTCATGTCGGTGCTGTCGGTGAATTCCAGCCGCACGGTGGCTGAGCCCTCCGCTGCCGTCGATGTCATCCGGTCGACACCCGAGACATACCGCACTTCAGGTTCGATCAACGCCAGCACGTTGGTTTCAACATCCTCGGCGCTGGCCCCGGACCAAGCCACCGCGATGGTGATCGTCGGACGGTCGATGGTGGGGAAGAACTGGGTGTTGATGCGGGCAATCGAGAAGGCGCCGAACAGGATCATCAGCACCATCAGCAAATTGGCGGCATTGGGATGGCGGATGAAGGTGCTGACCAGACCGCGGCTTGCAAACATTCCGCGTTCCGGCGCGTCGCTGCCGCTCATTCCCCGGCATCCGGGTTTGCTGTGGAAGGCTGGAGCTTGCCGGATGTCGCCGTTTCACCGGATGGCTCTCGAACCGTTACGCCTTCAGAGGCCTCGGTCAGCCGTGTCACCAGCACGGTGTCGCCATCTTTCAGATCGCCGTCGAGGATAGCATCTTCACCGTCCCAGGCAATCAACCGAACATCCCGCCGCTCGAGCTTGCCATCAACCACCAGAAAGATGTGGTCTGAATTGCGCAGGGCGGTCTCGGGCAGACGGAAGGTTTGCGGCCAGATCCGGTCAGGCACGGTGAGCGAAACAAAGGCGCCAGGACGCAATCGCACCGGATTTTCAGCTTCACCAATACGGGCATAGACCTCAACACCGCCGCGCTCGGCGGTGACACGCGCGCCAATCCGATCGATGATTGCTGGCCAGAGGTAATTTGTTCCACCGACACTCCAGCTCAGCTCAACTTTGCGGCCGACCAGCGGATCGGCGTCGGTCGCCATGCGACCGTATTGTGCATTGGTCAGGGTGAATTTCACATCAAGCGCGGTGTCGTCATAAATCGACGCGACCACTTCGTTGGCGTTCACCGAGCTGCCGGTCTCGACTGTCTCGTCGGAAATGATCCCATCAAACGGGGCAATCAGCGCGGTATCTTCCAGTCTGCGTTGAGCCTCGCGGATTTTCCATTCAAGCCGCTCGGCATTGGCTTCCTGCTGGATGCGCTGGGCTTCGGCGATGAGGATGTTGTTGCGGCGCTGGCTTGACGCCTGTTCGCGCTGGGACAGGATCAATCGCCGTGCATCGACTTCCTTGTCGGTCAGCGCACCGGATCCGGCCAGAGACAGAGCCCGCTCCAGATCGGCGCGGCCAAGCTCCAGCTGGGCATCGGCTGCTTCGAGTTGTTCGCGTTCGGAGGCCAGCCGCGCATCGATTTCGGCAATCGCAGCGCGGACGGAGGCCAGATTGGCCCGCGCCTCCACAAGCGCGCCTTCATAGGCAAAGGGATCGATGCGCAACAGCACCGTGCCTTTGGTGACACGGAGACCGGCGACAAGATCGGAATTGATCTCGACAACATCGCCGCTCACAGCCGTACGCAAATCGACATTGCGACCTGTGTCGACCTGACCATAAAGCCTGATATCAGGCCGGTTGTCGGCGCGTTCAGCGATTTTCGTCTCGACAGTGTAGACCAGCGGCGTGAATGCTCGCGGCGTGCGTTCTCTCTTGGACGCGGCCAGACGGTCCATCGCCACCCACGCGCCGCCGAGAACCAGTGCCATCAGCGCGAATTGCAGCAACGGCCGTAAAAATCCGCGCCGCGCAGACGCGGATTTTGCGCGCGGGTCTTCAGTTAGTGAATCCAGACGACTTTCCGCCTTGTCGAGCATCAAGTTACTCCGTTGATGGTCAACAGGTAACGCAATGACGGCACATGGCAAATTAAAGTTTCGTCATGTTCCTGCCGGAAGGTCCTCAGCTCTGGAATTCAGCCGGATCAAATTTATAGGCTGTCGAGCAAAACTCGCATTGCACAGTGATCACGCCATCTTCGACGCTTTCCTTGATCTCTTCTGCCGAAAAACCGCTCAGAACCTCGCCCAGCCGTTCACGCGAACAGCTGCATTTGTCGAAAACCGGCACAGGTTGATAGGTTCTCGCACCGCGCTCATGAAACAGCCGGTAAAGAAGCCGTTCAGCGCCGACGTCAGGATCGGTCAGCTCGCCCGGCTCCACGCTGCTGACCAGCACCTTGGCTTCAGACCAGCTGTCATCATCGTTATGAACCATGCTTTCAACGCCTTCCGGTGTATCCCCACCTGGAAGGTCGGGGTGGCGCATCCGGTCCGGTGCCTGGGGCAGAAACTGGGCAACAATCCCACCGGCACGCCAGCTATGGCGCGGTTTGCCTTCATCGTCGCGGTCAATGAGTTCGGCAACTGCCAGCCGGACGACTGTCGGGATCTGTTCGGACTGACGGAAATAAGTTTCCGCCATGGCTTCCAGTGTCTCGCCCTTCATTTCGACGATGCCCTGATAGCGCTGCATGTATTCACCCTGGTCAATGGTGAAGGCCAGCACACCGTTGCCGAGCAGTTCGGCAGGGCTGGTCGTTCCGGCTTCCTGTGCAGCAGCAAGACGGTCTTCGTCAAAGCGGGCGTAGGCGCGCAGGTTCCCCGGCGTGGAAAAATCCGCAACCACGAGATCTACCGGTCCGTCACCCTTTGTCTGAACGATCAGCTTGCCCTCGAATTTGAGCGAGGTGCCGAGCAACACGGTCAATGCGATGGCTTCGGCGAGCAGCCGCGCAACCGGCTCCGGATAGGCGTGCCGTGCAAGAATTGCGTCGATCATCGGACCAAGCTGTACGGTCCGGCCACGCACGTCGAGCCCATCCACATCGAATGGCAAGACGCGGTCATCTCCAGCGAAGTCAGGTTCGCTGTGGGTCTGGATATCGGTTTCCATCATCAATCCCGAATGTTCGTCGTGACATATCCTGCCTTCAATAGATCAGGCATGGTCTGGGGTCACATTTCAAACAGCGCATATAGGCATTGATAGCAGCATATGCCAGAGGCGTTATAAAACGCCCATGCACCAGCGCATCACAGCCTTCTGCGCATGCAAACGATTTTCTGCCTCGTCAAACACAACCGATCGCGGCCCATCCATCACTTCGTCCGTGACTTCCTCGCCACGATGGGCCGGCAGGCAGTGCATGAACAGGGCATCCGGATTGGCCTTGGCCATCAGCGTTTCATTGACCTGGTAAGGTACGAATATATTGTGGCCACGGGCTTTGTGTTCCTGGTTCATCGACACCCATGTGTCGGTGATCACACAATCAGCGCCCTCTACCGCGCGGTCAGGATCGGCGCTGATATCTATCTCGGCGCCCTGTTTGCGGGCCCATTCGACGAACTTCGCATCCGGCTCCGAGCCTTCGGGGGTCGCGATCTGCATGCGGTAGCCGAACTGGGCCGCCCCCTCGATGAGCGAATGCAGCACATTGTTGCCATCACCTGTCCAGGCCAGCGTCTTGCCCTTGATCGGGCCGCGATGTTCCTCGAAGGTCAGGATATCAGCCATGATCTGACAGGGATGGGTGTCATCAGTGAGTGCGTTGATAACCGGCACCGTGGCGTGCTCGGCAAGCTCGAGCATGCGAGAGTGATCAAGCGTCCGGATCATGATCAAGTCGACGTAGCGCGACAGCACCTTGGCGGTGTCGGCAATGGTTTCAGCCCGGCCGAGCTGCATCTCGGTTCCCGACAAGAACAGGGTCTCACCGCCAAGCTGACGCATGCCGACATCAAAGGACACGCGTGTGCGGGTCGACGGTTTCTCGAAAATCATCGCCAGCATCTTGCCGGCAAGCGGGCGATCTTCCTCAGCGGCCGTCTTGGCGGATCGCGCGCCGTCAATCATGGCGCGCAAATCGCCCGCGCTGACGGCGGAAAGATCAAGAAAATGGCGAATGCCGGCGGATGTGGTCTTTGTCATGGAATCCAGTCCGTTTAGTTGGCTGTGCCGTTGCTGGACAGCATGTCGAGCGCGGCCTCTGTTCTGGAGAGTGCTTCGCGGGCTTCTTCGACGGTCACGATCAGGGGCGGCAACAGCCGTACGACATTGTCGCCTGCCGGTACGGCCAGCAGATGTTCATTGCGCATGGCCATCACCAGATCCGCATTGGATTTTGCGCATTTGATGCCGAGCATAAGGCCCGTGCCGCGCACATCCGAGATCAGATCAGGATAACGGTCCTTGAGAGAGGCCAGTCCCTGCCGCAACACCAGAGCGATATCGTTGACATGGGGAAGGAAATCCGCATCGAGAATGATGTCCAGCACCGCGTTGCCGACCGCCATTGCAAGCGGATTGCCGCCATAGGTGGTGCCGTGGGTGCCGAGCGTCATGCCGTCCGCCGCATTTGCCGTGGCAAGGCAGGCGCCAAACGGGAAGCCGCCGCCGATGCCCTTGGCAACCGCCATGATGTCGGGCTCGATGCCAGCCCACTCATGGGCAAACAGCTTGCCTGTCCGCCCGACGCCTGACTGAACCTCGTCGAGGATCATCAGCATCCCGTGCTCATCGCAGAGATCGCGCAGGGCGCGCAGACTTTCATTCGACAGCGGACGGATGCCGCCCTCACCCTGTACGGGCTCAATTAGAATGGCGGCGGTGTTTTCAGTGATCGCAGCTTTCAAGGCCTCGAGATCATCGAACGGCACCTGATCGAAACCCTCGACCTTGGGGCCGAAGCCTTCAAGATACTTGGGCTGACCGCCTGCGGCGATGGTCGCCAGTGTGCGGCCGTGAAAAGCACCTTCAAAGGTGATGATGCGGTAGCGTTCGGGCTGGCCGTTGACATAGAAATGGCGCCGCGCGGTCTTGACGGCGCATTCAAGCGCCTCCGCACCGGAATTGGTGAAAAACACCTTGTCGGCAAAGGTCACTTCGGTGAGCCGTTCAGCCATGCGGGTTTGGCCGGGAATTTCATGGACGTTGGAGAGATGCCACAAGCGATCGGCTTGGGATTTCAGCGCCTCGACCAGATGCGGGTGGGTATGGCCAAGAGAATTGACCGCGATACCTGCCGCGAAATCGAGATAGCGCTCGCCTTCAGGGGTTTCCAGCCATACGCCATGTCCGCGCTCGAACACGATCGGAACGCGGTTATATGTATCATAAAGCGGCTTGGCGTCGGCCATGGCGCTTCTCTCCCCATTAGAGAACGAACAATAGAGCATTACCTTTTGCCTTGCGACCGCCGTTGCGACCCGCCTGCAAAGGTATGCCGGAAAACCAAAACGCCGCCCTTCCGGGGCGGCGAGGTCACTATTTACATTTAGGTCTGGCCTGTCAATGAGACATGGGCCCACCAGGCCCGGGCCGGTTTTTACCACTCCCGTATGACCAGATTTGGTCAGCTTGGCCATCATTGACCGGTTACGGGTGAGATTTGGTACTCCCCTCGTAAGTTGGGGAAAACCACAAAAAGGAATCACCATGATTCTGCTGACTCTTGTCACGGAGTCTGCCGACCACTAAGTTGAAATTACGAAATAGAGGTCCGCGGCGGACACTATTCACCTCATTGTAACCGAGTTTTCAAGTTCCGGTCATCTGGAACGGCGGTGAGGGATTCTGCCATCCCGGCATACGGGGTACAGGGAGCGCATTGCATGAGTTGGACTGATGAACGGGTTGAAAGACTCAAGAAACTCTGGGCGGACGGGCTCAGCGCGAGCCAGATTGCGGCACAATTGGGCGGCGTCAGCCGTAACGCTGTGATCGGCAAGGTGCACCGCCTCAACCTTCCTGGCCGTGCCAAGAGCGGTGGACAGGCGTCGGTACGCACCAAACGCGCCACAGCAGCGCCACGCGCTCCGAACTATGCAGGGCGTACCGCAGCGCAGGCAACCCGCACCATGAGCCGCTCAAGCGGCGGGGCGCAGCTGAAGCAGGATGTGGATGCTGTCGCGGCTGAAGACATTGACACACGTCCGATGGAAGATGTGGTGGTGCCTATTTCACGCAGGCTAACACTTATCGAGCTTTCGGAGCGGACCTGCAAATGGCCGGTCGGTGATCCCCTTCAGGAAGGCTTTCATTTCTGCGGCAATGATTCAGGCGAGGCCTCGCCTTATTGCGGCTTCCACGCCAAAATGGCGTTCCAGCCGTCAAGCGAGCGCAAACGCGCCCGCTGAACACAGCTAAAGCCGAATACACAAAAGCCCGGGTCTAACGCCCGGGCTTTTTCATTCTGCGACAGTGCTGATGCTGGAATGTGGAATACCGTTTGTGTCAGCTCTCGATCGAATAGCCGGCACCGCGGACGGTGCGGATGGTGTCGCGCATGCCTGACAGATTAACCGCCTTGCGCAACCTGCCGACATGCACATCGACCGTGCGTTCATCGACATAGACATCATGGCCCCATACGCCGTCGAGCAGTTGCGCGCGGGAGTAAACCCTGCCAGGGGAACTCATCAGATACTCGAGCAGCCTGAATTCAGTCGGCCCTAGCTTGATGTCGCGCCCACGCCTTTTGACCCGGTGGGTTTCGCGGTCGAGCTCGATATCGCCTACCTTGAGCTGACTGGAAATGACTTCCGGCCGGGCACGGCGCAGCATGGCTCTGACGCGGGCAAGCAGTTCCGGCGTGGAAAACGGTTTGACGACATAATCATCAGCACCGGTTGCCAGTCCGCGAACCCGTTCGCTTTCTTCACCACGTGCGGTCAGCATGATGATCGGCAAGCGCTCGGTTTCGGGCCGGGCGCGCAAGCGGCGGCACAATTCGATACCGGAAATGCCAGGCAGCATCCAATCCAGGATCAGCAGATCCGGGACACGCTCCTGCAACTGGATTTCGGCTTCATCACCACGCAACACGGTGTCAACGTCGTAACCTTCAGCTTCCAGATTGTAGCGAAGCAGCACCGAGAGTGCCTCTTCGTCTTCAACGACAGTAATACGAGGGCTCATCGCCATGATTCATGCACTCCGTAACGCGGTCAGGCCGAACCCGGTGCGGGCGCGATCATGGTGGCGGTGTCGTCATCCTTCGGGCGCTCGTTCGTGAATTGCTCACCGGTGGCGACGTAATAGACCGTCTCTGCGATGTTGGTGGCGTGATCGCCGATGCGCTCGATGTTCTTTGCGCAAAACAGGAGATGCGTGCAGGCGGTGATGTTGCGCGGATCCTCCATCATGTAGGTCAGCAATTCGCGGAACAGCGAGGTGTAAATCGCATCGATTTCCTCATCGCGTTCGCGGATCGAATTGGCGAGTTCCGGCGAGCGTGTGGCGAATGCGTCCAGAACTTCCTTGAGCTGTGTCAGTGCCAGTTCTGCCAGATGCTCGAGACCGCGAACCAGCTTGCGCGGCTGCGCCATGGTATGCACGGCGATCACCCGCTTGGCGATGTTCTTGCCAAGATCGCCAACCCGTTCGAGATCAGAGGCGATCCGGATCGATCCGATAACCTCGCGCAGGTCCGATGCCATCGGCTGGCGCTTGGCAATCAGGAGAACGGCCTTGTCGTAAATTTCGCGTTCGCCCTCGTCGAGCAAAAGGTCTTCCGAGATAACCCGTTGCGCGGAGGCCGTGTCGGCGTTGACAAGGGCGGCGACAGCGTCGGCGACCATGCGCTCGGCAATGCCACCCATTTCCGACAAGCGGCGCACCAGATAGCGGAGTTCGTCATCATAAGACGTAACGGTATGAGCTTCGGGCATAATGTGATCCTTCAATTCGGTAGTCGTGATGCGATTGGCGGTCGCATTAGCCGAAGCGGCCGGTGATGTAGTCCAGGGTCAGCTTGTTGTCCGGATTGGTGAACATCTTGTCGGTGGCACCTTCCTCGACAAGATTTCCCAGATGGAACATCGCCGTACGTTGCGACACACGGGCCGCCTGCTGCATCGAGTGGGTGACGATCACGATGGTGTAGTTGACGCGCAGCTCGTCGATCAGTTCCTCGACCTTGGCGGTAGCGATCGGGTCAAGCGCCGAGCAGGGCTCGTCCATCAGAATGACTTCGGGGCTCACTGCAATGGCACGGGCAATGCAAAGCCTTTGCTGCTGTCCGCCGGACAAGCCGGTTCCGGGCTCCTGCAAGCGATCCTTGACCTCATTGAACAGGCCAGCCTTGATCAGGCTGCGCTCGACAATTTCGTCCATTTCGGCGCGGGTGGAAACCTGGCCGTGAATGCGCGGTCCATAGACGACGTTTTCATAGATTGATTTCGGAAACGGATTGGGCTTCTGGAACACCATGCCGACCCGGGCGCGCAGTTCCACGACATCGATCATCGGGGCGTAGATGTCCTCGCCTTCAAGCGTGATTTCGCCGGTGACCCTGCAAATGTCGATTGTGTCGTTCATCCGGTTCAGGCACCGCAAGAAGGTAGACTTGCCGCAGCCCGACGGACCGATAAGCGCTGTTACGCTGTTCTTGCGGACGTCCAGATTGACATCAAAAAGCGCCTGCTTTTCGCCGTAGAAGACACTGACATCGGTCCCGCGCATCTTGATTGCGGATTCCTCTATCGCTGCGTCGACCGCCATTTCAGTAGCCGCTTCAGTCATGATGTTCATCTCCGTCTTCCCTTCAACAATCTCAGTATACTCAGGGCTTGTTTGTTTCAAAGGCAACAGCTGTTTCCTACCAGCGGCGCTCAAAGCGGCGGCGCAGCAGGATGGCGATCGCGTTCATGATGACCAGGAAAATCAGCAGGACAATAATCGCGCCCGATGCCCGCTCGAAGAAGGCCGGATCGCCACGCTGGGTCCAGTTGTAGACCTGAACCGGCAGGGCTGAAGCCGGATCGAAAAACCCTTCCGGCGGCGCACCGGGATATTCGCGTACGAAAGCCACCATCCCGATTAGCAGCAAAGGTGCCGTTTCACCAAGCGCCTGGGCCAGTCCGATAATCGTACCGGTCAGGATTCCGGGAGCTGCAAGCGGCAGGATGTGATGGAAAATCGCCTGCATCTTCGAGGCGCCAATGCCGAGCGCAGCATCATTGATGGACGGCGGAACTGCCTTGAGCGCAGCGCGTGTCGCGATGATGATGGTCGGCAATGTCATCAACGTCAGGACCAGTCCGCCGACAATGGGTGCAGACTGCGGGAGGCCGACGAAATTGATGAAAATTGCCAGCCCGAGGATCCCGAACACGATTGACGGAACGGCGGCCAGGTTGGCGATATTGACCTCGATCAGGTCGGTCCAGCGGTTTTGCGGGGCAAACTCTTCGAGATAAATCGAAGCCGCGACGCCAATCGGCAACGCCAGCACAAGCACGATCATCATCATGTAGGCCGAGCCGATAATGGCGACGCCGAGGCCAGCCGCTTCAGGTCGCGTGTCTGATGCATCAGGTGCTGTGAAAAACGACCAATTGAAGCGGGATTCGAGAATGCCTGCATCCTTGAGTTTGTCGGCCAGCATCAGTTGCTCAGGCGAGGTGTTGCGGTCGAGCGCGGCGGACTCCATGGTCACGCGCCCCTTGTAATAGCCGTCAATACGTCCCGATGCGAGCAAGGCAAACGACACCGACGTGCCAATGGCTTCCGGATTTTCGAGCACAAAGCGGCGCAGCTGAGCCGGTGCTTCCTTGGAAATGAGTTCGACCGCCTTCTTGGCATCGACGCCATCGATCGCTATTCCGCGATCTTCCATCGTCTTCTTCAATGCCGCCTGGATAAGCGGCTGGATCGTGAATGTCGTAATCTTCTCGATATCGCCTGGGTCGCGATTTCCCTGCTTGTCCAGCTTGGCCGGATCAAGGAAGACGTCCATCGTCACATAGGCTTGGTGAAACGATGAAAGCCCATTTGAAAGGATCGATGTCATCAGCCCGGCAAGCGCAAGGATGGAGAAAGCGACGGCCGCAAGGCCCATCATTCTGAAACGCCGCTCGGATGCCTGGCGCTTACGGGTGCGCTCTCCGACGTTGAAAAGCGATCTGCCTTGCAAACGGCCGGCCCCCGTGGCGGTATCGGCGGTGACTTCGGTCATTCGTACTGCTCCCGATATTTGCGCACGATGTAGAGCGCCAGAATGTTCAGGCAGAGGGTGAAAACAAAGAGCGTCAGACCGAGGGCAAATGCCACCAGTGTTTCGGGGCTGGCAAACTCGGTGTCGCCGGTCAGCTGACTGACGATTTTCACGGTGATGGTGGTCATGGCTTCGAACGGGTTCAGGTCGAGCCGCGCAGCGGCGCCGGCGCCCATCACGACGATCATGGTTTCGCCAATGGCTCGGCTGGCTGCGAGCAGGAAAGCACCGACAATTCCCGGAAGGGCAGCAGGCAGGATCACCTGCTTGATGGTTTCGGATTTTGTCGCGCCCAGACCGTAGGAGCCGTCGCGCATGGATTGCGGCACGGCATTGATGATGTCATCGGAAAGCGACGAAATGAAAGGGATCAGCATGATCCCCATGACTAGGCCAGCGGTCATGACCGAGGAAGAAGAGCTGCCCAAACCGAGTGGCTGTGCAATCCAGTCACGGAGGAATGGACCAACTGTTATCAGTGCGAAGAGACCGTAAACAATAGTCGGGATACCGGCGAGCACCTCGATGGCGGGCTTGGCGAAACTGCGCAGAGTGCTGCCTGCATATTCGGCAAGGTAGATTGCGATCATCAGACCAAGCGGTACGGCCAGTATCAGCGCAACAAACGAGACGTACAAGGTGCCCCAAAGCAGCGGCAGGAAGCCCAGGTCAGATCCACCACGGAACTGCGGATTCCAGGTGGCCGAGAGGAAGAAGTCTGCGGCTGGATAGAGTTTGAAGAATTCAATGGATTCGAACAGCAGCGAACCGACAATCCCGACCGTCGTCAAAATGGCGACCAGGGATGAGCCCATCAAAAGTGCGGTGACGAAAGTTTCGCTGATGTTGCGCGCACGCAATCGAGGCTGAATACGGGCCCAAGCCCAGAAGCCGAACCCTAGCGACACCACCAGAACAGCGGCATTTCGGACGAAGGAAGCGGTGAGTTCGATACTGCGATACTCTTTTGCCGTCTCGAAAACGACCGGCGACACGTCAGACCCGAGCGCCACACCGACCTCGGCTAGCCGCGAGCGAACATCGGTGACATCGGCCCGCATGTTAACGAGTTCATTTTCCGACAGACCGCCCCGGGCAATAATTTGGTTCAATCCCCCGGCAATGCGGCGGACATCGACCATGACAAGGCTTTTTGCGCCGCCGTCCGGGATTGCGCTTTCAGGGATCTTGCCGCTGATGCTGCTCTCGATCAAAACAGGCTGCAAGAAGAGCCACGCACCCAGCAGGAAAAGTGCGGGAACCGCGGCAAACAAGGCAACAGACTGACCATAATATCCAGGCAATGAATGGAGTTTTTCTCCGTCCCGCTCAGCCGTTTTCAATGCATTCTGACGGCCAAGAAAGTAGCCGGCAATCGCCATTCCGAGCACGATGAGTACGAGAACACTGGAAGTCATGTGACATTCGCCCTGATTGCGAGGAAGGGCGGCGCTAAATGCGCCGCCCTCTTTGACGTCAAACCGATTAGTTGAGCGCAGCCATCGGGGTGCGGTTCTTCACCATTTCCTGCGTCTTGGCCAATTCAGGATCGGAGACGAGACCATAGGCAGCCAGCGGGCCGTCGGGGCCAGCAATTTCGTCAGACAGGAAGAACTCGATGTATTCCTGCAGACCAGGGATCACGTCGAGATGCGCGTTCTTGACGTAGAAGTAGAGCGGACGCGAAACCGGATACTCACCGGAAGCGATGGTTTCGGTCGACGGGTTGATGCCCGACATGGTGGCAACCTGAAGCTTGTCGGTGTTGTTCTCGTAGAACGAGAGGCCGAACACGCCGATGGCGTTCTTGTTGGCGTCGATGCGAGCCAGGGTTTCGGTGTAGTCGCCGTCGATGTCGACCGAAGCACCGTCAGTGCGCAGGGCGGTGCAGCCCTTTGCCTTCTCGTCGCCTGCAGCCTTGAAAGCTTCCTCGGCGCCGGTTGCTTCACAGCCAGCCTCAAGAACCTTCACGTCGAACACTTCACGGGTGCCATGCTTGGTGCCGGGAATGAACGCGAGAATGTCCTGGGCAGGCAGGTCCGGATTGACGTCGGCCCAGGTCTTGGCAGCGTTGTCGACCAGTGCGCCGTCCTTCATCACCTTGGCGGCAAGAGCATTGTACCAGTCAGCCGGAGTGAATGCGAAGTTGGCGCCATTGATGTCGGAGGCAAATACGATGCCGTCATAACCGATGCGAACTTCCTGGATGTCGGTCACGCCATTCGATGCGCAGAGATCGATATCGGACTGCTTGATGCGCGAAGAAGAGTTTGCAATGTCGATGGTGTTCTCGCCAACGCCTTCGCAAAGCTTCTTGCGGCCTGCGCCCGAACCGCCAGATTCGACTACCGGTGTCGGGAAGCTGAAGTTTTCGCCGAAAGCTTCAGCAACGATCGAAGCGTAAGGCAGGACAGTGGAGGAACCGGCGATCTGGATCTGGTCGCGGGCCACAGCGGCGCCGGCGAAAGCCGTGGAGGCCACAAGTGCGGCGGCGGCGAATTTGAATGCGTTCATAAGAATCTCCCGTCGTGGGTCAGGGTGGCGTGGCCCTTTTGTAGAGCCGCTTGTCAGCCATCTAAGGCTGGCTCTTTCTAGGCCCTTCGAGATTCCGTTTTATGACAATTGCATCACTGTTTTATGACACATTATATTGTTGTTTTTATTGATACATTTCTCCAACCGGTAGCATTTTTCCGGTTTCAGTACGGCTGAATTTGACAGTGAAGACCGATCCTTCGCCCGGTGTGGAGCGAACAACCAGCCGAGCGCGGTGCCGTGCAAGAATGTGTTTGACGATCGCCAACCCCAGTCCAGTGCCCTTCTTGGCCCTGCTGGTCTCCACATCAACGCGGTAAAACCGTTCGGTCAGACGGGGAACATGTTCCTTGGCTATACCGGGGCCAAAATCCTGAATGGTGACATGCGTGCTGATCTCACCCGTACCGGCGACAGTAATCAACACGCGTTTGCCGGTCTGGCCATATTTGCAGGCGTTCTCGATCAGGTTCGAAAACACCTGGATCAGTTCATCTACATCTCCAGTGACTGTCACAGGCGTATCCGGCAAGGCCAGCTCAATCTCGACACCGAGATCGTTGGCCATCGGCTTCAGGGTATCGACAACATGGGCAATGGTGCCACCGAGATCCACCTCGCCATCAGGCGCGACATGGGCCCGCATCTCGAGCCGCGACAGGGACAGAAGATCATCGATCAGCCGGGCCATGCGTTGCGCCTGATCCAGCATGATGCCGAAGAACCGGATGCGCGCAGCTTCATCATTGCGCGCCGGACCCTGCATGGTTTCGATGAAGCCCATGAGTGAAGCGAGCGGGGTTCTGAGCTCATGGCTGGCATTGGCAACAAAGTCGGTGCGCATCCGGTCCATGCGCCGGGCCTCCGTCAGATCACGGAAAGTCATCACAAAAATCCGCTTGCCGGGCTCCGATCCCGTCGTGACCGGAGCAACCCGAACCTCGTGCCAGCGTTCTGAGGGAACCCGTTCGGTATGTTCCACACTCTCGGGCAGACCATTTGCCACCACCCGTGTCACAAGATCGAGAATGGCCGGCGACCTTATCCGAGCCGAAAGCGATGCGCGCTCGGGATAGGCTCCGACGAGTGATCGCGCGGCTTTGTTCTGGCGCACAATCTGGGTCTCACTGTCGAAAACGATCGTCGGCATATCAAGCGCTTCAATAACCGCGAAATCAAGAGATGGCGTCTTTGCAGCCTTGCTCTCCGCCCTCGCCCGGGCAACCGCCTTGCCGGCAGGCCAAAGCAGCACGCCTGCCACAAAACCACCATAGCCGATTACCGCCTGCCAGGGCTGCAGGCCCGCAGGCACCGAGGCGAGCGCGATCACGGAGCCAACAGCAAGAGGGGCAACATGAGACCTGAGCCGCGAGGCAACCACAGTTCCGGAGTCGTCGCCATTTGGCTTGTCCTGCGTATTTTCGATCATGTGTTCGCCCGCCCCCGGCATCTCTGCTTTTCAGATCCTGATACTTGTTTAACTGCGCAACTTGAAATCACAATGACGATGTGGCCTTTCATATAAAAGGCTGGCTAGCCTGGCGCGTGATTGAGTGAACAAGGGTGACCATGATGTCCAACAACCGAACCGAAACCGACAGCTTTGGCCCGATCGAGGTGCCAGCCGACAAATACTGGGGCGCGCAGGCACAGCGCTCGCTTGGCAATTTCAAGATCGGCTGGGAAAAACAACCGCTTTCGATCGTGCGAGCCCTCGGCATCGTCAAGCGCGCTGCGGCGGAAACCAATATGGAATTGAAGCGGCTCGATCCGGAGATTGGTGCCACAATCGTCGATGCCGCACAGGAAGTGATCGACGGAAAGCTCAATGAGCATTTTCCCCTCGTCGTCTGGCAGACAGGATCAGGCACCCAGTCCAACATGAATGCCAACGAGGTGATCTCCAACCGCGCCATCGAGATGATGGGTGGCGAAATGGGCTCGAAGAAGCCGGTCCACCCGAACGATCACGTCAATATGAGCCAGTCTTCCAACGACACCTACCCTACGGCGATGCATATCGCCTGTGCGGAACAGATCGTTCACGGTCTGCTGCCGGCATTGAAGCATTTGCACAAGGCGCTCGACAGCAAGGCGAAGAAATTTGCCAAAATCATCAAGATCGGCCGAACGCATACGCAGGACGCAACGCCACTGACGCTCGGCCAGGAATTCGGCGGATACGCCGCGCAGATCGTTTCATCCATCAAACGCATCGAAATGACGCTACCCGGCCTTTATGAACTGGCACAAGGCGGCACGGCTGTCGGCACCGGCCTCAATGCGCCGGTCGGTTTCGCCGAAGAAGTCGCCGAGCGTGTCGCCAAAATCACAAAGCTTCCCTTTGTCACGGCTCCCAACAAGTTCGAGGCGCTTGCCGCCCATGACGCGATGGTGTTTTCGCACGGCGCTATCAACTCGGCTGCGGCAGCACTGTTCAAGATTGCCAACGACATTCGCTTCCTGGGTTCCGGGCCCCGGTCCGGGCTGGGAGAACTGGCCCTGCCGGAGAACGAGCCGGGCTCATCGATCATGCCAGGCAAGGTCAATCCGACGCAGTGCGAGGCGATGACGCAGGTTTGTGTACAGGTGTTCGGCAACAATGCGGCACTGACCTTCGCCGGCAGCCAAGGTCATTTCGAACTCAATGTCTACAATCCGGTAATGGCTTATAATTTCCTGCAATCGGTGCAGCTGCTCAGCGACGCGTCGGTCTCCTTCACAGATAATTGCGTTGCCGGCATCGAAGCCCGCGAAGACAACATCAAGGCAGCACTGGACCGCTCACTGATGCTCGTCACCGCGCTTGCGCCAACGATTGGCTATGACAATGCCGCAAAGATTGCCAAATCCGCCCACACCAACGGCACAACACTGCGCGAGGAAGCATTGAAGACCGGCCTCGTGACAGCGGCAGATTACGACCGTATTGTCCGACCAGAAGACATGACCCATCCGGGCTGACTATTTCGCGGTCACATCCCTCGTTTCGCACATGAAGACAGCGTTCAAAGGAAGAAATGATGAGTAAGAAGGACAACAACCGGGCTGTCGAGCTTGAAATCAACGGCGAAAAACGGGTCTTTGACATCGATGACCCGAAACTGCCGGACTGGGTCGATGACAACACGTTCTCTTCCGATGGCTATCCCTACAAGAAAAAGCTGGACCGGGATGACTATGAGGACACTCTGGAGGCGCTGCAGATCGAATTGGTCAAGGTTCAGACCTGGCTTGGTGAAACCGGCAATCGTGTCATCTCGGTGTTTGAAGGCCGCGATGCTGCCGGCAAAGGCGGATCAATCGGTGCGACACGGGCTTACATGAACCCGCGTTCGGCTCGCATCGTGGCGTTACCGAAACCGACCGAGACCGAGCGCGGACAATGGTACTACCAGCGCTATGTCGATCATTTTCCGACATCCGGAGAATTCGTGATGTTTGACCGCTCCTGGTACAACCGGGCCGGCGTGGAGCCGGTGATGGGATTTTGTACGCCAGAGCAGCACGCGCACTTTCTCGAGGAAACACCGCACTTCGAGCGCATGCCGGTGAAAGCCGGAATTCACCTGTTCAAATTCTGGCTCAATATCGGCCGCGAGATGCAGCTCAAGCGGTTCCACGACCGCCGGCACAGCAAGCTCAAATCCTGGAAATTGTCGCCAATGGACATCGCCAGCCTGAACAAATGGGATGATTACACCCAGATGCGCGATCTGATGCTGGAAGAGACCCATACCGAGCATGCACCGTGGACTGTCGTACGCGCCAATGACAAGCGCCGCGCACGGATCAATGTCATCCGGACGATATTGACGGAGCTGCCCTATGCCGGAAAGGACAAGGGAGCAATCGGCGATATCGACGAGGCCATCGTCGGTATGGGTGTTGACGCGGTCCGGCCTTGAACCAGATTGGCTGTGATCCGGCAACTCGACAAAGCGCCAGCATGGGTCGAGATGGCCAATAATGCATGGAAATTTGACGTTTACGTCAAGGGAAGGCATTGCAAGACGCATCGGGGCATTCTAAATCTTGGATAGACCGGGCGAGGGAAGAGGGGCAGCGGCCTGACAAAGGCATGCGCCTGCATCCGGATACAATAGGGAGTGAGATATCATGAACACTACTGCTGCTACAGATCGTATCTGGCTGGCTTCTTATCCACCAAATACTGCCGCAGAAATCGGTCCGCTAAAACATTCATCGATTGCGGCCCTGATGGAAGATTCATTCAAGCGGTACGCAGATCGCCCGGCTTATACTTGCATGGGCAAAACCATCACCTATTCCGAGACGGAACGCTTGTCGTCAGCAATTGGTGCCTGGCTGCAGTCACTCGGGCTTCAAAAGGGTGACCGGGTTGCCGTGATGATGCCCAACATCCTGCAAATGCCGGTGGCAATGGCCGCGGTGCTTCGCGCCGGATATACGGTGGTCAACGTCAACCCGCTCTACACCCCGCGCGAACTCGAACACCAGCTGAAGGATTCAGGCGCCAAGGCGATCATCGTCCTTGAAAATTTTGCGATCACCCTGCAGCAGGTTGTTGCCAGAACAGACGTCAAGCATGTCTGCGTGGCGACAATGGGCGACCTTTTGGGTTTGAAGGGACATCTGGTCAATTTCGTTGTCCGCAAGGTCAAGAAAATGGTTCCGGCCTGGTCGCTGCCCGGGCATGTCAGCTTCAAGGCAGCACTCGCTGCCGGACAGGGAAAAACCCTCAAACCGGTTGATATGAAGCCGACTGACGTCGCGTTCCTGCAATATACAGGAGGCACAACCGGTATCTCGAAGGGCGCCACGCTTTCAAACTCAAATGTGCTTTCGAATGTGGCACAGAATGACCTTTGGCTTCCGGCAGCCTTCATCAAGAAACCGGCACCAGATGTTCTTGTCTATGTCTGCGCGCTGCCGCTTTATCACATCTTTGCATTGACGGTGAATGCGCTGATGGGCATGGCGCAAGGCGCTCACAATATCCTGATCCCCAACCCGCGCGACATCCCGGGCTTCGTCAAGGAACTGGGCAAGTACGAATTTCACGTCTTTCCGGGGCTCAACACGCTGTTCAATGCTCTGCTCAACAATGAGGAATTCCAGAAGCTGAATTTCAAGCCGCTGCGGTTGTCGCTTGGTGGCGGCATGGCAGTGCAGCGCCCGGTGGCGGAGCGCTGGAAGGAACTGACCGGCTGCGTGATTTCAGAAGGCTACGGTCTGTCCGAAACGTCGCCGGTGGCGACCGCGAATCGGTTTGACGCCGACGAGTTTTCTGGCACCATCGGCTTGCCGCTGCCCTCGACCTCTATCGACATTCGCGATGAGGACGGCAAATCGATGCCGCTCGGCGAAGTTGGCGAGATCTGCATCAAGGGTCCGCAGGTGATGTCTGGATACTGGAACCGTGCTGACGAGACCGAAAAGGTGATGACCAGCGACGGCTATTTCCGCTCAGGCGACATGGGCATCATGGACGAGGCGGGCTACACCAAGATTGTCGACCGCAAGAAGGACATGATCCTGGTCTCCGGTTTCAATGTCTATCCGAACGAAATCGAGGAGTTCGCGGTATCGCATCCAGGGATTCTGGAAGCAGCGGCGGTCGCGGTACCGGATGAGCATTCCGGAGAAGCCGTGAAACTGTTCGTCGTGCGGAAGGATCCGAACCTCACAGAGGGCGACGTGAAGGCGCATTGCGCCACCGGACTGACCAATTACAAGCGGCCCAAAATCGTTGTCTTCAAGGATGAATTGCCGAAGACCAATGTCGGCAAGATCCTGCGCCGCGAGCTGCGCGACTAGCGCTTCTTAGCCAGCCTGAACCAAAGAGGCCCGCGGGAAACTTGATTTCCCGCGGGCCTCTCTGCATAGGTGGGTACCCAACACGGAGGCCCATGCTTTGTCGAAGACCATCCATCAGGCTTTATCTGCTCTCAGATCCCATCGGGACAGCGGCGCTGTCACCGACCTTCGGACAGCATTCGCCGCCGACACCGACCGTGCCCGCCGCTATGCTGTGGGGCTCGACGATTTGCGGATGGATTTTTCCAAATGCGCGGTAAATGACGAGTCGCTGAGCCTTCTTGGCGAGCTTGCCAGAGCAGCCGGCGTTGAAGATCAGCGCGACAGGATGTTTGCAGGCGAGGCGATCAACACCACTGAAGGCCGCGCGGTGCTGCACACCGTATTACGCGCTGCCCCGGGTGCGGACATCCGTGTAGACGGGGAAAATGTGGTGCCACAGGTCCACGCCGTGCTTGATTCCATGGGGGTGTTTTCCGATGGCCTGCGCGACGGATCGATTTGCGGCGCGACCGGCAAAACCTTCACCGATGTGGTCAATATTGGCATCGGTGGTTCGGATCTGGGCCCGGTGATGGCAACGCTGGCGCTGGCCCCCTACCATGACGGACCACGGCTGCATTTCGTCTCCAATGTCGATGGTGCGCACATCGCCGACACGCTCTACGGCCTTGATCCGGAAACGACGCTAATCATCGTCGCCTCGAAAACCTTTACCACAATCGAGACCATGACCAACGCGGCAACTGCACGCGAATTCATCGTCGCAAAACTTGGTGAAAGCGCCGTGGCGCAGCATTTTGCTGCCGTCTCCACAGCGCTCGACAAGGTGGCGAAGTTCGGCCTCGACGAGAACCGCGTCTTTGGGTTCTGGGACTGGGTTGGAGGGCGTTATTCGCTCTGGTCGGCCATCGGCCTGCCCCTGATGATCGCCATAGGCAAAGAGAATTTCGCGCAGTTTCTTGCCGGCGCGCGAGCCATGGACACGCATTTCAAAGACGCCCCTGTTGGCAAGAACCTGCCGATGCTGCTTGGCCTGATCGGCATATGGCACCGGCTGGTGTGTGGCTATCCAAGCCGCGCCATCATTCCCTATGAGCAAAGGCTGTCACGCTTTCCGGCCTATCTGCAGCAGCTCGACATGGAATCAAACGGCAAGTCCGTTGGACTGGATGGCAAGCCGCTGGAAACGGCATCAGGGCCCATCGTCTGGGGCGAACCCGGCACCAATGGCCAGCATGCGTTTTTCCAACTGCTGCATCAGGGGACCGATGTCATTCCGGTGGAGTTCATGATCGCGGCAAACGGGCATGAGCCGCATCTGGCGCACCAGCATCAGCTTCTGATTGCCAATTGCCTGGCGCAGTCCGAAGCCCTGATGCGCGGACGCACCCGGGACGAGGCCCGGACGCAGCTGATTGCCAGCGGCGCTTCGGACGCTGAGGCCGATCGGCTTGCGCCGCACAAGACCTTTCCCGGCAACCGGCCTTCAATCACCTTTGTCCATGACAAGCTGACTCCCTTCGCGCTCGGCCGGCTGATTGCGCTTTATGAGCACCGGGTGTTTGTCGAAGCGCAGATCTTCGGCATCAATGCCTTTGATCAGTGGGGTGTGGAGCTGGGCAAGGAACTGGCGACCGCGCTGCTGCCGGTGGTCAAGGGTGAAAGCGCCGGCGACGGCCATGACAGCTCGACGCTGATGCTGGCGGAAACCATTCGCAAAATGCGCGGCCAGAGCTGACCAAGGCCTGATCAGAAGCCGATCTCGTTGGCCCAGGGCGGATTGGCACCCGGACGCGACACGGTGACGGCAGCGGCCTTGGCACCGAGGCGAAGCGCGTTGCCGATGGTCTCAGCCGACAATGTCTTGATGGCCGATTTGGTCAGCACATTGTCGCGCTTCAGCGAAGCCAGAATGCCGGCGTTGAAGGTGTCGCCTGCGCCGACCGTGTCGGCGACAGTGACAGGCACGCCATCAACCTCGACTGTGTGCTGATTGGTGTAACCGATGGCGCCCTTGGCACCTCGGGTGAAGACTACGAGGCTGGGGCCCTGCCCGAGCCACAGCTTTGCTGCAGTCTCCATGTCTGGCTGCCCGAACCATTCGAGATCCTCATCTGACATCTTGACGATGTCGCTCATGGCGATCATCCGATCAATGCGGGCACGGTGCTTTGCGGGATCGGTGATGAAACCGGGCCGGATATTGGGATCGAGCGAGATCACCCGCGATCCATGTTCGCGCCGCATCAGGCTTTCATAGGTCGCGCCGCACGGATCCGGGATCAGGCTGATCGCGCCGAAAAGCAGAGCTTCAACATCTGCGTTCAATGACGGAAGATGCGCTTCGGTGATCATCCGGCCAGCGGTGTTTTCATCAAAAAACGCGTAACTCGCCTGCCCGTTCACAAGTTTGACGAAAGCAAGCGTGGTGTGCAGGTCAAGCGTGGCTGAAGGGCTGTGATCCACGCCACTTTTTGTGAGTACATCGCGCAGGATGTCGCCGAACATATCGCTCGACAGGCCGGTGAAAAATCCGGTCTCGACACCCAGCCGCCCAAGCGCGATTGCACTGTTGAAAAGTGCGCCACCGGCATAGGGCAAAAACGCATCTTCGCCCGCCGTCGTGGTGCGCGGCAGCATGTCGATGAGTGCTTCGCCACAACAGATGATCATCTGATTTTCTCCACTCGTCGTCCAAAAGGACGCAGATTGTTATGGCTATGCCGGAAGCTCGGACACGCCGCCATGTTTGGCCGACCATTCCAGCGGCGCGTCGAGAAAGGCTTCCACCGAGGCCAGCGTCGCCGGATCGAAGGCCTGTTGCCGGGTTGCCGCCGCCAGCACATCGCGCCAGGTGGCCAGATAATGCAGCTCGACATTGCCATTGGCGAAGCGCTTTTCAGCCTCGCCAAAAATGCCGTAATAGAACAGCGCGATACCATGATCTACCGTGCATCCCGCCGCGCGGATGGCATCAATGAAGGTGAACATTGATCCACCGGCTGTGGTCAGATCCTCGATGACGAGAACCCGCGAACCTTCGGTAAGCTCTCCCTCGATCTGGGCGTTGCGGCCATGGCCCTTGGGTTTCTTGCGCACATAGATCATCGGCAGGCCGAGGCGCTCTGCGAGAAAGGCGGCGAAGGGAATTCCGGCGGTCTCGCCGCCGGCGATGCAATCAAACTGCTCGAACCCGGCTTCAGACAGAATGGTCGCGGCGGCAAAATCCATCACCGCAGAGCGGATACGCGGATAGGAAATCAGCTTGCGGCAATCGATATAGACCGGGCTCGCCATCCCCGAGGCCAGCTTGTAGGGCTCGGCGGCATTGAAATGCACCGCCTTGATTTCCAGAAGCTGACTGGCGACAAGCTCGGCGATCTTCGCCTTGTCGGGAAAGGTGTTGGAAAACATCGGCGTCGCCTCCAAATTCAGGCCCGGACAACTGGTCCAGCAAGGGTTTCGGCGATCCGAATACCAGTTCGGGCCGCTGGATTAAAGAGCGCTCAGACAACTTCCCAGTGGATGGGCACCATCGGATCAAACACTGTAACAGGTCCGTCGCCGGTTTCGATCCTTTCAGGCCACGACACCGGCTCGTCCCGCCGGACCAGCGTCACGGTCTCGCTGTTGACCGGAAGCCCGTACCAGGCCGGGCCGTTAAGACTGGCAAAGCCCGCAAGCTTGTCGAGCGCACTTTCCTCCTCGAAGACATGGGCGAGGCAAGACATTGTGTTGATCGAGGTGAAGATGCCGGCGCAACCGCAGGCGCATTCCTTCAAAGGATCGACATGCGGCGCGGAATCTGTGCCAAGGAAAAAGCGCTTGTCGCCGGAGATCGCGGCCTTGCGCAGCGCCAGACGGTGGCTCTCACGCTTGGCAACCGGCAGGCAGTAGTAATGCGGTTTGATGCCACCGGCGAGAATGGCGTTGCGGTTGATCATCAGATGATGGGTGGTGATGCTGCCGGCCAGGTTGGCGTCAGATCCCATGACGTAATCGACGCCATTGGATGTGGTGACATGCTCAAGGGTGATCTTGAGTTCAGGAAGATTGCGGCGCAGCGGATCCAGCACGGTTTCGATGAACACCGCCTCGCGGTCGAAAATATCAACCGATGGGTCGGTCACTTCGCCATGGATACAGAGCGGCATGCCGATTTCGGCCATCTTTTCGAGCACCGGCATGACCTTGGCGAGATCTCGGACGCCGGAACTGGAATTGGTGGTGGCGCCAGCGGGATACAGCTTCACTGCCGTCACCAGACCTGAGGCATGAGCGCTTGCAACATCCGCAGGATCAGTGCCCTCGGTGAGATAGAGCGTCATAAGCGGCGTGAAATCCATCCCCTTCGGCAAGACAGCCATGATGCGGTCCCGGTAGGCTTGCGCATCGGCGCTGGTGACCACCGGCGGCATCAGATTGGGCATGATGATGGCGCGGGCGAAGTGCTGCGCGCTATAAGGCAAGACGCCTTCAAGCATGGCGCCATCGCGCAAATGCAAATGCCAGTCATCCGGCTTCGGAATGGTGATTTCGACCACGCTCGGGCTCTCCCTGGATTATGCCGCCTGCCCTGCCCGGTTGCGGGTTGACCTTTTGGACTGCGGACGGCAACTGATACGCCAAGCCTTTAGCAGGCAACAGGCAAGCAAGGAAAGACTTCATGGATCTGGGACTGACAGGAAAGCGGGCTTTGGTGCTGGCATCATCGCGCGGACTGGGGCTAGGCATCGCAGAAGCAATCGCCGCCGAGGGTGCCAATGTGCTGATAACCGGACGCGATGGCGCCCGGCTTGAAGCCGCAGCCAAGGCCATCAATGCGCGCGGTGCGGGCAAAGCCAGCTTTGTGGTTTCGGACTTTTCTGACAAGGGCACGCCGGCGCTGCTCGTGGAAGCCGTCAAGAAAGAATTCGGCGGGCTCGACATCCTGGTCAACAACACCGGCGGGCCGCCCCCTGGCTTGATGAGCGAAGCGGATCTGTCGGTGGTTCACCGCCAGTTCGAAATCATGGTGATGAGCGTGATGGACATCACCGCGCGGCTTCTGCCCGGCATGCGGGCGCAGGGCTGGGGCCGGGTGCTGACTGTTGCCTCATCCGGCGTGATCCAGCCAATCCCAAATCTGGGATTGTCCAATGCCTTACGGGCCACTCTCGTCGGCTGGTCAAAATCCATGGCCAACGAGACCGCTGGCGATGGCGTCACCTTCAATATGCTGTTGCCCGGCCGGATTGACACGGACCGGCTGAAAGAGCTCGACGCCGCCAATGCCAAGCGCACCGGCAAGGACGTCGCCGAGGTGGCCAAGGCCCAGCAGGGGCAAATTCCGGTCGGACGTTACGGCGCGGTCGAGGAGTTTGCCAATACGGCTGCGTTCATCGTCAGCGCACGGGCGAGCTACATCAACGGATCGATGATCCGCTGCGATGGCGGCGCAATCAAGTCTGTCTGAAGCAGTTTGTGAGCCGGGTCATGGTGACCCGGCTTACCCTCAGACAGCGCGTTTGAGGCTTTCCTCGATATAGGTCTTGCGTAAACCCAGCGTGACCGGTCCGGGCTTGCCGCCCGAGAGTTCGACCCCGTCGATCGAGATCACCGGGCCGACAAAGACAGAGGCCGAGGAGATAAAGGCCTCGGCGGCGTTCTTGGCCTCTTCAATGGTGAATTCGCGTTCTTCGATCTTGGTGCCGTTGGCCTCTGAATAGGCCATCAGGGCTGCGCGGGTGATGCCCGGCAGGATCGAATGCGACAATGGCCTGGTGACGATTGCCCCCTCTTTGGTGACGATGAAGGCATTGTTCGAAGTGCCTTCGGTGACCACACCATCACGCACCATCCAGGCGTCGTCGGCGCCACGCGCCTTGGCTTCCATCTTGCCAAGCGAGGGATAAAGCAGCTGCACCGTCTTGATGTCGCAGCGGCCCCAGCGCAGATCAGGGATCGAAACAATCTTCATGCCGTTTTTCGCCACGCCTGTTTCGATCAGCGCGCGGCTCTGGGTAAACAGCACCAGCGTTGGGGTCAGCTTGGCGGTGTCGAACAGGAAATCGCGGTCGATGGCGCCGCGGGTCATCTGCAGATAGACAACGCCCTCTTCCACGCCATTGCGGCTGACGAGTTCGCGGTGGATGGCCAGCAGTTCATCATCGCTGACATCGACGCGCATACCAAGTTCACCGGCGGACCGGTGCAGCCGGGCAATGTGGGCAGGAAAATCAATCAGCTTGCCGCCGAGCACCGAAGCAACTTCGTAAATGCCATCCCCAAACAGGAAGCCTCTATCAAACACCGAGACTGTGGCCTCGTTTTCCGGCACATAGCTTCCGTTGACATAGACCGTACGCATGGCAAACCTCTCAATTGTGAACGGTAATCTCATGCCAAATTTGCCGCACACCGCCAACCGCTATTTTGCCGGGCGCGCAATTTCCACACAGCGTCGAAGCATTAGGCAAAGGCCGACTGAGCGCTGAGAACCATCCATGAGCAGGTTCAGGCGTGCGGTTTGCGGGACGAATTGGACTCAGTCGAGACCTTCTTGCCGTTCAATTCAATCTCGACCTTGTCGCCTAGCTTCTGATCAGCAGTTTCGGGATCGCTGTCACGAACTGTCCACCCCAATCGCTGATACATGTAAGCTGGGTCCTGATTTCTGTTTCGATATTCCATGGCAGTATTACCACCCTGTCTGGTTGGACGGAGATGAGTTCTTCCTCGCCGACGATTGGAATGTGCGAGCCGGGCATAAAGCGTCCCTGCTTGGCCGGGTTCCTGTCGACAACGAAGGCGATGTCGCCGGCATTCGCGCCGGCGAAATTGAGAAGCGTGTTGCCCTTGGCGGCGGCACCATAGGCAGCCACTTTCAGCCCGGCAGCGCTAGCGTCGGCAAGAAAGGTCCGGAAGCCATCTCGGGCCTCTTCCGCGCTGACCTGAAAACCAGCATAGAATTCCTGACTGTTCATCCCGGCATGGCGCTCGGTCTCGAGCATGACGTCCACCGCCGATGTCACCTGATAAGTGTTGTGATCGCTGCGGCAGGCAAAGACCCTGAGGCTGCCGCCATGGTGCGGCGTGGTTTCGACATCAAAGACAGTCAGTCCGTTGGCACTAAAAATGCGGTCGACAGCGAGCAACGAGAGGTAGGAGTAATGCTCGTGATAGGCGGTATCAAACTGGTTGCCCCGGACCATCTCGTAGAGATGCGGAAACTCGAACGTGGCGACGCCTGACGGTTTGAGCAGCTCTGTGAAGCCGCCAACGAAATCATTGATATCGGGAACATGAGCCAGCACATTGTTGGCCGCCATGAGGTCAGCCTGACGTCCTTCCGAGGCGAGCTTGCCCGCCAGATCCCGACCGAAGAACGCCTCGATGATCTCGACGCCTTTGGCGCGTGCCGCTTCGGCGGTGCTGCGGGTGGGCTCGACGCCATAGCAGGGGACGCCAAGCTCGTGCACGTATTGCAGCAGATAGCCGTCATTGGCGGCAACTTCCGCGACCATGCTATCCGGACAGAGACCAAACCGGTCACGCATGGCGCCGACATAGGCCTTGGCGTGATCGAGCCAGGTTTTTGAGAAGGACGAGAAGTAGGCGTAATCACCGGAAAAGAATTCTTCCCGGTCGGCAAAGTCCTCGGTTTGGGTCAACCAGCATTCCGTGCAGGTGCGAATGACCAGCGGATACCGCTTCTCGGGCTGCGACAGGTCAGCCTCGTCGAGGTAGGAATTGGATGGCGGCGCCTCTCCAAGATCGAGAAACGGGGCAAATTCAGCACCACCGCAATGTCTGCACCGCATCATGGCCGCTGCCTCGCGGCTTCTATCATTGGATGGCAGCCGTCGCGCGCTGACAGACCGGTGACGGGCAACGGCCAGGCAATGCCGAGCGCTGGATCGTCGTGACGAAGACCGGTTTCATGCTCCTGATTGTAGGCGACAGAATGAATGTAAATCAGCTCTACATCATCGTTGAGCGCCTGAAACCCGTGCGCAAAACCTTCCGGTAGGTAGATAGCGGTACCCGCCTTCGCTGACAGCTCAACACCGACATGCGTGTATCTGGCCGGGCTGTCCTGGCGGACATCGACAGCGACATCATGGACCGCACCGCGAATACAGACGACCAGTTTGGCTTCGGCATGGGGCGGGCGTTGATAATGCATTCCACGCAAGGTTCCGGCCTTTTCGGTGCGGCTGTGGTTGATCTGTGCCACCGGACCGGGCCAGCCGATCTCAGCAAGAGCTTCTGCGCAGAAAATGCGGGCGAAGGCGCCACGCTCATCGGCAAACGGCTTGCGTTGCACGAGCACCGGCCCATCAGTCCGCTCAGGCATCAGCCGCGTCAGTGTAAAGGGTGAAACGCTCACTGGATGCAGGCCATCGACGCACGCTTGACGCCGTCGAGATAGGCGCAGCAATCAACCTCGCACAATTCACGCGCCGGACGGCCGGCAAGGAAATTGCGATACCATCGCGCGGTCAGCGTCACGGTCTTGTCCAATCCCCAAAGGCCGCTAATCCCGAGATCCGTCTCGGCGAGAGTGGGATCAAGCGCCAGTGTCTGCGCTTCGACCGGGCCTTCGGGCGCGTTGGCAAAGTCGGTTTGCACATCTCCAAATTCGGCAGCCGCAAGCGACAAGACCTTGCGGACCGTTGCACTCTCCGTGCGAGGCCCGAAATTGTAAGCCGGAGCAATTTTCTCGCCAGCGGCAAGCTTTTCGGCCAGTATCAAATACCCGCGCAATGGTTCAAGCACATGCTGCCAGGGCCGTGTGGCATCCGGCCGCCGGACCTGGAGCGCCTGACCCGACGACCAGGCTTTGACCGCATCGGGCACCAGCCGGTCTTCCGCCCAGTCACCGCCGCCGATCACATTGCCGGCCCGCGCCGCGGCAACGCCGCATCCTTCCGCCTCGAAATGGCTGCGCCATCCATCAACCACCATTTCGCAGGCTGCCTTGCTGGCGGAATAGGGATCATGGCCACCGAGCGGATCGGTCTCGACGAATGCCCGGCCATCATCTGAATTCCGGTAGACCTTGTCGGTGGTTGTGACGACAATGGCACGTGCGGTGTTTACCCGCGCCAAGGCCTGCATGAGATTGTTTGTTCCAGACACATTGGTCGCAAAAGTTCCATGCGGATCGCTATATCCGCGCCGCACCAGAGACTGCGCCGCCAAATGAAAAACGACTTCAGGACGGGCGCGTGCAACCAGGCTGTTCAATTCCTGCGGATTGCGAATATCGACTGTTTCGCTCGCCAGCCGATCCGGCGCATGCAGGTGCGAAAAAAGCGCCTCCGGCTGTTCCGGCACCAGTGAGCAACCTGTGACCCGAGCTCCCATGGCTTCAAGCCAGAACAGCATCCAAGCGCCCTTGAAACCGGTATGGCCGGTCAGAAGCACCCTGCGCCCGCGCCAGAAATCACGGTTGGGAAGACCCTGGATCACCAGCTTTTCCAAGGTGCCCGCCCCTCCGTCCAGAGCGCCTCGAGCATGGTCTTGTCGCGCAGTGTATCCATCGGCTGCCAGAAGCCGCGGTGAAAGAAGGCACGCAGTTCACCCTCGCCGGCGATTGCGGAAAGAGGCGCTCCTTCGAAACTGGTGCGATCGCCTTCAATGCGGTCGAGTACCGGCTTGTTGAGCACGAAAAAGCCGCCATTGATAAAGCCACCCTCGCCTTCCGGTTTTTCGATAAAGCCCTGAACCTTGTCGCCATCAAGCTTGAGCGCACCGAAGCGGGCGGGCGGCCGCACAGCGGTGACGGTGGCAAGTCGGCCATGGGATTTGTGAAAGTCGATTGTGGCCGAAATGTCGACATCCGACAGTCCGTCGCCATAGGTAAAGCAGAAGCTCTCTTCGTCCTCCAGATAAGGCGCCACGCGTTTCAGCCGTCCGCCGGTCATGGTATTCTCGCCGGTATCGACAAGGGTAACCCGCCAGTCCTCGGCGCTCTGACGGTGGAAATGAACCGTGTTGTCGGACATGTCGAAGGTCATATCCGACATGTGCAGCGCGTAATTGGCGAAATATTCCTTGATCACATAGCCGCGAAAGCCACAGCAAATGATGAAGTCGCGCAAGCCGTGCGTGTGATAGAGCTTCATGATGTGCCAGAGGATCGGCCGTCCGCCGATATCCAACATGGGCTTTGGCCGCAGGTGAGTTTCTTCCGAGAGGCGCGACCCCAGACCGCCAGCTAGAATGACAACCTTCATGGTGTCTCTCCCCGGCCCAAGCGGCCACAGCATTGATCACCCGCACGGCTCTCCGGCCAGCAGATGTTTTCAGGCTTCGTTGTCGCCCCATGCTTCATGGTGCCTGCTATTCTCCTGACAATCAGCTTCAACAAACTAAAAGAGCAAGCTTTTCCGAGGCTGGCGCAACACCTGGCACACGATACCAACCCGGGCGCATTGATTGCCAGCCCGACGCTTCAGTCGTGCTGCTGCATTGTTGAACGCCAATGAGAAGCATTGTTCCTGCGACATGGCTTGCCTATAAGTGATCAATGATGCTTGCGCGCGGCGCATGCGAAGCCCAATCGCCAGGACCGGCGCAGCACGAGGACGATATGCTCGAAGAAGGCAAGCTTTACGTCGGCACCAGCCGCAATCCAGACGACAGCATTAACAAGGGCGAGTATCTCGACCTGAAATATGCCAACCGCCACGGGTTGATCACCGGCGCCACCGGCACCGGCAAGACCGTGACGCTGCAAATCCTGACCGAGAGTTTTTCCAATGCCGGCGTTCCGGTATTTTGCGCCGATGTCAAAGGCGACCTTTCGGGTATCGCTGCCATCGGTGAGTACAAGGATTTCCTTGAAAAACGTGCCAAGACGATTGGGCTGGATCCTTATGAGTTCCAGGAATTCCCGGTCATCTTCTGGGACCTGTTCGGAGAGAAGGGTCACCGCGTCCGCACCACGATCTCAGAAATGGGGCCACTGCTTCTGGCCCGGCTGATGGACATGTCCGACGCCCAGGAAGGCGTGCTCAACATCGCTTTCAAGCTGGCTGACGAGAACGGACTGCCGCTTCTCGATCTCAAGGATCTGCGCTCGCTGCTGTCCTATATGGCGGGTGAGACCGAAAAACTCTCGGCCATGTACGGCAACATCACCAAACAGTCGCTGGCCACGATCCAGCGCGGATTGCTGGTGCTTGAACAGCAGGGCGCCGAACACTTCTTCGGCGAACCGGCGCTGAAAATCTCGGACATCATGCGCACCACCAATGATGGCCGCGGAGCCATCTCTGTGCTGGCCGCCGACAAGCTGATGATGAACCCGCGACTGTACGGGACTTTCCTGCTGTGGCTGTTGTCGGAACTGTTCGAGGAGCTTCCGGAAGTTGGCGATTCTGACAAACCCCGGCTGGTTTTCTTTTTCGACGAAGCACATCTGCTGTTCGACGAAGCGCCGAAGATCCTGATCGACCGGGTCGAGCAGGTGGTCCGGCTGATCCGCTCCAAGGGTGTCGGCGTGTATTTCGTCACCCAGAACCCGCTTGATGTGCCCGAAACCGTGCTGTCCCAACTGGGCAACCGCGTCCAGCATGCGCTCAGGGCCTATACGCCGCGTGAGCAGAAGGCCGTGAAAGTTGCGGCAGAGACATTCCGGCCCAATCCGGCATTCGATTGTTTCGAGGCGATCACGCAGCTCGGTGTTGGCGAGGCGCTGGTTTCAACACTGGGGGCCAAGGGTGTGCCCTCGATGGTCGAGCGGACGCTCATTCGTCCGCCTTCATCACGGCTTGGACCGATCACCGAGCCGGAGCGGCAAAAGGTGATGGCGGTCAGCCCGGTTGCCGGGCAGTACGATACAGATCTGGACCGCGACAGCGCCTTCGAGATGCTGCAACGCCGCGCCGAGGAGGCCGCGAAGGCTGAAGAAGAGGAGCGCCACCGCGAGGAGGAGAAGGAACAGGAACGGCCAGAAAGCCGACGCTGGACCCTGCCCGGTTATGGCGACGAAGACGAGGAAGATGATCGTGGCCGCAGCAAGTCATCGCGCCGGCGCAAGAGTTCGAGCGGTTCACGTCCCGGATATCAACGCCAGACTGTGACGGAAACGGTGATCAAATCCGTGGCACGGTCCGCCGCGACATCGCTCGGGCGCGCCTTGGTGCGGGGCATTCTCGGCTCTTTGAAAAAAGGATTCTGATCCGGTCTGTGGGGCTGGTCAGGGTGTCCGGGCTCACTGTTAGCGGCAGGGAACCGGATAGGTGCTGCGGAACCCGTCCAGCTCCACTGTTGTGGCCGGATCAAAGCAACTGACCTGACCAACACCGCCAGCCCAGACGCTATGCGGGTCTACCGCCCTGGTGACGTGCGGCCTGATTTCACGATGCACCTCAAAATGCAGATGCGGAATGCCGCCACTTAATGCCCCGGTATTGCCGAGCGTAGCGATCTGCTGGCCGCGTTCGACCCTTTCGCCAGGCGTCGCCATTCTTTTGCTGAGGTGCTTGTAGACAGTGATGGTTCTGAAACCATCCGCATTCGCCCCGTGATCAATGACCACACGATTGCCATAGGCCGGCTCGAAATAGGAATCGGTTACCTTGCCGCCGGCCGCCGCGAGCACCGGCGTGCCTATCTTGTCGATGATATCGATGCCCAGATGTCCGGAACCGGCCGGATCACGGTAGAACTCTTGCGAGATCGACGGCGCGCCCTGCGGCATGACCACAGCAAGTTTCGCTTCATGGTTCGGCATGTAGGGAGAAGCCCAACCGGATTCATGCTGCACACAGCCTGCCAAGATGGAAAAGTCCATCAGGGCTGCTGTCGCGACAAGCAGACGGAAAGGTTGACGCATTCGTATTCCCCCGGACCGCGCGCTCCGGGGCCATACGCTCCGCAGCGGACACAATCATTCTTCCCGATAACATAAACCGGGAAGAATTCTCTACTGACCGTGCTTATACGCCGACTTAGGTTGTCGGCCAATCCAGACTGGCATCTCCATAGCTGAGGTACTGATGCTGCGATTGACTCAAGCCCGTCGCAGCTCCATCCGCGGATCAGATTACCAGGATCGGGGTCCGGGTCGGAACACGGTCATAGAGATCGCAGATGTCCTGATTGAGAAATCTTACGCAGCCCGACGACACGGCCTTGCCGATTGATTTGTACTCCGGGCTGCCGTGCAGACGGTAAAGCGTATCCTCGCCATTCTGGAAGATATAGAGCGCACGTGCACCAAGCGGGTTGTCGAGCCCGGGTGCCATGCCGCCATTCGCGGCTGAATAACGCTCGAGTTCCGGCTGCCGGGCGATCATCTCGCCTGGCGGCGTCCATTTGGGCCATTTCTGCTTCCACTGCACAATGGCGCGGCCTGACCAGGAGAACCCGTCCCGGCCGATGCCAACGCCGTAACGCATGGCCCGGCCATTTTCACGCACCAGGAAAAGAAACCGCTGCGACGTGTCGACGACGAGAGTTCCGGGCCGTTCGCCTGTAGGATCATCCACTTCCTGCCTGAGGAAGGCCGGATCAATCTCCTGATATGGAATGGCCGGCAACGGAAATGGCTCATCAAGCTTTGGCCCGTACATACTGTCATAATAGGATGACCGACCGACCAGCCCGGTTTCCCGGTTACCCGGTGCACGAAAGACCGGCGCCGTATCGACCATGAATTGCTGGGTTGTCTGCGGTCCGGCGCAACCGGCAAGCGTGGCTGTTGCCGCCGACCCGAGCGCCAGGAACCGGCGCCGTGAGAGAGTGCTCGACGCGTGTTCGTTTCCGGACACACCGGTCAGGTTCAGGTCTTTTTGATTTGGTCCGGTCATGTCGCGGGAAGTCCTCAAGTCTCAAGAGATAGAAATCGTCGTCGATACTCGCCAGAGTGTCCCCCCGGCACGACTCAACGCACATGGCCACAAATGAGTTCCGATTGTGACTTTCCCACGCTAGGCTTGTGGCGAACTTGCCACAGCAGCGCGTTTCACGATGAAATGATCGTGAGGGGCACGCGAATGATCATGCGCGCCCAACTTATTCGACGCCATTGAGATCCGGCAGGATCAGCGATGGAGACAGATCGCGATACTCATCAGGCATCTTGGCGCGGTTGATCCAGACCGTGCGAAAGCCGAACTTGGTGGCGCCTGCTACATCCCAGCGGTTGGACGACTGAAACGACACAGCACCGGGGTACAGCCGGTAGCTGGTGGTGACCATGTCATAGACCGCCGGGTCAGTCTTGAAGGTCTTGAGCTCATCGACCGAGAAAACATCGTCGATAACAGTGTCCAGCGCGGCGTTCTTGACGGCCGAATCCAGCATTGGCACCGAGCCGTTGGACAGGATCGCCACCCGCGCTCCAGTGGCTTTCAATGCCTTCAGAACGGCAGGGACTTCCGGGTAACAGTCGAGCTTGAAATAGGCCTCGAGCAATTGTGGCTTGAGGCTTTTGTCAGCACTTGGAATCCGTTCAAAGGCATGATCGAGCGCTTCCTCGGTCAGCGCCCAGAAATCACGCCACTGCCCCATAAGAGCCCGCGTCCAGGAATATTCCAGCTGCTTGGCCCGCCAGAGCTCCGATAAAAGCTGCCCGTCCGGCCCGACGGCTTCCGCGTGGCGGCGCACTGCGGAGTGGACATCGAACAAGGTTCCATAGGCATCGAAGACGTAGGCAGCATAGGCCATTTCAATATTCCTCTTCCAATGCGCTTAAGATGCCTTTGTTGCAGTGCAACAGTCAAGCGCCAAGCAGTTCTCTTTCGTCTGACCATTGTCCGCGTCCAAATGTTTCCCGGCCTGGCGTCATCGCGCAAGGATCGTGCGATTGAGCGATTGCCGCGTATTTGTCACACGACCGAGACTTGACGGCGGTGGCAACGGCGTTCGAATGTCGGCGCAACACAGTTGTCACCGGCAGGAGGAAATCATGACCGTCAACACCCAAGCCCGCACCAAGACCTGGACCTATGTCGATGGCGAGTGGCTCGAAGGCAACCCGCCGCTGATCGGTCCGGTCAGTCATGCGATGTGGCTCGGCTCAACCGTGTTTGACGGCGCGCGCTGGTTTGATGGCGTGGCTCCCGATCTCGATCTGCATTGCGCACGGGTCAATCGCTCCGCAAATGCGCTGGGAATGCGCGCGACAATGGAGGCCGACGCGATCGAAGCGCTGGCGCGGGAGGGATTGAAGAAATTTGACGGCAAGACCGCCGTCTATATCAAGCCGATGTACTGGGCCGAGCATGGCGGCTACATGTCGATTCCGGCGGATCCAGATTCGACCCGCTTTTGCCTGTGCCTGTTTGAAAGCCCGATGATTCCCTCTTCCGGGTTTTCGGTCAGCGTCTCACCGTTCCGGCGTCCAACCTATGAAACCGCGCCGACAAACGCCAAGGCCGGCTGCCTTTATCCCAACAATGGCCGGGCGATCATGGAAGCCAAATCACGCGGCTTCGACAATGCCCTGGTGCTCGACATGCTGGGCAATGTTGCCGAAACCGGCGCATCCAACATTTTCATGGTCAAGGACGGCGTGGTGTTCACACCGGCGCCGAATGGCACCTTCCTGACCGGCATCACCCGGTCACGTACGATGGGTCTGCTGCGCGAGGCCGGCACCGAGGTGGTGGAGAAGTCTCTTTCGGTCGCCAATTTCATGGATGCCGACGAAATCTTCACGACAGGCAACCATTCCAAGGTGGTTCCGATCATCCGTATCGAGGACCGCGAATTGCAGGCGGGGCCAACCGGCCGCAAGGCTCGCGAACTCTACATGGACTGGGCGCACGGCTAATCCCGGATCAAGCAACAGGAGGATCGAGATGAGCGACAGACGCAAGCACTCCACCGGCTCACCGTTCGAGAAAGCGGCAGCCTATTCCCGCGCGGTGCGGCAGGGACAATTCGTGCATGTCTCTGGCACCACCGGCTATGATTACACGGCAATGGAAATGCCTGCCGATGTCGCCGATCAGGCGCGCAATTGCTTCACCACAATTGCGGCATCGCTGGCGGCTCTCGACTCCAGCCTGAGCGATATCGTACGGGTGAGATATTATGTCACCAAACCGGAATACTTCGAAGCGGTCGCGCCGGTACTGGCCGAGCACCTTGGCGGCATCGACCCGGCGGCGACCATGATCATCTGCCAGCTGATCCGCCCGGAAATGCTGATCGAGATCGAGGTCACCGCGCAAGCGGCATGACTGTCGAACCCGGCTGCCTCAAAGCTCGCCGCCCATCTCGTCTTCAATGTGAATGCGGATGATTTCATCGAAAGAGCTTTCGGCCCGGAAACCGAGATCAAGGGCGCGGCTTGCTACAAAGCCGCGAGGCCAGTTTGATACGATGCGGATGATCGCCGGATCAGGTTCGTGACGGATGAGCGCCACGGCCTTGTCTCCCGCAATCGCCCGCAGCGCCTCGATCTGCTCGGCCACAGTGGCGGATACTCCCGGCATATTGAGCGCCCGCCGATGTCCGACGGGGCCCGTGTCCATTGTCGCGGCATGGGTCAGAAACCCCACTGCCGCGCGTGGACTGGCATGCCAGTGACGCACCGTATCGGGGACCGGCAGGATCGCCTGTTTGCCAGCCAGCGGTTCACGCAGGATGCCCGAGAAAAAGCCGGACGCCGCCGCGTTGGGCAGGCCGGGGCGAATACAGATGGTCGGCAGACGGATCGCCATGCCATCAAAAAAACCGCGGCGGGTATAGTCCTGCAGCAACAGTTCGCCAATGACCTTCTGCGTACCATAACTGGTCAGTGGCGCGTTCAGGAATGTGTCATCAATCTCGTCGGGCAGCGGCGCACCAAAAGCCGCGACAGAAGATGCGAACACCAGGCGCGGGCAATAGGCGCTCGTCTGGGAAAGATGCCTGACAGCGTCGAACAGATAACGGGTTCCGTCCAGGTTGATCCGGTAGCCCTTGTCGAAATCCTGCTCCGCCTCGCCCGACACGATGGCCGCGAGATGAACGATCACATCGGGCCGGCCGGTGAGCAACTGCGGCGCGGTCTGCGGGTCGGAAATGTCCATCGCCAGGCTTGTGACTTCGCCTGAAAACCCGGACGGGGTTTCAGGCTTGATCGTGTCGGCCAGTGTCAGCTTGCTCACGCTGCGCGCGCCCAGCATGCCGGACATGGCAATCGCATCTGTAAATTTGCGGCCGATCATGCCAGCCGCGCCGATAATCAAGACATGCATGGTGTCCCCTCCATCTGTTTTGCCTGTAACCGTAGATGGTTGCCACCTCCCGTACAAACGAGAAAAGCAACCTTGCCGGGGCTGCTTTCACCGGACCACCATTCCGGTGCACATTCAGGCGCAGCCGAGAGTTTGCGGGACTGGCGGATCTCCGGCCCCTCATCATGCAGCAGGAGAGAAACATGCTGTGGCCGAGATCGCCGCCTTGCCGATTGCTTTATTGCACAGAATCCATTTGATTGGCTTCAGACTGAACGCAAGCCTGATGGCGTTTCCTTGAATCGTCACCTGACCGGCTCCATGCATTGTTTTTGCCGTGGAAGCCGTGGAGATCCCTGCACATGCCTCAAATCTATCGGCCAGCAAGGGCTGCACTCTGGATGTGCGGATCGATCGTGTCTTTTTCGATGATGGCGGTGGCGGGCCGTTATGTATCGGAAGTTCATAACACCTTCGAGATCATGACGTTCCGCTCGCTTGTCGGTCTTGCCATTGTGCTGTCGCTGGGGTTCGCCAGCCGCCGGCTGGGCGAGATCCGCCGCAACCGGCTGAAGCAGCATTTCTTCCGGAACCTGTTCCACTTCACCGGACAAAATCTCTGGTTCTTTGCTCTCGCATCGATTCCCCTGGCGCAGGTGTTCGCGCTTGAATTCACGTCTCCCATCTGGGTGATCGTACTGAGCTTCCTGTTTCTCGGCGAACGCCTGACAAGCTCCAGGATGATTGCCGCCGGCTTGGGGTTTCTGGGCATCCTGGTTGTCGCTAGACCGGATTTTGGCGCACTGGAGCCCGGAACCGTCACGGCTGCAATGTCAGCGGTCTTCTTTGCCGCCACCATCATCATGACCAAGGCCTTGACCCGCCATGAAAGCATCGTATCGATCCTGTTCTGGCTGACCGGATTTCAGCTTTGCTTTGGTATCATCGCGCTCGTGCTGCATGATTCCGTCACCTGGCCAACGATTGCGACACTCCCCTGGCTTCTGGTGATCGGCGCTGCCGGTCTGCTGGCGCATTACTGCCTGACCACCGCCTTGTCACTGGCACCAGCGAGCTTCCTCATGCCGATTGATTTTGCCCGGCTTCCGCTGGTTGTCGTCATCGGCATGGTGCTGTTTGACGAGCAAGCCGATGCTCTGGTGTTGCTTGGCGGCGGAATCATCATCCTGGCCAACTGGATCAATCTGCGCGGTGGAAAGCAAGTCGCGGTCAAGCCTGCTGCAATATAGCTCGCTAGGCCGTGCCGTGTGGAAATTGGCGCGCCTGAGCGGAGCGAAGTCGAACCCGCGCGATGGGTTGGAGGGCGGCGTCGCGCAAAAAAGAATGGTGCCGCTTGCAGGACTCGAACCTGCGACCCCATCATTACGAATGATGTGCTCTACCACCTGAGCTAAAGCGGCGTACCAATTCATGCGTGAGTGTGGCGATAGAGGCCGCGCCCACGTGATGGAGGGCAAATACCGTGATTGCCCCCCGATTTCAAGCAGACATGCAAGACCGCTCGCTTTTTTTAGATTCAGGTGTGAGCGGCAGGGCAACATGCCCCGCGCCAGTTTCCTCTCTACAGCGCCAGGCGTTCGCGGGTCGCCTTGTATTCACTCTCAAGCCGGTCGACGAGATCGGACACCGGGCCAATTTTCTTGATCGCGCCGATGCCCTGACCGCAGCCCCAAATTTCCTTCCAGGCTTTGGGCCCGGAGGTGGCGTTGTCGAAGTTCATCTTGCTTGGATCGGCGACCGGTAAATCGTCCGGATCCAGGCCAGACGCGGCAATCGAAGGCTTGAGATAATTGCCGGGAATGCCGGTGAAATAATTCGAATAGACGATGTCCTTGGCAGCGCTGTCGACGATCATCTGCTTGTATTCATCGACTGCGCGGGCTTCGTCGGTGGCGATGAAAGGCGAGCCGATATAGGCCATGTCAGCGCCCATGGCCTGGGCGGCGAGCACCGCGCCGCCGGTCGAGATCGAGCCCGACAGCAACAACGGACCTTCGAACCATTCACGGATTTCCTGAATGAGCGCAAAAGGCGAGAGCGGACCAGCATGGCCGCCAGCGCCGGCGGCGACGGCGATCAGGCCATCGGCGCCCTTTTTGATGGCGGAATGGGCATGCCGGTTGTTGATGATGTCATGCAGCACAATGCCGCCATAGGAATGGATCGCATCATTGACCTCGGGCACTGCACCGAGCGAGGAGATCACCACCGGCACCTTGTATTTGACGCACATGCTGAGATCGTGCTCGAGCCGGGTGTTGGAGCGGTGAACGATCTGGTTGACGGCAAAAGGTGCTGCCGGGCGGTCCGGGTTCTTGGCGTTGTGATCGGCAAGGCCTTCGGTGATTTCGGCAAGCCATTCATCAAGCTGAGCTTCGGGCCGTGCATTGAGCGCGGGGAACGAGCCCATGACTCCCGCCTTGCACTGGGCCATGACCAGCGGCGGATGGGAAATAATGAACAGAGGTGCTGCGACAACCGGCAGCCGGAAATTGGTCTTGAGGATGGCGGGAAGTGTCATGGGGCCTCGCAAATCACAATGACGTTTACGCAAACGTCAATTTTCATAGCAGAGCCATTGTGCGCTGGAAAGACTTGACTTGCCGCTTCAACTCCACAGCCAGATGCGGCTCGTACCCGGAGCAAGCTTGAGTTTTACCGGGTTAGCGGATACGCAAAGCATTACGGCATGGGCCGGCGGGCGGCGGCTGATTGGCCTCGCCCTACCTGACCCCGGCCGTTTGGCCCTTGAGCGCCAGAACCGATTAATCCGGACTGGCGATACCCAGACCACGCGGCACGGAGACAGACTATTGACCGGCATGGAAGCGGCAATTCGCGGGGCTTTGGACAAGGCTGGTATCCCAGGCGCGCAAGCTCGCCGCCGCATCTACGATTCCGCCCGGGCTGCGCTCGACCGCAGCCTCGAACGCCAAGGCATTGCCGATCCGCACCGGATTGATGATCACAGGCAGAAGCTGGAAGCCCTGATCGCCGAAATCGAGGCCGAATGGACCCCGCCCGGTGAAGAAGCCCCTGTGGTCACTGCAGCACCACCTGTTTCGGCTCCGCCCAATGCGACGCCAGTTCTGGCATCCTCTGAGCCATCCCCGGTCCCGCCAACGCCATCCCGCCCGATCTATGACGTGCCGGCGGCGCTCGGCCCGGAGCATGATGGACCCAGCCAGCTCAGCCCTTCCTGGGACGATATCGAGCCGTCGGCAGGCTTTCCACACGAGCAGGCCCCCGCTGTTGCTCCCGTCTCCCAAAAACCCCAGAGCCCGGCAGCACCTCGGGGTGACGACGCACTTGATTTCGTGCCCGATGCGAGCGGCCATGCGACCGGAAAGGCACCCGCCGACAGTATCGCCGGCGAGCGACCACCTCACATCGAAGCTCCCGCTTCCAGTCCAGCCAAGCCAGCCAAACCGGCAAAAAAGGCCCCCCCCCCCAAACCGCGCAAGCTAAAGCGCCGGCGGCCGGTTTTCGCCTCGATTTTCTCGGCAGCCGTGATGCTGTCATTTCTCGGCATCGGCGTCTGGTGGCTCTATGAGAGTGGCGCTCTGAAAAGTGCTGCGGAACGCGACACTGGCGTTCCCAACCCGCCGCCCTCGCTGAGCCGTGACGATTTTGCCGGCGGCCCGCAACAGCTCAATCCAGGCGCAGGCTTTTCGGGCGAATGGGCCAATGTGTTCACGCCCGGACGTGATGGCGCGGCTCAGGTCCGCAGCAATGCCAGCGCTGAGGTGATCGAGGAAGCCGAAGGCAACGTGCTCAAGATCGTATCCGGCACGGGAGGCGTTAATGGCGAGGTGCTGGTTCCGCTTGGTGCCGAAGTCATGCAGGCGCTTGCCGGGCGTCAGTCCGTGCTGGCGCTGACCGTGCGTTCGGCCTCGCCCGAGCCAACCCAGATCTATGTCAAATGCGAGTTCTCTGTTCTCGGGAACTGCGGGCGGCGGCGTTTCAACGTAACCTATGACACCACCGACGTCCTGTTCAGCCTCGATTACGACCGGGCGCTGGCGCCCAATGAAGGTGGCTATCTGGTGATCAACAGCGACATCTCTGGCGGTGGAAAAGGCATTGACCTGCTCGCCGTGCGGATTCGCCCGTTAAGCTGATCAGGCCAAAACAAGCTCCGGGATCAGGGTGCTCTGTGTGCCGCCAAAATCCTTTTCTGCAATAAAAAACCGCCCGCTTTGAAGCGGACGGTTTTCTTTTTGTGCAAACTGCTCAGTTGACGTCGGTGACGCGCAAATAGGGACGGATCTCTTCCCAGCCTTGCGGGAAAATGCCTTTGGCTTCTTCATTGGAGATCGACGGCGGGATGATGACCTTGCCGCCCGGACGCCAGTCAGCCGGTGTGGCCACTTTCTTGGCATCGGCCAACTGCAGCGCATCGATGACCCGCAGGATCTCATCGAAGTTGCGGCCGACATTCATCGGATAGGTCAGCATCAGGCGAACCTTCTTGTTGGGATCGATGATGAAGACAGAGCGCACGGCCGCAGTGGTGCTCTCGTTAGGGTGGATCATGTCGTAGAGCTGAGCCACCTTGAGGTCCTTGTCGGCGACGATCGGGAAAGTCAGTGTGGTGTTCTGGGTGTCGTTGACGTCCTTGATCCAGGCCATGTGCTCCTCGACACCGTCCGTCGACAGGCCGATCGGCTTGACGTTGCGGGCCGCGAACTGATCGGAGAGCTGGGAGGTGCGGCCCATCTCGGTGGTGCAGACCGGCGTGAAATCTGCCGGGTGGCTGAAGAAGAAAGCCCAGGACGAGCCGATCCACTCGTGAAAATCGATCGGTCCGTTGGTGGTGTCAGCTTTGAAATTTGGAGCTGTATCGCCAATGCGTACGGTCATTGTGATGTCCTTTCTTGGGGTTGGGACGTTGTGAAACTGTTTTGTGAAGGTCCGGCGGCGAGTTCGAGTGCCGCCTGGTGCTGGCTGAGGAAAACCTTGCCGCTGAGATGATGCAGGAAATCGCTCCGGCGAAGCCTGTCCATCACAGGCCCCTTCACCTCACTGAGATGGAACTTGACGCCCAGTGCTTCAAGCCGCTCGTTGATTGCCTCGAGCGATTCCAGCGCACTCATGTCGATCTCGTTGACGGCCGGGCACATCAGAATCACGTGCTTCAGCCCCGGACGCGACGCCACCATGTCGTAGACACTGTCCTCAAGATAGCGGGCATTGGCGAAATAGAGGCTTTCGTCGACCCGCAGGGTCAGCACGGTATTGTCAATCTCGACCTTGTGGCGCTTGACGTTGCGGAAATGCTCGGTGCCGGGAACCCTGCCGACCACGGCCATGTGCGGCCGCGACGACTTGTAGAGATGAATGAGGATCGACAGCACCACGCCAACGGTCACGCCGATTTCGACGCCAAAGACCAGGGTCAGGACAATTGTTGCGCTGACGGCGGCAAAGTCAGCGCGCGAGTAGGTCCAGGTCTTTTTCAGGATCGAGAAATCAACCAGCGACAGAACCGCGACAATGATGGTGGCAGCAAGCGTCGCCTTGGGCAGATGAAAGATCAGCGGCGTCAACAGCATCGCCGCCAGCAGCAGACCGACAGCGGTGTAGGCACCGGCTGCAGGGGTTTCCGCGCCGGCGTCGAAATTGACCACCGAGCGGGAGAACCCGCCGGTAACCGGGAAGCCGCCGGTGAAGGCCGCGCCAACATTGGCGGCGCCGAGGCCGATGAGTTCCTGATCGGGAACAATCCGCTGACGTTTGCGCGCTGCCAGTGTCTGAGCGACTGACACCGATTCAACAAAGCCAATGATCGAGATCAGCACGGCAGAGCCGATCAGCGTGCCCCAAAGGTCGAGCGAGAACGATGGCATGGTCAGTGGCGGCAGGCCCTGAGGCACATCGCCGACAACCTTGACGCCGTAGTTTGCCGACAAGCCGAAGGCCCAGGCAACGAAGGTGGTGGCGAAAACAGCAGCCACAGGCCCGGCCTTGGCCAGCACACCGGCCAGCTTCGGCTTCATCCCGGTCGACAGCAGCAGCGGCATCAGCCCCTTGCGCACCCAGAACAGAAACGCCGTTGCACTGGCGCCGAGAGCAAGCGTGATCCAGTTGGTCTCGCCCAGATGCTCAAACAGCGAGGCAATCAATTTTGGCAAGGTGGCGCCGCCAGCCGAAATGCCGAGGATATGGCTCAACTGGCTCATGGCGATGAGGATGCCGGATGCGGTGATGAAGCCCGCAACAACGGGGTGGGACAGGAAATTGGCGAGAAAACCCAGCCGCAAGACGCCGAGCAGAATCAGGAATACGCCCGACAAAAAGGCCAACGTGATGGCTGCAAGGAGCAGCTCGGGCGATCCGGGCGCCGCAAGATTGCCGATGGCTGCTGCCGTCATCAACGACACCACCGCGACCGGGCCGACGGCCAGCGCCCGGCTGGTGCCGAAGATGGCATAGAGCACTATGGGGGCGATGGAGGCATAGATCCCGGTTTCAGCGGGCAGACCGGCGAGAAGTGCATAGGCCAGCGATTGCGGGATCAACATGATGGTGACGATCACCGCGGCGACAAGATCATTGCCAAGCGCATCGCGGTCATAGCGGCGGCCCCAGTCGAAGACCGGCATGAAGCGTGCGAGGCGATTGATGATGGCGGTTTTGTCCAACATAAAAATCCTTGCTGGCAAGCCAGCCGTCGCGTTTTAAAAAGGGAGCGTCGAATACCGGCCCCAAGATACCAGCTTCATTGGGTTGCTGTCTGGAAACCCGGTTCAGGAAATGGCTTGCGGCCTTTGTAACCCGTGCCGTGGTTTCCGTTCCGCTTCATCCTGCTGAGAGGCTCGTGCCAACCCGGTTCAAAGTCCGTTGATCGGCACTTTCAGCATTGCGCGCCCGTCCTTGTCTGTCGGGATGTCGCCAGCACGCATGTTGATCTGCAGCGACGGGATGATCAGCCTTGGCATGGCCAGCTGGTTGTCACGCTCGGTGCGGAACTTGATGAAGTCCTCGCGGCTCTTGCCGCCACCAACATGAATGTTGTTGGCCTTCTCGTCGCCGACCGTGGTTTCCCACGCGATGTCACGGCCATTGGGGCCGTAATCATGGCACATGAACAGGCGCATATCGTCTGGCAGCGACAGGACCTTCTGGATCGAGTCGTAGAGCACGCCTGCATCCCCACCGGGGAAATCGGCACGGGCCGACCCGCCATCGGGCATGAACAGCGTATCGCCGGTAAAGGCCGCGTTGCCCATTACATGCACCATGCAGGCAGGTGTGTGACCGGGCGTATACATGGCAAAAGCCTGCATGGTACCGATTTGGTAGGTATCGCCGTCCTTGAACAACGCATCGAACTGCGAACCGTCGCGCTGGAATTCGGTGCCTTCGTTGAAGATCTTGCCGAAGGTATCCTGCACGACCATGATCTTGTCGCCGATGCCGATCTTGCCGCCGAGCTTGTCCTGAATATACGGTGCCGCGGAAAGATGGTCGGCATGAACGTGGGTCTCGATGATCCATTCGAGCTTGAGCCCGTTGTCCTTGATCCAGGCAATCATCTTGTCGGCATGATCATAGGTGATCCGGCCGGCGGCGTAATCGATGTCCATGACGGAATCGACGACAGCGCAAGATGTCGAGGCGGGGTCCTTGACCACATAGCTGATGGTGTTGGTGTCGGGATCAAAAAAGGCTTTCACCTCGGGTGTGACCGACATGTCCACTGGGTAATTCGACAATGCAGCATCTCCTCTGTTCATATCGTCTGTTCGTCTTGCCGCTTCACGCAGCGTTGCAGTCCGGGCCGCCGCCGGGGCGACCCGGAGGCTCGATCAAAATGCCTTGGCCGGTTTATGGCGCAAGGTATCGACAGCGCGCGCCAAAACGATGCCAATGACCATGGCGCCGACAAAGGCTATCACGTCCAAGCCGCCGAAACCGAGCGCTGGGATTGCGCCACCCGGACAGAAACCGGCGATGCCCCAGCCAATCCCGAAGGTCGCCGATCCAGCGACAAGCCGTGCATCGATGGTCTTGTTGATCGGCAAATGAAACTCCGCATCAAACACCGGCTTCTTGCGGGTACCGAACACCAGCATGTAGCCGATCGCGGTGGTAACCAACGCTCCGCCCATGACAAAGATCAGGCTTGGATCCCACGTACCGGCAACGTCGAAGAAGTTGAGTACTTTAGCCGGATTGGCCATGCCGGAAATGGCAATGCCAAGACCGAAGATCGCACCCGTGAGAGCGGAAAAAATCAGTTTCTGCATGGGTCAGATCCCCGCAATGTGGCGGACGACATATACGGTCATCCCGGTAAAAATCATGAACGTGACGGTGGCTGCAATCGAGCGCGGCGACAGCCGTGCCATGCCGCAAACGCCATGCCCCGAGGTGCAGCCGGCGCCGTAATAAACGCCAACACCAACGATCAGACCGCCAAACGCCAGCAAAGGCAGCGACACGGGAACCGCATAGGGAATCGCTCCACCCGCGGCCAGGAACGCCACCGGTCCAAGGACGGCACCGGCGAGAAAGGCGATGCGCCACGGCCAGTCGGTCGAAAAAGGAGGAATGATGCCGGTCATGATGCCGGTCATTCCCGCGATACGGCCATTGAATACCATCAGCAAAATCGCCGAAATGCCTATGAGGATACCGCCGGCCAGCGATACCCATGGCGTGAATTCTGTTTCCATCATCGTTTCCCTCTTGGACTCAGCCGGTTACCGGCTGCGGCGTCGTTGCACCTAATCTTCATATATATAAGCGATAGTCCATATTCAAGAGGATATATGTGTTGGATGCGATTATTCACAGCCGACAAGCGCCGTTATAGCGGCGCTTGTCGGGGCCAGACCGTGCCGGACATTCCGTTCAACCGGCGGGCATCTTCGGCTTGCGGATATCAGGATGCAGGGTCTTGCCCAAAATGTGATCATCGCTGCCGATGACGTGACTGCTAGATCCGACGATCAGCTTGTCAGGATGATGCACGATCAAATGATCCTTGTTCGGGTACGGTAAAGCCGACAAGAAATGCTTCATGCAATTGATCCGTGCGCGCTTCTTGCAGTCGGATTTAACGATGGTCCAGGGCGCATCGGCGGTGTCGGTATAAAAGAACATCGCCTCCTTGGCTTCGGTGTAATCGTCCCACTTGTCGAGCGACGCCTTGTCAATGGGGGAGAGTTTCCACTGCTTGAGCGGATCCTTCTCGCGCTGGCCGAAACGCCTGAGCTGTTCAGTTTGCGTGACTGAAAACCAGTATTTGAACAGCAGAATGCCGGAACGGGTGAGCATGCGTTCAATCTCGGGCGCTTCACGCATGAATTCGAGATATTCGGTCGGCGAGGAAAAACCCATAACGCGCTCGACACCGGCACGGTTGTACCAGGAGCGGTCAAACAGAACCATTTCACCGGATGCCGGCAGGTGCTCGATATAACGCTGGAAGTACCATTGCGAGCGTTCCCGGTCGGTTGGTTTGTTGAGTGCGACGACACGGGCCATGCGCGGATTGAGATGCTCCGTGAAGCGCTTGATGGTGCCGCCCTTGCCGGCCGCGTCACGGCCCTCGAACAGCATCACCACCTTCTGCCCGGCGTCCTCGATCCAGCGCTGGGCCTTCAAGAGCTCGACCTGCAGTTTGGCTTTCTCATGCTCGTAGGCCAGACGGCGCATCTTGCTCTTGTAGGGATAGACGCCCTGCTCAAACAATTGCGCAATCGCCGCCTCATCCTTGCGGATTTCCGCTGTGTTCAACTTCGCCGGCTTTACCGGAGCAGCCGCTTCCTCATCGGCGCCAGCAGCATCAACACCCTTGTTTTCGGCAAGCTTCTCATCACCAGCCTCAAGCCCTGCACTTGCGCCATTGGGTTTTGTGTCCAGTTCGCTTTTGAACTCTGTCATGCCTGCCCCTTTCCGATCAAAAAGCCAATATGACTCCGAAACGGTCTGGGGGCTTTGACTCGCGTCAATCCGGTCAAAACAAATATCAACGGCCCGGAGACACCCTGAATCAGCGGGATTTGAGGTGATCCATGAGATGAACCACAAGGCCAGCGAGCAGGCCCCAGAAGGCAGCCCCTATGCCAAAGGCGGCAACACCGGAAGCGGTGACAGCAAACGTCGCGGCAGCGGCGAAACGGGTCGCCGGCAGATCGAAAGCCGAAACCAGCGCACCAATGAGCGGCGGGATCAGAGCCAGGCCTGCGACCACCGCGATGATTTCCGGCGGCATGGCCAGTATTGCCGGCACGATGACCGGGCCGGAGAGGCCAAGCATCAGCCAGACCAGCGCATAGACCAGCCCGACCTTCCAGCGCTGGGTTTTGTCAGGATGAACATCATCGCCAAGGCAGATGGCTGCGGTGATGGCCGCCATGCTGACTGTGTGGGCGCCAAACAGCGCAAAGAACGAGGAGAGCATTCCGGTGACACCGAGCACTTCGGTCACCGGCGGCTCATAGCCATTGGCGCGCAGCACAGCGAAACCCGGCAGGTTCTGCGACGCCATGGTGACAAGATAGAGCGGCACTCCGAGACCAAGCAGAACGGCTGGATCAAATTCCGGCCGGATGAAGGTCAGCGAGGTCCAGTCTACGTCTGTGGAGGGGAATGGTGCGCCACCGAGAGTGAAGGCAATGACCAGACCGGCGATCAGCGCGGCCAGAACCGCCATCAGCGGATTGATCAGCCGGACCAGCAGAAACACCGCAATCAACGGCAAAACCAGCGCCGCCTGATTGGCAGCATGAAGAGCCACCGTCATGGTGAACGGCAGAAGTACGCCAGCCAGCATGCCCGAAGCGACACCGGTGGGGATGGCGTTGACGGCACGGTTGAGCGGGCGGATGGCCGCGGTCAGGGCAATCAGCAAGCCCGCGAAGAAGAACGCACCAACCGCCTGATGAATATTGACGCCGGTTGAGGCGGCGATCAGTGCTGCACCCGGCGTCGACCAGGCCAGAACCACCGGCACTTTCTTCCAGCTGCTCAGCAGGGCCGAGCCGATGGCCTTGGAAAAACAGATCGCCGCCACCCAGGAGGCTGTCTGTCCGGAATCCGCGCCAACTGCCGCCGCAGCAGCCAGAACCAGCGCGATGGTCGAGCCGTAACCTACGAGGGCTGCCACCAGTGCCGCGGAGATCATCGAAACAGGCAAGGGAATGCTCCAGAAAGACGGGGACGAATGCTTGCTTCAGGCCGGTGCTCGCGAGCCAATGCTGCGGACTGGCCTGATCAACTGGCGGCGGCGACCAGTCGGGCAACCCGGTCAATCGCCAGCAGGTAGCCTTGCGTGCCACAGCCGGCGATGACGCCGTCAGCGCGAAGCGACACGAAGGAATGCTGGCGAAACTCCTCGCGCTTGTGCACGTTGGAAATATGCACCTCGATCACCGGGCCCTCAAAAGTGTTGAGCGCATCAAGAATCGCCACGGATGTGTGGGTGTAGGCGGCAGGATTGATGACGATGGCCACGGCGTTTTCGCGGGCTTCGTGAATCCAGTCGATCAGCTGGTGCTCGGCATTGGACTGCAGGAAGCGAATGGCCAGACCATGAGGCTTGGCCTGGCTGATTGCAGCAGCTTCGACATCGGCCAGAGTTTCGCTGCCGTATATTTCCGGCTGGCGTTTTCCCAGAAGGTTGAGATTGGGTCCATTCAGGACATAGATCGTGCCGGTCACCAGGGCTGCCTTTCAATTGGGCCCCGTTTGGCAGGGCGATGCATTTTCCTAACCTGACAGCATGACCTGCCGCAAGCCTCGGTGACAATCACTCCAACCCGTAAGGCACTGTCTTGCGGGTGTTGGGATCGACGATCAGACGGCGCTTGAGTGGCGGCACCGCACGCTGATGACAATTGCGACGTTCGCAGATCCGGCAAGACACGCCAATCGGCTCGAAAGCCTCGGCGCGGGCAATATCAAGATCATCGGCATAAACCAGTTCGCCGGCATGGGCGACTTCGCAGCCGAGCGCCAGGGCATAGGATTGCACCGGATCGCGCCAGCCGCCAGAAGGTTTGGAAACCGCTGTAGCGAGGCAGAGATAGCGCACGCCATCCGGCGTTTCGGCCAGTTGCCGTATGATGCGGTTGGGGGTCTCGAAGGCAGAGTGCGCGTTCCACAACGGGCACGCCGAGCCGAAGCGGGCGAATTGCAGCTTGGTGGCGGAATGGCGTTTGGTGATGTTGCCGGCCTTATCGACGCGGGCGAAGAAAAACGGCACGCCCTTGTGGCCCGGGCGCTGCAGGGTCGACAACCTATGTGCCACCTGCTCGAGGCTGGTCGAGAAACGGTCGGCGAGCAGCACAAGATCATGGCGCAGTTCGCGTGCGGCGGCAGAGAACGCACCGTAGGGCAGGAGCGCGGCACCGGCGAAATAGTTGGCCAGCCCGATGCGGCAGATGCCGGCGGCGTCAGCGGAGCGGAAGCGCGCCTCCTCGATGATCCGTGTCATCGCCGCATCATGCTCGATCAGTGCGATCTGGCAGGCAATCTGGAAGGCCTGGGTTGACGCCGGCGTGCGCGGATTGAGCCAGAGCACCCGGGAGACCGGGTCGAAACGGCGCAGGCTTCCTACATCGGCACCGCTGGCCCCTGCCCCCGGTTCGCCGCCATCGCCGATCGCCACGTGCACCCGATGGCGGCGCTCGATGTGATCGGCCAGCGCCTTGAGGCTGACGCCGCGGCTTTTGGCCAGCTCCTGGCTCAGCGCCTCGCCGGCGAGATCAAGCTCGTGGATGTAGTTATCGACGTAATGGAAGAAATCCCGCACCTCTTCGTAAGGTGTGGGATCGGTGAGCGCGCCGGAGCGTTCCAGCGTCTCGTCCAGCTCGGCAAGCTGGTCGCCGGAGCGGCGCATCGCCTGATGCAGAGACAGGAAGGCGCGGGCGAAGGACGGAGCGTTTTGCACCACCAGCTTGACGTCGGTCAGCGACGGCTGCGCGCCACCGGACACCGGATCGGCCAAGGCTTCGGCGACGTCGGCGAGCAGCCGGTCAGTGTCCTGATCAGAGAGCGTCGTGATGTCGACCGAAAAGGCTTCGGCCAGAGCCAGCAGAACCGAGGCGCTGACATGTCGCTGGTTGTTTTCGATCTGGTTGAGATAGCTGGTCGAAATGCCAAGCTTGGTGGCGAAGCCTGCCTGGGTCAGGCCATGCTCGCCACGGATGGCGCGGATCTTGCCGCCGACGAAGAGTTTGCGTGCTCGCATGAATGTTCGCAACTTTGCAAAATTGCAGTTGCAAACATTGCTAGTGCAACATGCTTACCTTTTCAACCCTGTTGCGCGCGCCGCATTCCGGCTACCAATGATGCTCAATTCCCGGTTTCATGGAGCGCCTGCCTTGACCCTTTATGCCACCCTGACCGCTACCCGGCCTGAAAAACTGGCCATTTCCGCCCTTGTGGCCATTGCCGGATCGATCCTGCTGACGCTGTCGGCCAAGATCGCCATTCCATTTTTCCCGGTACCACTGACCATGACGACCTTCGTGGTCATCGGGCTCGGCCTTGCGCTCGGTCCCCGGCTTGGCACCGCTGCGGTGGCGCTTTATCTGGTTCAGGGAGCATTGGGCCTGCCGGTGTTTGCCGGCACGCCGGAAAAAGGCATCGGGCTTGCCTACATGATGGGACCAACCGGCGGCTATCTGCTCGGTTATCTGTTTGCAGCGTTTGCCGCCGGCACATTGGCGGAACGTGGCATGGATCGTTCACCGTTGACGGCTTTCCTCGCGGCGCTCCTCGCCAGCGCGCTGATCTATGTGCCCGGTCTGTTGTGGCTCGGGGTACTGTTTGGCTGGGACCAGCCGATCCTGGCCTGGGGGCTGACCCCGTTCATTCTGGGGGATGCGACCAAAGCCGCCTTGGCAGCGATCGTATTTCCGGCAACATGGGCGATGATTGCCAAAAAGGGAGGCCTGTGATGCGGGAAATTATCGAAGAGGTTGAACACCGGCGCGAACAGGCCCGCCTCGGCGGCGGCCAGCACCGGATCGACGCGCAGCATGCCAAGGGCAAGCTGACGGCGCGCGAACGCCTCGACGTGCTTCTCGACGAGGGCTCGTTCGAAGAATACGACATGTACAAGACCCACCGCTGCACCGATTTCGGCATGGAAGCCCAGGTGTTTCCCGGCGACGGCGTGATCACCGGCTGGGGCACCATCAATGGCCGTCCGGTCTATGTGTTTTCCCAGGATTTCACCGTGTTCGGCGGTTCGCTGTCGGAGACCCATGCAGAGAAGATCTGCAAGGTGATGGATCTGGCCGTGCAGAACGGCGCGCCGCTGATCGGGCTGAATGATTCCGGAGGTGCGCGGATTCAGGAGGGCGTTGCCTCGCTCGGTGGCTATGCCGAAGTGTTCTGGCGCAATGTGCAGGCCTCGGGCGTGATCCCGCAGATCTCGGTGATCATGGGGCCCTGTGCGGGCGGCGCGGTCTACTCACCGGCGATGACCGACTTCATCTTCATGGTCAAGGATACGAGCTACATGTTCGTGACCGGCCCGGACGTGGTCAAAACCGTGACCAACGAGATCGTTACGGCCGAAGAACTCGGTGGCGCATCAACCCACACCAAGAAGTCATCCGTGGCCGACGGGGCTTATGACAACGATGTCGAGGCGCTGATCGAAATCCGCCGGATGTTCGATTTCCTGCCGCTGTCGAGCCGCGAGGCGCCGCCGGTGCTGCCGACAGCGGACGCGCCGGACCGGATCGAGAACGCGCTCGACACGCTAATCCCGGACAATGCCAACAAGCCTTATGACATGCGCGAAGTCATCGCCCGGGTCGGCGACGAGGGCGATTTCTTCGAGATCCAGGGCAATCACGCCAGGAATATTCTCTGCGGCTTCATCCGCCTGAATGGCTCGACCGTCGGGGTTGTCGCCAATCAGCCGATGGTGCTTGCCGGCTGCCTCGACATCGATTCGTCGAAGAAGGCCGCACGTTTTGTGCGCTTCTGCGATGCCTTCAACATTCCGATCCTGACGCTGGTCGACGTGCCGGGATTTTTGCCGGGCACGAGCCAGGAATACGGCGGCATCATCAAGCATGGCGCCAAGCTGCTGTTTGCCTATGCCGAGGCCACCGTACCGAAGGTCACCGTGATCACCCGCAAGGCCTATGGCGGCGCTTACGACGTGATGGCATCCAAGCACATCCGTGCCGACGTCAACTACGCCTGGCCGACGGCGCAGATTGCGGTGATGGGCGCCAAAGGCGCGACCGAGATCCTGTATCGCTCGGAGCTTGGCGATCCGGACAAGATCGCGCGGCGGACAGCCGATTACGAAGACCGCTTCGCCAACCCCTTCGTCGCCGCCCAGCGTGGCTTCATCGACGAGGTGATCATGCCGCACTCGACCCGCCGCCGCGTGGTCCGGGCATTTGAAATGCTGAAGACCAAAAAGGTGACGCAGCCGTTGCGCAAGCACAACAACATTCCGTTGTGAACCATCAAGCCACCCAGAGGACCACGCCATGAAGATCACACGCGCAGGATCGACGCCATCGGCCAAGGGGCCGGAGGATTATTTCACCGGCACGGTACGGCTCGACAAGCTGTTTGCAGCCGAAGAGCCCGGACGGGTTCAGGGAGTGTCGGTGACGTTCGAGCCGGGTGCGCGAACGGCCTGGCACACGCATCCGCTGGGGCAGACAATCATCGTCACCTCCGGGCTCGGACGTGCCCAGCGCGAGGGCGGCCCCATGGAGGAGATCCGGCCGGGTGATGTGGTCTGGTTCGCAGCCGGAGAGAAGCACTGGCATGGCGCTTCGCCTGATGTGGCGATGACGCATCTGGTCATCCAGGAAGCGCTCGATGGTGTGGTCGTGAACTGGCTCGAGAAGGTGGACGATGCGGATTATCTCGGCTGAGGCGGCGCTGGGTGCGCGCTCACGTGTTTTTGACCGGATGTCCGGGACGGAGAGCGGCTGCAATTGTCCGACTATTGGCCTATATGCTGCGGTGAGACATTTCTCGCCAACAAGGACCCGATTTGATGACTGAAGAAAACAAGTTCCCGCCTGAAAACAACCTGCCTGCCGGCTATGAGCCAGCGAAAGTGTGGGAATGGAAGCAGGGCAATGGCGGACGCTTCGCCAATATCAACCGCCCTGTTTCCGGCCCGACCCATGACAAGGAATTGCAGGTGGGCAAGCATCCGCTGCAGCTTTACTCGCTGGCAACGCCAAACGGCGTCAAGGTGACGATCATGCTCGAGGAACTGCTCGCTGCCGGCCATTCAGGCGCGGAATATGACGCCTGGCTGATCAATATCGGTGAAGGCGACCAGTTCGGTTCGGGCTTTGTCGACGTCAACCCGAACTCGAAAATCCCGGCAATGGTCGACCATTCGACGCCGGAGCCAACACGGCTGTTCGAAAGCGGCTCGATGCTGCTGTATCTGGCGGAAAAGTTCGGGGCATTCCTGCCCAAGGAGCACCATGCGCGCACGCAAGCGCTCAACTGGCTGTTCTGGCAGATGGGATCCGGCCCGTTCCTCGGCGGCGGCTTCGGGCATTTCTATGCCTATGCGCCGATGAAGATCGAATATGCGATCGACCGCTTTGCCATGGAGGTCAAGCGCCAGCTCGACGTTCTCGACAAGCATCTGGCCGGCAATGACTTCATGGCTGGAGCCGAGTACTCGATTGCCGACATGGCGATCTGGCCCTGGTACGGCACGCTGATGCAGGGCAAGGTCTACAATGATGCCGCGAGCTATCTCGAGACAGACAGCTACACCAACCTGAAGAGATGGACCGACCAGATTGCCGAACGCCCCGCTGTCAAACGCGGACGCATGGTCAACCGCGCCTTCGGCGAGCCATCCGAACAGCTGCACGAGCGTCATGACGCCAGTGATTTTGACTTGCGCACCCAGGACAAGCTGGACGCACAGAAGGAAGGCAAAGCCTGATGGTAAAACTGCCTGAAATGACCAAGCATCGCGGAATCCCGTCCGGCCTGCCCGGCACGGGGTTCCAGTTCACCATCCGCCGCGCCAATCCGCGCGGCGTGACGGCGATCATCAGCCGACGCCGGATGGCGGACCGGACGCCGACGGAGAAACTCGCCGACACCGCTTTCCTGCATGCGCTGTGGCACCGGTTTGGCGACGAGCCATTCGAACGTGGCAATCTCGATGCCGGCCGGATCAGCTGGCTGTTCGGGCGCGAGATCGTGGCCGTCGAAGAACCGTTCGATCCGCAATCCTACGTGGCCATGCTGCAAATTGACGAGCGCGTGGGGCGGGCGAGCATGCCAGAGGCGTTCGAAGACGTGCTGATCGTCTAGGAAGAACCTCTCCCTCCTTGAGGGGGAGAGGTTCGAACAGGCAACCAAGAGAGTGGATGCCTGCAATACCCCGGGTACGGCCCGGATGAAACGACTGGAAGTCATGGGCCGCAGGTCCATCAGCGGGGGTAGAAGTGCATGTTTTCCAAGATCCTGATCGCCAATCGCGGTGAAATTGCCTGCCGGGTGATCAAGTCCGCACGCGCCATGGGCATCAAGACGGTTGCCGTCTACTCCGACGCCGACCGCGATGCGGTGCATGTAGCGATGGCCGACGAGGCCGTGCACATTGGTCCGCCGCCAGCCAACCAGTCCTATCTGATCCCCGAGAAAATCATCGCCGCCTGCAAGCAGACCGGCGCGCAGGCCGTGCATCCGGGCTACGGCTTCCTGTCCGAGCGGGCCTCGTTCTGCGAGGCTTTGGAAAGAGAAGGCATCGCCTTCATAGGGCCGAAGGTCAAAGCCATCGAGGCGATGGGCGACAAGATCACGTCGAAGAAGATCGCCGCCGAGGCTGGCGTTTCCACCGTGCCCGGCCATATGGGCCTGATCGATGACGAGGCGCATGCGGCAATAATCGCAGCCGAGATCGGCTATCCGGTGATGATCAAGGCGTCGGCCGGCGGCGGCGGCAAGGGCATGCGGATCGCCTGGAACGACGCCGAGGCGCGCGAAGGCTTCACCCGCTCGAAATCGGAAGCGGCAAGCTCGTTTGGCGATGACCGGATTTTTATCGAGAAATTCATCGAGGAACCGCGCCACATCGAAATCCAGCTGATCGCCGACAGTCATGGCAACACCATCTATCTGGGCGAACGCGAATGCTCGATCCAGCGGCGGAACCAGAAGGTGGTGGAGGAAGCCCCCTCGCCTTTCCTCGATGCCGCGACCCGGAAAGCCATGGGCGAGCAATCGGTGGCGCTGGCTAAAGCGGTTGATTACCAGTCGGCCGGCACGGTGGAATTCATCGTCGACAAGAATCTCAAGTTCTTCTTCCTCGAGATGAACACCCGACTGCAGGTCGAGCATCCGGTGACCGAGCTGATCACCGGCGTCGATCTGGTCGAGCAGATGATCCGTGTCGCCGCAGGCGAGAAGCTTCCCTTCACGCAAGCCGATGTGAAGCTGACTGGCTGGGCGGTGGAAAGCCGCCTCTATGCCGAAGATCCCTACCGCAATTTCCTGCCCTCGATCGGCCGGCTGACGCGTTACCGGCCGCCGCAGGAAGGCACGACCGAAGGCATCACCATCCGCAACGACACCGGCGTCACCGAGGGCTCGGAGATCTCGATGTTCTACGATCCGATGGTGGCCAAGCTCTGCACCCATGCACCGACGCGGCTTGAGGCGATTGACGCCATGGCCGACGCGCTGGACCGGTTCGAGGTCGAAGGCATCGGCCACAATCTGCCGTTCCTGTCGGCGCTGATGCAGCATCCGCGCTGGCGCGAAGGACGGCTGTCGACCGGCTTCATCGCCGAGGAATATCCCGACGGTTTCGGTCCGGTGCCGCCGAACGAGGCGACCGTCGAGCGCTTCGCCATAGCAGCCCTTCTGCTCAGCCACATTCACGGCGCGCGCAATGCGCAGATTTCCGGTGCGCGGTTCAGTCAGGCTGAAAAACGCGCCCACGAGGACAAGGTGGTGCGCATCGCCGGTCAGGAGATCACCGGGCATATAGACGATACCGATGATGTCTATCTGGTGCGGCTGCCCGGCCGCGAACCGATGGCGGTGGCGACCGACTGGATGCCGGGTGCGCGGCTGGCGATTTTTGATATCGATGGCGACCTCCATGCGATCAAGGTCGAACCTGCCGACGCCGGATGGCGGCTCAGGCAACTGGGCGTCGATGTCCGGGCTCAGGTGTTCAGCCCGCGCATCGCCGAACTGGCTCGTTTGATGAAAGAGAAGGTTGCGCCGGACACCTCGGGCCTGCTGCTCTGCCCGATGCCGGGGCTGATCGTCTCGATTGCGGTCAATGAGGGAGATGAAGTGCAGGAAGGCCAGACGCTGGCCATCGTCGAAGCGATGAAGATGGAGAATGTGCTCAAAGCCGAGCGCAAGGGCATCGTCTCGCGCATTCCGGTGAAAGCCGGTGACAGCCTCGCCGTCGACGAGATCATCATGGAGTTCGCGAAATGAGCAAGACCACCCGCGACTGGCTCGAGCTTGCCACCAAGGATCTGCGCGGCAAGCCGATTGAGAGCCTCAATACCGCGACGCCGGAAGGCATCACGCTGAAGCCGCTCTATACAGCCGAGGATCTGCCCGAGAGTGCTGCCTCAGAGCTGCCGGGGTTCGCGCCTTTCACTCGCGGCGTGCGCGCCACTATGTATACCGGCCAGCCCTGGACCATCCGGCAATATGCCGGTTTCTCGACGGCGGAGGATTCGAATGCGTTTTACCGCAAGAACCTCGCGGCCGGGCAAAAAGGCCTGTCGGTGGCCTTCGATCTGGCCACCCACCGGGGCTATGATTCCGATCATCCGCGAGTGACCGGCGATGTCGGCAAGGCCGGCGTGGCGATCGATTCGGTCGAGGACATGAAGATCCTGTTCGACGGCATTCCGCTGGGCGAGATGAGCGTGTCGATGACCATGAACGGGGCGATCATTCCCGTGCTGGCGATGTTTATCGTCGCTGGCGAAGAACAGGGCGTCGAGCGCGCCAAGCTGACCGGCACCGTGCAGAACGACATCCTCAAGGAGTTCATGGTCCGCAACACCTATATCTATTCGCCCGAACCCTCGATGCGGATTGTCGCCGACATTATCGAGTTCACGGCCAAGGAAATGCCAAAATTCAACTCGATCTCGATTTCCGGCTACCACATGCAGGAAGCCGGCGCGACGCTGGCGCAGGAGCTGGCCTACACGCTGGCCGACGGCATGGAATATGTCCGCGCCGCACAGGCCAAGGGGCTTGATGTCGACGCGTTTGCCGGCCGGCTGTCGTTCTTCTTCTGCATCGGCATGAACGTGTTCATGGAAGCGGCGAAACTGCGCGCAGCGCGGGCGATGTGGTCAAAGATCATGACCGATTTCGGCGCCAAATCCGAGCGCTCGAAGATGCTACGGACCCACTGCCAGACATCTGGCGTGTCGCTGACCGAGCAGGACCCTTACAACAATGTGGTCCGCACAGCGTTTGAAGCCATGGCAGCCGTGCTTGGCGGCACCCAGTCGCTGCACACCAATTCGTTTGACGAGGCGATCGCGCTGCCGACGGAATTTTCCGCCCGCATCGCCCGCAACACCCAGCTCATTCTGGCGCACGAGACCGGCATCACCAATGTCGTCGACCCGCTCGGCGGGTCTTATTATGTCGAGAAGCTGACCGCCGATCTGGCTGAAAAAGCCTGGGAGCTGATCGGCGAGGTCGAGGCACTCGGCGGCATGACCAAGGCTGTCGAACAGGGTCTCCCGAAAATGCGCATCGAAGAAGCCGCAGCACGGCGGCAGGCGCGGATCGACCGTGGCGAGGACGTGATCGTCGGGGTCAACCGGTTCCGGCTCGCCGACGAGCCGCAGGTCGACATTCTCAATATCGACACCGACAAGGTGCGCGCCGGCCAGGTGGCGCGGCTCAACAAGATGCGCGCCAGCCGCGATCCGAAAGCCCACGCGGCAGCGATCACGGAGCTGGAAAAGATCGCAACATCAGGCAAGGGAAATTTGCTCTCCGCCGCCGTCGATGCTGCGCGGGCGCGGGCTTCTCTGGGCGAAATTTCCGATGCCATGGAGCGCGGTTTCGGGGGCCGTCACCACGCGGTGACCAAGGTGATCGGCGGCGTCTATGAGGACGTCTATCACGATGACCCGGAGTATCAGGCAATCCGCTCGCGCATTGCCGACTACACGGCTGACAAGGGCCGGGCGCCGCATGTGCTGGTGGCCAAGATGGGCCAGGACGGCCATGACCGCGGCGCCAAGGTGATCGCCACGGCGTTTGCCGACATGGGCTTCAAGGTGGACCTGACCGATATGTTCGAGACGCCTGCGGAAGTCACCGACAAGGCCATCGCGCTCGGCGTCGACGTGGTCGGCGTCTCATCGCTGGCAGCCGGTCACAAATCGCTGGTGCCCGAACTGATCAACCGACTGAAAGACAAGGACCGCGCCGACATACAGGTGGTCGTCGGCGGCGTGATCCCCGAACAGGATTACGCGTTTTTGCGCGAGGCGGGTGTGGCCGAAATCTTCGGTCCGGGCTCGAATGTGCTGGATGCAGCTAACGCGGTGCTGGCGCGGATATCAGGGCTGAAGCGGAATGTTTGAGGGAGGGGCCTTTTCCTTCTCCCACAAGGGGAGAAGGAAGGTCTAGTGTTGATCAACTACCCCCAAGTCCGCTGCAGCAATCCCATCCAATTCCCGCGAGCAATCTTTTCGATCAACTCTTCACCATACTGCCGCTCCCGCATCTGATTGATCAGCGACTGGACGCCGGTGACATCTCCAATGACATCAGGCAATTCGGCGCCGTCGAAATCTGAGCCGAGGCCGAGATGGTCCTCGCCCAACTTGTCGAGCAGGTGATCGAGATGGCGCATCACCGGGTCCCAGCCGCAATCAGTGGCTTTGCGGCCATCGTCGCGCAGGAACACCGTGGCGTAATTCAAGCCGACCATGCCGCCACTCTCACGGATCATCGCGAGCTGCCGGTCGGTCAGGTTGCGGGTCGAAGGCGTCACCACATGAGCATTGGAATGGGTGGCGACCAGCGGCGCATCCGAGAGGCGGGCGACATCGTTGAAGCCGTTCTCGTTGAGATGCGACAGATCGATCATGATCTTCAGCTCGTTGCAGGCCCTGACCAGATCCTTGCCGGCATCGGTCAGGCCCGGTCCGGTGTCGGGGTCGCCGGGGAAGCGGAACGGGACACCGTGGCCGAACACGGTCGGACGGCTCCACACAGGACCAAGCGAGCGCAAACCCATGGCATGGAAAGCGTAGAGCGCGTCGAGATCGGGGCCGATGGCTTCCGCACCTTCCATGTGCATGATCGCCGCGATGGTTCCGTCGGCCATGCAGGCACGCAGATCAGCACTGGTGCGGCAGATTTTCAGCGCGCCTTTGGAGGCCCGCTCCATCCACATCAGATGCGCGGCCATGGCGAGCGCGGTGGGCTGCGCCCCGGCTGCATTGATCAGGTCGGGCAGCGGCAGATCATAGGGAGGGCTGTCCATCATCGCCTGATAATCGGGCGCGCCTTCCTCTTCCGGCGACGGAATGTAGATGGCGAAAAAGCCACCGGCAAAACCGGCCTTTTTCATCCGTGGCAGGTCGAGGTGACCCTCCTCACCTTCCTCGAGCCACAGCGCTTGGCGTTTCTCCGGCTCCCGTAGCAGCCTGAGCAGGAAATCATTGTGACCGTCGATAAAGGGCGTGATTGCCATGGCAGGCTCCATCAGCGTTGCAGCGCGGGATCGCGGGTAAAACCCTCGCTCGCTGTCAGCAGGTTGCGTGTGTAACTTTCAGTTGTTTTGTGGGCCTGCAGAGCTTCGCGGGTCAATTCCTCGACCACTTGGCCGCTTTGCATCACCACCAGCCGGTCGCACATGTGCGAGACGACGGCGAGGTCATGGCTGACCAGTACATAGGTGAGCCCGCGTTCTGCGCGGAGCCGATCGAGAAGATTGAGCACTTCGGCCTGGATCGAGGCGTCGAGTGCAGATGTCGGCTCATCAAGCAGAATCACCCTGGGTTCGAGGATCAGGGCGCGGGCGATGGCGACGCGCTGGCGTTGACCGCCGGACAGCTGGTGCGGATAGCGGAAGCGGAATCCTGCTCCCAGACCGACATCATCCAGCGCCTGTTCAACCCGGCGCTCGCGGTTGTCGAAACCGTGAATGGCGAGCGGTTCTGAGAGCACCCGGTCTATGGTATGGCGCGGATGCAGCGAGGCATAGGGATCCTGAAACACCATCTGCACGCGGCGGTAAAACGCCGGATCTCGCGGGGTCGATACGGGTTTGCCGGCAATGCTGATGCGGCCGCCTGTAACCGGCGCCAAGCCGCACAGCGCACGCAGGACCGTCGACTTGCCGGAGCCGCTTTCGCCGACAATGCCGAAACTTTCCTCTTCTTCGACCGCCAGCGAGACACCGCGCAAAGCGCGGACCAAGCGGCCGCCACCGTCAAAGGTGACTTCAAGATTTTCAATGTCGATGAACGCCATTCCGGTCCTCAATCCAACCATGCATCGTCGCGCGCCAGGACTGGCAGCGGGCGGCTGTCCCCAGTGATCGTCGGCAGGCAGTTGAGCAGGCCTTTGGTATAGGGGTGCTTAGCCTCATTCATCTTGCTCGCATCGAGTTCCTCGACCACCTGACCGGCATACATCACCAGCACACGGTCGCAGAAGGTCGAGACCAGTCTGAGATCATGACTGATGAAGATCAGGCTCATGCCACGCTCGGTGACGAGATTGTCGAGAATGCGCAGCACCTCGATCTGCACGGTCACATCAAGCGCCGAGGTCGGTTCGTCAGCAATCAGTAGATCGGGTTCAGTGACCAGCATCATGGCGATCATGGCGCGCTGGCCCATGCCGCCGGAGAGCTCGTGCGGATAGGCTGCCATCACCCGATCCGGATCACGGATCTGCACGGCCTCCAGCATGGCGATGGATTTGTCGTGCGCCTCGGACCGGCCTCCGTGCAGCTTGACCGCTTCCATGATTTGCTTGCCAATGGTCATCACCGGATTGAGCGAAAACTTCGGGTCCTGCATCACCATCGACATGCGGGCGCCACGCAAGCCCCGCCATTGCTTTGGCGTGGCGCTGCGAAGATCGATACCGTCAAATTCCAGCTTGTCGGCGGTGGCGGTTCCCGAGACCGGCGTCAGGCCCAAAATGGCGCGGCCGGTCTGCGATTTGCCGGAGCCGCTCTCGCCGACAATGCCGAGCCGCTCACGGCCAAGATCGAAACTGACACCGCGCACCACCTCGACCGGGCCCTGGCGCGAGGGAAAGGCAATCCGCAGGTTCTCAACTGACAGCAGCGGGCTCATTTCACAGCCTTCGGATCAAGCACATCGCGCAAGCCGTCGCCGAGCAGGTTGAAGCCCAGCGAGACGGTGAAAATGGCAATGCCGGGCATGGTCGCGACCCACCAGTAATCGATGATGAAGCGGCGGCCGCCGGCGATCATCGCGCCCCATTCAGGCTGCGGCGGCTGTGCGCCCAGTCCAAGGAACCCGAGACCAGCAGCGATCATGATGATGCCGGCCATATCGAGCGTCACCCGGACGATCACCGAGGACAGGCACAACGGCATGACGTGACCCCAGATGATCCGCGTCGAAGAGGCGCCCTGCAGGCGGATGGCGTCAATATGCTCGGCATTGCGAATGGTCAGCGTTTCGGCACGTGCCAGCCGGGCGTAAGGCGGCCAGGAAGTGATGGCTATTGCGATGATGGCATTTTCAATGCCAGGCCCAAGGGCTGCGACAAAGGCAAGTGCCAGGATCAGTCTCGGGAAAGCCAGAAAAATGTCGGTGACCCGCATCAGCACGGTATCGAGCCAACCGCCAAAATAGCCTGACGTGGTGCCGACCAGCAGCCCGATCGGCGTGGCGATGATTGCCACCAGCGCCACCACCATCAGCGTCAGCCGTGCGCCATGCACCACCCGGCTGAAGATATCGCGAGCCAGATCGTCGGTGCCCATCAGATGATCCATCGACGGTGGCAACAACCGCGCCGTGCGCAGATCACCACCTAGCACAGGGTCGTAAGGGGCGATGACATTGGCAAAGATGGCAACCAGCACCAGAAGCACAACAATGCCCAGGCCGATCATGCCGAGCCTATTGCTGGTGAACAAAAGCCATGTCCGCCAAATTTGCCCCAAGCGGGCCTGACGGCGGGAAGCGGGCTGCTCGCTCAGCAGCCATTCGCCAAGACTCTGGCTCGGTGCGTCAGCAGTCATGTGCGCCCCCTGACCCGCGGATCAAGCAAGGTATAGAGAAAATCGGACAACAGGTTGAGGCCGACAAAGATGATGCCGATCAGCAGGGTTCCGCCAAGCACGGCATTCATGTCGGCGTTTTGCAGCGAGTTGGTCAGGTATTGGCCGAGGCCCGGCCAGGCAAACACGGTCTCGGTCAACACCGAGCCTTCGAGCAGGGCGGCATAAGACAGTGCGATAACAGTAACCAGCGGCACGGCAGCATTCCGGAGCGCGTGCACCCAGATGATGCGCCACTCGGCGACGCCCTTGACCCGGGCGGTGACGATATATTCCTGCGCCAGTTCGTTGAGCATGAAGCTGCGGGTCATCCGCGCGATATAGGCCATCGAGAAATAGCCAAGCAGCGACGCGGGCAAGGCGATGTGGGACACCACGTTGCGAAACGCGCCCCACTGGCCCTGCATTGCCGTATCGATGAGAAACAGCCCGGTTGTCGGGGTGAAGGCATACTCGTAGGAAATGTCGATGCGGCCCGGCCCGGCGACGATCCCCCATTTGGCGTAAAACAACAAAAGACCAAGCAGACCAAGCCAGAAGATCGGCGCGGAGTAGCCCACCAGACCGAGGATGCGAACCACCTGATCGACCAGTTTGCCTTGCCGAACTGCGGCCCAGACACCGACGGGAACCCCGAACAGGGTGCCAATCAGGATTCCGACAGTGGCAAGTTCAAGGGTGGCGGGAAAGACGCGAATGAGATCGTCGACAATGGGTTTCTTGGTGAGAAGGCTCTCGCCGAAATCGCCGGTCACTGCTTTTTCGACGTAAAGCCCGAATTGCACATAGAGCGGACGGTCGAGCCCGAGCTCAATGAAGGCCTTGTCGTAGGTTGATTGGGAGGCACGGTCGCCGACGACAGCCAGCACCGGATCAACCGGGACCACCCGGCCAATCAGGAAGGTGACAACAAGCAGGCCGAAAATGGTGACGGCGATAGTGGCAATCAGCCGCGAGACTTTGCCGAGGATCGCAGGAAGGGCGCTGCCGCGCCCTTCCGCAAGAGCAGGTGTGTCTGACAATTACTTGGTCACTGCCTTGAACGAGTTGTCGTTGAACGACGGGCCGACGATGAAGCCTTCAACGTTCTTGCGGCGCGCCAGAACCTCGATCTCCTGGAACATGATGACAAACGGTGAAGTCTGCTGATGTTCGGTCTGGAGATCGATATAGATCTGGGCACGCTTCTTGGCGTCACCTTCGAGGATCGCGGCATCGGCCTTGAGGGTCATTTCCGGAATGTCCCAGGCGTTGCGCCATGCCAGTGGCTTGGAGGCAGCGTCGTCTGAATTATCCGGGTTACGGGCAAAGGTATCGGCGTTGGTGTGCGGATCCTGATAGTCGGGACCCCAACGGCCGATATAGATGTCGTGATTGCGGGCGCGGTATTTGGTCAGCGTTTGCTGTCCATCGCCCGGGATCAGTTCCATCTTGATGCCGGCCATCGCCATGGTCTGCTGAATGGCTTGGCCCATTGCGGTGATCTCGGGCGTGTTGCGGGTGTCCATGGTGACAGTGAACCCGTCCGGAAGGCCTGCTTCGGCGAGCAGTTCCTTGGCCTTCTCGACATTGAGCGAGAACGGCGTGTCTTCAAGCGCGCCGAGGAAACCGCGCGGCAGGAAGGCCTGATGCGGGATCACCTTGCCCTTCATGATGGTGTCGGAAATCGTCGCGTAATCGACCAGATATTTCATCGCCTGGCGCACTTCGGGCTTGGCCAGAATTTCGTTCTTCTGGTTGAGGCCGAGATAGTAGATTGATCCCTTCACACCACTCTCGATGACAATATCGGCATTGGTCGACATTGCTGTGATTTCTTCGGCGCTGACATTGCGGGCAATATCGATATCGCCCTGTTCAAGCAGCAGCCGCTGGGTCGCGGTTTCGGGAATGTGCCGGTAGATGGAGCGGGCCATCGCAGGGGCATTACCTGAGTAATTGTCGTTGCGTTCGAGCACGACGGCTTCGTTGGCGCGCCAGTCGCGAATGCTGAAGGCGCCTGATCCGGCATAGTTGGTCTTGAGCCAGTTATAGCCAAAATCGCCGTCGACTTCGTGGCTCTTGACAACTTCGCTGTCGACGAGAAAGCCCACCGTCGCTGTCAGGCAATAGAGCACCAAGGTCGGCGCGTAGGGCTTGTCCATCTCGAATTCGAAGGTCATGTCGCCAGTCTTGCGGATCATCGCATCAACGTTGTCGGCGTTGAAACCGAACTGCGTGAGAATGAACGCTGGTGACTTGTCGAGCTTGATAACCCGCTGCAGCGTGTAGACCGCATCGTCAGCCGTGATGGGGTTGCCGGAGGCAAACTTCATGTCCGGACGAATGGTGAAGGTAAAGGTCTTGCCGTCTTCGGAAATGTCCCATTTCTCGGCGACGACGCCGAAAATCTCGGAAACATCCTTGACGTTGTAGCCGACCAGACCCTGATAGGAGTTGCCGAGAATTTCAGAAGCGCTGAACTCGAACACTTCAGCCGGGTCGAGGGTGATGATGTCGTCGATCGCCCAGGCCTGAATGAGTGTGTCAGCCGGTGTCTCGGCTTCAGCCGTGACCGGCGCAAAGGCTGCGGCTGTGCACATCAGTGCCACCGCCGCGAATTTTTGAATGTGTTTCACGTTAAAGCTCCCGGTTAATCGTGTTCCCATTGGCATGCTGGCGGGCGCGGGAAATTGTCCCTTGTCACCCCTTGGAAGCATCAATCAGGCCACAGCGCCATGGGCCTGTCAAGCACCCCGGGAAAGCCCCTTTGCAGCCTGTGATTGAACCTAGCCGGAACCGGCGAGAAACTCCGGGGTTTCATGGGCATCAATTACACCGGGATAAGCAAGTCTTCGATATGTTTGATCTATTTGGCGTTCAGCCATCTAACCAGCCCGGCTTCACACTCCCGCCAGACCGAATGAAACAGCGCCCCAGGCGAGGGCCAGAAGGAACAGCGTTTCCACAACGATCACCGCCACATGCCGCCACCCCAGATCCATCATTGCCTTCATATTGGTGCGCACGCCGAGAGCCGAAATAGCGATCACCAGCAACCATGAGGAGGCATCGACAAGCAGAGCCGCAACGCCAGCCGGAATCACTCCCGTGCTGTTGGCGAGGGTGACTGCGCCGAAACCGACCACGAACAGCGGCAAACGCACCTGGGAGAAGCCGCTTTCGCGGCGCGCCGTGGCGAGGGCCACGATAATCAGCACGACCGGCAATAGCGTAACGCGCAGCAATTTGACGATGGTCGCGGTGTCGCCGGCTTCGGTCGAAATCGAATAGCCGGCGCCAACAACCTGCGCCACATCATGAACTGTCGCACCGATCAGAAATCCGCTTTGCGCATCGGTTAACCCGGCGAGACCAAAGAGCACCGGATAGATGATCATGGCGATGGTCGACAGCGTGGTGACGGCGACGACCGTGAACAGCACATTGCGCTCGGTCTTGTCGTTGGCAGGGATCACCGCAGCCAACGCAAGTGCGGCCGATGCACCGCAGATGGCCACCGCGCCGCCGGTCAGAATCGCAAAGCGCCAGCCCCTTGAGAACAGTTTGGCACAGATGAAGCCGAAGCCGATGGTCAGCGCCATCAGGCTTGCGACCGTGACAAGCCCGGCGGCACCTATCCCGGCGATGTCGCCCAGAGTGATCCGGGCTCCGAGCAGCACGATACCAAGCCGGAGAAGTGTTTTGGAGGCAAAGACGACACCTTCGGAAGTGCGCTCCTGGTCTGCCATGAAATTGAATGCCATGCCGATCAGCAGGGCAAACAACATCACCGGAGCGGCATAGTGCTCAGACAGGAACCGTGCGGCAGCGGCGATGGTCAGAGCCAGCAAGAGACCGGGAAAAAGGGTTCTCGCGCGCGTCTGAAAACTGGATAAAGAGGCCATTGGTGCAGCTCCGCAGTTCAAAACGTCATAAAAACAATTGCCAGGATGTCCACGCCCGAACGTACCACTCCAAGCGTTCCATGGAGCGGCAAGTGATCATGACACCCGGAAATCTCCCGGGCCTGTTCATGGTGTCTGCATGAACAGGCCCGGCACATGAGCGTTCCCGGTTCAGGGTTTGAGAACGATCTTCGGGGCCGCAGCCCGCCCGCCCTGAATATCGGCAAAAGCTTCGGCGCCGTTTTCCAGCGAGCGAATTTCCGCCCAGTCGAGAGTGCCGAGACGGCCATCGAAAATTGCTGCCGCGGTGTCACGGAAATCCTGCGGCGTGTAGGTGTAGGCGCCGATGAAAGTGATCTCCTGCAAGGTCATTCGACGGATATTGAGGCCACCGGAGGCATCACCAAGACCGATATGGACAATGGCACCGCCTGGCCGGACTGAGCGACTGGATGTCGCTCTGGTCGTGGAAAAACCGACGCCATCAATTACCAGATCGTAGCCACCGGGATCCTCGGCGTTTATGTCATCGGGCGAGGCTATCCTGAAATTTCCAGCTGATTTCAGTGCCGGGATGCGCCGGTGATTGGCTTCACTGATGCTGATGTCTGTGGCACCGTTGGCGCTGAGCGCCAATGCCGCTCCGAGACCTATCGCACCACCGCCGATGACAAGGCAGCGCGCGTCCGTCAGCGGAACGTCCAAAGCCCGGGCACCCAAGCGCATTGCATGCCAGCCGCAAGCCAAGGGCTCGGCGAGACACGCCTTCTCGAAAGACACATGCTCGGGCATTTCGACCAGGTTTTCGGGCGGTATGGCAATGTACTCGGCAAAAGCACCCTGACGTGGCGCCATCGACAGGATCTGGCGCTGTGGGCACAGGTTATTGCGCCCGGCCGTGCAGGCTCGGCATGTCCCGCAGGTGGCGAGTGGATTTACGGTGACCCGACGGCCTATGCCGGAACCTTCGACAACGACACCAGCTGCCTCGTGGCCCAGAATGAGCGGCGCGGGACGTCTTTCGTCATGGCCGAGATAGGCGTGCATGTCGGAGCCGCAAATGCCAACTGCCTCGACCCGCACCAGGCATTCGCCGGGCGGGACGACAGGTGCAGGCTCGTCGCGATAGGAAAGACTTTCGGGCGCGGTGTAAACAAGGGCTTTCATTTGGCGGTGTATCCCCCGTCGACGAAAAGCACCTGGCCGGTGACGTATGCCGAAGCATCGGACGCGAGAAACAGCAGTGGCCCTTCGATATCAGCCATCTCGCCATTGCGGCCGATGCAGGTCGATGCCGCATGCTTGGCGGAGACTATCGCGTCGGCGAAGACCGGGCCGGTGAGTTCGGTCGGGAAGAAGCCGGGCGCCAGCGCATTGGCATTGATGCCATCTTTTGACCAGGCCTCGGCCATGGCGCGGGTCATCTGTTCGACACCGCCTTTGGAAGCGCCATAGGCAATGCCGTTGGTGAACGCTCGGCGCGATTGCAGCGAGGCAAAATTGATGACCCGGCCCCAGCGTCTTTCGCGCATGGCGGGAACCAGCGCCTGGGCGAGGAAAAACGGAACCGTGAGATTGAGCGCGATGGTTTGCGCCCAGCCCTCAGGCGTCACCTGATCGGCGGACTGGCGCAGATTGAGGCCAGCGGCATTGACCAGAATATCTGGCGGGCCGAACGGCTCCGATGCTTGGCCGACAAGCGCTGCAATGTCCGCACCTGCAGCCAGATCAGCAGCAAGAGCGGCGGTGTCGCCGCCGGCTTCGGTTCGCCATTGATCAAGCGCATCGGTACGGCGTGCCAGACCGACGACCTGCGCACCCGCCTTCACGAGATACGTCGCCGCCGCCCGGCCAAGGCCGGAACTTGCACCGGTCACCAGTGCGACCCGGCCCTTTAGGCTGAACAATCCATCGCCGGTCATTTCAGACGTCCTGATCCATTCCCGAGAGGTCGAAATTCTCGCCGGGGAAATATTTGCGCAATCTTATGTCGGCGGTGCGGGCGTGGCCTTCCATGCCCTCGAGCCGCGAGATCCTCGCTGTCGCTTCGGCGATCGGCTTGCTACCTTCGCGGGTGGCGCGCTGCCAGGTGACGATCTTCATGAACTTGTGGACCGAGAGCCCGCCGGTGTAGCGCGCCGCCCCCGAGGTTGGCAGCACATGGTTGGTGCCCGAGGCCTTGTCGCCGAACGCAACGGTGGTTTCTTCCCCAAGAAAGAGCGAGCCGTAGCAGCCGAGGCGGTTCAGCCACCAATCGAGGTCGGCAGCCTGCACGGTCAAATGTTCAGGCGCATATTCGTCGGAGGTCGCAGCCATCGCCTCACGGCTGTCACAGAGAATGACTTCGGCAAAATCGCGCCAGGCGGCTTCGGCGTTCTCGCGATTGACCTGCGGCAAAGTTGAAATCAGTTTCGGCACCAGTGCCATGACGCTCTCAGCCAGCGGCTTGTCATCGGTGACCAGCCAGACCGGCGAGTTGTAGCCATGCTCGGCCTGACCGACGAGATCGGCGGCAACAATCTCAGGATCGGCATCCTTGTCGGCGAGGATCAGGCTGTCGGTGGGCCCGGCGAACATGTCGATGCCGACGCGGCCAAACAGGATGCGCTTGGCTTCGGCGACGAACTGGTTGCCCGGGCCGACCAGAATGCCTGACGGAGGCACATCGAAAAGCCCGAACGCCATCGAGGCCACTCCCTGCACACCACCCAGGGCGAGAATGCTATCGGCGCCGCAGATATCGGCTGTGTAGAGTATCGCCGGATGAACCCCGACATCGGGCCGCGGCGGTGAGCACACGGTGATGTGCTTGCAGCCGGCGACCTTGGCGGTGGTGACTGTCATGATGGCGGAAGCGACATGGCTGTAGCGCCCGCCGGGCACGTAGCAGCCGGCAGCTTCGATGGCGATGGTTTTCTGGCCTGCAATCAGACCAGGTACGATCTCGATTTCGATGTCGCTGAGGGTCTGTTTCTGGGCTTCGGCGAACTTGCGTACATTGTCATGGGCGAAGCGAATGTCGTCCTTGAGCTTCTGTGGCAGGCTTGCTGCAGCGGCCTCGATCTCTGCGCGGGTGACAGAGATGTTGCCGGTATAGCGATCGAACTTCTCGGCGTAGCTGCGCGCAGCGGCCTCACCGCCGGTTTCGATCTCATCGAGGATCGCCTGCACGGTGTCACGGACAGAGCCGGAATCGGAGGTCGAGGTTTTGGCAGCTTTCTTGAGATAGGTACGGGACATGTCTCTGGTCCTCCTATTGATAGATTGCGGGCAGCAGTGTGGTCGACAGCGCTGGAACAAAGGCGATGATCAGAACCACGATCAGCATGAAGAATACGAAGGGGATCGCCTGCCAGGCAATTCTCAGGATCGATTCACCGGTAATGCCAGATACGACGAACAGGTTGAGCCCGAGCGGCGGTGTGATGAAACCGACCCCAAGCGCGGTGATCATCATTATGCAGAACTGAATCTCGTTCATGCCGATATTGTCGGCGAGCGGCTTGAGGATCGGCGCCAGGATGACGATGTTGGGCGTTGTCTCCATGACACATCCCGCAGCGATCAGGATGAAGATCATCATCAGAATAATCACCGTCGGGTCATCGCTGAGCGAAGTCACAGCACCGACAAAACCCTGCGGCACGCCCATGATCGCCAGCGCCTGAGCCAGCGGCAGCGAAAAGGCGATGATCGGCAGGATGACGCCGACCACCTTGGCCGAGCTGAGCAGCATCGAGGGAAAATCCGCCAAGCTCAGCGTCTTGAGCACAAAGCCCATGATGATGGTGACGACCACTGCCGTGGCGCCGGCTTCGGTGGGTGTGAGACGACCGGAGAAAATGCCGTAAAAGATGATGCCCGGAACTAGGAAGGCGTACCAGCCCGAGGCCAGTGTCTTACCGAGATTGCGGCTCCATTCGGCGAACGTCATTGGCTCGCCACCTTCATATTTGTAGATCCGGTTGACGACCAGATTGGTGATCAGGATCGACGTGAGAATGCAAATGCCGGGAATGAGTGCCGCCAGAAACAGTGTCGAAGCGGAGATGCCGAGCACCAGGCCGATGATGATGTAGGCAATCGACGGTGGAATGAGGATGCCTGTGCAGGCGCCGGCGGCGACAAGGGCGCAGGCATAGGGGCGCGGATACCCGCTCTCGACCAACCGGTCGATGGTCATGCGCCCGACGGCTGCGGCGCCAGCGGCGTCAGAGCCCGAGATAGCCGAAAACATGCCGCAGACCAGAACCGTGGCCGAGCCGAACCCGCCCTTGGTCCAGCAGGTCAGCGCTTCGGCGACATCGAGAAACTTGCGGCTCAGCCCGGTTCGCACCAGCACATCGCCGGTGAGAACGAACAGCGGAATGGCGGTCAGGGCAAAGGCGTCAATGCCGTCAAACAGCGATTCGCCAACCAGTGACAGCGGCAGAGCGCCGGACATGAGCAGCATGATGATCGCAGCCGAGCCGATGGCGGCCCAGACGGGGATGGCGAGCGCGCAGAGAAGTACGAAGATCAGAACAGGAGCATAGAAATCCCAGCCCAGGTCGACGGCGGCTAATTGCTGATTCCATAACATGGTCTTGCCTCAATCAAACAGCTGGTTGCCTTCGAACACCGGCTTGCCGGTTCGAAGTGCGATGACATCGTTTACGAAGGACTGGATCAGCCGGGCGATCATCAGCGTGAAGCCGACCGGAACGGCCATCAGGAACCAGACCATCGAGACGCGAAGGCCATGGCTGACTGAGCCGAATTTCCAGGAGACGGCGACCGTTTCAAATGACCAGTAGAGCGCTACCAGCGCCACAGCGAACATGACCAGATCCCCGAGCATGTAGATGAACGCCTTTCCGCGCGGACCGAGGTAATGAACGATCACGTCGATTCGAATATGGGCCCGCTCGCGTACCGCTGACGCAGCGCCTATCCAAGCCAGATAGATGAAGGAATAGCGAACGATCTCCTCGCCCCAGATGGAGGAGTAGGCGAAGACCTCGCGGCGGATTACTTCCACCGACATCGTCACCACAAGCAGCACGTAAAAGACCAGCAAGGCCCAACGTTCAGCGTTTCTGTCCAATGCTCTTAGAAATCCGGGCACGTCTATCCCCTCCCGCGTGATGCCGTCCGGCAAAGCCGCAACTGTTCAGGCTGGCATGAAAGACTTTCTGGTGAAGCCGGCGCCCACTGGAGGCGCCGGCAAGCGCATATATCAGGCGTCGTGGACGTAGTAGCGGCCCATGGTGCTGGCGGCCTCGTCAAGCTTGGAGAAGACATCCATCGAGCCGGCGAGCTCGGTCTTGAAGCTGTCCCATTCAGGCTTCTGGTAGCCGCCTGCATCCTGCCACATAGCCAGCTGATCCTGGCTCAGCGAATGGAATTCCACCCCTGATTTGCTCAGCTCAGACATGGCGTAGGCGCGCGCTGCCGGAACCTTGGCGAGGTTTTGCTGGGCAGTGATCTCGCCTGCAAACTCGATGCCCTGCTGGACATCGGCCGGCAGGTTGTTGAACCATTCGAGGTTCATCGAGAAGACCTGACTGTCGGGCACCGCCTGAGTGAAGGTCACATGGCTGAGGATATCCTTGAAGCCGAAGACATAGAGTGCGCCGACCGATGGATCGAGGGCATCTGCCACGCCCTGCTTGATCGCCGAAGGTGTTTCACCCCATGCTACCGGCGTCGGGTTGGCGCCAACCATGCGGTAATATTGCTGCAGCATGGCAGAACCGGGCACACGGAACTTGACGCCTGCCATGTCGGCTGGAGTGATGATCGCATTGCCACCTTTGCGGACAGCGACAACACGAGGATCGATAACGATATAGAACAGCGGCTTGAAGCCTGCGGCCTCAATCTTCGGGTGCACTTCGGACTTCCATGCATCGGACGTGACCAGATTGACAAATTTCTGGTTGGCGCCGCAGAAGTAGGGAAGGTTGATCAGGTCAGCCGCTGGCGCAAAGGCCGCGAAGTTGGACAGAGAATGCTGCGCGGCCTGAATGGTACCGCTCTGAACTTTTTGAACCAGCGCGCCACCGGCGCCGAGCTGACCACCGGGTGCAAGCTTGACATAGACCTTGCCATTGGTGGCGTTCTGGATGTTTTCCTTGAGGTCGAGCTGCATGATCGGATAGCTGCGTGATGCGCCCAGCACATAGGCGGTGGCAATCGTCATGGTATGCTCGGCAGCAGATTCGCGTTCTTTTTCTTCCTTGGCGGTCTGCGCGACAGCCTCTTCAGACCACAAAGTGCCTGCAACTCCGGCAACAAGTGCTGCGGTAAACGCCCCCTTGCCTGCCAATTTGAGAAAGTTGCGCCTTTCGGCGGAGGCCAGCTCATTGTTAAGGATCTTGTCTGTCATCGGGTTTCCTCCTCCCTGTGAAGTGTCGTGGATTCATCACCCTTCTCCTGCCCCTCGAGCAGGAGAATGCCGGCGACAAAGAAACTGCAGGAGATTGCAAGCACCAATGCTTCCATCACATCGGACAGGAAAGCAGCGCGGAAAAATGCGCCTGCCGTTACGTCGGCAACAAACAGCACCATCAACAGGCCTGCCATCCAAAATGCCGATCTTCCCGCTTGCGTCATGTACCCCTCCCAAGGTTCCAACGAAAATCAATGTAAGCGCTTACATTGATTTATGCAAGCGCTTACATCGTGCATCTGATAATGTCACGCTATAGTGATCCAACGAGGGACCATGAGTGATTTTGCAAAACCAACGCTGGATGATGTGGCGCGCGCGGCAGGAGTGTCGACGGCGACGGTATCGCGCTGCCTCAACGCGCCGGACCGGGTGATCGCGGCAACGCGCGAGCGGGTGATGAAGGCTGTCGACACGCTGGGATACACGCCGGATTTCGGCGGACGTGCGCTGGCCTCACGGCGGACCAACACGGTTGGCGCCATCATCCCGACCATGGACAACGCCATCTTTGCGCGGGGTCTGCAGTCGTTTCAGGAAGCACTGTCAAAGTTCGGCAAGACCTTGCTGGTGGCGAGTTCGGGCTACGATCCGGCGCGCGAGCGCGAACAGATGGAAGTGATGGCCAGCCGTGGCGTCGACGGACTGTTGCTGATCGGGTCTGCGCGACCTGAAAGCAGCGTCGAGTTTTTGCGCCGGCGCGGCATTCCCTTTCTCGGCGCCTGGAATCTGGGCGATGAGGATGGCTATTTCGTCGGCTTCGACAATCGCGCCGCTGCCGCCGGGCTGACTGAAAAAGTTCTCGCTCAGGGCCATCGCCGCCTCGCCATGATTGCCGGCATTACACAGATGAACGACCGCGCGGCTGACCGAATGGCAGGTGTGCAGGCTGCCGCGGAACTGGCTGGAATCAGCCGCGACCAGTTGCCGGTGATCGAGGCCGCCTACACTTTTGAAGACGGAGCCCGAGCCTTCGGAAAACTTATGGCAGCCGCACCGCGCCCGACCGTGGTGATGTGCGGCAATGACGTGCTTGCCGTGGGTGCGATGCAGAAGGCGCGCGAGCTTGGTTTGCGGGTGCCTGAAGACGTGTCGATTACCGGCTTCGACGACATCGATCTCTCCGGCGTTGTCGATCCGAAGCTGACCACCGTGCGGGTGCCGCACCGGCGCATGGGTCAGGCCGCTGCCGAGATGCTGATCAAGCTGATCGACAAGCAGCCGGTGGAACGGCAAATCGAAATTCCGACAGCGATCATCGAACGCGGAACACTCGGGCCGCCGCCTGCTGACTGGCGGGACTGAACAAACCCGCCTACCCCCTGCGTCAATGGAAATTCCGGCCCTTAGGCAAGGCCCGGCTTGCGGCTCTGGCGGTCACCATTTCCTCATAGTCCTGGCGCAGTTCCGGTGCGTCGCGGATCAGCTTTATGATCTGCGCTGCGGGCTTGGTGCGCGAGCGCATGTCCTCAATCGGACGACGCACCTCGTCGGCATTGGCGAGCCCACCCATCTCTTCCGTCCTGTCTGAAATCTGCGCCATCATCGGGGTGAGATCTTCAATATACTCGGCCACCACATGGATGACACCTTCCTCGTTCTGCAACCTGCCGCGCACGCCCACGCAGCGGCTGCCAAGCACGATGGCGCGGAATTTCTCGAACACCTTGGGCCAGACGATGATGTTGGCGACGCCGGTCTCATCCTCGATGGTCTCGAACACCACGCCCTTGGCCGAGCCCGGCCGCTGCCTGACCAGCACAAGGCCAGAAACCTTGACCCCCCTGCCTGAGCGGATTTCCTGCAGATCGGAATTGGGCCGGCAGCCGGAGCGGGCCAGCCGCTCACGCAGGAACGACATCGGGTGTGCTTTCAGGGAAAACGACAGTGACTGATAGTCATTGATCACCTGCTCGCCCAGCGGCATCGGCGGCAGGTCGACATCGGGTTCCTTCTGCAGGTCTTGCGTGTCGGCGGCGGCAAACAACGGCAATCGTTCGGCGCTCGAGAGCGGATCGAGCGCCTTGACCGCCCACAGCGCGTCGCGGCGATCCAGCCCGATGGAGCGGAAGCAATCGGCCTCGGCCAGTTGCTCGATGGCGCGGCGTGGCAGGCCGGAGCGCATCCACAGATCTCGAACGCTGTCATAGCCACGCCCGCGCCGGCTCATCAGTTGCTCAGCCTCGGCCTCGCCAAATCCCTTGACGTGCTGCAGCCCTAGCCGCACCGCGTGGCTATGTTTCATGACGCTCTTCATGTCGTGATGCCGGGCTGACAGCGGCTGCGGATCGGCGCCCGGCTCGAGTGTGGAGTCCCATTCCGAGCAATTGATATCGACGGCGCGGATCTCGACACCATGCTCGCGGGCATCGCGGATGAGCTGGGCCGAGGCATAGAACCCCATCGGCTGTGAGTTGAGAATGGCGGCGCAGAAAACATCCGGGTAATGGCATTTGAGCCAGCAGGAGACATAAACCAGCAGCGCGAAACTGGCGGCATGGCTTTCAGGGAAGCCATATTCGCCAAAGCCCTCGATTTGGCGGAAGCAGTGCTCGGCGAATTCGCGCTCATAGCCGTTTTTGACCATGCCCTCGACCATCTTGGTCTGGAACGAGCCGATGGTGCCAACACGGCGGAAGGTGGCCATGGCGCGGCGCAACTTGTCGGCCTCGCCCGGCGAGAAACCGCCGGCGACGATGGCAATGTTCATCGCCTGCTCCTGAAACAGCGGCACGCCAAGCGTCTTGCCGAGCACGGCCCGCAATTCCTCTTTGGGAAAAGACACCGGCTCCTTGCCCTGCCTGCGGCGCAAATAGGGATGAACCATGTCGCCCTGGATCGGGCCCGGGCGAACAATCGCCACCTCGATGACCAGATCATAATAAGTGCGTGGCTTGAGCCGTGGCAGCATCGACATCTGGGCCCGGCTCTCGATCTGGAAGACGCCGATGGTGTCGGCGCGGCAGATCATGTCATAGGTCGGAACATCCTCATCGGGCAGCGAAGCCAGGGTTTCGCGGCGGTCGTAATGGCTGTCCAGCAGAGCAAAAGCCTTGCGGATGCAGGTCAGCATGCCGAGCGCCAGCACATCGATCTTGAGCATGCCGAGGCTTTCGAGATCATCCTTATCCCACTCGACAATAGTGCGGTCTTCCATCGCCGCATTCTCGATCGGGATCAACGAAGACAGCTTGTCGCGGGTGATGACGAAACCGCCGACATGCTGAGAGAGATGGCGCGGAAAGCCGACAATCTGGGAGGCGATATCAAGCATCTGCGCCAGGTGCTTGTCGGTCGGATCAAGGCCGGCGCGACGTGCGTCCTCGGCATCGACCTCGCGCGACCAGCCGCCCCATTTGGTGCCGGAGATCGCACTGATCGCATCATCGGAGAGGCCGAACACCTTGCCGACCTCGCGAATCGCCGAGCGGGCGCGATAAGTGATCACGGTGGCGGCGAGCCCTGCCCGTTCACGTCCATACTTCGAGTATATATACTGGATCACCTCCTCGCGCCGCTCGTGCTCGAAATCGACATCGATGTCGGGCGGCTCGTTGCGCTCCTCCGAAATGAAGCGCTCGAACAAAAGATCGACCTTGCCGGGATCGACCTCGGTGATCTCGAGGCAATAGCAGACGGCCGAATTGGCCGCCGAGCCGCGCCCCTGACACAGGATTTTTTGCGATCGGGCAAAGCGGACGATGTCGTAGACGGTGAGGAAATAGGGCGCGTAATCGAGTTTCTTGATCAGCCTGGTTTCATGGGCGATAGCTTTCAGCACCTTTTCCGGCGCGCCTCCGGGATAACGTTTTTTCAACCCGATTGCGGTGAGTTTTTCGAGCGCCTCCTGAGCGGGGAGTGGCTCGGGGCCGAGTTCCTCGAACATTGGCGCGTCGGGATATTGGTAGCGTAATTCATCGAGCGAAAAGCGAATGCGCCTGAACAGCGTGGCGGCTTGCGCGACTGCCGCCTCAAAACCTTTGAACAGATGCAGCATGTCGGCATGCGAGCGCAGATGCCGCTCGGCATTGGCTTGCAGCCGAGTGCCAACCGTGGCCAAGGTCTTGCCCTCGCGGATGCAGGTCAGCACATCCTGCAACGGGCGGCGCTCGGGCGCGTGATAAAGCACATCGCCGATCGCCACCAGCGGCAGGCGGTGCTTGCGCGCCAGCCGGGCGAGCATCGCCATGTGACGTTGATCCGCACTGCCATAGGTCCGCGACATGGCAAGATGGAGATGGTCGGGGAATGCATCACGCAATTGCTTGAGGACGGGATCAGGCGGCGGCTCGGCGGCGGAGACGACCACAGCGATCAGCAGGCCTTCGCCATGGGCGAGCAGATCACCGAGCGTCAGATGGCATTCGCCCTTGGGGGCGCGGCGTTTGCCGGTGGTCAGCAGCCCGCACAGATTGGCGTAAGCGGCGCGATCTTCGGGCCAGACCAGAATGTCGGGCGTGGCGTCCATGAACACCAGCCGGCAGCCCGGCGCGTAGGCCAGTCCGGCTTGCTTGGCCGCCATGTGAGCGCGGACGACGCCAGCCAGCGAATTGCGGTCAGTGATGGCGATGCCGGCAAGGCCGAGCCTTGAAGCATGCACCACCAGTTCCTCGGCGTGCGATGCGCCGCGCAGGAAGGAGAAATTGCTGGCGGCGGCCAGTTCGACATATGTGGGTCCGGCTGGCAACATCGCGTTCATGCGAAAAGACCGTGCATGTACCAGGCCGGATCATTGGTCTCGCGCCCGTAAAGCCCATGGCGGAACATCCAGAAACGATAACCCTGACGATCCTCGACACGGAAGTAATCACGGGTGCGGGCGCCGCGGCCGTCGCGCCACCATTCACAGGCAATGCGCTCGGGGCCTTCCGAGCGGGCTATCTCGTAGGAAACACCGCGCCAGCGAAACCGGAGCGGTGGACCATCGGGAACCTCGGCAATGGTCTGCATCAGTTCAGGCCGGTCGAACAGGATCAGCGGCCGGGTGATGATGTCTCCGGAAGCCTCCGGATCCGGTGCAAGGGCCAGCGCGGCATTGCCCGTGGATGGTCTTCGGGCACCAGGGCCGGGCGAACCAAGATGAGCCACCGGCTGGCGGCCAAAACTGCGTTCGGGAATGTGGGTGTCGGCGAGCACAAAGCGCTGGACCCGATCCGGACCCAGCCGCGCTCCAAGCCGGTCGACCAGGGCATCATGGCCCTGCTCTGCTGCATGGTGCGCCATTATCTCGGTTTGCCCGGCCTCGAACGAATCGGCATGGACCACATCAAGACGGATCAGATCGAAGCCGAAGCCCGCATCAAGATCATCATGCAGACCTGCGATGCGCTCCTCGAACAGACGGCGGATCAACCGGGCGTCGCGCAAGGGCCGGGCGGTCTGCACGCCAAGTTCGCTGACGTGGCCATCGACCCGGAACAGCCGGAGGCGGCACTCGCGCAGTCCCAGGCCGCGCCGCTCCAGCGGTTCGATGATGCCTGAGGCGAGCCCCGCAATGACATGGCTGATCTCGTCGTGATGGGTCACCGGCTCGGCGAACCGGCGTTCTGTGGACAGCTCCGCCACCGGCATGATCGGCGAAATCGCTTCCGCCTCGCGGCCCAATGCCTGATCAAGCCGCTGCATCAACCGGGCGCCGAAACGGGCGGCCAGCGGCGCACGCGGCAGGCCGGCAATACAGCCGATGGTCTTGAGGCCGACACGGCCAAGCGAGACGACCATGGCCGGCGGAAGACGCAGGCCGCTCAGGCTCAGCGGCAGGATCGCCTCGGTGTGAACGCCCTCGGCAATGATCCGCTCCTGCCCGTAGCGCGCCATGGCCCAGGCAGCACCTGGCGTATCAGCCAGACAGAGCCGGACGTGAAAGCCCTGGGCGCGAAGCCTTGCCTCGAGATCGGCGATCAGCGCTGCCTCGCCGCCCAACAAATGGGCGCAGCCGGTGATGTCCATGAACAGGCCATGATCGGTCCCCGTCTCCGGATCCGATCCGAGGGCAACCAGTGGCGTGTAACGCTCGCACCAGCTGGCAATTTTCAACACCAATGCTCGGCTCTGGCCATCATCGGCTGGGTGGCAATCGAGATCAGGCACCAGTGCGCGCGCATCGCTGAGCGTCTGGTTTGCCCGCACGCCACGGCCGCGGGCGCGCTGATCCAGCGCCACGATGCGGATGGCGTTCTTGACCGTATCGGTAACAACAGCAGGTGGGGTGTCAGGATGTGCGTCCAAAATCCTGTCTGCGATCCAGGATTTGCCCCATCTGACCCGGTGAACCCTGTCGGTTGGCAGATACGGGAAGGCGATCGAGAGAATGCGCTGGCGAGTTGGCGCCGGAGACGTGCTTTTGGGCTGGATGGGGAGCGGCATGATCAAAACTTCTGTCTTTGGGGTTCCAGGCTAAAAGCCATTGGCCGGTGCGTCCGGCGCGGTTGCGTTCAAGCGTCAGGGACAGCCGCATTGCCCCCACGCCCCGTTCAAACATGTCGTCCGCCCCGGACATTTCAGTGTTCACCCGCCAGCGCGTTGCTACCGCGCTCGCCTCTTCCTCGCCGCTCTGCCGCAGGATCAGCGCCAACACCCCGCTGTCGCGCGCCCGCACCATCAGCCGCCGGGTCGCTGTGATGTCAAAGCGCGCCGGGTTGCCCTTGATCTGAAAGATCAGCGCCGCCAGCCCGTTGCAGCCCGACGCCTCGTCAGCAGCCCACATGGCGCCTTGCAGATCTCCCGGTTCCACCATCGTCATGGACGACGGATCAAGCCCGTACTGGGCGAGACCGGCCGGAAACAACCCGCCGCCATCGACCCGCGTGGCGGGATCGGTGACCCAGACAACGCCATTGCGCCCGCTGCGATCCTCCTGCATGGCCCGCGCAGCGAGCCCGAGCGCAAAACCTGTTGCCGCGCCGATGTCACGCGCCAGTTCGGCCCGCAGCTCATGCAACCCACCACAGGCAAGTCCGCCTTCAAGACAGTGATCAACCGCACTGGCACCCAGAGATAATGGCAGAGCCTCGCAGCCGTCACCGAGCGCCATCCCCCGGTGCGCCTGATACGCCTGAGCCTCATACGCCCGGGTGCGCTCCTTCAAGATACCGGTCGCGGTCTGCAGCCTCGAGAGACTCATGCTTGATCCATTATGTTCGTGTTATGTTCTAATAAACACCGGACTCGGCGCAGGAGTCAATCAACAGATTTCAGGTATCAGACTTGAGGTGAAGACGGAGTGGCTTCGACAGGACAGCAAGGGGCTATCCGGCAGGCCGGATCATGATCGCGCCGAAACCGCGCCGCTCACATCACTGCGCCCATTTGCCAGGGCACGAATTCGGCTCCACCGAAGCCCAGCTCCTCGCTTTTGGTTTCCTCGCCGGAAGCGACGCGCAGGAACAGCTCAAAGATCTCGCGGCCCTTGGCCTCAAGGCTGACGGCTTCAGTGATGATGTCGCCGCAGTTGATGTCCATGTCTTCGGACATGCGGCCATACATTTCCGAATTGGTCGCCAGCTTGATGCAGGGCGTCGGCTTGTAGCCCGACACCGATCCGCGGCCGGTGGTAAAGGCAATCAGATTGGCACCCGACGCAATCTGCCCGGTCACCGAGCAGGGATCGTAGCCGGGGCTATCCATGAACACGAAGCCGCGTTCGGTCACCTGTTCGGCAAACTTGTAAACTTGCGTCAGCGGCGCGGTGCCGCCCTTGGCGACTGCGCCGAGCGACTTTTCAAGGATGGTGGTGAGGCCGCCCTTCTTGTTGCCGGGCGAGGGATTGTTGTCCATCTCGCCGCCATTGCGGGCGGCGTAATCCTCCCACCAGTGGATGCGTTCGACAATCTTTTTGCCGACTTCCGGCGTCACCGCGCGGCGGGTCAACAGGTGTTCAGCGCCATAGATCTCCGAGGTTTCCGACAGGATGGTGGTGCCGCCATGGGCGACCAGCAGATCGGACGCGGCACCCAGCGCCGGATTGGCGGTGATGCCGGAATAGCCGTCCGAGCCGCCGCACTGCATGCCAATCATCAGATGCTCGAGACCCGCTGGTGTGCGGGTGATCTTGTTGGCGGTTTCGGCCATTTCCCTGAGCTGTTCGATACCGCGTTCAATGGTCTTGCGGGTGCCGCCAGATTGCTGGATCGTCATGTAGCGGACATTGCCATCAGCGCGCATGCGGCCGCGACCGACCAGATCAGGCACCTGCATGACCTCGCAGCCAAGTCCCAGCAACAGGATGCCGGCAAAGTTCGGGTTGCGGGCATAACCCTGCAACGTGCGGAACAGCGTGTCGTAGCCCTCGTCGTTGCCTGACATGCCACAGCCGGTGCCGTGGACGATCGGCACGATGCCATCGACGTTCTCGAATTGATCAAGCCAGCCCTGCTTCTCCGCCGCTTCGGCCATGAACCGCGCCACAGAACCTGAGCAGTTCACCGAGGTGAGAATACCGAGATAGTTACGGGTGCCGACAGAACCATCAGCACGGTGATAGCCCATGAAATGACGCTGTTCGGACGGTGCAGGAAGCGGCCGGACCTCGGTTGAAAATTCCTGCGCCTCGGCGTGCCCGCCCATGCCGAGATTGTGCACATGAACATGCTCACCGGGCGCGATGGCGATGGTCGCGACACCGATGGTCTGGCCGTAGCGCAGAACCTTTTCACCCTCGGCAATCGGGCGCGTTGCGATCTTGTGTCCACGCGCCACGGCGTTTCCGAGCGGAACGTCGAGACCGGGAACCGTGGCGCCGCTAGCCAGGTCCTTCAACGCAATGATCACGTTGTCACTCGGATTGAGGCGGATTGTCTGGGGGAGATCTTTTGTCATTGGCTGGGTCCTGGGACAGGTATGGTTGGAAGACCGGGCTGTGGCTTGACAGACGGAGAACCTCATCTAACATGTTAGTATGCCAGTCAGCGAGGATAGTCCACTGCGAGACGTAAAAAAGTCCCCGCCCGCGCTTCAGCCGCTTGATGATTTCACCGGTTCGCTCTCCCAGAAGGTTTATCTGTCGCTGAAGCAGGCTATTCTGTCGCTGGCGTTCCGCCCTGGCGAGCTGATGCAGAAATCCGAAATATGCTCCGAGCTGGGCGTCTCGCGCTCACCGGTCACGGAAGCCATGGCGCGGCTGGCATCCGAAGGCCTTGCCGACATCGTTCCGCAGGCAGGCACCTATGTGACGCGGTTCTCGATGGCGGAAATCCGCGAAGGCGCGTTTCTGCGCGAGGCGCTTGAACTGGCTGCAGTCGAAACCGTGGCCAAAACCATCACCGAAGATCAGTTGGTGCGGCTCAAGCGCAATCTGCGCATTCAGGAAGCGCTGATGGAAGACGGCGACATTGCCGGCTTTCACCAGATGGACGCCCAGATGCATGAGCTGATCCTGTCATTCACCGGCTACCGGAGACTGGCGGCGCTGGCGGAAACCGCATGGATCCACGTCGATCGTGCCCGCCATCTCAACCTGCCGATGCCCGGCCGGATGGCCGCGACACTGGCCGAGCACAAGGCCATCGTTGCGGCACTTGAAGCGCATGACCCGGACGCCGCACGCAAAGCCACGCGGCATCATCTGAGGCAGTTGATCCGGCTGCTCGAGCCGCTGGTCACCGAGCGGCCGGAGCTTTTTGTCACCGGATAGACACCCGTACGCGAAGTATGGTGACTGATAAATCAGGCTCCGACCGGTGCGTCCTGGCGCATCAGCCCTTCGGCCTTCAGTTCGGCCCATAGTGCAGGGGGAATCTCCGCCGTGGCCGCAACGCCATTGGCTTGCATCTCCGCCACCCCCTGCCCGCCCGGAATGACCGAAACGATGGCCGGGTGGCGCAGCGGAAACTGGAAGGCTGCATCGACCATACGCACAGTATGGCGCGTGCAAACCGCTTCGACCCGGGCCACGCGGTCGAGAATATGCTGCGGCGCGGGATCGTAATTGTAAAACGCGCCGGGCTTCGGCCCTGTCGCGAGAATGCCGGAATTGTAGGGGCCGCCGATGACGATGCCGATGCCGCGTTGTTCAGCGAGTGGGAGGAATGTTTCGAGCGCCTCCTGTTCGAGCAGCGTGTAGCGCCCGGCCAGCAGGAACAGATCGAAGTCACCGCGTTCGGTGAGCCACTGGCAGGATTGCCATTCATTGACACCGGCGCCAAAGGCCTTGATCACGCCCTGATCGCGCAAGGACACAAGCGCCTTGTATCCGCCCGCCATCAGCTCTTCGAGTTTTGCATCACGCGCCGCTTCGCTGCCGTGAGTGAACACGTCGAGATCGTGGGCGTAGAGAATATCGACGCTGTCGACGCCAAGCCGTTCAAGTGAGAACTCGAGTGAGCGCATCACTCCGTCGTAGCTGTAATCATAGACTTCCCTGCGCCCCGGCACATCGAAGAATTTGCCGACACCGGTGCGCTCTTCTCCCCCCTCGCATCGCCGCAACAGCCGCCCTATTTTGGTCGAGAGCACGTAGTCGCCACGCGGCTTGCCCCGCAGGAACCGGTTCAACCGGGTTTCCGCAAGTCCAAGCCCGTACAGCGGCGCGGTGTCGAAATAGCGCACGCCGAGGTCCCACGCCCGGGTCAACACCGCATGGGCGTCATCATCGGTGATGGCGCGGTAGAGATTGCCCAGGGGCGCCGTGCCGAAGCCAAGTTCGGTGAATGTCAGCCCACCATTGCCGGTCCGTTCCCAGTGTCGTGTCTTTAGCTGCATCGGTCTCTCCCTGTCCGGCAGGCAACCTAGCCGATCCTTTCCGGGATCGCATCACCTGTGGCGGCATTTTACAGTGGGAGAATTCGACCCCTTACCGATAAGGCTTGAATGACAAACTGTCCGGCTGCAGGATCGAGCGAAAGCGCGACGACCGCAATGACGCGCATACATTAACGGGAGAACTTCATGCTCAAGGGACTGGACCCACGTCTGAATGCGGAAGTGCTTTATGCGCTTCGCGCCATGGGCCATGGCGATACGCTGATCATCGCCGATACCAATTTTCCGTCCGACACGATTGCCCGGCAAACCGTGCTCGGCGAATTGCTGCGGATGGACAATCTCACCTCTGCCGAAGCAGCGGAAGCCGTGCTGTCGGTGCTGCCGCTCGACACATTCGTCGATGATTTTGCCGGACGCATGGAAATTGTCGACAAGCCGGACGAGATCGCACCGGTGCAGGCCGAAGTGCAGGCGGCAATCGATACGGCGGAAGGCAAATCACGTCCGATGACCGGTATCGAGCGTTTCGCGTTTTATGACATGGCGAAGCAGGCCTATGCAGTGATCCAGACCGGAGAACGGCGTTTCTATGGCTGTTTCATGCTACGCAAGGGTGTCATCGCGCCAAACAAATAAAGCCAACCCTGCGCCGATCGCCACCACATTCAACCGGTGACCGGCGCAGCATTCTCGCACCTGCCCTTCAAGGTGACAGGGCATAGAGCAGGTATTTGCGGTTTTCCGCGACGGATTTGACGGCGTCGCCGAAGCGGCCGACGAATTCATTCTGGCGATACTTTGGCACCAGAACGGCGTCACCGGGAGCGAGCCAGACCCCGACGTCATCGATCGTTTTCAGACGGGTGATCTTGCCTTGCGTGTAAAACTCGGCCGAGAAGCTGCGTGCATTCAGGATGGCCAGGCGGCCAGGCCCTTCGAAGGACCCGACCAGACTGGCTTCCGACGGGATCGCCGAGCGACCAAGACCGAGGAAAGCCACAACGGTGATGCCTCCGGCGACGACCAGGACTTCAGCAACACCAAGATGCAGCCATTTCGGCTGGGCTGGCCCGATGCGGACCCACAACATCACCGAGAGAAGTGCCGCCGCTGGTACGCCCGGCAGGACATAGGTAACGATGATGTTTGCTGCCGGGGTAAACAAGACCAGTGGCGCCAGCGCAAACATGAACAGGTAAAGATACAGGCCGCGATCCGCGGGCACGTCACCGGCTACCGGCCTGGGCACACCCTTGCGCAAGCGCCAGAGCAGAAGCGGCAGCAACGGACTCCAGGGAAGAGTGGCCAAAATCCAGAAGAGCCAGATCATGCCCTTTGGATGCGCGCGCCCGGCGCCGTAGAGGTCCCCCGACCAGCCCGGCTGCAGAAAGCGCTGGATGTGCTCGCCGATGATAAAATAGTACAGGTATCCGGGTGTGGCGATTTCCGCCGCCACATACCAGGGTATGACCAGGACCGCGACCAGGATCATTCCGCCAACCCAAGGCAGATGGAGGAGATCCTTCCAGTTGCCGCGCCAGATCATCCAGGCGGTAATAGGCATCATAGAAAGAACCGTTGCGACGGGACCCTTGGCCAGAAGCCCTATGGCAAGCCCCAGAAAGAACAACCAGCCCCAACGGCGGTCTCCCTGCAGACCTCCATAAAAGCCAGCCATGCAGGCCGTGACACCAAGGGTGAGCGCCATATCGGTCTGGACGAAAGCCAACGCCACGAAAAAGAGACCGGAGCTCGCCGTCAGCAGCACCGCCACGCCGGCGGTTATGCGGTCTGTCAGCGTGCGCGCCCATAACCAGAGGATCGTCAGCGTGGCGAGCGCCGACAGCAATATCCCGAGCCTTACGGCAAACGGCGTGACACCGAAGATGGAGATGCCCATTGCCGACAGCCAGGTGTGCAACGGCGGCTTGGCCCAGAACGGTACGCCATAATCAAACTGCGGGGTGATCCAGTTACCGGTTTCGGCCATTTTGCGGGCGATTTCGGCGTAACGCGCCTCGGTCGGGTCGGTCAGCGGAACCCAGATCATCGCCGCCACGCGGACAACGAGCAACAGGAACAGACCCCAGAGAATGGCTCGGCTTGCGGTCAATTTACGGCCCCTTCAAAAAGGATTTCGGCCTCACAGCCACGGCTTTCGGCTGCGTGGCCGGCGCATTGCATCTCATCACCGGCATCACCGGGATGCACCATCATCAGACAGTCAGGGCCTGCCGCTGACAACAGGCGTGGCAACCAGTGCCGGACACTGGCCGGATCGTCAAGACGGAGAAAGCCCGAGAAATCCAGGTTTACCTGTCGTCCCGCGCGCAGGAACACCGATCGCGCCCGCGCAGCCAGTGCCATGATCAGCACTCCCTTTGCACCACCGGCACGAAGATTGCGCCATCGCCCTGACCAGGTGGCAGGCAACGGGACCCGGATCCAGCATTCCGGTCCAGACGGCAATCGCACGACAAGCGGCGCCATCCCCGGGAAGCAATGGCAATGCTGGTGGCCATCATAGTAATCGGGAAGGCTGCCGAAGAGCGCGACAAATTCATCCGTCTGCCGTTCAAGCGAGGCGGCGGCCACTTCAAGCAAGTGTGCGCCCGGCAGAGGCCGGAGGAGATCAGCCAAAGACCAGACCGTTTCGATTCCGGGCAGAACCTGGGTCAGATTGAGATGCAGCCCTACTTGCGCGCCGGCGTCCCTCAATGCCCGCAGCCGCGCAACGTCAGCGGGAGCGATTGCATCGTTGACCATGACCGAGGTTCCATCAATCCGCCGTGTTTCGAGCAGCGAAAGGATGACGCTGTCATGCTTGCGCCCTAGGCCGAAATCATCAGCGATCCGCAACACCATCCCCCTTGCGGCTGATGTCTTCCGCCAGGATGTAGGGGGGCCGCTTTTTGGCTTCCAGTACGGATTTGCCGATATACTCGCCCAGCAGGCCCAAAAAGATCATCTGCATGCCGCCGAAGAACGCGATTAGCGTCAGAACCGATGCAATCCCATTTGAGACTCCGGTGAAAAACAGGGTTTCGATCACGACATACAAGCCGTAAACCGCGCTGAGCATGGCAATGACGATGCCCGCCATGGCCATCAGCCGCAGTGGCGTGGTGGTGAAGCTGGTAATGGCGTCCATTGTCATCGAGAACAAACGGAACGCACCAAAACTGCTCTTGCCGTGCGCGCGCTTGGGTGGCTCAAGCGGCAAGCCGGTTTGGCGAAAGCCAACCCAGCCATAGAGCCCCTTCATGAACCGGTCACTCTCCGGAAGGGAGCGCAGCGCCTCCATAAAGCGATGGTTGATCAGGCGAAAGTCGCCCGCACCCGGTGGGATCTGATAGCTGATATTGCGATTGATGACCCAAAAGAACAATCTTGAAGCGGCAGCTTTCAAGTACCCCTCAGAAGAACGGCGGCTTGCCTTGTAGGCATAGACACTGTCGGCGTCCTCGTTAAGCCAGATCCGGACGAACTCGGTGATCATTTCGGGCGGATGCTGAAGATCTGCGTCCATCAGAACCGCTGCATCCGCGGACTGAGCGGCATCAATACCGGCGGACAGGGCAGCTTCCTTGCCGAAATTGCGGGAAAACTGCAGCAGCCGCACCGATCTCGGGCCGAAATCATGGGCATTCAGGACGGAAAAACTGTCATCTCTGCTGCCGTCATCAACGAAAATGAAATCCACAGTGAGGTTGAATTCATCCGAAAGGCTTGCGGCAATCATCTCCAGCCGCTCGAGCAGTTCAGCCAACACCTCAACCTCGTCATAAACGGGAATGACAATGGACAGGGTTTTTCCGGTCATGGCTGTTTCTTTGCGAAAATGACTGCTGACGACATAGCAAAATTGATGATCGAGGCCAGCCCGATAGCAACAAGGAGAGCTGCGGCCAAGGGCAACCCGGCATAGAGCGATGCTTTTAGCAGCAAGGCACGGAGAAAGAAAACCAGGCAACTCCAGCCCATAAACATCACGTATCGCCGAAGCAGGTTGTCATCGGCTTCATCAAAGGTGATGCGGCTGTGAAACCGGAAAACCACCGATGCACTGATGACCATCGACAGCGCCAGAGCAATTGCCGGGTCCAGGTTCATCCAGCGGCTCATCGCCAGCGTCGCCACATAGTCGATGGTCGCACCGATAACCGAGCCGCTGGCAAAAAGTGACATCTTCCTGAGCATCATCAATTCTTCCGGTTGGAGGTCCGGCCCTGATCGGTGCGATCCAATCATCCGGCGCGCCCCGCGCCAGCCCCCGAAGCGGCAAGCCATGCGTCCAAAGCTGTTCGGATGCCGGTATATGGGTTGGCGCCACTGACGGCAATACATGGAATGGGACGAGCAGCGTCGCAGCCACACCAGACTTTCAGCGTCTATCCTGAGAATGGAAAACCGGAGCGGACGGAAATGCCAGATCAGTGCACTCGCGCACCGGCATACCCTGTGCTCATGCGAGAGCGCAGCAGCAAGCTCAGCGAGGCTGCTCGAGAGTGAGAAACGGGATGCGTGCCCGAGAAACCAGATGAAGCCGTCCGCACTAATGCGGAATCAGAGCTCAATCCTCCCCTCAGCGGGGAGGAATCATAGCTTCCGGTGTTGCTTCAGTCTTCCAGCAGCGTCTTGTAGGCGTCGCGCAGCACATTCTTCTGCACCTTGCCCATGGTGTTGCGTGGCAGTTCATCAAGCACAACGATGCGCTTGGGCTGCTTGAAGCGGGCGATCTTGGGCTTGATGCTGTCGAGGATCGTTGCTTCGTCGAGCTTGGCCCCCGGCCTGGGCACCAGCACTGCGACCACGCCCTCGCCGAAGTCGGCATGCGGCACGCCGATGACGGCGGATTCGAGCACGCCGTCTTCCTCGTCGAGCAGCAGTTCAAGTTCCTTGGGATAGATGTTGTAGCCACCCGAGATGATCAGGTCCTTGGAGCGGCCGACGATCTGCACATAGCCATCGGCATCAACGACGCCCACATCGCCAGTGATGAAGAAACCGTCATCGCGGAACTCCTCTTTGGTCTTTTCCGGCATCTGCCAGTAGCCGGCAAAGACGTTGGGGCCCTTGACCTCGATGATGCCGATCTCGCCCTGCGGCAGGGTCTTGCCGGTCTCTGCGTCAACAATGCGCAGATCGACGCCGGGCAGCGGAAAGCCGACGGTGCCGGCGCGACGCTCGCCGTCATAGGGGTTGGAGGTGTTCATGTTGGTCTCGGTCATGCCGTAGCGCTCGAGAATGCGGTGGCCGGTGCGGTCTTCGAACTGCACATGGGTTTCTGCCAGCAGCGGCGCGCTGCCGGAGACAAACAGCCGCATATGCTTGACCAGATCGCCGGTGAAGGCGGGATCATCAAGCAGACGGGTGTAGAAGGTAGGAACGCCCATAAGCGCGGTGGCGCCGGGAATGTTGGCGATGATCGCTTCAGCGCTGAAGGCAGGCAGGAATATCAGCGACGCACCGGCAACAAGCGTCACATTGGTGGCGACGAACAGGCCGTGGGTGTGAAAGATCGGCAGTGCGTGCAGCAGCACATCTTCTTTCGTGAACTGCCAGACCTGCACCAGCGTCTCGGCATTGGACAGCAGATTGGCTTGGGTCAGCATGGCGCCCTTGGAGCGCCCGGTGGTGCCGGAGGTGTAGAGAATGGCGGCAAGGTCCTCGGAGGCGCGGGCAACAGTGTCGAATGCCTTTGGGGCAACAAGTCCGGCATCGTTGAGCGATCCGGCGCTGGTCTCGTGGTTCTGCCAGACGCCCATGGTCTCAAGCCCGATGCCGAGTTTGGCAGTCAGCGCCTCGTAATCGGCGCGTTTTTTCGGATCGCAGACAAAGATGCGCGGCGTTGCGTTGCCGAGAAAATATTCGATTTCCGCCGGCGTATAGCCGGTGTTGAGCGGTAGAAACACCGCCCCGGCGCGAACCACGGCGAGATAAAGCATGATGGCTTCGATCGACTTGGGCACCTGCACCGCCACGCGGTCGCCGGGCTTGACGCCAAGATCGACGAGCACATTGGCAAATCGGCCCGAGACATCCTCGACATCGCCATAGGTGTAATGACGGCCATCAACCGGCAGGGTGGCGAAAGTGGCGTTGCGGGCTTCATCCGTGGCCAGCTTGTCAGCGAGCAATCCATCGAAGAGATAATTACGAGCCATTTTTCGTTTTCCTGCCGTTGGTGTTTGCGGCCGCTGCATCGGCCAGTGTCTTGACGTCCTTGGAGGCAAACACCGTGTGGGTTTCGGCGAAGCCCTCGTGGAACTGACTGATCTTCTTGAGATCGTAGAGGTAGTTGACCATCAGCCCGCAGGACTGGCGGACCCCGTTTGCCGACAGGTCGGCACCGGCATGGATGTCATGGACCATGGCGCCGTTTCCGAGATGGAAGCGCGCCACCGGATCCAGAGGCAAGCCGTTGCAGTCTTTCTGGTTGACCAGATAAGCTGCTGCCTGCCGGCGCAGCCATTGGGCCTGCTCGCTGAGCCCGCCAAGATCGCCGGACTCGATGGCAAGATCGATGGCTTCTGCGGTAACAACGGTGTTGGGCTGGTCGATGACCGACTGGCGCAGCCAGCGATTGAACCCGGGAATTGGCGACAGCGTGACAAAGGTGTTGATCGATTTCACCTCGGCCTGCAGATCCTCGACCACCTGCTTGATCAGCGAGTTGCCAAACGAGACCCCCCGCAAACCTGCCTGACAGTTGGAGATCGAGTAGAACACCGCCGTGTCGGCGTTTTCGGGAGCCAGGATCTCGCGGTTTTCAGCCAGGATAGCCTGCACCGAACCCGGAACGCCCTTGACCAGCGCCACCTCGACGAAGATCAGCGGATCATCCGGCATGGCGGGATGGAAGAAGGCGTAGCAGCGGCGGTCGGCCGGCTCGACGCGGCGGCGCAGATCATCCCAGTCATCAATGGCATGAACCGCTTCGTATTTGATGATCTTTTCGAGGATGTTGGCCGGGCTCTGCCAATGGATCCGGCGTGGAAGCAGGAAACCGCGGTTGAACCAGGAGGCAAAAAGGTGCTGGAAGTCGACATCGGTTCGCCCGAACGACGGGTTGTCCTTGAGCAGCTTGAGCAGGCGGGCGCGCATCTTGACCAGATCGCCGGTGGCGCCAGGCACCCGGTTGATGCGGCGCAGCAACTCCTGCCGCCTGGGTTCGGCAGCATCGAGCAGGTTGGCGAAATTCTCCGGCGACCGGTCGATCTGGTACGCTGTGGTTTGCGCTTTCAGCTGGCCGGTATCGATGTCCATTTGCTCGGTGAGATATTCGAAGAACTCGATTTCCGCCTCGGGCGTGAGCTCGCTGAAACGCGACAGGATCTGCTGGCCCATATTGTGGCCGGAGACCTCGCCTTCACTGGCAATCAGATCGTTGCAGAGGGCTGTGATCGAACGCCCGTCGCCCTTGACGCGGGCGAGGCCCGGCCGCTCGAACAGCGTCGACAGCAGATCATAGAAAAAGCCGGAGCGATTCAAAGTGCGGCTCCCATGACCAGTTCAGGCAGGAAGGTGACAATCTGCGGGAAGATGCACAAGATCACGATGGCGAGGATCATGCACATCACATAGGGCAGCGAGCCGCGCAGGATGGTGCCGAGCGAGATGTCGGGCGCGATCGAGTTGATGACGTAGAGATTGAGCCCGACTGGCGGCGTGATCAGGCCGATTTCCATGTTGATGGTCAGGATGACGGCGAACCAGTAGGGATCGAACCCGGCGCTGGTGATGATCGGCAGAAGGATTGGCGCTGTCATCAGGATCACCGCGACTGGCGGCAGAAAGAAGCCGGCGATCAGCAGAAAGACATTGATGATGGCCATCAGTACCCAGCGGTTGACCTCGAGATCGGAAATCCAGCCGGCGATGCTCTGGGTGACGAAGGTCGACGACAGGGTGAAGGCGAACAGCTCGGATGCTGCAATGATCATCATGATCATCACCGATTCCTTGGTCGAATCCCGGAACATCGAGATGAACGGCTTGGCCGAGAACATCTTGTAGACCACGACGACCAGCACCAGGCAGAACAGAGCGCCGACGCCGGCGGCTTCCGATGGCGTGGCAACGCCGCCGTAAAGCACGAACAGGATGCCTGCGACGATGGCCAGAAACGGCAGTACCCGGGGCAGGATTTCGAGCTTCTGCTTGAGCGAGTAATGCTGCGTCACATCCGAGAGTGTCAGCCCGCTGCGCCAGCACGAAAACAGCGTCCAGGCCATGAAAATGGCCGTCAGCATCATGCCCGGGACGACGCCGGCGAGGAACAGACGGCCAATCGAGGTTTCGGTGGCGATGCCGTAGACGATCATGGTGATCGAGGGCGGAATGAGAATGCCAAGCGTGCCGCCGGCGGCGATCGAGCCGGCGGAGATCTCATCGGGATAGCCACGCTTGCGCATTTCGGGAATGCCCATTTTGCCGATGGCCGCACAGGTGGCGGGCGAGGAGCCTGACAGCGCCGAAAAAAGCGAGCAGGCGCCGAGATTGGACAGCACCAGACCGCCGGGCACGCGGTTGAGCCAGCGGTCGAGCGCCTCGTAGAGATCCTTGCCGGCCGGGCTGTTGGAGACTGCGGCCCCCATCAGGATGAACATCGGGATCGACACCAGCGTGAAGGAATTGAGCCCGGAGAAAAAGGTCTCGCCGAGAATATCAAGCGAGCGGAAGCCATCAATCAGCAGCAGGGTGCCGATCGATACGGCGCCAAGGGCGAAGGCGATGGGCATGCCGATGGCGAAAAGCGCGATCAACACGACGAGAATGAGAAGGCCGATTTCCAGCGGGCTCATGCGGGGCTCTCCTCGGTGGCAGTCCAGTTCTTGTAGATTTCGGCAATGTATTGCAGGCACAGAATGCCGAGCGGCAGCGGCAGCAGCGGGATCCACAGCGGCAGCGCCCAGACCGTGTCTGTGGTCCAGCCCTTCGACAGCGCCTCATAGAAATAGTGCCAGCCGGAATAGGCGAGCAGGCCGCAGAACGCCAGGCTCAACGTGGCGGCGAGCACATCAAGCAGCCGCTTGCCATTTCCGCCGAGCAGCGTGGGCAAGAGGTCGACCGAAACATGCCCCTTGAGCATGAGCACATAGGGCGCGCCGATGAAGGTGGATGCGATCATGGCGTAGACGACGAACTCGGTCTGCCAGACGGTGGAGGCGCCCAGGAAATAGCGGATGAACACCATCTGGGAGACCACAAGCGTGGACGCGGCAATCAGCAGCATGGACGACAGTCCGCACAGCCGCGACAGCGTCTCGACAATCGAAACAAAGCGTTTCATTTCAGGCAATCCTCGGGTCGATAAAAGGGCAGGCCGGGCGGAAAATGGGGGAGGCGAACCTCCCCCGGGTCCGCCGCTTATTCAACCGCGAGGGCGTCGTCGATCAGTTTCTGGCCACCAGGAACCTTTTCGGCAAATTCCTTGTAGGCAGTTTCCTTGGCTATCGCCAACCAGGCGTCATAATCGTCCTTCGACATCGATACGACTTCGACGCCGGCCTTCTTGAAGGTCTCGACCATCTTGTCGTCGAGGCCGGCAGCTTCCTTGTCGAAATACTCTTCGGCCTTCTTGCCTGCAGCCATGACGGCAGCCTGCTGCTCGGGTGTCAGACGGTCGTAGGCTTCTTTTGAGATCAGCATTGGCTCGTACATGAACCACAGCGAATTTTCGCCCGGCTCGGTCAGGCAGGTGACCTGTTCATAGATGCGGTAGGAAACGAAGGACCCCGACGAGGTGTTGGTCGCATCGAGAACGCCGGTCTGCATGCCGGTGTAGATTTCCGATGACGCCATCGAGGAAATCGAAGCGCCGGCGCCAACCAGCATCTGTTCGAATGCAGGACCAGCAGCGCGGGTGACCTGACCCTTGATGGTGTCGGGCGAGGTGATGCAGGCTTTTTTCGAGGCGAATGCGCCGCCAAGCCAGGCGTCAGCAATGACGATGGCGCCGTTGTCTTCGATCAGCTTCTTGATCTCTGTCATGAACGGCGACGAATTGAGCCGCTTGGCGCGGTCATGGTTGCGCACCAGGCCGGGCATCAGAGTTGCCGAGAACTGCGGCACGCGGCCCGACGCGTAGTCGAGCGGAAACGAGGTGATGTCGAGCTGGCCCTTGGTCAGCGCGCCCCACTGCTCTTTCGCCTTGTAGAGCGACTGGCCCGGATAGACCTGAACATCCAGACCAACATTGGCCGCTGCCAGTTCCTTGGCGAACAGCTGAACCATTTCATCGCGCGCGTCGCCCTTGCCGCCCGGAAACTGGTGTGATGCCTTGAGTGTTTCGGCCTGCGCGAGACCGGTAAAGGCGATGGATGCGGCCAATACGCCTGCAAACGCTGATAATAGTTTCATGTCTTCCTCCCAGAAATTTGTGCTCGCAGAACCTCCTCCGGCCCTGGCAACGATGAAGGGGACCACTTTCTGAATGCAATGTCAAATCTCTTGTATACAAGAATAATGAATTTGCATTTCGGCAGCGATCGGCCATGATATGCGGATGGGCACACGCATTGCAGACACCATTCGCGAACGCATCGAGCAGATGATTGTCACCGGCGAGTTCACTGACGGCGAGCGTCTTGACGAGGTCAAGCTTGCCGAGCAGTTCGGCGTCTCGCGAACACCGTTGCGCGAGGCGTTCCAGTCGCTCGCAGCCTCCGGGCTGCTGACGCTTGAAGCCCGGCGCGGCGCCTTCATCCGGCACCCGGATTTTGTCGAGCTGGTCGAGATGTTCGAAGTCATGGCCGAACTCGAAGCCATGTGTGGATTCCGGGCGGCACGACACGTCACCGACCAGCAGATGATTGATATCGGCCGGACCATCGAGGCCTGCGAAGCAGCCATCGCGATAGGCGATTTCGACGAGTATTACCGCGAGAACGAGACCTTTCACCACCTGCTCTATGAGGCCAGCGGCAACCGCTTCCTGGCCCGGGAGGCGGCGCGGCTTCACAAGAGGCTGAAACCCTACCGGCGCCTGCAATTGCGTGCGAACGGCCGCATGCCGCAGTCGATGCGGGAACATCGGGCGATCTTTGCGGCGCTTGAATGCTCCAATTCAAAGGCGGCCGCAGCCACTCTGCGCCTGCATGTCGCCATCCAGGGCGAACGCTTCAACGATCTCATGGCCAGCTACCGCCAGATGGGCTCGCTGAAGACCGGTTGATTGCGCCGAGTGCGGAGATCGAATTCGTTATCCAACAACCCCCGAATAACGGGATGCAACGCATAAAGCTTCCCGGAAAACCGATGGCCTTTTGTTCGATCTCAAGAGGGAAAAATGGCGCGCCCGAAAGGATTCGAACCTCTGACCCCCAGATTCGTAGTCTGGTGCTCTATCCAGCTGAGCTACGGGCGCGCGCTGCAGGTTTCTATCGCCTGCGAGGCGTTCTCCTAAAACGGACAGCGGGGGATTGCAAGCGGATTTGGCGAAAAAAGCGATTGTCGCACAATTGTCGCACAGTTGATCAAACCGCGCCGGGAGCTGACCGCTTTTCGCCACCATCGGGGACCGGCCTCTGGCCGGCGCGTCATCGCTGAGTTTCTGCCCTGCGCAGCCGGATCAGGCGCTGGTGCGGGCGCGAAATTTGTCGAGTGGAACCGGCTGGTCGGGCAGTTCGATACGGAAGGCCGTGCCCTGGGTCACCGATTCGTCGAGCGAGATCGATCCGCCATGGGCGATGACCAGTTCGCGGGCAATCGCCAGTCCCAGTCCGGTGCCGCCGGAGCGGGCCGAGCCGCGGAACGGCTGAAACAGGTTCTCCCGGGCCTTGGCGGGCAGCCCCGGCCCCGTGTCAGCAACACGGATCTCGACGATCAGGCCGCTGCGGCGGGCCGAAAACGTTACCCGCCGAACGATGGCCTCATCATCGCCGGGATCGGCTTCGAAGGCCTGCACGGCATTGCGCACCAGATTGTAGATCACACGGAACATCTGCTCGTTGTCGGCTTCGATCTCGATGTCCTCATCCATGTCGAGGACGAAACTGATATCTGTGCTGGTCTCCTCGATGATGACATCGCGCACCTCGCCGGCGAGAACCGCAAGGTTGATGAAACGACGGCGCGGCGCCGCCTCGCGGGCCTTGCCATAGGCGAGCACTTCGGTGGAATAGCCCACAGCCCGGTCAATCGTGCGCAGCAGTTTCGGCGCGAAGCGCTTGACCAGCGGATCATCGATCATCGCCAGCCGGTCAGACATCAATTGCGCCGAAGTGAGGATGTTGCGCATGTCGTGATTGATCTTGGACACGGCGAGACCGAGGTCAGCCAGATGCCGCTGCTCCTTCAGCGTCTGCTGCAACCGCGTCTGCATGGCAGCAAGGTGGCCCTCGGCCGCTGTCAGTTCATCAATGGCCGGCGCGGGGACGATGATGTTGTTGGGGTTTTCCGGATCCTCGGAGAAGGCCTGCATGTTTGCAGTAACCCTTTGCACCGGCCGAAGCAGCAAACGATTGATGGAGAAGAACAACAGACCTGCGGTGATGAAAGAGATCAAAACCGACAGAAAGAACACGTTGCGGCCGTAAATCAGCATGTCGTGGCGCAGCTGCTTGTCCTCGAAGACCAGATCGATCTGCATGTCCGGGTCGTCGCCGACCGGGCCGTAAACACGGATCACCCGGTCGCCGCCAAACAGGATGGTATCGAAGGCATCACTAATGGCGCGGATCGGCGTAACGTCAGCCAGATCGTATTGATGGGTAACAAGCGGCGGCATATCCGCGCTGGCAATAAGGCGTGCGGTTCCGTCCTTGCGCAGCACGATGGCCTTGGTGCCGGTCGCCATCAGCGTATCGTTCTGGATGGCTTGCGGCAGTTCCATGGCATTGACGCCGTCGACCACGATCGCTGCGGCGGCTGCCGTGTTGAGGCGGTTTTCGAGCAGGCGCAGCCGTGTGTTGGCGATAGAGGGCACAAAGATCAGCACTTCGGCGATCATCACGAACAGGATGGTCAGCCACAGCAGCTTGGAGGTAAGACTTCTCGCCCTGGGCCTCCACCACGGGATCACTGTCTCAGTATGCGTGTCCGCCATCGTCCGCCCTTCCGCGCCCAGTCATCATCCAAAGCGCCTCAGGAAGCGCACGATCCAGCGCACATATGGTTTGCGGGTCATAGGAATGTAATAGGAAACCGCAGCGCGTTTTCCTATTTCGGCCATTGTCGGATAAGGCGGCACATAGCCGCGTACATCCTTGAGCGTCATGGAGTTGGTCACAGCCAGCGCCCACATGTTGATCATTTCGCCGGCACCGGCGCCAGCAATGGACACGCCGAGAATGCGTGCCTTGCGGTCAACAACCATCTTGATCAAACCGGTTGTCTTGCGTTCCGCCTGGGCTCGGTCGTTCTCGGCATAGGGCCAGCGCAGGATCGAAATCCGGCCGCCATGGCGCTTGGCCGCCTCTTCCTCGGTCAATCCGACATGGGCGAGTTCCGGATCGGTGTAGGTGGCCCATGGAATGATATCGCGGTTCTCTTTGGCAGGCGCGCGAAACAGGATCTGCTGGACCACCAGACCTGCATGATAGCCCGCCACGTGGGTGAACTGCAGACCGCCGGCGACATCGCCGATGGCATAGACGCGCTTGTTGGAAGACCGCAGGTTGGCGCCAACCTTGATGCCGCGCCGGTCATGATCGATGCCCGCAGCATCCAGCCCCAAGCCCTCGACATTGGCGAGGCGGCCGACAGCGACCAGCACATCGGAGCCATCGACAGATCCCCCGCCCGTCTCTGTTTCATAATTGACCCGGACACCGGTCTTGCCGCGCTTTTCGACGGAGGTGACCTTGGCCCCCTCGTGAATGGTCACGCCTTCAGCGCGGATATTCTCCAGAACAATCGCCGCCAGTTCGGGATCATCCTTGCCGAGCGCCTTTAAACCCTCGACCACGGTGACTTCGGCGCCAAGCCTGCGATGGGCCTGAGCCATTTCCATGCCGATCGGACCGCCGCCAATGACGATGAGATGCTTGGGTGCGCGGGTGCGTTCGAACAATGTTTCATTGGTCAGGTAATCAACCGTGTCGAGACCGGGGATTGGCGGCACGAAGGCGGAGGAGCCGGTGGCGATCACATAACGCCGTGCACGAATCTCGGTCTGACCGGCCATAACGGTGGTCTTGTCGATGAAGCGGGCTTCAGCCTCGAGCACGTTGACGCCCATGGCGCGGAAGCGCTCAACGGAATCATTGGGCGCGATGGCGGCGATAACCGACTGGACGTGATCGTGAACCTTGCGGAAATTGACCTTGGTCTCGCCTGCGGTGACGCCGAACATTGGGGCTTCGGCTATGGCATGGGCGTGTTTTCCCGCCGCAATCATCGCCTTGGACGGCACGCAACCATAGTTCAGACAATCGCCACCCATCTTGCCCTTTTCGACAAGCACCACATTGACGCCGAATGCAGCGGCGGCCGCAGCAACCGAGAGGCCGCCGGAACCGCCGCCGATAACGCAGATGTCAGGTGTCAAAGGGCTGCTCATGATACTGTCTTTCCGGCTGATTGAACCGTTGGCGGATGATGAACCCGGCTTGACTTAGGAACGCGCGCGAAACTTGCGGACTATGGTGGGGATTGCCGCCACGATTGCAAGGCCGAGAAATGCAATGGTGATTTCTGGCGTTACCAGATCGGAAATCGAGATTTCGCGTCCGGCGGCTGCGACGATGACGCTGTCGAGCCCCTGGCCCAGCCAGGTATAGGCAAAGGTGCCGGGAATGATGCCCAGGAAGGTGGCTGCGACATAGGTGCGTAGCTTGATGTCGAAAAAGGCTGGCGCAATATTGATGATGAAGAACGGAAACACCGGCGCCAGACGCAATACCAGCAGATAGCCGAATGCATCTTCGGCAAAACCGTCGGCAAGCTTGGCAGCGAACGGACCGGCGCGTTTGCGCAGCACATCTCCACAGGCTGTTCTGGCGGCGAGGAAGATCGCCGCAGCACCCGTGGTGGCGGCAAAAACGGTCAATATGCCCGCAGTGAACCATCCGAATACGAAGCCCGCGAATATTGTCAGGATCGAAGCGGCTGGAAAGGCGAAGGCCACGGCAACGGCGTAAAGCACGAAATAGCCCAGGATAGATGCAATGCGGTGATCGGCGACAAAGGCCTTGAGCGCTTCGCGCTGCTCGGAAAGAACGGTCAGCGACAGATAGTCCTGCAGGCCTGCCGCATAGCCGGCCGCGAGACCGGCGGCAATGATCGCCAATGGCAAGAACCGCCGCCATGTCGCAGGCTTTGCCTTGTCTGAAGCGGTATCGGGGGTGTGCGCCATGGTTTTGTCCATCTGCCCGTTCACGGATTGCGAGGTCATGCAGGATCTCCAGATTCGTTGCCGCGGCTTCCCAGCCGCCTTGTGGATCTGAACAATGAATAGAGGAATGCGGTTTCCGTCTCCAATGACAATCCCTCGCTATTTCCCAAACTCGCGTGAGCCTGAACCTGCTAAATCTCACGGCGACGTGAATTCCACGTCAACAGCGCTATACTGCGTTGATGCTCCAGTCATAGTCATATCCGGAAATCGAAGCCGGCGCGATCTCAGCTGCCTTTTGCGGATCTGCAAATGACATCCAATGACCCTTGAGCTTGCCCTTGCCGCCGAAATCACCGGCATACCAGGAATAAATCCTGGAGGCGGTGATGCGACCGTTGTCGACTGTCACGCCGCGGGGATGGTTGACATACTCGACCGCATTCTGGCGCAGGAGGGCGTCGACATTGGCACCGGTGAAGGCGCTCGTGGCCAGATTAGGACAGGAGTAGGAGGCGCAGTTAAGCCCGTAATGCGACATCGGATCGGTGAAGATGGCACGAACGATCTCGTGCTCGACATCGTCAAGCGACAGTTCGGTACCGCTGACGGTCAGGATTTTGGCTTTCCAGGGACCGGAGCCAAACAGGAATGAACCGCCAAGATTGATCTTCTTGATTGAAGTCACCGGGAAAGCCCCGGCGACAACCTCAAGGGTCTTGGCGTTGTAGAGATTGATCCAGTAGGCGTGGGCCTCGTTGCGCGACAGGGAAACCGGATCCGCGGCTTCCAGCGAGGCGATGTAGGCGCGCAGCGCAGCCAGATTTGATTTCAACCCGCGATAATCGACCCTGTTGTAGCCCTGGGCGTCAGGTTTGACATAGGCTTTGAGCAGCGCGTCATAGGAAGAGTGATCCAGTCCGGCCTGCCCCTTGGGCCGAAATTCATTTAAAGCGGCGGAAGCTGCCAGCGGTTTGAGGGCCATTGCGGCAACAAGACCGGCGGATCCGGCAAGGAGAGTGCGGCGGTTGAGGGGCATGTTTTCGATTTCCTTGGCTCGATCCTGCGCTTTGTGTAGAGCGAGGACTTGGCGCAGGCACGCGTCTGAGACAACCGCTGCACAGCCAATGTCACCGGCTTGTGAACGGTCGTGACCGGAACTCTGCGTTCCAAGCCCGCCGCGCAAGGCCGGAGACCGGGACAAGCCGGTTCCGGCCCGCCCCTTTGGCGTCCGGTGGAGAGAGGCGGCTCATTGACTTTTGACCGGGATCGCGCTTATACACCGCTCGTCCGTGGAAGCTTCCGGTTTCCGGGAGCGTGTTCTGCCGGACTGAACACCCAAACCAAGTTGTTCCAAGAAGGGCCGCACACCGCGGTATTACAATAATATGCCAAAGCGTACTTACCAACCATCCAAGCTTGTTCGCAAGCGCCGTCACGGCTTCCGTGCACGTATGGCTACCAAGGGCGGCCGCAAGGTCATCCAGGCTCGCCGCGCCCGTGGGCGTAGCAGTCTGTCGGCTTAATCGCTGACGACAGGCCCGCGAAGGAAGACGATCGCGTGGCACAGGACGATATCATCAAGAAACCCGGGCGGCTTAAAATCCGGCCGGATTTCCTCGCCGTGCAGAAGGGAAAACGTCTGCGCGGACCTTATTTTCTGCTGGAAACCCTCGACCGGGGCGACCCCGACCAAGCCCCGCGCATCGGCTTTACGGTGACCAAAAAGCAGGGCAATTCGGTGGAGCGCAACAGAATGCGCCGGCGTCTCAGAGAAGTCGTGCGTCAAATGGCAGGGGTTCCCTTCAAGCCCGGACATGACTATGTGGTGGTCGCGCGCAGGGATACGCTGAGCGCGCCGTTTGACAGGCTCATCACCGCGCTCACCGAGCGGGTAAATGAATCCGACAAACCTAAACGGCCCCAACAAGTGCGCGTCGAGACTGATCGGCGCACCGGACAACACCAGAACACCAGGCAATCGAAGCCTGAACATCAGGATTGAGTGATGGAAAACAATCGCAATTATTTCGTCGCAATTCTCTTGTCGGTGCTTGTCCTTATCGGCTGGCAATTCCTTTACGTCAGCCCCAAGATCGAACGCGAACGCGTCGCAGCAGAAGCGCTGCAGGCGCAACAGCCGGCACAGACACAGGCGACTGGTACCGGCGATACGGCTGCTCCAGGCGGGGTGAGCGGATCAGCCCCTGGTGGCGATGTCGCCATTCCCGGCACTGTCACTCAGGCCGCGGGCCTGTCGCGCGAAGAAGCTGTCGCACAGACCGGACGGATCAGCATCGATACGCCGTCGCTGCAGGGATCAATCAATCTCTCCGGTGCCCGTATTGACGATCTGCTGCTCAAGGAATACCGCGAGACCATTGATCCGACGAGCCCCAACATCACGCTGTTCAGCCCGGCTGCAATGGCCAATGGCTATTTCGCGGAAGTCGGCTTCATCGCAGAGGCCCAGTCCGGCCCGGCTCCCGGCCCCAACACTGTCTGGAGCGCAGCATCTGGTCAGGTTCTGACGCCGGCCACTCCGGTCACGCTGACCTATGACAACGATGCAGGCCTCGTGTTCACCCGTGTCATCTCGATTGACGAGCATTACCTGTTCAGCTTCGAGGACACGATTGCCAACTCCAGCGACGTGGCTGCTTCTGTTGCCGGCTATGGCCGGGTCACCCGGTTCTTCAAACCGAAGACCCAGGGGATTTATGTTCTGCATGAAGGCCTGATCGGCGTCGTCGGCGAAGAAGGGCTGCAGGAAGTCGATTATTCCGATGTCGAGGACACCCCAGTCATAGCCCACGCCAAGGCGACCGCCGGCTGGATGGGTATCACCGACAAATACTGGGCCGCAGCCCTTGTGCCGCCGCAGGGTGCAGGCTTTGAAACCCGCTTTGCCCACTTCACCGATGGCCGCGCACGCTACCAGTCGGACTTCAAGACCGATACGATGGCGATCGCGCCCGGTGGCAGCGTGACATCCAAGACGCTGGTGTTCGCCGGCGCCAAGGAAGTTCCGGTCATCGCCGAGTATCAGGAGAAGAACGACATTCTCAATTTCGATCTGATGATCGACTGGGGATGGTTCTACTTCCTGACCAAGCCAATGTTCTGGCTGATCGATTACCTCTACAAAATGTTCGGCAATTTCGGCGTTTCGATCCTCGTCACCACCGTTATCGTCAAGCTGATCTTCTTCCCGCTGGCCAACAAGTCCTACGTGTCGATGGCCAACATGAAGAAGGTTCAGCCCAAGCTCGAAGAGCTCAAGGCCAAGCATGGCGACGACAAGATGGCGTTGCAGCAGGGCATGATGGAGCTCTACAAGAAAGAGAAGATCAATCCGGTGGCCGGTTGCTGGCCGGTGCTGTTGCAGATCCCGGTGTTCTTCTCGCTCTACAAGGTGCTCTACATCACCATCGAAATGCGGCACGCGCCGTTCTTCGGCTGGATCAAGGATTTGTCGGCGCCTGACCCGACCTCGATGTTCAACCTGTTCGGCCTGCTGCCCTATGACGTTCCGTCATTCCTGATGATCGGCGTCTGGCCGTTGATCATGGGCATCACCATGTTCCTGCAGATGCGCATGAACCCGACCCCGCCGGATCCGACACAGGCGATGATCTTCACCTGGATGCCGGTGGTCTTCACCTTCATGCTGGCCACCTTCCCGGCCGGTCTGGTGATCTACTGGGCCTGGAACAACACGCTTTCGGTGACCCAGCAGGGCATTATCATGAAACGTCAGGGCGCCAAGATCGAGCTATGGGACAATCTCGTAGCCTTGTTCAAACCCAAGCCCAAGAAGACCTGAGCGGCGCGGAGGCCGGAGCGATGAGCACACTGTCTGCAGATCCGGCAATGCAAGCTGCGAGAGAGCTCTCGGCAACGCTGTTTACCAAGCCGTTCGTGTTTATCCGTGGCGTTCCGTCACTCAAATTCCTGCCGCCGGAAGGCCCGCCGGAAATCGCCTTTGCCGGCCGGTCCAATGTCGGCAAGTCCTCGCTGATCAACGCGCTTGTCGGGGTCAACGGACTGGCGCGCACATCCAACACGCCCGGCCGTACCCAGGAACTGAACTATTTTGTGCCCGCAGGCTATGCCGGCGACGAAGACGACCTGCCGCCAATGGCGCTGGTGGACATGCCGGGTTACGGCTATGCCAAAGCACCGAAGGACCAGGTCGATCTATGGACCGCGCTGGTGTTTGATTACATGCGCGGGCGCTCGACGCTGAAGCGGGTCTATCTGCTGATCGACAGCCGCCATGGCGTGAAAAAGAACGACGAAAACGTCATGGATCTCCTGGACAAGGCAGCGATGTCCTATCAGCTGGTGCTGACCAAGACCGACAAGATCAAGGAAGCCGGCGTGCCCCGGCTGATCAGCGAAACACTGGCTGCGATCAAAAAGCGGCCGGCAGCCTTTCCGGAAGTGCTCGCCACCTCATCGGAAAAACACCAGGGCATCGCCGAACTCAGAATCGCAATAGCGCTGGCGATTACCCTTTAAAGGTTTGCGCCCTGCCCGGCTTTTCAGCCGGGCGTTTTCATATGATTGTCTGGTTCAGGCGTTCCCGGCTGGCTTGAAGCTCAGCGCGGCACCGTTGAGGCAATGGCGCATGCCGGTTGGCGCCGGACCATCATCAAAGATGTGACCGAAGTGACCGCCGCAGCGACGGCAATGGACTTCCGTGCGGGTGGAAAACAGCGAGCGGTCTTCTTTGGTGCCGATGGCGCCCTCTTCAGCCTGCCAGAAGCTCGGCCAGCCGGTGCCGCTGTCGAACTTGGTTTCAGACGAATAGGCTGGCAAATCGCAGCCTGCGCAATGGAACAAGCCCTTGCGTTTCTCATCGTTGAGAGGACTGGTAAAGGCGCGCTCGGTTGCTTCCTCCCGCAGAACGGCAAACTGCTGCGGGGACAATTTCGAGCGCCACTGTTCTTCGCTCAGCGTCACTTCAAACGGACCTTCCGAGGCAATGGCCGGGGTCCGGCGGCCGAACACCGACAGGGCCACTCCGGCAACACCGGCAGTCAAAAGCGCGCGGCGGCTCATTTCTGTCTTGGTTGTCATTGTGTGTCTCCTTGTGGTGATGGGAATTTAGGTCATTCGGCGAAGAAGCGCCAAGCACATGTCTTCACTTGCCCGTGAGCTGCCTCCCGCCCGTGAAGAGCGAGAGGCTGTCCGATTTGGCACGCCAGCATTTTTCGATGCAGGGGCTGCGGCGCGCCCGGACATGGCGTCAGGTTCAGCCCTTGGGCAGAAGCACCTTGTCGATGACGTGAATGACGCCATTGGACTGATCGACATCGGCGATGGTCACATTCGCCACGGCACCGGTTTCGTCTGTGACCATGACCTTGTCGCCCTCATAGCTGATGTTGAGCATGCAGCCACCAACGGTCTTGACCGGGTGGACACCGCCATCATCGTCAACCATTTTCATGATGGCTGCGGACATGGCGTCAGCGGCAACCACATGACAGGTCAGGATTTTGGTCAACTGGTCCTTGTTTTCAGGCTTCAGCAGGGTATCGACGGTGCCTTCCGGCAGAGCGGCAAAGGCTTCGTTGGTCGGTGCGAACACAGTGAACGGGCCTTCGCCCATCAGCGTGTCGACGAGGCCGGCAGCCTTGACGGCGGCGACGAGCGTGGTGTGGTCAGCCGAATTGACGGCGTTTTCAACGATGTTCTTGTCGGGGAACATTTCTGCGCCACCGACCATCTTGTTTCCGCCATGGCTTGCGGCGAAGGCCAGGCTTACGCCCGAAAGAAGAACAGCAGTGGCAGCAATGGAGCGAAGAGTATTTTTCATAGGTCAGCCTCTTTGGTGTTTTCAGGCCGGATCATCCGGGCCCTTCGTCACCCGCCGCATTTGTTTTGCGGCGGTTAAAGAGGAAGACGGGAGCTGTGCGAGATAAGTTTCAAGAAAGAGAAATTATTTTTTGACCAGCGCGCCGGACAGCACCACAGGACCTGTGGCAACCCCGGTCGGAGAGCCGCCCAGAGGCTCGACACTGACGGCCAGAAGCGCGCCGTCGGATATCTGCCTGACCAGGCTCTGGTCGAGCACCAGACGGCCACCATCGCCGGGAACCAGGCCAAGCGAAACCGTCGCCCCCTCGCCCGGCACCAGCCACAATTCAAGCGACTTGCCGTCATCGGGCGAGAACGCCGCCGGTGTAATGGTGAATGCGCCATCAACCGGGTCGAGCGCGGCAATCAAGCCAACTGCACTGCCGGGAGCGCCAAGCTCGGCAACGAGCGCCGGAGCCGAGCCGGGACCAGTTGTGCCAGGAAAGTTGCCAGCATAGATGCCGAACGCCGCAGCAGCGGCGACAGATGCGAAGGCAAGGCCACGCCAAAAGACCAACGAACCCCAAAGACCGCCTGCCGGTTTTGCCGCTTCGGCAAAAAGACGCGCGTCGATCCGGGCCTTCACACTCTTTGGAGGGGTTTCGGGCTGATAGGCGTCATCGAGATTTGAGAGATCCGCCTGCCAAGAGGTCACAAGCGTTGCAAAATTGCTGTCGCGGACCATGCGCTCTTCAACCTTGCGGCGCTCGGCAAGTGGCAGCACGCCAAGCACGTACTCGCCCGCCAAGGCATTGTCGTCGGGTATTTGCGCACCGGTGCTCATCAGTTCAGGCACTCTCTCAGTTTGATCAGGCTGCGCCGCAGCCATGTTCGCATTGTGTTGAGCGGCACGGCATATTGCTCTGCCAGCTCCTGATAACTCAAGCCCTCCATATAGGCCGCCACCACCGCGGCAGCCTTGTGAGCTTCCAGCTCCCCGAGACATCCCTCGATACGCCGGCTTTCGCCGCTCAGAACCGCCCTCGTTTCCGGGTCCGGCGCTGAATCGGCGACATCGGGCGCGTCGTCATATTCCAGCGTCGCTGGCTGGCGGGCACGGATCAGGTCGATCGCCTGGTTGCGGGCGATGGTGACAAGCCAGGCCATGGCAGAGGCCTGGCCGACCCGAAAGCTGCCAGCACGACCCCAGATCCGGACGTAAACCTCCTGAACAGCGTCTTCAGCCTGGGCCCTGTCCTTGAGAATACGAAGTGCGACGCCAAAAAGTTTCGCACTTGTCTGCGAATAAAGCGACGAAAACGCCACGCGGTCGCCCAGCGCGGTACGCGCTATCAATCCAGAGAGTTCATCTTGGCTCATGATGGGATTGTTTTCTCCGCTCATCCGGCAGTCAGTACCAGTTTCATACCTTGCTCGCATCCTTTACGGCAAAATTCGCAGATTGGATGTCACAATCATTGATGCTGGGACGGATTGCCGCTAAACAGCGCCGGACCTTTTGCCTCTTGTGCTCATTCGAACCGGGACGCCACGCCAATGTCTGACACTCCAAGCAACGATGCCGCAACACAGGCCCGCCTGCTCGCAGAGGCGCTGCCTTTCATGCAGCGCTACGAGAACAAGACCGTGGTGGTAAAATATGGCGGCCACGCCATGGGCGATGCGGCGCTGGGCAAGGCATTCGCCCAGGACATAGCCCTGCTCAAACAATCGGGCGTCAACCCGATCGTGGTGCACGGCGGCGGCCCCCAGATCGGCGCAATGCTGAGCAAGATGGGGATTGAATCCAGATTCGAAGGCGGCTTGCGGGTCACCGACGAGCAAACCGTCGAGATCGTCGAGATGGTGCTGGCCGGATCGATCAACAAGGAAATCGTCGCGCTGATCAACGCCGAGGGCGAATGGGCGATCGGGCTTTGCGGCAAGGACGGCAACATGGTCTACGCAGAGAAGGCGCACAAGACCTTCACCGATCCGGATTCAAACATCGAGCGGGTGCTTGATCTGGGCTTTGTCGGCGAACCGGTGGAAGTCGACCGCACGCTGCTCGACCTGCTGGCGAAATCGGAAATGATCCCGGTGCTGGCTCCTGTGGCTCCGGGGCGCGACGGCCATACCTACAACATCAATGCGGACACTTTTGCCGGTGCCATCGCCGGCGCTGTGGAAGCCTCGCGGCTGTTGTTCCTGACCGATGTGCCGGGCGTTCTCGACAAGGACAAGAAGCTGATTGATGAGCTGACTGTCAGCGAAGCACGTGCGCTGATCGCCGACGGCACGATTTCGGGCGGGATGATCCCCAAGGTCGAGACCTGCATCGAAGCGATTGATCGCGGCGTCAAGGGCGTGGTTATCCTCAACGGCAAGACGCCGCACGCGGTGCTGCTGGAGCTGTTCACCGCCCATGGTGCGGGAACTTTGCTGGTTCCCTGAAAAATATGCCAATCGGCGCTTGACCTGAACTGCACTCCAGCCGCTAGGCTTTGTCCACACTGGCAATTGGAGAACAGATGATGGTGATATCCAAAGCAGCACGCAACTTTCGATTTGGCACGAGTTCATGAAGATCGGCCGGCTGTCCGAGCTGACCGGACTGAGCATCGATACCCTGAGGTATTATGAAAAAATTGGCCTGATCGATCCGCCCTATCGCAAGGGCGGGCAACGGCTCTACGAGCCCGACGCGGTCCGCTGGATCGATTTCCTCAAAGCGCTCAAGGCCACCGGCATGAGCCTTGATGACATGAAACGTTACGCGCTGATGCGACGCAAGGGCAATACCACGGCTGCAAACCGCCGCGTGATGCTTGAAAACCAGCATGTCCTGGTTCTCAAGAAGATCGAGGAGCTCAACACCTGCGCGGCACTGCTCGAATACAAGATCGCCAATTATCACGAGATTGAAGCCAGCCATGAGCAGGCCGAGAAGAAGGGAAATGCGCGATGACCATGGAAACCGCATCCAATTCATCAAACCAAACAGCGCTTGAGCGCGGGCGTGCAATCGTCGCCCAGATCAATCCAGGCCTCGAAGCGGCTCTGGCAGAGCGCTACGACGTCCTGTTTCCCGACTTCGCCGAAACGCTTGTCGAGTTCGCCTACGGCAGGCTTTATGCCCGTGAAGGGCTGGACCTGAGAACCCGGCAGATTGCCACTGTCGCGGCGCTGACCGCACTCGGAGGGCAGACAGGCCCGCAGTTGCGGGTCAATCTCGAACACGCGCTGGCCGCCGGTGCGAGCAGACGTGAATTGCTGGAAGTGATCCTGCAGATGTCGGTCTACGGCGGCATGCCGGCGGCCATCAACGGCATGAATGTGGCCATGCAGCTGTTTGAAGATCAGGATGCGTTAACATCCTGATCGGCTGCTATTTGCAGGTGTTCTGCGCAGTATCACATCGAGTTGCGCTTACTGATCTGCCAATCCTGCCGGGCGTTACCCCGAGGATAGTGTCCCCCAGACCAGTGCCAAACCGTCTGGATTGCGCGTCGAATGTATCGCGCGCTTTCGGATCGATGATTGCTATCGGGGCTGAAATAGCCATGCCGGCAGCCGAGCCCACGGTGTTGGAAACAGACATCGCCGTGGCACCCAGCTCGGCACCGAGGCCGAGATCCTGATCGGTAACCGTTTGACCATCGATCAACCGCTGCCCCAGCAATTTCACAACTTCCGGGCTATCAGCGAATTTCGAATGGTTCAGACGGTCGCCACCCTGAAGCGCTGAAAGATCAAGAACCGTGATCCCTCCCTGCTCAAGTTCATTGCGATAGACCGGGTTGTTGATGTCGATCTGTCCAAGCCTGTCAACGTTGCCGGAGATTCTGCGCGACAGCGTCAATGCGCGGTCATCCCTGGAGACAAATACGGTAAACTTCGGCCGCTTCGGTCCCATATCGGCAATCTGCTGGCGGAAAACGTCGACATCGAGATCGGGTGACGCCAGAATGACATTGCTGATCTTGGAAGGCACCCCGTCGTTCCGGATTGCCATCTGACGCAAGGCCTCCACAGTCAGCCAGGTGCCCATCGAGTGGGCCAAAATGGTGATGTCCTTGATATCAGGCACCGTGGAAGCCCCGGTTAGAAGCGCTTCCAACGCCGAGCGGGAATAGTTTGTGCTTTCCTTGTCATACCCATAATCGAACACCGAGCCACGCGACGGCCAGGTGAACATCACCGGGGTGGCGTCGGTCTTGCTGTCATGGGCGATCTGGGCAAAGCGGTAAACCGCACTTTCATAGCGGGTATTGAAACCATGCACAAAGATCAGCAAGCGGCCGGATGGCGACTTGTTGCGCTCGTACCACCCCCTCACTTCCTCGACCGTGGTAAACTGGTTTGCCGACAAGGTGGCAAATTCGCGGGATGGATCAGGCGGCAATTTCTTTGGCCACTGAACCTCACCGATCTTCCGCCTGCTCTCAGATGGAATTGAAATCACAAGTTCATTGAAATCAATCTGGTCTCCACGCTCGCCGCTGTAAAGCAGGCCCGGATTGTCCGATGGCGCGCGCGTGGTGGCGACCATGATCGATACTTCTGACGCATCTGCTGCGGTCTGGGCGACCGGAGCCAGCACGCCTTCCGGCGGGCTGGCGCACCCTGCCATAAACAGCGTGAACACGACTGCACCCGCCCGAGTCCGGGTCCGGACTTTCAAAACCTGCTGAAGCAGCATTGGGGCACGCAGGGCGAGCATAAGCAATCCATTCGGGAAAGACACATATCCGTCGCACACAAGGTGCGCTAATCGTCCTTCATGCCCGTTCAGACCAGCAGAAGAACAAGTATCCCCGCTACAATCAGTATGCAGCCGGAAATTTCAAGCTTGTTGACGTGTTCCCGAAATATTAGCACCGACGATGCAAATGTGAAAATCATTTCAACCTGAGCCAAAGCTTTGACCGCGGCCGCGGTTTGCAGAGTCATGGCCATGAACCAGCCAAACGATGCTGTGGCGCCAACCAGGCCGACGAGTGCGGAGATTTTCCACGCCGCACGGATCCGGCCCAGTTCACCCGGTGATTTGAACCACATCCAGACCAGCATGATGATGGTCTGCAGAACAATAGCCACCAGCAGCGTGACGGCCGCCTGCATCATGAAATTGGGCCCGGCCAGCGATAGGGAAGCGGCGCGATAGCAAACGGCAGCGATGCCGAAGATCGTTCCCGATGCCAGCCCGAGCGCAGCGGTGCGGGAGAACACTGACCGTATCAGTGCTGCCGCACCGGATGCGGAACGCGCAACCGAAATCAGCACGACGCCAACCAGACTGATGGCGATGGCGGCCAGCGTGCCGCCACCCACCCTGTCTCCCAGAAAGATCAACCCGAACAATGCCGCCTGGGCAGGTTCGGTGCGTGAATAGGCTGTTCCGACAGTAAAGTTGCGGTGGCTGAACATCTGGATCAGCAATGCCTGGGCGGTGATCTGGGAAATCGCAGCAAGTGTCACCCAGCCAAGGAATGCGGGATTTGGCCGGGGCACCGGAAAGTCCAAACCGACTGCCAGCAGCACGACAAACATAAGCGCGAACGGCACGCCAAAGCCGAAGCGAACGAAGGTCGCGCCGCTGGTGCCCATTACACCCTTGAGGTGTTTTTGCAGGACCGAGCGGATGTTCTGCAGGAATGCAGCGGCAATGGTGATGAGAACCCAGGTTTCCATCTTGGCGGGGTATATCCTGTGTCAGGGAGCGAACGCGTATGACCGTCTTGCGAAAGGAACGAAGCCGGGCCAGTCAATTTGATATCAGCGGTCTAGCAGCCTGACGCGCTTGGCGACAAGTCCGGTGCAGGCCAAATGATACGCCCCGGAAATCAGGCGCTATGCCGCGCGCGTCATCTCGCTGCCTATGAGAACCAGATTTCGGCCGTTGCGCTTTGCCGTATATAGCTGCCTGTCGGCCGCGCGCATGATTTCCTTGCTGCGTGACCGGGAGTCAAACGGGGCTCCACCGATGCTGACGGTCACTCTCAGTTGCTCGCCTTCAGCCGTCGTGAAAGACATTTGCTCAACATTGAAGCGGACACGCTCGGCGACCATGACCGCATCCTCCCTATCGGCACCGCGAAGTATGATGGCGAATTCTTCGCCACCAATTCTGGCACCGAAGTCAGTGGCCCGTATCGATTGGGAAATTGCATCTGCAACCGCCATCAGGGCACGGTCGCCGGCATCGTGACCGTAATCATCATTGATCTGCTTGAACCTGTCGGCATCGATCATCAGCAAAAAGCCCTGATCGGACGCCCGTTTGACTTCGGACAGGCGCTCAAGGAATGCGTCACGGTTGGCAAGACCGGTCATGGTGTCGTGGTTGGCCCTGTGCTCCAGATCCCTGTGCGCAGCCTGAAGTTTGACGTGAACCTCGAATAGGCTTTGATGAGCCTGACCGAGAGCCTTGTGTGCCGCCTCCAGTTCCAGGGTTTGCCGGTAAAACACATAGGTTGCCAGCGGCGTCACCGCCAACGGGCAAAAACCCGCTATCGAGAGCGCAAGCACCATCGCTCCGGTCGCGCCGACGAGAAACATGATGGTCCCGGTTATCAGTAGCGAAATAACCACCGATCCTGTGGTCAAGAGAGTGATTTTCTTGATCATGGCACGGGAAATGGTCGGCGATATGCCGGTAGCCTGCATTGTCTGCGCTTCCTGATGTTCGGTCACGAGATGCATCGCAGGGAAGTTTTGACTTCCGGTATACAGAGTAGGTAAACCTCTTGTTTACAATTGACGCTGGTGTTCCATGTTGAACCATACCGGCCATTTCCTAGACAGAACCGAGGTTTTCATGCCCCACAAATCGGCCTTGCCCGATCCCGCAGCCTTCGCCCACGTAACCGAATGGGTGTTTGATCTCGACAACACGCTCTACCCGCGTCACACCGACCTGTTTTCGCAGATCGACAAGAAAATGACGGCTTATGTCCGCGATCTGCTCGGCCTTGATCATGATGCGGCGCGTGGCATTCAGAAGAAATATTACCGCGAGCACGGCACCACACTGCAGGGCCTGATGCTGCATCATGGCATTGATCCAAGTGACTTCCTCGAGAAAGTCCATGACATCGATTATTCCTGGGTGAAACCGGATCCGGCGCTCGGAGAAGCGATCAAGGCGCTGCCGGGCCGCAAGTTCATTTTCACCAATGGCGACACGCCGCATGCCGAACGGGCGGCCCAAGCGTTGGGGATTCTCGATCATTTCGATGAGATCTTCGATATTGTCGCGGCCGATCTGGTGCCCAAGCCGGCACCCGAGACCTATGACCGGTTTCTTGCCAAGCATGGTGTGCACAAGGACAAGGCGGCGATGTTCGAGGACCTGCCGCGCAATCTGCTGGCGCCGCATGCGCTGGGGATGCGGACAGTCCTGATCGTGCCCAACAATCTGGACGTGGTGCTGGACGAAGTCTGGGAACACGAAGGCAAGGACGGTGCGCATGTTGAATATGTCACCGACAATTTGGCGGCTTTTCTGAATGCCGCCCTTGCCTGAACTGCGGGCCTGAACTGCGGGCCTGACTTGCGGTTTAAACAAGGGACCTGAGCGGCGGCTTGCCCAAACCTTTCCAAGATTTAATCTACATTACAGGGCTTTAAGTGGTGGTTGCCGGTCGCAGCGACCACATTGTGGGGGCAGACAACGACTGCCCTCCCAGTTAAAGGACCTACTCATGAAGAAGACAATTCTCGCCACCCTCGCCGCAGCTCTGATCGCCTCGGTTGCCGTTCCTGCAATGGCCGCACAAGGCAAGCACGATGGTCCCCGGCATGGCCCACGCATCGAACGCATGATGGAACGGTTTGACGCCGATCGCGACGGCGCTGTCACGCTCGAAGAAGTCTCGGCGCATCGGCTTGCAATGTTTGAAAGCGCCGACACAGACAAGTCCGGCTCGCTGAGCAAGGATGAGCTCAAGGCCTTTGGCGACATGCGCCAGGAGATGCGTAAGCAGAACCGCGAAGAACGCCGCACTGAGCGTGAAGGCATGAACGACGGCGAGAAGATGGGCAAGCATGGTGATCATGACGGCAAGATGGCCGGCAAGCATGGCGGAAAACGTCACGGTGAAGGCAAGGGTCACGGCGAAGACCGGGGCGACAACCATGGCGGCCCGCGGATGGAGCGCCTCGACACCGACAAGAACGGTGAAATCAGCCTTGAGGAATTCACCTCGCTCGACGTCAAGATGTTCGACCGCTTCGACAGTAACAGCGACAAGAAGATCGACATCACCGACTTCTATGGTGATCGCGCTGACAACAACTGATCCAACCGGATCACGTGCAAGAAGCTCCAGGCCGGATTTTGTCCGGCCTGGTTTTTTATGAGGAAGCGGGAATTTCGTAATGCTTGGCGATGACCGACCAGGCTTCATCGGCAGTATCGACAAAGTTGAGCAGATCAAGGTCGTCCGGCGATATGGTGCCAAAATCCGCCAGCGCCTGAAAATCGATGATCGAGTTCCAGAACTCCTTTCCAAACAGGATCAGCGGCACATGTTCCATGCGGCCGGTCTGGATCAGGGTCAGCGATTCGAACAGCTCATCCATGGTGCCAAAACCACCAGGAAAAAGGGTGATCGCCTTGGCGCGCATGAGGAAATGCATCTTGCGGATGGCGAAATAGTGAAAATTCAGGCTGAGTTCCGGCGTCACATATTCATTTGGCGCCTGTTCATGCGGCAACACGACGTTGAGCCCGATCGAGGCAGCACCCACATCATGAGCGCCGCGATTGCCTGCTTCCATCACACCCGGACCGCCACCGGTGACAACGACAAATTCCTGCCCGTTGGTCTTCAGGGAATGGGTCGAGCATATCCGGGCGAAAGCGCGTGCTTCGTCATAATAGCGCGACGCGGCTGTGAGGTTCTTGGCCTGGGTTTCATTCTTGGCCGCCCATGGTTCCTTGCCGGGCTCGGGAATTCGGGCCCCGCCAAACATCACCACCGTCGAGCGGATACCAGCCTCCATCAGCACCATTTCCGGCTTGAGCAGTTCAAGCTGAAGGCGGATCGGACGGAGTTCCTCACGGCAGAGAAAATCTTCGTCGGCATAGGCCAGCCGATAGGCTGGCGACATGCTTTGAGGGGTCTTGGGCTGGCGGTCGGCACGGAGTTTGTCCTGACGGCTGTCGGCCAGCGGATCCCAGACCTGATTTGTACGCTTGGCATTCATCTGCAAATTCCCGTTTGGCGTTGGCGAACAGACCGGAATTGACCCCGCGCCCAGCCTCGCTTAGGAGATGTGCAACGGCGCTGACGGTCCGGCTTGTTAATGTCAGGACCACCCACACTAGACATTGAACCTTAAGGAATCGCCACGATGAAACATGATTTGGCCGCCCTCGCCAGCACGATCGAAACCGCGTTCGATGACCGCGACACCGTTTCCACATCAACACGCGGAGAAGTTCGCGATGCAGTTGAAACCTCGCTCAACCTGCTTGATCGCGGCGAAGCCCGGGTCGCCGAGCGCGGCGATGATGGCCAGTGGACGGTCAACCAGTGGCTCAAGAAAGCAGTCCTTTTGTCGTTCCGGCTCAATCCGATGGAAGTCATCAAGGGCGGCCCCGGAGATGCTGTCTGGTGGGACAAGGTGCCGTCGAAGTTCGATGGCTGGACCGCCAATGAATTCGAACGCTCCGGTTTCCGCGCGGTTCCCGGTTCGATCGTCCGGCGCGGCGCGTTCATCGGCAAGAACGTTGTGTTGATGCCGTCTTTCGTCAATCTCGGCGCCTATGTCGATGAAGGCACCATGGTCGATGGCTGGGCCACGGTCGGCTCCTGCGCGCAGATCGGCAAGAATGTGCATCTGTCGGGCGGTGTCGGCATCGGCGGCGTTCTGGAGCCGCTGCAGGCAGGCCCAACAATCATCGAGGACAATTGCTTCATCGGGGCGCGTTCGGAAGTCGTGGAAGGCTGTATCATCCGCGAAGGCTCGGTACTCGGAATGGGCGTTTACATCGGCCAGTCGACCCGGATCGTCAACCGGATGACCGGCGAGATCAGCTATGGCGAAGTGCCGCCCTATTCGGTGGTCGTTGCCGGCTCGATGCCGACATCGGGCACCATGGGCAATGGAGCGGCTGCGCCGAACCTCTACTGCGCGGTAATCGTCAAGACAGTTGACGCCAAGACCCGGTCCAAGACCGGCATCAACGAACTGCTCAGGGACTGAGACCGCCATGGCGCGGCGGCCCGGCTCTGGCATGCGCTGGCTTTTGTTCAGCGTTTCCGGCCGGCTGTCGCGCCGCGCCTATTCTTGGGCCATGCTTTTCTGGATGGCCGTGGTGTCGATCCCGATTTCGTCCGCGGTTGGCGCTGAACCCGACAGCAGCGCAATGGCCATGGCCGGATTCGGTATCATCTTCAGCTTTCTGTCTGCAGCCTGGTCGATTGCCGTGATGAGCATCAAGCGGTTGCATGACGCAGGCCTTCCGGGCATTCTGGTTGGCGTTCTGGTCATCCCCGCAGCCTCGTTTTTGATGCTGCTGATCATCATGCTGTGGCCGTCGGTCAAGGGTCCGAACAAACACGGGCCGGCGCCGGACCACCCCGGATATTGATTGCGGCGGTTTCACCTGCTTCGACCAGTCGACAGTATCGGGGCAATCGTCTAATCACGAAGCATGAACCTTACTGATCCCGCACAGACACTTTCCGCCCTGATCCGCTGTCCCTCGGTGACACCCGAGGAAGGCGGCGCATTGACAACACTCGGTGCGATGCTTGAACAGCTCGGGTTTAGCAATGACCGGATGACTTTTTCCGACACAGGGACGCCGGACGTGGAAAACCTCTATTCCCGGCTGGGATCAAGCGGACCGCATCTGATGTTTGCCGGTCATACTGACGTGGTGCCGGTGGGCGATGCAGGAGCCTGGACGCAAGGGCCGTTTGGCGCAGACATTGTAGATGGCGAAATGTATGGCCGCGGTGCTGTCGACATGAAAGGTGGCATTGCCTGTTTCGTCTCGGCGCTGGCGCGGCTGATCGAACGCAAGGGCGCACCTGAAGGGTCGGTGTCGCTGCTGATCACCGGCGACGAGGAAGGCCCCTCGATCAACGGAACCGAGAAGCTGCTTGCCTATGCCAAGGCAAAGGGCGAGCACTGGGATGCGGCTGTTGTCGGCGAACCGACCAATCCGGATCAGATGGGTGACATGATAAAGATCGGCAGGCGCGGTTCGTTATCGGGCACGCTGCGAGTGGATGGAGTGCAGGGACACGTCGCCTATCCTCACCTCGCCGACAATCCGCTGCGCAGCATGGTCACGCTTGTGGAGGCATTGCTTGATCCGCCGCTTGATGCCGGCAATGAGCGCTTTCCGCCTTCCAATCTGGAAGTCACCAGCATTGATACCGGCAACACAGCCACCAATGTTATCCCGGCACGCGCGACCGCCAGGTTCAACATCCGCTTCAACGACATCTGGACTGCAGAGGCCCTGGCGGATGAGTTGCGCGGGCGGCTGGAGCGGGCAGCCAAGCACCCCGGGCTGCGGCCGGGACGCGACCCGGTACGCTACAATGTGGAATTTGACGCACGATCCTCACCATCTTTCCTGACACGGGATAACGCGCTGATTGAAGCGCTCTCGGCGGCTGTTGCCGAAGCAACAGGCAAGACACCGGCGCTGTCGACCACAGGCGGCACATCGGACGCGCGCTTCATCAAGAATTACTGCCCTGTTGTCGAATTCGGGCTTGTCGGAAAAACCATGCATATGGTCGATGAGCGTGTCGCACTCAGCGATCTTGAAAGCCTGACCGGGATTTACGAATTGTTTCTTGAGCGCTGGTTTGCCAGTGCCGGGACGCGCTGATTTTGGCGGGTGGGGTCGTTCCAACGCGGATGGAGGCCGGACGGTCACTGGCCGGGCTGTTTTATCTGATCCTGGGGAATCGCGACGGTTTACGTCTTTTCGATACCTCGCCGGACGGCTTCTGGCGGTCCTTCGGAGCGTTTTTCTGGGCCTGGCCGGTGCAGTGCTTTCTGTGGACCGGAATATGGCGCGCAGCACCCGAAATCAGGCCTGAAACACCTGTCGAATTTTTCAGGTTCTTTGTCGTCTCTAGCGGTTTCGACCTGGTTGCATGGGTGTTGCCCGCGCTCCTGCTCTTGGTGGTGTGCCAAGTGTTCGGCTTCTCGGGCAAATTCTCCCGGCTGGTGGTCGTCAACAACTGGTTTGGCCTTCTGTCGGCCTATATCGGCTTTTTTCCCGCGGCGCTGCGCTATCTGACGCCGGTGTCCGATACGGCGAACGCCTTCATTTCGCTGGCGGTCTATGTGGCGGTTATCTGGCTGTATTACCGGGTGATCCGTATCTGTGTTGACGGCGACGTGATGATAACGATCTTCATTACCCTGATGATGGTGATGACCGGAGTGACGGTTTCGGAAATCGCCTTCAGCGTACTGGCTGGCTAATGCATCCCGCGTTCGAATGGATTCATTTGAACGATAACGTAGATGCATCAATTCAACGCGTTACAAGCATCCATTGCGCATCCAATTGGATGTGCGCGCTGTAGCGCCTTTCAACGTCACACAAGATCAGCACCCAGATACCTTGCGTCTTGAAATGCGGCAGCCATCCCCTGCCGGTTCTATCGAACGCACAGGGAATGGCTGAAAGGCACAAACACGTCGCTGGTTATCAAGCGGCGAGGTCGTCGTCGGTCTGGAACAGCGCATCAAGGTCGAGATAGCAGATCATCTGATCGTCGACCGGGATGATTGCCCTGGTCAGCGCGCGTTCGGCGGCAGGCAGAACGTCAGGCGCCGGCTGCAGATCGGCGTTGTTTACTGTGATCATATCGGACACATTCTCGACCAGCAGACCAACCAGCTTGCCGGCAATCATGGTGACAATGATGGCTGATCTTTCTGTTGCCTTGATCGGAGGCAGGCCGAGACGGATTGCCATATCGATCACAGGGATCACCGATCCGCGCAGGTTGATCACGCCAAGAACATGCGGTGGCGAGTGCGGCAGAGTGGTCGATGGCGCCCAGCCACGAATTTCGCGGACCGACATGATGTTTACGCAGAAAACCTGCTTGCCCAGATGGAACGAGATAATTTCAAGATAGCCGCTGTTGGCCACATTATTGTTTGCGGTTTCTTGCATCAAAATTCCTCCCAGTCGTCTTGTGACGCTGCGGTTGAGTTGTTGGATTTGCTGGCACCAAAGGCACGAGCGACAGTGTTCAGCATGTTTCGGGCCGGAGACTGAACAGGACGCGACCCGGCCGTGGAGGCGCTGACGCCGCCTGCCAGGCTCTTGGCACGCGCGACCGGGTTTGGCGCAATGGTCTGTTTGGCCGGGCCAGACATTGCCGCCTGGGCCGGCACAGCGACAGAACGGTTACCTGTAAGGGTGAACTGGCGCACCAGACCATCAAGCGACGCTGCGCCGCTGGTAAGCCTGTGGGTGACGGCAGTGGTTTCTTCGACCATAGCCGCGTTTTGCTGGGTCACCTGATCCATTTGGTTGACCGCTGAGTTGATCTCCGACAGGCCCGTGGCCTGTTCGCGGGCAGCCGTTGCGATCGAGTTGATCTGATCGTTGATGGCGCTGACATGCTCGGCGATCATGCCGAGCGCATCACCGGTCTCGCGGACCAGCGTCACGCCTGACTTGACCTCTTCACCGGACTTGTTGATCAGGCCCTTGATGTCCTTTGCAGCGGTAGCCGAGCGCTGGGCCAATTCCCGGACTTCCTGGGCGACAACGGCAAAGCCTTTTCCGGCCTCGCCCGCACGTGCCGCCTCGACACCGGCATTGAGCGCCAGCAGGTTGGTCTGGAAAGCGATTTCATCGATCACATTGATGATCTTCGAGATCTCGACGGAGGCGCCTTCGATCCGTCCCATGGCGTTGATCGCCTCGGCGACGACCTTGCTTGAAGTTTCGGTCGACTGCTTGGCTTCAGCCACCTTGCTGGTAGCTTCGTCAGCCCGCTGGGACGAACTTTTGACCGTCGCTGTAATCTCGTCAAGCGCTGCGGAGGTCTGTTCGAGCGAGGCAGCCTGCTGCTCTGTGCGCCGTGACAGGTCATCTGCGGCTGCGCGCAATTCGCCGGTATCGCCGTTGATCCCCATGATGTTTTCGCTGACATCGCTGAGCGTTTCATTGAGTTTTTCAACCGACGCATTGAAGTCGATCCGCAGTCTGTCGAGACTTTCTATGAAAGGCCGGTCGAGACGAATCGTCAGGTCACCTTCCGACAGCTTGTGCAGACCGTCGGCCAGGGAATCGACCGCCTGTTGCATCAACGCGGTTTCCTCGGCCTTGGCCGTTTCACGATCCTGGCGTCGACGTTCTGTCTGGGAACGGTTCTCGTCAGCCTCACGCTCAAGCTCGACTTTCTCGATGGCCGCATTGCGGAACACTGCGACCGAACGAACCATTTCACCAATCTCGTCCTTGCGCGTTTCGCCCGCCAGTTCGATCGATGTGTCACCTTCTGCAAGGCGGCGCATGTTTTCCACCAGCGCTTCTATCGGTTTGGTCATCGAACGGGAGAACCAGGTGCTGACCGCCATGGCGCCAAGCAGCAGCAGGAGGGAAACGCCAAGTATGGCATTGCGCATCATGACCATGCTGGCGCCGGCTTCGCTCTTGTCGATCAGCGCCGCGACGGTCCAGTCGGAGCCATCGAATTTGACACCGGTCATAGCGACGCTGGATTCCATGTTGCGGTAGCCATCGACGGTACCGAACACCACATCGCTTCCGTGGGCTTCCGCCTGGAGGTCGGTGTCTATGCTGACAGCAAGAATATCTGGCTCCGGCGTCCTGATCGAATCGCTGATCAGATAGCCGTCGGCATTGAGCAACACGGTTTCGCCGGTCTCGCCGAGACCTGCGGTATTGGACATGATATCGGCAATTTTACCGCCAGGCATGCGGATGATGATCACGCCAACCATGCCCATTTGCGAGTTCAGGGCATGGCCCATGAATGCTGCCGGCTTGCCATTGTCTGCGGGATAGGCCGCATAATCGGCAAACACGGTCCTGTCGGTCACCTCGGTGCTGACAATGCCTTCGAACACCTTTCCAATGCCGGTGTCCTTCAAGGCATCGGATCTTAGATTGCCGGCATAATCATTGTACTTGTTGACCGAATAGATGACGTTGCCATTCATATCGACAAGGAAGAAATCTTCCCAGCCACGGCTCTCTGCCATCTCGCGCAGCTGTGGGTGGTAGCGCTCGTGGCTCTGGTCGTAGGAGCTTATCTTTGCATCGTCCGGCTTCTGCGCGGTATCATATTTCTGGCGTTCGCCTTCAGGAAACGGATTCTCTGTGATGTAGCGTCTTTTCAGCTCCGGGGTAACGTCGGCGCCGAGAAAGCCCCAGTCATACTTGAAGCCTTCCAGAGCAATGCGCATCAGGTTGTTCTGTGAAGTAGCTGTCAAATCCTGCTGCAAATTGGCAAGAAATGTTTCGAGCTGATTGCGCCGGCCGTCAACGACTGCCTCGAGCTTCTCAACGTTCTTTTCATTGACTGCACCGGAGCCTATCTGAAGGCTCACAATGCTCGAGACGCCAATAGACATGATTGTCAACAAGGCGGCAGCCAGAGGCAATTTGCGCGAAATAAGCATTGTGAATCCTGATTTTTGAACAGACTCGTCAACATGTCTCGCTGCTTCCAAGACGTCCAGAACGGCATCATGCGGTCCACGCGAACGTGGATACTGGCCAAACAACCTTTCCGCCGTTTGCGTTACCTTTCTGTTAAAAAGTCACAACAAATTCTCGGAATTGAACCAGCTCCCAAGTCAAACCGGACTTGTTGGCCCTGAAAATGTGCCAGGATCAGACAAAAAAGCGGATCCTGGTGCAAACGGACCAGCCGGATGCATGGACTGGAGCCGTTCATCTTGAAATGGAATCGTTTAAGCGCCGGGATTTCGTGATCTGGCAAGGAGCGTATGGCGACGCGGCGCAAGCGCCTTTGGCCATGCGCAACGCAGTTCAGGGCGCAAAATCCCGGCGCGCTCGTCTCAGGGAGAGACCCGAGGCCTGACAACCACGCTGACAATCAGAGATCGGGATACTCGACGGCGCGGAAATACAGCCCCCAGGGTGCGGCCACGGGTCCGCAGGCCTTGCGGTCTCTGGCTGCCAACGCCGCCTCGACATCGGAGGCCGACCATTTGCCCGCTCCGACCAACCGGAGCGTGCCGGCGAAGGAGCGGATCTGATTGTGCAGGAAGCTGCGTGCGGAGGCATGGATCTCGATCAGCCCCTCGGTTGCGCCGGCAACAACATCAAGACGATCAAGGTTGCGCACCGGTGAGTTTGCCTGGCAATTCGTCGACCGGAAGGTGGTGAAATCGTGCCGTCCGACAAGACACTGCGCCGCCTCATGCATTGCTGCCACTTCCAGCGGCTTGGAGGACCACAGCGCTCTGTTTATATCCAACACCAGAGGTGTTCGGCGGCAGATGATGCGGTAGATATAATGCCGCTTCAGCGCGGAGAACCGGGCATCGAAGCCGTCATCCACCTGTCGTGCGGCGATGATCGCCACTCGTTCCCCGGCCGTTTGCAAATAGGCGTTGACGGCATCGCGCACGGTGTCATCCGGCCAGGCTTTCTCGAGATCGACATGGCCGACCTGACCCAGCGCATGCACGCCGGCATCGGTTCGTCCGGCGCCGCGAACCAGGACAGTTTCGCCGCAAAACTTGAGAAAAGCGGTTTCGATGGCCTGCTGGATCGAGTGATGATTGTCCTGCCGCTGCCAGCCGGCATAGCCGGTGCCGTCATATTCGATCTCGAGCCGGTAACGTGGCATCAGCCGATCACCGTGCCCGGCGCGACTGGCGTCCCGCGCTGGAAATCTTCGGCTGCGAGCGGCTTGCCGCCGGCCTTCTGCAAGCTGAGAAGCCGAACGGCGCCCTCGCCGCAGGCAATTGTGAGTTCACTATCGAGCACCGTTCCCGGCGCTGCAGTTCTGGTGTCGATGTCCACCACTTCCGTGGCAAGCAGCTTGACCCGCTCGGTGCGGGCACCAGTCATGAGCTCGAACCAGGCTCCGGGTGACGGTGCCAGTCCACGCACATAGTCATGCACCTGCTGCGCCGCCTGGGAGAAGTCTACCCGGGTTTCGGTCTTGCTGATCTTGGCCGCATAGGTCACGCCGTCTTCCGATTGCGGTGTGACCGGTAGCCCCTCCGCTTCCAGACGCGCCATGGCATCGACCATCAATCTCGCCGTCACATTGGCCAGCTTGTCATGCAACTCGCCTGTGGTCATGGCCGGCGTGATGCCGACGGTTTCGATCAGCGCAACAGCGCCGGTGTCGAGACCCTCATCCATTTTCATGATCATCACGCCGGTCTCGGTGTCGCCGGCCATGATGGCGCGCTGGATCGGCGCGGCGCCGCGCCAACGCGGCAGCAACGAGGCATGACCGTTCCACGCACCCAGACGCGGAGCGTCGAGAATGGCTTTGGGCAAAATCAGGCCATAGGCGACGACCACCGCCGCGTCGGCGTTCAGTACCCTGAACGCCGCTTGCTGTTCTTCGTTCTTCAGGGTTTTCGGCGTGAAAACCGGGATACCCAGGCTCTCAGCGGTGCGATGGACCGGTGACGGCAGCACTTCCAGTCCCCGACGGCCTGCCGGGCGGGGTGGCTGCGAATAGACCGCGACGATCTCGTGACCAGCCGCATGCAGCGCCTCAAGCGTCGGAGCAGCGTAATCGGGCGTCCCCATGAAAATGATGCGCATAGCGGATCCTCAAAACACATTCGCGGCAGGCGAACGACCGCCAAACGGCATTTTTGACGCCTGGCTTCAGGCCGTCACGCGCGATTTGGCGAGCTTGGTGAATTTGCGAACCACCATATCGCGTTTGAGCTTGGAAATATGATCGATGAACAGAACGCCGTTGAGATGGTCCATCTCGTGCTGCAGGCAAGTGGCGAGCAGGCCATCGGCCTCGGTCACCTGTTGCTTGCCGTCCCGGTCGAGATATTTGACCGTAATTGATTCCGGGCGTTCGACCTCGGCATAATAATCCGGGATCGAGAGACACCCCTCTTCATAGATGCTGGTGTCGTCCCCAGTCGCCACCAGCTCCGGATTGATGAACACCTGCGGACTGGGCTCCTCGTCCTTGCCGGCGATATCAATCACCAGCAGGCGCCGTGGCACGCCGACCTGTATAGCTGCCAGGCCAATACCCGGCGCGTCATACATGGTTTCGAGCATATCATCGATAAAGCTCTTCATTTCCGAATCGACACGCTCCACCAGGGCGCTTTGCTGGCGGAGGACGGGGTCGGGCAAGTAGATGATCGGCTTGATGGTCATAGCGGTGAAATAGTCATTGATCCGCGCGGCGTCAATCATTGTCGGGAAAGACTCGCCCTCCGTGTTCATGCTTTGATCTGACAAAAGCCAGAGAATCAGCTAGGCCATGACCATGCAAACCGGCGCCGCGCTCTTTTCCACCCCGCTTTTCGAATTCAATGGCCATATGATCACGCTGGGCCAGGTCCTGCTTGCGGCTATGGTGGCGCTGGTGCTGCTCGTGACCTGGATTGCTCTGAGCCTGACACGCGCCAGCCGCAGACGGGCTCAAGCGGAAGCCGAATCTTCGGCGCGGGCGGCACAGGCCGAGGCGCGGCTTGCCGACATCCTCAAAGCACAATCCGAAATGCAGGGACGTATGGGCGCGATGACCGAATTGTTTGGCGCCCGTCAGGCCGAACTGAACCAGTCGATCGGTCAGCGGATTGACGGCATGACCCAGCGGCTGGGATCCTCGATCACCGAGCAGACCAAGTCGACACACGAGAACCTGTCCAAACTGCAGGAACGGCTGGCGGTGATTGATACGGCACAGAACAACATCCAGTCGCTGGCGCGCGATGTCGTGGGCCTTCAGGCGATCTTGTCGAACAAGCAGACCCGCGGCGCTTTTGGGCAATCGCGGATGGAAACGATCATTCAGGACGGGCTGCCGTTTGGCGCATTCAGTTTCCAGCCGACGCTCACCAACGGCATGCGGCCCGATTGCACCATCGCCATGCCCAACGGTGCGCCGGACCTTGTCATCGACGCCAAGTTTCCGCTGGAAGCCTGGAACGCCATGCGAGCGGCTGAAACCGAAGGCACCGGCGAACAGGCCGCCCAGCAGGCGCAGCAGCGTTTCCGCCGCGATATCGAGGTGCATATCCGTGACATCTCGGAGAAATACCTGATTGCGGGCGAAACTCAGGACACGGCGTTTTTGTTCGTGCCGTCGGAATCGATCTTCGCCGAGATCCACGAGAATTTTGAGCCTATCGTGCACAAGGCACAGCGGGCGCGAGTGGTGATTGTTTCCCCTTCCCTGCTGATGCTGTCGATCCAGGTGATCCAGGCGCTACTCAAGGATGCGCGGATGCGTGAGCAGGCGCATCTGATCCAGGGCGAGGTGCTGCGGCTGATGGAAGACCTTTCGCGGCTCGACGACCGGACCCGCAAACTGCAGGCGCATTTTTCCATGGCGCAAAAGGATGTCGACCTGATCCTGACCTCATCGGACAAGCTGACCAAGCGCGGGGCCAAGATCGAGGCGCTGGAATTCGCCCCGATTGCGGAGGAAGCGAAACCGGCGACTTCCAATGGACAGACCCCGGACCGCGCCTCCGCCGCCGATCAGCCGAAATTCGAACCGCGCAGCTCGACGCTGAAACTACGTGTTGTCGATGAGGATGATTGAGGCCTGACGGTACATTTCCGCCGGCCTCGGAGAACCAGCTGTGCAATCTTCCCCGCACAAGAGCGAATTTTTCATTGCGCCGCCGCAAATTCTCGTGAGACTTGTTATCAAGAGAATTGGCACGACCGGGGGAAACGCCATGGCTATCGGCAAGCAATTTGCAGAATTGTTCGACTATTTCAGCCCAACACGCCGAGCGCTCATGCTGGCAGCAATCCTCGGCTTGTCACTTGGAGCCCCCGCATCAGCGCTGGCGCAAGATTGTGAACTCTCGTTCGAGCAGCCCTGGCTGGATGATCTTGTGGCTTCCGCCCATGTCAGCGGCGCATGCGATGCCGCCAAGATTGACCTCGTGGTGCACAATGGCACTGACGAGGTGGTGTGGAGTGCTTCCTACGAATCTGACTACATGTTCGGCTTCGACCAGGCCCATGATGTCGGCACGATGCAGATGGCGCTGCGCGACTGGCTCGGAGACTACATCGAATTTTCCAATTCGGCGGAATTGCCGGAATGGCGCTACGTCGCGGACATGCCCGAGGCCAGCGAATTCCCCTTCTATGTCGAGGAAGGCCTGTCGCAGGCCGATTACGAGGGCATTCGTGCCGCTGATCATCCGATGATCTGCTACATTCAGGGCGGCGAGAGCACTTTGTGCCTTGTCAGGCAACCCGGCGTCAGCGCGCTGATCAGCGTCGGCGTCCAGACCTTTCCGGGATAGGCGCGCTCACGGATGCGTGGATCATCGCCCGGCACTCTTTTCCCCGCCGCGCGAAGCTGACACAAAGGGGCCGGACGCGGGTGCCGAAACCGGGCAATCGCAGCCAATTTCAAAGTGACACAGCGTCGTTGGCATAACCAAATGGCTACGCGGCGCTGCAGGGAGAGAGCCATGATCACCGTCATCGGATCAGTCAACATGGACCTGATCGCCACCACTCCCCGGCTGCCCGAACCGGGCGAAACCGTCATCGGCACGGATTTTGCCACGGCACCAGGCGGCAAGGGAGCCAATCAGGCGCTGGCGGCACAGCGCGCGGGTGCATCGGTGAAGATGACAGGTGCTGTTGGCGATGACGCCTTTGCAACCGAGGCCCTTGCCTTGCTTGATGAAGCAGGCGCTGACCTGACATCTGTCCGCCGCCTTGATGGCCCCACCGGTACGGCGCTGATCCTTGTGGGCGGCGATGGCGAGAACATGATCGCCGTCATCCCCGGCGCCAATGGCAAAGTAGCGGCCAGCGACGCCGAACAGGCCGTCGCGGCCATGTCTGCGGGCGACACGTTGCTGTTGCAGATGGAAATTCCCGACGCCGGCATTGAGATCGCACTGAAGACTGCACGCGCGAAAGAGGTTTTGAGTGTCCTCAACATCGCACCATTGACCGATGCGGTCGAGCGCCTGGCGCCGCTGGCCGATATCGTGATCGCCAACGAGACAGAATTCGCCCGGCTGTCAGGCAGGCCTGCGGATACGCTCGAGGCGGCCAGAAAAGAGCTCTCCACACTGCATGCCAAAACCGGTCAGTGCATGATTGTCACGCTTGGCGGCGACGGTGTTTTGTGGGCCAAGGACGGCACCATCGAGCATGTGGCTTCGCTGAAGATCAAGCCGGCCGATACAGTCGGCGCTGGTGACACGTTCTGCGGATATCTGGCCCAGGGCCTCGACGCCGGGATGGATTTCGCGGCAGCCATCCACCGGGCCGCAGTGGCCGGGGCACTGGCCTGCCTGAAGCCCGGCGCCCAGCCATCGATACCGCTGTCATCCGAAGTGGATGCGCGTCTCTGAGGAAATCAGAGGCGTCCAAGCCGCTCGATCAACAGATCGAAGAAACGGTCGGCGTCCACGTCCCTCACGACAAAGGCGTTTTCAGACCGGCCGGTGACTTTCCACCAATCGACGACCGTGGCGCCGAGCGTGAGCTCTGAGCCGGTCTCGATCTCGACATTGCACCTGCGGCCGGTGAACATGCCGGGATCGATCAACCAGGCGATAACCGTTGGATCATGCAGCGGGCCGCCATCGGTGCCGTATTTTTCCTCGTCGAAGCGTTCGAAAAACTCGAGCATGTCAGCCATCACAACCGAAGCCCGGTTGCCGTTGGCGCGCAACCGTTCAACCCGCACCTTCGTGGTCAGCACCTTGTGAGTGACATCGAGCGGCATCATGGTGATCGGCACACCTGCCCTGAAAACAATCCCGGCGGCTTCAGGGTCAACGTAGATGTTGAACTCGGCCGAGGGCGTGATGTTGCCGCCTTCGAAGAAACCGCCGCCCATCAACACAATTTCCTTGATCCGCTCAGCGACATCTGGCGCCCGCTCGATCACGGTGGCGATGTTGGTCAGCGGGCCCAGAGGGCACAATGTCACTGTACCGGCAGGCTCGTGGCGTAGCGTCTCGATGATGAAGTCGACGGCATGTACCGGCTCAATAGGGCGCGCCGGCTCGAACAGATCGACACCGTCCAGACCGGTCTTGCCATGCACGTGCTCTGCTGTGACAAGCTTGCGGGTGAGCGGTTTGTCAGCGCCTGCATAGACCTTGATGTCGCCGCGACCACAGATTTCGGTAACCATCCGGGCATTCCGCTCGGTCAGGTGAAGCGGCACATTGCCGGCGACCGCGGTGACGCCCAGCACTTCAATCTCTGGGCTGGCCAGCGCCAGCATGATTGCAGCGGCGTCGTCCTGACCTGGGTCTGTGTCGATGATGATCTTGCGCGGCGTCATGGCCCGTCCTTCAAAAAAGCGATTCGGTTGGCGGGAGATTAGGAGCGGCGCCGGTCATCAGGCAAGGTTCTTGCGAAGCCGTGATGAAGTTCCCATATTACCATCATGCCGGATGCCGATTGAGGGTCCGGTGCCTGTCGCTTGAAAACGAGGACAAGCCATGTCTCGCATGACGCCTTTTTCAAGCCCGCTGCTGTTGGGCTTTGATACGATGGAAAAGACCCTGGAGCGAATCGCCAAGGGGTCTGAAGGCTATCCGCCCTACAATATCGAACGGATTCGCGCCTCAGCCGACGGAAGCAATACCGAGCGGCTGCGGATCACACTGGCGGTTGCCGGCTTTTGTGATGAAGACCTTGAGGTGACGACGGAAGAGAACCAGCTGGTCATCCGCGGACGCCAATCCGATGCCGACGGACGCGAATATCTGCATCGCGGCATCGCCGCAAGGCAGTTCCAGCGGATGTTCGTACTGGCCGACGGCATGGAGGTTGTCAGTGCCGAATTGAAAAACGGATTGCTCTCTGTTGATCTAATTCGCCCTGAAGCAGAGCGTATGGTGCGAAAAATTAACATTTCGGTTCGAGACTGAAGATTACAGTTTGAGCCAACAGGATGTTTCCTGCCACCTCCAGGAGAAAATCGACATGATTGCCAAATCGGGAAAAACCCAATTGTCCGCCAACGACCTGGCTCTGCTGGGAGCCGGCAAGGTCGGCTATATCCGCAAGATGCGCTCGGAAGACGTGAGTGCCCGCTTTCCAGAGGCTCCAGTGCTTGATCCCGGGCTTGAGCTCTGGGCGCTGTTTGGCGCCGATGGCACGCCGATCCTGCTGACCGACAACCGCTCCAGCACGTTTTACCGCGCGGCCGAGGACGAACTCAAAACCGTCGCACTGCACTGATCCACAATTTCAAGCTGCCTCCGGAAACCACGCTGGTGCACTGAAACTACAAAAAGGCCCAAAAATCGTCCGCGATTTTCGGGCCTTCAGTATGTGTAAATCGAGTGTTTATCAGGCCGCGTTGGACGCCGGTTCCTCGGTCAGGAAAGCGTGCAGCGATGCGGCGTTTTCGGTGGCGCGCAATTTAGCAACCATCTCGCTGTCCCGCATCACCCGGGCAATGCGCGACAGCGCCTTGAGGTGATCGGCACCGGCGCCTTCAGGCGCCAGCAGCAGGAACACCAGATCAACCGGCTGGTCGTCCAGCGCCTCGAAATCGACTGGCTGATCCAGACGCGCGAAGATGCCGACGATCTTGTCCAGCGACGCCAGCTTTCCATGCGGGATGGCAATGCCATTGCCAACGCCGGTTGAGCCAAGCCGCTCGCGCTGCAGAATGACATCAAACACCTCGCGCTCGGCAAGTCCGGTGACTTCCGAGGCTTTGGCTGCCAGTTCCTGCAACAGCTGTTTCTTGGAGTTTGCCTTGAGCGCAGGCAGAACAGAGTTCTGCGCAATCAGATCAGCAAGCGCCATGTTAGATTCCTTGTTTTGAGTCCGCGTTCCGGACCTCATTGTTCGCGTCATGTGAATGGCCGCAGGCCTTCGCCGGACCGAGCCGTCGAGGCCTGCTTGCCTTATTTCAAATCAGCCGGTGCCGTCAGGACTTAACTCCGCCTGCGTCAATCCAGCCAATGTTGCCATCATCGCGGCGATACACAACATTGAGGGCATCATTGCCCGCATTGCGGAACATCAAGATCCGCTCATCAGTCATATCAAGCGCCATCACCGCATTGGCCACGCTCATGGTGACCAGTTGCTTGGTGCTTTCGGCGATGATGGCCGGCGCATAATCCTCAGGCACTTCACTCGCATCGTCGCTGTCTGAATCCACCACTGCGTAAGCCAGCTGGGCCTGAGCCTGCTGGTTGTTGGCATGATGATCCTTGAGGCGGCGCTTGTAGCGGCGCAGGCGTTTTTCAACACGCTCGGCGGCAGCGTCAAACGCGGGTTGCGGATCCTGAGCTTCGCCAGTGGCGTGTAACACGACACCGGTATCAAGATGGATCTTGCAATCAGCCGTAAAACGAGATCCGGATTTCTCCACAATTACGTGACTTGAAAAACCGCCGTCGTAATATTTACGAACCGCTCCTGTGACATGGTCTTCAATGCGGGTCCTGAAGGACTCGCCGATTTCCATATGCTTACCAGACACTCGCACGCTCATGGGTCATCCCTTCTTGTTATGGCTTGGGAATTTAGTCTAGGCCATGCGTCGCGCTCATCCAAGCGCCTGACGTCGGTCAAATGGCCCGGTCCATGCAATTTTTTGCTTGACAGAACCGGGTTGAGGCACGCGATCCAGTTGCGTTGCCCAATGCGGAGCGGCTTCTACGCCGATGCACCCAAACTGTCAAGTTTGGCACGCCTTTGGCTTAAATAGAGAGCAATTTCAGCCGATTGGCTGAGACCGATCAGAGCGCTGCCGCACGCGCCCGGGCTCGTTTTTCCCGCCGCCGCTGCACGGACGACGGAATGGCCATGGCTTCGCGGTATTTGGCAACCGTCCGCCGGGCAATCTCGACACCGGATTCCTTGAGCAAACCGACCAGGTCATCATCGGAAAGCACCGCTTCAGGGGCTTCCTGATCGACCAGAACACGGATGCGGTGGCGCACTGATTCGGCAGAATGCGCGTCGCCGCCGGCTTGAGCCGAAGCGATGGACACCGTGAAAAAGTATTTCAATTCGAAGACGCCGCGTGGCGTGATCATGTATTTGTTGGATGTCACCCGGCTGACGGTCGATTCATGCATGCCGATGGCCTCCGCCACAGCCTTGAGGTTGAGCGGCCGCAAATGATCGACGCCATGCAGCAGGAAAGCATCCTGCTGGCGGACAATTTCGGTCGCCACCTTCATGATTGTCCGCGCCCGCTGATCAAGCGAACGCGCCAACCAGTTGGCCGTTTGCAGGCATTCGCTGAGGAATTCCTGACCAGAGGCATTTTTCTCCATCTTGCCAGTCACCGTGGCGAAGTATGTCTGGTTGACCAGCACCCTGGGCAATGTTTCCGGATTGAGCTCCACATTCCACCCGCCTTCGGATGACGGGCGCACGGATACATCAGGGACGATCATCTCGCTCGAGCCGGTTTCAAACCGGGTTCCCGGTTTGGGGTCAAGCGCGCGAATCTCCGCCATCATCTCCAGCAGATCTTCCTCGTCGACGCCGCAGATCCGTGTCAGTGCAGCAAAATCGCGGCGGGCCAGCAGTTCGAGATTGCCGATCAGCGCCGCCATTGCCGGATCAAGCCGGTCCTTGCGCATCAGCTGCAAACCGAGACATTCGGAAAGTGACCTGGCAAAGAGGCCCGCAGGCTCGAATTCCTGAAGTCGCCCAAGCACCGCATCCACCTGATCCGGATTTGCGCTGAGCCGCTCGCCGGTCTCGGTCATGTCGCCGACCATATAGCCAGCGGCGTCAAGCTGGTCGGCGAGCTCGGTGGCGATCAGCCGCTCTGCGGGATCAAAAAAGGCGAATGCGATCTGTTCGGCCACGTGATCGCGCAAGGTCGGCGCACGCGCTGCGAAATCGTCGAGATCATAGCCCTCGCCGGCATGCCCGCCATCACTGCCCGGCATGGATTTCCAGTTGTCGATGAACTCGGGCTGGTCGACACGCTCGGTGCCGTGATCATCGGGAAAGACGTTCTCGTAGCGCACATCGATCTCGGAGGTCATGCGCTCAGCCTGGGTTTCAGCCGATCCGGCCCAGGAAGCATCCTCGTCACTATCGCTGTCACTGGCCGTGGACTGCGCTGCAGGTGTCTCCGCGTGAGATTCCTGCCCCTCGTCTGCCTGATCGCTCTCGGAACTGACCAATTCGAGCAGCGGATTGCGCTCCACTTCCTGCTCAATAAACCGGGTCAGTTCGACATGACTGAATTGCAGCAGACGGATCGACTGCATCAGTTGTGGCGTCATGACCAGTGACTGGCTCTGGCGCAATTGAAGACCGGCTGACAAGGCCATGCGACGCACTACTCCCCGCGAGGGCCACCAAGAGCATGAAATACGGACCTGCCGCAATCATGCTGTCCGGATTCGGGACACCTACAGCGATGCCCGATCGACCCATCTGGCCCGAAAATTGCTTTTTTATCTCTTCGGGTCAAGTCCGACCTATGGACAGGGTAAACCCGGCCCATTCCCGGCCTGCCTGCCTACAGCGCGGCGCATCCAATTGGATGCGCAAAGGTCGCTGGAACACCTTGAATTGATGCATGTACGTTAGCGGCTTGGCAAACCCCTGAAGTGCACTCATTCAGGGCGACATCGAATTCGGGATCAGAGTGAAAATTGCTCGCCGAGATAAAGCCGTCGCACATCGGCGTTGGCGACAATGTCCTGCGGCCGCCCGTGGGTCAGCAATACGCCGGCATTCATGATGTAGGCGCGGTCGATAAGGCCAAGCGTTTCACGCACATTATGATCGGTGATCAAAACCCCGATGCCGCGGCGGGTGAGATGGCGGACCAGATCCTGAATATCGGAAACCGCAATCGGATCGACACCGGCGAAAGGTTCGTCAAGCAGCATGAAGGTGGGGTCAGACGCAAGTGCGCGGGCGATTTCGAGCCTGCGGCGCTCACCGCCGGACAGGGCGATGGAGGGGGACTTGCGCAGATGCGAAATGTGAAATTCCTCGAGCAGGCTGTCGAGTTTCTCCTCGCGCTTGTCCCGATCCTTTTCCACCACTTCCAAGACGGCGCGGATATTGGCCTCAACGCTCAAACCGCGGAAAATCGAGGCTTCCTGCGGCAGGTAGCCAACGCCAAGTCGAGCACGGCGATACATAGGCAGGCTGGAAACATCATGCCCGTCGATCTCGATCGATCCTGCATCCACCGGCACCAATCCGGTGATCATGTAAAAACAGGTGGTCTTGCCGGCACCGTTCGGGCCCAGAAGACCTACCGCCTCGCCGCGCCGCACACCAAGCGAGACGCCATCCACCACTTTTCGTGATTTGTAGGACTTGGTCAGATTGCGGGCAATCAGTGTTCCGTCATAGCGCGCCGGTCCGCCGGGTTCGGATGATTCATCAAAATCCCCGTTCCCGTCGTTGCCGCCCAGTGATGAGAAAAGAGCCCTGATCACTTTTTCGGTCGCGATTTGGGGTCGAGCTGGATCATGACACGTCCGCCGCAGCTGTCGAGCTTGGCCTGACCGTTCTTCATCTGTACGGTGAGCTTGCAGCCGATGAAGACATTGTCCGCATCGGTGAGCACGACTTTTTCACCAGTGAGCACAAGAACTTCGTCCAGCATATTGAAATTTCCGGCGTCTGCGGTGGCGGTCTGGGTGCCCGAACGGATCACCACCTTCTTGTAGAGTTCGATCTCTTTAATATCAGCCGATCCCGAGGACACGGAGCCGCCATCCTTGGTGTAGTTGACGATCATCTCACCAGCCTGCAGCACGGTATCGCCCTGCACAACCTTGACGTTGCCGGTGAATGTGGCCTTGCTGGTTTCCTCGTCGATCTTAAGCAGATCGCTTTCAATCTGGATCGGTTCGTCGCTGGACAGCGCAAGACCGGACATCCTGCTCTCGGTGGCCTGGGCCCAGGCGGCGGAAACCGGCGCGAGCAAACCGGCTGCGATCATGACCGCAGCAATTCCCATGATATGCAAAGACTTTCTTGCCATGTCAGTTCGTCGCTCCATCCTTCGACTTCAATGCCGAGGGGTTGATCGTCATGCGGACCTTGTCCTGGAAGATGATGACGCGGCCCTTATCTTTCATCTCCATGGATTGCGCAACCACGGAGGCATCGCCGGAGCTGATTGAAACCGGCGCATTTGAGACCAGACCGCCATTGGCCATATCTATGTTGGCAGACTGCAGCTGCGCCGACATGCCAGCCTCGGTGGTCAAGGAGAAGGCCTGATCAAACATCATGGTCTGGGCGGTCCTGTTGTAGGTGCCGCTGATGGCGTTCAAAATGGCCTTGTCACCATTCGGGGCAGGAAGGTCAGCGACGATATCCTCAAGCACGATGACATCGGGGACGGACAGGTCCTGAATCGCGCGGGCGGCACGCATCGTATAAGGCCGGGCATCTGAGCTCTGGCCACTCATCACCGGGCTCTTCATGACAAGCTTACCGTCCCGGATCACCACCGATTCGATCCCAACACCATCAGGCACCAGATTATCGAGCCAGGAAACCACGACAAATCCCACGACGACAAGAGCAGCCAGGAGTGGCAACAGGATCTTGAGCACCCTGACCAGCCGGGAATGGGACTGGGCGCGCATGTACTCGGCATGCGAACGCCCGGCATAGCTGCCGCTATCGGGCATTCCTGATACTGTCGATGTGGTCATTCGTTCCTGCAGTCTTGATGGCTGTCAGCGCCAGATCGGGCCCGGTTCCAGCCCCGGTTCCAGCATGGCCCGGTTGTTTGGCCGAGTATCGGTTGCGGTCGGCTTCGCATGCCAATATGGTGATTTTACGAAGCAGTTGGCACAGATTGCCATGCCTCGAAGACAATGGCAAAAGCAAAGCTGATCTGGGGCAAAAGCAAAGTTGATTTGCTGCCAGCTCTGGTGCGCAAGCAGACCTGCCAACCCGCAACACATTCGCGACCCAACCCATCATCGGAGGACCACGCGTGACCGACCCGGAAATTCTTGCCGATCGCCGCCGTATCCGGCGCAAGCTCAGTTTCTGGCGGTTCATGACCGTTGTCGTCGCAATCGCCCTGGTGGCGGGACTGTTCATGCGCTTTCAGGGATCAGGCAGGAACAGCGATCACATCGCCCGCATCGATATCAGTGGCGTCATTACCGATGACCAGCCGCTGCTCGACCTGATTGCGGATGCTTCCGAGAACGACGCGGCAAAGGCGCTGGTGGTCTCTATTTCCTCGCCCGGCGGCACCACCTATGGCGGCGAGCGAATCCACAACGCGCTGGTCGAGGCGGGCAAATCCAAGCCTGTGGTTGCCGACATTCACACGCTTGCGGCCTCGGCAGGTTATATGATTGCCGTATCAACCGACCATATAGTTGCGGGCGAAAGTTCGATCGTCGGCTCAATCGGTGTGCTGTTTCAGTATGCGCAGGCCGGCGAACTTCTCGACAAGATCGGCGTCCGGCTGGAGGCGATCAAATCCTCACCCATGAAGGCCGAACCTTCACCGTTTCATGAGACGAGCGAAGAAGCCAAGGCAATGATCCGCTCAATGGTGCTCGACAGCTATGACTGGTTTGTCGATCTGGTAGCGTCACGCCGCGACATGGACCGCGCGCAAGTGCTGGCACTGGCCGATGGCTCGATTTTCACCGGCCGGCAGGCGCTGAAGAACGGCCTTGTCGATGCGCTGGGCGGTGAGGCGGAAATTCGCACCTATCTGAAAAGCCGCGACATCGACGACACGCTGGACTTCGTTGACTGGAAACCCGAAGACAAGACCGCGAACCTGCTCTTTGGCGCCCATGCGGCAAGCCTGATGCAGAAGTTCATAGGTATGCCAGCAACACTCTCAAACGAGATAGACCGGCTGTCGGGCGGCAAGTTGTTCCTTGACGGCCTTGTGTCTGTTTGGCAGGTTGGCGGACAGTCGGAGAGTTTCGAGTAGGGGCGAGGAAAAATGATCAAATCGGAGTTGGTTCAAGCGGTTGCGGCGCGAAACCCGCACCTCTATCACCGGGATGTCGAGAACATCGTCAATGCCGTGCTTGACGAGATCACCGACGCGTTGTCCGAGGGCAATCGCGTCGAATTGCGCGGTTTTGGTGCATTTTCGGTAAAGAACCGGCCGCCGCGTTCGGGCCGCAATCCGCGCACCGGCGAGCCGGTGTTCGTTGAAGAGAAATGGGTGCCGTTCTTCAAGACCGGCAAGGAACTGCGCGAGCGGCTCAACCCTGACGACAAGGACTGAGGTTGCACTGATTGTAGTGTGGCCCTATCTGATGTTGATAAGTCAAACGGCATGAGAGATGGCGCTGCCATCAGGACGGCCACCATGGCTTGCATGAAAGACGACAAGGCTCGGGCAGCCCAAGGGATCCCGGGCCTTCAAAAAACTGGATCGAAACATGATCAAGCGTATCATCGCACTGGCAATTTTTGTCCCTCTGGGCATTGTTCTCATCATGCTGTCGGTGGCCAACCGCACAGCGGTGACACTGGCACTCAATCCGTTTGATCCGGCGGACACGGTGCTGTCGGTAACATTGCCATTCTTCGTGTTCCTGTTTGCAACGCTGATCACCGGCATGATCATCGGATCGCTGGCCACCTGGGTCAAACAGGGCAAGCACCGCAAGCAGGCGCGCGTCAATGCCAATGAAGCGGTCAAATGGCACTCCGAAGCCGACCGCGAAAAAGCCAAGGCCCAGCAGATCGCCGCCGCCCTGCCAGCACCGGAGAAGCGTAACGCTGCTTGAGGCGAACGTTTCCGGTTTTACGTTTTCGGATGGTGTCCAGTTATCATCCGAACTGACATATTGAACTCACATCAATCTTGAGACCGACGGCGTCATTTCGATGTCAGTGGTTCTTTGTGTCCGACCCGCGGCTTTGCGGAGCCGCTGGTTTTGCCAGACTGACTTCAAGTTCAGCTCCGGCTCAGCTTCACTTTTTGCATCGTTCGCCTCGGATTACCGCGCTGCGGATCCAACTGGATGCGCAAAGATCGCTATCACACTTTGAAATGTATGCATGCCTGCCAGGCGCGGTGTTGATCTGGCTGCGTCACGTGCGTTTTTCGCTTGCATATTTCCTAAAAGCATCCATATACCATCCACACGGATGGAGAATGGCAATGAACAACGTGCAGAAGCTACGGGACAAGGTTCCCGACAACGAAAAAATCACGATCAATCTCGGCTATGTGGATCTCGGCCGCATCGACCTTCTGGTGCAAGAGGGATTTTATTCCAATCGCAGCGATTTCATTCGCACCGCGATACGCAACCAGCTGGATACCCAGGTCGATGTGGTCACCAAATCGATCGAGCGGCACACAATGGAACTGGGATTGCGCGACTATACACGCGCTGACCTGGAAGCGGTTCGCGCTGCCGGTGAAATGCTGCATGTCAAAGTCGTCGGGCTCGCCCGGATCGCTTCCGACGTCACACCCGAGCTGGCGATTGGAACCATAGGCTCCATCACGGTGTTGGGTGCTTTGCAGGCGAGCAGTGAAGTCAAAAAGGCGCTTGCCGACCGCATCAAATAAGTCGCGCACCACATCACAAGGACCACAGTCATGATCAAGTTCAGTTCCGGGGCGATGCGCCAGGTTCTCGATGGCGTACGCCGTTCGCGCTTCGCCGACGCAAACGATCTGGTGCGGCGGACCCTCGCCCGACATGGACTGCTTCCAGACGGCGGCAGCCGTCCACTACATGGATTGCATCCGGCAGCGCGCAAGAGACCGGCCGCAGCATCAACGGCAGCCGGCGGCAATCGCGCAAAGGCACATGGCCTTGTTGGCGATGGCGCGGAGTTCCGGCACGAGCAGTTCGAGTGCGATGCCGGAAGCCGCCCTTTCCGTACCTATGTCCCGTCTTCCGCCGCGCGAGGTGTCACGGGCATTGTCGTCATGCTGCATGGGTGCACCCAGACGCCTGAGGATTTCGCAGCGGGTACGGGCATGAATGCCCTGGCCGAACAGCACCGTTTCGTGGTGCTCTATCCGCAGCAATCGCGCGGCAACAATGCCCAGTCCTGCTGGAACTGGTTCAGCCGGGGCGATCAGCGGCGAGACCGGGGCGAACCTGCAATTCTGGCAGGCATGACGCGCAAAGCCGCTGTCGAGCATGGCGTATCCCGAGACCAGACCTTTGTCGCGGGCCTGTCTGCCGGTGCGGCCATGGCTGTCATCCTGGGTGAAACCTATCCGGACGTGTTTTCGGCAGTCGGCGCCCATTCCGGCCTTGCCTTCGGCGCTGCAAAGGATGTGCCTTCGGCTTTTGCTGCCATGGCTGGCCGTAACCGGTCCGTTGCAGGATCTGCAGGCACTGACTCAACGGTGCGAACCATCGTCTTTCACGGGTCCACGGACAGCACTGTCCACCCGGCCAATGGCGAGCAGATTGCCCAGGACATTGTGAGCCGCTGTTCAGAACCAACCATCGAAAGCATGAAACAAGGGGCGGCGGGCGGTCGATCGTTTGACCGCAAGATCACCACCACCGCTGACGGCCTGACCAAACTGGAGCACTGGGTTGTGGATGGCCTAGGGCACGCATGGTCGGGCGGTCAACCGGAAGGCACTTACACCGATCCCCGCGGTCCGGATGCAAGCAGTGAGATGATCCGATTCTTTTTCAACACAGCCGATCAGGACATTTGAGATGACACCCATGACATTGACATTCGATGCAGTGAGCGAACCCCGGCCGGGACCGAAATGGGCGGCGCGTTGGCAGCGGTCCTGGCCTGCCTACGAGGCATGGTTCATTGGACGCGGCGGTGATCAGGGCCCTTCCAGATCAGATTGCCGCGCTGCGCTGATCCACTACATGCCCGAGCTTGGTCCGGTCTATGACCGGCTGGTCAGCATCGCCGGCGGATCGGACCGCGCAGCCAGGTTCCTGTCGACATGGTGCCCACCGCAATATCTCGGTGGTTGCTCGCTGGCTGCAATGGCGGATGAAGACGACATCCGCCTGGTGCGCAACTACGATCTTTCCCCGGAACTGAATGAAGGGCTGTTGCTGCGCACGGAGTGGACCGGCCGCCCGGTGATGGGGATGGTGGAATTTCTGTGGGGCCTGTCCGATGGCATCAATGACAGCGGATTGAGCGTGGCGTTGGCCTATGGCGGCCGGTCGGAAACCGGCACGGGCTTCGGCATCACCACGATATTGCGCTACGTGCTGGAGACCTGCGAGACGGTCGAGGAAGCGCTGTCGGCGCTGAACCGGGTTCCATCTCATATGGCTTACAACCTGGTGCTGGCGGACAAATCGGGCAGGACCGCAAGCGTCGAGCTGTCGCCGGGTGGCGGGGTCAAGCTGATGCCGCAAGCGATCGCAACCAATCACCAGAGCGGCCCCGCACCTGCCGACCGGCCAGGCTTTACCCGCAGCCACGAACGCCACGCTCACTTGAGCCAACTGCGGTCTGAACCTCGATCATTGATCCATCAGTTCCTGAAACGCCCACTGCTGCAGGATCGCTACACCGAAGGGTTTGGCACGCTGTTCACCGCCGAATACAACCCGGCGGCCAAATCGCTCTGCCTGATCTGGCGAGAGTCGCGTTGGGACATCTCGCTCGATGATTTCCAGGAGCGGCAAGAGGTGATCGCCTATCATGCCGGGGAGGCCGATACCGCGCTTCACCTCGCGTCCGGGGCATCAGACGCCTGGACCGTGTGGAGCAAGGCAGCGCAGATCGACTGGCAGCAGGTTGGCGAGGATTATGCCAACAATCGCGGGCGGCCGATCGAGAGCTATCTTTCAGCAGGTGGCTAAAGCACCGAGTTGGGGCAGGACTCTGAAGCCTGACCCAACTCATCTTATCCACGTTTCCAAGGTCAGACCGACGTGGCAAGGGCCAAGCTAGCCAGGTTGCCGTTGACGAGAACGGCCATCGTTTTCAACTCAGTGGGCATGGTCATGTCCATGATGATCCAAAGCGCCCAGATCGTCGCCAGAGCGGTATTCCTTCCAGGCCTGGGCAAGAATGAGCTGGGCCGAGCGCAGGAACAGGCCGGCCATGAGGAGTGCGACGATCAGGTCAGGCCATGCCGACGCAGTGAGCCAGACTGCAGCACTTGCGACCATGACGGCGACGTTTCCGATGGCGTCGTTGCGCGAACAGAGCCACACGGATCGCACATTTGCATCCCCATCCTTGTAGCGCATCAGAAGCAACACGCTGGCCAAATTTGCCACCAGCGCGAGCAGGCCGATCGATCCCATGATCTCGGCGCTGGGGACGCCGAGAGTGAGGACCTGATAGGCTGTCGAGCCAAACACCCAGAGCCCCATCGCCAGCAGGCTGAAGCCTTTCAGCAATGCTGCGGTGGAGCGGACCTTGATACTCATGCCGATAACAGCGAGGCTTAAACCGTAGGTCAGCGCGTCGCCGAGAAAATCCAGCGCATCGGCTTGCAAGGCCTGTGAGCCGGCCAGCTGGCCCGCCGACATTTCGACGAAGAACATGGCAGCATTGATGGCGATCACGGTCCACAAGACGCGCTTGTACGAGGAGTCCATACCGTCAAATCTGGGGTTGCCGGAGCAGCCGCAGGCTTGCGTTTCCGAGCCGCATACAGGGGTGTCGAGGGAGGGGCTGTCGGCCATTTCATACTCCTTGCCTAATCGTTGGCAAGAAATATAATCCCTCTAGTCGCTATAGGTTCAAGAGGTAATTTCAATGTTTTCCATCGGAGAACTATCCAAGCGCACCGGCGTGAAAATTCCGACCATTCGCTACTATGAGCAAATGGGACTGATTGATGCGCCGGAACGCTCCGACGGCAACCAGCGCCGCTATTCACAAGACGGGCTGAAACGCCTGTCCTTTATCCGCCACTCGCGCGAACTGGGGTTTTCCATCGAGAACATCAAGGAATTGCTGGAGCTCAGCCAGCATCCGGAAAAACCATGCCACGACGCCCACAATCTGGCGGCTCGCCGCCTTGGTGATGTCCGGGCAAGAATAGCAAAGCTCCGCCGCCTGGAACGTGAATTGAAACGCATATCAAGCTGTGACGCGAACACCATCGCGCATTGCGCGGTGATCGAGACGCTCGCGGATCACAGTTTATGCGAGACGGACCACTGAGCGGGAAGTCAGTTCAAAGGGCTTACAGCTTGGAGTGATGAAAACGCCTTGCGCGTGTTATCAGCCCCGCCCCTAAACCCCGGCGGCCTTGGCGCTGACCACCTCGTTGAACCTGGTGAAGAACTGGCCGGCGAGTTTTTTGGAGGTTGAATCGATCAGGCGAGAGCCGAGCTGGGCGATCTTGCCGCCGACCTGCGCATTGACGGCATAGGAGAGCACAGTTTCGGCGCCGTCTTCGATGAGCTTCACATCGGCACCGCCCTTGGCGAAGCCGGCGATGCCGCCCTTGCCTTCACCGGCGATGGTATAGCTTTCGGGCGCGTTGATGTTTTGCAGCGTTACCTCGCCCGAAAACCTGGCTGACACCGGGCCGATCTTGAGCTTGACGGTCGCTGACATCTCGGTGTCGGAGCTCTTTTCCAGCGACTGACATCCCGGAATGCACTCGCGCAGCACGTCAGGATCGTTGAGCGCCTCCCAGACCAGCTGACGCGGGGCAGCGATGCGCTCTTCGCCTTTCATTTCCATTGGACATATTCCTCCCTGATTTCAGCACTATCTATGCAAAGCGAAAACGGCTTTGCCAAGTGGATATCGGATTGCTATGTCCAGATGACAAAAAACACGGGCTGAGGCGGTCGTTTGGCGACCCGGCCCCATGCAGATGACCAGGATCCATCCACTTTGGCGGACAAGCGCACCCAAAAGCCACGACGCGGCGGCCCAATCAATCCGAAGGACGCGGCCAAACCGAGGGATGCCAGGCCGAAGGCCGGCAGGCCCGGAGATGGCAAGCCTCGGGATGGGAAACCGTGGGCAAAACCGGCGACCTCAGCACACGGAACAGAGAAACCGGCGCACGTGCGGCCAGGGCGCGAGAACGCCGCGGCTTCAAGACCCGCAACAGCCAAGCCGGTTTATAACGCGCCTGTGTTTGACAAACGCGGCCCGGACAAGCGTGGACCGGCCCAGCCGCAAGCGCCGCTGCGGCCGCTGATCAAGCGGCAGGGCGCACTGCCACAGCAGACCGCACCACTGATCCTGGAAACCGGCAACGAGGACGGTTACCAGTTGCTCGACATGGGCCTGAACGAGGCCGGTCAGGGCGAGAAGCTCGAGCAGTATGGCAATCTGCGCATCGTCCGACCGGAAGCGCAGGCGCTGTGGGGGCGCGGGCTGCCGAATTCCGAGTGGAATAAGGCGGACGCAGTGTTTACCGGCGACACCGACGAGGACGGGATCGGCCGTTGGGCCTTTCCAAATGTACCGCTGGGCGAGACCTGGCCGATGAAGCTGCTTGATGTCGGCTTTCACGGGCGGTTGACCTCATTCCGCCATGTCGGGGTGTTTCCCGAGCAGATCGCCCATTGGCGCTGGATGGCCGAGCGGATTACCGAGGCCAAACGGCCGCTGAAAGTGCTCAATCTTTTTGGCTATACCGGGGTCGCCTCGCTGGTCGCGGCAAAGGCCGGAGCCGAAGTTACCCATGTCGACGCCTCGAAGAAGGCCATCGGCTGGGCCAAGGAAAACCAGGCGCTGGCCGGGCTGAATGACAAGCCAATCCGCTGGATTTGCGAAGATGCAATGAAGTTCATCGCACGCGAGGAACGCCGCGGCAGCCGCTACGACATCATTCTCACAGATCCGCCCAAATTCGGCCGCGGACCGAATGGCGAAGTCTGGCATCTGTTCGAGCATCTGCCGCTGATGCTGGATATCTGCCGAGAGCTGATGAGCACCAAGCCGGTCGGCCTGGTGCTGACCGCCTATTCGATCCGGGCCTCATTCTATGCAACGCACGAGTTGCTGCGCGAAACCATGCGCGGCGCCGGTGGCCGGGTGGAATCGGGTGAACTGATCATCCGCGAGAGCGGCAAGCCGTCACCGGACGAGTGCCGGGCGCTGTCGACTTCGCTTTATTCAAGGTGGCTGCCCGCATGAGTGATCACGAAAATTCAGGCGGCGGTGCGGCAAGGGTTGGACAGGTGAAAGAAATCACCAGTCTCTCCAATCCGGTGATCAAGGATATCCGCGCGCTGTCGATGAAGAAGCACCGCGACGAGACCGGCACCTTCCTTGCCGAAGGCTTGAAGCTGGTGATCGATGCGATTGATCTCGGCTGGGCCATCCGTACGCTGATCTACGCCAAGAACCAGCGCGGCAAGAGCCAAGTCGAAAAGATCGCGGCACTGACGGTGGCGCGCGGCGGGCTGGTGCTGGAAGTCAGCGAAAAGGTGCTGACCGCCATCACAAGGCGCGACAATCCGCAGGCGGTGATTGCCGTTTTTGACCAGAAACTGGCGCCGCTTATGGGCGTATCACCGGCGAATAACGACACCTGGATCGCGCTCGACCGGGTCCGCGACCCGGGCAATCTGGGCACCATCATCCGCACCGCTGATGCAGCAGGCGCATCGGGCGTCATCCTGATCGGCGACACCGTCGATCCGTTCTCGATGGAGACCGTGCGCGCCACCATGGGTTCGGTGTTTGCCGTTCCTCTGGTCAGGGCCACGGAAGCCGAATTCCTGAGCTGGTCGAAGAAATCATCCGCGCTGGTCGTCGGCAGCCACCTCAAGGGCAGCGTCGACTACCGGACGATCGGCTACAAGGGCCATCCTGTGGTGTTGCTGATGGGCAATGAACAGCAAGGCCTGCCCGACACGCTGGCCAGGGCCTGCAGCAAGCTTGCCCGCATCCCGCAGACCGGCCGGGCAGACTCGCTCAATCTGGCAATCGCCACCGGGGTGATGCTGTTCGAAGCGCGGCGGCATCTGCTTGAGCTTGATGAGCCCGGCGCATGAACCCTTCTGGCCGCAATCTGTCCGCGCTGAGCCGGATGGTTCCCATGGCGATGCTGGTCGCAGGCGCTGTGGCGCTTGACCAGGTAATCAAGTGGCTGGTCGAAACACGGCTGCCGTTTCACGAGCTGGTGCCGGTGGTCCCGATGTTCGCGCTCTACCGCACCTGGAACGAGGGGATCGCGTTTTCGCTGCTCAAGGGGATGCCCGATGCCGGGCTTCTGGCGCTGACCGGGCTGGTGATCATATTCGTGCTTTATCTGTGGTGGCGCACGCCTTCGGGACGCGGCGTTGCGCATTTGGGCTATGCGCTTATCATCGGCGGAGCGCTCGGTAATCTGATCGATCGGGCAGTCTATGGCCACGTGGTCGATTACATTCTGTTTCATACGGAGAGCTGGTCCTTCGCCGTGTTTAATCTTGCCGACAGTTTCATCAGCATCGGCGCAGGGCTGATTGTGCTGGATGAGCTGATCGCCACACTGCATGAACGCAAAAACCGGACCTGAAATTCAACCGGACACCACCGCTCTTGATCTTCAAGCCGGGGCGGGCCAGTCTTAGGCAACACACTAGAGGAGCTTCCATGGAAGACCGTTTCAAGGGCATTCTGCTCACCCGCGACGAGAACAAGGTGATGTCGGTCAACGTGACCGAGCTCGGCCTTGATGATCTGATGGAAGGCGACGTGGTCGTCGAGGTGGAATGGACCACCATCAATTACAAGGATGGCCTCGCCATCACCGGCAAGGGTCCGGTGGTACGGCGCTGGCCGATGGTGCCGGGCATTGACTGTGCCGGTACGGTGGTGAGCTCCGAGAACGAGCGCTTCAAGGCCGGAGACAAAGTGATCCTCAACGGTTTTGGCGTCGGCGAGGTGCATACAGGCACCTATGCGGCCTATGCGCGGCTGAAGGGCGACTGGCTGATCCCAATGCCCCAGGGCATGGATGGGCGTTCGGCAATGGCGATCGGCACCGCAGGTTACACGGCAATGCTGTCAGTGATGGCGCTGGAACGCCACGGCATCACGCCAGGGCGCGGCCCGGTGGTGGTGACCGGCGCCAATGGCGGCGTCGGAACCGTTGCGATCGCGGTGCTGGGCAAGCTCGGCTATGAGGTCATCGCCTCGACCGGACGCACCGAGGAAGCCGACTTTCTCAAGAGCCTCGGTGCTTCCGAAGTCATTCACCGCGATGAACTCTCGGGCCCGGCCAAACCACTGGCCAAGGAACGCTGGGCCGGTGCGGTTGACGCCGTTGGCAGTCATACGCTGGCCAATGTTTTGTCGATGACCTCCTATGGCGGCGCTGTAACCGCCTGCGGCCTGGCACAGGGCATGGATCTGCCGACATCGGTGGCGCCGTTCATCCTGCGCGGCGTGTCTCTGCTTGGCATCGATTCGGTGATGGCGCCGCTGGCGCTGAGACAGGAAGCCTGGTCGCGTCTGGTCACGGATCTGGATATGGACAAGCTCGAGGCGCTGTCGACCGAAATCGGCTTTGACGGGATCATCGATGCGGCGCATTCAATCATCGACGGCAAGGTCCGCGGACGGGTGGTTGTCGACATGAAAAAGCCAAATGCCTAATCGCTAAAATTTGACGATTTTGCTGAAGTCTTTGCTCATTGGGCCCGTGCTACCACGGGTCCATGATGACAGAACCTTTGCGACTGCAAGAAACTCTTCAACGAGCCCTGAGCGAACAGGTGGCCGTGCATTCGGGCGTGCCGCAGGTCAACCCGGTGGACAGGCATCCAATCCCTGAGGTTTTCGTCGACAGGGATCGAACGCAAGACATCGCACATGGACCCGCTTCGCGGCCACTGTTTGTCGTTTCTGCCGCCCTGGCTGCGACGGCCGTTTCTGTTGCTTTCAGCGCACCGGCGCTGTTACTCGCCTCGGTCGCAGGCATAGCAATCTATGCGGCAGTCCCCTTGCTGCAGCGTTCGCTCAACAACGCCGCACCGGCGGCCCCAGCGCGTCCTAAATCGAAAACAACCGGGCTCTCGGAACGCGAGATCGACCGCACGTGGGAACTGGGCGAACTTACAGGCCAGCTTGCCGCTGTCTTCGACGCGCTCGGCGACATGGTCACGGTCTGCGGCCTCAACGGCCAGATCATCTATGCCAATGAAACATTCAAATCCGCGACAGGCTTTGACAATCCGGTAGGGCTGACGCTCGCCATGGCAGGTGTCGAACCGGTGGAAGCCACCGGAAACGGCGACCAGGAACTGTTGCTTGGCGATGGCGAAACCCAGACAATCTGGACCTGGCACGAGACCACCGCTCGCGATCCCGTCTCCGGCGACCTGATCCTGCAATGCATTGGCCGCAACATCACCGCAGCGCGGCGCACGGAAGCGGAACTGGTTGATGCGCGGGAAAAGGCGGAGGCCGCCAACCATGCCAAGTCACGGTTTCTGGCGACCGTCAGCCATGAAATCCGCACGCCGCTCAACGGCATTCTCGGAATGACCCATCTGCTCGAGCAGACCCAGACCACTCCAGAACAGGCAAGTTACCTTAAAACCGCTGGTGAATCCGGCATGGCGCTGCTGGCGCTGATCGAGGATCTGCTTGATGTGACATCGATTGAAGCGGGGCGGCTGCATCTGCGTCATGAAGAAGGTGATCTGGAAGACCTGGTCAACGGCGTCTCCGAGCTGATGGCCTCGCGCGCCCACGAAAAAGGTATCGAGATTGCGGTCCACATCTCGCCCGAGGCGCCGCGACGGATTACCTCTGACATCGGCCGGTTGCGGCAGGTGCTGTTCAATCTGGTCGGCAACGCCATAAAGTTCACCGAGACCGGCGGCGTGCTCATCGAGGTCATGCGCGAAGACAAGCAATTGGCTTTCATTGTCTCGGACACCGGTCCGGGGCTCAAAGAGGCCGATCAGGCCCGTGTCTTCGAGGAATTCGAACGCGCCAACAACGGTCCAACCCGCAAACACGGCGGGGCTGGCCTGGGTCTGTCCATTTCAGCCCGCATTGTCGAGGCGCTGGGCGGTGAAATCGGCGTGACGTCAACATCTGGTCAAGGCAGCACCTTCCGGTTCACCGTTCCGGTCAAGGAACTGGCCGTTCCGGAAGTCGGTGCACCTGTCCGTGGTCCGCTTGCCGATCGTGCGGTGCTGGTCATTGCTCCCCGCGGCCCGGTTTCGACAGCGCTGCTGTGGACCATCCGTGATCTTGGCGGCATCGCGGAGAGTGCGGATGACGCTGAAAGCATGATTGCCGCGTTGACCCGGCTCTATCGATCCGGCGCGCAGCTCAGCGATATTGTGGTCGACCGAAGACTTGCCGACCGTGCCGACAGCCTTCTGGCCGCAGCGCCGACCGAATTGCCCGCGGGAATTGAACGCACACTGGTGATCGCACCAGAAGACAGCCGAGATCTTGAAAGCCATTCCGGCCACGGCGCCAATGCCTGGCTGGTCCGCCCGGTGCGCCGTGTCTCGCTGATCAATGTCCTGACCCGGCGCGATGATCGCGAGGATCGTGACCGGTTGTGCGGCAAGCCACGTCCGGTGATGCTGGAGCGGTCTTCCGACAATCCGACGCTGGACATTCTTCTCGCCGAGGACGATCCGGTCAACGCTCTTGTGGTGCGCACCAATCTGGCCCGTCAGGGGCACCGGGTTACGGTTTTCGGAAACGGCCGCGAGCTTGTCACCCAGGCCATGGAACGCCGCGGCGGCGTTTCGAGCTACGATCTGGTCATCACCGACCTTTCGATGCCGGAACTTGATGGACGCAGTGCAATCAAGCAGATCCGAGCCGAGGAAGCCGCCGGTCAACTCGCCCGCCTGCCAATCATTGTGCTGACTGCCGATGGCCAGGCTTCGACCCGTGACGACCTGCTGGCCGCCGGGGCCGACGCGCATGCGGAAAAACCGGTCGATCCGGAATGGCTGCTGCAACTGGTCACAGTCACAGCCGGCAAAAAATCACGCGCTGCGGCGTAAAATCCGCGGCGCACGAACAGCACTGCTTGGCTTCGACGGCACCTCCATTGTCTCAAAACATCCCTGCCTTGATAGCACATGTAAACTGACATCCGGAGCTGGATACAGAGCCAGCATTACCTCTGAACAGAGGTTTTCCCACCGAGCCCATTTCGGCCTCGACATGAAATCACCTCGAAAACACCACATGCGGGATGGCAAATGTCACTCGGATGTCGCAGAATCATGGTTGAACCCCGACATCACCAAGCGGGAGATTACCCATGGAAACGCACGTGCACAGGTCTTTGTCCAAGCCATTCCTCGCTCCCCTCGCCGGGTACAAACCGGCAAGCCAGGTTCTTGGCCGCATCGGATCACTGGAAGTACGGCTTGCCGCCAGGCGAAGTGAAATCGAGGCTGCGCAAGCGCTCCGCTACCGTGTCTTTGTCGAGGAAATGGGCGCACGGCTTCCTGAAGAAGCGATGCAGCAGAAGCGCGATTTCGACAGCATCGACCGGTATTGCGATCACCTGCTGGTGCTCGATACCGCGCTGACCGGTGAAGCCGAGGAGCAGATTGTCGGAACCTACCGGCTGCTCCGGCAGGAGGTTGCGGCGCGTCATGACGGGTTCTATTCACAAAGCGAATTCGATGTCACTGACCTGACCGGGCGCAATTCCGACAAGCGGTTTCTGGAACTCGGCCGCGCCTGCGTGCTGCGCGAATACCGTACCCGCCGCACTTTGGAAGCGCTGTGGCAGGGCAATTGGGCTTATGCGCTCAACCACGGCATCGATGTGATGTTCGGCTGCGCTTCATTTCCCGGTGACAAGCCCTATGCGCATGCGCTGGCGCTGTCGTTCCTCAACCAGACGGCCGCAGCCGATGCAGACTGGAAAGTGCGGGCGGTTGCAGGCCGGGGCCTGTCAATTGACATGATGCCGGTCGAGGCGATCAATCCGCGGGCAGCGCTTGCCGCGATGCCACCGCTGGTCAAAGGCTACCTGCGGGTTGGAGCGCTGGTTTCGGAAGAAGCTGTGGTTGATACAGCTTTTGGGACGACCGATGTGCTGGTGATCCTGCCGGTCAAGCAGATCAATGGCCGTTACATCAATCACTACGGCGCCGACGCCTCGCGGTTTGCCGCCTGAGCGGACCAGCGGATTTCGGGCGGGGCGGCCTGAATTGATCCCGGATTGACCCTGCACGCCATAGTTTCCCGCAATTTTTTGATTGCCTTGAGCCTCCTGTAAAGGATAGGCAGTGCGGGTTGAAGGGGTGTCAACCCAACCCCAGCCAGACTGAAACGTCGCAAGAGGCATGATGAGCTACAACATTCTGCAGTTTTTTCTGCCTTTCACGGCCTATCCCTACAAGGGCGAGGCAGTGCCCTGCCCTGCCTGCGGGCATTCGGACAGCAAGCCACTTGTTTCGCTCGACCGCTGCGGCTAGCCCGGAGCTCTGTCGGCCAGCAAGGGGGCGTCATACCAAAGTTTTATTCCGACTTCTTTCTTTCCGCAACGAGCAGCGCAGCCATCGTCATTACGAAAAAAACAAAAATCTGCCGATTGACGTTCCATCTTAGGTACGTATCCGATAGGCCAAATATGAACGAAGCAGTAACGGTCACAAGGCCTGCCTGTCCAAGCATTTTTTGAATTGGATTGGGCTTCAAATATGCCCGCAAAAACACGAGAATCGATGCTGCATACATCGATAACCAACTCAACAAGCCGACTAACCCTTTTTCTGCCAAGAGCTGTATCGGTTCATTGTGTAGGGCACCTATGTGGCCGACTCCGGGATTAACTTCGTTCAGTGCAATCTTATCCTGAATTTTCTCAGACACTCCCTCTTGACTGTGACCCAGCCACGGCTTTTCCGACCATATCGTCAAACCGAACTTCCAGAGTTCCAATCGCGGTGCTGCAGAGCCTTCGACAATTTCACCCGTCCGGAACCATTCAATAGTACCGATCGCAGCATTATTAATTCGTTCTACGCTCCTGTTGAGCGGCATAAGAGGTAGAAGGCAAACAAAGGCAACAGAAACAACAAGCAATGAAAGCCTTTCCCTTTTCGAGGCATGCCAGAAATCCTCAACGAGAACCCAAAAAAGAACGACCGGAACAAGCGGCCACCCACCTTTGGATTGGGTAGTGAGACTGGCTGTAAGCCCAAAGAAAAACCCAGCATATGTCAATGCGAGCCAAACTGACTTGCGCAAATTGAATGGTGGATCGTGTCTCCCGGCAAGAGCAACCGAACCCAACAGAAGTGCGTTGTTGCCGAAAAATATCGGGCTGGCAAGGAAACCACTAGGCCGTTCTGAGCCAAGATAGATGGATTGATAAACGGCGAGGGCGCATGCAAAAATGGCGCCCAGCAAACACCCTAGCCATACAAACCGTCGATCGATTTGACCGTCCAATACGGCTAAGAAGATCAGTGGTGCCCACAAGAATGGTATATACATTTCATATTGGCCGGTCGACGTGCGGTGCCAGAGGTTGATTGAAGCGCCTACGACCGCAAAAGCCATGAAAATTAACGGCAAATTGCCAGACAGAGTTGGTTGCAGCAGTGGCGCATGGCCCAGAAGACGCCTCAATAAGCAAAAAAGCCCTATTACAGCAAATATCGCGCCGATTGAATAACCGCTGGGCAAGGACAAGCTTGCAGCCAAAGAAAACATCAAGAAAATACCTAGAATATTCAAATCTATTTTTGATTCCTCAATATTCACTTCATTTTTCCTGACTTTCATCCATTAAAACCTTGATTGATTTTACCCACCCAATCAGCTCGACGCATTATACGCCGCAATCGCGGCCATGTTGACGATGTCGGAATCCTTGGCCCCCATCGAGACAATCTGGATCGACTTGTCGAGACCGACCAGCAACGGGCCGATGACGGTGGAGCCGCCGAGTTCCTGCAACATCTTTGTCGAGATCGAGGCCGAGTGAAACGCCGGCATGACCAGCACATTGGCAGTGCCTGACAGCTTGCAGAACGGATATTGCTCGAGCACCTTGGCGTTGAGCGCCACGTCGGCGGCCATCTCGCCATCATATTCGAAGTCAACCCGGCGCTTGTTCAGGATCTTGACGGCATCGCGGACCCGCTCAGAGCGTTCTCCGGTCGGGTGGCCGAAGGTGGAATAGGCCAGCATCGCCACACGCGGTTCATAGCCAAGCCGCCGCGCCATGCCGGCTGCCTCCTCGGCGATGTCGGCCAGCTCTTCCGAGTTGGGCATGTCGATGACGGCTGTGTCGGCGACAAACACCGTGCGGCCACGGCATAGCGCCAGGGAAACGCCGATCATCCGGTGCCCGGGCTTGACGTCGACGCAGCGGCGAATGTCTTCAAGGGCTGTGGAATAATTGCGGGTGATACCAGTCACCATGGCATCGGCATCGCCGAGCGCCACCATGCAAGCGCCGAAATGGTTACGGTCGGTGTTTATCAGCCGCTGGCAATCGCGGTACAGATATCCTTTCCGCTGCAGCCGGGCATAAAGATAATCAGTATAGGCCTCGACCCGGCGCGACACACGCGCATTGACCAGTTCGATGCCGGGGCGGTCGAGATCAATGCCTGCCAGCTTGGCGGTTTCACGCATCTGTTCTTCGCGCCCCAAAAGGCAGGCGGTGCCAAGCTTCTGGTTCACATAGGAGACGGCGGCGCGCATGACCTGCTCTTCCTCGCCCTCGGCAAAAACCACCCGTTTGGGATGGCGGCGGACACGCTCATAGAGCCGCTGCAGGGTCGAGGCGATCGGATCGCGCCGGGCAGAGAGCTCCTGAGCGTAGGCTTCCATGTTGAGGATCGGCTTTTGCGCGACGCCCGACTCCATAGCCGCCTTGGCGACGGCTACCGGAATGGCCGAGATCAGACGCGGATCGAACGGCACCGGAATGATGTATTGCGGGCCGAAGCGAGGCCGGACGCCCTGATAGGCGGCGGCGACATCGTCGGGCACATCCTCGCGCGCAAGCTCTGCCAGAGCGTTGGCGGCGGCAATTTTCATCTCCTCGTTGATGGTCGACGCCCGCACATCCAGCGCGCCGCGGAAGATGTAGGGAAAGCCCAGAACATTGTTGACCTGGTTGGGATAATCCGACCGGCCGGTAGCCATGATCGCGTCGTTGCGGATCGCCGAGACTTCCTCGGGGGTGATTTCCGGATCCGGATTGGCCATGGCGAAGATGATCGGATTTTTCGCCATCGAGGCGACCATCTCCGGCGTCAATGCGCCTTTGGCCGAGAGACCGAAGACGACGTCGGCGCCTTCCATGGCGTCAGCCAATGAGCGCGCCTTGGTCTCGACAGCATGACCCGATTTCCACTGATTCATGCCTTCGGTGCGACCCTTGTAGATCACGCCCTTGGTGTCGCAGAGCGTGATGTTCTGAGGTGTGAACCCCATCGCCTTGACAAGTTCGACGCAGGCAATGGCCGCGGCACCTGCGCCATTGCAGACCAGCTTGGTGGTTTTGAGATCGCGACCCGTCAGATGCAGAGCGTTGATCAGGCCTGCGACGGCGATAATCGCGGTGCCGTGCTGGTCGTCATGGAACACCGGAATGTCCATGAGTTCACGCAGCCGCTGCTCGATAATGAAGCAATCGGGAGCCTTGATGTCCTCGAGGTTGATGCCGCCGAAGCTGGGGCCGAGGTAGCGGACAGAGTTGATGAATTCGTCGACATTCTCGGTGTCGACTTCGAGGTCGATGGAATCAACATCAGCGAAGCGCTTGAACAGCACCGCCTTGCCCTCCATCACCGGCTTGGAGGCGAGCGCGCCGAGATTGCCCATCCCTAAAATGGCGGTGCCGTTGGAAATCACCGCGACCAGATTGCCCTTGGCGGTGTAATCGAAGGCCCGGGATGGATCCTCGGCGATGGCCTTGACGGGAGCCGCGACGCCGGGCGAATAGGCCAGCGACAAATCGCGCTGCGTCGCCATCGGTTTGGTCGGATTGATTTCAAGCTTGCCGGGCCGGCCGCGGGAGTGGAAATCCAGCGCCTCCTGATCGGTTACAGCTGAAATCGAGCGATCTGACTTGTCCGTCCCTGGCATATTTTCCATCCCGTTGTGGGCGACCTTGTGTATGGCGCCTCGTACCTGTTGTCTTTGTCCTCATCCCACCGTTAGGGTGGTTGGCGCGACCTGTAAAGCCGCGCATCAGGTGAAGCTTACATCGCAAACGTTTGAAAACCCAAGACAGGCATTTCCTCTTGAACGCCGAAACTCCGCTCACCCAAGCTATATTGACGACGGCCCAGCTCGCCACCGCGGAAAGCCGTGCCACGGCGACGCCGATGATGGAGCAGTTCATCGAGATCAAGGCGAACAATCCTGATTCGCTGCTGTTCTACCGGATGGGGGATTTCTACGAGCTGTTCTTCGAGGACGCCGCTGACGCGTCCCGGGCGCTCGGCATCACGCTGACAAAGCGCGGCCAGCATCTGGGCCAGGACATCCCGATGTGCGGCGTCCCGGTGCATGCGGCGGATGATTACCTGCAGAAGCTGATCTCGCTGGGGTTCCGGGTGGCGGTATGCGAGCAAACCGAGGACCCGGCGGAAGCCAAGAAACGCGGTGCCAAATCGGTGGTGCGGCGCGACGTGACCCGGCTGGTAACGCCCGGAACGCTGACCGAGGAAAAACTGCTCGATCCATCGCAATCGAATTTTCTCATGGCCTTGGCGCGGGTCAAGGGTGCAGGCGAAGCGCAGTACGGACTGGCCTGGATCGATATTTCCACCGGCGCTTTTCATGTCGGCGAAAGCCGCCTGGCAAGGCTGATGGCCGATATCGCCCGGGTCGAGCCGCGCGAACTGATCCTGGCAGACAATGTGTTTCACGATCCCGAAATCCGGCCACTGATCGACCAGATCGGCCGGGTGGCAGCACCCCAGCCGGCGGTGCTGTTTGACAGTGCATCGGCGGAAGGCCGGATTGCCCGGTTTTTCGAGGTCGGCTCGCTCGACGGCTTTGGCAGCTTTTCCCGTGCCGAGCTGGCGGCGGCTGCGGCTGTGATCGCCTATGTCGAAAAAACCCAGATTTCAGAGCGGCCGGCGCTTGGCCGGCCCGAGCGCGAAAGCGACGGCGACCGGATGTTCATCGATCCGGCGACACGGGCCAGCCTCGAGCTGGTGCGGACGCTGTCAGGCGACCGGCAAGGCAGCCTGATCAAGGCGATCGACCGCACAGTGACCGGCGGCGGCGGGCGCAAGCTCAGCGAATGGCTGATGGCGCCGCTGACCGATCCGGACGCGATCAATGCGAGGCTCGACGGCGTTTCCCATCTGATTGCCAACCCAACGCTCAGCGACAAATTGCGGCGGGCGCTCAAGGGCGTGGCCGATATGCCGCGTGCGCTGTCGCGGCTGGCGCTCAACCGGGGCGGACCACGCGATCTCGGCGCAATCCTGGCCGGCCTGAAAGCCGCCAATGACATCGGCATGCTGTTTGGTACCGGAGAGACCCCGGCACATCTGGAAAAGGCCGTGACTGCACTCCGGGCAATTCCCGGCGAGCTCGGTGCGCGGCTGGCTGCGACGCTTGATGACGAGTTGCCGTTGCTCAAGCGTGATGGCAGCTTTGTGCGCTCAGGCCACTCACCCGAACTTGATGAACTCAGGGCGCTGCGGGACCAGTCACGCCGGGTAATTGCAGGGCTTCAGCTGTCCTATGCCGAGGAAACCGGGGTTCGTTCGCTGAAGATCAAGCACAACAATGTGCTGGGCTATTTCATCGAGGTGACGGCGCTGAACGCCGGGCCGCTGACAGACAACGACGAGGCCAAGGCGCGGTTCATCCATCGCCAGACCATGGCCAATGCCATGCGCTTTACCACCACCGAACTCTCCGATCTTGAAACCCGCATCGCCAATGCGGCGGGCGAAGCGATGACCATCGAGCTGGCGGCCTTTGACGAGCTTGTGCTGCTGGTGGTTGGTCATGCCGATGTGATCAAGGCGGCGGCGGATGCGCTGTCGGTGATTGACGTCACTGCGGCGCTCAGCGAACTGGCTCAGGAACAGGGTTATTCGCGTCCCAGGGTCGATGACAGCCTGGCCTTCGAGATTGTTGCCGGCCGCCATCCGGTGGTCGAGCAGGCATTGCGAAAGCAGGCGGCGCAGCCGTTTGTGGCCAATGATTGCAATCTCTCGCCGCCTGACGAGAGCGGTGACGGCGGCACCATCTGGCTGCTGACGGGCCCCAACATGGGTGGTAAATCGACCTTCCTGCGGCAGAACGCGCTGATTGCCATTCTGGCGCAAATGGGCTCCTTTGTGCCTGCCGGGGCGGCACATATCGGCGTGGTCGACCGGCTGTTCTCCCGGGTCGGCGCTTCGGACGATCTGGCGCGCGGGCGTTCGACCTTTATGGTCGAAATGGTAGAAACCGCGGCCATTCTCAATCAGGCCAGCCCGCATTCGCTGGTGATCCTTGATGAAATCGGCCGCGGCACCGCGACGTTTGACGGGTTGTCGATTGCCTGGGCCGCGGTTGAGCATCTGCATGCGGAAAACCGCTGCCGGGGTCTGTTCGCAACGCATTTTCACGAGTTGACGGCACTGTCTGAGAAACTGCCACGGCTCAACAACGCCACCATGAAGGTCAAGGAATGGGAGGGCGAGGTTGTGTTCCTGCACGAGGTTGGCGCAGGCGCCGCCGACCGATCCTACGGCATTCAGGTGGCACGGCTGGCCGGGCTTCCCGACGCCGTGGTGGCCCGGGCCCGCGAGGTGCTTCAGCTTCTCGAAACCAGCGAGCGCGAGAACCCGGCGGCTCGGCTGGTCGATGATCTGCCGCTGTTTGCCATGCCAGTTGCCAAGGAGCCATCGAGGCCTGCAAAGGGACCGTCGAAGTCTGACACCTACCTGAGCGAATTAAACCCGGATGACATGACGCCGCGCGATGCGCTGGAAGCGCTTTACGAGCTCAAGCGGCGGCTGGCGGAGCCCGGGATAAGCTGACCACCTTATAAGGGGCCACTTTTCGCGGGGTTCCATCCAGCACAAAAACCGATATGAGAGGGGCGGCTGCGCACCGAGATCGCAGTCGGCAACGAGGATCCGGAATGAGCCAGTTTGACGTCCTTTGCATCGGCAATGCCATTGTTGACATCATCGCCCGCTGTGACGAGGCCTTTCTCGTCGACAACGATATCATCAAGGGTGCGATGAACCTGATCGACGCGGACCGCGCCGAACTCTTGTATTCCCGCATGGGACCGGCAATCGAGGCATCGGGAGGCAGCGCGGGCAACACCGCGGCAGGGATCGCCAGCTTTGGCAGCCGTTCGGCCTATTTCGGCAAGGTATCCGCCGATCAGCTCGGCAAGATCTTCAGCCATGATATACGCGCCCTGGGCGTGCATTTCGAAACCAAGCCGCTTGAGAGCACACCGCCCACAGCGCGGTCGATGATCTTCGTCACGCCAGATGGCGAGCGCTCGATGAACACCTATCTCGGCGCCTGTGTCGAGCTTGGCCCGGAAGACATTGAAACCGATGTGGTGGCCAATTCGAAGGTCACCTATTTCGAAGGTTATCTGTGGGATCCGCCGCGCGCCAAGGACGCCATCCGTCTGTGCGCCGAGATTGGCCACAAGAACGGCCGCGAGATGTCGATGACGCTGTCGGATCCGTTCTGCGTCGGCCGTTACCGGGAAGAGTTTCTCGAGCTGATGCGGTCGGGCACCATCGACATCGTGTTCGCCAATGCGGACGAAGCCAAATCGCTCTACGAGACCGATAATTTCGAACATGCGGTGTCGCTGTTGCGCAAGGACTGCAAGCTCGCCGCCATTACCCGCTCCGAACATGGATCGGTCATTGTCCGCGGCGATGAGCGCCATGACATTGACGCCATCGACATCGACGAGGTGGTCGACACCACCGGCGCCGGGGATCTTTATGCGGCAGGCTTCCTGCATGGCTATGCCAATGGCAAGCCGCTGGATGAGTGCGGAAAACTCGGCAGTCTCGCTGCTGGTCTGGTGATCCAGCAGATCGGACCGCGGCCGCAGCTTTCACTCAAGGACGCCGCGCGCGACGCCGGGTTCATCTGAACCCGTACTTCTCGGTTACATCACGTCTTCGGGCGGGCGGCCTGCCCGCGAGCGGTAGGGTGAGAACGCCCAGCTGTAACGGATGGCGCCGCCACGCACCGCAAAGGCTGCGATGACGCCGACGGCCGACGCAGCAATCAGCGGCGCACCAAGCAAGCTGGCCGCGACAAATCCGCCAGCACCGACGAGGGCAGCGGAGACATAGATCTCCGGGCGCATCAGTACCGAAGGCTCACCAGAGAGAAGATCACGCAGGATACCGCCGAGCGTCGCCGTCATCATGCCGGTGACCAAGGCAACGATCGGAGAGCCGCTCAGCGCAAGCCCTTTCGCCGCGCCCATCACCGCGTAGGCCGAGAGGCCGACCGCGTCGAGCCAGAGCAGCAGACGATAGCGCGATTCGACCAGATGCGCGGTGAAATAGACAATCACTGCAACGATGACGCAAACGACCAGATAGACCGGCTTTTCAACCCAGAATACCGGTGTGGCACCAAGTACGAGGTCGCGGAAGGTGCCGCCACCAATGCCGGTGACGGCCGCCAGGAAAACAAACCCGATCATGTCGAGCTGTTTGCGCGAGGCAGCAAGCGCGCCGGTGGCGGCAAAAACCGCGACACCGGCGTAATCAAGACCTTCAAGCGGGGTCATGGGTACTTCCTTTCCCCGCCGGGGATGGCCTTAAACGTCGTAGCCAGATGCCGGGTCTGGTCCATCGGATTTAGGCGCGGGAGCGGCCTCTTTCGGGCCGCCCTTGGCGACGCCGACCATGGCCGGGCGCAGCATGCGATCACCAATCACATAACCCGGCTGAACCACATCAACGACCGTGTTGTTGGGCACATCGGTATTGGGAACTTCGTACATCGCCTGGTGGAAATTCGGATCAAACTTCTGGCCCATCGGCTCGAGCTTGCGCACGCCGTGACGCTCCAGTGTCGACAGCATGGCGCGTTCGGTCAGCTCAACGCCTTCGACAAGCGTCTTGAGGCCGTTGTCGTCTGCGCTCTCGGCCTGCTCCGGCACGGCGGCAAGCGCGCGCTGCAGATTGTCGGAAACCTGCAGCATGTCACGGGCGAACCCGGAAACCGCATAGCTCTTTGCATCCCTGATCTCACGGGCGGTACGGCGGCGCAGGTTTTCCATCTCGGCCGCCATGCGCAGCCGCTGATCCCTGAGATCGGTAATTTCGGCCTTGAGCACTTCCACCGGATCGAGTTCCGTGGCCGGTGCTGGCGCAGCGGCATCGTCAGCCTTGGGTGCGGCGCCTGCCTGCGGGGTCTCGTGTTCGTTGCCCTGGCTTTCATCGCTCATGTTGTGCATGTCCTGACTGTTCGGAAAAATGTCATAGGGTCACCATTGCTGGTCTGACCCGGGTATATGCCTCGCATATCGACGTTCGAGCCGCAAAAATCAAGGCCCGACAGCGCCAAAGGACCGATCCGACACTCAATAAACGCTGCATAAATCGTAATGAATGCATGTGAATCCGGTCAATCCGCCCGATAACCCATTCGAACCTGACCCGGTGCTATTTGCGCACCAGACGCGAGACCAGTTGCGCGGTGTAATCGACCATCGGCACGATCCGCGCATAGTTGAGCCGTGTTGGTCCGATGATGCCGACAGCACCCACGACCTTGTCCTCGCCATCACGCCAGGGTGCCACGATCAGGGACGAGCCTGACAGGGAGAACAATTTGTTCTCCGAGCCAATGAAAATGCGGACGCCGGAACCTTCTTCGGCGAGCGTCATCAGTTCGACCAGGTTTTCCTTTCGTTCAAGTTCGTCAAACAAAAGCTTGAGCCGATCGAGTTCCTCGCCAACCGACAGGCCCTCCAGCAAATTACCGCGTCCGCGCACGATCAGCCGCGCCGCGCCCGCCCCTTCCCGGCTGCCGGCCCAGACGGCAAGGCCGCGTTCGACCAGATCCTGGGACAGCACATCAAGTGCGGAGCGGACTTCGGCGGTGATCCGATCGAGTTCACTGCGCACCTCGCCCATCGTCCGTCCTGCAAGATGGGCGTTGAGAAAATTCGCCGCTTCGGTCAGTTGCCCGGCGGTGACACCGTCAGGCAATTCCATGACCCGGTTTTCCACCTGATCATTGCCGCCGACCAGCACCACCAGCGCCCGCTTTGGATCAAGCCGGATGAACTCGATATGGCGGATGGTGGAATCCTGCTTGGCGGCGATAACAAGCCCTGCCCCGCGGGTCATGCCGGAGAGCATCTGGCTGGCCTCGGTCAGCAATGTCTCCACAGGACGGCTTGAATCGTCAGAATGCACCTGACGTTCGATGGTCTGGCGCATTTCCGGCTGCAGATCGCCGACCTGCATGAAGGCATCGACAAAAAACCTCAGGCCCTTCTGGGTGGGCAAACGGCCGGCACTGATATGAGGCGCATAAATTAGCCCCAGATCCTCGAGATCGCTCATCACATTGCGGATCGATGCCGGGGACAGCGACATCGGCAGCATGCGTGACAGACTGCGAGAGCCGAGCGGATCACCCGATTCCATATAGCTTTCCACAAGCGCGCGAAAAATCTCGCGCGAGCGTTCGTCGAGTGCGCCGACAAGATCAGCCGGTATGGATGGCGTGTTCATGGTCATGCATGTTGTCCTACAGGCCGCCAGCAGTACTGCCTACCGCGAATATAGGGATTTACGCATCAACACGGAAGGGGCAACAAAAGTCGGCTGCCGCCATGGCGGGCAACCTGGAATAGACAGGGCACAAACGCTTTTTCTTTGCATCAGGCAGCGCGCGCCGATAGAAGGCGGCAACATTGAAATCAGGAGAGACACGATGCGCCCATCGGGACGGAATACAGACAAAATGCGGGCGGTCAGCTTTGAACGCAACGTATCCAAGCATGCCGAGGGCTCTTGCCTGGTCAAGTTTGGTGACACGCACGTGCTGTGCACCGCGAGCCTCGAAGAGCGGGTTCCGCCATGGTTGCGCAACGGCGGCAAGGGCTGGGTCACCGCCGAATACGGCATGCTGCCGCGCTCGACCGGCGACCGCATGCGCCGCGAGGCAACGTCCGGTAAGCAGGGTGGCCGGACACTCGAAATCCAGCGTCTGATCGGACGTTCGTTGCGTGCTGTGGTTAATTTGCAGGAACTTGGCGAACGCCAGATCACGATCGATTGCGATGTCATCCAGGCCGACGGCGGCACCCGGACTGCGGCGATAACCGGCGCATGGATCGCGCTGCATGATTGTCTGAAGTGGATGGAAGCGCGTGCCATGGTGAAGACCGAGCGGGTGCTCAAGGATCACGTCGCGGCGGTGTCCTGCGGCATTTTCGCCTCCCAGCCGGTGATCGATCTTGACTATCTCGAAGATTCGGCAGCAGAGACGGATGCCAATTTCGTCATGACCGGGTCTGGCGGCATCGTTGAAATCCAGGGCACGGCCGAGGCCGAACCTTTCACGCAGGAGCAACTTCTGGAGCTCCTGGAACTGGCCAAGAACGGCATCGCCGATCTGGTCGAGATGCAAAAGGAAGTGGTCGCAGGACCGCTGTAAAAGCAATGACGAATGCGCCGCTTACCACGCTTCTGGTTGCCAGCCACAATGCCGGCAAGATCTCCGAGATCCGCGACCTTTGTGGACCTCTGGGCGTCTCGGTTACGTCGGCGGCTGAACTGGGCCTGCCCGAACCGGACGAGACCGGCGACACTTTTGAGGCCAATGCCGCAACCAAGGCGCTTGCCGCGGCGAAGGCTTCGGGGCTGATCGCGCTGTCGGATGATTCAGGTTTGGTGGTGGATACGCTTGACGGTGCGCCCGGGGTCTACACCGCCGACTGGGCGACGCTGGAAGATGGCAGCCGCGATTTCGCTGTTGCCATGCAGAAAGTCGAGGATGCTCTCCGGGCACGGGGAGCGAACAACGACGCGCAGCGCACCGGCCGGTTCGTCAGCGTTCTGTGTCTGGCAACGCCAGAAGGGGACGTGAGTTTTTATCGCGGTGAAGCACCGGGCGTTCTGGTCTGGCCGCCGCGCGGGTCGCTTGGTTTCGGCTATGATCCGATGTTCCAACCCGAGGGCCACACGCGCACCTTTGGCGAAATGCCCGCTGAGGAGAAACACGGCTGGAAGCCGGGTCAGGCGACGGCGCTGTCGCACCGGGCCCGCGCCTTCAAGCTGTTTGCAGAGCAACGCCTTGGCGTGAGCCCTACGTGAGCACACCATCCCAGCCCATTGGTGGAAATGCGCCCGGCGCGATCGTCACTGACACCATTGCACCCGACACTGGCAAGCCCGGTTTCGGTATCTATCTGCATTGGCCGTTCTGTGCCGCCAAATGCCCCTATTGCGATTTCAACAGCCATGTGCGGCACGCCGGCATTGACCAGCAGGCCTATGTCACTGCGTTCCGCCAGGAGATCGCGGCGATGCGGGCGATCTCCGGTCCGCGGGTGGTCACCAGCATCTTTTTCGGCGGCGGTACGCCTTCGCTGATGTCACCTGATACGGTCGGCGCCATCCTCGACGCCGTGCGCGAGGCCTGGGTCGTGCCCGATGGCATTGAGATCACGCTGGAAGCCAATCCTTCAAGTGTCGAGGCGGGCCGGTTTCGCGGCTACCGCCAGGCAGGGGTCAACCGGGTGTCTATGGGTGTGCAAGCACTCAATGATGCCGACCTCAAGCGGCTTGGGCGTTTGCATGACCGGGCCGACGCGCTGAAAGCCATCGGTCTGGCGCGTGACATCTTTCCGCGCATGTCATTCGACCTGATCTACGCGCGTCCCGACCAGACGGCTGCGGCCTGGGCTTCGGAGCTGGAAGAGGCGATTTCACTGGCCGCCGATCATCTGTCGCTCTACCAGCTGACGATCGAGGAAGGCACCCCGTTTTATGGCTTGCACAAAGCCGGCAAATTGATCGTGCCCGATGGCGAGCTTTCAGCCGAACTCTATGAGCTGACCCGCCAGGTGTGCGAAAGTCACGGGCTACCAGCCTACGAAGTGTCCAACCACGCCCGGCCCGGCGCCGAGAGCCGGCACAATCTGACCTACTGGCGCTATGGCGACTATGCCGGCATCGGCCCCGGCGCGCATGGCCGGCTGTCAACGAAAGCTGGCAAGATCGCCACAGCCACCGAGCGCACGCCTGAGCAATGGCTCAAGCTGGTGGCGGAAAACGGCCATGGCATGGTGGAGACCACCGAGCTGACCATGGCCGAGCAAGCCGATGAATTGTTGCTGATGGGGCTGAGGTTGCGCGAGGGCATCAATCTCAAACGCTGGAGTGCGCTGGCCGGCCGCGGCCTTGATCCCGATCGCACGGACTTCCTGATCCATCACGGCATGATCGAACAGATGGATGCGGACCGGATCCGCTGTACACCTGCGGGCATGCTGGTGCTTGACGCAGTGGTGGCAGATCTGGCGTTCTGAGACAGGAACACCTGTTTTTGCAGATTTCCGGATCTGGTCCTCAGAATGCAATAGACACACCTGATTCACCAGTTTCCGGTTGCGACGGCCCAACTATCCACATAACTTGATCTCATCGCTTCATTTTCGCGCAAGATTCAATTGATAGCCTTTCCCACATTATTGTTATTATTTTTTGATGGGATAACTACCCATGCCCAGACTACTTTCTTTGCTTACCGGAATAACCGGCAGAATTACGACGCGCCTGGTTCTCATCGTTTCCATTTCAATTCTGATTACCGCGACACTTGGCTACGTCAAACTCTATGAAGTAACCGCGACAAATTCATCTATCCGCATTGACCGCGCGGCACGCGCTGCAGTGGCGCTTTTCACGGGAGAGCTCACGTCCGAATTTGTCGCAGTTCGCGATCAGGACGGCAGGCCGCAAGCGATCCGGCTCAAGGGTCCCACCACGGATGAATCCCTGTCTTTCCGCGACGAGCACGACGCACTATTGCAAGAGATCGGTTCGATCAACCAAGGTGCGGCCAATCTGTTCAGGCTCAATCCGGAGACGAATGCGTTTGATCGTTTCGCCACGACTTTTCGCAAGCCGGACGGGTCGATGCCGCCACCGATGTCGATCGGGATAATGCATCCCGCCTATGACAACCTGATCAACAACCGGCCGCATTTGGGCGAAGTCCCGGTCATGGGGCGTTTGCGGCTGGCATATCTGACACCGATTCAGGCCGCAACCGGCGCCATAGAAGGCGCACTCGCCGTTGATGTCGGCTGGGTTGATGATCTGGTTGCGGCAAGGAACGAATTACGGACGCAGATCATTGTCGCCGCCATCCTCATTGTCGTTCTGGTTGCCGCATTGGGTGCCCTCAACATGAGCACGGAACTGAAGCCGCTCAGAGTGCTGGCAGGCTATGCTGAAGACCTTGCTGCCGAGGCACCGGCCAGCACCGTGCCCTACAAGAACAGACATGACGAAATTGGCGCCCTGGCACAAGGTCTTGAACGGGTCGTCGCGCTTCAGGGCAAACTTGCCCACCTGGCCTATACTGATGATCTGACGGGACTGTCCAACCGGGGCCGGTATCTGAATGACCTGGATACGGCATTGAGCGACAGCCTGTCGGGCAAACGCAAATGGACGTTGCTGCATCTGGACCTCGACAATTTCAAGCAAATCAACGACGTCTACGGGCAAACGGCAGGCGACAACCTTCTCAAAATGGTTGCATCGAAAATCGATGAGATCGCAGGCAATGGATCACGCATTGCCCGCCTCGCCGCGGATCACTTCACGGTTCTGATTGGCGATGGCAGCTCGGCCGATGAGGTCTCCGCGCTTGCCGAAAAACTCCTGACTGCAATTCATCAGCCGTTCCAGTTCAGTGCTGGCGAAATCTGCGTGAAGGGATCCATCGGGATTGTTCTGCTGCAACATGATGCCAAAGATGCCGATGAAGCCCATCGCAATGCCGGACTGGCAGTGCGCAAGGCGAAGGCCAAGGGCGACCGGGCCGTGTTCTTTTCGTCGGAATTGCATGATGAATTCCAGAATCATATCCGGATGGAACGCATGCTTCGCCTGGCCATCGCGGAGCGCGAGCTCGAAATTCATTTCCAGCCGCAATTCGACCCGTCAACTTACCAACTGGCTGGAATCGAGGCCCTGGCCCGCTGGACCCATCCGGCGGAAGGGCCAATTCCTCCGTCGCTTTTCATTCCGATAGCCGAGGCCGGAGGGCAGATTGTCGAGCTGGGAACGCTTGTGCTTGATCTGGCTTGCGAGCAGGCGGCGAAATGGCGCAAAGCCAAGTTCGATTTCAAGCACATCTCGGTGAACGTATCGCCAATCCAGCTTTGGCAGCCCAACTTTGTCGATGTGGTGCAGGGTACGCTGAAACGCCATAATCTGTCAGGCGAGGAGATCTGCATCGAAATCACCGAAGGGGTGTTCGTCGATCAGAGCGAGAGGAGGATCGAGACCGTTCTGACGGCAATCCGGAAACTTGGCGTCTTGCTGTCGCTTGATGATTTCGGCTCGGGCTATTCCTCGCTCGGCTATCTCAACCGGCTGCCGTTTGACCAGTTGAAAGTCGACAGGAGCTTCGTCTCCGACATCGACACGGACCTCCGCAGGCAGAAAGTCTTGCGCGGCATTCTCGAACTGGGCCGAGGCCTCGGTTTCAATATTGTGGTTGAGGGAGCCGAGACCAGTGAAGAGGTCGCGGTGATCAGGGACATCGGTTGTGATGCCATTCAGGGCTTCTTTTTCTCCAGACCGGCGCCCGCCTTGCTGATCCCGGAAGTGGTGAAGAAGATCTCCCGATCTCATCCAGCCGCCGAGGCACGCTCGGCCTGAGCTGCAGCCTTTCGAGCGAGAAGGCGGCAAACTACCCTGCTTTTCGGGCCAATTCGGATTTGGGGAGGAATCTGGCGATTTCTGTCTCCGCGACAGGGGCTGAATAGAAATAGCCTTGAACCAATACCCCGCCGAGCTTTTTCAATGCGTCGAGCTCTTGCTGAGTCTCAACCCCTTCGATGATGCACTCGAGGCCCATGTCGGAACTGAGCGCAAGCAACGATTTGACGATCTTGTAGCTGGCAGCATTCTTGTGCAGATCAGACACGAAACTGCGGTCGATCTTGATCTTGGTGAGCGGCAAGGCATGCAACTGGCTGAGGCTCGAATAGCCGGTTCCGAAGTCATCGAGCGCTATGCCACATCCCAGGATCTTGAAAATTTCAATGGATGCCTTGGCCTGACCAAAATCATGCATCATCGCGGTTTCTGTGATCTCAAAATCAAGTCGCTTGGGATCAATGCCGCTCGACAAGATGATGCTGGCTATGGTCGCTACGCTGTCGGACGAGCTGATGTCATGGGTCGACAGGTTGAATGAAAGCCTCACATTCTCCGGCCAACGACAGGCGGCAGCAAGCGCCTTTTTGAGCAGGACGCATGTCAGGTCGTTGATCAGGCCGATCCGCTCGGCAACGGGAATAAAGTCTTCCGGCGACACACGCCCCAACACCGGGCTGATCCAGCGTGCAAGGGCCTCGAAAGCCACGGTTTGCCCGCTATGAATGTTAATGATGGGCTGAAAGAAAGCGGTGAGTTCCGTGTCGAAGTCGGCCTTGCTCAGCACTTGTTCGAGTTGCTGGTTCACTTCGATGGCAGTGACATGTTCGCTGGTAAACAGCAAGGCGTGACCACGGTTGGAGCGCTTGCCTTGGTACAGGGCATAATCAGCCCTCTCATACAGCTGATGCACATCATCGGCCAGTTGCGGATAGACCGACAATCCGATCGATCCGGAAATCTGTACTGTCGCTTCAGTCAGCACGAACGGGGTCCGCAATGCCGCACAAATCTGCTCACCCAGGATGAGCAGTTCCGCATCATCGGGGCAATCGGTCACCGTCAGGGCAAATTCGTCGCCGCCAAGCCGGGATATATGGGTGTTGCTGCCGACAAGGGATGCAAGACGCTGCCCGACTTCGATCAGCAGGCTGTCTCCGACCGTATGTCCGTAAAGATCATTGATGGGTTTGAACCCATCCAGATCGATTACGCCAACAGCGAGGCGCTTGCCTTCCGAACCAAGGAACGCAGCATCGAGATGCGTGAAAAACTGGCGGCGATTGGAAAGGCCGGTCAACGCATCAAGATTGGCCAGACGCGCATTTTCCCGGCTGACCGCTTCGAGCTTGGTTTGCGCGGCCACTGCACCGGCGAAATGACGGTATTGCACCGTCACCACCAACAGCAAGGTGAACGATACAAGCACCAGATTGACCGCCATTCCAATGAAGGAGGTAATGCCCGCCAGGCTGAAATAGGCTACGAACGCGGTGTTGATGACAATCGCAACGATAAAGGCTGCCGAGCGCATTTGCTGCAGACAGATGATGACACCCAAGCCTGTGATCGCGATGAAAAAAGCGATGTTGCCCTGCATATAGGCATCACCGTAGGGGTATAGCGACAAAGCCCAGAGAGTGAGGCCGACAGCGAGAACAAAGGCAAATTTGTTTGTCCGGCTCAACGCCTTGTGGGCAGCCTCAGGCGTCGGAACCCGATCTCTGGACCGCCACCATCCAGCAAGCCGGACGGCGCATACAAGGGAGATGGCGGACGGGATCCAGAGCGAGAGCCATACCGGCGCCTCAGCCCTGAATGTGTAGGCAAGGGTCCATGCATTGACGAGTACAATAGCGTACATCAACGGGATCTGACTTGAGAGCACCTCAAATTGAGCCTTGAGCAGCTCAGCGTCATCGGAGGGCACTGACACAATATTAACGGCGCGGGAGAACATTGTTTTTAACACTTTAAAATGCCGCCACTTTCAGAATTGTCAGAAACAGTCCGTAGTATTGTGTAAAATGTACCAATTGGTTGTTAACTTTGTGTTTCCGGAAATCGCACTGATATTCATGGCTCAGCAACGAGCCAAGTAGTGGATATTTTCCTTTCGCAAGACAATGGGCGATCCACCGCGATTCTGGTTTCGGATCGAAACAACAGACACCTCCGTCTGGTCAAAACAGCAACTTGCACAGCCGCGATCCATGCCTGGCTCCTTCCAATTCTCAAGCTGTGATTTTCATTCTTGCCTGTCAAAAAGCAGCTTCAACATGGATCACCGTATCGGTACGGTGAGCGCGAATTCCCAGGCAATCAGGCAGGCCACCTCTTGATCACCACCCTGACGCAGCTGACCGGACTTCCCCAGACTGATCTGATGATCGTTGTGGCGGCCGTGTTCATGGCTGGCCTGATAAGAGGCTTTGCCGGGTTTGGGCTGTCGGCCATCGTCATGGCATCTGTGGCCATCATCATTCCGCCGATCGAACTGATCCCGATGTGTTACCTGCTCGAGGGCGCCGCCAGTCTGGCGATGTTCCGGGGCGGCATCGCGAATGCCAACATGAGCATTGTCTGGGCGCTGGTGGTTTGCTCCGCAATCGGCGTTCCCATCGGCCTGTTTGCCACCACCAACATCGACATTGAGCTTTCCAGGAAACTGGCTTTGACGCTGATCCTGTCCCTGACCCTGGCGCAATTCTTCAGGCTGCGACCCCGGATCCTTTCCACCCGGAAAGGCCTTTATCTGAGCGGAGTGACCGCCGGGATTGCGACGGGTCTCGCCTCCGTCGGGGGAATGGTCATCGCGCTTTATGTTCTGGCCAGTGAAGCGCCGCCAAGACAGATGCGGGCGTCGCTGGTGATGTATCTGTGCATCGGCATGGTCACGTCTCTGGTTTACCTGATCGGCTATGATGTGATGAGCATGCAGGCCGTCTGGCGCGGCGTGCTTCTCTCACCTGTGGTGCTGCTCGGCGTGTTTCTCGGGATCTGGCTGTTCCGCCCGGCCTACGAGCACTTGTACAAGGTGGCCTGCCTCACGCTCCTGACCCTGCTGTCTGCCGTGGGCCTGATCAGTCAGTTCACCTGAAGACGGGGCCTTATTCCGATCTCACTGCTGATCCAGCAGCATGCGCCGGATCTTGGCCGCTTTTTCGAAATGATCGAGCTGGTGCGTCTTGATCCACCAGGTCGCGGCTTCCATCAGAAGCTCGGGATCGTCGTTTCTGTTTGCGAAGAATGCATAAAACGACAGCCCGACGCCCTCGCCTTTTTGCGCGATCTTGGCGTCGCAAACCTGAACCGCTTTCTGTCTCAGAGATGGTCTCATGGATGCCTCTTGATCGGTCTTGTCCCAATGACATTCCGATGGGCCGGAAACTGTCAGGAGTGATATCGCCCGGCCACGGCGGGTTGGTGTTCATCGGCTTTGGCGGGAAACTTGTGAGCCTGAAGGTTTGAGCTATCTGCAGCTTGATACGCAATTTCGCTGTCGCACACCCGCGTAAAACTCTGCTAAACCCGCCTGACCCTGGAAATTGGCGCAACAGCGACGAGTAACGATGACACGCAAGAAATCCAAAGCTCCGAGCGACGCCGAAAACGATGAAGCGGCAGCCACCGACCTGCCCGCGCGGACGTTTCGCATTGGCGTCCACGAGATCGCTGCACGGCCGCTGACGCCGGGGCTCTATCTGGTTTCCACGCCGATCGGCAATCTGGGCGACATGACCATCCGCGGACTGGAAACACTGGCCGGCGCCGACATCATTGCCTGCGAGGACACCCGCGTCAGCCGGGTGCTGCTTGATCGCTTCGGTATCACCACCCGGCCCCATGCCTATCACGAGCACAATGCCGAGCGCGTCGGGCCGAAGCTGATGGCAGCGCTTGAAGCGGGCAAGAGCGTGGCGCTGATCTCCGACGCCGGCACGCCGCTGATTTCCGATCCCGGCTACCGGCTGTCGCAAACCGCAATCGAGGCCGACGTCCCGGTGATCCCGATCCCTGGCGCCTCGGCGCCGATGGCAGCTCTGGTGGCTTCGGGGCTGCCCAGCGACGCGTTCCTGTTTGCCGGCTTCCTGCCATCCAAGGACAAGGCGCGGCGCGACAGGCTGGCAGGGTTCGCCACGACCGAAGCGACACTGATGTTTTTTGAAAGCCCGAACCGGCTGGCAGCTTCGCTCAAATCCGCGTCTGATGTGCTCGGCGCCGATCGCCCGGCGGCGGTGTGCCGGGAGCTGACCAAAGCTTATGAGGAAGTGCGGCGCGGCACGCTGGGCGAACTTGCCGCCCAATACGAGGGCGAGAATGTCCGTGGCGAAATCGTACTGGTGATCGGCCCCGGCTCGACGCCTTTGCCGTCGGAAGATGATGTCGACGCGCTACTAGCCAAACTCGCAGCCGATCTGCCCGCCGGCAAGGCGGCCACCGAAGCAGCCCGGCTGACCGGGTTTCCCCGCAAGGATCTCTATTCAAGATTGCTTGCCATGAAAGATGAGGCGTGAGCGGGGCCAACAAGCTCGACAGAAAACGGCGCTCCGAGCGCAAGGGCCGCCGCGCCGAATGGTTTGCCGCACTCGCCTTGATGCTCAAGGGCTACCGCATCGTGAGCTTGCGTTACCGCACCCCGGTGGGAGAAATCGACCTGGTGGCGCGCAAGGGTGACCTGATCGCCTTTGTCGAGGTCAAGGCCCGCCGCGACCTGGCCTCGGGGGTCGATGCGGTCAGCTATCCGGCACAGCGGCGCATCGCTGCGGCAGGTGAGTTGTTCATCAGCCGACAACCGGATTCGGCGCGACTGTCCTGGCAGCACGACATCGTCGTGGTCAGCCCGTGGAGGTGGCCCCAGCATCTGGAGGATGCGTTTTGAGGGAATGGGCATGTGTGTCCAGAGTTTTCGTTGTCCGTTTCTGGCCCAGACTAACAAGCGCTACAGCGCACAAATTGTGACACCATAATCAGACCATACACTCGTTACTCGTGCCCTTGGCAAGGTGGCGAGGGCAGTTAACTGTCTCTGGCTATTTGTCTGTGATCAAACGGTATAGTCGTGGCCCAACTATGCTGAATTCATTCGCGACATAGAAATCCACCGTTCGCTGCCATTTAGGGACATCCGGTGCGCCGACTTCAAGCATAGACCAGCCTTGGGCCTCAGCATGGCCAACGGCTTTTTGCAGCAGCCTTGCTCCAAGACCTGATGACCGGAATTTTGGGTCCACGTAGAGTTCGGAAATCTCGCCAAAATCTCCGAATGCATAGATTGCCGTACATCGGTTCACTGTTATCAAGCCAATCGCCTGATCGTCGTGCATCGCAATAAAGGCGACAACATCATTTGACTGCGTGAGGATGCGTGCCACCACAGGTTTAAGTTGATCGAGCGAATACATTTCCGGGTAGAGCTCGGACAGGAGCATCAGCGCCAAGCTGCAAACATACTCACTGTCAGACGGTGTTGCAGTTCGTATTTCAATGGCAGCCACAACCGCACCTTTCCTTCACATTAGAGCCTACAACAAGCTCGCACATAGAAAATCTCGCTGCCAGCCGGATGTCAAATTGGTGCTGACCCATGTATCGGCCGGATGCGTTTTAGAAACCATTGTTGATACCTCCCCCGTTGCAATCCCCCCCACCGACACCTTATGTGGAACCCATCAGATTGGCGGAGACACACTACCCATGAGCAAGATCAGGAATGTCGCGGTTCAGATGGACCATGTGCGCTCGATCAAGATTGCCGGCGATTCCACCTTCGCCATGTCGCTGGAAGCGCAAGCGCGCGGCTACAAGCTGTTTCATTACACGCCGGATCAGCTGTCGATGCGCGACGGAAAGATCGAGGCGGTGGCCGAGCCGATGATCCTGCGTGATGTCGAGGGCGACCATTTCGACCTCGGGCCACAGGAAAAGATCAATCTGGCCGACATGGATGTGGTGCTCTTGAGGCAGGATCCGCCGTTCGACATGGCCTATATCACCTCGACGCATCTCCTGGAGCGGGTTCACCCCAAGACACTGGTGGTCAATGATCCGGCTTGGGTGCGCAATTCGCCTGAGAAAATCTTCGTCACCGAATTTCCCGACCTGATGCCAAAGACCCTGATCAGCCGCGACCCGGCGGCGATCAATGATTTCCGTGCCGAGGTCGGCGACATGATCCTCAAGCCGCTCTACGGCAATGGCGGCGCCGGGGTGTTTCACATCAAGCCCGACGACCGCAATCTCGCCTCGCTCCTGGAAATGTTTGCCCAGATGTATCGCGAGCCGTTCATCGCGCAGGAATACCTGCCGTCGGTGCGGGCCGGAGACAAGCGCATCATCCTGATTGACGGCGAGCCGGTGGGCGCGATCAACCGTGTGCCTGCCGAAACGGATGCGCGCTCCAACATGCACGCAGGCGGCCGTGCCGAGCACAGCGAACTGACGCCGCGCGAGAGGCAAATCTGCGCCCGCATCGGCCCGTCTCTGAAAGAGCGCGGCTTCATTCTGGTCGGCATCGATATCATCGGCGACCTGATGACCGAGATCAACGTCACCTCGCCGACAGGCTTGCGCGAAATCAGGAATTTTGGCGGGCCGGATGTGGCAGCTTTGTTCTGGGATGCTGTGGAATCCAAACGCCGCTAAAACCGGCCGCGTTTGGAAACCGGCTATTTCAACGCCGCAGCAACTTTGCCGGGGTCGAATTCGGTGATCTTGTATCTGGCGACGCCGGCCATGTGAAACGGGTCACCGGTGATCAGGGCCTCGATGTCGGCGACCGATTTGCCGCGGGCGACGATGACACCGCCGGTGCGCGGTATCTTTGCCCCGGACGCCAGAAACAGACCCGACGCGTAGCACCGCTCAATGAACGCCATGTGCGGCTCGACCAGCGTGTCTATGTTCTCGAGCGCCGTGATATAGGTCAGGTCGATGACAAAGAGATGCTCGCCATCTTTAAGAAAGGCCATTCGGATACTCCGTTTTCGCGCACGGCAACAGAATCCTTGCCACGCCGTGGCAGTTAAATGACAGAAACCGATGTTCCCGGCAATGTTCTCCGCCCACAACCCAACACAACCTTATTCGCCTTTATGGTGCATTTGTTGCTCTATTGTTCTTGTTTTATTCCGCGTGCCGTGTTTCAATTCAACCTAGATCGCGCATAACGGGAATTTTTAGGCTCCCGGCGCAGGTGGACAGGCAACATGAAGGGGCAGGAACACATGGTCGCGCGGGTCAGCACGGTTTCATTCCAGGGCATCGAAGCGGTGCCTGTCGATGTTCAGGTGATGATCGCACCGGGCAAGGTCAACATGCACATTGTCGGGCTGCCCGACAAAGCCGTGGCTGAAAGCCGGGAGCGGGTGCAGGCAGCACTGCACGCATCGGGTCTGGCGCTACCGGCCAAAAAGGTGACAGTCAATCTGGCGCCTGCGGATTTGCCCAAGGAAGGCAGCCATTTCGACCTGCCAATCGCGCTGGGACTGATGGCAGCACTTGGCGCCATTCCGGGCGATGCACTGAGTGGCTATGTGGTGCTGGGTGAACTCTCGCTTGATGGCACCATAGCCAGCGTCGCAGGCGCCCTGCCCGCGGCCATGGGCGCCAATGCGCTCGGCAAGGGATTGATATGCCCGGCGGACAGCGGGCCGGAAGCGGCCTGGGCCGGCGAGGATATCGACATTCTGGCGCCGCGCAGCCTGATTGCCATCGCCAATCATTTCCGCGGCACGCAGGTGCTGTCGCGCCCGATACCGGCAATGCGGGCGGCCCCCGCCAACATGCCGGACCTGTCGGATATCAAGGGCCAGGAAACCGCCAAGCGGGCGATCGAGGTGGCGGCGGCTGGCGGCCACAATCTGATAACATTGTGCTACATTAATTTTGACTGTTTATATGCCGGAGCCCATTGCGGACACCAATTTGCTTACTAAGTTTTACGAGTAGACGGAATGCAAGGCTATAGATGAGCCAATCTCATAGTCGTTATGCACATTCGCCTAGATCGTAAGCCCCTCGAGCTTGGAGCGACACCTCTAGCGCGTGTTTTGACAACGAATGAAAGGCATTGCTGTTCCAAATGTAACTTGCTGTGACGTTCAATATATTCGGGTCGTTGCCCATAATGCAGTTATCGTCGAGATAGATCACTCCCGATAGGTGTTTAGCCCGATCTATTCATGAGGCTTCGATTTTGTCGTGTTTTGGATGGCGGCCCTTCCATTGCGTGTGGTTTGGGCGAGCCTATTTTTTGCGCCTTTTTCATCGCGGGTTATCGGGGTTTGGCGGC